>Ga0308166_1000051_pt1 | contig 285567 bp, 327 predicted proteins | sample PhyCR2_2_FD_202137 | JGI IMG/M metagenome (GOLD analysis project Ga0308166, IMG submission 202137) | Phyllosphere microbial communities from UC Gill Tract Community Farm, Albany, California, United States - DLSLCC.R2 | ecosystem: Host-associated > Plants > Phyllosphere > Unclassified | place...
ATTAACTAGTAATTTTAAGTAAATCAATAGTTATAAAAAATATTTTTTTGTTATGCTGATCATAAAAAATTAACATATTTTAAATATTCATTGAAAGGTATGATGAAAGGAGCTATATAAGAGCTAATACTCTTTTTTTCAGAGGATATGCAAATGAAAAATTTTAATAAACACGATATGAAAGTTATTGCCATTCTGATTTTATTTATCTCAGTTTTCCTTGCCAGCTTCAGCTTACAGGGCGGAACTTCTACAGTTCAGCACAAGTTAGAAAGCACCTCTTTTAATTTTTGGGCACGAATGTAGATTAGTTTATGATAGGCTTTAAATTTAAACCTGCAAAATGCTCTCTGCTTAAGACAGAACCTTCTTTGAGTTCCAGAGATTCTGCAACTTTAAGGGTGAAATAAATAAGTTGTGTTGGTCGTAAGTCGCCATATACGGATATCACCTTATCAACAAGTGCTCTGGTTTCTTGATCGTTTTTAGGCACCATCATATAATGAATGACATGTTCTCCTTTAACGAGGTTGGCAGAACTTATGAATTGTTGCACAGTGTTTCCTTGATAATATTTAAGCTTATTGTGAATCCACGAATTAACGGGGCCTGTTGAGGATAAAGCAAAAAAATCATCTATCAAAGGTGATTTATATATTTTATAAGACCATGCCTCTGCCAGAAATAGAAGCTTCTGAAGTTTAACTTCACAAAATTGTGGAATTGTATGTTTGTGATGATATTCAACAATCAGGTTAGCAACAGCTAAAATTGGATACATATCACCTCCAGGAAAGAAAAGTCAGGTGGAAAGGCATTATCCTTTATCTATGGTTTTGAGCCACGTCGGTTCCGGCTTCGAACTCCTCTCGCCTTACGGCTATTATCAGCTTCACAGAGATGTAGAGGTATGCTCTCCACTGATAATCTTCTTTGGTCCACCATTTTCAACTTAGCAGTCTTAACCATATAGGGATTCGGGCTGCTCAGTCGTCCACCTGAAGCTAACTATAGCATTATAGCCTTTTTTTTGCAACCTTTTCCTGAGCTTGATTATTATCTGACTCAATAATTTTATATAAATGTTTTTTTTCAATAAAAACTTCAAGCATTCTGAAAAAATTGTTGATTTTTTCCTGATTATTTCGACGGCCACCTAATTTGTTCGTCGCACGCAGAGCAACATCATAGATATGATTAGTTCCATCTGTACTTAATTTTCTATGACAATCTTTTATTTTATCAAAACTATAAATTTCAGAGATTACTTCTAATGCTCTCAACAATTGATTATCTGTTAAAATTAATTGGGGATTCTTATCAAAATCGTTATACGAATTAACCGCATAAAAGGTATATAAAATTTTTAAGAGTTGTTCGCAAGACTGATTATCTTTTTTTAATTCTTCCTTTTTGGATTCTATGATAAATTTGAACAATCCATTTTTGTTTTCAATGATATATTGGAGGCTATTTTCTATATATAAATCCATTTTAAGAATAGAATCTTTTTTAAACATTTTTGTGTTTTCATAGATGTATTTAAATGTATAAAGGGGAATATCTGACCACAACAGATTTTTAGAAAGCTCATTTTTTATTTTTTCAGATTGTTCCTGCTTTCTTTTTTTATTTTTTTCCATGAAATGAGAATTAATCAATAAAAAAAGTTTTTTCTTTGTCATAAACTTAAATGCCAGTTTACTGATTAATGAAAGATCAGTATTATCATCATACTGATTTTTATCTTCCGACCTCATCAGCCTTTTATTTTTAGAAAAAGAAATCTGCTCGCTGGCTGAATCTATAGATACAAATGGAAATTTATTTCCAGAAATCAGTATGACATTTTTAAACTGCTCTCCAAAATCTTTTATCATATAATACTCAAATTCAGTCATTGCTATTACCATTCAATTATTCTTACATTAAGTATAACAAGAGAGCAGATAATCATAAAGTATTTGTTAATTTTTGTTAGAAATAATTTTTACTCTTTTCTTTTTCAAGCAAAATGCTCTTCAACTTCATTCCCCAACGATAACCAGTATCTTTATCATTAGTGCCTATTACACGATGACAAGGGATAAGGAAGGCTATTTTATTTTTAGCACATGCACTACCTATAGCACGGTAAGCTTTACCAGCTCCTATATCCTGAGCTATTTTTGAATAGGTAACGGTTTGACCAGGAATTGTATTATCCATAAGATATTTCCAGACCTTAATTTGCAGGTCAGTTCCTTCAAGAATCATCGGGAATTCCTGGTGAGGGTCTTGGGGTTTTTCTAAGGCAAAGAAAACTTGTTTATCTAAATCATCAGCCATTTCTTTTTCTTTAATTTCTTTATCTTTAGCGAGTGCCTGAAGCTCCTGAACTAGTCTTTCTTTTTCTTCACCCAAAAGGAGAGCATAAATTTTATCATTCATTGTTGCTATTAAAGAATATGCATAACTGTTTCTCAATACAATATATTCTATCATAAAAACCTCTCTTTTATCTTATCTTTAATAGCCTACCACCTAAATAACTTAATTAACAAATTTTCTTACGACAAGAAAAGACTTTTCATATATTTTATCATTATTTTCTTTATTTTTTAAAAAATCGTAAAAATCAGGCAAAACATCATGAATAGATCGCAAGCACATTTTTTCCTGTTCTTTTATTTCAAACATATCTGTTTGTTGTAATTTTTTTCTTAACTCTTCTATTTTATGCACTTCCATAAATAAACTGTAGTATTCTGTTCCAAGATGGTCATTAATTTGCTTTTTTAATTCTACCTCATCTTGATTAGGTTCGTATGCAATGCAAAAAATACGGCCTTCTTCTTTTGTAAAGTAGTCAAAGTATATAAGGCTATCCATACAAACCTCCAGATTATAATTGTTGTTTTTTTATACTTTATCTATTTTTTAAAATAAAACAATATCCTTCTTTCTTAAACTATAATCTTTTTCTTTTCTCGACAATCAAATCAGGAGATTCAGGAATCATAAACTCTTTTTTTAGATAGACGCTTTCAAGGTGCATTTTTAAATATTTTCTGAATTCTATACTCTTATCCTTTATCCCCATTCTTTCTTCTTCGAGGAAAGGGATTCTGAAACCAATTTTGGATATATCATAAGAAAAATCTAAATCATCTATATTATTTATCATTTGTTTTATATATTTTTGAGGGAAGTCTTTTGTGACATTGGCGATTTCCATCGTATCTTTAATCAACTTCATCTTCTTATACTCATTGCTTTTATTAAAAATAGAATCAATATCAATTTTATTTTCAAAATTCGCCATAACTATTTCCTTTAAAAATAAACAGGAATCAAACTTAACCTTATTTTCTTTAAACACATTATCCATTATTATTTTTAATAGCGCGTATTTTTTTTCTTCAAGAATAAATGATACGTTTTTATCATTATAAAGTTCACTCCACTTAATTAAACCTCTTTCCACATACCTTTTTACAAATTTTAAATCTGGATTATTTTTTAAAAACTCGCCATCTTCAATTTTTTCTTTTATTTCTTTTTTTATCTTTATTCTCTTCAAAAAAGACAAATTATTAAAATGAGATAGCCTTTCACTAATAACATTATTAGCTTCTTTCTTTTCACTGTATAGTTTTGAAAAATCATATTTACTAAAATATTCCATTTTATTTTCTCGCAAAAAAGAAAAAACATCATCTTTATTTTTTCCAGTGAAATATGATATATAAAGCAATATATCCATATTGTTTTTTTTATGAAAATCCTCTTTAATTTTAGCAATCTCTGTTTTCGTATAATTAGCATTATTAATATGCATCTCTCTTACCATTTCATTCATTCTTGAACTTTGCTTTAATAATGCTAATGAAGAAGATTCATATCTTTGAGATATTTTCAGCAAATAATACATTTCTGGAGTCATTAACATAATTTATTTCCTTATAATCTTTTTTTCTTTTTTGATACTATGTCATCTTTTACTGAAGAGGGAATAATATTCATCACGTTTGATTGAATAATACTTTTTTCAAGTTCAATGAATAATGCCATTTTAAATTTTTCTATATCTATCTTATAATGATTTCCGTTTGCTACATTATTTAAAAGATGAAAATAAATATCATCCTCATAACTATAAGCTCCGGTATCTGTCATTTCAAAATCTGGCAACCATTTTATTATTCTCTCTATTTCCTGACTTTTAAATATTTGAGATAATACTTCTTTATATTTGGCACATTCTTTTTTTAAATTATCAGGAGCTATATTCGACTCTTGGACTTGATGTAATATTAAATTAATTATTTTTTTATTAAAATCATCATGATGATTAGAAATATATTTTATTATCTCCAATTTATCCGAAAATAGAAAAAATTTTATTGATTTATCATCACAAAGATCTTTCATTTTGATAAAACCGTTATCTTCATATTGTTTAATATGCTTTAATTCTACATAATCATTTAACAGGAGTGGTTTATAGAATCTTTCTTGCTTACTTTTTTTGATTTTTTTATTCTTTTCGTTACAATCTTTAATTCTTCGTATATTGAACTCATTTCTGCTTTTCCATTTATAAAAAAGTCCATCTTTTTCACAATTTCCCTTTTTCTTTAAAAATTTTTCAATATTTTCAATTTTCACACCTGTTGCATTTTCAATTTTCGAATTGACATCATTATAACTTTTTTTAAAGGATTCCATGAACCAATCTAAATCATTGCTTACTTTATCATCTTCCGCATAATATTTAATACAGTAATATTCTAATGGATTCATATTCTTTATATCCTTTTTCTAAGATACTCTGTTTTTAAATGATGCTCATTTGCAGACAAAGTATGTGTTATTTCTGTTTTTTCTATTAAAGAGAAGGGGATTTAGGATGAAAACCTAAATCTTCAATATTCTCAAGAATCATTTTATTTCCATATTTTTTTTGAATAAAAGTCACACTATCAGAAATAAAGTTAACTAAATTTCCTTCATACGATGAGGGCATAATATCGTATTTAGCCATTCCACTTATAACAGTAAACAGCATTTTCAAACTTTCGCTTTTATTTTTATTTTTAAGCACATGACTTACTATATTTGTATCTTTATTTCTCAATAATTTTAACAAAGATGCTTCATTATATAAGTCATTTAAAGATAATAAGTCGCTTTTTTCATATTGAATAATATTATTCGTAGTAATGCCTTCTACTAAGAAATTGCCCATTTTTATCTTATGAACCACATTTTCTTTTATATCTTCTCTTATTTTATTGTTTTTTTCATTACAATTTTTAATACGCATAACATGCCATCTATTAGCATTATAATTTTTAACATGAATATGCTGCCAATCATTTTCAGAAGCAATAAGTGCTGCATCTTTCAACCTGGTCAGTATCTCAGAAAAGTCTTTTTGAGTTGCACTTTCAATACATTGTATTATTTCATTTTTATTCAGAAGATTAATATTATTGGACATATAATCAATTGATAACATGTTTTTTGACAGATATTTGCACGAATAATAGTATTCTTCGGTTATCATAATTTCTAATCCATATTAATCAACTTTACTTATATTATATCCAATAATAGGATTCAGACAATTAATATGATTTATATAACTATTTATTTTTATTTAAAACATAAAAAAGCACCTTAACAGGTGCTTTTGAAAATCTTTCATTATCTTTTGAAAAGTGGAGCACCAAAAACATTTTGACTCTTCATATATTCCTGTGCACATAATTTTTTAAGTTCATCCATTTCAAATTTAACAACTTCTTTTTTTTCAACTTCTTTTTTTGAGTTTATATCTTCTTTATTCATAATTTTGTTCCTGTAAAGAGAAAGTTTTCTTTTTGTTATAATTATTATACTTTATTTATTCCAGAGTGACATAGTAAAAAACAAGCCTTTCATCACATATTTTTACTTAAAATCATTAATTTTTTATTAAGCCAAATTTCTGAATTTTTTAAATTGTTAACTTTTAAATTCTCAAGAATCTTTTATACTATATTTACGATGATTAAAGGAATTAATAATGAAAAATTTAAAAGATAAAAAAACACTCCATGAAAGCATACTTTCTGGCAGAGGTCTGGATACTACTTGGTCTTATCAGGATTCTTTTGAACTTGTTCAAAATGAATACTATACTAAAAAGTTTAACAAAAATCTGATTGGTATTGCTTTTTCGGAATGTGATGTTAAAGAAGATTCTCCTATTTTTGAAAGTTTAGCTGATAAAACTCAAATTAATGCTAACTCCTGGTTTGCTATAAACAGTGCTAACAGAGGATTTGAATCGGTTAATAATATCTTAAGTCTGGCTGATTATTTTGCATGGGTTCTCAATAACAAACAAGAATCATATTTAAATTATTCTTACATGAAGGAACAACTATCAAATCCAGAATTTTATAAAGATAAATCAGGTTTATTCTTTTTTAAAGATCCTGAAAGAATAGATAAAAGAGATTTTTCTTTTATGGAATTTCAAAAATACGCACTTACCCAAAAAATCCCAGTTGCTATGAATTATCTGTATAAAGATATTATTGCCAATAAAGAAAACTATCATGACTATTTTGTTAAAGAAGGAACCAAAGAGCAGATTGAGACATTACTCAATCACTTTTTAAATAAGAAAATAAACTATCCCACTAAAGATGACGAAAAATTAAAAAATATCGAACGTTATTTCTATAGTCCTGCTTTTGTTTTAGAATTTGCTAAATTACCTGAATTAAATGATAATCAAAAAGAAATTGTCAGCTTTATTCTAAATTCAAGTAAACTTGTAGAAAAGATTACAGAACAAAGCGGTAAAAATGGTCTTTATAACAAAGGAACTTATGCTCAAAAAGAATCCAAGGATATTTTTATCAATGCTTTCCATGCTAACAATACTGACTTTATTGACATTCTTATTGCCAAAAATTATTCTTTGAATGAAAATGAAATAACTTACCTTTTAGAAAAGAACATGACTTCTCAACTTCCTTCTTTAAATCTTGAGATTTCACAAGACGATACAATATTAAAAAAACTTCAAAGTTTAATTTTTAAAGATAATATTGCCTCTATAGCAAGTTTTACCCAACCTGCTTCATCGATAAAACTTATGACTGATGAAGAAATAAGCATTCTTAAAAAAGAACATAATAGTATAGTTCATGATTATAAATTCAATTTACTTTTTACTGAAGGTCAAAATCCAGGCTTTTTTGACGAGCAGAAAATGAAAAAATTATACAATGAAAAAGAAATTTCTTTGATAGAATTCATTATGCTATCAACACCTGTTGAAATCAGGCATGTTAAAAAACAAGGGATAAGTTTAAATAATAATCTTGAAATATTTGTATGGGATACATTAATCAAATCTCCACTTGAAAAAGGCTTTAGCATACAAAATTCAGCAACAGAAGATTTATCAAATCTTCAACGATATTTTAAAGATTTCCTTGATAATAATTCTGTATATGAAAATGTTGTTTTTATTGAAAAAGCCATGAGTTATTCTATGAGCCGAGTTGATCAAATTGAAACGATTAATTTCTTACTCGAACCCATTCTTATTAAGAAAATAGATGAATATCTTGACAAAGGCGTTTTAGATGATTCTTTTATAAAAAAATACTGCACTCATAATTTATTTATCTATAATAATGCTGATACTTCAATACTTGATGACTATCTTAAAGAAGATAAAGACGAAATTGGACGCAGACTGGCAAATGTTTACTTTGACAACCTTCCTGTCAATTATAATGTGCCTCAGGCTAATGAACTGGCGAAGGTTATCCACAAAAACCCATCATTTATGGAATCTGTTCAGGAAAAGAGAAGCTCGTTCGGACATCTTCATCTTCCTGAAAAATTACAGAAGATTGAAAAGGCATTATTTGTTTTTAAAGCACAGGAAGAAAGAGATATTCTTATGGAAAATTCAGGCATTCAGGATATGCAACCCTCTCACAGTAAGAAAAGGCTTTAATTTTATCAAATAAAAAAGGCAGATCTCTCTGCCTTTTTCTTAATTCATTTATTATTCTTTGTAAGAATCTGCCAGTGCCTGAATAGCCATTTTGCGAGCTTTGGCACGCACTTTAAAGGTTCCGTGACGACCATTATAAACAGCAACTCCCAGCTTATCCAGAGTGCGATGAGACACCAGATTCATGATAGTTTGCTTGATACGAGGAATCTCACGAGACGGTAGGAGTTCTTTATCAAGCTTCGTCAGATTGCGATGAACCATTTTTAGCAAAGATGCACGGAAAATCTCGCTCGACACATTGTTATTCTTATCCGCATGTTTCAGAAGAGTAACAATTGCAGGACCAATCAATTCTTTTTCAGTAGTACGAGTGCGACGAGCTTGTTTAATATTCATGATAAACACCTGTTGTTAAGAAGTTAGTTAATGTTCACTATCGCTGTAACCAGTGATTTAACTATAGCAAAGCCGTTTAAGGAGTACAAGAGTTTTCTTAAATTTTTTATGTTTTTATTTTTGGATAAATGGTGTATAATCACACTATACTTCTGGAGGATACATGATAAAAAACATAATTTCCAACTACAAAAAGAATCAGGCAAAATCTGAAAACGAACAAGCTTTAAAAGCTATTTTTTATAATGACATAGAGACTCTTCAGATTCTTAAAAGCAAAAACTATAATTTTAATGATTTCTCTTTTTGCTTCCAAAATGCACATAGTTTCATCAAAGATAGCAATTTTCGAAAAAAATTTATGGATGCAGGAGCCGCTTTTAGTTATGAAGCAGATAACCTTGACCTAACCCATTCACACTTAAACCTTATTGCTTTTTCTGTGTTTATGTTAAATGACATGGAGATGTTTGGAGATGTGGATTATTCGAATAATGCATTTTCTTTTTTGTTGCAAAATGGAGTTGATCCTTTTCTAAAAGAAAATAATGAATATCAATATTATATTCCCGCAACTGTTATCGCCGCAGCATTAAATAATTTTTATGCCATAAAAAATATCTTTGATATTCCAGAAAATATCGAATTTATCAATAAAACTTATCATGATAAACACGATCTCCTTTACTATCTTCCTTTTGGAAATCAAAATTCAGATGCATTAGATAAAACTATTGATATACTTGAGTATCTGATAAATAAAGGAGCCGATCACCATTATATTAATGGAGAAGGACAGGCTTTTTTTAAAAATTCATACAATATGCATTTCCATCTTGATACTGTAAAGAAAATACATGAAAGACTAAATCTTCTTGCACTAAATAAAAATTTTCTTTTTTACTCTCTTTTAAATAATCAAACTCAGGATTATGTTCTTTCACTGAACATCCCTATTGATACTGATTATCAGGTTCAGCATAACGATGTTGTTTTTTCCGAAATCCTTCTTTTCGAAGCTTCAAGATATTCAGTTGATATAGATAGCAATGGAAACTATGGAAATATTTTTTCCAGGGTTCTTCCTTTATATGGCAATAATTTTAATTATCAAAACGAAGAAGGTGAGACACTATTACATTTTATGGGAAGAAACAATGATTTAAAAAACTTATTAAGGTTTGTTGCGGATGATAGGGTAGATATAAATATTACAGACAAAAAAGGAAATAATTTTCTGCATCATATAATTGATGCCAAAAAGCATCAGGAAAGGCAATACCTTGATCTTGCTTTTTCAAGTATTATCCCTTACTGTCTTTTTCTGGATATGAACATGAACATTTGTAATAATGAAGGCACTAAGGTTTCTGATTATTTATCAATGGAATTAAAATCATTAATTAGAAAACATGAAAGTCATGCTCTTAAAAGTTTACTGCATTCAAATAATGACAATAACTTTGTTCATAAAAAAAGAATTTAATTACAGAAAATAAAAAAAGGTCTTTTAAGACCTTTTTTGTTAATCACACTTTTTAACAACTATTGCACTACATGACTCTATTCCATCACGATACTTTTGTGCAGCTTCATGAGATGTAAACTCTTCTTTAACAACTTCAAACCTGTCAATATTCCAGTATAGTACATAATACATATCATCTTCCTTTTTCTGATTTTTTGTAATCATCTACTATTTTCGAGTAAAATTCAAATAATTTGTTGGATTTCTGAAAATTCTTCTTGTTTAATGAACCACAATTTTAGCAATGTTAAGTGATTAAATAATTTTTTTCCGTATTCTGCATATGATATTTCTGTTAAATCGTTTTTCTTTATTAAAGCAGATAGGTTGTCTTTTTCTTTAAAGGTGACAATTTTTAAAAAATCATTAAGGAAAAAACCTTGCATATCAGAAGCATCAGAAGCTTTTATCAAAAAAGCTTGCATTTTAACAGTAAACATCAATAAATCTTTTTCAATTTTTCTCAAACGAGGATGTTCTTTTTTTTCAGAAATGTTAATCATACCATGCAGACTTCTTAGATACGACACTTGATATTCATTTAAATAATCTATCATTGTTTGCCTGAAATCATCTTCTTCAGCATATAAATTAATCACGTTATTGCTATCCATCATACACCTCTTTTTCTTCTTCTTATTTTATTATATTTCTATTTATTCTCACGACAATATTTATTTAGAAATATTTTTCTTTTATTACAAATGCATTTTTCATGCCATTTTTATTACTGTGCTATTTGTCATAAAAGAGTTTCGCATCTTGTTTTTAGCACAGAGAATATGCCAATTCAAAGATATATAGACTGCACTCTTTAGAGGCAACAGGATTTAAGAAATAAGAAATAAAGCGAGAAATAGGTGTATCTCTCGCTTATTTTTCAAACTGAAATTGCTGAAAGAATTTCTTTACATATCATGTGTGGTTTTTGATGGATATTGGCATTCACATTTTTCATGCCGAATAATGTGAAAATTTCTTTATCTATGTTTACTATGCTTGCTGTATTATCATTCATTAACCCCAGCACTGCCACTTCTGGTTTTCCCGCTATGCGACATGAAATACAAGCTTTTTCACTTTGACCATTCTGACGAGCTTCCTGGCAGATTTTTTTAAAGAAGTCTTTTTGCTGAATAATTGATTCAATATCATTTTCATTAATACCGAAAACTGCAAATTTCCCAGCATTTTTAACCATTTCGTAATCTGGATTATAAACTAATGAAGTGTCAGAATCTTTTAACATATCAAAAACTGGCTGGATAGGTCCTCTTACACGAAAGAAATCGAGAGCTGACTTTTCAGATTTATTTCCGCCTAAGTAAGCAATACCATTTTTATTAACAAAAAAATTATGACTATCCTGAGAGGAATACCAGCCGGAAAAAATAATGCCATTTTTTCCAGCACCCTCGTAATCTTTAGAAAAATGAGACAGGGAAACTTTTTCTTTTTTAACCATACCAACATCTTCAAAATTAATCAGAAGTAAGGCTACTTTACTCATAAAAACCTCCAGAAGTATATATTTTATTCATTTTTACATATTTTCTATTTTATTTCAACAAAAACATAAAGGAGACCGCAGTCTCCTTTATCTATTTAATTTATTTTTTATTTTTCAGACACAGAAATCGTTGGAGTAGCCGCCTGGTCAGATACAATAACTAACATCAAATCTTTCAGGAAACGTTTCTTTTCAGTGTCATCGAAAGTCACAGATGCACTTTCTTCGATTTTTTTTACAGCATCTGTTACTGTGCCTACCGCAGCATTTACAATTTCTTTACGACTTTCACCTACTTTTTTAGCCTGTTGCCTCTGTAACATAGACTGTGCAATTTCTGGAGCATAAGAAATGTTAGCAATATTAGCATTAGTGACTTTAACACCAATAGTCGCCAGCTTTTCATTAAGAATCTTTGTAATTTTCTCAGAAAAATTTGTAGAATCTTTACTCAAAGTTTCTTCTTCATCATTATCACTGTCATAGGCATGTTGAGTAACAATATTTCTCAGCACACTTTCACAGGTATTAGATACCAGCTTTTTAGGATCTTCTGAGTTATACACAAATGGAGCTGCTTTATCTACCGTATAGTTAACAACAAGAGACACCAGCAAAGGAATACCTTCTTTATCGTTAATTTTGGTTTTTTCAGTATCAATCGTGTTGATTTTTAAACTGACTTTTTGAGCATTGAAAAAAGGATTTTTAAACATAAAACCTTCTTCTTCAGTTGTGCCACGATACTTACCTAAGAAACTAAAAACAACCTTTTCATTTGGATTGACGATAATAAAACTACTAAAAATCATTATCAGGAAGATAATGCTGAAAAAGATAATGCCAATAAGTGAAAAAATACTTATTCCACCAATATCACCATTACTGTTTTCTGAATCAGGTACAGCCAGGTAACCAACTATAATTGCACAGGCAAGTGCAATGAAAAATCCAAGATATTTTCCACCAATACTTACTGGGACATCATTCAAAATTTTCATTATTTTTTTCCTTTATTGAGGTTAAAATATTTTTCTTCTACAGTTTCTACCACAAGTTTCCCATTTTTTACTATTATATTTTTTGCTCTTTGTTGCCAGACTTTATCAAATCGACCATACTTTATTGCTATACCACAGAAAATAAATACACGAGCATATTTTTGATAATTCTTTACATACAAAAAACCATTTAACCATCTCACTTTCTTTTCACTTTGAGTTTTTGTATCTATAAGTGAATATGCCAATCCTTTTTTGGGAGAGCTACATTCCACAGTTATAATCATATTCTCAAAGGCTATCTTTTTTTTATACATACCAAGACTACCTCTTTTTAATAGAAAGAGATATTATCATTAAAATTGATAAAAATCATTAAATTTTATTAGAATTTATTGAAAAAATTAAAATAACATAGACCTGTTACGATAATCACAACAGCAGTGATTAAAATATCATGAGATTTATTTTTCATGCATTCTCCATCATGCAATTTATTTTGAATAACTAATATTTGCTCTTTCGGGTGTTTTCTCCAGCACCACCATTGAAGCATTGTCAACTCTTTCAAGAGTTTTTGAATCCACAAAAGAGGAATATTTATATGGATTATAAGTGGCGCTATGTGTCAGAGAATTTTCATTGTCAAAAGTAAAGAAACCTTCAACACCTGCATGAACATTTTTAACTCTTTCTTTCAAAACACGCTCACGACCTTTTTGAGATACTTTAAAACGAGCATTAGTCAGTGAAACTTTTAATAGATGTGCAACAACAAGCCCTGTAGAAACTTTCCTTACAGAAAAAAGTTTCTTTTTCAGGTTAAAGTATACAAAAACTTTATCGCCTTCGTTCAGTTGTGGAGTTGCAGTCATTCTAAACCTCGTTAATCAACAAAACTGCCAGTGCTTATAATTATAAGGAAAGAATAAGCCAAGAGCAAGTTTTTATTGTTAAGTTTAATTAATTAACTCTATGATTTTATTGATTAATAACTCATGTTGCTTTTCTGTTTTGTAAAGATTTTTAGCTTCATCAACATGGTGAGCTTTAATTAAACATAAATAATGCTCAGCAGATGCTTTTTGCTTTTTTGTAAGACTTTTATCTTTACTAATATAAAGGATATGCTTCACATTTAGATTTTTTATATCAATTTTAGTATGACATTTCCAGATCTTTGTTTGAGATAATGAAATCAAGATTACCATATTAATCAATGCCATTATTTTTTCATTATCCGAATTATCCGTTAGAATTGGACTGGATAATTCTTTTAGTTTTTGGTTGAGCACACTAATAATATCATTTTTCATACAAACCTCATACTGTCTGTTTTTTAACCTTTAATGAGAATACACTATGAGGATAAGCTATACAAGATTTTTATTTTTTAATAAAGAATGGAACTACAATTTGCAGCCCACTAAATATTTATTTTAAAAGATAAAAGGCACCAATGATGAACAGTACCATTTTAAAATAAGGAAGGATGTAGAAAAGAGCCTTTAAAGGCTCTTTTTATTAACTCTTAAACAGAAAACCTAACAGGAAAATTTCAAAGAAAACATCAATAAATCCTTCAGGATGATAATAAAGCACTGTCAAAAGTAGCACAACAAGGTAATAGCATAAGACACACCACATAATTGTTGTCACTTCCATAGGAATGAGTGAATCTGCTTTTATAATACTCATATCATAAATTTTTTCTACTTTTTCAAGTTCCACCGTATTGATAAAATTACCAATCTGCATTTGTTTATAAATGTTATTTATATAGTTATCATAGTCCGAAACAGCATGTTTGAATTCATTAACTTCTGCATTTGTACTACCTTCTGTTTTTTCTTTAATATTTTTATCGACATCATCTGCATTTTTCTTCATGGAAGTTACTTTATCCACTAGCTTGAATTGCTCCATATCATCCATTTGACCTTTAAATGTATTTTCGTTTGTTGATAATACAGGAGCACCTTTAAAAGAAAGATTTACGACATGCAATTTTTTTATATCTTTGCTTCTGTCGTGAACAAGGTATGATGTGAAAGATACAGGAACGATGAGCAAAACAATAAACCAAAATAGCACCTTCGCATTTAACATTTTATTTACCTTTTTATTTCAAAATATTTTTCTTTTCTTCAAATGGTTTTATATATAAATTTTCTATTTTGTCTTTCAATTTCTCACGAGCTAAAACTGAAGATTGATTCTCTACACTGGCAATATTTATTTCATTCAAACTATTCCTTTGTTTCTTTATCAGAGATAAATCAAGAACGGGTTGTACAATTTCACTATTTTTTGGGACAGCGGTTATATTTTGTTTTTTGAATTTTTCCTTATCTTTTTTGTCAGGATTTCTTTTATCTTTCTTTTCTTGTAAAAGCTCACTAAAGCCTTCTCTGTTATGTGAAATATTATCCAGTGGAGAAAATTCAATTTTATTTATTCTTTCTATTTTTGACATAATAAATCCTTTTAATTATTTTTTTTTTAAATAGTTCATAAAGCAGTAAAGATCAAGGTTTCTCTGCCAATTTAAACATACATGAAATCCAACCCATTCTGTTTTTATGAATTGATGCTTTATATCCTTTACTGTGTAAAAATTCAAAAAGACGATTATTAACAATATCATCAACCCAAATATTAATACCCTGCTCATCCAAAAAATCGATCATTCTTGTAAAGACACCCGCACTTTTAAATTCTGCATGAAGCTCGATATCATGAATAATCAAAAAATAGTGCAACTGTTTTGCTCCTTCAATTTTTACTTCCCTTGCATCAAAGGAAACAAATAACTTTTTAAACAATGCAAAATCAGGGTTATTTGCACAGGCATAAAGATCTTTTTGTGAATCAATACTTAATTTTAACAAAGCAAAAAAAGAAGAAATCTTATCATCAACCTTCATTTTTACTTCCACCTTTAAAAAGAGTAAACCCCAGATAACGACCTATACAATAGCATCAAAGCAGGATTTTTTCAATCATAATCTCTTTTTATTTTCTGACTTACTCTCATACAAACTGGCTGATAATCCATCACAAAGTAATCTTTTCTGAAATAGAGATGCTCTTTTTTTAGCCTCAATAACTCTATCTTTATCTTCAGGCCAGAAAAAATCCTCTTCTTTTTTTAACAAAAAAGTATTGATTTCGGGATTTATATACATTTCAAAAAACTCTTTAAAACAAGAAATATTTAGTTCTTCTTCAGCTATCCATAAATTCAAACCATCCTCATATTTTCTATTGATATCAATTTCATTTATTACAGCACTTAAAATTTCATTTTTATGATAAAAAATATTAGGATTATTTATTATAGCATCTCTTAATTGAAATTTTTCTTCCAGCCAATCTACTATTTCTAAAAATTCTGAAGCCGAATTTGATTGATCAAGTAGCTTATCCACAACACATGTTTGATATCTTTCGGTATGAAAAATTTGTTCTTCTTTAAACGGGTTCTGCTGATATATTTTTTTCAAAAAAATTAAAGTTTCTAATGCATTATCTTTATATGAACAACTACTAAAATTAAATTTAAATTTTCCTTCTAAAAACATAGAAATATTTACTTCACAGCTATTTAAAACTTTTTCACTAAAGGATGTGATCGACCCATTTTTAATTAAGTTTAAAGCATCATCTTTTAACTCATTAAAAACATCGATATTCCAGCTTTTTAAGGTCGTAAAGATAGCTTTATCTAAAGTTATCCTATTATCTTCATCATTATTTCTGTCAGTTGCAATACCCATATTAAAACAATTATTAAGAAAGCTTTCCCACTGATATGTTTTAGGTGCATTTTTCAATTCATTATAGAACTCATCAAAACATTCACGAGTAGGATGGTAAAGTAAAGCCATTGCTACCCCAGAACTCGAATAAGAATCTTTAAATTCTGTATTTAGATTTAGCCCCATCTTCTTTGATAATTCTATTAATTCAGAATTATTTTCTTTTATTCTTTCATATAACTCATTTATATTATTCATACAAAAATCCCAAATTTTATATATATTATAAATGAATAATATCTTTTGTATATCTACTTATTACTTTAATAATTATTCTAAATTTAATATAATTTGGCTTTAAATTATAATTGTAAACTATTTTAACTGTAAAATGGTTTACAACGGCACCTTTCGTCGGGTATTAATAGTTGTTACATATCAGACCTCATATATAAATTGACAATTTACACACAAAAAAAGATATTATTGACAGGAAATTAAATATTAATCTTTATGGAAGTTTAAATGCGCATCAGGAAATTAAAAAAGGCTACAAAAAAAGGATTTACACTGGTTGAAACGGCTCTCGTTTTAAGTATTAGTGTTTTTATAGGATTTGTCGCTTTTTCTCAACTTGTTAAAGGTCAGGAAGTCAATAAAGCACAATATGCAGGCGATCAAATAAAAATGATTGGAGAATCTGTAAATGCTTATATATCTAATCATTATGACACACTTTCAACCTTAACCAACGCAACCGGAACATCATCAGATACTGGACCCAGAACTTGCAACACAGGCACTGAGAGTTGCACTATAACCATTGCCACTTTAGTTAATGAAGGACTATTACCTTCAAGCTATTCTGGTAAAAATGTCTATGGTTATGGTTATAACATTTTACTGAAACGATCCGGCACAGCCCCCTATTATAAAATAAACGGCATGGTATTAACGGATACATCTTTAGGAATAGGAAGTAATATCCGTTATGATTTATTAGGGCAGGCTATGCTAAAAGCAGGTATTGATTCTGGAATGACCAACAACAGTTCATCTGTTGTTTCTGGTTTTAATGGTTCATGGACTGCGACCAATAGTGATTTTTCTAATATTAATAAAATAGGATTACTTGCCTATCAAGCGGGATATGGCACCTATAACTATTCTGTTTTCTTACGTCGTGACGGAACACTTCCGATGACCGGAAATCTGAATATGGGGTCTAACAGTATTAACAATGCTGTAGATTATAATGGTAGTGGTAATATCACTACAGGTGGCAGGATTACAGCAGGCAGCGAGATTACAGCTAAAAATGGTTATGGTGATAATATTACTATGGGTGGCGATGCAGCAGGTAATGATTATGAAATAAGATTAGGTTCCGCAAAGCCTTTAACTATTTATTCACCAACATTAACTTCCAGTGCCACTACTACTGTGTTTCAAACTAATGGTCAGATGAAAGTTCTTGGAAATCACTTGGTTGATGGTAATTTAGCAGTAAAAGGATACAGTGTTGCAGATATGCCTGCTGGTTGGGCTGGTGGTATTGTTTCTCCAGATATATATGGATTAGGTGGATTTTATTTATCCAAAGGAGATTCCCCATCTAAACTTAATTGGGCTTTTATGGTTCAAAATAGTGGTAATATAAAAAATACGGGTAATATTTCAGCAGGTGGATTAATAGCAACGAATGGTTTAGATCCTACAGATCTTCCTGCGGGCTGGACGGGCGGAATAAGAACTTATGATGTTTATGCATCAAGCCTTATTGGAGCCGGAACAAATAAACAATATGCCGCTTATATGAGTTCTAATGGGGGAATATATGCTTCGGGTGATGTTAAAGTGGATAAAACTATTTATGCAGGAGGAAATATTCAATCTGGAGCACAAATAATAGCTAATGGAAGATTAACCACCAATGAATTCTTACAGATAAATGGCATTGCTGTTTTAAATGGTGCATGTAATCCAAATGGTGTCTTTGGCAGAGATGGTGCTGGCTCACCACTAAACTGTATTAATGGAAAATGGGCTAAAGCTGCTTATAATATAAGTTCATATTCAGTAACATTTAGCTCAGCATCAGGTGGCACTGGAGATCAGTATCAGAGAACCAACATGGGAAGTCATTTATTTTGTTATCTAAGTGGGATTCAAACAGCAGATGGCTTAATTAAGCATAATACAGTTTATTTATCATCAGGAAGCTGGATTTTAGAACAACGAGTAACAATGTGGCCTGCGGGTATCAACACATGGTCACAGGGTATATGTCTTGATTAAAACTTAAACTTACAATAGGTTACAAAGTCTCCAAAGCTGTTATCGCTTAGAGACTTTTTTATTTTATATTTTTTATAGTTGTCAGTTGACAAAAAATAAAGAGTCACTTTAATAGTTAGATGTTTAACTATATTTTATGTTATTATATATTAGGTTAAAAAATGAAAAAAAATAATAAAGGTTTTACTTTAATAGAAACTGCACTTGTTTTAGGTATTTCAGGTTTTATAGGTTTTATAGCGTTTTCTCAGATTCTTAAACAAGAAGAATTTAACAGAGCGGGAATGGCAGGAAGTCAAATTAAACTAATCGGTGATGCAACAAATGCATATATTACTAATCATTATGACACTCTTTCTACACTCAGCAATTCAACAGGTTCAACAAGTGATGTGGGACCAAGAACTTGCTTTAACTCATCTAATAGCTGCACGATAACTTCAAAAACTTTAATAAACGAAGGGCTTCTTCCAGCAAGCTTCACAGGTAAAAATGTCTATGGACAGGGATATGATATCGTTTTAAAAAGAAGTGGCTCCAGCCCGTATTATAAAATCTATGGAATAGTCACTACTGATAATTCTTTAATGACAGGAACAACAATTCGTTATGATTTACTTGGGAAAGCGATGCAAAAGGCAGGTATTGACTCTGGAATGACTCGCAATAGTTCTTCTCAGGTTTCAGGTTTTAATGGTGCCTGGATCGCTAATGCCACAGACTACAACAACATTAATAAATTAGGACAACTTGCATATCAGACAGGATATGGAACATATAACTATTCTGTCTTTTTAAGAAGAGACGGCACACTTCCAATGACTGGAAATCTTAACATGGGTGCAAACAGCATCAATAATGTTGTGGATTATCAAGGCACAGGCAATCTTTCTACAGATGGAACTATTACTGCGGGTGCTGAAGTTTTTGCTCATAATGGTTACGGTGACACGATAGCTTTAGGGGGTGATGCAGCAGGTAATGATTATGAAATAAGACTTAACTCCCCTAAACCACTCAGTATTTTTTCTCCTAATTTAGCAGCAGCAGACAGACCAACCACAACAGTGTTTAAAACTAATGGACAAATGCAGGTTATAGGAAATCAATTAGTAAATAATAGCTTAGCGACTAATGGATATTTACCTACAGATATGCCTGCGGGATGGTCTGGAATCAGAACGGCTGATTTTGTTGGTAGTGGAACTTTAGCTGTTTTAAAAAATGGCACCACAGGCGCTGCTAATGATAAAGCTTTCTATGCTACACAATATGGTAATATGTTTGCTTCAAACTCAATAACTTCAGGAGGATGGGTTTGGGGAACAAATGGTTATGGTAATCAAATAGGATTTGGAGGTGATGGTTCGGCTAATGACTATGAAATAAAAATGATGACTGATGAACCTCTTAGCATTCATATGAACAGCAATAGAAGTGATTTAACAGCCTTAAAAGTTACGGGAGGCATTTCGGCCAGTGGAAATATTCAAACATCAGGTAATATTCAGTTCTTAAATTCAGTTTCCGCAGGGACTGCTTGTGCAAGCAATGGATTATTAAACAGAGATAATTCAGGTCAAATTCTCTCTTGTCAATCAGGAATCTGGATGCCAGAACAGCCAGTCGGCATACCTCAACCGTGGCCGTCAACAACTCCACCTTCAGGATGGTTAATTTGTAATGGTCAAAGTTTTAATACTTCTACTTATCCATTATTGGCGAAAGCTTATCCTAATGGAGTTTTACCTGACTTAAGAGGTTCATTCATTCGTGGTCTTGATCAGGGAAAAGGCATAGATAGCGGGAGGGGGATTCTGACACAGCAAAGAGCTTCTGTAGTGACAGGAACTGATGATAACTGGTCAGATAATGATGTAGGTGTTTTGCATGGACCAAGTTCCTTGTATTCCCGAGATTCAATTAATGTTTATGATTATACTACAGGTTCTAATGGTCAAGATCCTAAATATTGGGTTCACTTTGGGGGAGGAACGGGACCTGCAAATGGTAGTACTCAAACATTGGATGCCGCAGCAGATTTAAAACTTAGTAATAATGGTTCAAATGGCTTTTATGGTGGAGCAAGACCCTACAATACATCGTTTGTTTACATAGTAAGGGCTATGTAATTTTTACAAATATAAGATTTAAATTGCAAAAAATAAGATCATATTAATATGTTTGCTTTATAAGCATAGAGATATGATCTTTTCATTAAATGTATTTATTGGAATCACAATACACCTTACGTCAGAAATTCACTATATTCAGTAAATAAGAAAATGCTTTTTCCAATTTTTTTTATATCATAGTGTTAAATTATCAATTTGGAATAGAAATAAAGAAATGCATAAAAGGAAATTAAAAAAAGGCTTTACTCTCGTAGAAACCTCATTAGTTTTAGGCATAGCAGCATTTGCAGGATTTGTTGCTTTTTCTCAACTTGTTAAAAATCAGGAAAATAATAAAGCATCTTATGCAGGAATGCAGATTAAACAAATAGGTGAAGCCGTTAATGCTTATATATCCAATCATTATGACACCTTATCCTCTTTAACGAATGCTTCAGGAAGTTCTTCAGATCTTGGACCTCGCACCTGCACAAGTGCTACTAATAATTGCACTATAACAATCACAACATTAACTAATGAAGGTTTATTACCTTCCACCTATTCCGGTAAAAATGTCTATGGTTTTGGTTATTCTATCATTTTAAAAAGAACAGGCACGAGTCCTTATTATAAAATAAATGGTCTCATCACCACAGATGCAACTTTAAAAACAGGTGCAACTGTTCGCTATGATTTATTAGGACAATCTATGCAGGCAGCAGGAATTGATTCAGGAATGACAAGAGATAGTTCTTCTGTTGTCTCTGGGTTTAATGGTTCATGGAGTGAAAACTATACGAATTTTAGTAATATAAGCAAACTTGGGCTTTTAGCATATCAGGCTGGATATGGAACTTATAATTATTCCGTTTTTTTAAGACGAGACGGAACATTGCCTATGACCGGCTCATTAAATATGGGCAGTAATGACATTATAAATGCGAAAGATTATACAGGCTCTGGGAATATAACTACAGGCGGCAATATAAGTGCAGGTGGCGAAGTTTCTGTAAAAAATGCTTATGGTGATACTATTACAATGGGTGGTGATAATTATGGAAATGATTATGAAATCAGATTGGGGTCTAACAAAGCTTTAAGCATACATGGTCCCTCCTCTGTTCAGGTAAATGTTAATGGTTCTTTAACTTCTGCTTTGGATCTTGAAGCAGGAAGAACAATAACTGCTGGCGGCGAAGTGATAGCTCATAATGGTTATGGTGATGCTATGAGTATTGGCGGTGATGCTGTTGCTAATGATTTTGATATTAAATTATCCGGTAAAAATTATTTAGGTTTTCTCAATACAGAAAGAACCCCTATTACTCTCGGTGTAAACGGAAAAGTTTTTGTGAGACCTTCTTCAGGCGAGCCTACCAATGGAAACCGTATTACTTTAGACAGTGCTGATGGTTCTATCTCAACAACAGGAAGAATTGGAACACAGGGACTTAATCCTAATGAGATGCCTCCTGGATTTGGTGCAGGTGGTATAAGAACAGTAGATGTCATTGCCACAGGTTCTTTTTATTCTATTCAGACTGGAACAAATATTTCAGAAGGTAAATATGCTTTTTATGCCAGACAAGATGGTAATGTTTCTGCATCTGGCAATATAAATGCAGGCGGAAGCCTCAATGCTACAGGGGGGGTTAATTCAAACGGAAGAATAACCACAAATGAATTTTTACAATTAAACAAGGTTGCTGTTCAGGGAGCTGGATGTTCTCCTAATGGTGTTGTAGGTAGAGATGCAAACGGGACTGTGCTTAACTGTAGTAGTGGAACATGGAAAGCCGCATATAACCCAATCATTACTATCAGAGACGATGGTCAGTGGGGAGCGGATGCTGATTGGCAATATTGTAATAGTGATGAAGTGGTGATTGCTGGGGGGGGTGATTGTCAAGATCCAGGGCATCATTTTATTCATGCCTCTGCACCTTCAGGAAATGGCTGGGTGGTTAACTGTTTTGCTCTTTCAGGCTATACAGATTTACCCGCCCATGCTTATGCAATATGTCTTAAAAAATAGTTAATATTTATTTAATATGTATAAAAGAGCCAATCTTGGCTCTTTTATTTTTTCTTTATATTATATTGTCAAAATTTCACATTTTTAATTTATCAGATTCCATCGTTGCATTTTGAAGCAAAGTTTCCCTTAAAATATAAATCTGGGACATCTTCAGCATCAATTGAAGAGTATAATAAGAATCGTTTCCTGCGTTATGTAAATCTTCAGCTTTAATCTTGAAACCTTCCAGCAACTCCTCTATTGAAAGGCCAACCATTTTTTGCCCATGACCCATAAAATGTTTCTTATAACACCATTGTGTATCCATCACCTGAATATCCTTATACTCTTCTAAATCAATTCCATAATTTTTAAGAATTTCATCATCTTCTCTCTTCTCATGAAAAACAACAACATCAGCATCCTGAAGTGCTATCGTTAAAATTTCTGGGATCATAGATTCAGGCACTACTCTTGTTTTACCAAATGCAAATGTTTTTTGTCTTTCTATAGCATATTTACTTTTTTGAAGGTGATTTCCTTCAATAAGATAGTGTTGAGAGGAAACCTCACTTTTATCACTGATTGAAATTCCACACTCAGTAACAAGACAGCTTTTATTTTCTTTATTTAAAGTAAACTCAAAATCAATTGAAACTATTTTCATTTCAGAAAAATTTTGGCTTAAATTTGTTTGATTTTCTATTCCTGCCCAAAATGCTTTTTTACGCTCATAAGATGCTCTTACAAGCTCTTTGTTTTTCTGCTGCCTACTGGCCTTTTTTTCATTTGGATTGTTTTTGTCTTTTTCAAGCTGCTTTCCATATGCTGATTTTTCAGCATGTTCTTTTACGATTTTTTTAACTTCTTCATGACTTGAAACATTATGATTCTGTAGACTTTTATCAGAGTCATCTACTTTTTTTATACCGGCATAGCCTTCAGTAAAAACATTGACATTAAAATCAGTTTTGAATTTGTTTTTAGCAAGCAAAAATAATTGCAATAAATCTTGCTCCTTGATAAAAACTCCAGGTCTATGATTATGTGTATAAATTTCGCTCAAACCTAATTTATTATATAAGTTATCTCCGCTAAAAAAAGCAACGACTTCTTTTTTTATATCCTTATATTCAGGAATAAGGACAACTTTAGCACAGATACTTTTTACATCATACAACATCTTATATTCCTTCTTCTTTTATCTCATTCATACCTTGTAATTTTATCAATAAATTGAATTGATGTATAGGCTATAGTCTTTTTTTAATTTGTTTTTCTTCACCATTTGTTATGATTTTTTCTAACGATTCTTTTTCTTGTTTTATTTTAAATTCATTAACATAACTTATTTCAGATGCAGTAAGATCTGTATTATAGCGCAGCATAGAATCCATAATGATGATAACATTTTTTTCATGATATTGGTTTTGTATAATTGTAGAAAGCTCACTGTTTAAATTTACTTTTTTGTTTATCAGATGTTGTCTTAAACTTTCGCTATCCATTTCTGAAATAATTCTTTTAGCACTACATTCTTTTTTGCAAAGATTTAAGATATGCATATCATCGTTGATAAAATAATCATTAAGAAATTTTGCAAATGCAGAAAGTTGCATTCCTTTTTTTGATGCATGAAGAAACATAAAATCAAGATGGTATTCTGTCAGGAGATTTAATGGCGATTTAATTAAATATTTAATAAATAAATCTTCCCGATCATTCAAATACCTTTCAAAACAATGAAACAACAAAGTTTCTTTATATAAATCATAAAAATTTTCGTATGTTTTAACAGGTTTCTCACCTTTCTTTTCATCCTGAGAAATTAAGATAGATAAAAAAGTAGAAATATTTTTTTGAGTTTTTAAAACTGAGGCTCTGGAAACACGTTTATAATTTATAAGATCAGAATTGATAATATTTTTGATATTGTTGATTGCTTCAGACTCAAGAGTTTTAAACAAATCATTAAAAATAAACAGGGTTCCCTCTTTATTTTTTTCACGTTCAGTGATGAATTTATTTATAAGAGATAAAGGAGTCATTTCTTTATCTTCATTGTATATAAAAAGTTCATTTTTGTATTCATGAAAATTACAATTCTGAAGGTTGAAATGCTGTATTTTGTCTTTCATGGCTTTTATCTCTTTTGTATTTTCCTCTATTTTAACAAAAGATAGTAAGATTATCAAAAAATAAATTTTTTTACATTAACTATAATCTTTTCCTTGTAGTAGAATTATCTTTAATGTCAATTTGATAAATAATTTCTTCTTTTTCCAATAAAACACAGTCCTGTTTTATTTTGTTTTCCATTGTTTGACTGTTATTTAGCTTGTATTCTTCAAATGCAGAATGAATATTTATGAATATTGTTGTTAAATTAATTTCCAAACAGAGTATATGTAACACCAATATTGTAACAAACATTGTTAAAGCTAAACAAACAACAGCAGTTTCTGGAAAAACAAACATAGCACTAATAAGAAGCAAGTATGAACATAAAAAATTGCAAGGCCGAAATAATTTATAAAAACTGCTATTAATATTTCGGATGCTTTCCAGTGTCATATTGATAAACAACATGGTTAGTTTAGGATATTTTAAAAGACATTTTTCAAACCATTTGTCTTTAGTTTCTGGCTCCCCAGCAATAACAAGGCTCAGAAAATAGGCACATGCTTCTAATTTAATAAACATGCTTCGTGAATAATATAAACCATCAAATCCTTCTTTCAAATACAAGGATAACATTTTCTTTTTCATATTATTCACATTCACTCTTTATTTTAAGCTAATGACTTTTATAACCATTACCACATTTTAAATTCCTGAACCATAAATCCGTTTTTAACCAGACCATTTTGTAAAAGTTCACTGATTCTACGACGAGGAATATCGATAATACTGCTGCATTTTTTCACACTATCAAAAGCCCCAAAGAATTTACCATCTTTGAAAACTTTCACCCATTTTTTACGAGCAATGCCTGAATGTCCTTCTTTCCATAAAATCAGGTTATTTTCAGCACAGTTTTTACGGTTCCCATCAAGGTATGAAACATGATAGTTAATCAGGAAATCATTTGCTGGCAGTTTGTAACTGGTAATAACCAGATCTGACAGCCTCATCTGTTTGAATCCCATATTGTAAGGCATAGGCACTTCAATATATGGCAGACCACGACGTGAAATTTTCGGCTCTACTTTTTTACCTTCAAGGGTAAACACCTCACCTGAACGAGAAACCAGGTAGTTTGTCAGCACACCATCAACAAAAACAGATTTCATTTTAGCCAACTCTGATTTAGGCATTACTGTTTTTTTTGTATAAGGTTCTACTTTTTTCCAGTACATATATTCAGTGCTTAATGGGTTTTTAGCAGAAATATCATTTTGTTTAAAGGCAGCGATATACGAACCATCTTGTGGCTTTTCTTCAAAGTTACTCAGAATGAGTTCTAAAGCCTTGACCGCAGTTACTTTTTTGTTAATAACCAGATTGAAGAAATACTGACCTTGTTTTAAAAAAGGCTTTACTTCACTACGGTTTTTACCATAAAAAACACGACCTTCATCTGTAACAACATAGCCTGCTACTACTTTGCCATTATGTTTCATTACTTTCATCATGATTTTTAAACCCTGTTAGTTAAACTATTGTCTTGTTAAATGCAGTATATGATAGCCAGACATGTAGTACAAGGCTTTTTTGAGCATAAAAATGTAAATCAATGCTTAATATATAGCCTTTCTTTTACGAATTTTTGCACAAAAATATGAAAACCAATTACTATTTCTTTACCTTTTATGTTATACTGTTTTTTCACAAACACTTACAGGATTTCATCATGATTTATAATATTAACTCAATGACTGAAAGTGAAAAAGAAGCTTATATTTCTCTCATCAGCACAGATAAAAAACTGCATAGAAAAGCACTATTAGAAAAAAATATTCTTGATTATATCTCAGATTCTATGTGGAGATTTGAAATATTAGGTTTTATTGAAATTCCAGAACCAAAAGAATATCCTGTCATGGAATTAAACAAATTTGTTGGTATTTCTCATAAAAGCAACGAAATACAGGAAAAATATTTTCTGCCAGTAGGATTCATGATTCAGAAAGAAAGCTTTTTTAACAATGATGATATTTCTCAAGGTCAATATATTATCTACTTTTTAGGCAACGATAATACTTCTTATGGAAAACGATTCGATTCTAAGGAAGAAGCTTATGAGTTTGTTAACAAAGGATGGTTATGTGGTTTTGAAAATTTGATGTGGCACAATTCTTAACAAAATTAATTTTCAGCAAACTAATAAGAAGACAGACTCTTCTGTCTTCTTAACACGGTTAAAATTTATAACAATTTAGGATCACTACTAAAAATCTCATCAAGATAAGCCTGCTTTTTCTGATTATGTACCTCTTCAAAAAATTCAGGACATTCTTTTTCTTCAATTTCACTGTAAATATCAAACAATGTTAAGTTTTTGAATTTATCACCAGGATATTTTAATAATACTGTAAATTCTTCTTTTGTTAAAATAGATGTTAAATCCTGATAATCTTCATGAACTAATTTTGCTTTTTCAGCCACTCCATCACCCCAATAAAAGCAAGAGGCAGGAATTGCAAAATAAGCAGTTATCAAAAATGCAGCAAAATAAAAAAACTCCAATTTGAAAGCAAAAAAGCCTCCAATTGCAAATAAAGAGCAAATAACCATCTTTATTATTGATTTAACTACAAAATGCCTATCAATATACAGAAACTTATTTTTAAGATAAAGCTTTTCATTTTTTAATACGAAGCCATGCCTTTCCAGAAGACGGTTTCTGATCGTAACATTCTCCTAAATTTTCAGTTTAATCGAAATTAAGAATTTTTTATCTACTTTTTCATTCATAGTAAGCCTCTGCATCAGAACATTTCTTCTATTGAGTTAACGGCTATTGCAATCAATCTTTTTATTATCAAATAAGCTATCGATATAAGCTTGTTTTTTTTGTTCTTCTAACTCCTTAAAAAAATCAGGATTAACACTATGCTCAATTTTCTTATAGAGATCGAAAACACTTAATTTTGTAGTGCTGCATTCTGGATTATCAATGAGAATTTTCATTTCTTCTTTTGTCACAATCGTTGCAAGATCTAAAAAATCTTCATTGCACAACCTGGATTTTTCAGATTTTTTCTTGCCAGAATTAAGCATCATTGATAGTAACCATAATATGGATATCCAAAAGAATAACATACATAAAAAACTGGATGTTAAGATATAAGTGCCAGCAAATATTAATGATATTCCAAGAGCACTCAGTTTATTTTTGCTATTTTTATTATTATTTTTAATAACTTTAATATGATCATTTTTAAAAAAATAACTATGCCTTTTAAGAATACGGTCTCTCACATCCAGGTTTTCCTGAATTTTTAATTTGATTTTAACTAAATCCATTTTATCTGTGGATTTACTCATTTTGTGCCTCAAAGTTTTATGAGTGAAATATGATACTATCATTTTTAGAACATGCTTTCAATGATTAAATTGCACAATAGTGCTGATTATGCTGCTTTATAAATTAAAAAAGGCGACATCAGTCACCTTTTTATTTTTTCTTATTTCAAGATTTTATCCGATAATATCATCCGAAGGTTGCAGATAACCTTCCTTGTATTTTCGACCCAGCACACCTACATTATAGAAAGTTGTATAGAAATCTTCAGCTTCTTTTTGAGCTTCTTTCCAGATTGTCTCCTGGGCGACTTTAGGCACATCTTCCAAACCTTGTTCCACCATGCTAAAGCCCTTGAACTGTGTCAGAATCAGACTCTTTTCTTTATTGCAGTGAGAAACCTTAAATTTGTTTTCAAAATCAGTGATACGCGAGACCAGACCCATTTTTTGTTCCTCTATATAATGTTGTTTACTTCATTAAGTTGAGAGTATTTTTACACAATCATTCAATAAATGCAACCAGATTTTTTCCTAAAATAAATAAATTGCTTATTTTTTCCTCAATTCAAGCATGGCTTTTTTATCATTTTCATCTATTGTGACATTATATCATTAAGGAGGTATCTATGGACACTTTTTCTTTTTTGCAAAGAAATTCTGAAGAAAAGTCAACTTTTTCGTTGTCAGATTTTTTCTTTGTTGAAAAAGCTGTTGTCTACGATACACATATCAACTCTCTTATTAAAACCGTTAAAGATGATCACATGCTTTGTCATATTTGCAGTATATTTCAAAAAGAAAAATCTATTCCTATCAGGACTGAAAGTTTGTGCAGTGCTAAGGAGAAATGGTATTTTTCCGAATATTCAATAAAGCACATGAATATACAAACAGAACAAGATATTAAAAAAATAATTAGCTCACATTACAGAAAAATTATTAACTTTTCCACAGAAAATTTGGATATATTTGAATGTGTTAATAATTACTTGTTATATGAATTAATATTTTTATTACATGTTAAACAGCAGGAAAAATTATTTCTTATAGAAGAATTTAAAAAAGATATTAATTATCTCCATTTGAATTTGTGTTGACTCTTATAGCAGATGATGAGATAATTTTTCTATATACACACTGAGGTGATACATGGAAGAAAATGTTAAAAAAGCAAAAAAATTTGTTTCTGAAAATTCAAAAAAATATTTTTTCTCTCAAGCATTCAATTTTGGTGGGTTTAAACGATTTAATGCTGAGTATGAAGAACAACTAAATATATATAATGAATACAGAATAGAACAGGGTGAAAAATTAAAGAACATCATCACTTTTAAATTTTTTAAAAAAGAATTTACACAACAAGGTGCACATTATATCTTTGATATTAATGGTGCTAAACATCGCTACAGTGCTGTTGAAATGTTAGATTATGGCATCACTCAAAAAACACATCTCATCAAAGAGCAACTTGCAAATAATCGAACTTCTTCACTTTTTAGTGAAGTAGAAAAAGATTATATTGAAGCTACTCTTCCATACACAAAAACAGACGACATAAATATTAAAAAAAGAAGATTATAATTCTCTATTATTTGATTGCATCTGTATAAACAATAGATCGAACTCCTACTTCTCTGAGGAGGAGGTTTTACAATTTTTTCTGCATAAAAGCATCTAATCCTCTTTTAAAATAATAATAAAACAAATTTTTTTGCAAAATTTTGTAAAGTTTTATTTTTTTCTTGAGTATATATTATGTACATAATATACTCTTTTTTATTTGTACAAAAGGAATGATTTATGTATTCAGTTTTAAAAATCACAGAAATTAAAGAAAAGATTTTAAAAAATGACAAAGTTAAAAACAATATTCTTAAAAGGCATCAATGTTCTGTTGATAGCTCAGAAAACCTTAATTTTGAATCAAGCATTCAAAGTATCATATTTTCCCTTTTACCTATTATATTTTCAGGTTTATCTATTTTTCTTTTCTTTAATGATAAAGTGTTTCTTTCTTTTCCTTGTTTTATCCTTGGAGGGATAATATCTTTGTTCTCTATGCACACCAGCATAGTTCAACAGGAAAAGCAGAATACACTCGTCCATGAAGATTTTATTGATATTTCCGAAGTTATGTCTAAAGAAGAACTTCAGACATTAATCAGTTTTTATGAACACAACTTTTACAAAGATGAAGATAATAAAGATAAAACCTACAAATTTGATTTAAGAGACCTGATAAACCCTGTAAATCTCAAAGACTATCCTGAAGAAGCCAAGTCTGTTAATAAGAAAAAAAGAGATATGTATCTGGAGAGTGTCTACAACAAAGAAAAGTCTCAATCAATTACAGAGTTTAAAAATAATTAACTTTAATATAAGTGAGTAAAAAAATGAATAGTAATATTACATTAGATCAAATTCAGGAAGTCATTAGAATCAAAAATAAAGTGAATGACCATGATGAAATAAAAAAAATGATTTTTCAAAGACACAATATCACTGATTTTAATAAAAATGAATTTATTTTCAAAAGAGTTAAAAATAATTATCAAAAAATGATTATGGTAATAAATATATTACCTATATTAATGATAATTATATCTTTTATTAAAGGATCTCTTTTTTTATTTTCATTATCATTAATTATTAGTTTTCTTACCCTTATTACTTATGTTGTCTACGATCTCTTCATCAACCATAATTCACTCATTATGTGCCATGAGGATTATGTTGATTTATCAAAAGTTCTTCAAAAAGAAGAAATAAAAACTATTGTCGAATTTTATAAAGAAAATGGTATCAAAGGACAACAATTAAAAGGTGATTACTTATTCAATATTGCTGATCTTTACGATTCTTTTGAAGCTGATGATTCAATAAAGCCTGAAGTGTTGAAAGTTATTAAAGGTACCAAATTTGATAATTATTTAAGCTCATTATATTGATTAAAACACCAGGTTCATTAATGTTCCTGGTGTTTTAATTATATTCTTTTTAGATTCTTTTCTTAATTTGTGGAAAAGAATCATTATTATGTAAAGATTCACTAATTTTATTTCTTTCCTGCTGCGCTTTTATTTTCAAAAACAAAGCTTCTATATTGTGCTCATCACCATTTATTTCTGCATAAGACTTAAATAATGGCCACAATATTTTCATATAATCACATTCTTTATGCGACAAAATATCATTATCATAGCAATATAGGGTATGGATAAAATTATAAGCCCATTCATTAAGGTATTCATAATCTCCATGATAGTTGTTCATCTTTTCACAAAAATAGTCAATAAAATCCTTCCCATTATTATCCTTATTCAGAAAAAGAGATTTTTTATCTTCATTATGTGCAGAGACTCTGCCTATATCATAAATTATCGTAAATGAATCCATCCAATCATCAGCAGAACGAATATTTTTAACAAGAACCTGCAATATATTCTCATTATGGATATTCGTCCTTGTCATTTTTTCAGCATGAAAGGACATCTTTTCCTTAAGCAACTCATGAACGACTTTTTCTTTTTTATTTTTCATCAAGGATGAAAGCAAGCAATCAACACCATTATAGTAATGCATGTAATCTACTTCAGGAATGATTTGAAAAACAGTCCTTAATTTATCTATAAATAAAATAGAATTTTGGTCAGGATTCATATATTGAAAAATATCGTTATCTTCTTTTTGAAAAAATGGTTTCTCATTAAGATACCATAACTTAAAGTCTATTCCATAGAAATCATCTGAATTTAACATTTTAATAATTTGTTTTTTTTGTTCAATGTTCATAGCTAATATACTCAATTTGTTCTTATACAAATATTATAAATCATTTAGAGAATATTTAAACTCCATTTTGTTTAAAATATCTCTCAGTATTTTTGCTTTTTATTTTGAACACACTATTTTCTCTGTTTCATTTTCGATAAATAAGTTTATCACAAAGTCATCTGTTGTTACAGAAATCTGATTTTTTCCTTTGTGATTTCTTCCAGTATATTTAAATTGTTAACCTTTTTTTAATTTCTAAGTAAGATAACATATTTCCTCTTTTTACTGCACTTTTTAATGCAATTACTCTCTTTATTCCTAGCTTTTAAACTCACACTACACTATACTTTCTTTAATCCAACGTAAAAGGTAATATTTTTATGAAATTTGTTCTTAAATCACTTGGTGTTTTAATCTTTGCAACCATTACCACAGCTTGTAACAGTAATCATTCTGTTAAACAGGATATTAATATTGAAACAGCAAATCATCAGGAAAAGATGGCTTCTTTAACCTATCCTTTGCCTGTTGCTAATGACACTGATAATATTTTGTTTGTTAAAGCGGCGGCTCAAAGTCAAGCTGAAATCAAAACATGTCATTATGATCTGAACAAAAATGCAATCCTTCAGGATCATGTTAATAAAACGAAAGAACTTCTTATTGGAAGCAAACTATACGATTTGAGCAGTGCAGACTGGGATACTATCATTAATATGGAATCTGATGCTCAAATTAAGGAGTTTAAAAAAGAAATTTGCACCAGCGATAAAAAAAGTCTGTCAGAACTTAAGCAATACTCAGCCTTTCTTGAAGAACTGAAAAAAGACAATATGCAGTAATATTGTCTTTTAAATATATTATTAATAAAAGACCTTTTCAGGTCTTTTATTTTTATTACTCTTTGTTAACTTTAAGCTTTATTGTATAAGGTGGAAAGTTAAGATCTTTACTATAATCATCATTAACAAGAAGTTTCTGAGAAGTTTCAAAATAAGTCTTTGAAGAATCTTCTTCTTTATTTTTTTGGGTTTTATCAGTAAATTGTAAATCAAAATAAAGAATACTTAACTCAGGGTTTTCTTTATCTCTAAAAATTTTGCTGTTATATATAAAGCCTTCATTATGTTTAACCTTTTTATCTATTACTTCATTTGACAAACTGGTCGTTGAACCTTCATCAGGAAAGGTTGAATTTTGCATAGTATAAATTATTTTATCATTACCAGCCGCATCAGGTCTATGAACTTCTATTGAAGTGGTATAAATATCAGCAAAAGCTGGGAAGGATAAAACGGTTAACATTACAGGAACCATTAGTTTTTTCATAAACACCTCTTTTTGATTGATTTATTATTTAAATAACCTTTCCAATCAATAAAAGCAAATATTTCTTTAAAAAATATTTTTAAAAAATAAAAATAATAAAAAACAATATCTTATATATTTATAAGAAATAGTTAAATTAACTATTCCTGGCTTATAATCGCTATTAAACTCACTTATAAATATTTATTTTCTAAATTTTTAGATGAAAGCTGTATTTATTAATTTAATGGATATTGGATTATTCTTGTGTTATTATAAATGAACAAAAATCGAAAAAAAGGACACATAGACATGTCATTTCTCTATAATGTTTCCCCAGAAATCTTACAGATCCTTTACAAAGGTGAGCACTTCCAACCTTTAACTAAATATTCATTGAAATCTGATGATATTGGTTATTTTCAAACTTTTTCAAAAGCTTGCGATGTTGCCACTGTATTAGCTTTCCATCATGCACTCATTGATTTTGTAAAGAAACCAGAAGTGGAAACTATTAATATTTTCTATTGCAAATATCCGGTTCCTGTATGGGCTGACCTTATCGGATATACACTCAAAGATGAAGAAAATACAAGCAGAAAGATCAAGGCACAAATTAAAAAAGAATGGGATACAGTATGTAGAAGAGGCTTTCCTTATAAAAAAACGGGTGAATTTTACGGCAAAGTTTTTGGCTCTATGTTGCATCTTCCTGACTCTCTTAACATGAGTGGCGAAAAATTAAGGGAACTTAAGAAAAACCCTTATCATAGTTATACAAAACGAGACATTTTTTATTTTAAAATTTCTGAAAATAATATCGATGATTATCTAAAGTTTTTATTGGGTGAGGAACATTATAAATATTATTATATCAGCACTGAAAATTTTTTAATCAATAAAGTATTAGAAGAATCTCCGGTGGTTGAAAAAACTTCACTAGCAAAAAGAGGCAGACTTTAAGTTGATATTAATAAAGGCACAATGTGCCTTTATTTTTTATTCGTTTTGAAATTTGCACTTAAAGCCTCACAATACATTTCTCCGGCATCATGTTTTAAAGCCACTTGTTTTTCCAGACTTTCTTTTTTTGCTAAAGGAGTGTCGGACAGTAAAATATATTGTAGTTTTTCCACATTTTCTGGCGAAATTCCTTGATCTGCTCCTTCAACAGGCTTTACATATTTTCTTGCATCTATCTGCCATTCATAGGCAGGCTTGTTTAAAATTTTTTGACAACCTGCATGGTTTTTCTTTTCATTGACGAGATATAACTTGTCATCAGGTAATTGGATCAATGTATAATCACTATAGAGGGATAACAAAGAACGAGGAAAGTTTTGATTATAATCAATTGTTTTTGCACATACCGATGTTGACATGCATAATAGTAAAACTCCTGAAATCTTTTTCAAAACATCCCCTTTAAATATACCAATATTAACCAAAACAAGATGTTATCACAGTTTTAAAAATTTAACAATCCATTGAATTTTATTTTATTATTTTTTGACTTTCATTTTTTAAATCTGTACAATGGAGTATAAAAATTTCATATTTAAGGACTTTATAATTGAAACAGATAAAAGCAGTTAGCCTTTTTGCTAACATAGGAATAGGTGAAACATATTTAAAAGATTTAGGTATAGATGTTGTTGTATCAAATGAACTGTTAAAAGACAGAACAGCATTATATTCCCATCTTTATCCAGAAACAAAAATGATTCAGGGCGACATCACCAATCCTGACATTTTTTCAACTATTATTTCTGAAGCTCAAAAACAAGATATAGATTTGCTTATAGCAACTCCTCCTTGCCAGGGTATGTCTATTGCCGGAAAAATGAAAGAAGACGATCCTCGAAATACACTAATCATTAAAGCAATGGAAGCTTTTGAACTTTTACAACCAAAATTTATGTTAATTGAGAATGTCACTCAAATGCTGAGCACATCAATACTCTTTAATCATTCTCCTGTTAAAATAGTTGATTTTATCAAAAGCTATACTGATAAATATGGTTATGAAGTTTCTTTTGATATTTTTGATGCTAAAGATTATAACACTCCTCAGGTGAGAAAAAGAGCTATTATCAGAATTCATAAAAAAGGTCTTACATGGGATTCTCCAGCTAAAGGTTCAGTTATTACTGTTAAAGACTCTATTGGTGATTTACCCTCTCTCGAAGCAGGACAGAGTAGTGGCATTAAGTATCACTATGCTAAGAGTCACAATGCAAATCACATTGAATGGATGAAACATACTCCTACAGGAAAAACGGCATTTGATAATGAATTTGAATTTAAACCTAAAAAAGACGGACGCATCATTAAAGGCTTCTCTACGACTTACAAGAGAATAAGCTGGGATAAACCTGCTCCTACCATTACAATGGCTTGTGGTAGCATTTCCTCTCAAAATAATGTGCATCCGGGAGTATTAAGAGAAGATGGTACTTATTCTGATGCTCGTGTGTTAACTCTTTTAGAATTATTCAGATTAACAGGCCTTCCTGACGACTGGAATATTCCTTCTACTGTGAGTGATAATACTCTAAGACATTATATTGGTGAAGCCGTTCCTCCCAAAATGATGAAAGCTTTACTTGAGCCGATTTTAAAAAACTTCAAATAATAAAAAAGGAGCCTAAGCTCCTTTTTTTATTTCCTGTTTCTGTATTTTACGGAAGTTTGTTTTTTACGATTTCCTACGAACCAGCCTTTTCTCGTATCACTTTCAAACTCTTCCTGCAAATAGTTTTTAAATTTACTCATTTGTACTCTATGGGGACGACCATCTTTAGAAGAACTGTATTTATCACTTACTTCGTTTTTATGAACAACACAAATTTCACTTTCATTTTTTATTCTACTTTTACACTCAAGACGACATTTCTTATGCCAGAGTTTTTTAAAATATACATCAGATGGTCTGTTATTGTTTCCCCAGGCAGGAGCAAATTTATTATAAGAACGGGACATATTATTTCCTCATGTAGTTAATTCACAATCGAAACATATGTATTCTCCTTTTCAGTTAATTTAATAATAACGAAATTTACTTGTATATAACAAAAAATAATATTACACTGTTTTTTTCTTAAAGGCAACATTTTTAAAAGAGGATTATTATGAGTGATGAATTAGAAAGCAGAGTAGTTCTTATACAAACTTGTGGAGCTTGCCCAGAACAATATGATCTTAAGTTTGATGGTGTCAATATCGGTTATTTAAGATTAAGACATGGCTATTTTAGAGCGGAATATGTTCCCACAGGGGAAATCGTTTATGAAGCAGAACCTGAAGGCGATGGTTTGTTTACTTCTGATGAAAGAGAAGGATACCTGGAAGCAGCAAGAAATGCTATATTGATGCGACATTTTGTTTCCTGATTTCTTTTTAGTGCTAATAATTAAACTCCTTTAAAGGAGTTTTTTTATTTTTGTGTAAAAATCATTGCTTTTTTCATATTTGTTGATTTTCTTGTTGTTTTTCACTCCCTGTTTGTGCTATCTTTATTTCAATAAATAAAATAAAGGTATGAGCAAAATGAGTGATATTATCCAGACAGAAGATAAGATTAAACTAAAAGCTGAATCAGGCAAGCAAGGCCGACTTGACGGTATTGCCTATGAAGAAGCTGTTTCTGACTTCTTATTAAGCGAGCATATTTCAAATAGCCCAAACTCTATTTTAAATGTGTTATGCCGCAAAAAAAACGGGGCAAGCTTTGGTAGTTCAGCAATTGAATGTCTTGATATGAGCACAGATCGTAATCTACTGAGTGCTAAAACTCGCAGGAAAACAACCTCTAAAATTGATTTATCTATTCTTTGCAAGCAGATTAATAAGTGTATCAATTTTTCTATCAAAAAAAATGCTACAGGCTTTCAGTTTCATATTACTACTGCAAACCGTTTTTTTGAGATTATTGAACAAAAAGAGTTTTTTAATACTTACTCAAACATTAATCTCATCAATGGATTTAATAAGTTTTTAGGTGTTCCTGGTTTTACTCCCGAAGAAATGAAAAAAAACGGAACCTTATCTAAAACTGATTTTGACAAAATCAAACAAGATTCTCGTTTTTGTTTTTCTGAGCTGCCTAAAAAAGAACAAGCTGTTATTAAAGATTTCTTTTCGGATGATAATAATGTGCTTAATCTTGTTATGATCTTTCTTTTTGGTTATTACTCCGAAGAAATAGAGGCGGTTGATTATATTATTTATAATAAAACCAACTTCAATGAAAGCAGTCGAGTGATTGATCCTGATTTTATTTTCGGGAAAGACTTGATCAGTTATGTTAAACTTCAGCTTTTGAATAAAGAGAACTTTATCGCATTTAATGACACAACAATTCATTTTGGTGAGATATTTAGTATCCAAAGGAAAGGAAGTGGTAAGAATGCAAGTGAGCGAAGTGGTATTCAGTTTAAGGGGAAAAACCTGCATAAACTGAATCAAGCTATAGTTCTTGCTAAAATCTCTAATCCAGAATTTTTTGATAATAAAATTGAATTAGCACTGGCTAAAGCTGAACCTGTTCAGGATATTTTTGCTCAGGATTTACAGCATATTGATAATGAAATCATCGTACATGAGATTTTGGACGAACCTTCTATTGTTGAAACAGATAATGTTATTGCTGTTCATAAAGCAATTTCAGAAAGCAACGATCTTTCTCTTAAAGATATTGAAGATGCCGAAAGCTCAGACTCTGTATTTGTCCAAGTAAAAATGAAGGCTATTAGCTTTAAGAATCGCTTTATGAAAGGCTGCAAGGCTTTCTGGAAGGCTTTTAACGAATAATAGAGAAAGAAGTGTTATGTATAATAAAGGAGGCTTATGCCTCCTTTATATTGCTTTATATAACTATTTTAAACTTAAAGATAACTTTTTAAAATAGCAACAATTTCTTTTGTTTTATTTCTCATCAATACCACATTATGTGTGGATGAGAATAAATTAATTGAAAAAGCATCGATGATCCATTTTTTACCAGCAGAACGAATAACCATATTTTCTTCAGTTTCTTCAGGTGCATCATGATGGGCACTCATTTTTTCCAAATCAAAAATAAATTGCTTTATTTCGCTTTTAGAAAAAGAAAAAATATGAGAATGAGAAGAATAACCAAAGTATCCAGCATTGATATACAGAACTTTTCTTTTATGATTATAGGCAAACTCATATCCACCGTTATCGACATGAATATAGTCTCTTTTTGACCAGTTTAAACTTGATGGGTCATAGACAGAATCATCAGCAACCGCAGAGAATGTATTCCAGTCTTTATAACCATTAAATTCTGAGATAAGTTCAAGAATTTCTGACTGTTTAACTTCTTTAGACTTCAAGTGCTGAGACAAAAATTTGGAAAGATCTTTAGCATTTTCTTTATTAATCATTTTTTTCACCTTTTGTATATTTTAACTAAGGTTTTCTCATTGCTTAATCATACAAGAAGTTATGATTAAAAGATTTTTTATAAAGCATTTTCACCATCTGCTCATGCAGGAGAAAGGCAGGTATGCCGACCTGATTTAACTATAGCATTCTTTTATTTTTTTATCAAACATTTTACAATCTTGTTAAACTGAAAAAATAGATTATATAATTCATATAACAAAGGAGAAAATTATGCAAAATGCACAAAATATGCTTGAATTCACAGACAAAGCCGCAAACAAACTAAAAAAACTGATTGACGAACAAGATAATCCTCGACTAAATCTACGGGTTTATATTACAGGAGGTGGTTGTAGTGGATTCCAGTATGGTTTCACTTTTGATGAAAACAAAACAGAAAATGACATTATCTTTTCCAAGAATAATGTTGCGTTAGTGATTGATCCTATGAGTTTTCAATACCTGGTAGGCAGCATTGTGGATTACACTGAGGGTCTTGATGGTTCACGATTTGTCATCAATAACCCTAATGCTAAAACGACTTGTGGTTGCGGCTCCTCTTTCAGTATTTGATTTTTCCAGGAATAAAAAAAGACCTCAAAAGAGGTCTTTTTCTTTGTATCAAAACTTACTCGGGAACTTCGGATTCTTCATCCAGTTCCAGCTCACGGCGACCACGAACAGGCTTATTCAACTTGTCATTATCACCACGACCTTTCTTCTTACGACCAAGAGCAACATCTTTACGTTCTTTCAGATTAAGCTCTTTTTCGTTCAATTCACGAGCCTGCTTGCGAAACTGTTTACCATTTGCCATAACACCATCTTCGTTAAAATCAGTTGTCATTTTCATAGTGTTTCTCCTTTGCTGTTTCGATGATTTAAGTATAGGCATTCTGTTGTTAAACTGCAAGTACTTTTTTAAATAACTCAATCAAGTGCTTGTTTTATAAACTTTTAGATTAATTTAACAACAACTTCATTTCCATTCTTAAGATCTTTGATTTTGATACTGTTATTTTCCACTTCGTCCAAACCAATAATAATGCAAAATTCAAAGTTTCCCTCATCAGCCTGGGCCAGTTGCTTTTGCATTTTTCTCTTACCAGGATCAATACTGACTTTTGCCTTTTTTCTGTATTCTCTGGCAACTTTTAAAACATAAGCTTCTGATACTTCACTAAACCAGCAGATATAAAAACCTTCTCTGCTTTTTTCTTTTTCTTCCATTATCATCACCAGTCTTTCCAGACCAATTCCAAATCCTATAGCCTCAACCTTTTCACCTTTCATTGAAGCCGATAGTTCATCATACCTTCCACCCGCACAAACCGCTTTATTTAAAGACTTATCATTTTCATTAGTCACAAACTCGAAAACAAGTCCGTTATAATAATCCAAACCTCTTACCAGTGCCTGGTCTATCTCAAAATCAACACCTGATAAAGATAAAGTATTCTTTATTTTTTCAAACGATTCTTTAGTCTTATCATTAAGATAATCATAGAGTTTAGGAGCCTCATCTAATAAAGATAGGGTTTCTGAAACTTTTGAGTCGAATACACGTAAGGGATTCTTTTCCATTCTTTCCAAAGAAAGAGGGTCAAGTTTATCAGCATTACTTCTTAAATATTTTTTCAGGATTTCCACATAATCATTTCTTTCTTCTTTTGTTCCTATCGTATTTATTTTAAGGGTAAGTTTATCCCTGACATTTAGGTCTTCAAATAAATCATTTAAAGAAACAAGAATATCAGAATCAATGATACCTTCTTTAAAACCTATACATTCCATACCAAATTGTTTAAATTGTTTATACCTTCCAGCTTGAGGAGTCTCATTTCTGAACATAAAATCAGAATAATACCATTTTTGAGGTCTGATATTTCGCAAACCACCATTATTGTTCCACATTCTCATTGCAACAGCCGTACCTTCAGGACGAAGCACCGTTTTATCTTCACCTGAAAGTGATATCATTTCTTTTTCAACAATATCAGTAGCATTACCCACACTTCTTTCAAAAAGCTCTCTTTTTTCAACTACAGGTAAAAGAACGGGATTTGCTCCAAAAGCATCAGCCCATTCCTTACAACGATTTTCGACATCACTAAAATTTGTTAAATTAATACTTTCTGGAAAACCAGATATGTTTTTGAAGTTTTTCATTTTTCATTCCTTATAGTAAAAAGTTATATAGCCCGTTTATTACAGGCAAATTAAAGCTACTTTTTATCAGGAATGATGTCGTGTGGAAAAGGGATTTTCGAGGCGAACGGAGACCTGCCAACTTTTGGCTAAAATCATAGTGCTTATATCATTATAATTTTTTAGCATAGACACTCTCCTGTTAATGATAACAGAATAACGATTTTAAGAATTTGAGTCAACTTTTATTTTGCTTTCTTTTAACTTTCTCGTCTTTGCTCAGTTCTTTTTCAGGACATTTATTCATCCTTGCCAGAAATGGATTAAAAATGTCTTTTTTCTCTTTTTTATCTTTCTCTGATTGCTTTGCCATTTCAATCATTTTCTTGGTTAAAAATTCCATAATGCACCTCCTTTATTTAAACGATGGTGATTAGATGAATAATAACTCTATTTAAAAATAAAAAAAGCCCCACATTTGTGAGGCTTTACAAAAATTAGAATATTTTCAGATATGCGAAGCAAAATAAGAAGTCACTTTCAATGCTTCATTCTTTAAAAAACTATCTAAACCTCCTGAATAAATTTCTTCCTTATAATCCGAAATCTCAATTTTAGAAAGTTCAAAACCATTCCAGTAATTACCATTATGATGGTTTTTCAAAACCACATAAATATTACTCGCACCTTTTCTGGTCATTCTGAAAACTGCAAAGCCGTAAGAATTGTCTTTTTTATCAAAGTGTTTGTCCATATATTTTGTATCGAACTCATAACCTTTGATAATCTCATTAATTTCATCAAAATTTGAAAAATTAATTTTTTTCTTACCAGCTTTATCCCATGTCAACTCAAAAGCTGAATGACTACAGCATGAATTATCCAAACTATAACCTAAAAACACATCGTTTTCGTCGATGAAATTTACTGATTCTTTGTGTTTAAAAATTCTCATTTTTTTCACCTTTAATGCTAAAATTTTTGTATTCTACCAGTCAATAAATACATTTACTGTGTTTTCTTCTTTATCATAAGCTTCACTGTCTTTTACAGCTTCAATAAATTCCCGAAGAAATACTTTCACATAATCTGGAGTCGATTCATCATTAATTCCATTTAAATCCATTGTGCTCATTTCACCTGGCATAAAATCGTATCCAAATGCTTTTGCATCGAGCAGCCAAATCCAGCAATCCTGCTTTTCTGGCATATTTTTATAATAAAAATTAAAAAATTCATTTTCCTTTGGAGTCATTTTTGAAAATTGCGGATGTGAAGGTTTATCCATATTAAAACCAAACTTTTCAAGAGCTATAGTTTTTGCTTCAACTCTCCATTTTTCAATACCTGACATGTCTCGATAATCAATATTTTTTTCTTTTCCAAGATAGTCTGTTACATCATCAAAATTAATCATTTTTTCTTCAGATACACGAACAGGTTTTATTTCTACAAGTTTAAAATTAGGCATTTTTAACTCCAAAATTGTCATCTATTACTCATTATAACTTATGATTAAAACGAGTACAATCTTTCTTTTTTTATTGCTTTTCATAACCACAAACGGTAAAATACGTTATCTTTATTCATAAGGAACCTGTATGAATCTATTCGTAGCAATTTTTCAAGATAACATTCAAGAAATAAAAAACATCATTTCAAGTAATCCATCCTTGATCGAAAAAACATTAACAACGATTTCTGAGATGGATGAATTATATGCTTCCTGCAACAGAGATCATTCATTGGGAGATCCTAAATATCACGAAGAAACACCTCTTCTTTTTGCGGCAAGACTTGGCAGACTGGATGTTTGCAAAATCCTTGTAGAAGGAGGTGCTGATATCAATGCTATTAACAACTATGGTCATAATGCTTATATGTGTGCTCTGGATAATACTGATGTTAATATTGCTACATCCTTATATTTACTTGAACAACCTCAGTTAAATTTAAGACATAGAAATTTTAGTAAATATGATGCTCTTTTGCAGACCATTAGATCTTTTCATCATTACTATGGCACTGAAGCGAATAAAGCATCTGAAGATAAAGTAACAACATTAATCCACCGCCTTCTTGAAAAAGGTTTTTATATTAATGAAAAACAAGGTGCATGTAATGACTCTCCATTGACTATTGCTTGTAGCCATCAGAGCTGGTGGATTGTTGTGTTCCTTATCTCACTTGGAGCTGATTATAACCACAATAGTTCTATTGGAGCAGGGATTAAAGACTCGTTAACTATGAATGCTTATCTGAGTGGCGAGATTAAGAAACAAATAAAAGAAACCATTTTAAAAAATATCGAAATAAAACAATATCCATTTGGTAAATTATCATTTTAATAAAAAAGAGAGGAAATCCTCTCTTTTATTTTAGCCCAAATTTTACAAGTTTTTCCCTTTACTTCAATAATGTAAGAAATCTAAAAAATTGAAAATCAGGTTATTGTTTCATAAACATCAATATCGCATACACTGTATCTGGTTTCACAGCATGATTCTTTTTCATAATGTTTTCGTATTTTTTCTTTTGCTTCTATTTCATTATTAGCTTCAACAAGATGTTTTTTAATTACAAGCCCGTCTTTTTCAAAATTTTCAGGCGAATAATGAGATTGTGAAACTGTAACCTCTGCAAAAAAATAAGTCATTTTTTAAGACCTCTCTACTATAATGTTATCTATAATAATAACAAAGTTTACATTAGTTTAACTGGATTAAAAGCAAAAAATTATTTTTCAGGAAGGATGATTATGGCTATCCGGTCGCAGTTTGGGGAAAGCCGTCCCCTCTGTTTCTATGCTGTCAGTCAACACCTTGCACCATATCGTCGCACAAAGATTACCCGCCAGGATTTTCTCATCCGCCCTGGATATCCCACTTCTTGTGTGGTCTTAAACTTCAATATCACGCCAGTATTGAAGTCTGGAATTGGCGGTTCGTGCTAGACTTGAACCAGCGACCAATTGATTAACAGTCAACTGCTCTACCGACTGAGCTAACGAACCAAAATTTTTTATAAAATACCTTTAGTATTTCTCAACCACTTTCAAGCACTTATCCCAATTACTATAAGTGAAATGTTCAAAATATCTTTCATTTAATAAGAAAACTTCTACAAGACCATGATCTTCTATATCTACAGGCTTTCTAAGCTTAGTGACAATTGCCTGTTTCCCCCTCAAATCACCAAAAATTATTTCTACAATGTCATTATTTTGAATAGCATCGGATGTTAAGGTATTTACATTGCAATTCATATTGTGAACATAATGCTGAGCATATTGCTCATCACTAATTACACCATATATATTTTCTGGAAATATTTTATTGCCATTTTTTGTTAGCACAAATCCATCACCAACGGATATATAGCTAAACTCCACATGAGGGGCAAAATTAATGATGGAATCACTATCATAACGACCAAAATCCCCAGAAAAAAAATAAATGGGATTGTCTGAATCTGCTGAAGCAATACCCAACTCACCAATCAAAAATTCACCCTTACGAGTTTCAATATGATATTTTTTACCCAATGGTAAATCTTTTATTTTCTTTGGAGTAAGTTTTTCGAGTTTCATGACATTATCCATCCCAAGTTAACATGGCGGTCCGTGCTGGACTTGAACCAGCGACCAATTGATTAACAGTCAACTGCTCTACCGACTGAGCTAACGAACCATTTTTACTTTTTAAAGAACCTCTCTACTTCTTCTTTGTTTTCTTTAATAAATATATAAATATTATCTCTTACTTCTGTATCGTCAATTCCCCATTTTACAGCATCTCCAAAAATATCTTGAGGCAGCATGTAAAATAAAGATTTAATGACATCTTCTGTGATTTTTTTCTTGCCTGATTCAAAATCTTTTATAAAGTTTTCGATGATGCAATCATGCATACTATCAAAATCATCAATAGCTGATTCTTTCCAGAAGGTATCTTTTAAAGCTTTAATAAGTTTATCTTCATTATCGCTCATATTTCCCCTCAAAAAAGAATAATTTAAAAAAAGACTGGAGCGGGCAGCGGGAGTCGAACCCGCGTCATCAGCTTGGAAGGCTGAGGTAATAGCCATTATACGATGCCCGCAATGACTTTGTTCTGGTGCCTAATGTCGGACTCGAACCGACGACTGCAAGATTTAGAATCCTGGCTTCTACCAACTGAATTAATTAGGCTTTTTTACTTCTGGTGCCTTGAGAGAGACTTGAACTCTCACTCCTTTCGGAAACGGATTTTGAATCCGTCGCGTCTACCGATTCCACCACCAAGGCAAATCAACTACTTTGTGTTTTTTAGCAGAGGAACACTAACCTATAGCCCGACTTCTGACCTTCTTCGAGTTGGATCAGACTCTTACAATACTCACCGCTCTCTATGAATCTAAATATACTGACCTTTTAAAAACAATGCAAGTATTTTTTTTCATTTTAACACTGTTCGTTTCTTTTTTGATCAAACTGTACAAATACTCTACTTGTTTTGTCAAAAACAAAAGAGGACTAGCCTCTTTTGCTTAATTTTATCCATTTTTTTCTATATGCAAACCACTCTATTGTTTAGCATTGCTTTCATTTCTCCTGATTCTTTGTATAACTCAGCCTCTTTTTCTCCTACCACATAGATATCGGGAACACCTTTTGACTTCCAGAATCGGATTTTTTTACTTAATGATTCCTGACTTTTATCTACTTTTGAACCGAGCTTCTCATTAATAAATTCCGCATATTCCAGAGATTTTTCTGAGACAGGAATGATAATACTTTTAACAGGATGCAGAAAATAAGGTATTTCTTTACCGAAACTTTCCAACAGGATACCAATCATTCTTTCCAGTGATCCTAAAACCGCATGATGAAGAATAACTGGTCTTTCTTTTTCATTTTTTTCATTTATAAAATGAATATCAAACCTTTCAGGAAGCACATAATCAAGTTGAATAACTCCTAACTGCCATGAACGATCTAATTTATCTTTCACCTGGATCTCAAGCTTAGGTCCATAAAAAGCTCCATCATTAGGTATTTCTCTAAAAGGCAAGTTATTCAGGTGGCAAGCCTCTCGCAAAGCATCTTCAGCTTTATCCCATAACCTATCATCTCCAAATCGTTTTTCAGGTCTGAGAGAAATAGCATATTCAATGTGTTCAAAACCAAGAGCCTTATAGACATCATTACTCATTCTAATAAACTCATTGAGTGAATCTATCATTTTAGATTCGTTAACAAACACATGGCTATCGTCCTGGCAAAATTGTCTTTGGCGAAACAGCACCTGAAGAGATCCCGAAGGCTCATTTCTGAAAACTTCCCCAAATTCAAAAACAGGTAAAGGTAAATCCCTGTAACTTCTCATTTCTGATTCATAAATAAGAATATGATTCGGACAACTCATTGGTCTTAAAGCATAACCTTCATTTTCTGAATTATTCAAAAAAAACATATTTTCTTTGTATTTTGAGCTATGACCAGAACGCTCAAATAATTCAGGAGAAACAATAGAAGGACTTTTTACTTCCAGATAACCTCTTTTTTCGTGATGCTTCCTTACAAAATTTTTCAGGTTTTCATATAATTTAAACCCTTCCGGCTTCCAGTAAATAACACCTGCACTTTGGCTGTTAAAACATAAATTCATTTCTTTAGCTATCTGCATATATCTTTTTTCTTCGCTCATTTTTTATTCCTCTTTTTAGTTTTCATTTATTTCAGACATAAAAAAACCCAGCCTAAGCTGGGTTTGGATTTCTCTGATTAGTTTTTTAAATGCAAAAACCACCAGCCCAGCTTAAAAGTTGAGTTGTAGTGGTTGTTGTTGTGCTTATTACATTTAAATTTTTCATCAATATTCTCTTTTATTTATCTCTTTTATTCAGCTTATATTTATTTTTTTAGAGTGTCAACTTTTATTTTAAGGATTACCAAGACTTTTTTTAATATTATTAACCATGTCTGCATCAGAAGCAAAACGATTCGCTTTCTTTTTTATATTGGCGAGTTGTGATTTTATAGAGGGAGTGAGCTTATCTCCATGATTCATAATCTCGTGCCCTGCAAATTGAGTTGCAAATTTTTTGTTTGTTCTTTCTATAAATGCACCTGTATGCTGTAACCCCATAATACTCTTTTCTTTACATATCTTTTTAAAGTTTTCATATTTTTCCCAAATTTTTGATAATGTCGTTGTTATTTTATCTATAAAACTTTTAAGGGTAATATGCCTGTTTAAAAAATCCTCTTTACATTGTTTAATATAATCTACTTTTTCACTGATAAAAAGAATCGTTGCGGCTGCTGCATGTTTTAGTTTTCCGTATCTGTTTCTATTCCAAATCTCACCTGTTTTTTTAACTCTCGATAGATCTTTTTCAATATCTAATATATGTTCAGCCAGTATCTCAGAAACCTTTTCGGGTGATTCTTCTATCTTTTTAACAATTTTTTCATTTAAAGCATGGATTTTCCCTGTTATAAAATGAGAAAGATCGACCATACCTTCCGATTTTTTTTCTAACAACTTAGCTTCAAGATTATCCAGCTTCGCCATTGGACTATTTACCCAGGTGATAATATCTTTTTTGTATTCTTCCGCATAAGCATCCATTTTTTTATTAATGGATTCAGAGATCAAATCTTTTGTAAATTCTTTAGGGTCGGTAATTATTTTAAAACTTTTATAAACTTTATTAGGCGAGTATATTTTATCAACAATACTGATTAAATCATCTATAAATTCGGTGCCTAATTCTTTTTCGTCTTCTTTAATATTTAACAACATATTTAGCATATTATCTTGTTTAAATAATTTATCGAATATCTGACATTGCAGACTTGCAAAACCTTTATTCGTATAATAAGTAGAACCCTTCAAGACATCTTTTAAATTTAAACCATGCTTATTCACTTCTTTCATCACTTCATTAATATAGAAAAAAGTCAGTTCAGGTTGCTGCTGCTTTAAAAAGTTCTTTATGTATTTATCTGTGCAGCGCAACACTTCTTTTGATAATTGGAAATATTCAATTTTATCTTTTAATCGTTTACTGTTTTTAAAATATTGTGATTCAGGAATAAGTTTTAAAAAGCCATTCAGTTTATTTTTATCTTCAACAGAATAACTATTATGATTCTTATTATCATACTTATTTATAATGCTTTTTAATCTTTTATCCATGTGCTCTATAGTGGGATTATTTGTTGTATAGTTGTTTGATATGTATTTGACGGCTAAAGGAGCCGAAGCACGAGCAATAATAGCTAAACCTACAGCGGCACTTGGCAAGGACAAAACTGAGGCACTAACTACAAAACTTTTTGCAATAAATAAGCTCCCTGTGCTTTTAGCTCCTGAAATAAGAGTCTGTCCTTTATTTTCGAGTTGTTTATTTATTATCCCTGAGATACCAGAATATTTATTTAAAAACCCATCCTGATCTTCTTCTTTTTTTATAGTTAAAAATTCCTGGAAATAATGTTTATTTTTTTTATTAGCAAAAAGATCAAAGGCACTGACCAGATTTTCAAAAGCATAATCAGAGGCATTCATCTGAGTAATTTTGTAGATAAGTTTATTTAATTCTTTACGAGGTAATAACTTATTATCTTTAATATATTTAACAATATCGTCTCTTTTTTGCATAAAAAATCCCTTATAAATAATCTCTATATATTATAAGGGATTTGAAATAAAAAACCAGTATTCGCCTTTTTTCTCAGCCCAGTCCGTAAAACCTCATTCTTTAGGGCGGAGAGAATGTCAAATGTATTTGAAACCTGTTAATCTGTTATAGGTAACTTGAGGGTTTTCATCAAAACAATCGTTTTTATTCTTATCTTCAACATATCTACGATGCTCTTCCTGTTCCTCTTTTAATTCTGCCTGGAAGTCTTCGTCTTCTTCCAGTTCTTTTAATTCTTCAGGTGTTAAATGTAATTCAGGTGACAGTTCTGTTTGTGTCCATAATGCTGGATTTGAACTGTAAAATTCAGGATAATACTTTTCATAGCCATTCAAGGCTTCATTCATTTCTTCCCACATTTTATTAATATGTGATTCTGGTTCACACAGATAAGCTTGCCAGCCCTGAGAGAGCATATGCAGAATATAATCTTCTTTTTCTGATTCTTCACTATAACTTATTTTTTTGTAGCTACGGATTTTAAGATCATCTTCTTTTAAAAAAATAAGACAGTCTTTCTGCTTTACAGAAAAAAGTGATGATAGCAACCCTTTCTTTTTAGCTACATCAATTGTTTCAGAAATTTCTTTTAATTGTTTAACATCCTGCCAATTCAAAATGTGGAGTAAATCGACTTTATTGTGATTATTTTTAAAAAAATTATGTAAAAAAACTTTTTCATTATCAGCAATTAGAGGACTTCTCAATTCGCCAGTATACTTTTTTAGCCCTTCATTTTCTATTTCATAACGAGTTAAATTGTCTTTTAGTGGTCTGAATACCAAACCTATAACATAAAAAATGGTCTTTTCAGGAAAAGGTCTCACTTCTTCATCTATGACAATGGATTCTTTACTAAAATCTTCAACAGAACTATTAATCTTTTTCATATCAGCCTCGAAAGATTCATTTATCCTTAAATATATAATAATTGTTGGTGATTATCAAGTTTCACTTTTACATTCTAAAAATCCAGTTAATCTGCTTAAAGTTTTTTCACTGTTTGCATCCACAACATCATCAACACACTCTACAAAAGGCATTTCAAAATAACTATACTCTTCTTTTTGAGCATTTTTATCATCAAGAATATTATTCATAATAGTATAGTTTTTTTCAAAGATTTCTGCATTTTCACAAAATAGCACTTCAAACCCATCATCCAATAATACATCAACAAATTCCCGTTTTTCTTCATCCGCCACATAATTCAACTTGATATATTTTTTCTGTTCTGGATTTTTAGTATTAAACACAACAATATATTCCGACTTTTCTTTAACAAATAAAGAAGGTATAAAACCTATCAGTGTGGAAACATTTTTAATTTCACTTAAGTTTACTATTTTAGTCATCTCATGATAATTGATTATATTTATCAGATCTATTATATGATGATGGTTTCTGTTAAAAAAATCCTGGAGAAATACTTTTTCATTTCTGACAACAACAACTTTTCGTATAATTTCCTTATACTCTTTCAAGGATTCATCCTCTATCATTTTACGAGGTAAGTCCTTAAAAGATGAATCAAATACCGCACCTACAACATAGAAAATATGTTTTTTTTCTACATCAAGAGGTAAGTCTTCCTCAACCTGAATTTGTTCTAAATCATCAAATATTATTTTTTTCATATTCATCTCCTTTTTTCTCACAATAAGTCATAAAGCTATTAAATCAAGTTCATATTTTCAAATTCATAATAATTCAATATTTATGCTCTGATTTTTTTGGTGCAATTCTTTTGACTTTAAGTTATACTTATCAGATCGAATGTTCATATTGAAAATTATAAACAGGAGTTTGGTTTAATGAATAAAGACACATCTTCCAGCAGAAAAATACAAGAAACAAGTTTAAACCAAACACTCATACTTGATTATAAAAACAACAAAAAAGAACTTCTTGAAATATTCAGTGCTTTTGACTCAAGTTTAACAAAAGAAGAACTTTCTGACATTGCCCAAAATACACAAAAAAATCATTTTCTCAGTTTAATTTATGAATTATTTCTTTACGATTACGACTCATTATCTCTTTATGGTTATCATAATTTAAGTAAGGAAAATATTCATTTTTACATTGATGAATTTTTCAAAGTTCATTCTTTAAAAGATTTGCTTCGTGTATCTTCTAAGACTCCTTCAGATAATAACAGAATTTTGTCTTATCTATTAAATCTTGATGAACAGTATTATCATCAATATAAAAATCTTTATTTTAAACATTATTCTTCTTTCATAACTATAAAGAATAAAAAAATCTATAAGGAATTAGTTCTTAATTATAATGAGAAAAATAAATTAATTGACCTATTCAACCATTTTAATTTTTCTTTATCAAGTCCTCACCCTTCAGATAGAGATAAGAATATTTTGTTAGAACAATATTTCTATACAATTAGTATTTTAGATAGCAAAAAAATCAATTATGTTGCACAGTTATTTAACGAAAAATTTTTAAGTAGAGGCGGTTTTGACTTCCTTTTCAGAATAAGTATTTCTGATAAGAAAAAAAATCAATTTGCGAATAAATTACACAATTATTTTAGCTCACTTGAAAATAATTTCCATAATATGAATATGACTTTCACTGAAGTTTTGTCACAGAAACAAATAAATCTTCTTAAAATACAACCTTATTTTTTTGAAGAATTGCTTATTTTTTTCGCTCCTAAAGACTCAGATTTACTCCAGTATTGTATTGACTCACATCTTCCTGAAGGAGCTTCACAAGATTCATCTTTCGTTGTTAATCAACAGACTGCTTTAAAACTTTATTCTCAGATTGAAAAAAATAAAATCATCAATACTGTTCAACCTGTAGAACAACCAGGTTCTCAAAAGAAAAGAATTTAATTTATGCATTAAAAAACAAAAAAAGTCCTGTTTTTTCAATTTCAGGACTTTCCTTCACAAAATAATCGTTTATAAACATCGTGTTTTGTATTTCTACCGGAATCTTCCAATTCACAATTATCTCCAACTTATATGTAACAACTCATTTACTTATTGTCAACTTTTATATGGTAATCACCGGTTCCTATCCAGCAGGGCTTAGCACAATAGCCTGTCAAACCATCTAAAATATCTGCAAGAATATCGTATTCTTTATCTGTTAAAGGATTTTCTTGATCGAGATAAACATCAGTTAAATGCTTATAGATAATTTCACCAGCCTTATTACTTTTATCCGATATGACTTTTTCTCTTACAATTTTGTGCAAGTTTTCTGGATTGCTTTTGAGTATTTCTATTATTTCGGCTTTTTGCATTTTTTCATCCTATAGCATATTCATTTATTTTTTGCTAAAATAACATATAATTTTTAGAAAGGAAAATATATGTCTATGAAGATTACACCTGTTGATTTTTTAAAAGCTGTTTCTGAAGGAGATAAGGTTTCAATAGATAACTATTTTGTTTTATGCAAAGAAAAACATATTGATCCATTTATAATTTCAGCGGCACAATCAAATTCAAATACTATTAAAGAACCATTTATGTATCATCTTGTTAAATTTATTTCAAATAAAAAATTCGTAAGAAATTCTGAAAAAGAGAAAGAATGTATTGACTACATTCTTTACTTTAAAGAAAAAGGATTCTCATTACTGCATGATAAAAGTTTGCTCTCAGGAGCATTTATATATTCAGATTTACTTTATTTATTAAATAGTGAAATTGGGATTACTCATAACAAGGCAAAGAAACTTATTCTTAAAACACTTGAATCAGATACTCTTTTTGAAAAAAATGATGATATATTGTTTGCAACTTTTCAATCAGCGATTCGGCATTATAACAAGCAGCACCAGCCATCTATATTACCTGATTTATTTAAAAAATTGATGATTCAAAATAAATTTGAACAAAATTTTTTCCTTTTTAATCCTTATTATCATTACCATTTTAAAAATAAAATTGATTATACTCATTTTGCAGGCATCTACAAAAAACAAATCGGTAATAATGCATTGCCTAAAGAAGCTACACAGACACTTTACTATATTTTATTCGACCTTATCGATAATTCTCTGAATACCTGTCCTCAGAAATGGTTCGATTTTTATATTAAAAGTGGTATTGATTTTAATATAATTAATGAAGTAATAACTGATAAATTTTTCTCTTTTGACAATAGTGATATGGATATTGATAGATTTAAACATTTTTTATTGAACATTCATGATTTCAATGATCTTATAAAAGATAGAAATTTAAAAATCGATTTGTCCATGCATAAAAGAAAGGGTATTGATAGCTCATATATAAAAATAGCTAATCTTTTTAATAATGTTTTACTTAAAGAAAAAGCATATTCCTCTAAAAATACTGAGCCTGTATTCTTAGATATTTTCAATTCTTTAAACATTTCTTTTACTAAAGAAGACCTGTTTTTTGCAATCTTTGACCCTCAGATTTCATATAGTGAAACCAATAATCAAAAGACATATAAAACATTTCTTACATATGATAAATTTAAATTTTTAACTGACAATATTGCAAAATTTTCTCACATTAAAAATAATGAAATTAAGCATACGGACATTATATCTTTAGCTAAATTTTTTGAAGATCAATATAATGAAAATAGTGAGATGCATGTTAATCTTTTTAATCAGTATGGTTTAAAAAATAGTGGTGGTGTAAAAGAATCATTTGATAAAATATGTTATCTCTTTTCTCATGTTAGCGACGACGATAAGATAAAAAGTATTCACTCTATGGATGAAAGATACGTGCATGATTTTCACTTTTATTTAATCCAGACGATGATCAATAATAATTTTATACCACAGAACAGATTATCTGAGATTAAAATTAAAAAATTTAGGGGCAAGGAAGTTTTTTTGATTGAAGCTTTTGATGATTATATTAAACTTAACATATTAAAACATAACCCAGCTTATTTTAAATCAGTTTATACTGACAACTATAAAGAGGCTATAATTGATTTAATTCTTCCTAATAAATACACAGCAGCTATGGAATACTATCATTTAAATACAATCGCTTGCCTTGAAAGTATTGATATTAATCCCTTTGAAAAAGACAAATCAGGTAGAACATTATTTCATACAGTTTTTCTTTTTCTGCATCATAATTTTAATAATATGCCTGTGGATAATCTTCAGGAAATAATAAGGACACTAGCTCAAAAATGGAAAAATAATGTGCCTCAAAATTTCATCAATTTTGAATTTCCAACCCTTCCTAAAAATATATTACCGGAAATGGCTATTGTTTATGAAAAAACCGCACTTGAATGTTCACTTGTAAAAAACACTACAATGGAAACTGAAAATGACATAAAACGAAAAAGAATCTAATTGTTAATAAAAAAGCCTTAATTAAGGCTTTTTAATGATTTGGTGGTAGTTTTCATAAATCTTTTTAGAGCAGAATGACTTATTAAAACAAAAGAGAGCAAAGCAATAGATTTAATAAGATTAGTTATTTCTGATTCTGTGAAAGAAATAAACAAAGATAAAAAACCAGTGAGAATCAGACCTAAACCTAAGCTTGCCCCAATTATTTTCACTATCTCTTGCAAAATAAACACAGTTCTACTTTGTTTTTCTTCCATATTCACCTCAATTTATCTTTCGCTGAATTTCTTTTAAAAACTCACCAGCAGGTAATCTATAATTACTGTGCCTGTATCGTTTCTCAAAATTACTTGTTAATTCTTCATCATTCTTAAACTGTGCCATGTATTCATCAATTTCATAAATCAGTTCCTGATGAATACTAATCCCTTCCGTTTTTATGTAGTAGTCTATGCATTTATCTATATCTGTGCTGCCACAAATATACAGTGATGAAGGACCCAGATAGGCCGACATAAAAGTATCCAGCGCAGTAAATTTACTCATAACCATCCTCTCTTTACAAAAAAAAGACTCTGAAGAGTCTTTTCTGGATTTTTTGAAAAAGTACTCAGTTCTAAAAGATTAACTTTTTCAAATATAAATGATAACTATTCAAAAATCAACAATTATTTTATAACCTACGTGATTTTCTAATTTCCTGTACTTCAGGCGAAACTTCAATGGCTTTCATAAGTTGCTTTCTTTCCATTAAAGCTTTAAATTCAGGATATTTTGCACCATATCTTTCCATCATTTTTATTTCTAATTGGTTTTCTGTGCGAAGTATAATATATTTAAACTTATCATTTTCTTTAGCTAAATATTTAAAATCTTCAATATTACCTAATACATCTTTGAAAGCTTGAGGTAATTTCTTTTTATCTGATGTTTCTAATGCTTCGAGATTTTTTAAAACATCTGCAACATATTTATCGATATATTCATTTTTATTTTGGTCGTTTGATTTCAAAAGAGCATAATAAAAAGCCCCTGAAATCCCCACTTTTTTGACCTGACTTGCTATATTATCATGAGCACTATAACCAAAAGGTTTGTTATCTATGACTTCTTTTATTTCTTCCTCTGTTGCATTAATAACAAGGTTCATCATCCCTTTCACATATGCACGCACTTTACCAGAAAGTAGCCAGTGGTCGAACGGAGTCATACCCAGTTTATCTTTTTCAAGTAAAATTTCAAAACCTTCATCATAAATAATGTCTTGAATACTACGAGTTTGAGTTTTTGGTTCTGAGACTGCATAAAATATAGGAGTTCTGCCATAGCAATTTTCACCATTACTATTGTAAGCATTTTTATTTTCAACAAAAGGAGCAGAAAGAATACCTCTTTCGGCATTCATCATGATTTCAAGACTGCTGTTTGTCATTGACAGAATGAAACCCATGACTTGATTATAATTCATGTTTAATTCTCTCAACCTCAACATGTTAAAGTGATATATTTCTCTTCCCCAATAACGAGCTTCATCTCGGAAACCTTGAGAAGACATAGCTTCGTTATAACTCATTAATATATTATTCATATTGCCTTCAGGGCCCCTTAAATCACCCATATTTAATTTTGGACGATTATCAATATTACATTGATTCAACCAGGGTATATGATCTGCAAAAGAATCTGTTAAACTGTCTGTCATTTTAAATTTCCTTATTTGTATTTATTCCATTATATCAGACAAAAATATTAACAGAACCTCTTTGCTTTATTTTTTAAATAATAATGAATATTTGATTTTTATATTTACGCATAACAAATTAAAAAAGGCTGCTTATTTTTAAATAAACAACCTTTTTATTAATTTTTGAGTATTAACGCCAGCGATCTACATCATCACATGTATACTTATATTCATCATGATATACAGGATAACTGGAAATTATTTGACCTTTAGAACCATATATATTTTGAATATACATTGATTGTCTTTTTTCCTCTGTCTTGACACAATGTTGTCTTTCCATAACTACAAAGTCTTCATAGAGAACCAAAAACAAAAAACTAAAAAGAGCCACAAAAATCATAACAAATGATAAAATGAATAAGCGCATATTAACATCACCTGAAACTAAAATAAGCTCCGAAATTTTCCCCACGAGATGGATTACAGTATTCAACCTTCCAACCTGCCTGACGATAAGCATCTTCAACATCCAGCAAATGTTCATCAATTAATGTTTGTCTTTTCATTTCAGGATTCAATTCAAGGATTCTTTTAATAACATCATCTTTCAGAACATTATCACTCTTTTTGATTTTAGCCTCAACAATACATTCATTAAAAGCTTGCATAATATAATCAGGAAATACTCTTTCTTTTACTTTTTGAAGAGCTTCTTCTTTAGAAATTGCTTTGATTGGCTGTGACATTCAATATTCCTTTTAAAGTAAAGTTGAAGAACTGAAAATATAGCATAGATAGGTTTTGCAAACAACCTCTTTTCGCTTATATATTTAGTGATTCACATTCTATTTTAATAATGATAGCTTAAGGTTTAGTTAGTTTTACTTGACTTATCAGCAAGGTGCATTAAAACATAAATACTCAATATTTAAAAGGATTTAATTATGGATATCAAAAATGAGTTATTAAAAACATTCAAATTAGATTATGAAAACCATATCAAATTAAACAATAGAGATGACTTTTCATTTAATCACGAATTTGATCTTATCCCGGACTATCTTTATTTATTTTTACAGAAAGCAGAGTATATACCTTTAGAAGAAAAAGTTGGACTCATGAGGTATTATGATAATGTATTAATAGAATCCTTAAGATTTACTATATCTGATTACTATGAGTTGATGGCTTTCATTGCGAGTGCTGAATCTATGTTACATTTTATAGATAGTGTAGCTTTTAAATATTATAAGATTCACGGCTCAACATTATTATTCGTTAATAACAATATTCATAACTTAAAGTTGTTTAATGAAAATATTTCAAACATGAATTATGTAGTTCTTCATCAAATTTTAGAATTAAATTAGATGTTTTAATTGTTACCTTTATAGTAATAAAAAGACCGGCTTCGAGCAGGTCTTTTAAAATTATTTAATTTTGTTTTCTTTTTTAAGTGATTCTTTTTTCAGACTGTATTCAAGCATAGTCTTTTCATGGATTGATTTTAAAGAAGAATCTGACAAAGCTTCTTTTAAATTTAAAATATCACTAATTTCTGAAAATTCTGTTTGTTTTTTCGGGGCTACCTTTGCATACAACTCAGAAAATTCTACTTTGTAAGTTGGAAGGTCTTCCAAAACGGGAGTAATGATTGAAGCTTTAACAGAGCTATTAACAACAATATTTAAAAATGATTTTCTGTCTTCAAAAGATAAATCAGCATTACTTTCAAATGACTTCAATACAGATCTAACTAAAGAAAGATATATCATATCATCATCTTTAGCTATTTTAAATAGTTTACTATAATCTTTTGCTTTTACTTCTTCAGTAAAATTACTTTTGAAAGTATCTAAGGCTTTTTCAATAATTAAAGGAACTCTTTTTTCTGCATACACTTGAGCAAATGCATTTTGGAAAGCTTCATTTTTTTCTTCCATACTTGTAAAGTTTGACAAATTTAATACAACTTTATTATTCATAAATGACCTCATTATTTTTTATTTATAATTTTATTATACAATTTCAATTGTTAGAGTCAAACCAATATATAAATTTTACAGTTGAAATAAAGGATTTTCCTGCGGTTATAGAAATTGATTTCAATTATGCTTCTCGTCTTCAGTGTCAACAAGATGAAATAAAATATATACATTTTAACTTTGCGATTTTTTTAGAATCTTCTTCATCAATAATATCTTTTTTAATTGATGCAACTAATACTTTAATCGTGTCGGTTTTATTTTTCTCCAATACAGTTCCTAAAACATCAAATTCTTTTGCTATATTTACTGACACCTTCATTGAAAGTCTTTTTTTAGGCATTTTTGGTAACGAGAATGATTTTAAAAAATATCATAATTACTCACAAATGATTCCGTTTTGAAATCATCATCACCTGAGGCGTTTTTATGCACATAGGTAAATAGTAATCTTTTTATCATATCTTGGCTTGCGGAGGAATCTAACTTAAAACAAGCTAAATTTTACACTTTCGGGGGAGTAAAAAAACAAAAATCCCTGTTTGAACAGGGATTTAATTCAAAATACTTTACGAAATGACTTTAGATTCATTTCAGAATGGAATGTCATTATCTTGATCTAACGGAGGAAGGTCTGAATAATCTCCTGGCGGCGGATTATTTCCCGAATTAGATGATTTCTGTGGAGCCGGAGTGCTATTTTTCTCAGCAGGAGGATTTCCCAGCATTTCAAGAGTACCATTAAAACTGTCCACGTGGATTTCTGTCATATAATTGGTTTTACCACTCTGGTCTTCCCAATTACGAGTTTTCAGTTTGCCCTCAATATAAAGCTGGCTTCCTTTGCGAACATAGTTCTGAACAATTTTAGCCGCACTGCCATACACCACAACTCGATGCCATTCTGTTACTTCTTTGTTTTGCTGAGTTTTCTCATCAAACCATGAGTCTGAAGTGGCAATGGTCAGGTTAGCAAAAATTTTGCCATTTCCCATTGTGCGAACTTCTGGGTCAACACCAACTTTACCAACCAGAATAACTTTGTTAATTCCACGAGAACCCATGATGACACCTCAATAGTTATGATTACAAAACACAGTATGTTTTCAATGTGGCTATTATACCTACATGCTACCTCCGTGTATAGTCTTTTTTTACCTTTTTCCAAGGATAAATCAAGAGTGATTTCACCAAAATACTGTCATTTCTCAAAAAAAGAGAATAAAAAAAAGCACTCTCCGGTGCTTTTTAGTTTCAATAAACTGCCAATATTTAGGTACTACTGAGATCTCTTATTGTGATTTTGTCTCTGAATTCAGATTAGTCTGTATTTTTTTGCTTTGCAAATTTATTTTTCTTTTTTAAAGAAATTTATTTTTTTTGACAGTGCAACGGTTTCTTTAAGTGATTTTTGCACCATTTCACTCATAGTTTCTTTGATACTGTTTTCTTTAGATCTTTTTAACAAGCTCATAGCACCTTCACTGAGATGATTATTGACAATCTTTTCTTTGATATTAATTTCGTTTTGTTTATTATTGTTTTTTTGTTCTTCTTTTGTTTCGTTTTTTATGAACTTTATTGCATCATTCACAGAAACAAAACCTTTCTTTTCTATACATTTTGACAAAAAAGACAATCCTGATTCAGAGATAGTTTGCATTTCTGCAACATTTTTCAGCCACTCATCAGGCATAGGATGAGTATTCATACTTTTATTATCTTCAACAGCACTTGCAATCATACCTAAACTACTCACTACTAGAGCTAAAGGAATGTTTGCAACAGCTAAAAACGGTCCAAAATCTGCTATCATTTTATAAAGCGATTCATTACCTTTTGCTTTTTCTTTTTCAACTTCCAAAATTCTTTCAATTTCTGTTTTTTTCATTTCAAGACTCGCTTATGCTAGGATTTATTCATAATAGAATAGCATTGTGAAATTTTTTTTTAAAGTATTATTTTTTTCATTAAAATATACATAACAATCAATAAATTAAAAAGAATAATATTTTTAATAAAAACCTGGCAAACTATCACTACTTTGCTATTATTAAGTTATACAAACAAACGGAGCAATACCATGACCCAGGCAATTGAAAAATTTATCAGTGAAGCTCGTAAACACTTTGATTTGCAAACCCCAAGTGGAAAAATTGTTTTTTCAAATGATATCCAACATGTTATTGAATGGCCGACTCATTATTTTCAAGAATTTTCAGCAACAGGAAAAGTTGATTTTTCAAAAATCACCAGTTATTTTCAGGTGAAAAATATTGGTGCTCTTTACTTTGGTGATTCATGTCCAGACATCATTTTAAATAAAGAAAAACAGCAAATTATTCTGGAGTATCCTTATCGTGATGAGGGAGATCTTGAGCTTCTTTCTTATAACCAAGATATAGAGCCTGTAACTCCTGGTTATGAATCTCAGGGAACTGTAGAACTTGAACTCTGGTGGTTGTTCTTTTGTGATTATAACCAGTATAAAGCATTACATAATCTTACTGATGAAGAAGTTAAAACCCGTGATAACATTGTTGTGGTTGAATGGGATAAAAACTCTCTCACCATCAACTCTGATATTAATGAACTCACTACTGTTCTTTCTTAATCTTAAGTAATTTAAAAAATTAAAAAGGAGCTTAGGCTCCTTTTCGTTTATAATCTTTTTTTAACTTTATTTTCGTTAATATTTTCAGGCTTTATATTTTCCAGTAAAATATTCTTTTCTTTACCAAGCTTAACTTTTTGTATCATACTTTTAAATGAATCATTAATGTCTTTATTCATTTTCCTTTTAGCATTACTAAACAACATTTCAATGTTATCGATTAACTCTTTTATTTTCTTGTGCTCAAAAAACGAAAGAGGCAAGCTTCTCTCATCTATATTTTTTATTAATTTATAAGAATCCTCTATTAGTATTCTGCTCCCACCTGGAGAATATATATTTATCCCGCTTATTTTTATTAAATCACTATAACTATCATCTATATGATGCACATTGACTTTATCGTATCCTTTTCTTCCACTATATTTACTAACTTCATGACGCACTGTGCATTTTACAGAGTAGCTTACTTTAGAGTCTTTAACAAAAACATCCATCCACGGAAATTCATTAAAGTTCTTTTCATTACTTCCTAGCAGAACCTCCATATTTATATTATTTAAAATAAATTCTATAGCATTCATTTCGGAAACTTTTATGTCATAAGGCACATCGCATAACATATTTTTCAATATTTTTTTATCACTTTTTTTATCTTTTAATTCAGGAATAATCTTAAGATAATCTGCAATAATTTTTTGAGTGATATTCCTGCATTTAAACAAGTTTAATAGTATATTGCTCTCTCTTTCTTTTAAAAAGCTTTTAAATTCATTATCTTTTTTAGCAATAGATAAAATGGTCTTAAAATCTTCAATTTCTATTTCTGTATACTTTGCAAGATATTTATCAAGGATGTCTTTATAACCTCCTGGAGATTCTTCTGTATACCAATTTTTATACAGCCATATTTTGTTTTTTAAAGGATTGTTACTATTCTGAATGACTTTTTTAATAATAGAATTTGTGCTTTTATCAAGTGAACCAATAGAATTTATATATTCATTAAACAAATCCTGATTCTTTTTCAGTGCTATTTCTAAAATGGTTAGTTCGTTTTCATATTTATGATTTTTCAGTTCAGGTATAACTTCAAACATATTTTCTATATGACACTTAAATATATTATCCTTATAACTGTTATTCATAATTTCCATATTTAAAACGGCATCTTTTAAAAAGTCTTTACCCGTTAAAGTTTCCATTATTGAATAAATTTTTTCGTCTTTTATGATTAAATTTAAAATAGTATTTATTATTTTCTTATTTTCCACATCACTGTTTGAAAGTGATTTTATAATCATCTCCTTTGATGTAGCGTTAAAAAGAGGTAATATTTCCTCTTTAAAAACATCAGAGTCATCAAAAGACGTGGTTAAATCTTTCTTTTTTAAATTTGACAGAATCAATTCATCATTAATGGTTTGATTATATAATCTCGGCACTTCTGCAACTAATTTTTCAGTAGGATATTTTTCAGCAATAAAAAACAGTAAATCTTTTATATTCTTTAAGATTAGAGGCTCGTTTTTAGTATTTACCACCTGAATTTCATCAGAGAGCAGATTGTCTTTTCTTATGATATCACTGTCTATCATTTCTTTTATACTTTCATATAATTCTTCAGAAAGACGGAACTGTTCACTTTTAGATGTCTTAGAAAAAGCATCCCATAATGTATTTATAATTTTCATTTTCTTGTTTTACCTTACAGTGCTGATACATTATTATAATTTAAAATCTGTATCTTGAAAAGTTTATATTTTTCTTGCTATTGAAGTCGTATCACTGTTATTATCAAGTAGTTTAAAAGGAGAATGACATGCCCGAAACTTACCATCTCACCTATCGTATTAAACATGATCCTGATATTCGAAAAACGATTTCGGCTTACAACTTTTTATCTACATCTGAAGACAGAGAAAATGCTTCATTTTTAGAGAAAGAATACTTGTATTCCAGTGTGAAATTAAAAAATGAACATAATCTTCTACCTCTTGTAGTAAGTGAATTTTTTTCTGTTTTAAAAAACATTATTCAAAATAAAAACATTACAAACTCATCTGTTCACTTTTGTGCGAGTGACATTCTTGCAACATATAGTTTTGTAGAACCTAAAAAATATAAAATAGCTGACAGTAAAGTATTTATAAAAAGCTTCATACTACATTTAAGTAATTGCTTCTGCTCAGGAGAAATTCCTGATAAGTTACAAAAAACAGTATATTACCTTTTACATATCAGTGATAAAATAGCAAAAGAAAGAAAATATGAAATTTTCTTAAATGAAATACAGTCTTTGATTGCGATTTGTAAAAAGAGAAACATTCAACTCATCATAGATGAATCTGTCAGATACAGTAAATTTCATTTAAACCTTCAACATTGTCTTGAAAATTTCAGTTTTGAATATAAAGAGGAGGTTGTTCTTTATAGTGATGAAAAAGAACAACAATTTAAAAAAATACAGGAAAAAAGACTTTCTCTGGAAGAAGAAGAAAAAACAGTCGTGTATAATGTATATACTGATGCTTCTATTAGCAATGATCTTGCTAAAATTGGATTTGGAGCTGTCATTCAAGAAGAACATAATTCTAACAAAACTCTCCTGGAATTATACGGAATGAACTTTTCAGATATCGTTAATTACAGCACACAGTATGGCGAAATGCTGGCCATACTAAAATCTGTAGAAGTTGTGCATAAACTGATTCTTTCCAGAAAAGAAAATGGTTTAATTAGAATTCATACAGACAATAAGGATTGCGAATCTATACTTTATGGTGCTATAGCTTGTCCAATCGAACTTAAAGAGCTTAAATTTAAAATTAACTCTATTGATGTCCGAAAGATGTTTTCTTATGTTAAAGCACATATTGTGGATACTCCTAATGACAGAGCCGATAAATTAGCCAAAAAAGGAAGAAAATTGCAAAAGGAAAAAACAATTGTTTTTAAGAAAATACTTAAAAATAAAAAGAAAATCAAAAATTAACACTTTCTTTACAAAAATCGCCTAAAAAATAGCCTTTTTTGTATAAAAATTATCAGGTTACAGAGAAAAAACTCTTGAATTCTGTAACGAATATGGTATCTTATACGCATCGAAACAAACAAAGTTCACTAACTAATAGAGGTTCATATGAAAAAAATCGCAATCGCTCTGGCTCTTACCGTAGGTCTTACTGGTTGTGCAAGCGGACCGCAACATGGCTATTATGACAAGCAAACAGGTGAGTATGTGCCATCTGAACAGGCTCAGAATGCTGACCGTGCTGAAACTTGGGGTATGGCTGCTCTGGCGGCAACAGCAGTAGCTGCACTTGCAGTAGGTATTCACGCTGCAACTAAGTAAGTTATAAGTTAAACTTTTTTAAAAGCTCCTTAGGGAGCTTTTTTGCATTCTGATATTGTGTAATGACCTCTATTTGTTATTATTTAAATATAAATTTACATATGGAGTAATGTTATGAAACAATTAAATGAATTAGTCGATTCTCTTATTAATAAAAGTCGTTCTTTTGAAGTTGTAACAAAAGAAGGAAGTCATCATATAGATCATCCAGTTAAAAATGCTTTTAAACAGTGGTATCAACAAAGAAAAGCAGGAATAAAAATAACACTTATAGCGGCGGCCTTATCACCAATTTTTTCAGCTCCTTTTTTAGAAGCTATGATTACACAAAAGATGATCAATAACACAGGCATTCTTAATACAGAACAAGATTATACCAGTGCAGGATTAAATATTAGTGATGTCCTTAAAGATACACTAACAAAAGCTTCTCATCTTTACATGAATAATGATGAGGTTAATATACAAAAGCTTAAGCGCATTACAGATGTGGTTTATAAATATATAGATCCTTCTTTATCAGGAAAAGAAAATTATCAGATTTTAAGAGATAAAGACATTATCCTTGCAGATATTGCCTCAAAAAATGGTATTTCAAAGGATATTGTTAAGAATAGCTTTTTGCCCGAAGTGTATAACCAATCTGTAAAAACTCTTGACGATTTACAAAAAATGAAGCATACAGAAAGTAAAATTGATAAACTGGAAGAAATGTCTGTTTTGATGAAAGCTGCTTATAATCCTTTCATACCACCAAATATCCGTTATGATAGTGCATTACAGTTAAAAGAGATGTTAAATGATAAAGATATAGCTATTGATAAGGATAATGTTGCCTCTCAACTCATTATGCTTGCACAAACTCTTATTAAATTATCTTCCGATGTTAAATCTTCTCCAGAAATCAAGGTTAAAAGCCGTATGGAATTACAAAAAATACTTAATGAAGAAGTTGCTAATTCAAACTCCACTCCTGTAATTTCAAAAAATAATAAATATTAAGGAATCATATGATTAAATTTGAAGAAGACTATTTTATTATTCAGGATGAAGAATCCTGTGCTTTTTTATTTAGGAAAGAAGATATACAAAAATATATTGAAATTAAAAATATAAAATCTGCAACAATTGATTCAGATGAAAAAATCATTGTAAAAAACTATAATAGTCAGATCGTTTTTTATTTTACATTTTCTACATTTTCCAGTAACAAGAAACACTATTTTTCTATTGTTGAAGAAAGAGAAGATAAGTTTAATACAATTTTTACAGTTGAGATAAATTAAATTTACATGTTATCAAATTATAAAGAGTAGCCTAGCTACTCTTTTTATTTAAATTTTGCAATATTTCTAAAAAACTATTTTTTCCACTCTCAAATGCAAATTCAGCAGAACAGAAATTATTTCCAGCACCTGTATAATCTTTTCTGTTTTTCACTCGCCTGTAAAGAACCTGATGATTTGGCGACAGATGTTCTCTTGCAGCAAGAGAAATATAAATATTATCTGTATGAAGAATAGCTTCACCTTCTGAAGCATAACCACCTTCTGAAAAAGTTATGTCAAAATCTTCCTTGTTCAGGCATAAATCTTTTTTTGCAAAATTTCTTAATATTTTGATAAATTCTTTTTTGTATATTCTTTTGTCAAAATCATCATAACTCATATTCAGTTTGAATATTTCTTCCAGTGTCATCCTTTCAACCTTATTCAATATGTTATATAATATAGTAAACGACTAAGAGACTTATTATGACAAATGAAATTCAAAAAATCAAACCTGAATTAAGTGAAGAATTTTTTTATCTGGTCAACAATATTGATGACAAAGATCCTTCAAAAGAAGATAAGCAAAAAAAACTTAACAGGCTTGAGGAAATCATTAAACAGGAGAAAATCAATCCAGCTCAAATTGAGACAGCTTTCCATTATTCATTAGTTGGATGGATGGCTCTGATTGGCAATAAAACTTTATTTAACATGTTACTCAAATACACAGATGATTCTAAAAAACCAGAGCAACTCAATAGTGTATGGCATGGATTAGCTCAGGGTGGGCATGTTAATCTTATTAAAAATATGATTAAAACGGGAGATTTTACTCATATAAACACTCCAAACTCAAGCCATAAAACACCTATAAGCATGACCTGTGAACATATCTTTTCAAAATTTAAAAAAGGTAAATATCCTGATTCACTCACCCCTGAAAAAGTTTTCTCACCTGCTTTAACCCTTTTACTTGAAAGTGGAGCGAATATAAATACCTTTCATACTGAAATGCATTTTCTTTCCGTTCTTTTAGATCCTTATAAAAACTCACGTAAAAGCCTCCAGATAAATATTCTTGAGAAAGCTTATCAATTTGGATTTGATGCAAATCTAATCTTTGATAAAAAAACTGAAAATAATTTTATTCAGGATTTATTAATCAACAGATCTAGTAAATCTTTTGCTTTTATAGATTCATTGAATTTAATTCTTACCAACACTAAAATCGATTACTTTTATAAAAATAAAAAAGGAGAAACTGTTTTAGATGTAGTAAATCAACCTAATCTTAAAGATATTAAACCTCTTTTTGAACAAGGATATCTTAATCTTTCTATAGAAGGTGAGCTTGATAAAAAACCTTCTGTGAAAAAACGATTATAATTGAGGATTATTTATGTCATACCCTATACAAGAAGTAAACAGAAAAACCGAGTTTTTTGATATTTTAAATAGAATCCACGATAAGAAAGATGTTGAACTTATACAGCAATTGGAAGATATTTTAAAAGAAGAAAACCTTAACCCTTGTCAGATAAAAGGAGCTGCGGGTTATTCTATTATAGGCATAGCCATTATCCAGGATAGACAAGTTTTGGTAGATGTACTCTCCAGATATTCCGATGACTCAAAAACACCTGATGAACTTAAAAGCATATGGGCGGCTATCGCTTTTACAGGTAAAAAAGGATACTTGAATAAATTTGCAAAAAAAGGTGATATTTCTAATATTTCGAAAGTCTATCAGGACGGAACCAGTTCGTTAAGTCCATTTGTATATAAACATATTATAAGCAAACATAATAAAAAAGGTTACTCTAAAAGTGTAAATGCTGAAAGTATTCTAAATAGCTTTCTTATATTCTTCCTTGAAAATAAATCTAATATCAATACACTTTATAAAACATCAACAGGCTTCTATCATCCTTTTGTTTATTATCTTTTAAAACCCTTTCGCTTTGGAAATCATAACTATGATTCTATCCTTAACTTTTCTTTGAAGTATGGCTTTGATATTAATTTACCTTTTGATAATCAAACAGGAGATAATTTTATTCAACATTTTTGCAAACAATACTGCACAAGAAAAGACAATGAACATTCTCCTACTATTCAAAAATTAAATGATTTAATGGATAATTATCCCGTAGACTTTAATTACAAAAATAAAGACGGACTTACTCTTTTTGATGTATTAAAAGAAAGAGAATTTTATAATATTATTCCATTATACGAAAAGAGACATATCCTGAGTAATATGAATGAAGATATGCCAAATCAGAATATCAGTAAAAAAAGGCTTTAAAGCCTTTTTTTATTACCTGATTCATTATTGCTTGCTAGAGGATTTTCTAAAACCTGATTAATAGTATTTTTTTCATCTTGAATTTTTATTCTTAAACAACCTTTATCTATAGCTGAAATAAAACTTTGAAAAACAAAACTTTTTCCATGCTCCATATATTTCATCATGAATATTGCTATAGCTGCATCTATATTGTCTTTTTTGATTAGTTCATTATCGAAAGCTGACCATACTTCTTCTGCTATTTGCTCTTTCGCATATTCAACAGTCATAACACTCGCACCATATGAATATACAAATTTACCATATCGATAGCTAAGGTAATCAGAAAAAACATCTGCTTTTTTTGAGACTTCTATAGAATCAAATAATTTGTTATTACTGCTGGAAAAATAAATTGCATACTTAAATAAAACCTCTCTCTCTTCAGAACACAGTTTTGTTTTTGAAATTAAAATATCGAGAATTGTATCTATATTTTTAAAAGGTGTTTCATCATCTATAATATTTACGGTTACAAGATAATGATTTAATCTTTCAAAAACATATCCAAAATGGTATACTTGGGAAGGAAGTTGAATATTATTTACCTTTAAACATTCTATAAAATCACTTTCATCCATATTATCAGCAATTGCTTTATTTAACAGATCGTCTAAACTCATACTTATATCCTTTTTTTATTAAATAAAGAGACATCATCTATTGATTTCAGAGATTTTTTAAGTTCATTATTTTCTTTTCTTGCTTTTATTAGTGCTATTTTTTCATAAGGGAAACACTCTTCAATTTCATAAATTATAGTTTCTTCTAATTTGTCAAAAAAATCTGAGGTATAAACAGACAAGTCAATACCCTTATCAATAAGATAATTGGTTTTTTCTATATCAGCATATCTTAAAGCATTAATGCCATCTTCATCATAACTATTTATATCAATACCAGCATCAATAAGTATTTCACAAACATTCACATCAGCATACCACAATGCATTTTGACCAGATTCATTGTGCTGACTTACATCTATACCTGCTATTATTAAAGCAGATGCTATTTCAGGAGTTATATAGCTATTAAATAATGCATTTTCATTATTTGTATTTAGTTGATTAATGTTTATACCTTTTTTCAAAAGCTCTAATATTATTTCGTAATTTATATAGGAGCTAAATAAGAAATTTTCATTTTTACAATTTGTATGGTTAATATCTATCCCTGCTTTTATATAGTTTAATATTTTGCAAGTGAAATTTTTTATAGCTTCTTCAGTATTTTCATTATAAAAAGCATATGTTAATGCATTTTCTCCATCTAAATTAATTAAATTTATATTTACACCTTTTTTAATAAATAATTCTATTTTTTTAGGATCTTTTTCTGAAAATAATAAACTACTACCTCGACCATTTTTGTGATTAAAATCCGCCCCTTCGTTTATTAAAATTTCTGCTTTTTCGACATCACAGAATACTAAAACATTATTGCCATGTATATCTACTAAATTTATATTTATACCATTTTTAATAAGCCATTTTGTCTTTTCCAAAGAAGATGAAAATAGAGCATTTTGACCCCTTGCATTTTTTTCATTGATATCTACATTTTCTTTATCCTGAAGATATTCTTCTTCGTTTTCAATATTAAATATACTTTTGCTCATCTCACATCCTTTTCATTATTTTTACATCATTACTGACAGGGACATCTTCAATAACATTTAAAAGTGTTTCTCTTTCTTCATCAATAGCAATTTTTCTTTGCACTTCTTTAATAGTTTCAAACATCTTAATATCACTTGACAAGAGATATGCCGGATTATAATCAGGCGGTCTTACTCCCTCTAAAATCAAAAATTCTACCTCATCAGGAGAGGATAAATAACGAAATATATTTTTACCTAGCCTGTCAGTAATATTTAAATCTACACCTGCTTCTTTAAGTAATTTTAGTCTTTTTAAAGCTAGGCTTTTATCACAGTTATATGGACTATGAAATGCACAATTTGTTTCATATTTTGCACGATGATGGATATTAATACCACTATCAAGTAAAACTTTTATTTTTTTTACACTTGCATAAAAAAGAGCATTTTGCTTTTTTTTATTTAAATGATTAATATTTAAACCTCTATCTATTAGATCCTTTATCAAATGCTCATTCAAAGCCATTCCCATTATCATATTATTTTCTGATTTATTTAATTCATTAACTGAAAAACCTTGTGTAATTAAGAAATCAACAACATCAATATCAGGCGCATGAAACATAATACTTTCTTCTTTTACATTTTTTATATTTATATCGTAGCCATGCGAAAGAAGAACTTTTAGTTTTTCCAGACCGCAGTGAAAAAGTGCATTTCTTCTTTCGTTATTCGGCACATCAAGTTTTTCTATCCCTTTTTTTAAAAGAAAATCAGATTTTTTAGCATCTACATAAAATAACGCATTTTTTCCGAAAAAATTTTTAATATTTATATCCAAACCAAAATCAATAAGCACTTCTATTTTTTCAATTGTGCAATATTTATAAAAAAGAATCGGGTCTACTGTATATTTAAATTTATGGGAATCTTCTGTAATAAATTTTCTTGTAAAGTGCAGGAAATTGTTAAACTCTTCAGGATCTAATTCTTTCTTTATATTATTAAGTTTCTGCTTGAGTTCTGAAGCTTCACATTCTTTTACCAATCTGTGAATTAAAAGATCAATTTCCATATCACCTTCCTTGTAAAATTTTTTCTATTTATATTATAGATCTAAAAATGAATATTCTGAAACAATCTTTATATTCTTCTTTTTTGTACCGTTTCTTTTACATGTCCACTATTAAGAATTTTTAATAAGTCTTCTTTTTCTTTTTCAGCAGCCATTTTTATTAACACATTTTGTATTTTTTCAAATTGATTATTAATTCTGGCTATATTTTCTCTTGGGCTATGTGCGGGGGCCTTTACACCTTCTGATATCAAGAACTCTATCACCTCCTCTGATTGTGCAGAAAAGAGAACATTAAGCCCGTAATGGTTTTCATGATTTAAATCTAAACCATACGATTTTAGTAGCTTTATTTTTGCTTTTATTTCTTCTACATTTAAGCCTTCAACATGATTGAAGGCACATGTTGTTTGTATATTAGACACCTGACTAACATCAGCACCATATTCTAACAACATTTTTAAATTTTCAAAACTCCCACCAAAAATAGCTGTAAAACCACTATCATTCTTGTGATTAATATCTAAGCCTTTTTCTATTAATTTCTCAAGAATTGAACATTCTTTTGAATTATTCATTATCATATTATTGCCAGCATCATCCGCATCATTCACAGAAAGACCTTTTTGTATTAAAAAATCAACAGTTTCTATGTCATTTGCTGAAAACATGAGTGTTCTTTTCATATAATCTTTTGAAAAGACATCATAACCATGATTTAATAATAGTTTTAATTTTTCAATATTTGCTCCGAATAAAGCATTAGGTTTTATATTTCTTGTATTAACTGACAAATTTTGTTTTTCTATCCCTTTCTCAAGTAAATATTTAGTTTTTTCTGTGTCAGTAAAAAAGAGGGCATTTTTATCATTTTTAAGGGATTTAATATTGATATCAAAATTAAACTCAAGAAGAATATTTGTTTTTTCTATTGTACAATAGCTATAAAAAATAACAGGTTCTATTAAGATTTTTAATTTACTGTTCTTTTTGTTAATCAATTCTTTTTTAAGATGAATATATCTATGAAATTCTTCAGAACCTAATTTTTCCTTAATAAGGCTAAGCTGTTCTCTTAACTCACCAGGTGTACATCCTTCTACTAATTTATGAATAGACAAGTCCATTTTAAACTTTACCTTATTAACTTATTATTTTTATATTTTATATTTTATATTATTTATAAACTTTCACAATCTTTTTTTATTTGATATATTTTCTGAATTTTTAATTTTAATTACTTCTTCTATTTTATCTTTTTCAAAGGAACTTATAGCTTTTAAAAGCAAAGGTGATTTATTTTTAATTGTTGAATAGTCTGCATTATATTTTAAATACATTTTTATCTTGTCAATAACATAATCATATTCATCAATGGCATCGATATTTATAAAAGAATCGTTAACTTCATGAATGAAACTTTTATCTTTGTAAACTTCACTGTCTGGAGAAAAACCATTTAAAAATAAAACTTCCATTAATTGGGAAGGATAATTTATAAACATATTTTTATAAGACCTGCAACTATGATATATATCCACACCTTGCTCGATTAAAAATTGCAATTTCTCAGCACATTCAGGTAGATTATTATGAAACAGGACATTGCGGTCTCTTTGATCAAGCATGTTGATATCAAGACCATCTATTATCATTTCTTTTAGTAAATTTATATTGAGGGTCTTGTCATATAAAGTTTTAATATTATCTTTATTATAACGATATAAATTCTGCTCATATAAATAATCTTCAACATGCTTATCATTAACAAGATATAAGGCATTTATTCCTTTATTATTTTCTCTAAATTTATCAATTCCAAGTTCTATTAATCCTTTAGCAACATCCACAGATTGTGCATCAAATAATGCAGTTTCTCCTTTTTTATTTGTTTGATTAATATTTAGACCATAAGAATGAAGTTGAATTATAATGTCTTTATTTAAATTAACTAAAACATCTTCCGTTTCACAATCTGTGAAAAACAAATTTCTGTATTCAGAATCCAGTGAAAAAATATTTCCACCCGATTCTTTAAATTTATTTAAATCCTGAACAGTATTAATGATAACCATTTATTATATTCTCTTTTTATGCTTAACGTGATTGGGGTCTTCTTTTATAACCTTGCTTATATCATACTTTTCTTTTTCTACTTGCATAAGCAAAATTCTTTTATATGTTTCATGATTTTTATGAACACTTTGCAGCAGCGGAGGAATATTATTTAATTTATTAATGAGCATTTCTGCAATATTATTCTTATCACCAAATGGAATATCAAAAAGCATTTTTTTAAACACATCATTCATATTTATAAAGTCAGAGAATTTTTTATTTTCAAGTATTTGGGGGAGATAAATATTCTTTTCATTTGCTTCTTTTAAAAAATAGTTAAAATTTTCTTTTATTTCTTTAGCTTCCAAACCATCTTCGGTTAAAAAATCAAAGAATTCACCATAAGGAAGTAATACATTACTCAAGAAATGAATATATCCATCCCTGTTTGTTAATTTCATTTCTTGCTGAATATCAATATTATTATTTTTAAATAAATCAAATAAACGACCAAACATCTGAACTTCATGAAGTTCAAATGCTTTGCTTCGGGATTTTTCTAACCTATTTTTAAAAGCTTCTTTTATAAGAGAACTTTGACTTTCATCTTTAATACAATCATTTAAAAAACCTCGAATTTCCTCTACAAACACGAACTCCATTAAATATAAATAACCTAAATCTCCTTTAAAAAATTCAGGTTTATATTTATCATAAATTTCTGGAGCATAAATCAGTGCTTCTTTTATTATTAAAGCTTTTAAACTACGATCAAAAGTATGTGAAATGCATTTCCCTTCAGTTTTTTCAAAAAGAGAGGTGATTATTTTATTTTTTTGTTCTTCAGAAAGATGCTGATAATGAGTAAATAATCTTGTGTTTTCAGTGATAACCTGAAAAACCTCATACACTTTTGATGCTGGAGTTTTTTCAAAAAGAGTATCTATTTTTTCAAAAAAAGAGTTAACAGCATTTTCTTTATCAAAACTTTCATTATAGTAGGATGATAGGTCTCTATTAACATCTTTTACCATTATTTCTTCCTTTATATATTATCTATATATACATTATAACTTATTAAAATTTTAAAGAAATAAAAGAGTAAAGAAAATAATAATGGATTACAAATTAACAGGATACTTAATATCGAAAGGAAAATATCAGGATTATGCTATACAAAAGTATGCGACAACGAAAGGCCTCCTGAAAAACACTTCCGTCCTGTTATCTTTAATGAGATAACCTTTGGTGTTGATAGAAAACCAGCAGTGAGATTTCCATCTTTTTTGAAAAACCGTAGTCTTTCAAACAGACAAGTATTTTTGAAACTGCTCTTGTCGAAGAGGTCTACTAAATAGCAATTACGATAAAGATGACCATTCTTTATATTTTCTTCCTTTGCTAAGCTTTTATTCAAAACATTGCTATCAGAGCGTTGTTTGCTAAAAACAGAGGCATCTGCAAAGATGCTATTTAGAATTTGGTTGCGGAAGCAAGGATTGAACTTGCGATCTCCAGGTTATGAGCCTGGCGAGATACCACTTCTCCATTCCGCGATTGTTTGGATTTAAAGGCTTTTGTAGAATAGTCTACATACAGAACAGCTTACTCATTCGTCCGAAGTGCTACTGTTAAAGTCGGATAATTCTTTTCTGGATAAACCAGATTTCCTTTAAATTTTGGATGCTGCGGTTGGATTCGAACCAACGATCTCCAGATTATGAGCCTGGCAAGGACGACCACTCCTCTACGCTGCAATGGATAAATATAATATATATTTGTGGCTTAAATGTCAATCTCTAAATGCGTTTTTTTTGTTTGACTGCATTATTATTTTGCACATCCGATAAATGCTCATTATTTTTCATAATTATTCTTTTTTCCAGACTATTTAGTTTGTCGTATGGAATCTTATAGTCATGGCGTTTTTTTGCTTCTTTAATATAGTAAATTTGCATTTTTTGATGAATTTCACTGGCGGCATCTGAAGCATGTTCAATTAAAAAGTTAACTACTGTTTTGTTTAAATGAGCACTATCTTTAGGTGTGAGAGTTGAAATAATCAGCTTTATATCTTCATTGTTATTCTTTAAATAAAGATAAGCTTTTGATAATAAATTTTCGACTTCATTTTCAAAAAGTTGCGATGTTCCTGCCCATTCTTCTCTTACTATATTAAAAAAACATGACATCTTATTTTTATAATGTGAAGGATATCTTGTCTTAACAGCTTTGAAAAAATCAAAACCGTCTTTTTCAAGATAATTTATGAAGACATTTATTGACTTTAATGTATCAATACTTGGCATTTTTAATACATAATTATCAACTATCCTATCAATCAAATCGTTAATAAATTCTTTCCTTTTCTTTGTGTCATTTTTAAAAAACAAATCAATAAACTCTATTTGATGTAAAATAATAAGAGGATGGTAAGTTGTATTCAAAAAAAGAATTTTATTATTTTCTAATTCATTAGGTAAAAAATCTAATACATCATTCAGAAATAAGGAGACATTAATCGTACTCATATCATTAAAATTATTAATTTTTTGCAGCATTAAATTTAATACTTTCTTTTTTTTCTGGAGAGGAAAAAAATCTTCATCTTTGAATTCGCAGTAACCTCTTTCTTTTCTCAAAATACTATATATTGTTTTAACCTGTTTTTTATCAGCTTTTTCTATTTCTTTAAACAAAAAATCATCTTTTAAGAAATCCTCTTTATCATAGGGGGTCTTTCCAGGTTCACCATATATAAAATAATAATCTTCATACTCCATTTATTCCTCCACTATATTCTTTTCTTCTTCCCTAAGATATTATTATTTTCAACATCTATATTTGATTGTATGTGTTCCTTTTCATGAATAGCTAAAAGTTCATCAAAGACAAGTTGATACCTGTATTTCTTCAGATAATCCATTATTGAAATAGTGTTATCATTATCTTCTATTTCTACAGACATATCAATGCCTGCTTTTAATAAAACAAGGGCTACTTCTTTATTTGCCGCATAGCAAAGTGCATTCCTGCCATGTATATCACATTGATTCACATTAATTCCTGAATCTATTAAAAATTGCACTTGAGCCGCATTTTCATTATAAAATAGTGCATTTCTTTTATTATCGTTAATCGCATTAACATCTGCTCCAGCTTGTATTAAATGTTTCCTTATTTCATCATCTGAATTTATTATCAAAGCAGTGTTTCCAAATCTGTCTTTTTGTTCAATATTAATACCTTTTGTTAAAAGATATTCCACTATCTTTGGCTGATCGTAAAAAAGCATATTGGCTCCATCTGCATCTAATGCATTGACATTCCAATTAGCAAGTTCTACCTCTTTTTTTAATGTTTCAAAATCAGCATTTCTCATTAATTCAAACTCAGTATTCATGATGCACCTATGCTAAATTAATTCTATGACAGTAGTGAATAGACTCTATAGGCACTCCACCTTTATCTACACACACCATCAAATGTTTATAGAACACGGGCACATGTTCTTTTAGAAGCTCCAAATACACATTTTGTTCTTTTGTTATATTTTTATTTCTTATATTTAATAAAAGTTCGTCTACATTATACACATCGAAGCCTGGAGTGTAATATTGAGTTTCCAGACGTTGTTCCATTTTGTTTTTTAATATAGTTTTATCTGCTCTGTGCTGATAAGCAAAAGCAATTAACCGACCTTCTCCTGTGGCAAAATAATCAAGGCAAAGTAAATAATTCATACTAATCTCCTTTTTATTGAATAACATTTTTAATTAGTGTATTATACGATATCTGAATTCAAAAGGAAAATAAAATGTTTAAGATAAATCCTGTAAAACAAGCCTTTGATGATGATATGTTAGGATATGGTGGAACTCATGATTATATAAAAGCATCTACTGTTAAAAAAATGCTCTCTTATAATGATGAACAATTATTGAAAACGGCAATTGTAAATCTTCTTGAAAGTTTTTTCTTTTTTACAATGGATTTGACGGATTGTATTAATAATCCAACTGTTCTTTCTTTCTATGATGGTATGCATAAAGAAATTGACAAAATTATTATGAAAGTAAAAAGTTATGATCAAGAGAAAAAAATTTCTATCAGTGCTGACATTTATCCATTAATAGAGGAAGCTCATAAATTATCACATCATTCGGGAGTCTCGCCTTTTGCTCAGTTAAATATTGCTAAATGTATTGATTATTTCGAATTTATGTTAAAAAAAGATTCAGAAATTCAGGAACAATTTAATATCAAATAAAACAAGGCTCTCCAACATCATTAAATGTTAAGAAAGTTAACTCTTTTTTCTTGCCAAAGGTGTCAATATATAATCTGTTTTTAAATTGTAATGCTTGCTGTAAAGTTGTATGCCCATGAACAATAAAATCTATACCTTTAATAGCAGGAATTTTATCATGATTATCTGCCAATACAGAGCGAATTACAGTTCTGTCCCACATTAAATTAGCACGATAATAACGATTCCTTTTTGCTTTTTTAATAATTTTAGACCATTCATCAGGCTTATTCTGATCAAATGGAACTCCAGCATGAATCACACCAATTTTCTTATTCAGATACTCTATTTCAAGAATAAGTGAAAAATGCTTCAGTAATTTTTTCTTATATTTTTTTAAATTTTCAAATCCCAGTTGTTCAACTGTAAACTCGCTTCCATTTCTTTTATCATCAAACCATTTTTCAGGATGTGTATCGAATTGTAAAAGAAAATTATCATGATTGCCAAAAACACCATAACAATTAGGAGTATTAATTAAAAAATCGATTACTTCCTTTATTTTTGGACCTCGGTCAACCAAATCACCCACAGAAATAAGGTAATCCACTCCGGTTATAAAACCAACAGCTTCCAGTTTCTTTTTTAATGCATCATATTGACCATGCAAGTCTCCAACAATAAAAACACGACTTTTGTCAGACGGGTTTATCTTTTCTAAAATTTTCATAGGTACTCCTTTTTTCTTCAATTGTATCGTTTACACGAAATATATACAACTCCTTTTTAAATCCATACACTTATTTTGACAAATTAGCTTCTTTCATACAAAATAAACAAAAATACAATTGAGGATAAGCTATGAATAATTTAAAAGTTAATTCTGAGTATAATCATACAAAAACAAACAATCACTATCAGGTTCTGATACTTTCCAATTCTCCTAAAATACCTCAGGTAGTATATGTAAATGAACAAGGTGATGTATGGAGCAAAGGCACAGAACGTTTTTTAAAAGGCATGGAATTTCTTCATGAAGTTAGCACTCATTTTACACAAAAATTAATTCCATCAGATCTTCCTCAAAAAGATGATTTCTATTATAATACGGAAACAGAGCAAACACAAAAGGCGTCTCCTGCCGCTTATGTATTGTATGTGACAAATCTTGCTGCAAATGAAGAAGACTATCCCGTAACTGTATTTTTCTTATCAGACGGAATCATTGATTATCTTCCTTTAAATTTGTTTAAAGAAAAATATACTAAGTGATTTTAATAGCTACTTAATTTACTGATGCTGAGTGGCTATAATATTAATTATTCTACTTTTTAATCCTGTTATTGTTTTTTAAAATTTAAGTGCATATTGACTTTTATACAATATGTTTTATTTTTTCATTAAAATAGTGAGGGTGACAAAATGGAAAAAAACAAGTTTAAAGAAATTCATAAAATGATCCATTACATGGCCGTAGGTGATTCTAATGGTTTTGCCTATGAAAACATGTCGCCTCAACTTATTAATAAAATAAAACCAAAAGTCAAAACTAAAATATCCATTAAAGGCAATCCTTTAATGGATGATATGATAACAGATGATACAGAACACATGCTTTTTACCTTCAAGGCATTAAAACTATCAGCTCATTCCGAGCATTCTTTAGAACAGTGGAAACATCAATTCTCAACAAATCTTGAGCGAGAATTTAAAAGATGGTTTGCTACTTTTCCAGCAGGTATCGGAAAAGCGACTCTTATTTCAGGTTTTAGACTTACCTTTGGTAAGCACTATCCTGACAGCGCTTATTATTCAGCAGGCAATGGACCTTTAATGCGAGCACCATTGTTAGGTGTTTATTTTCATGATGATTCGGTTAAAAGAAGAGAGGCTGTAAAAATATCAACATTGATGACACACTCACATCCTTTTGCCTTACTCTCCTCTCAGATACTTTCTGAAATAAGTGCATTGCTCTTTAAAAATCCTGAATTGAAAAATAATAAAGAGAAAATGTTGAGTGAAGTCTTCACTATTTTGTATGCAGAAAAAGAGTATGTCACTCTTAAGGATAAAGATAATAAAACATGGCATGTTTTTCTCAATAGCATTCATTCTCTAAATAACCTATCAAAAGATGTATTTTTGGAGCAGAAATTTCCAAAAGGAGTTACAGGTTTTTGCCTGAATACCTTAAAAATTTGTATTTGCCAGCTTTATTACAATTCTAATATTGACGATACTTTAAAGGACACTCTATATGCAGGTGGAGATACCGACACTTCATCTGGCATTTCTGCTTGTGTATTTTCTTTATTTTTGCCATCAACCACAGACATTAGCATTTCTAAACTTGAAAAGAGAGTTAATTATATTTATCCTGTTAAACTTTTATTTTCATTTGTCGGCTGGATGAAGTCGTATGCTTCTTTATTACGATTTTTGTATATTTTCAAGTAATAAAATTAACTCTGAAATAAAAAAGGTTCCCTTGCGAGAACCTTTTTATTAATTGAGCATCTGTTAGATTTGGTTTTGTGCTTTAACAGTAATCTTAAAGCCTTTCAGTGTTTCTTTCAATGCAAGCTTTTGCTCGTGAGTTTCAAGCACATTTTTCAGATAAGGCAGGCAATATTCCATTCCCTGATTAAGAAGATATTTAAATGGAATCTGTCTTGTCACTTCCAGTTTCGGTAAGAAATTCTCTCTTAATACAGATTCATAATATCTTACTTTACCATCAGTCAGTTCAGGAAGAGACTCTACTTCAACAACAACATCATCTTCTTTACCACGAACAGCTTTTTTAGCAGCTTTCTCAGCTTTCTCAGCGGCTTTTTTAAGCTGGGCTTCATATTGTTCTCTCATATCCTTCATAGCCTTCTCAAGCATTTCAGCTTCTTCCGTTTCTGGATTAATATGCATAAGAACTTTAGTTAATTCTTTAACAAGAATATCAGCAGTATCCAGCATATTTGTATCAATTTTCATTCTTGAACTCATAGATACAGCACCTTGTTCTACCCAATCAACAAGAATATCAGCTACTTTCTTAAATTCATCCTCTCTTTTCTCAAAATCAATGCTGTCAAACTTACTCAAGACTTCATCTCTGTAAATTTCTGCTTTCGCATCATTTGCTTCAAGAATTCTTTGAATATTTTCCAGCTCGTCTGGATTTATTTTTTTAGATGCATGAATTGCATATTTAACCTGTTCATTAATTACAATGAAATCAAGTTTACTGGAAAGATCATAAATATCTTCCTGTGCAATATGCTGACTTGCTTTTGCATAAAGGGCTGAATAAGGAGGCAGAGAATTCGTTTTTAACTTCAGCTTAACTTCTTCAACTAAAGGCTCTTCACTATCAGCAGCATTTTCAAAGAAACTTCCTTCGGCCATGCTTTTTGATTTCATAACAAGACTCGTTTTATCATCACGATCAAAACTTAGAGTCTGCCTCATTGAGAATGAATCTTTAGCCATTCTGTCAGAGTTAATATTTTGCAGAAGCGATTGAATCATCGCACCTTTAATGTTTTTATGAATCATCTGATCAGCCGCTACATCTACTGAGTGCAAATACGGGTTATAATGCTTCATAAGACCCAGCAACTGAGGAAGAATGATTTCATAAGCTGTATCACTTAAGCCCATACCATCTTTCGAATCCTGAACAATGTTGTTATGTTGCTCATGAACAATAGCATGTTCAATTTTATAATCACGCTTGAACCTGATAACATCAGACAAAACTTCCCTGATTTTGGTATCAGGCAAATCAGTATAATAATTAATCTGCTCAACAATGTCTTTTGTGATTACTTTTTCAGTTGATTTTGGCTCATACTGATTTAACACTTTTTCATAAATCCATCCATCATGGAATTTAGCCTGAATTTTTTTGTTCAGAAGCAGGAATCTTACTGCAAAATCATCCATATCTACAGAATCAAATAATTCTTCAATAGCACTGTCTTCAGAACCCATGCTGTGGAAAAAGTTTTTCAGATTCGAGGACATTGTATCATCAAAGTGATAGTTATCCTGGAAATAGTTTAACAGGTTAGCAAAGGGTTGTTCTTCTGGCTCAAGAGCTAATCTCTGAATTTTCAAATCTTCATTAAGAATAATGTTTCTGATCATTGCTCTTGAAGACAATCTTTCAACAGAATATTTAACAGCGTTATTTGGCATTTCTCCAATTACACGAACACCCTGATCATCGGATGCAAGACCATATAATTCTTCAAATGTTGCCGGAATCATATATTCATCTTTCTTTTCACGATCAATGATTGAGAATGATTGAGTTTTTTCATTGTATCTTAACAATACTTTTGCTGTCGTATCTGGGAATACACCACCTTTTCCTTCCTGAGTTCTTAACAAGAAAGTTGTCATGGAATAATCAGAGAATGGACTATCATAAAAATACAATTTAGAAAGACCTGGCAAATCTTTAAACGAACACACTGGAGTATCATCATAAGCAAGCTTATCCAGACGAGCCATTTTAGCTGAATCACTGATAACCTGAGTATTCATAAATTCGTTCAGATTATTGAAGTTTGCAGAAATCACACCTTTATCATAAGGCATATTGTGAGCCTGGAAAATGATTTTCGCAGCACTTCCTTTTTCATTTTTCAATGAAGCATAGTAATTAGTCACTGCCTCATCGACTTCTTTAGCACTTGAACCTAATTCATTCAACATACCCTGACTGATGCCTGTCAGTTTCTCAAACTCTTTTGTGATTGCAAAGTCATCTTCTCTGATTAGATATGCACTCGCAAATCCTTTAATCTTACGGTTGGCTACAACCACAGAATTTTCTGGATTTTCTTCATTATCAATAACTTTGAAGTTTGAAATAATATTTAATTCTTTATATTTTCCAGGATAAACGAAACGATCACCTGAAATGCCATCTTCAGTTGACGATTTATAAAGCACTGTCATGGATTTCAAATCATAATCAGCGGTATCATCAGAGTTTCTCATAGGAATCAAGCTATCAATTTGTTCTTGAGTCATTAACACATTATAACCAGTAGATGTTTTAAAGAACCCTTCGTTAAAAGCATCTTTATTGATTTTGTCACCTGATTTAGGGTCAATAACAATATTGGTTGAGCCAATGTTAAAACAACGAGGAGCTTTGCCTAAACCTGTTCCTTCTGTATCAACAACTGCAAATACATCACGACTGGATTTTTCAAGTAATGTAATAATCAGGTTTTCAAAGTTAAGGAACTCTTTCTCACCATATTTGTTATATTTGAAATAAGGCATATTTTTGAAATAATCACGATCTAAATCAATAAAATGAGAATCCTTATAAGTTTCTTTATAATATTGAGTCAGGGCTTCTTTAGTATCAGTCGAACTTTTCAAATCAAACAAGTTTTCAATCTTATCTTTTTCTACAAGCTGAGAACCAATAAATACACCATCAGCAAGATAAGAAAGTCTTAATGCTGGTTTGAATTCACTATCAACGATTGCTCTCAACATTTCCATAGGAGCAATAAAAGCACCACCTTTAAGATCGGTAGCAATAGGCAAATATCCGTATTTTTTACTTTCCACAACTTTTTTCAGATTAATCTGTGCAGTTGTTTTGCTGTCAGTTACCCAAACTTCATGATTAACATCTGGAGAGAAACTAATAATAGCTGGAACACCTTTCATACCTGCAAGGTTTGCTTTTACAGCAGCATTGATTCTGTTAACCAGACTTACTGAACCAAAATCAATTTCAACGGTTGGTGTAGTATCAATATGGTTATCTTTCACATAAGCCACACGTTCGTTAATCCAGGCATTTACTTTTTCAAGAAGTGCTTTATCAATGATTTTATCTTTGTCTGTTGATTCGATAAAGAAACCTGCTGCCAGTTCATGACCTTTAAAGTAAAGTTTTACATTATTTTCTTTTTCAAACTTCTCTTTACCATTCAGGATCTCTGAAATTGGATAAACCGTTCTCATAGAACCTGTAGCAATATTGCTTTTCAATGAACCTAAAACAAGGTTGAAACCATTATTAGCCTCATTATAAGCTTTGCCTAAGAGTTTTCTGTTAAAGAGTTTAGTCACATCTTTATCAACTGGAGTGAAGATAGAGCTAAATTCAAGAGAATCTTTAACCAGTAAATCTACATTTCTAATCTTATCCAGTAATTCTCTTTCTTTTCTTCTTAATGTTTTATACAGATCAACCATAGTGTCAGCCAACTGAGCATCAAAAGCATCCTTCTGATCAATAGCTGCAAGGTTATAAATGATAGGACGCAACTGTTGGATGTAGTTTGGATTCATGCTTTTATACACGATTGAGTCCAGATCAGTTTTTGCAACTTCATCAGCCAGATAAGTGTAAAAATCACCATAGAAACTAGTTGGACGACTTTGCTTATCTGTATACAAACTTAACAGTTTTTGAGCAAAAAGGTTAATAGATTTGATTTCTGAAATATAATTTTTAACCCATTCTTTTTCTACAGCAGAATCGGTAATCTTTTCGATTTTATCAAGCAACTCTTCAGAAAATTCACCTGTTACAAAGTTCGCCATTGAGTTTGAAGTGTTCATTAAAGGACACAACTCAGCAGCTTTATCCATTACATAAGATTTTACAGGCATATCTGCCAAATCTGCTTGTGCATAATCCAGATAGTTAGCCCAGTATCCGAGTTCGCGCATATTTTGAATAGAAGCTTTCCATTCTTCTGGATATTCGCTTGGTTTCAATGAAGAATACTGTTTGAAACTTTCTGTCAGATAAACACCTAAAGTATTGGCACCAGAAATATTTTTTTCTTGGAAATAAGCAGTTGGATTGTATTTAGGGTTGAAAATAACAGTTCTTTCATTTTCCTGGATAACTAAATTCTCATCAGGTAAGTGGTGATCGGTAATCACAAGATCAGAATTTTTCCACCCTTTCTGAATACGCTCTTGTTCATCACGGTTGTTAATTCCGTTATCAGCAGTAATGATTAAGAACGAATCTTCTTTAGACCAACCAAGATAATCTGTTGCCTTCTCTACCATTTCATAAGTAAAACCATGATTGCGACCTACAGCCTGAGCATATTCAATTTTAATTAAATGTTTTTTATCTTCAGGCAGAAGTTTTAAAAACTCGATAAGAATAGATTGTGATAATGAACCATCGTTATCAGTATCTGTTAAAAACAGAACAGGGCGATCTGTTTTAAGTGCTTCAACCAATTTTTTAGTTGCAACAGAAAGATTCTTAATTTTTAATTTTTCTCTTTCCAGTTTTTCTGTTTCAATTTTTTGAACATCACCATAACGGTTGAACAAAACACGCTCTGCTGTGTTAATGTTGCTGTTAAAATTCTTTTCAAAGATGCTGTCAAAAATCGCATCAGGGATTTTGTCATAGACTTCAACATCTTCTTTATCCAAAATCAGGGAGCGCTTTAACAGTTGACGAAATACAAGTTTCTTTGACATTGTTGTTTCCTTTACATGTGTTAATCTCTATAAGACAACTTATTATACCATCTAAATCAATCTTAGAAAACAAAAACAACCGTTTTTTTTGAAAAAAAATTCTCTTTTTAAATTTAATATAATTTTAATTATCTTATTGTTTAATAAACACTTATTTAAAAAATAATGACCCTTACATGGATTTCTCTTTATTCTTTTTAATGATATAATAATTTTAACATGCACTTTTTTACACGAGAGTTATATTTCTATGAATGATCTAAATTCGTATAACATGAACAAATCCAATATTAATAATTTCAGTGATTTATCTCTTTATCTTTATCTCGGCAATGATGATTTAAAGAGCAAAAATGAGACTTTTGAAAAGTATTTACAAGAAAAAAATAAAAATAATCAGGCACTATTTCAAGAAAATGAGTTTTTGTTAAATTTTTTACTTCCTCAAAATATCGAATATTTTGGAACAGATTACTTTCAGGTTCTTAGCAACTTTAATATGGTTTTAAGACAGAAACCTCAACTGAGAGATGTGTATAGAAACTTAAATGACTTTGAATCTACAGGTGATTTTACTCATTGTTTTGCCTATGATCATTGCTTATTTAGTCTTTTAACAAAATATGATGATATAGATACTTTATCCGAATTTCTTAACAATATTAATATCAATCTGATCGATTATAAATCTTACTCTCTTTCCTCTTTTAATACACTTGATGATGCCTATGATTCTAAGATGATGAAAGACAGTTTTTATTCGTATAAAAATAATTTCTTTTTCCAGTACTCTTCCAATAATGTAAATTATGAGCTTTTGACAGAAATATTCATTAAAAATTTAACTCAATCCAATCCAATTTATCCAGATAGTTTTATTAATTTGTTTGCTTTTAACATTACTTCTGACATTTCAAAAAATATATTTTTTTCTTTAAATAAAAAATTACTTTCTACCAACCTTGATGAACATAAAATAGATGGTTTCTACCAAAATGCATTTAATCAATTCTATTATAGCACGCGAGATGATAAGTTAATTAATCAGCTTGCGATGAAATTAATTGATTCGATAACACCTGAACAAATTAAAATCCTTGATGTATTAAAAAGAAACATGAGTTACAAAAATAATCTTGAGGAATGTTTTAAAGATTCTTTAGATTATGTACATATAAAACAGGAAAAGCATACTCTTAATACAAGCCTTAATCTTTCAGAAGTTAAAGAAAATATAAGAAAAAGAATATAAAATAAAAGGCAGAAGTCTGCCTTTTATTATTTAACATCAGTTTCTGTAGATCACCTTCACATCGCCTGTGATTTTATTAACAAGTTCAAGTGAGGCGCTTGTTCTTCTTAAACAATAATCTTTCATATTATATTTTAGTGCAGGACATTTTACTTTCATTTTATTCTCCTAAGCATGATAACGACCAATAATGGTTTTCTTTTCAAAATCTATTTTTAGTGAAGCACAATCCTTAAATTTAGTAATAGCATCCTTCATCCTTAAAATACATAATGGAGCGACCTCTATATTTTTATTTAACATAACCAGATGTGATAAAGCACTTCCTGTCTCTACGATAACTAATCCTGCTTTTAAAGCCTGACTTTCGTATTTAACATTTGCATTAGGCAGGATTAAAATATCTTTATCTGTAATTTTTGCTGAATTTTCAAAAACAATCTTACCTGTAAATTTACTTAATTTAGCTGAAACAAGAACTGTAAAATCGCTACTTTCAATATAATCGTGTTTTATCATATCTACCAAATCATAAAAATCATTCACTTTATCGTTAGTAGACGCATAATTCCACTCATCAATTCTATGTCCAAGTGCTGCCCATAAATCCGTATGAAAAGGGCAATCCCCGTTCATTTTCTCACCCGGCTTAGACACAGGCTTCCAGAATTCAGATGATTTATTCAAATAAGCAACTGCAACTTGCACAGGGACTTTGTAAGTTATTTTTTCTTTATTTGTTCTTTCTACTGTATATTCTTTCCAATCTACCTGCTGCTCAGCACATTTGATAAGGACACTTTCTTCAAGTGTTTTGTATTTCATTTCTTCTGGAAAAAACAATTCATAATATTCTTTACCTGATTGAGCAAACAGTGTTTTTTCATACCAAAAAGGAATAACACAGCTTTCTGTTCGTGTGGCAATAATATAAGTGTTCTCATCGATTTCAATTAATAGATCATTACCATACACTTCCTGCATCAACAGTTCATAAAGTTCATCTTTATGAAGGTTATTTTCCTCAAGCATTGCTCTTACATGAGGATACTGATAGCATTTTTTAAAACGAAAAACAGTATTATTTTCATAGAAAAACTTCAACACATAGATCTCTTCAACTTCTTTGGCGATTGAGGGTTCTTCTTCAAACAAGAACATACCTGTAGAAGAATCACCTTCAAGACCATAATTACCTTTCATAATTTCGATACATTGCTCATAAGTGCTACCCATGAGACCTTCATGTAAAAGAGATAAAGCATCACACCAGCGATCTTCTTTTTGACAGGTTCGTACATTAGAAATCAGGAAGTCAGCGGTGATAACCATTGAACACTCAGTTTTCATCTTAAATTCTCTCTTTTAAAGATAACTCAGTATATCATCGACCGCTGGCTTGTACAATGCTTTTATTTTTTCATCTTTAATTGATTAATTCGTATTTTAGACACCAAATCAAACATTTCCTGACAGTTAATATCTTTTTCCATTTGTTCTTTCACAAGAATCTGTAATCTTTTATCTTCCTTGACACTTTCTTGTTGCATTTTTTCCAAATGTAAACGATAAAGCTCATCATCTAAATTTTCTTCATTTGAAGGGATTTGCACTTCTGGCATAGCTTCTTCTACATTTGCTTTCTTATTAAAAAATTTTGACTTTTCGAACATTTTATCACCTCTCTTTTTTTTCAAAGTAGTAACACTTATTTTCTGCTAAAATCAAAATTATTTGAATAAACTTTTATTTCTCTATAGCGAATGCTATAATGCATGAAACATATTGAGGAATCACAGATGCTTAATTTTTATGACCGACTTCACACATGCAAACCTGTTGAATCTTACATGAATCATTTAAATCAACTGGTTGAGGATAATGACATTCAGGGAATTAAAGACTTGCTTAAAACAACGGATGATTTTTCTTTCCTTAATCATTACAATCCTCTTTCTTATTATAAAGATAAAAATCTAAAAAACCCCTTGGATATTATTTACGAAAAACATGAAGATTCTTTTGAGATATTTAAGTTATTTTTAGAGTATAAATTTAAACTTTATAATTTTATTACTTTACATCTCAATCAAATATCCACTCTTGCTAATAAAGGAGATACCAGATATATCAATTATATTATTGATAATCAACCATCTTTATTGACTCAATTGTGGACAGATCCAACTCATAGGGATAAAACAAATTTTTATCCCATTAATCATTTTTTTAACATTGCCTTAGTGCCTGAAATTAAGGCTAAAATTATTCCATTATGGACAAAAGAGATTCTTTTACATCATCTTAAAGCTCCTTTTGAGTATACTGCACAACAAAAAGAAATATTCAACGATATTCTTACTGAACTTCAAATAACTTTTCCTCAATTAGTTAAAGACAATCGAGATCTCTTCTTTTTTGTTTTTTCTCATTCATTAACTCACGCTGGTTTTTTTAAAGATTTATTGAAACAAGTTTCGGAAGATTTCCTCAAGTTAAAAAATCCTGAGGGTGAAACATTCTTCCATTATTTTTGTCGTTATGAATTTGATGATTTGCATCACTATAAATATACTTCAAGTAAAAAAAATGAACTCTTCAATGTGTACGATAAAGTCACTGCTTTATTCAAATGTTTTCCAGAACATTTTTTTGAAATATTGACTACAACAGATATTAATAATAACACACCTCTTTCTGTCATTATGGATAATAATCGGTTGTTTTTTTCAGAGTTTAATTCAAGAATGACTCCAGGTTATGATTATTCATCCTTTGATTTTAATAATACTATTATTAACGACAGAAAAGAAACTATGGCTCATTATATTATTAGAACAACAAGCATGAATAAAGTCGTTAACACTCTTACTCTATTTAACTGTGATGTTGATAAATATAAAAATATTTATGGTAAAACCCCTTTTGATGTTTATAAAGAGATGAATGACAACGAACCAAAAAAAATGCAACCTCTTATTATTTATCACGAAAGAAGGCAACTTGAGAGATTGATAAAGGCAGATGAAAATATCCAGAATGAGATTAAACAGAAGAAAAGAATTTAGTTTTGATTATCAAAGATACCAGTATTTTCTGCTGGTATCTTTTAAAATAAATTATTATTTTGTGGTCAAATAGATAACATATTTTTTCTTTTCATCTCTGTCTGAAAAAAGGTTCTCTATTTCTTCTTTATATCTGAATGAAAATCCAGCTTCCTGATAAACTTCTCTTATTTTTAACTTATCATCAGGACTTAACGGTTTTGAACCCAAAAAAACAACAATTTTATCTGAAGTATCTTCACCAAAACTTGTTTTTGCATTCATATTATCAAATACATATTTTAATTGCTTTTCTATCTTATCAAATGCCTCTTCAGCACTTAAAAAATCAGAGAGATCTATTTTTGACTTGTCTTTTTTTTCTTTAAATTTTTCAGCAGTAAACTTACTTTTCATATTCTCTCCTTAAAATGAAATTTATCATATTCTTTTTTTCATAAATTTCAAATTTTAGTTTTTTAAGTGATTATAAACTTCATCATTATTTTCTTCTGGTCAGACAACCAATCTTCACATATTAAAAAAATTCAACTTTTTTATTTGTGTTATGTCGGTTTATTGTTCTGCTATAAGATAAACCCAACCAAGAAAATCGTTATTTATCATAAGGTCAGATAATTCATTGATTTAGATCAATAACATGTACTAAAGTTGTTACTCAACAACAACATAGGAGATGTATGATGAAAACTTTAAAGGCACAAATGGTAGCTCTGGTAGTAACAATGTGTGTTTTGGTTTTTGGGTTCACAGCATTGATCGCTTATCAGGATTATAACAGTGAATATAATGCCAGAAAAAATGAACTACAGACTGCTGTAGAAACAGCATACAATATTGCATCAACCTATTCAAAAATGAGTGAAGAAGGCAAAATAACAGAGCAGCAAGCTCAGACACTTGCTAAAGAAGCCATTCGACACTCACGTTATGGTGGAAATGATGGCAGGGCTGAATATTTCCATATTTTCTCATTGTCTGGTGTAACAGTTATGCATCCTACACATCCTGAATGGGAAGGGGTAAAAACAGTTGATGAAATACAAACATCTTCTGGTGTTTATGGTTTAAGAACCATGATTAATAGTCTGGCTGCAAGTCGTGATGGTCAGAGTTTTATTATTATTCAATTTCCTCATCCAGGGCAGTATGAAGCAGTAGATAAACTCGAATATGTTAAAAAACTGGACTCATGGAACTGGATGATTGGCTCAGGCATTTATATGGATGACATGGACGAATTACTGACTGGAACATTAATTAAGATTTTTCTTGAAGGATGTGTAATTATTGTGGTTTTATCTTTAGTTTGCTTTTTTATTAGCAGAAGAATCTACTCACAGATTGGTGGTGAACCCTCTCAGGCTATTGCCCTTATGGAAAAAGTGGCACACGGTGACTTAAGTGTTCATATTGAGAGTCATTATCATGGGAGCCTTCTTTTTAACCTTAATAAAATGGTGTCAGAACTTTCTCAACTTATTCATCAAATTAAACAAAGTTCGAGTCAAATTCTATTGGCTTCTAACGAAATTTCTCAAGGTAATAAAGATCTTTCTTCAAGAACCGAAGAGAGTGCTGCAAACCTTCAGTCTATTGCAGCTTCTGCAAACCAGATTTCCACAAGTGCAGAATTGTGCCTTAATAATTCGAAAGAAAGCACTCTATTAACTGAAGAAGCTGCTAAAAACACAGAGCAAACTAGCCATAAATTTAAAGATGTTGTACAGACAATGAATGAAATTAAAAATTCATCTGATAAAATTTCTGAAATTATTGCGGTAATTGATAATATTGCTTTTCAGACGAATATCCTTGCACTTAATGCCGCTGTTGAAGCTGCAAGAGCAGGAGAACAGGGTAAAGGATTTGCTGTTGTGGCAGGTGAAGTCAGAAATCTTTCACAACGTTCTGCTACTGCGGCGAAAGAAATCAAAGAATTGATTAATACTTCAAGTCAACTGGTATCTAATGGTTATGATCAGGTCTTTGAATCTCAGAAAAAAATGGCTGAAATGCAAAAATCAATCAGTAATGTAAAAGAAACAATTCATGAAATTAATCAGTCTACTGAAGAGCAAACACAAGGTATTTTGCAAATCAATGTAGCAATTAATCAACTGGATGCAGTAACTCAGCAAAATGCTGCATTAGTTGAAGAAGCAGCAGCGGCTTCAGAATCACTTAATGAGCAGGTTCAGCACCTTTCACAATCAATACAAAGATTTATCGTATAGTCGGATAGGTTCTAATAAAAATTAATTATAAAGCACCTTCTGGTGCTTTATTTTTTCCTTTTAAAAAAGTATAGTTAACTAAATACATTTAAAAACAGGTTTCTTATGAATATTTTTAAAATATGGACTTCAACCTTTAATAAAAATATTAAACAGAGTTTAATTGAGGAAAGTGCTAAAAACAGGATCAGAGATCTTATACAAGCTGGAGTCGAAGTTTTGCTTATTGAAATGAATAATTCTTGCTTTTCAAATAATAATGACTCACATCAATTTTTACGCACATTTTTCAATTATAGTAAATTTAAACTTTATTATGATGACAACAGTACAACTTCTGATAAGAAAAAACATATACAGCATTATATTAATACCTACACCTATGATAAAAACTCCATGTCAGAAGTGTTTATGTTTTTAAACCTCAGAGAATACCTTTCTCAAAATTTACCAGAATTAGTTTCAAAAACTGAAAAAGCACATATAGAAAAACAAACGAAAACACAATCTTCAAAGCTTATCAAAAAAAGGTTATAAAAAAAGGCTACCTAAGTAGCCTCTTTTCCTTTAACTCAGTTATTCAAAATCTGCATAATCACGATTTTTGCCACGAGTAGGTTTCTTGAATTTGCGACCTTCGTTGCGATCTTTTTTCATATCAGAAAAAGCATTACGACGATCTTTACCAAATTTTTCAACATGACCACCAGCAGAACTCATCATATCTTATTACCTCAGTTATCTATATTTAGTTTATTTTGTTGCCTGACTTTCAAATACTATAGCAACTTTACCCCCTGAGTACAACTTCTTTTTTAGAAAATTTATAATCTTTTGCGAAGCTGGTTTTCTGAACAACTTTCATTTAGGCTATTTTTTATGATGTTTTTTTCATTTTCAGTAACCGATAAATAAAGTAGTTTTTCTAACCTTTCAACATCTTTACTAACAGAACTCATTGACGATGTTCTGTTAGTAAAATTACCCAGCACTTTTCTTGTGGTGCTATGAACAGTTGGTAAACCTAAAACCTGAATGTTTTTCCTTAATAAAAAAACACTCTTATCCAAGAGCGATATGAGCGTATCTACCTTCTCATTTGCATTTAGTGCAATGAAGAGATTAATGTCTTTAATGTTTTTCAAATAAGGATTCTTATCAAAAATCATTATCATCATTTTTTCATCAATTGTTTTATTTTTAAAAATAGCATAAATATAAGGTTGTAATGTCAAATTTGTTAGATTGCTGGTAGTGAAAAAATCATGGTAAAATCCACCTTTTTTAATTCTTTTCGGTAATTCACTACATTCTAAATGCTCCCATATAGAGTTGCAAAAGTCAGGATTATCAATAATACTTGCCTGTCTCTCTTTTAAAATATCATAGTAATCAAGGTTATTTTTTGATTTTAGTATACCATTTATAACTTCATATTGTTCTGACTGATTTAAGCTAACCATATATTCTGTTTTATCAAATGTGTTTATTAAATCAGGCATATCAATTAAATTTGATAAGAGAGGAGTTGTATATTTTCTTTTAGGAGACTTGACATAAGGATTATCTTTTCTGTATCCTTTATTTAATAAAGCTTCAAGAGCATTAACATTTTTTTGTTCAATCAATGTAAAAAAGAAATCTTCAGCCGCTCTCATACGGGTCATATTATACAATTCTTCATCATTTTTTGCCTGAGAGACATCTACTTTCATGTTTTCAAAGATTTTAACATCATCAGTGCTGTTGATTATATGAATCATTAATTCTTCTAAATCAAGTCTGACAGCATGTTTGAAAATATTCATATAAGAATCTTCTTTGACTATTGCAAAATAATCTATATCCACTGATTTTTCCAGTGATGTAATCAGATTTAAAGCTTTTTCTCTCTTTTCCTTGTTTCCTCTTTTATAAGTATTCATTATTTTTTTACAAATTTCGTAAATGTCATTCTGATCTTTAATGTATTTTTCACCCAGGAATACTAAGCCTTCACAATCGCCTTCTTTTATTGCTTTAAGTATTTTACCACGAGCACTCTTCTTTATGTTTTTCATTTTTACTCCTTTTTACTCAACATGATAATTATACTTTACTTTTATTTTACTGACAATTTAGCTTGAGTTTTTTAGGTTTGATTGTTATTATATTGTTAAATAAACAAATAAGGAATATTATGCCACTTTTTAAAGTCTCCACAGAACATCATCATCGTGCTGATGAAAAGCTTCTTGAATTCATCGAAGCCGAGAATGCCGAATTAGCTATTCTTGAAGCCAACAGACTTGGACACAAACCTTTCCACTTTTACTATGCCGAAGAAATCCAGGTTAAAAAAGCAATGAATTCTAAAGAACAATACACAAAAAAGGTTAGTAAACATATAGGCAGGCAGTATCAGGTTCGTTAACTGTATTTCCGTCATCAATATATTAAGCAAAAGTAAAAAAAGACCATTAAGGTCTTTTTTTTATTATCTCACATGTTAAATTTTTGTTTTTTTAGCTGGAATATTATCATACTTTTTAAACCAGCTTTCGATACTTTCAATTATAACATCTAATGATTTTTCAGGATCATCTTTAGATAGTTTTTCATGATAGTGGAACATTGTAGGAAGGTATTTTCTTGTTTTTAGAGACTCAAGTAAAAATCTCAAACCTTCCTTCCAGTCATCGTTTAATTCTTTAACATCATCTCTCATCACATAAAATACCTGCTGAATAGACATTTTAGTATCATTTTCAGGTTCATCAACTTTATTCATTTCTTTATAAAAAATCCCATTATCCCATAGTGCTTTATTTACAGGATCGTAACTGGTTGTGCCTAAACTCAAAAAGTTATAAACTAAAAAATCAAGTTTTGATTTGCCATATCTTTCACACATGAATTGTTGTTGATAAGAAAATGTCTTAATATCTTCTGGATATTTTACACTTTCAAAACCTTCTTCATCAAAAGCCATAGAAGAATACTTCAAATTGCACCAGATGCATTCCATCAATGCATTATCTGCATAAATAATAGAATCATTATTAAAAATCAAAGTAATATCTGAAAATAAATCAATTTCTTTATTTTCTCTTTTGTTTTTAATTTTTTCCAGTTCATCTTCCAGACTATGGTTCATGACATCAAGAAGATAACATTTTACGATATTGCTTTCTTCTACACACTCAAAACAGGTATTTTGGCTTTTCAAATATAATTTACCATCTTCTACCCAAAGAGAATTATCATAATCATTAAAGACATATGCAGATTCTTGAGATTGAAAACCATTAGCAATACACTGCTTTTTTAATCTTTTATAGTGACCAATAATATCTGTTTTAATAGCATTTACAGACAGAGTGAATGGTAATGATTTTTGCTTATAGAATTCTTTATCTATAGCTTCCATAAAGCCAAGTGCTTTCAACATATCTGCATATTTTTTCATATAACCAATACTTGAGGTTGCAGAAATCCCTCTTTCAGCAGGAGTATCATAAAGTTCTTTTATTTTAAGAAGAACATTTTTTAAAGAGTCTTCCAAATCTGTTCTTTTTAGCATTTCTTCCATATCTTTTTGGGAAATATTTGTTGAAAAATTCCTCTCTGTTTCCTGAAAAATAAAGGGTAAATATATTTTTACATCTTCACCTTGTTTGCTTGCTGTTTTCCAGTGTTTCACATCAGAACTAAAAAATGATTTGATAGAAGGCAAACCTTTTTCCAACTCATAGGAAGGAATATCTTCTTTATAAACTGAAAAAAGAGAACCTTTTTTCTCCAGTAAATACATATGATGTTCGCCGGATTTATCAGTATAGGCATGACCTTTAATAACATGATCATTGTGTGAAAACAATTCAATTAGAAAAGGTGAATTGAATAAATTTTTTGTTGAAGCAATTAACTTATTCATAAAGTCTTTATCTTCAGCAAATTCATGCCCTGTTAACTTATCAAATCGCATTTATTTTCTCCTGTTAAATTTTTAATAGTATAGCAGATTCTCTTTTCAAAAACCAACAATTGGTCTACAATTAATAATTATAATGATGAGGATGTAGATGTGGATAACTTACAAAAAATTCTTGAAAGTAAGAATATTGCGGAACTTTATAATTATATAGAATCTATTCAACTTTACTCTTTAGATCAGGATATTCGTTTTTCACGACTATGGAATCATCCTCTTTGCGATAAGGATAAGGTTCTTTCATTCAGGGACAGGCATGGGAATAGCATACTCCACTTATCTGAAGGAGATTGCTTTCAAATCATTCGGGATGTCGCTGAGAATACTCATTTTGACCTTAACTCATTGAATAATTTTGGTGAGAACATTGCTTTCAGAACTCCTAACCGCCCAAGTATTATTCATATTTATAAAGAATTAGGTGTCGATATTAATCATAAAAATAATTTAGGGCGTAATATGCTCTTTTACAAAGAATATAATTCTATACCTGTTATTGCAGAAGGCTTAAAAGCAGGTGTCTGTGCAACAGTTTTAAGTAATGATGGCTTTTCTCTTGCTGATTATTTTAGCCCGCGACTTCATTTACGCTCGTTTAAAAAAGTATGCAATAAAGGCAGCAGACTCAACAATATTATTGAAGAAAGTTTACCTGAAAAGCAGAAAGCTTTTTACCAGACACTTATATTGAAAGAAATAGAAATAGAAAAGAAGAAGCTTTTAAAAACAATAAAAAAATCTTCTTCGAAAGATGAAAAAGTATCTGTAAAGAAAAGACTATAGAAACATTACTATTTAATAGTCTTTCTATTATTTCATTTACAATTTAAAGCTTTTTTTCACAGAAGAAGAACTATCATCTGATAATAATAGTGTCAGTTTTTCTTTTTTAAATGCATTTTTTCCCTAATCTTTTATTATAAAACATTAAACAAAAAATATTATATTTGACATCTATTTTTATTTGTATTAAATCACTTTACAGCATCTGTCTAATGCTTGCCATCAGTTGAAAGAGCAAAGTTTAAAATTACATAGACGTTTTAAAAAAAAGAAAAAACTCAATATTATACAATTATTTTATTTAACCTATAATTATTGGTCTTTTTGCATACTGATTCCTTAAATATCAAAAATAAATTAAAAGGAAAATAAAATGTCATCTAAAAACAATCATTCTATTGTTGTGACCGAACACAATTTTAAAAAAATAGCTAAAAAATTAAAGAACGAAATTAATGAGAAAGATTCTTCTTTTAACCTGAACTTTATTAATGAATCACTTGCCAAAGCATTAGGTTATCGCAACTATGATGCATTGCACACCTTTTTCTCAGAGGGAAAAGCAGATTCAAATGAAATTAATAATACAGGCAGTCATACTAAAAATAATAATATTAATCAATGTAGAAATGTGTCTTTAACTTTAAAACGTATGGCCTCTTTGCTTTACTTTGAACACAATAATTCTCAAGACACACAACATCTTTCTTTCCTTTATCATAGTGTCAAGATGTTATCTAAATCTGATTTATTTCAGGATACAAGCTTTATTAATTGCTTCGATAAGCTTTATAACTTTTATGAAAGATTCAGCTTAAGGCAATCTGTTAATATGAATAATATTTTTAAACATTATTCTCCTTATATTCAAGAAACACATAAAATAGTCAGAAACATGTCAGATATTTATCGTAACGAAAAATCAATAGAGCCAAAAGATATTTTAAATTTAGAATATTATACAAATGAAGAAGTAAAAGAATTCCTTAAAATTCAGGACGTTGAAATCTATATTCATCTCTTTTTGCTCTTTATGGGTAAAATTTTTAATGAATACGATGAAACTTTATTAAATGATATATTTGTTAAAAACTTTATTCTTGTTAATAAAGCTATAGCTGATTGCGATTTATCTGGTTTCTCCAGTTATTCTCCCAAAAAACATGTCTATTACAGGGCAAGTATATATAAGGAAATAGAACATTCTAACGATTCAGGGTATGCTTCAGGGGGATCTGCGGGCAGTGCAATAAATCATCACATTAGGCTTAATAATTCTCCTTTTTCTCAAAAAATTTATTCCAACTTACAAACTTTATGGAATGAGTATATGAGCGAAAAAGGCTATGCTAACTTCTTTCTTTACTTGCTGGAAAAAGAAAAAAATGAAGAAGTTAAAATGCATTATTTACTTGTATCTGAAATTGAGAAATTCCAGACTAATTACGAACTCAATAAAGAAATCATGGATAATATAATCCAGCACAAACTTTAACTCATTATCTTACTTTTATAAATAATAAAGCCAGCTAAGTGCTGGCTTTATTTATTCACTTTTAGTTCAACCCAGTTCCTGCTTTTTCATAGTCATCCAGAGACGACTTATGGAACGGTTTGCGGCGGGAGTTACCCATTGGTTCAAAGAGATAACCTTCACCATCTACAGAAACCTGATAAACAGAACCTGTTTTCTTGTTGCGATAGGTTTCTTTTGACCAACCCAGTCGGAATTGTTGCTCACGAAGAAATTGCTCACTACCGCTTAGTGTCTTTTTCAAAGCTTTCTTAAAAACAACATTTTCAGACGGAGAGATACATTCTGATTTGTTCACAGTAAACATCCTCGATATCGTTGATTGATTAACCTGATAAATATAGAGTAGCGCGGTGTGCTCAGCACTGCAACAACTTTTTAAAAGAATTATTCAGAAAGACCATAAGCCGCCCTAGCCAGTAGAGCCTCGTCTTTCAGGACTAGGTGCATGTCAATGGTCTAAAATTGATATTAAAACATGTAATATGTAAATCTCTCAAAAGATACTCATATTCTTTTCCTTTTTTTGTTGTCATTTTCTTTATGAGGAACCTCTGCATTTAACTTTATTTTTTTCTTTTCTAAGGTTACTAAAATTTCAGATAAACCACAACTTTCCGCAACATCTTTATTTTCTTGCAAATCTTTAATAATATTAAATATATTTTCACCTACCGCATTTTCTTCTACAATGACTTCAACATCTTCAATTAGCTGAAAAATATATTTTTTCATTTCCTCCTCTCCCGTCTTATTTGATTTTCTATAAAATAGCTCTAAATTTTTTATGTGTCTAAAGAGTGCATCTTCACCAAATTGAGATAAATTATACAGATCAATATTCTTATTTTTTTTACATATTTCATAATTTTTAACATTGCAAATAAAATACAAAACATTTTCATTAAATACATTTTTTTCATCGATTTTCTCATTAGGTTTTAACGATCTTTTTATATATTCTTTTTTATTTAATTCATCTTTAAATTTATTTAATTTCCTATTTCTTGTAAATTCATGTAGGAGTTGATAATTTATATTATTTTTCGGTATATACTTTTCAATCATTCTTACGGTTACATTTTCAAAAATTTTACTTTTCAGATATTCTTTTTTTAACGGTTCTTTTATTATTTCCTCTACGAGCGGCTTTAACAGTCTATTGTTCCCTTTATTCCAAATCAATGAAGGTAAACAGTTCAATAGATCTACTTTTAAATTCATGGGGAGTTTTTTTAAGGAAGAAGACCAACTGATACCTTTTTTTATATTTATTCCGCCACAGCTATTATCTATTATTTTTAATAATTCGTACTCTATTAGAGGTTTTTTATGAAACAAAATTTTTAACATTTTGTAATTTTCAAAATCAAAAGGGAAGTATTTACTTAAATGATGTAGAAGAAATATATTTTCAAAATGGGGATCTTTTGAACATAAAATAAGTATTTTTCTTGTGATTTTATTTATATATTTTTTAGGCTCATCCAGAATAATTGAATTTTCAAAATTTTTCAATATATTAATTATATCAATTATGACTCCTCTTTCCTTAAAATCTTCTAACATTAACATGCTTCTCATTTTAACAGCACAATCAATGGTTTTCTTGATATACTTTGTTATATATTCACCATCATTATACAAATAAGAATATTCTTGTTCACTTATATAGTCTTGTAGACTTTTTAAATGAAAAGATATATATTGCCACACCGATGAAGAACAAGGATTCTTTACATATGGAATGATATAATCCTCGTTAAAATAAAACCAAAAAGGTAAACCATGATTGTCAAGATGATCTGCATCTATTCCTTTTTTTATTAAATCTTCTATAATTAAAGGATTAAATACTCTGAAGAGGGCAGTTCTGTTTACAACATCCTTGTTAAAGATATCAACACCTTTATTAAGTAGTTTTTGATAGAATTGATATTCTTCTTCATACGAAGAATCCATTGTTTTATAAATATTCATAAAGCTTGTTAATAAGGGATTTCTCATTTGATTATTCAAAAAGTTAACATTTATTCCTGAATCTACTAATTTTTCTTTAATTTTAATATCATCGTGAAAATGCAGTAAACTTTCACCATTATTATTTATTACATTAATATTTACTCCGCTATTTTCAAAACATCCCATCAAACTTCTTTCATGAGAAGGAGAATAACAATCCTTTTTAAAATAAATATTTTTTACTTTTTCAATTTCATTATTTTTATAAACATCAAGATTTAACAGGTAATCAATAACATAAAATTCGCTACCCTTAAGTAGCTTAATTAATTCCTTTTTATTGTATTTATCAATACAACCAATATTTATCATATAATTTAATGAATCCAAATCCATCCAGTCTAAGTAAAATTCACCATTATTTTTATTTAGTGGATCTATATTAAGCTCTTCTACCATATATTTTGCAGTATTATATTCCACCTGACAAAAAAGATTTTGACCTCTATTATTTAACTCATTTGGACTTAAACCTAAAGACATCAAATATTTGAAAGTTTCCAATTCAGACCCATGCATTGCAGAAAAACCGTCATCATTTTTTTTAGTATAATCGACACCTAAACTCACAAGATATTCCACCGTGTCTCTTTTATTGTAAAAAAAAGAATTATACCCTTCTCGTCCTTCTATGTGGGGATTTTGCTTATACTTTGTATATAAAATTTCTGCAATTGGTTGAGAAGTTGAATTGAATATATTCATGTTTTGTAAATTTTTAAAAGGTATTTTAAAATTGTGTACTTTTTGCAAGTATTCCAGGTGTTCAATATTTATATAATGTAAAATACTATAGCCCCTTCTATTGTAATGATTAAATGACAATCCTTTTTCTATCAAATATTTAAACTTATTTAATTCTATGTTTGCATCAAGGTTAAATAAAATATTAAAACCCTTACTTAGTTCATGAAATAAATTTATTCCTTTCTTTTCTAAAAATAATGTTTTCTCAAAGGAAGCATCAAAGGCTGCATTTTCATTAAATACATTTACAGAATTAATATCCAGCCCATTTCTTAGTAAATAATCTATCTCTGATAAGTCTTCTGATTCAAATAAAGTTTGTATCTCTGGGGTTTTATAATAAATACTACTCATATTCTTTTCCTTTTTTTATCATCCTCTACATTTTTTTTAATTCCCGTATTTACACTAATTTTCTTATTTTCTAATTCTGTAATCATTTCTCCTAAAGAAAAAGTTTCATTTAAAATTTCCTGTTCTTGTAATTTCTCTAATATCTTAAAAATATTTTCCCCATCATTATTTTCTTCTACAAAAATTTCTGTATCTTCTATTAATTTAAAGAGATATTCTTTCATCTTGTTGTCTTCAGATTTTTTTGAGATTTTATAAAATAGAGGTAATTCTTTAATATGTTTAAATAATGCATTTTCTCCGTATTCTGATATATTATCTATCTCTATTTTGTCATTTTTTTTACATATTTCGTAATTCTTCAGACTACTAATAAAATAGAGAATGTTCTCATTGTATATATTTTTGTTTTGTAATGGCAGAGAACTACTAATACGATTTTTTATATAACTTCTTTTATTTAACTGGTTGTTAAATAATCTATTATCTCTATTTTCAAGGAAAGAATAAAGTTCTTTATAATTTAAATTATTCTCAGGCACATACTTTTTTACCATTTTTAATGTTATATTTTTTAAATTTTTATCATTTAAATAGCTGTTAAGATTTTCCTTTAAAATATCTCCAACAAATACTTTTATTAATCGTTTTTTCCATTTATAAAAACCATTTATTTTAATCAATTTAAATAGTTCTATTCTTGAATGAAGGGGTGTTTTATTTATTTGCTTAGACCACGATATATAATGTAATAATTTCTCGCAATCTTCTTCATCTTCGAGACTCATTAGAAATTTATATTCCAGCATTGGATTTTTATGAACTATTAAATTTATCCTCTCATAACCTTTTTTATTAATCTTTGAAGTAGAACTTGCAAAATCTCTAAGTAAAAAAAAGCTATCGAAATAAGCATCATTTCTACATACCAAAATAATCTTTTTTATTATTTTATAAACGAATTTTTTATTCTTCTCATTTGTTATAAATTTTTCTAAATAATCTAATTTTTTTATTAATGACAAAATAACTGTTGGCTCTTTATAATCTTTTATGAGCTTTTTTTTCTGCACCTCTTTAGCAAAAATAATAACTTTATTAATATAATCTTTAATATATTGACCATCAAAATAAAAAAAATCTGGATTTTTTTCATTTTTGCTTACATATTCTTTTAGATCTGAAATATGAAAGTTAAAATAATCCCATATAGATAGACCACATTCTTTTTTGGCATAACCCAAGGCATAGACTTCATTGCTATAAAACCAAAAGGGTTTACCTTCTTCATCCACAATATCAGCATCAACCCCTTTTTTTATTAAATCCGCTAAAACCAATGGATTATGCAAATGAAAAAGAACAGTCTTTCCTTTATCATCTCTATTATAAATATTTAACCCTTTTTCTACCAATTTATTGTATATTCGCATTTCATTTTTATCACTGTCACCTGCTTTATGGTGAGAATCTACGAAATTTAAAAAAAGGACATTTTGCAAAGAATTATTTAAAGCGTTAATATTAACACCTGAATCTATAAGTTTTTCTTTAATATCTACATTATTATGATACATTAATAATGTATTTTTATTATCATCTTTTATATTTATACTTAATCCACTTTCATAAAAATGGTTCATTATTTTTTTCGCATAAAAATCATTTTCCTCTATGTTTTGGAAATAAATATTTTTTTCTTTATGGATTTTATTTTCTTTGTAAATATCCAGACTTAACAGATAATCTATTGCATAATGTTCGCTATATTTTAATAGTTCTATTAAATCATCCTTCTTATAATCATTTATACATCCTTTACTTATCAGATAGTGAAGAGAATCTAAGTCTTGCCAATATAATAATGTTGTACCATTATTTTTATCTAATGGATCTATTTTCAACTCTTCTGCCATGTATTTGGCAACATCTAATTCAACATAACAAAAAAGATTTTGACCTAATTCATTTACTTCATGAGGGTCTAAACCTAAAGATACTAAATATTTAAAAGAATCAACATAGGCACAGTGCAGTGCAGAAAACCCATAATTATTTTTTTGAGTATAATCCACACCTAAACTGATTAAATATTTAAGAGTTTCTTCATTATTATAAAATAAAGTATTATGCCCCTCTTTACTCCTAAAATGAGGGTCACAATTATATTTTTTATATAATAACTCAGCAATTGGCTGGTCTACTCCATTAAAAACACTCATATCTCTTAAGTTTTCTGTTTGAATGATAAAATTTTTATTTTTTTGGAGATATTCGAGTTGTTCTATTTTTAAATATGATAATATACCATACCCGGCTTGATTAAAATGATTAAAGGACAAGCCTTTTTCTACTAAATATTTGAATTTATCGAAATCCATATTTTTTGTATAATCAAAAAGAATGTTAAATCCTTTTTTAGCCTCATGAAATAAATTTATTCCTTTTTCCTCTAAAAATAAAGTTTTCTCAAAGGAAGCATTAAAGGCTGCATTTTTATTAAAAACATTAACAGAGTTAACATCAAGCCCGTTTCTTAGTAAGTAATCTATTTCAGACAAGTCTTCTGATTCAAATAAAGTTTGTATTTCTGGAGTCTTGTAGTAAATGTCCATCCTGTCTTCCTGTATTAAAAGTTATATTAATACATTTTTATACTATCATAGACATTTTTTCAAAATTCTTTTAACTTTTATTATAGAAAAAATAAAGGAGCCAGTAGGCTCCTTTTTCTTAATTTTGATCACTTAGGCAAAGTTCAGATTCACACCTTTCTTAATACGATCATGATGAGATTTCACTACCTCTTTTTGCTCAAAGAAATTCTTTGCTTTATCAAAAGAAGGAATATGCTCTAAATAATCACGAACTTTAAAAATTTCTTCAGTTGGCAACTTATGCTCTGAATATAACTTCATCAGATTTTCAAGCTCAAGATGTTCGTTATAAGAGTTCACATTTAAATCAAACTTGTGCTTTTCACGAAGATGAACCAGACTATCGACAACCACAGTCAATAAAAACACACCCTTGCTGGCAATGATGTGGTTAGAAGAAATAGCCGTTTCTTCCAAGATTTTCTTTTTAATATCACCATTACTTGCAGTTTTAAATAAATGATTGAATGCTTTTACTTTAATCTCTGACATAGTAATTTTCCTCTTTTAATTATTTCTTTATTTACCTATTTGTAACATATTATATAGTCAGAGTCCACACTATTTTAACATTCAAACACTTTTTGTTAATAATTAAAAGTTATAAAAAACACAAATTTATACCTTAAAATTTTATTTCAAGCTGTTTTGTCATATCCTCAGATTTATCATTTTCCTGATAAAAACTTCTTGTTAACAGTTGTCTTTTTTCCTTTTTTTCGGTTTCTTTTTCGATGTTTTGCAGATTATCCAACATCTTCGCATAAGTTGGAGGTTCATTGCATTTTTCTAGAAATTTATTAAAATCTTCTTCACTTATTAGTGTAGATAAGGCTTTCATATCTTCTACGGTTAGCACTGATTGTTTTAAAATATCTCTGACATAGTAATTATTTACAGATTCCTTCCATTTCTTCGGCAAACATTTCATCAATAGATGATAAGGACTATATTTTAAAAATGACCATTTTTTATGTTGAACCAATGCCCCCAACATCATAGAAAAACAAAAACATATCACACTGCTTACGAACAAAAATAATAGCACATCGTTTTCAATATAAAATGTTGCTAAAAAAACATTTACCACGAATAAAGGTATGTTAATACTGAGTAAAACATAATCATCACTTTTGTAGTTTTCTTTTTCAAGTAGCAATTTTTTCTTTTCTTCGGAATCGGTATTTTTTGAAATATAGGATTCTAAAATATCATTGATTTTCATTTTTTCACTCCTTTACGTTAAGTGCTTTCGTATCATAAAGACTTTCGGTTAGTAAGGTTATTTTTTCTTCACGAATACTCTCTAATTCTTCAGATTCGAAATAATCCATCATCTTTTTATATGTAGGTTTACCTCCACAAATTCTTAAAAATCTATTCATATCTTCTTTCTCAACGAGGTTTGAAAGTTCTTTCAAATCTTCCACTTCTATTAACGAATCTGGCAAGACATCATCAAAAATAAAATTATTTATTTTTCTTGTTATTTTAGTTGGCAGGATTTTTGATAACAAGTTATAAGGCATGAATTTTGAAAATTTTGAAAGGGTAGAACATTTTTGTTGAAGTCCTAAAACAATAAGACTTATAAATCCATAAGTTATACCTGTTAAAGCTATAAACATCAAAGGGACTATAAGAAACAACATAATTAATTCAATATTTTTAAAAGAAATAAAACCAGCAGTTTCAGCTATTAAAGAAATAATCGCAGCATTCAAAAAAAGATAGCTTTGGCTTTCAAAAGCCACATTCTCTAAATTCTTCTTAGCTTCAGCAGGTATATCTGTTTTTTTATTTTTGAATTTTTCATAAATTTCATCGATTTTCATTTTTTATTCCTTATCTTCAGAAATAGCTAATTTATTGTAAAGCCTGTCAGATAATAAGCTTATCTTTTCCTCTTTAATCTTTTCATATTCAACATTCTCAAAAAATTCTGACATTTTTTTATAGGTAGGCTCACCATTTGCAATTCTTAAAAATTCGTCAAACTCTCTTTTATCAACAAGACATGATAATTCTTTAAGACTTTCTATAGGCATTAGAGAATCCAGCACTATTTCATTAATTATAGATTTATTAATTTTATTTCTTACTTTTTTAGGCAGTATTTTAAAAAGTAAGTTAGAAGGCATGAATCTTGATAATTTTGTGTATTTTAAGGAATCTGAAGAAAGTAGAACAAACATCAATAATGGGCATAAAACCAAAAGCATACTTTTTACAAAAGCTGTAACATAATTGTCCTCTGGCACAAAATATAAAAATGCACCATAGGAGACACCAACAGATATGAGTCCTGACAAAATAATATTCACCGATAAAAAAAGCTCACTTTTAAAACCCTGATTCTTTATTAATAAATTTCCTGCTTTTTCATCTGGAATTTTTTTAGCTTTGTAATTATCAATAACACTTTTAATATTCATAAGGTAAGTCCTGTAAATAAGTAGTCTCTTATCATAAAATCTTTTTTTACTTTTTTCAAAAATAAAATTGCATTTACAAAATTTACGTATAAATACTCCTTTGAAAAATAATAAAAGGAAAAGTATATGAATGATGTATCAAGTTTTAAAAAGCCCGTTATGATTTTAACATCTTTAGCCGTTGTTATTGGTTTGGGATTAGGTTCTTGTTACTCTATAGATTCAGGCGACAGAGGTGTTAAACTGAGAAACGGTGCAGTCACTTCCGTTTCAGAACCTGGATTTCATCTCAAAATTCCTGTCATTGAATCTGTTAAAACCATCAGTGTGCGAACTGCAACTGTTCATTATCCTGTTCTTCAGGCATACAGCCGTGATCAGCAGCCAGCAAAACTTACAGCTTCAGTGACTTACCATGTTTCAGACGCCGATGTTGTTAAAATCTATGAACAATATGGTGATGTTGAATCATTAGTTAACAGAGTTATTAGCCGTCAGGTTCCTACTCAGATCGAAAATGTATTTGGACAGTTCAATGCGATTACCGCTGTTCAGGACAGAACCAGTTTGATTCAAAAACTGACTGACAGTATTAAAAAATCAATGAAAGATGATCCAGTTATCATTGATTCTGTTCAGGTTGAAAACATCGTCTTCTCTGATGCTTATGAAAAGTCCGTTGAATCTCGTATGCAGGCAGAAGTTGAAGTTCAGACTCAGCAGCAGAAGCTACAACAGGAAGAGATTAATGCTAAAATTGCTGTAACTCGTGCTCAAGGTGCCGCAGATAGCCAACTGGCTCAAGCTAAAGCAATGGCAGAAGCAACACGTATTCGAGGTCAGGCTGATGCAGATGCTATTAAAGCAAAAGCAACGGCTCTTTCTCAAAACCAGAATCTGATTGAATTAACCAAAGCAGAACGCTGGGATGGTAAATTGCCACAAACAATGCTGCCAAATAGTGCTGTTCCATTTATTGATGCTAAACCTACAAATCAATAAACTGATTCATAATAAAAAAGGAGCCTATGCTCCTTTTTTTTATTTTTAAACAGAATAATTTAAAAAAAATTAAGATTTATTCTGTTTTAATCCAGCTTTGTTTTTTACTTTTAAACAAAATCAAATCTCTTTTAGCTATTCTGATTTCAGACTCAATGTTTGCAATCACACTTCTTTTTAACTTATCAAACCCTTCATCACCCTCTTTAAGGGTTAGTGATTTTTTATCTCTCGTCACCGTTAAAAGTTCTTTAGCAACTTTAACTTTTTCAAGACTCTCTTCTGATGAGACAATAAATTTGTTTAACAGATCTATCATAAAATCCAGACCTTTATCAGACCTTTCCAATGGCTCAAATTGAATACCATAACAAGACTCTGTTTGCCAACCATCACCAGGTCTTTTAAATCCATGATGCACCATTAAACCTGATTGATTAAGAGCAATTGACCTTAAACAGCAAGGGCAAGTTCGCACTGTCTTATCTGGATTTTCTACAACAGGTTTTAAAACACGACCTTTCACAATCTTTTCTTTTAAAGATTTCATCTTTTCAGCTAAAGGTAAAAGTTCATCTGTTAAAGCTTTTACTTCAGCAAAAACAGGATGATTTCTGTCACCTTTAAACTTCTCAACTTTTTTTACCGCAGAAAAAATACTGTGCAAATCATTTACATTCAAATCATAACAAAAATTAGCAATCTCGTCTTCAGAATCCTTAAAATCGTAACCATTAATTGATGAAAAAGCCTCATCACAAGCACGATTTAGATAAGATTTAACATCATTATACACCACATTTCTTATTTCATTTTCTGCTAATGATTTTTCCACAATAGATACCGACTCCTCGAATTTAAGGAGTCTTTTTTCTGATAACTTCGACTTTATTAATGTAAAGTTCATGGTATACTCTCAGCATTTTTATCAATTACACAAAGTATAGCACAATGGCTGAATACTGTACACAAAAAAAGACCCGAAGGTCTTTTTAATTAGCAGGTAAGATCTACCTCATATTCTCCGAATATGATTATCTTTGGGACTTCAATGAAAATAACATCAACGGTCTGATTTCCACCAAATGAAAAATCCATATGATGCCTCATCATTTCTTTAATGTCTGAGGATAATAAGTATTCTTCAAAATTTTTCTTGATATACAAACGATGCTCTGGAAAATTCATTTTTAAACCATTCCAGATGTTCATAAAAAAATTATAAGCATCTTTACCTTCAGGTAAAGGATAAACTCGCTCATAATTTGATTTTCCTTCTACAGAGAAATCATCATCTGTTGAAATAATTATTTCCATTGCCACTGAATTTTTACAATTTTCATACTCATCTTTTTTTTCTTCTACATACTTCGCAAGCTCTGCAACAGCAATCACTTTTGATTTTTTCAATTCTTCAATCAATACCGATGATGCGATTTTCATACTGATTCCTTTTTTAGTAAAAGGAGGCGTAACCTCCTTTAAATTATACACGAACAAATTTTTCTTCTGTGAATCTTCTGCCATAACGAGAAAGCTTATGAGCTTCTTCATTCCATTTGTTACCTACATGACCTTTTTCAAAGGCATACATCAAACGAACAGGACTTGTTTTAATATCCTGAAGGATTTTACGAATGGTAGCATTGCTTTCCCATATTGGTTTTCCCTGCAAAGCATCCACACACCCCTGATTATCACTATAGACTCGGAATAAAATATCTTTTCCCGTCTGGTTTTTAATGTCTTCCATATGTTTTACAATGGATTGTATAGCAATCAATTCTGCAATCTGTGTAGAAAGTTTCCCTTCTGCACCAATTTGCTTCATGCCGGCCATTTTAACAACCAGCTTTTCTGCTTGCAGATTTTCCAGATTTACACTACACACTACAGCACCAAAACCCGCTCTGTTTTCATTTAGGGAAGCATCTGTGTGGATATCATAAAGAAGTACATCTTCTTTACACCCTTCTCCGTTTTGATTTAAAAGCTTCATTTTAGCCTTAATAAGTAAAGACTCCTGAATTTTCTTAACCTTTTCACACTTTTCTTTTTTCTCTGCTTCAAGCATCAAAGTATCAAGAAAGCTCCCAAATTCTTCTTCATAAGAAACAGAAGGGTTCTGAACAGCGGCTTTAATCTGGACTACCACTTCTTTTTTTACTTTTTTCTTTTTCTTTACTGATTTGGTTTCTACAATAGCTCCTGCTTCTACTTTACCCAAAACCACAATTGCATTATTAAACAAAATCTCTGCAATTTTGTCTTTATCTTCTTCTGAATACTTTTCATTATTCAAATAAGAAGCAATAAAAGCTTCTTTTGCTTTCCATTCCAGATTATATTTTAAGGCTTCATACACTCGTTCTGAACGCTTTACAATAATTTTTTGGTTATTGCAAAACTTTTGCAAACGTTCAAATTTTTCACGGAAATCCTTGTACAGTTCTTTTGATTTGTCAGTATCCTCACTTCTTAAAAAAGGCTTAATCATTTTACTAAAACTTTTACTCTTAATAGCATTATTGTCATTCAGTAAAGAAAACACACCTCTGAACAAGTCGTTACATTTAGAACGAGAAGTTTCAGGAGACATACTTGAAACTACTTGTAATGTAATTTTCCTGAAGTCGGCTGGTGAAAAATAAACCTGATCAGTTAATGTTGAATAGCTTCTTTTGAACTCTTTAAAAACAGAATCCATGATATCAAGCATCATAAATGGCACATACAGTATATCATGCTGAATATCCTTCGTGTTCTTCAAATCAGCAAAGTCTACTTTGTATTTTTGGGAATAGGGAACCTCTTCTTTTTTTAAGAAGTAAAATCCAATCGTGCTAGTAGCTTTCCCCTCCCATAATGCTGTTGCAACATGTGTGCGAAGGCTATACATATCTTTCTCCTTACTATCATTTTAAGGGTTTATATTAAAAGGCTTACTCAGTTATCAAAGTAAATCCGACCATAAAACTGATTATAGCTTAACCACTTTTAAAATACAACATGATTTTTTCTTTGTAACTTACTGTTATTAAAGCATTTAAAAAATAAAATAACACTTGCCTTTGCTACACCCCACTGCTATTATCATTACATCGAGTAAGAAAATTCATTTCACACAACCAAAAAGGCATACCATGAACACTTCAATCATGAAACCTGTTAGTGAAGTTAAAAACGAGCTTGGCACTTATTTTAAACTCATTCGCACTCATGATTTCCATGAAATTTCAAGCATCATGGAAAGACTTGATCGTATCACATTCCGAACTTTCCCTCAAAAAGTTGAATTGTTTTATGATTTATTTACAGGTAAATCAAAACAGGAAGATCAACATATTAAACTTGTAGAAAATCTTTACTCCAAGTATGGCGAATGGTTTTTTGAAGACAATCAATCTGTTTTTATGAAAAAAGAGGATGCTCTGAAATATGTGACAGAGGAAATTATTTCAAACTTTAACTTCTTTATGAAGACGGCAATGACTTCTTTTGCTTCAAAAGTTGCTGATAAAGACAATATGCTTAAAAAACTTTTCATGAACAGCAAAACAGTTAAGCAACTCGATTTTCTGAAAAACAATGCAGATAAAATTCAGAAGCAATCTGTGGAACAATGGCTGGATATTAATATTCAGCCAGCTATTAACCCTTCAGTCAAGGAAGTCAAAGTTCCTCAGAACTGGAATGAAGCTTTAAAAGATTACAATAGCAAAGACTTTTATACTATTCATAATGAGGAAATCGTTCTTTTAAAAGGTTGCCTGCTGCTTCATTTAAGCTATGAATCTAAAAACAATTCACTTTATTTACAATACGAACTTAACAATCATGAGATCAATATTTCTCAACGGTATATTTATCTTTGTTATAAAGAAGAAACAAATAGCTTTACATTTGATGCACCCTTCTTCTTTACAAAAGAAGAAGCTGATGTAGCTTACTTGAAATTGATTACTAATAAAGAAGCACAGTTGAACAAGATGAAATCCAAAGTAGCGGCATAACATAGATATAATAAAGGCTGCATTTGCAGCCTTTATTTTCTTTTTCTCTTTTCGTATTTTTTCTTTAGATTTGTTTCATTGAATAAATCATCTGGTCTTTTTTTATAGCCTTGAGAATCACTACCAAGGCTTCCCCAAGTTGGACAATGCCTCAATATAAACTCTTTATGTTTTGCTTTGTGCATCCATTCTGAAGGCTCACCACACCTGTCACATGTGTATTGCACAAGACTACCTTTCATTAAATGAGATGGACGATAAAAATGACCATAAAGTTTGCATTTTATTTTTGAAATAATCGTCCATTCTTTTTTTATTTTTGTCAGCATGTTCACCTCTCGTGATTTTTATGAATTTTACTGATTTAAATTATTTTTAGCAATATTAAATTATTTTTAGCAATACTCCTGAAACAGAATTTACTTCACATATTTCAAAAAAATAATCTTTCACTCTGTTAATTTTCTTTTTTCCGTGCTTTAGTGAATAAAAGAATGAGGATAATATCATTATGAATTCATTATGCACTAATCACAAATTCGTTTTTTCAGATGGCAATTTTAACCTTTACATTATTAATCGCAAAGTTTTCCTTGAGAACAAGGAAGGTGTCTTACTTGGATTAAATTCTATCAATCCAGCATTACATGCAAGAACCAGCAATTCTAATCATATTTTTAATGCTATAACTCGAAGCCTTAATCCTTCGGTTATATTAAGCGTTTTGAAGAAGAAAACTTTTTCATTAAAATGGAAACAAATTGCATAATAATTAAGCATTCGGTTTAAATAAAAAAAGAGAACTGTCGGCTCTCTTTTTTAATATATGAGGCATTAAAATTATCGAATCATAGCCAACCCTGGCAATAATACCCTCAATCCATCCATAATCAACTCAATACTCAAAGCCATCAGTAAAAGACTAAGCACCTTGGTTAAAATATTCATACCTGTTACACCAAGAATTCTTTTTATTCTTTCTGCACTTCTAAAAATGGTATAAATAATAACTGAAATCATAAGTGCAGAACCGATTATATAAAAATAACCCTCCATGCTATGATATTTACTGGCAGTTACAATTGCCATACTCATTGTACCTGGACCCGTTAACAGGGGTATGGTTAGTGGCACCACAGCAAATCCTATTCCATTATTTTCGACAATATGAGCCTGGGGAGTGTTTAACTCTGCGGCACTTTTTTGTTTACTCTTAACACTTTCTTTATCTATCATCATGTTGTAAGAAATGATGCTTAACAAGACTCCCCCACCCACCTGGAAAGCCGCAATACTAATACCAAAAATTCTTAATATAATTTCACCGGCAACAGCAGAAATCAACAAAACCATAAATACACTAATTGCTGTTATCTTATTTACTCTTCTTTTGGTTTCAACATCACAGTCCGAAACCAAAGACAAATAAACAGGCACAATAGCAAGAGGATTTATGATTACAAATAAAGCAATAAAGGTTTTCAACAACTCAGTTATATAAATCATTTTTGTTCTCTATAAAATATAAAAAAAGACAAAGCCGTTAAGCTTTGTCACCTGGCAAGCGAAGCTTATAACTTTGCCTTATTTTGTCAATACTTTTCATTCTCTTTCTTTAACAAAATGAAATAAAAGAAAACCATCATTCTTGATGACATCGTTTTCATTATATTCAATTGAAAATTTCATGGGGGAATCATAGCTTTTCATAAATAAATGATCGACTAACCATTTTTTATCCGTTTCATTCAATTCTGATAAAACAGGAAGCTCAGCAATATTCATTTTCTGATATTCATTCAAAAGCTCAAATAAAGTCTGAATAAAAATACCCGAAACAAGAGTGTCGCCTTTTTCTACCTGAAGAGGTGAATTTTGAGTTATTCTATAACCATATTTTTCAAATACTAAAAGGGGATCATGCGAAGCAAACTCTTCCAGTGTTGGACCACAAGCAGGAAATTGTTGGAGTTTTTTTAATAACGATTCTGAAGTTTCAGCCGCTAATTCTTTATCCAGTAAAGCCATTTTTTCTTCAAACGACAGCATCTTAATTTTCCTTTTTAATCAATATAGTCATACAAAAACATCGTCATTTTAACATAAAAAAACACTTTGTATCAAGTAATAAAAAAGGCAACCTGAAAGTTGCCTTTTAATTTAACCATTTTTCACTTATTAAAAAATAGAGGCAATCAGATGAGGAATAAATACCGCAACTGAAGCTAAAATAACAGTAAGAAGCACATTGCTAAACGATGCTTTTTGTTTAATGTAAGTGTCTGCGCCTGTTAACACACTACGCTCAAACACATGCTCCTTCATATATTTCTCGTAATCTCCGGCTGGTGCAGGGTTTGCTGGACCAAAACCTTCAGGAACAGTGGCAGCATTGTTTAATGAAAAACTTGAACCTTTAAATTTCTTATTACTCATACATTCTCTCCTGTTTGATTTTAAAATCATCATATCGAAATCCTGAGCTTTTTTCAAGTATTAGTTATTTTTTAAACAAATATTTTTTAATTATCTGAATTTAACACATTATTTTTTGTAGCTTTTAATATGTTTTTTTGTTAAACTTTAGAAAAATAATTCAGAGGTAATCTTATCATGGTTAGTTTTTATGACGGCGGAATCAGCAAACGTGTTGATAAAATAATGAAAGATGTGGATAAAAAAATGGATGATGTGAATAAACAAATTTCACAAGTCGAACAGATTATAGAAAATACCGGAAAAGCAATTGATGATATTACTCAATCTGTCGGTACTCAGTCCTATTCGAAGAATAATCCTGCTAAAGTTAAAGTCTCTAAAACGGACAATAGTATCAATGTGCGGATTGATCACAATAAAAGGTCTAGCAGCACACATGTTATTTTAGATTTTTTTAGCCACAAATCTACTACTGAAACTAGAGAGGATGAATTAACAAGTAATCAGAGTAAATTAAAAAAATTGCATCAAGATGTTAAAAAAGAATGGGGTAAACAGAGTCGAGTTGACAAACAGATCGACAATATTATTAATGATAATTATGACATTTTTGCAGTGGCTATTTTCTCCAAAACAGGTCTCAGAGCCTGGTTTCGTGCTTTCCTTGATTTGAGAATCTATTACAAAGAAAACCAGAATTACGATTATATGATGTCTGAAAGGCTTTTATCTTTTGAGAATAAGGTTGTCCCTTTAAACTTAATGGAAACTGTTTCAAAATGTTTCCCTGAAGAGTTAATGACAGAATGTGTTATTCATCATAATGATATCACTTTTAATACATTTGGCTTTAACAACAAGGTTTTAGTAAATATTTATACTCATTATATCAAAAACCGAAAAAGATTATTAGCAGGAAACATTCAAACCAAACAATCTATTGTTGAGACAGATGCTGAAAAACAAGAAAAACTCACACAACTGGTTAAGTCCTTTTATAAATAAACAGGAGTTTGTATGGTTAATATGACTCATATGATTGAAGATGCACGCAAAAGAATTGAAGTCAAAAATACCATTTTGAGCAATGCCGATCTTTTCGCAGACTTTTTATTTCTAGAAAAAGGATTTTTCCATGCATGGGGATGCAAATTAAACTTAAAAAAACACAAATGCAATGATTCCTATAACAGGACTTTTTTGCCTTTGCGATTCCAACATATGGAAAAACAAAAAGCCCCTCTGGATTTCCTGAAGTTTTTAAGCTCGATTTATAGCAAAGAAATGATGACTTTCTGTGTTGAACAAAACAAAGATATTACCTACTATAGTCTTGGTTTTTCTAATACAGTATTGGCTGATATCTATACTCATTATTTACTGAACCGAAAAAGATTAATAGCCGGAGATTTGAGGAACAGGGAAATGTTGATTGACATGGAAAATAAAAAAGATCAAAATCTCAAGGCTTTGATTGATAAGCTTTACGATTAAAATACAAAGAGGCTTTTTCTTAAAGTCTCTTTTTGTTTATATTACTATTTGTTTTTTTACTCTCTTTCAAACCTGTTGCATTAATTATTATTTCCTTTTCTGCATCAGCCTTATTTTTCAGAATAGCTAATCGGTTTGGATATTTTGATCTTTCTTCATCAGTATCATTTTCATGAGAATAAGTGCAATCCTCAGAGAGATCAAAAGCTGAATTTCCTTTGAATTTTTGCCCACACATTAAACAATAATGAACTTCTTCTGCTGAAGCCGTTATTTCTTTAAACCAACTGCTTATTTTTTTGAACATAGATACATCAATCTTTAATTTCGATTAATTTTAAATGAAAGAAAATCTGAATGCAAAAAATCCTGAGTGGATTTTCAGGATTGGATAAATGGGTTCTCAAATTATGGTGCCTCCTACTGGACTTGAACCAGTGACCAATCGATTATGAGTCGAGTGCTCTGACCAACTGAGCTAAGGGGGCTTCTGGTGCGCTGTATAGGATTCGAACCTATGACCTACTGCTTAGAAGGCAGTTGCTCTATCCAACTGAGCTAACAGCGCATTAAAACTGGGCTGGCGGTGGGCAACCCAGAGCACTACTTACTTCCATAACAAAACCAAACATCAGACCTGGTGCCTCAGGCCGGACTCGAACCGGCACAACCAATGGTCGAGGGATTTTAAATCCCTTGTGTCTACCAATTTCACCACTGAGGCAAGATGAGGATGTTGGCGCATCCTCAAAATACTACAACTACATTTACAACATTAAGGACGGAACACTAGACCTGGTGCCCCCTGCTGGACTTGAACCAGCGACCAATCGATTATGAGTCGAGTGCTCTGACCAACTGAGCTAAGGGGGCAAAACTAAGAAAGCCTTCCTTACATCTTTCCGTCTCTCTATGAAAACAACTATACGCATCTCAGAAGCAGAGTACAAGTCTTTTTTTACTGTTTTTAACTGTTTGCTGCTTTTTTGATCGTTATTTTTTGAAAGACTTATTTCTAACTTAATTTTTACCTTTCAAAAACCCAAGACTCATCATAACACTATGAATTTTAGCTTAAAAAAAGCACTTAAAGTAACTTTTCGATTTCTAACACATCTACTATTTTAAGCACCTATGGTGTTTAAAATAACAGGTTTAACTTTTATTATTAGTTCATCGAGCATTTGTTTTCTTTTTTTGAGAACACCTTTCTTCCAGATTTTGCACAGCCTGATTTTTAACGGTAGAAGAAGATATTTTAAACAACTGCTTCATTTCTACAATCAATCTGCAAGACAAAAATTTCTTATTTTTCTAATTTATTTTTAAATTCTTTTCTTTATGCTAATGCCTTCGTTACTCTCAGTCATATTTTCAAGTAATTTAACTTTTTCAATCTTTGCCATTTTCTTTAAGATTTCTTCGACTCTATTCCCATGAAACTCTTTATATCTTACAACGATTTTTAGTGGTAATGTTGCACCATTTCTAATAAGATAATCCTCAACATCTGGAGAAGATGCAACCCATAATGCATTCTCATTTCGGTTATCTTCCGTGTTTACATTAACACCTGCCTCTACAAGCACTTTTGCTTTTTCAAGATCGGCATTAAAAAGAGCTGTTCTTCCTGTTTTAGAAACTATATTAACACTTGCTCCTTTTTCTATAAGAAGCTTAGCTGTTTCTGCATCTGCTCCAAACAGTGGAGTTTCCTTCTCAATTTTATCCTGAATATTTATATCCTTTACAGAAAAGCCATTTTCTAAAAGTAAGAGCGTTTTTTCATAACTTGCTCCAAACAGGGCATTTTTGCCTGTTCTTTCACTGCATATATTTTTATTACTAAAATTCTGACTTAGGAAAAATTTCAATAATTCAATATCTTTAATATAAAAAAGCATATTTTTATTATATTTATCTATAAAATCAGGTTTAGCACCCTTATCTATCAGTATTTTTGCCTTATCAACATCTGCCATAAATAATGGATTTCTTTTTTCTTTATTTAAATGGTGAACTGAAAAGCCTTTGCTTATCAATAGCTCAACACTTTCATTGCTAAGTTGATTAATACCAAATAATGCATTATTACGTAATTTATTTGTTGCAGTAGTATTAAAAGTTAATTTATCAATGATTTCGACAGGCAGGTGAGTTATCAAATCTTTTGTTTGGTCATAATCAAGATAACTTAAATCGCTGTGTTTTTCAAAATCAAAACCTGCTTTAACAAGAGCTTTAATCTTGCTACGGGATGCCTTGTAAAAAGCACTGTGACCGTTATTATCCTGATGATTGATATCTAAACCAAATTCTTTTAATTCGATGTATTGGCTATAAAAAATAACATTTTTACCCAAATCATCAACCTGATTAACATTAATACCATGTTTAACCATCCACAGGCACTTTAGTAAAGGTGAAAAAAACAAGGCATTCTTACCATCAGGTCTCAGTTCGTTTATATCTATAGCATTTTTATTTGTAAGATATTCTTCTTCACTTTCTATTTTAAAAATGCTCAATGACATAAAAACCTCATTTATTTATTAAATAATCGATGCTTGTTGTTTTTTAGATAAAGATGAAAGCACAAGATTATACGAACTTTTAATTAAATGTTCAACTATTTCTTCATGAATATCTTTTCCAGCATATATACTTATCCAATGTTTTTTATTCATGTGATAACCAGGTTTTATTTCTGAAAAAATTGCTCTATTTATTTTTGACTGTTCTGGTTCAGATTTTAAAGTTAAAAAACGAACACCATTCCTCTGTGTAACAAATAGAAAAATCTTTCCTTTTAATCTGTATGTCAAATGCTCATTACCAAAAGGATAATCTTCATATGTGCCTGCTAAAGCAGTGGCTGTTTTTTTAGCAAGATTATGCAATTCTTCTTCCGTCATAAAACTACACCTTATTTAAAATAATTGTTTTTACACTTCTTTTTTGCTAATATAGCTCTTATTTCCTTATTAACAAGGTCTGATTATGCATCTTTCACAATATTATGGAACCACAAATCATTTTTATTTTTCACATATTAACTTAGCTCAACAGGATGATTTTCCTGCAATCATAAATTTGCTTTTGCAAAACAATAATTATGTTTCTCATTTCTTTAAACTCAAAATCATACAGTCTATGAAAGATGAAGAGATAAAAAGAGGGTTCGATTTTTCCAAGAGCCATTCAGAGCTTGGTAGTATTTTTCATGCATTACTCATCAATGAAGGAGCATGGAGTAATAGTTTTTCTCAAAAAGAGCAAGCACAAGGCATTATAGAGCAAACAAAAAGAATCGAACAATTAGATGAGTTGTTTCTTTATTTATACAAAAAACAACCTTGTGATTTGTATGAGCAAAAATTTTTAGATACATCTAATATGCTTGCTGCACTATTAATTCATGAACTTCCACTTTCTCTTGATTATGCCCTTCAAAATACATCTGAAGAAAATAAAAAATCTTTTTTTAATCATTCTAAAATCGATTTTCGACACAACGATAATATAAAAAAATCGTTATTCTTTAATGTTTTCCATAATGACTCCAGAAAAGTCATTGAAGTGCTTATCAGACATGGCTTTGATCTTAATTTTGTAGATCACAATAATGAGAGTATTGGTTTTTATTTAAAATCCCGAGAGTTAACAGAATTCTTAATCGAAAAAGGATTTCTATTTGATCTTAATCATTATAGTGGAGTCAGCAAATTAAAAGATTTTATTAACATCCAAAATTACATAATGGATTATGATTCGTCTTTTCTTGGTTTTGTCCAGACTCTTAAATCACAATTACCAATCGACCTTGAAGATATCTTTTCAGAACTTAAAGATTCATTTGATAATGATTCTATTACCATTTTTAAGAAAAATTTTCAATCATTTTATAAACATACTGGCAACTCCATTTATAAAGATATTGGCATTACAGATATTATGCTTTTGCATCTTGTCAAAAATTTTCATTATCATGACCATATTCATTCAATACGTAATTTCTTTAAAAAAGAAAACCCCTCTTTTCCCAATGAACTTGAAAATCTTTACAAAAGTATAATTCTTTGTGACAATAAGGCTATTAATGCAGGATTTTCTAATAAGGAAATTATCGCTTTTATTGACAGAATTGGTCATTTTCTGGATATTTATCATGAAAATTTCAGCATCCCTGAAATGATTTCTAACATAGGTTCCCTTTTCCTTCCACGAATCTTAAATATGGAGACAACAGACAAACTATTGGTTTTTTTAAATGATAAACAATTACTTATTTTAGGAGATATTTTACTTTTACATAACCGTAATATTACACCTACCGATCATTATTATGGTTTTTATAAAAATTTTATTAACGAAGTGCAAAAAAAATCACTTGATCATCCTGCATTAAAAATTATGAACTACATGGTTATTTTGAAAGATAAAAAAAGCTTCTCAGAAAATATTGAACTTTTTAATCTTCTAGAGCCAAAATATATTAATTTTATCCATAAAAAAGAAACATGTATTAATCAGGCAATTCAAAATTATTCACAGAAAGAAACAAAACTAATGGATTCTTTTGTTTGTGCATCAAAAGAGAAGCAAAAAATAGTAGAATCTATTGGTAAATCTAACTCAGAAAACAACATCAAAAAAAGGTTGTAATTACCGAATCAAAAAGCCTTTGTCGAGGCTTTTTCATCTCTTAAAAATTATTTTAAATATAAATCAAGTCACTGATTTACCCGTTTTTTTTATTAAAAAATCTCGATCCAATAATTTGAAAACTTTCGTGAAAAATGCTATAATACACATTATTAACTCAACAAGAGAGTCCTGACAATGAAATTATCACGTTTTCATGGTAATAATTATCATATTTATATTGCTGATACCAATATTGATAAAGAAGCGAATTACCCTGCAATGATCAATCTTCTTTTAGACAGCACAATTGATGCATCACTCAAACTTTCCATTATTGAAAAATTTGAAACTTCTCACCTTCAGGAAGCTTTTGATTTTGCCCAAAACCACAAAGTCATTAATAATATTTTTCAGGCGGTGCTTGTCAATCATGGAGCATGGAGTGATAATTTCTCACAGAAAGATGCTTATTTAGCTTTACCAGCTTTCAAAAAAGAACGGGAACAGCTTGATAATCTTTTTCTTTATCTGCTTAAAAAATTCCCTGTTGATTTAACACAGGAAACATTCCTGCTTAACTCTTCAATGTTAACATCCCTCCTTGTTTATGAATTACCTCGTTCTCTTGATTATGCTTTAAAAAGTTTAACGGAAGAAAAAAGAACAGAATTTTTCGACAACACACAAATTGATTTTAATGATGGGAGTTATTCACCTGATAAAAGAACATCTGTTTACTTTAGAATTTTCCATGAAAACAATCAGAAAATGATTGATACCCTTATCAATAACGGTTTTGATTTAAATATGATTGATCACAACCATAGAAATATTGGTTTTTATGTGAATAACAAGGATTTATTATTGCATCTTATTGATAAGGGATTTAAGCTTGATCTTAACTTTTCTGATGGAAGTCAAAAACTGAAGACATTCATTAAAAATCCCGATATGACTATGGATTATAATTCACATTTCCTTAATTTCATTGAAGATGAAATCGCATTGCTTCCACCTGATATTGAAGATATGTTTAAAGAATTACCCGATTCATTTAGTAAAGATAAAAAAAGTTTATTTAAGAAAAAATTTGATTTCTTCTATAAAAATGTGGGCACTCACATTTATAAAGATATCAGCATTAGTGATGTCATTGCATTACACATGATTAAAAATTCACCCTATCAGTGTAAAGCAAATCATGTGGAATTTCTGAAAACCTTTATTACAAAAGAAAATATTCCTGTAACTAAAGGCTTAGAGCGACTTTATAATTTTTATATTGAAGAAAATGCAGACAGATACAGTGATAAGAAAATCAAATTATCCGATAATGAAATTTATGCTTTTCTTGATAAAGTAGAATATCTTATTTCTATTAAAGACGAGCATTTCTCAGTTCCCTTCCTATTAGATAATATTGGCTATACTTTATTTGATGACATGTCTTTTATCGATAAAAACACTGTTGACAATATGAATCATCAAAGACTTACTTCTCTGGTTTATATTATTTTTTTACAAAATTCTTCAGAATATAAATGGAAAGATAATCGACACATGCTATCTTATATTGTTAGTAAACTACGAAAAGAAAACATCGAGCCAGTAATGGCAGAACTTATTAAAGATGTTTTTCTTGAAAAGAAAAGTTTTAATGACATCCGCAGTACTTTAAAAAACATCAACCCTATGTACATTGATTTTATTAAACTCAACAATACTTTTATCAACAGTATTGCTCAAAGTGATCAGGATAAACAAAGCTTATCAGCCTTACTGGAACAAATAACAATTATGAATTCACTGGACAAAGATACTGTTCAGAGCACTTTCAAATCTAAAAAAAGAATGTAATTCTCTTACTTAAAAGCCTGCAATAGCAGGCTTTTTTTATTTATTTTTAATAATATAGACATTATTGTAGAATTCTTTAACTTTTTCTATACAAAATATCTCTCCTGATTCTTCAGCCCATATTCTCCAGGGGAGGTAGTCAGGTTTTGGATATTTTTTAATATACTCAGCCAGTTCTTTCCTTAATTTTCTTTCCAGCAACATTATTCTGTATTTTTTTCGGTGTTTAATAAGTTTAAAACATAATATAAAGGTAATCATACTCAAAAATATCAAAACGAATAAAATGATTTTAAACTGATGATTCACTATAAAACCCACAAAATCTGATTTTTCATCATTATTTTTATCGTTTGACACGATACCTTTTACTGATTTAAATCCATTTTCTACTGCACTCACGATATTAATATTTAAACTATTCATATTAATAATTTTTTCTATGGGCGAAAAAGCCTCATTAGAGACTGTTGTATCAAGCTCTTTCCACCCTCTCCCATCCCAGTAAAGAGTCCATGCATGAGCTTTTTTAGAATATCCTGTGTAAGTATCCTTGCCTGTTTTTTCAAGAACAATACCTGTCTGATATTGTGTAGGAATTCCAGCTTTCCTTAACAATAAAGCCGTTGTGGTTGCAAAGAATTCACAATGACCTTGCCTGTCACGAAGGAGAAAATCTGTAAGTGTTCTTGGTTTGTCTTTATACATTAGATTTAAGGTATATAGATAATTGGCATTAAAGAATTGTCTTATTTTGTTAATTTTTTCCTGTATAGAATCTTCAGGGTTTACTTTTGCTTCTTTCAATACACTTTCAAGTGCACTTTCTAATCCAATACTATTTTCTGGCAAGCTTAATTCCTGAAAAGTAGGAACCCTTTTGCTGATATATTCATTATCATTATAAAAAAAGCGAATGGTTACAGGTTGTAGACCTGCTCTAAAAACAATTGAGTTATTACTCAATTCATAATATTTACCAAATCCAGATATAATATTAACTTTATTAAAAGTAGCAGGATGGAAAGTATTTGTATCAGAATAAAAAGTAATATCCATCGTTTTTTTATTTTTATTCTTTTCTTTATATATAAAAAAAGGATCATAGCTAAATCTTTTTTTGTCTTTGATAATTGAAATATCATTATGAACGGTTAATTGTTCATTTATAAGACTTTCTCTATTATAAATAGACATAAGAAAAAGAGGTTTGAATTTTATATAAACAGGAATATCCCAATTTGCTGCTGAAAAGAAGTACATTTTGTTTTTATTGTAAAAATAAAAAATTGAATTATCCCAATAAGCATAATCAGGCTCGGGCACATAGAAGCGACCTCCTTCCTTATAATTATCAGAGAAAATGTAATCTTTTTCAGTATAGAACTTAGAATAAGTAGACCAGGTTACTTTATCTTTTGATAAAGAAATAACAGGATCATTTTCTCTGTATAAATACATAGAATCAGGGACTTCACCTTTTACGTAAAATAAAATTCTATTATTTAACTCTACTTTTTTATTTTTTCCAAATATACTACTTTTAGAAGAGCTTGAGCCAATTTGAGTTGTCGAAGAAAAAGTAGGTTCTGTTATTCTTGAAAACAATAGGTCTATAGTATTAACTAAAATATTATTGGTCAGTAAACAGAAAATAAATACAGGTATTATAACTGAAAGTAACTTTATCAGAATATTGTTAAATTTAATAATCATTAAACCTGCAAATACCAGACAAACAAAAAGCATAAAAGAAACTTCATAAGACGAGTCATTTAGCACTATATTTATAACTATAACATAAATAAGTAATTTGTGATAAGCTAATGGCTTATTGTCTTTTCTACTCCAAACCAGATAATTAAGAATACAGACAACAACTAATACAATTTCCTGCACATGAAAATAAGGGAATACAGATAATGAAACGGGTATGGTTAAGTTAATACCTGACCAGATACCTAAAGGAGATTTATTAAATCCTATTTTATAAAATAAACTCAAAGTTACGATTAAAAATGAGAGTATATAAGCTATTTTATAATCTGGGTTTTCACTTATCATAAAAATACAGGCTAAAACAACCAGTAAAAATATTTTTTCTTTATTTAACCCTGATAAGTTCATTCTTTTGTTAATTGCCATATAATTTTCATACCACCTTAATTATATTATGCCCATATTTCTCACGAGTTGTAAGAGTAACTTTATCTTTAATATTATTATGCTCTGTAATTTTATTATTTTGAGTGTCATCATCCTCAACAATACTTTTAACTGTTGCTATTTCCTCAAGCAGTTTTCTTTTTTGCTTTGTTAAATTGAACTTTTTTTCACCAAGAACCACATTATCAATGTGATTTTTATATTCAGAAAAATCTAAAAGAAAAATCAAATGACCCAACATTCTTTCAAAAGCTTCCTTATTTTCTTTATTACAAATAAGATCTACATCAAGAGTTATCTTTGTTTTTACTTCACCATAAAATTCATTTGTCATTAAAGTATTTTTAGCAGCACTTTGTTTCCAGTTAATATCTTTAAATCTGTCACCTCGCTGATATTCTTTTATACCCATTTTATGCTGTTTGTTTGTGAAGTTATTCACTACTTTTATGAAAACTGATTCTATTTTTTTACTTTTTAAAGGGGCGGGTAACACCAAAAGAGTTTCGGAAAACTGCTTCTGATTGCGAGAATGTGTACTTTCTGCTATATTAAACAAATCTTTTGTAGATAGTGTCACATAACATAATTTAAAGAGACCTCTTTTATCCGGCTTTAAAAATGCTGATAATACATTTGATTTTCTCGGTATTACAATATCATTATCCTGGAGAGTCACAGACTTATCATTTTCATCTACAGCAATAAAAGTCATCTTCCTCTTTTTAGAAAAACGATTGTAACGATTTAAAGTCAGATTTGCTGATATAGTTTCTCCTTTGTAAAATTTACTCCCAGAAAGCAAGACTTTTTTAATATAAACTCCTCTCACAAGCTCTTTTACATAAAAAGAGATACTATAAAACATATATATAAGGCCAATCATTACTACACAGTAAACATAGTCATAGTTTTGATTTTTAGATATCAGCATAAATAAGCCTAATAATATAAGACTAAAGCAAAGACATATACCAGGCCATGCTATACTTTTATTTTTCATAATTAATATGTTCTTCTTTCAGAAGAGAAATGATAATTTCTTCAGGATTACTTGTAAAATACTCATCCTTTAAAACCAGACGATGAGGAAAAACAAAAGGAGCAAGTTCAAAAATATGATCATGCTCTACTGCTTTTTTATCATCCATATAAGCATATGCTTTTGATAATTTGATAAGATCCTGAGCGGCACGAGTTGATACACCTTTTTGAATGGAAGTATGTTCTCTTGTTTTCTTTACAATCTTCAGGGCATATTTAAGAACCGTTTCTGGCACAATCATACTTTCGATCTGTTTTCTTATATCTGTTATTTCATCACGAGATAAAACAGCTTCTGTTTTGCTGTAATTGAATTTACCTAACATGATTTGCATCTCATCATCTTCGGATAAATTATTTAATCCTACATTTATCATAAAACGATCTTTCTGAGCAGAAGGCAAATCAAAAACACCCATTTCTTCCAGAGGGTTTTGTGTTGCCATGACGAAAAAATCACGACCCAATGAATATTCTATTTTATCGATTGTAATTTGTTTTTCGGCCATTGCTTCAAGCAATGCTGACTGTGTTCGTGGAGCAGCACGATTAATTTCATCTACCAGTAAAATATCTGTAAATACTGGTCCTTCATGTAGCTCCCACTGTTGCTTTTGCAAATTAAATACATTTACACCCAACACATCACTGGGAGAAATATCTGGGGTAAACTGGACACGCTTGTAATTAAGATCAAGAACATCCGCAATTATCTTTGATAAAGTGGTTTTACCCGTTCCTGGATCATCTGTGAATAAAATATTACCACCTGCAAAAAAAGCACTTAAAATAATCTTTAGCTTTTTGTTTTCTATCTTAAATTTTTCATGGACAGATGATAGCATTTTTTCCAACATAACAATTCCTCACTATTTTTTCATCAATTTAACAAAAAAACACCCTATTGTACAGAAAAAAATCAGTTTTTGTTTCTTAATATGGTATAGTAACCATTATAAAGATTTTATTGCCGAGAATATTATGAAACCTATTGAACTTAAAGATTTTACACAACACTATTCATTCAATGACTATAAAAATACCCCCATAAATCAACTTCCTTTGATTGCAATACAAGAAAACCCCTATTCCAAAAAAGAATTTTTCAATATCAGGATGGATTTCTTAGCCCTGTTATTAAAAGATATCCCTTCAATCTCTCTTTTTTCTACTAAAAAAAATGTTCTTAAAGGAAAAATGATAAATGAAAATAATCATAAAATTATTTCAAGCACTTACATATATTTTCCAAAAGAGAAAGAATCCGTAGAATATGAAAAAGATCAGGAATTTATTTCCGTAAAAGATTTCCTTTTTAATAATGAAAACTTTATAAAACCTTTCTTCTCATATTTAGAAAAAAACCCTGATTTCTTACAAAAATTACCCGAACCTTATTCTAATTTTTTATTTTCTTTATTAATTTCAAAAAGAGAAGGGCTTTTTCATATTGATGGATTATTTCGACCTCAGGAACTTTACTCTGATGTTAATAATACCTATATAAGTAAAAATGATAGAATTATCAGAGATATGTATATTAGCTCTGAAGATAGAGAACATAAAACTTTTCAAAAAGCAAAAATACTACTGTCTTATTTTAATCATCTACATAATAATAAAATCATCCCAACAACAAAAGATAAAAAATATTTCAAACGGTTTTTCACTTATTTTGTAGGCAACTATAATTACCCACAGAATTTAGAACCTCTATACAACTATTTTAATCAGGATGATTTCTATTCATCCCCTGCGGTTATCAAACATTTTACATTGCATTTTTCTAAAGCATATTGGGATAACTATAATAAGCACCATAATATTCAACCTAAAACGGATCAATCTTTTGGTAAATTTTCAAGTTTAAATCTTTTCATTAGAGATGATTCAGATGTTGCAGAACAAAAAATTACACAAACATTGAACTTTTTAGCTACTCTTTCTTATAATTATTCAGTTTTCCTGAGAAAAAATGATAATATCTTAAATCAAATTTATAAAAAACTTTATCAAAGTATTAATATTGTTGATGATACTAATATCATCAAAAAAACTGTCTTAGATTATTATAATCAACGAACCATACTTCTTGTTAATGATAAAAAACAAGATGATAATCTTATTTATTTTTTAAATCTTTTTAATAAGATGGGTTTTCCATTGATTTTTGGTTATTATTCCTCTTTTGTCACTAAAAAAGTGTTAGAAACAAAAGACCTTTCAATTCTTGATAGCCAACCTTATCTTTACTTATGTGAAAACATCGATTTAAAAACACAGTATCGCTTCGAAAATATCAGAATATCCTCACTATCATCCCTGCTTTATATTAACGATGACAGACTTTTAATAGATTTACTGGATAGAATTAAAAACAATATTTATAATTTTCAGGAAGATCAAGATTCTAACAACCGCTCTAACTCTCATTTATTTAATTATGTTTTTCAGTTTTATCTTAATGAACGGGAAAATTTGAATAAGTCTGTTTTATTAAAAACAGAAGAAATTTTAACACATATCTTAAGATCTATTACAGGTCTTAAAGATAATAAAATTATTGAATCATTGAAAAAAGATAAGTCTGTTGAAGATATTATTAAAATAAATACTCAATTTGAAAGATTTAAAATAAAAGCAAGTTTAGAAAAAACAGAACATAAAATCGGACAAAATAAAAGATTATAAAAAAATAAAAAAAGTGTTGACTTTGTATTTTTAGAATAGTAGTATGCTCTATTCTAAAACTTGAGGAGAGAATCTATGACAAAAAGCATCAAAGTATCGTTATCTCGTGCACACAAACTTGTTGAACGTGTTACTCGTGAAATCAACGAAATCACCTCCACTGTTGCTCGACTGGCAAGCCCTGTCACCATCAGTGTGCCTTCTGAGGCTTCTCAGGTAGAAGGGATTCGTGCGAAAATTCAGAGCAACATTACTGCACGAAATGAGCTTTACTCTGTGCTCGATGTGATTCGTGAGTTGGTCGCAGCAAAGAATGCAAAAGTAGGCATTCCTGAATTGCTGGCTAAAAAAGCTATTTTGCAACAGCGCAAATCTGGATTGACGGAAATCCTGTCATCATCCCAGTTGTCAGGTCGGGGTTCTGTTCTGGCTAATGATAAAAGTGTTCTTAATGAATATTTTGATCGCATGAAAGAAGCAGAAGTGCTTAATCCTGTTCGAGTTGCAGTTATGACCGAAGAACTGGTTGAGCAGTTCCAGAAAGAACTCAAAGAAGTGCAGGCTCAGGCTGATACAGTCTCTGATGACATCAATGACCTGAATGCCAAAAACAGCATCACTTTCCAGATCAGTGATGAAGTTGCTTCTCGTTTAGGACTTTAATTTTTAGTAAAAGTCTTGCTGAAATTCTGAATAGGCAAGACTTTCCTGCAAAGGTTTAAGAGAAGAATCAGAAAAGGTTGTGTTAACGTATATTATGGAGAGCTGTCTTAGGCATATTATATAAGGTTTTCTAACCTGTTAATTGTTTAAATGCCTGACGCTAAATCAATCTGTTATTTGTTTCTTGTCATATGTTAATCAACACAACCTTAACCGCTCTTTTGAGCGGTTTTTCTTTTTTAGATTCTTTTCTTAATTTTTAAATCTTCTTTATTTGCATCATCCAGACTCTTTAACAGCATAGCAGTTTCTTCCTTTGCTATTTCTCGCGCATAAATATTACAAATATCCTGAAACTCAGGAATTGCTCTCACTGGATTTCCGGGGTTTAAAAATACCTTCTGGTAAAATTCTTCTTCTTTAATATTTAAACCATATTGAATTAATTTTTCGATAATCTCTTTATCACAACTAATTGCCAAATCCATTCTTTCACAACCTATAAGGTTTAATCTTTCACCATTAGCCTGATAAAGGTTCGGGGAAGCACCGTTTCTCAATAAAAGCTCAACCTTTTCTGTTTTTTTGCTAAAAACAGCATTTGCCAGAGCATTAGAAAAAGAGGCTGGATTGTCAGCACCATAAACATTTAAATCTATGTTGCAACCATTATCTATTAATACCTGTAAGTTTTGTAAATCATTGCATTCTGTCAGTAAATTCCCATTTTGAAAACAGGCATCTTTCAATAGGCTAAAATCAATCTTTTTTATTAAAGGTTCAAGTAAGTCTTCTCTCAGTAAGTTGTTTAAAAAGCAATCCCCAAGATGGTTCCTGTGATTTATGTCCACTCCAGCATCAATAAGAAAATTGAATTTTTCCAAAGTATTTAAAGGATTAAACAACAAATTGTTTTTATTCCACTTTGAAACATGATGGATATCGGCTCCTTTTTTTATATAAAATTTTAATAATTCCATATTTTGTGTTTTAAAAAGAATATTTGTTTTATCATAAGAATCAAGAATATTGATATCCGAACCAAAACTTAACAATAATTCTGTTTTTATTTTCTCAAACTCCACATCTACATTATAATCGCTTGGAAATAGTAAACTGCCATTGTTTTGTATCCACCAATTATCACTTTTATCTTTTTTGAAATTTTTGTTTAATATTTTTTCAATACCGGCTACATCCTTTTTTTCTATAGCCTGACAAAGTTCACTTTTTGCGACATCTTGATTGTATCCATCCATAATTTTTCTCTTCATAAACATTTTATTTAACCGATAATTCATTATAACCGAATTAAATAAATAGAGAATAATTGAGGATATTAAAATTAGTTGTTGCTTTCTCTTTTTCATCATGCGATAATCGTTTTACAGTTTAAGTAAAGCAGCACCCCTATTTTCTTATAAAGAGGCTCTCATGTATAATTTTCCAATGACTTATGTAGGCATCCCGCTTTCTCAACTTCCTAAAGATATTACCAATGAAAAACTCATCCATAGTCTGAAACATATTGGTGAGATGGTTGACGAAGATCTCCAACTGGACCGCGCTGAGATGTATCTAAAAGAACACAATCCTGAATATGCAGAAGATTGTATTCAGGATGAATGGGCAGATCGCTTTGTTATGCAGCTTGTAGCTAATCGTGATAAGCTTCTGGCTAAATATATCGACTTCCGAGCTAATTATGCAGGTGCGGGTGACTCTCCTGCTATTTTTGGTCTGTATGTGCATGGCAATTTTGGTGAAATCTCTAATCCCACCTCTGATGAAATGAAAGGCTATGAAAAAGAACTTGAAGATTTCAAAGCTTTGATGAAAGAAATCCTGGATGAAGATATTTACAATCTTCTGGTGGAAAACAATGCCATTCGTCTTGATGTCAATAATCATACGACTTAATCAATAATTAATAATAAAAAAGACCTCTTGGAGGTCTTTTTTATGCTTGTTTAAAACTTAGCGGTATTGATAGAATCCAAATCCTGAGATTTCTTCATAGAGTTGAAGCATGGTACCTTTTAAAGAATCATCAATGCGGTCATCTGATAGCTTACCTTTCAGCCGAACAATTTTTTCCTCGAAGACTTCTTTATATTTCTGAGCCATAGCCTCTAATACTTCGTCATCTGGTTTTTGAGCAAGTGGCAGATCTGGCACCACTGAATAAATCGCAGCCATCTTTTCAACAACAGACCGAACTCGCTCTTCTCTTTCCTCATCAGTTTCCATATCAAAACTTCCGTTTTTAAATACCATTGAGTTGATTCCTAAAGAATGGTCATATCTTAAAGCCATACTTTGCAGCAAACCCTCTGGCGGAACTTGTAATTTATTCATTGCTTTATCCTCTGTTTGAAAATACATTCAATCATATCAAATATGTTTTTTTATTTCAATTTTTGATTGCGATTTCCTATAATATTTTATTTTTAAGATAAAACAAAATAAAAAAGAGGGAAAAAACCCTCCAAATTTACTTCTTTTGTACAGTCGCTTCCTGTATTATTTTACCGTATTCTCACCTTATGTGACGGCCCGGAATGGCGCCAGCGCGAGTCCACAGTTCGTAATGACCTGTCTAATTTTTATAGCCCATAGGACCGATATATGGGCTGCACTATTCATATACTTTTAATACTCAGGTGTCAATAATCATTTTAATAAACTTAACAGTTGACGACCTATATATTAAAAACATAATATAATTAGCTATAATTTCTAGGCTATTTTACTGGCTTGTTTTAATAGCTTTGCCGACTCAATAATACAATAACCAGACAATAAAACCATCAGTGCAGGAATTACAGTCCAGTTAAATGATGCAAAAAGAAACAAGCCAAAAGCTAGTTGATAGAAATTATGCATAATTGTATTAATCACGGTATCTTTACTAAATTGACTTTGAATATTGTTTACATTCACAGTTAACAACTTACTCACAAATGAATACTGTTCTTTTTTGTTCAATATGCAAGTCACAATAATTCTTCCAGAAACCAGAACAAAGAGAATAAAAGCTAATGTGTTAATCAGCCAGTCTGGATTGTAATGAAGAGTTTCTTTTGTAAATAATAACATCGCGGATAATGTAATAACACACAGTGTAGGATTCAGACTGATAGACTTATTCATTTAAAACCTCTTTTTGATTAAATAAAATAAATTAAACGGCTCGTTTAGCGATATAACCTTCTGGTTCACTATCCATATCTTTAAGCTTCCAGAATTCTTCATTTGCACGCTCTTTTACATCAAAGCAATAACGGCTTTCATAACCGCTATCATTCATATTGGTATAAATAGCTCGTGTATACAGAAGCTCTCCAAGACCTATGATTGAACCATCTTCGAGTTCACGAATTTCCAGGTAATAGCCCTCAGATTTAAGCTTTTTAATCAATTCTTCATTTGACATAAGATAACCTTTTTAACAATGATTTTTAGATTACTTCTTACTGTTTTTTCTGAATTTTTACTATCCCGACTGAATCAATAATAATCTCATGCTCTTCATTATTTCCCCATAAAAACTTTTTATTCTCAACACTATAAGTTTCAGCATCTTCTTCATAATATCCTAGCCAAAACAGACGTTGATTTTCTGCATTATCACGACCTTTAACTTTTTCAATATCTGAAAAAGGCCCACAATCCATTTCCTTTGCAGGTAAAAAAGAAATCCTGTATTCTGATTCAGCCAATTCTTTTTGACGAGCATCAAAATCTTTTCTAAACTTTTTATCTTCTTTTGAGGTGGTGAGATACTCAACCAACATCATTGGCAAAATGATAAAAATAAATAAAGCTAAAGCAAATACAATATCCAGAACATACCATATAAAGCGAGGAATTGCTGACAGGCTTTTCATATTTTTTCTCCGATTGATTAAGATGTTATTATAGTCTTTTTCACACTTTAAAGCTACAATTATTCCACCTATAACCTCTTTCTTTTTGTTTTATTTTCCTTTACATAACAATTATTTAAATTCTTATCTATGTGCGACTTTTCTGAAGAAATCTGATACTGATTTAGCCAGAGTGAAAATTCTTCTTTATCACTTACTTCTTTTTTTCTTGATAGAAGCACAATATAAGTGTGTAATGCTTTAGTAAAAATAATATAGCCAATCATCAGGCTTAATGAAACCATAGCAAGATACAAAGGTGCTGCTATAACAAAAGCCATTTTATTTAAAATTAACAGACCAAAGAATGGGATAAATAATCCAAAAATAATAAGCAGTGGAATTGTGATATAATATTCAGACCACAATCCTGCTAAAACAGTCACAATATAGCTAATTTTATCTACATATGTTGAGCTATTCATAATTTCACTGGATTTTCTTTTACTAAAGTAAAACAAGGATGAAAACAATAATCCTGGATGAAAAATTTTGGACACTCCAACCTTCATTGTGAAGGAAGGATTATTTATTTCGTTAACCAGTGTTTTCAATTGTTTCTTTTTTGAAAATGTATTTCTGCTGGCAACAACGACCTCTTTAATTTCATCAAATAGTTCATAACACAAAGCTTTAATACTGGAAAATATTTTCATTTTTTATCCTCACATAAGAAAAGAGACTCCTTAGAGTCTCTTTTCTTTAAACATTTTAACCTTAGTAGTTGTTGCACTCACGCACTTTCACCATCTTAAAGGTATCTTCTACAATTTGCACAGGTTTTTTAACAATACGGCAATTTGAACCGTTCCGCGCATTATATTCATTGCGGGAATTGTAACCATACTGGTCACTATATCGAGCTTGTTGACGCTCATAACGAGCCTGACGAGCACGCTCACGTTGTTCTTCACGACTATCTTTCAGATAATGGTTTGCCAGATAAGCTGCACCACCTACAGCGACGACACCTGCTACAATTTTCAATGCATTGCTGTTAGCCTTAGCTGACTGAACACCAGAAAACATCATTGAAACACCAAGAATTACAGCGGCAATCTTTTTCATTTTCGAGCACCTGTTTGTTTAAGTAGGTTCATCATATCCTTTTCCATAAGCACTATCAAGCACTTTATCTTTTTGAGAGTTAAAAAAACTCTTGGTTTACTTGTTCATTTATGATACACTTCCGTTCATTTTATTAATATATTGGAAATATAAATGAATAAACTTACTCTCTATCATGGCTGGAGTTTAAAAGACAATAGCCTAGATAATAATAATCCTTTATTTTTTGAAAATAATTTTTTCTTTGACAAAAATTCTCCAATTTACAAAAACAAAGAAAAAATATTTAAAGAAATGCTTCACTTTAAAAACAACACTTCACGATCAGACAAAGTGATTACTTTTTTCCTTATAAGAAAAACTGAAAAATTATTTGAAAAAATTGAAGATTATCCAGATTTTCTTTTGCATTTTTGCCATAAAGATCTCTATACTAATTCAGGAACCCAACCATATATTTCTTTTTCATTTGACTATGCTCTTAAAGAGTTAACACATAACAGGGAAAATAAAGATGATTTTTATTATAATGGACATGTAATAAGACATAATAATAAATCTGATTTCTTTTTGGATAACAATCTGGATGATTTTATAGAAACGATACATAATTTAATAAAACTAGGTTATTCAATTCGCACCATAAATTCTTTTTTTATTTCCCTTGCAAAACATGGAATGGCAAACATAAATGAACGTAAAAAAGCTTATTATTCTCATTGTGAGAAGCATAACTTTATTTTAAAAGAAGAGAAAATAGAAGAAATATTAAATAAAAAAGAAAGAGAATTTAGTTTTTTCAATATTATCAAAGAAGGAGAATGCATTGATATCGTAACAACAGAAGATTTTATTAAAAATCCAAATATCTCAACAGATTCTTTATATTTTTCTCTGATATTTTCAACTGTATTTACTTTATTACAAGATTTGTGTTATACCCAAAATAGAATTAAAATAAATCTTCATGATCATTGTTTTTACTCTGACAATCCCGAACATGTTGAAATTGTGAACGAAATAAACATGTTCACAAAAAACTATTTGCAGAACAGGATTTTATTAAAACCTCTTTCTCAGGCTGATAAAATTATAGATATTAATTTATTTGATTATATGTTTGATCATTTATTTATCATGAATACTCCCGATATATCACTTGCTCCTTATGAAAAATATATTCCTTTATTTAAGGAAAAATATATTCCATTGAGTGAACGACATCAATTAAGTCAACTGATAGAACCTGAAGAAGAAACCTTATCAATCAAAAAAAGAATTTAAGGAACAAAAATGAAATATAAAATTAATCTCAGTGAGTCTTGTTTTTATAAAGAAAATTTCATGTTTAACTCTGATTCCATTATTTTAAAAAATATTTCGGAAATCATCAAGGAACTTAACAATTTCGACACCTATTATTCTTCACGAAATGACAGAACTCATTTCATTTATAAAACATTGCAGGCGATTGAAATCGTTTATGAACGAATGCTTTCTAACAATCTTCTTGTGCAGTTTAAGCTATTTAGGGAGAGTTCATACTATAATAATTCAAATTCAGGCTCACAACCTTTACTTTACATCTCTCCTAACAGTAAAGACATATGCAACCTAAAAGAATTTTATAAAGAGCAAGAAAAGTATAAAGAACAAAGACACAATAATAGTTTACCCTATCCGCAACAACATACTTCTCATATTGTTGATGAAAGTATTGCTGTATTTTGCAATTATTTCAAAAAACTTAAAGATTATTACGATTTCGACATTGAAAAAACAATGAATTCAATAAACTATTTACTTTTTTCTCTATACACTCATGATGCCAATACTAAAGAAAAAAGACTTGTTCACTATGCTGATTTTTGTAAAAAAGAAGAAGTTATTTTTAGGGAATCTTGTTTAAATATTGAGAGTCCTCTTTTCCAGTATGTAGAATTTATTTATGAAAATGAACCTATTAATTTTAATAGTTATTTTGAACTCGAATATCTAAAGCCTAACAATAGCTTTACAGTTAGAGAACATCAATTATCTATTTTAATTAATCTGGCTATTCTTAAGTTTAAAGAGATCTTCCCTGATAACAAAGTTCCTTTAAACGGAAAAGTTATATGCACACAGAATTGTATGGATATCCAATCTTTACACATCTTAAATTCTCAATTATATGTTTTTTTAAAGCAAAATATACTCTTTATTAATGAAGATAATTCAAAAACACCAAGTGAATATAAAGATATCTTTTCTTTTGTTTTTAAATCACTTTTTTCTTTAAATAATGATAACATTACAGCGATTGTTAATAAAATTTATCCTGTTTTAAATTCTTCATGGGAACAGAATATTATTAGTGGCTGCATAAATAGTGATGAGGGTGATAAACAGGATAGCTCTGATACCTCCAATAAAAAAAGATTATAACCAAGCTTTTATTTTATATGTTAAGCCTTTATAATATTGTATATATTACTAAAGGGCTTATTTATGAAACTTGCGGATATTCTTCAAAATAAAAATTTACTCGATGAAAATTATACTCTTTTAGGAACAGGTGGCTATGCTAAAGTCTACCTTATTGATGAGGAGCGAGTATTAAAAATATCCGACCATAAAAGTGATGGTTTCAGACATGTTGCAACCTTACCTTCTCATAAAAGAAAAGAAATAGGTTTTGTTAACATTCATGAAAGCTTCCTTGATAACGAATCGGAACTTATGTATTTTTTAACGGAAAGGCTTTATCCCTTATCTGTAAGTCAGGAACAGGAGAAATCAATCAAAAGAATAAATGCTCAATTATGCGAACATGACTATTCTTTCGACTTTTTACAATATAACGAGATTGAACAAGATATTATTAATAAATCCTTAAAGCTTAAACTTTATATGCCTTCGCATCTGGATTATGACTGGGATATCCATCCATCAAATCTTATGGTTACAAAAGATGGACAGATCAGGCTATCTGATCCCATTGCTGAATGTATGCCTGTTCTTAAAGAAGAATATACAGCAGAACTCACTAAACAAATCATTGACGATAAAAACATGATTGCAGATTTTTTAAATACTCAATCAACTCAAACTCTCAAAATGGCAGAATCTAAATTTAAAAAATCTTCAGGACTCATATGATACTCTCTAGTTTTCTATTAATCAAAGAGTATCATAATTATAATTAAATACGTTTTTTAAGAGGGGCTGGGGATATTTCACGGTCTGGATTTTTATTCTTAGCTTTAGCTTCTTTTTTTGCAGCTTTTTCTAAAGCCTTCATCAGTACTTTTTTCTCTTTTTCTACCGTTTTTCTTTCATGTTTTTTAAAGCTTTCAAACTCTTCATCATAATAACTCCTGGCACTACAGCTAACATAGTCTGCACCACCGAACTTATCATTTATAACGTTCGATATTGCAAAACTACTGTCATCCATACTGTCATTTCCTTTACAACTGAAAACCTTAACTATTTTAGAGATATCCTGAGCAAGTTGCTTGAATTTATCTATTTCAGCTTGCGAAGCATTTTTGTCATAAATAAGAGATATATTGATAGAATCTCCCATTGAATAACGACAACTTGATACTTTAATCATATAAGTCTCTGGGCAAATACCCTTAATAACTTTTTTTATATTTTTTGCGCCAATTGCTGGTCCTTTAGGATCGTATTTTCCTGACACCTGTATCAATTCACTTAATGGTGTATTCCCTATTTTTCCAATTTTCTCTAAATCATTAGCCTGATTTTCACTAGCATTACAAACTTCTTTTTCATAATTATATAAACTCATTTTTCCTCCGCTTATAAACGTTTTTTATTTTTTTGCTTTTCCGGCATTTTTCCTAAAAACTTTTTTAATTGATTTAATTCTTTTTTTAAATATTTTTGCTTCTCTTCATTTGAGTAACAACACTCTATAGTGCAGTATAGCCATGATGCTGAACCATATTTTTTGCTTAATTCATTTATGTTATATTCCCTGAAGTTTCTTTTGTCTTTTTCTGAATAAATATATTTATCGTGACAAAAAAATTGAACAAAATTATTAATTTCAGCGGCTATTTTTTTCAAGTTCTCATCTTCTTTTGTTTTCTCACTACACATTAAAGAAATTTTTATTGTCGAAGAACCTAAATTCAAACAACCAGACACTTTAACCATAATTAACTCAGGATAGTTTCTTGTGATTATTTTTCTTATATTTTTGGCGGCAACAACATGATTTTTATCTACTCTTCCTTCTGGAACTTCTGTCAAATCGCTTAATTGGACTTTTCCTATTTTACCACTGCTCAATATCTCTTCCAGAGTGTAAGTTAGCATGTTAAAGCCTTTTCTGAATTTTTGGTTCAGTTTTGCTTGTTTTTAAAAGTTTTGATAATTCATTCTTCTCTACTTTAGATTTTTTCTTTAAGAAACTTATTTTATCTTCATCATAATATTCACGAACATAACAATTAACATATTTTGTTGAACCATATTTTTTATTGAATTCGTTTCTTCCCGAATGGTATACACCACTTTGATCTTCCATTCCTCCATCCGAAAAAATATCAATAATGGCTTCAATTTTTCTTGATAAATCTTCAAACTGTTTTTGCCTTTCTTCTGTCAGATTCTGATCATGGATAACGGTAACATCTACAGAATTACCCATTGAAAATGATGAGCTTTTTATTTTTATAAGCACATCTTCAGGGCATAAGTCCGCAACCACTCTTTTTATATTTTTAGCAGCAACTTTTTGATTAGAAAAATTTGTTTCATTAACTATAAGTTTATCAAGTGGAGTATTCCCTATTTTGCCATCTTTAAATAATTCATCTGAACTTAATTTAAGTCTTTCTTCGTAATCCATCATACTTTTCTCCTTATATATGATTAAATTATAACAGATACTGAGACATTGAAAAGTATCTAAAACAATCAAAAATGTGAAAAATACTTTGACCTTAAAAGTGATTTTTTGCTATAATTACTAAATTAACCAACAAGATACAGAGAACAAGAACATGCCACGTTTTCATGAGAAAAAAGATTTTCTTAAATTTTTAGATAAAGATATGGCTCCTATGGAAAAGGTGGAGTTAGATATTTTTCGCAAAACTAATTCTTTTCCGTTGAATCCTGAATTCATTATCAAAGAATCAAAAGAAATTATCTCTGAAAAACAAGGTGATATTTTTGTGCTGGGCATCAAAGTGCCCTACAAAGTTCTTGAAACAGGCACGGTAATTCGTTCCACCAAAAGTTTCGTTTATTTAAATAAAAACAAAAAAGGGGAACTTATTTTTGACAAGTGTATTGAATTACAAGGCAGAAAAACAGGTTCTAAAAAGTTAAAAAACTTGGTTGCAGAAGCGTATCTCATCCCACGAGGTGAAAATCCGGCATCTTATGCTATTTCACTTAAAGATGGAAACGAGGTCAACTGTTCTGTAGACAATATTTCTATACGCAGGAAAGGATACACTGGAGTTGCTGTAAAGAAAGCCATTAAAATTACTAAAAATGGCAATTTCTATGCTATTGTCGATAGTGTTAACAAATGCTCTGAGCTTTTAAAACTTCCACGACGTACTGTGAGTAAATTATTATCACAAAACCAAGATTTTAAAAACTTCTCTGTTTCTTACTATTAATGAGGTTAAAAAATGCCACTTATTGATATTAACCGTCTTATTGTCGAACATTCTTTAAAATGCAGAAATGGAAATGAACATTTTGACTCTGTTGTTTTTATTGGTGATGATGACGATGTGGAGGAGGTTGAATGTTATCCTGGTAATGTCTGGGAAGATTTTTTCAAGACCGAAATCTATGCTGGCTACAATAAAAATGTAAGCGATGAAGAATGGGGTCCGTTTTATGAAAAATGCTCTGAACTGTTACAACATATCACTGGAGAATATGGAACAATCTATAGAATCATGGTTGATTTTAGAAAAGAAGAATTGGTTGTTTTGACCAGACCAGAAAACCATAATTTGAGACATATCCTTTCTAAAAACATCATTCCATTTAAAGACATTTTGAACAAATAATATTTCTAATTTTTTAATAATAAACCGGCTTTCTGGCTGGTTTATTATATTATTTAATAACTTAGATTACTCTATATCTAAAGCCAGCAATACTTTACTTTCCAAAGACATAATCATCAAAGCAATTTCTTCAACTTCAATAGCTTCTTTAATTATTTCTTTTTCCTCATCCATTATTTCAATATCTAAAACCACACCTGAATTTGCAAACAAATAAATAAACCCTTGATTTTCTTTTTCAATATATTTTGCAAAAACCACATCAGGTACAACTTTACCTCTGTTCAGTATGTCAAGTTCAGAAATACAAATAAAAATTCCTGGTTTATCATTTTCAGTTATTAATAAATAAGATGTTTTTTCTTTAGTATTATCAATTTCCATAAGTATTCCTTTTTATTTTTGGTGGTTTTGGATAAGTAAAACATTAACGAAAAAAAAGTCAATTTCGAATTGACTTTTTGGATTGTATTATTGGTTCTTTGAAAAAGAAAAAATATCAGATTCCGTGCTTACTTCTTAATTTTGCTTCCTGAACATTACTTACCATATGTTCCAGTTTTTGAGCCAGACTATTTTTGGATAATAATTTACCATCATTAACAATACCTGTCATAACACGATGCTCATCATCATATGCAGCATTATCTAAATTATTAACAAATGATTCCATTTTTTTATTTAGAGTTATCATTTTATTAAGCACTAATGTCTTATTATCTAAAGTGCTTTCCAGAGTTCCATTATTCCAGGCTTCTCTTATATTCCTGTATTCTTTTATCGCAGTATTTACCTCGTCAAACTGGCTATTTGTTTTATTAACAATATAACTTGCATACTCTTTATTTTTTGCATGATCTTTATTCATAGATAAGTCGTCATCTTTTTTAAAGGTACTTATTGTTTTCATCAGCCAGCCACCGAAACCAAATGCAAGAGCCAGAGGGAGGACTACGGGTGCCGCTGCTACAGCAGCTCCAGAAGCTACACCAGCAACTAGTGGTGCAAGACCTATTGATGCAAAAGCAACAAATGCAGAACCACCTATACCTATACCTGCAACATTCTTAAGATGATGTTTAATATTTTCTCTGTTATCCAGTTTCTCGCTTATTTCTTTAGCTTCCAATGCTGCTGAATGTTTTATCATCACATTATTCATGGTTTTATCAAATTTTTTCATAAACTCAGGGTCATCCAAAACTGCTTGGAATCTTATTTCTTTATTTTCCATTTTATTTTTCCTTCAAAGATTATTTATCTTAATTATTTATCATTATATAATGTTTTTAGTTATCAGCAAGCTTTTCGAGATTTTATTTAATTTCAAACAAACAGGAAAACAAAAAAGACCAATCCTAAGATTAGTCTTTTTATTTTGGCTGGGGTACCTGGATTCGAACCAGGGAGTGCCGGTATCAAAAACCGGTGCCTTACCGCTTGGCGATACCCCAATTAACACAATTTTACTTCTTTATTTTATTGGTGCCCTGAGCGAGACTCGAACTCGCACACCTTGCGGCGCCAGAACCTAAATCTGGTGTGTCTACCAATTTCACCACCAGGGCAAAGAGACAATCTTTGGCATGAAAATCGTCTCAGTCACTACTTATCAACAACAAACAGGTCACTTTGGTTTAGTTCTCTGTCTTACTACCTTTCACAAGAAACCTTGTGCTTGCGTCCTGGTGGCCCCTGCTGGACTTGAACCAGCGACCAATCGATTATGAGTCGAGTGCTCTGACCAACTGAGCTAAGGGGCCAATGTGGTTCACCAATCAAGTCTACATAACTACATATTCTTATCTGGTTTGAACCTAAGAAAGCAACTTGTCTGTGCCTGCTCTCTATATAAAACACTATACGCACTCTCTTTTAAAAGTACAAGTTTTTTTTGTGATTTTAGGTTCGTTTGATCAAAAAAACGGCAACCTCTTATTCTTATAGTTCATCCATGAAAATTTAATATCAATTCAACTTCACGAAAGTGAATAAAATAGTATAATAGATAAATAATATATTTAAAAAGGAATTAATAAATGATCACAGAAAGCATTCTTTCAGAATTAAAGAATAAAACAAGTAGTGAACAGCAACACAACATCTCCGCTTATATTGACGCTAATCCAAACCTTTTTTTGGAATGTGTTGAATTCGCTATTAAAGACAAAAATAAAGAAACCCTGAGCTTTTTGCTCTCTCTTCCTTATTCACTAAAAAATGATAAATCTAATATTTTCCATACTCTTTTAAATTCTAATTATTTCTCTACAGATATTGCTAATATTGTGATTGAAAGTATCAAAAATAATCCAGCAAACTCTCCAGATACAGTATCTGAATTACTTAATCAGGCTTCTGTTCCTCAGAACAACACAGCTTTATTATTAGCATTTTATAATGAAAACATTGAGATGGTTAAATTTGTCAGTGAAAATACTCCTGTTATCAAAATCAATAACCAGAAAGTACTCGATTCTCTTTTTGAATATTTCAAGAAATATTGTCATGAACATAACAATAGCAAAGATAGAACTGACTTTTTAGAACTTTTTGATTGTTTAAATATCTCTTTTGACAAAGTTTCCTTTAAACAAGATCTTACTAAAGAAATAAAAATAGCTCCTTCATTTTCATCTATTCAAGATATTCTTCATTATCTCCACAACCAAAAAGGTCTTGGGTTAAATTTTGTAGGTAATCTACTTACCACATCGAATAAAGTTCATTTATCACAAAGCATTTCTCAAATTTGTAATTCGGTATTTAATTACCAAAACATTAACACTAATAAAGTCCAGGATAATGATGACACTTTTAAAAATTTTATTAATAAATTCCTTTATACTCCTAATTTTCCCATTAAACATTTCCTTCACAGTATCCTTTTTCAGCCCTATTTTGATGAGTATCTTACAAAGCCTGGAATTTTAGGAAGTGTTAAAAAAGATGAAAACATATGCTTGGATGTTTTTAACAATGCAATAATTTCATATATAGGCTCATACAGTATTAAAGAAAGAGAAATAAACAATATTATTAAAAATATTAATACCCTGATAGATATTTATCCAGAAAGCTTTAAAGAAAAATATTCTCAAAAATTAACTTCAAATTTAGCAGAATTTGACAGACTTGATAGAAGTGGTGTTTCTGTAGCTCCACTTGTTTCAGTTTTGGTTGCAAAAGGTTTTCAATGCCCCCCTGAATTTGTATCTCAACTTGTATTCAATAATGATTCTGCTGTTAAAAACTTACCAGAGCAGGTCAAGGAAAAATTTGATGACATAGAAGGAGGATTTTATCGAATAAAGCCTGAAGTTCTTATCAATAAACTTAGCATTGACAGGGAAAGTATTATCGTTCAGTTAATTACTGATTACGACCATAGAGAATCTCTACATCTTAAAGAACAACTTAGTGTATATAGAGATATTTTTATCCGTGAAGATGAAGATAAGACCGCTTTTGCTGAAAATGTGATTAATGCTTTTGACGATATTAAAGTTGAAATGCTTTTAAATAAAAATACGATGCACAATACCGACCTTTTAAATAAGCTCTTTACAAAAACAGCTTCGCAAATCTTTAATTTTTATGTTTTCTTTAAAGATAACTATCCTGAAACAAATGAAGATTCTCTTTTTAAAATGACTCAGAAAGCTTATGAAAAAATATCAAAAAGTCCTTTTTTTATTGCTTCTGACTATACTTCACAAATAGAAAAATTGCTTATCACAAAGACACTGGAAAGGAATGAAATCCCTACAGAACCTTCAATAAAAAGAAGAAGAATGTAAATAATAAAATAAGGTCTTTTCAGACCTTATTTTTAAAGAGTACACCTTATTAAATACGCTTAGATTTTCTGATTTCAGGATGGAGATTCTCTTTAGATAAGCATGTTATTATAAGTTCTTTTTCTTTATTTGCTCTCACTTCCTCAATCATTAATCTTTTATCAGCACTTATATAATCAGGCATTTCTTTTTGTATTTTATCTAATATTTCAGGAGTAAAAATATCAATATTTATGCCTTGTTCTATCAAATATTCACTCGTCTCTTCATCTGCATAAACCAGAGCATTATACCCCCATTTATCCCTATGATTAATAGAGCAGCCAAGCTTTATTAATTCTCTGGTTTTATTTATATCTTTATTGAATAAAGCATTTTGTTCAACACTATTGAGATGATTTATATCCAAACCTTTTTGTTTTAATGTTGCAAAACATTTTTCATCCCTAACGAAAAAAAAGGCATTTCCTTTTGATGGGTTTAATAAATGAATATTGATATTATTTTCGATTAGCAAATGACAAGAATCTTTATCTACAAACATTAATGCATTAAAACCAAAATCATCTATTTCATGTATATTCAGATTATTATCCATTAAAATTCTGGTTTTTTTCTCACTATCGGAATAATAAAGTGCATTTCTCCCATCATTATTCTTAGCATTAACATTTATACCTGCTTTAATTAATAATTCAGCCTCATCTTCATCACATCTGAATAATGCAGTATCGCCATATTTATCCTGCTGATTTACATTGATACCATGTTTTATTAACCATTGTTTTTTATTAAGCGAACTTCCAAATAAAGCATTTTCACTCATCGTATCTGTTATTTCATTAATATCTATCTCATCTTTATTTTTTATATATTCGTCTTCTGTATCTATATCGAATATTGACCATTTTCTCATATTAAATCCTTTTACATGATATTACTTTTCTATTATATCAATCTTTAATTTTATTCAAAGATTGACCTTTAAAATAAATCACTTAATTTAAAATAAAAGTTAATTAACATTCAGGATTATATATGCAAAAAGAAATTATTTTAACCGGACTTTGTTTCTGGAGCACACAAGCTATTTTTCAAAGGATTAAAGGAGTAGAGTTCACAGAATGTGGATACTATGATATTCATACTTTCGATTTTGCCTGGAGTGAATACGATAAGCTTGAATCTGTGCTTGTTCGTTATGACAGCTCGGTTATTACTCTTGATACTCTCCTTGATATTTATTTTCTTACACATAATCCTTCTTTAGTTGCATGGACTCAGGAAGAATGTATTTATCCACTTTGTAGACCTGCTATATTTTGTTTTACCGAGGAAGACTTGATATTTGTAAATACAAAAACAGAAGCACTTAAAACAAGCTGGGCTGAGCCATTTTATACTAAAGTTATTTCAGCCGATAGAGAATGCTTTAAAAAAGCATCAGAATATGATCAGGATTTTTACAATAAAAGACCTAAAGAATATTTTTCCTGTTCTAATATTTATCCTAAACTTGAAAAGGTCAGAAACTCATTTCCAGATTTGCTCCTGACCAATAATTCTTAACTTCCTGTTATGAAAAAAAGAGTTTATGAGAAAAATTGCCTTTTAAACTCTTTTACAAAAGTCATAAATAATAAGAAAACACCAGTCAAAAGCATTGTGAACATCAATGCCGAAAAATCAAGAAGTAAAAAACCTAACAAAGTATTCATTTCTTTGATTTCATCAGAATACCAAAGATAATTTAATTTGAGACAGCAGAGAAATAAAACAAACAGGCAGATATATGATTTCATTTTCATAAATAACCTTTACTTTATATTTTAGATTAAATTAAGCCAGCTTTTATTTTCTGAATAGAATTTGATTTTTTCTCAGCATCTCTTCAATTTCAAATGCAGAGTAAACCTCAACCTGACCATATGAAACTGAATAGTATTTTTTCTGTGGTAAAGTCAGGCATTTATCATCACTGTCTGTATTTTTAAGTGCCTTAATGACCATTTCCACTTCAACATTAGAAATAGAAATCGGCTCATCATAAGCTCTTGAACGAGCCAGGCGATTTTCAAGAACAGAGATAATTTCATTTTTGTTCATTTTGACACTCCAGAGATAACGATAACTAATAGTACATCAAAGGCTTTTTTTTAGCAATGAAAAAATACAAAAGTAATATATTGACCTTCACTCTCAATGATTTAACATAGCTTTAAACAAAAAGGAGAATACTATGATCGTGAATCAAAATGACACTATGCAAGCCATTAATCGTTATCTTAAAACACTGCAATCAAGAAATGTAAAAATAGATATGAATCCCGTTACACACATTGATTTATTAACAAGACTTCCTCAAATGATGGCAGTAGCTCTATGGCAAAAAGATAACGGAGAGAATAATAGTGATGTCAGAGTTATGCTTTGTGCATATAATCAACTTGTAGAAACACAAAAAATAGTGCAATAACATTATTTTTAATTTATAATAAAAGCCTTTTATTTATTAATAAGGCTTTTATTTATGATTAATTTTACGAATTTCTACACAAACAGAGAATTCTATAAAGAATATGTTTCATCTAATATTCTTTATTTACTTAATTTAAGCAATGGGCAGAAAGTATCAAACTATGATATAGTTGGAAAAGACGACCCCCTTGCTCAGCTTCTTGCCACAGCCGCAATGGGTGAATTAAAAAAGCAGGAAATGTTTAGTTTCTACCATCTCATTACAGATCCTCGCTTTAACGACACATGCAGCAAAAAACTATTTGAATTATTCTTTGAAAAAGAAAATAATTCAAAGGAAAATAATGAAATAATAGATACTACTTTTAAAGAACTCCTTGAAAGTTCGTTTTTTAGTTTTAGTTATATTTTTGAAAACGATGAAAGGGACAATTATTGTGGATATATTCAAAAAAATAATCAAAGGTTAAACACTCTTATTGATCATCTTTCTGAACATAAACTTTATTATTATTCAATTTCAAATTTTCTCTCTGAATCTCGCAAAAAAGAACTTAAATCATATCTCAAAAAGGCCAATCATCAGAAATATATTTTTGAAATTATGTATGGTGAAAGAGGGGAAGCTTATCTTTGCACAAAAGAGTATGTTGGAGAATATTCAAGTAAAAAAGATAAAGAAAAATGTATTTCAATCTATGAAAAGATTGAAAATCTAAAGACCATTTTAAATAAGGAAAAATATGAATTCTTCCTACAGATAATTTCAATTGGTTTTGGCTTTCCAGTGAGAAAAGTTATTGGTGCTAAAAGAAATGTTAAAAAGACCCAAGATGAAATCATCTATTATCCTGATACACCCTATTATGAAACATTACCTTTTTTCTTTAATAATCCTGTTATCGAATTTAAAGAGTGTCTTAATTCATTAGATAACATTAAAAATATCAATTTAACTAATGAAGAAAAAAATCTCATCACTTCTTCTTTTAACGAATTATATCATGAGACTTTCGAAGAAGAATAAGAAAACACTAACAAAAAAGAGGCTGATGCCTCTTTTTCTCGTTATTTAATTGCCGTTTCACCACCTGATCCTGAAGGGAACTTATAAGAGGCATATCTCACAACCAACACACAAAGTGAAAGTAATAACACCCCAGCACAATAAAAAATGATTTTATTCTCTTCATCAGCATGTTCTGTAATAATCCCTATCAAATGACGGGTTAAAGCCGTAATACCAATATACAACAGAAACCTTATTGGCAAATGATTCGTCTTAAAGTAAATGCCAACCATAGCTCCTAATTCAAGGTAAATGAATAAAAGGAGAACAGAATCAATAGTTGCATTACCTGTTGTAAAAATATGAGACACTTCTTTGTAAGAAGCCCAGAAAACAACAGCAGCAATAACAAAAAGCCCCAGATAATGAAAGGAATCAATCAAAAGATTTCCAATTGAATCAATATTAGTTTTCATCTTTGTTCTGAATTTTTCAATCTTTTCCATTATGACCTCACATCAAAGTAGCATTTTATGTTAAAAACTAAACATACACTACTTTTTTGTGATTGTCATCACATTTATTCAGATTATATCAATCCTTCACAAATTTTCCAGATTCATCACAAAGCACAAAGATACTACATGATTTAAATTATTTTTTTCAATAAAAAAAGCCCAAGTCCTTTTAAGCAACTTGAGCTTTTATTATTGAAAGTTGATTCCTTATTTAGCTTCTTTCAATTCTGTAAGGCGCTTTTTATATGCTGCTTTAACTGCATCCCAATCTGGTGCACTTCCTACTTCTGAACGAGGAACAAAATCAGGTTCTTTTGGTTTACTTTCTGCCTGACGCTGTTTTACGATCTCTTCCAGATATACAAAATCTTTTTGCATCATATCAAATGCATTTGCTTCAAGAACAAATGAAAATGGTGCCAGCAACTCAACCAGTTCTGGGTTATTTTTTTGAGCTTTAATAACCTTAGAGTATTCTTTTAAAGCATAATCCAGACCAGCATAGAGTTTTGCCAGGTAAACATAACCAATATCGTTACATACGATAGAATAGGCACACTTAAACTCTTTCAGAACGGACAGGAGACCTGACTTAGCTTTATGGATATCATCCATATCTTTAGCCATTGCATTTAAGCGTTTAGTAAACTTTTGAGTTACTTTTTTCTTTTCAATGTCATTTTCACCGACAGAAACAAACTCACTTTCAAAAACAGATTGAGCATGTAACATAAAACGTTCCTGAGAAACCAGTTTAGAGCTAAGAACCAGTACCAATACTTTAGAAGAATCTACGGATACTTTCGACATTTTTTCACTCTTGATTAGTTATACATTTTATCTTGCACATGCAAGCTTTCCACTTCAAAGAGCATAACATTATAACAGGCTCATATCAACCAGTTTTTTCATAACCGCCTTAATTAAATAGAGCACTTACCAATAACTTTATTTTTCTTATTCCACTTCCTGATATGATTTAATCTCAAATGTTAAATAATCAATAACAGGTGATATTTTCTTGTTGTGACCTTCAAAAAAAGAAACTGCGAAAATTTTATCTTCTGGAACAATCAGAAATTTATAAATTTCTCTGTTATTTAAAAAACGCAAAGTTGTTTTTGACCTAATTAACATATCTATTTTAAAAGAACTTTCATTCCTGTTCTGTTCATATGCCAAAACAGAAGTTTTAATCTTTGTTTCATAATGATTCAAAATTTTATTTTCTTTAATCTCAAAAAATGAATCATGAATACAAATTATTTTATCACCATAACTCAAGAATTTGTCAGTTTCAGCCTGGATAAATGTTGCCTTTTTATAGATTTTTTCCATTTCTTCATCAAATTTTTCCCAATCAACATTATATCCTTGACGACTTGCCTCTTTATGAAGTTTCTGCTCTTCTTCTAGTATTTCTAACATAAGCTTTTTGTTGTTCATTTTTTTACCCTATTGATAAAATATTGTTTCTGATTGACGAGCAAAACTATAATCTTTTATTTGTTTTTGTTCATTACGAATATTATATTCAACAGATTCCTCTTCGTTCATAATGATAACTTTAACAATCCTGCCATTTTCATTGATTTTTGTATGCAGATCATTTTGTTTAGACACTTCCAAATGAAACATACTGATATACTTTCTTAGCTCAATACCTTTTTCTGTTTTACAACTTTTCTGAGACACCAAACCTGTCTCAAGCATTTCGATTTCATCATCTGAAACCGTATGGGATGTGCCGTTTTTGAAAAAAATTTCAAGCTGTGTAATAATCATATTTTGCCTTTATTTAATCTGAGTTGAACTTTTTCTGTGATTTCTTTTGCTCTGCGATTTCTGAACTGGGATTCCTGAATCCTGACTTCAGCATTTTCTTGCAGATCTTGTTTAGTATCTTTAACCATAAACAAATCTTTGTTTTTTATTTTATCGAAAACACCTCTATTTATAGCTGAACACACTGATCCTCTTAATACTTCATTTCTAAACCATATAACATTTGCATACCAATCAAGACCTTCAACAAAAGAAACAATATAATATTTTTTAACAATATCAATTTTTTTTAATTCTTCTTTAAAAAGTTTAACAGCAGCAACATTATATGAACTTACTTCAAATCCATAACCACCACCTGAGATTATAATGTCCAAACCGTATTTGGTATTATATTCATCAACTAAATTTGATAGTTCTTTATAGGATTTTCCAATAATCTCATCAATTTCTATTGACAGGCGAAGCTCACCGCACAATGCACAGTGATTTTTTCTTTCTTTATAAGCCCGTTTCGAATAATTATTCTTCATTTTCGTTTTCGACTTCATTAATAATGACAAGCTCAATGCCTTTTTCGGCAAGAAAAGAAATAGCCTCTTCTTCAAGAGAACTTCCATAAGGCACTTTCCAGCGAGGATTAAGAAAACGAATCATATGTTTATAACTTAACTCACCATTATCGTGCATTGTATTTGGACTTCCATCACCTACTCTTTCCAGAGCCTTTAAAGTCAGGTTTGAGTAAGGCATATTAACACCTAAATGTTTAAATATATATTTCAAAGCATCTGGAAGATGAGCACTGGTCATTGAGCAACAACTGGAATCACCAAGAAAAACATCCGGCACTTTTGGTGAGGTAGACTTTAAATCTACACAAAAAGCTTCACTCATACCACAATCATCACAATCGGATTCGTCTTTAAACAAAGTTACAATAATAGTATCCGTCATCTTCATCTCTCTTTTCTTTTAAATTAGTTATAAAATATTATGGTTCATTTAAAATTCTTAATTCTCTTTTCCAGATGTTTAATGCATAATGCATACAATTATCGGAACCATAATCTGTTCTTTCACTCTGCCAGATATAAACACATCCATCACTGTCCACAGTGTCTTCGTCTTTTACGATTTTTACAACAATGCCTTTATCTCCATAGCAATCAATGACCTCCATACCAACCTTCAATATTTTGTCATGATTGATACGCTCATTTTTGTCAAGCCATTGGTTAAGGTTCTCACCTTTCAATTTATTCATGGTTCACTCCTGCAAGTAATAAATTGAATACCTAAGATGACACTAACAGCAATGACTAACAGAATAACTGCCAGAAAAGACGGCATATTATGCTGTTCTTTCTCAACATTTACAACCTGTTGCTGAGTGTTTGTTTTTACTTGACCATGAGTGTCATCAATTTTTCCGGCATAAAAAGGACTAGCCGGATTCATATAACCTACAGGATTTGTCGGGCTAAACAAATTGCTTGTGCTATTCATACAAACCTCGGACTATTCGTAAGTTACTGGAAAATTTTCTTCTTTTTTTCCTTTTTTTGATGGACGGTAATACATAAACACCATAAGAGTGCAAAGCAAAAGAGTAAAAATCATCATAAAACAAAGTGAAGCTTTAGGATACTCCTGAACAACATTCCCACTGTTTGAAGGAAATGAAGTTGTACTTGTTGTATTATTATTTGAGCTATTACCTTTATCCTTGAGCACATATGCTGGACTGGCAGGATTTAGGTTGATGAAATTGAGCGTGTTCATCGTTGTATTAGAAGCAGTGCTCATTTTTCACCTTTTAAAAGTAATATTAACTAACTTTGTTAAAGTAATTATAGCTTTTTTATAGAATAAAAAGCAAGCTATAAATAAAAAAAGCACTCTTCGGAGTGCTTTAATGTCATTATATTTTGATTAGAAACTCACTACAGAAACCCAATTTGCATCCTGAGCCGTTTTTTCATTACTGGCCGGAACTCGGGAAGCAAAGCTTAACATCCCAGATTTCACATCAATTTTATAGGCACTAATCTGATTGCTTTTTTCACCTGTTACAATCAACCATTTTCCACTTGGACTTACAGCAATACCACGAGGCTGTTTTTCAACTTCACGAATTCCTGTCAGGGTCAGCTTACCTGTTTTTTTATCCACTTTATACCCTGCAACAGTACTGCTGGTTCTTTCTGATACAAAAATGAAACGACCATCTGGGGTAATTTTAATATCCGATGCCCAGATGCGAGGAGTTGGATCACTATAACCGTCTGGACGTTCTTTACCTTCTTCCAGTTTATACTTTTGGGCAACAGCAGAAGGAGTTTCTGAAATTTTTGTCAGATTACCTTTATCATCACGTTGATATTGTGTAATGATACCACCCATTTCACCAATATTATATACAAAACGGTTATCTGGAGAAATCACCGAATGGCGAGGTCCGTCATTTTTTGCGGTAGCGACACCACCATCACCTAAAGCTGTAATCTCACCTTTATCAGAGAGAGAAAGCTGCAACACTTTATCTGCCCCCAGGTTCCCAACATACAGATTCTTATTGGTTTTATCAACAATCACAGAGTGTGCATGTGGACCGGTTTTATAAACCGATACTGGTTTTTCTGACAGGACACCATCTTTAATAGCATAGCTTACCACCACATCCTGACCATAAGATGCACCTAACAGATATTTACCCTCATTATCTGTGGCAATATAAGCATAAGAATGTTCAATTGGACTCACTTGTTTGTCTGTTAAATTACCCGTTTTAGGATCAATTTTCCAGGAAACCAGACCAAAAGGAGTTTTACGAGTAGCAGCATAAAGATACTCTTTATCTGGACTGACAGCAGTAGGCATTACTTTAGCCCCAGCTTCAATTTCATCCATAAACTTAAGCTTACCATCTTTTTCACTTAGTTGATAATGAGATAGTTTTCCTGAATCTGAATTGGAAACATAGACAAAAGTTTTTGCCTGAGTGGTAAAACTCATTGAAAGTGCAAGTGCACAAAACGAACCCAACAGAACTTTACTTTTATGCATAAAACATTCCTTTATTAATTATTTCTCAAAATGGATTGATTACATCCGGTAATTATAACGATAATAAATGTCTGGTGCACCGTATAGGATTCGAACCTATGACCTACTGCTTAGAAGGCAGTTGCTCTATCCAACTGAGCTAACGGAGCATTACATAAACAGAAAGATACTTTTCAATACTGATACCTTTCTGCTTATTTATTGTCAGGAAAAATTATTTTTCGATGTATGCCTTACCTTGATACCATGAACCACAAAAACCTACAGAACCATTGTTTATATCACATTTGTTATAGCTACCATCAGGTTGCTTTACTGGAAAAGCTTTCCTCTGACTCCACCTTCCACAGTAAGTAACAGATCCATTATTAATGTCACAGTCATTAAAGCTTCCATCGGAACCTTGAATAGGATACCCTTTTGCTTGTGCCCATGAACCGCAAAAAGTAACTGAACCGTTATTAATATCACATTCATAAAGAGCCGCGAGACTTGAGAAACTGCAAGACATCAAAAAACCTAAAAGCAAAATACGAATTTTTTTCATCTTCACCCTCTTTCACAATTTGATTGATTTATCATTTCCAAAATATAATCACATTCAAAATACATTTTAAAAATGGGGTATCATGTACCCCTAACAACAACAAAAAACAGCTAAATTTAACAATACATCTGGTGCCTCAGGCCAGACTCGAACTGGCACAACCAATGGTCGAGGGATTTTAAATCCCTTGTGTCTACCGATTTCACCACTGAGGCATAAAAGCTGTTTTATATTCTTCATTTCTTAAGAGACTATATCTTTCTCATTTCTCTATGAAAATAACTATACGCTTCCGATATCGGCTTTACAACACTTATTTTTCTTTTTAAGCTTGTTTGATCACTTTTTAAACATATTATCTTTTACAAATTAAAAAGAAAAGGAAAGCACATTAGGAAGCCTTCCTTTTCTGATTATTTTGCTAAATTACTACAAAATCTTGGACCATCAATTTCTACATCTTTATAGACTTCAGGCTTTTTAGAGTATTTGTAAGTCACTTCTTTAAAAAGAAAAAGTGAATGCATAGGTAAATTTCGCCAGTTGTTACAATGTTTCGACACTGACACATTTTCATAAATACGGTTAGTTTTAACATCTTTCAAATCAAGCCGGAAGTGTTTAGGCGGATTAATGCCGACTACTTCATATTGTCTATACTCTGTATTTAATACAACCAGACTGCCTTGTTGATAGATTCCATAAAAGACAAATCCAGCCACAGTAAATATAAAACAAAAGAAGACTATTAACACAACATCAATTGCTTTATCTTCGCTCATGGATGACACTCTTTATTTAAATGATGGTTAAATATACAATAACTTTATCTTTTTTTCAATCTTTATGTGAATAAAACCAACATGAAATTTTTTCGCTTTTTTCAAAAATTGGTGATAATTATTGTTGAATTTAACACTTACGGAGTTTCTATGAAAACAAAAACTATTTTCAATGTTGTTCTTTTTGGAGGACTCATCCTTGGAGCCTTTATTGCATTTCCTAAAATAAAAGCTGACAAAGAATCTCATAAGCCAACACCAGGTCAGACTCAATATTTTCCTGTAGAATATGATATTGTCCTGCCCATGAATCAACAAAAAACATATGTGGCCGCAAATCCAGAAAATCCTAATGCGGGATTTAGATTAGCTAAAGAAAGCGATACAGGCAGAAAAATTAAATTTGACAGTATTATCAAAACTAAAATAGGAACAGAATTTGTCTATAATGCAAAAAATCTATTCTGTTTTGGCAGAAATAATGATTATGGAGCTACAAAAACTATAGCAACTGATGGAAAAAGATTTTTAGTTTCCTATAGAGTTAGTTCAGTTGATATGATAGGTCCTATAATGATGTCTTCAGAAGACGAAACTCGTTCCTGTGCGGGCATTTTTCCCGTAGTTCATTAATAATAAAGGCTATTTTAATAGCCTTTATTATTCAGAGAACCTTTTGTTGCTTAAAGCCTTTCAACAATTCATCAATTTCTTTGCACACCGTGGATATTTTCTGATTATACAGAACAGCATCTGCATCAACATCACCTGCTGGCATAATAAGTGTCATACTTTCCAGTTGCTTTTCAACTGTCCTCAAAATACTAATAAAAAGCACTTTTTCACGAGGAGTAAACGAAGGAAAATGATTGTTAAATGCAGCCAGTTTTACTTTTGACTGAATATCATCAGCTTCTTTTATTTTTCCCTGCATTCTTTTATATTGTGGTAAATCACTAAATTCAGATAGAAAAGCATCCTGAGCCGTTACATTTGACTGCACTGATTTTTTATAAAGCCCAATACATTTATGAATTAATTCTTCTTGCTTTTGCCTCAACATGCTTTTATTCTCCCCATTATTATTACTTGTGATACATTTAAAAGATACTTTACATTAACATATATTTTTTACAGATAAAAGATTTATTTTTTCTATAAAATTTCTTTACAAATCAATGTTATACAACTGGATACATAACTTATACAAAGTGATACAAAAAACCCTTTAAAAACAGCTATTTATATTTGCTTTTAAATTATAAAAAGACATAATCATTTTATCTCAAACAATAAGGAGCTTCAAAATGAAAAAAATCCTCTCTACTTTAATCTTAGGTCTTGCTGTTGTATCTACAGGTGCTTTTGCTGCTGAATCAAGCACTACAACTAAACCCGCTGAACACAAAACTGCGGTTGTTACTGCAAAACATAAAGCTGAACATAAACATCATGTCAAAAAACATCATGCACATAAAAAAGCTGAAGCTGTAAAGGAAACTAAAGTGTCTGATGTAAAAAAAGACAGTAAATAAAATAATAAAAAAGCCTCTTTCGAGGCTTTTTTACTTCTACGATTAATCAATTCAGAAGATCGTGCATATTATAGTTTTGCATAATTCTCATATATTTTTGATAAACTTCATTTTCTTTTTCAAGAGGATAAGTTTGTTCTTTTTTAAGAGAAATTTCATCAGAAACATGCTCTAAAACTGTGGAAACGAAAATCTCATGGCAATCCAAAAGAAAATCAAGCTCAATTTCTTCCATCAATGATTTAAAGGTGAGTGCTTCCTCTACCGTTTTGAAATCACCTGATATTTTTCCTATACAGGTTTCATACTCTGAAGTAAATAAACTATATACAGCAAATTTCATACTCACTCCTTATGACTGTGCTTTTTTCTGGCGAAGTTTAGCCACAGTTTCTTCAAGACATACCCTACCAGAAGTATAATCATTAAAGACTAATCCCGCCATGACATGATTAGCATTTCTTCTTGCACCATCCACATGAACAAAAGAATCTTCCATAAACAGATTGATTGCATTTTCATCCAGCATTCCTAATGCAATATATTTAGGACTGCCATCTTCAAAATCAGCACGGCTTACCTGAATATTGTAATATGTTAATGTTTTCAGAACTCGCAATACTGCACCACCACCACGAGCCGTCATAATCCTTGTTTCAAAAGGAACATCTTCTGGCTTAATTTCATTTTGCAAAATTTGTTTTTGATAATGAGCTACAATCAAACTTGCTTTTTGTAAAAACAAGCCCAGCGGACCCAGTTGCATAGGAATGTTTCTGTTTTCAATTTCATTCATATTGAATGCTTTAATTGGGTCAACACCTTCAATCTGCTTTGCAGCCTGATAAACGATTTCAGAACCATGATCTGCTACAACACCATCAAAATCAAAAATAAAGTTAATTTTTGCATCACGGTTGTTATACATCTTTATATTTTGCAATTCACTGATATTAGGAATGTGAATCGCCGCAATCCCACTGTTATGATATTCTTTTGCCGAACTGTCAGAAGAAGTAAAGACGACATCGGCATTTTTAACTTTATGAGAACTTGACTGTTCCAGATAACCCGTTAAAGAACAATAATCAGGAAGCAAATCTTTACCATCTTTCAGGAAATAATGTTCGAGACTATTTGCAAGAGTGATTGCTCCCTCGTGATTAGTATCAAACCGAGCAGTCAAACCAAAACGCAATTTAATTAAATCATCTGGGATTTTTTCACGAAGACTCTGCAAAGCAATATACATGCCTAAAGCAGGACCTGGTTTAAACACCTCTCCTCGTGCATTCATTCCAGCAAAATATTCACGATAGCGATTATGACGTTCTGCTTCAGAGCTGGCTTCAAAAATAACTTCAGCTTCTTTCATATCAAACAAAGTGCCTGCTGTAAAACCAAATGTTAACAGAGTATCGCCTTTGTTAATGTTCATAATATATTCCTCTTTTAAAGTTAAGCTATTTTCTCACAACTATTCTTGATGTACAAGCTTTTTTTAACTTCAGATCAAAAAATAAAACATATTTCATTTGATATTTTTGAAAATATTTAACAATAATGGTACGATGTTTTTTTAATTTAAGGAGATTTTAATATGGGCACTTTTATGGTTTCTGTATCGTGGAGTGGAGCTTTGAACATCGGACACATGCGCACTTTCAATAGTGAAGAAGAATGCTGGAGATATGCTGAAGAAAATAAAGATGATCTGGTCGGAACCATCAAAGTTTACGAGCTTTTTTCCAATCGTGAACCAAGACTTTGTAAAAAGAAGAAATGAAAAAAGGAGGCAAAACCTCCTCTTTTATTATTTTTTTATTTTTTTAAACTTTCGCAGAAATCGTAATTGACATTAACTTGCCGCTGTTCGTGATCTCTTTTTTCATATTTGAAAGTTTCTTCTTCAAATGTAACCACACTGTTCATTTTCAGGTTCTCCCAATACTGACAGCGTTTTGAAATAGCAACACTATCAAAGATTTCACCTGTATCTACATTTTTAAGTGTAAGGCTAAAATGTTTAGGTGGATTAATATCAATCACCTCGTATTTTTGCTCATGTTTTTCTAAAACAATGCATGACCCATTAACCAGATGAAAAATTAAAAAACCTAAAAGCATAATAACAATGACACCGAAAACACCAAATACATTATTTTTTTCCACTTTCTTTCCTTTGTTGTTTAGCAATTTACTATAGGTATAGATTACTACAACCAATGAAAAAGTACAGGTCTTTTTTTTATTTTATCTTAAAAAAACTTAGCTTTTGAACATGTTTTCAGGTATACTTATTTAAAATTACAGGAGGAATTATGGGTATTAAAATTCATAAAAATATTGGCTATTTTTTACCTCATGATAAAATCTCTCATCTTTTAATTGAGGATCATGAGGAAACTATTGATAGCTTTTACAACATCCCTTCCTCTTTTATTAAAAGAATGCAGCATGAATTTGAAGAGTTCAAGAATAACTATTCTTACGATTTGTCTTATTTTACAACAGTCACTCATTTTGATTTTATGAATCTTTTACAAGATAATAATGCAACTATTAATGATTTTATTCGACCTATCCATCATCATGATGAGCAGCTAGGTTTTATGCTTCTGACTCCTTCTCTGGCTAAACAGTGCAGAATGGATAATCTCATTGATTATTATGAGTATGCGGATAATACCGATGACTATATCATTAAATACCTTAAAACACCGATTTATCCAAGTTCTTTTTATCTTTGTGTAAAAGAGCCTCCTTTCAGTGAAGCTTCAGAAGAATATTACGACAGCATTTTCAAAGGCAACGCTTTAAAAAAAGGGACTGTCTTGACAGCAAATCAATTAGATTTTTTGATGCTTGTCAGTAATGTTGATTCTGACAGAGAAAATAACGAGTGGATTTATCCAGAAAATAAAGACGAGAAGTATTTCCATCATTATATTGATATTCTCTGTTATCTTTTCCTCAAAACAGCAAATCTCTTTAAAGATGATATTGGCTACCTCGATTTTATTCAACATCTGGAACCTGCCGTTATCACAACATGGAGTTAACAATCAGTGAGGATGGATTTTTTCAGGTTGAATCTATCCTTTCCTTATCTCTTTTAGTATGCTATGCTTAAAGCTCTTAAAGAGGATAAAATCATGCAAAACAAAAGAGTGGTCTGTTGTCCTTTTTGTTCGAAAAAACTTACCAGAAGCTGGGAGGAAACTGCAAGCCAGATTCCTTCTGAAGAGTATCAAAGCTGTGAAGAGCATAATATTGTTTCCACCTATAGCTGGCCGCCGTCTGTTAAAAGTGTTGATGTTCGCACTGAAGATGTTATGAAGCTTTTTCCTCGTGAGGAACAAATATCACCAGAAGAAATTGGTTTTCTCTATCGTTATGAGCTTGATAAAATGCTTAAGCATGAAAGTCATAATATTAACTGGAATAATTCTGCTATTTATGAGAAATGCAAAGCTCATCACATCGATTTAAATAAAACTCATTTTTCTTTTATTAATTTTGAAATTTATTATCGATTATTAAAACAAGGAGCAAAACATGCAGTTGCCTGAAAAAATCAGTGACACTTTTTTACAACGAGATGAGATTCCTGACAACACCTTATTTTTCTCTATCTGGTCTGGATTTAGCGAAAGAGAAGCGGCTCATCACATGGTAAAATTCAAAGGTGAGTTTTATGCTTTTGATAGCCAGGATGTATTATATAAACTGCCAGATGACCACTCTTTTTTAGGAATACCAAGCTTTAATAAGATCATGGCTGAAAATATTCAGGAAGATGATATGCAGGATTTATGGAAGCAATATATCGGAATGTCTGTTAAAACTGTTGATAAACATGGTTCAAAATGAGGTGAGTTATGGAATTTGCACAAAAAAATGAACATCCTCTTTTCTACAGTAAAGATGAAATTCCAGATAATACTCTATTTTTTTCTTTACAATTAACTGAAAACGACAGGCAACATCCTGATTCAAATTATCTTTTGAAATTCAAAGGTGAGTTTTATGATTTTTTTGAAAAAGAAATTCCCATTTTATTAACAAAAGATGATTCTTTCTTTATAAATGAAAGGTTAAATAACATTCAGGCTATCAATATCACAGATGAGGATTTCCATAATCTATCAAAAAAATTCTTTGACAAACTACTTAGTAAGAATAAAAAATCATCCTCTTAAATAGAGTTTTTGAAGAAATTTAATAAATAAAAGGCTACATAAGTAGCCTTTATTTTTTGCCATGTTTCTCTGCAAAAAATCTTCCTTCAAGTAAGTGTGATCACTTAAAATATTTTTCTACGAGACCTGAAAGTGTAACAATACTGACCAGATTTTCCTCAGTGCCACCTGCTTTTAAAATTTCAGAAAAGCCCAGGTATTCTTTGCATTGCTCATTCTTCATCTTTTCAAACTGTTTTTCATTTGCAAAAATAATCAAAACACTCTCTTTTTCAGATTGTGAAACAACAAGCTCAAAATTAATAAGTCCTTCTTTAATTTCTTTATTAAAACAGACTCCTGATGCAAGTTTGACCATTTCACGTGAATCAAAAGCTTTTATATCTTCAGGTCCTGTCTGCTTGGCAAAAAAATAAAATTCTGATTGTTGTTCTTCAGGCAAAATATTTAAATATTGTTTTTTTAATTCATCACATTTTCTGGTAATTCTTTCGTTAACCTCTGCTAATTGAGGTTCAAGATATGATGAATCTTTGCTGAAACAATTTATAAAATAACTTATTTTTTTAGCTGGTTTAAAATAGTTGTAAATAAGCTTTTGCAATTCAGATAAATAATTTTCAAGAAAGCTCTCTCTCAGATCCAAAAATTCAACCTCAGACAGTGGAGCTGTGTAGAAACCAAAACTATTCTTCATGTCCATAACCTCATTTAAATGAATAACACCACATTATCACAATCTGAACTATTTTTCTATATGTATTTAAATCATAGTCTTTTAATGGGGATATTTTCTGAAGTTTCTGAATGCGATGTTTCTCTTTTAATAACTAAGCCCTCTAAAAAAGCTATTTTTTCAGGTTTCATTTTTGATTTAAGTTCGACAGGCATTGATTTTAGCATAGAAATGTCAAAATCTATCCCACATTCAACTAAAATTTTAACATTGTCTTTGTTTTGATAAAAGAGAGCGTTCATTCCAGAAGCATCTTTTTTATTTATATTTACACCTTTTTCGACAAGTCTCTTTAAGACTTTTTCCGAAATAAATGAATGAAAAAGCAGACCCCGACCCTTTCCGTCTTCATAATTCAAATCAAGGCCTTTTTCTATCATATATAACTGAGCCTCTTCACCAGCCTCGTGAAATGCCAGACGACCGTTTTTTCCTTTAATATTAATATCTATCCCACTATCAATCAGCAGTTTCATTTTTTCTGGGGTTGCTTTAAACAAACAGGTTCTGCCATGTGTTTCACAGGTTTGGTTTAAAACTGTAGACCTTTCAGCCAGAATTTTTAAAAACTCAACTTCTTTTTCATAATGAAGAAGAGTTCTTCCAGCAGAATTTATATTATTTATATCCAGACCAGATTCTAATAAAAAATGTTTAATTTTTCGTTTATTTTCCAAATCTATTTTATCAGTATTCGCAAAATAAACACTTCCTGTATTATCCTTGTGATTGATATCTAAACCCATTTCAACAAGATATTTTATTTTATCAATATCGTTCAATTCAAAAATTAAGGTATGACCAACACCAGGCTTACAAAGCTTAGCATTTAATTTCATTTCTTTTAATTTTTCAAGAGGTAAGTAATGAACAAGTTTCTTTGCCTGTTCATAATCCAGATCACTATAATCATCGGTGCTTTCAATAATAAAACCGTTTTCAAAAGCCTCCTTTATTTCATTCAGAGTAGTAGAATAATGGATAAGAGTTTTTCCCTTGATATTCCTGAGGTTTACATCAGCACCCATATCAATATATTTTTGACGTTCATGACTTCGACAAAAAAACAGCACATTCTCGCCATTTTTGTTGATATAACAAACATCTATATGACCATTTAGATAAGCATTTATGCCTATTCTTATATTACTGGATTTCATGTTAAATTCCTCTTTTATTTTTTTTATTATATTTTTCTTAATTAAAAAAAGCAACCTTTCAGTTGCTTTTGTCGATATACTATCGATAGATTACAGAAATTCAAATAACAAGGCTTGATAAATATTGGCATGAATAAAACATTTTAAATTTGTTTCATCAATACCTGCATTTAAACATTCATTTTTAACTCGGATAAAAAGATTGATAAATTCATGAACGAAAAGTTCATCTTCTAAGTTATATTTATCAATTAAATCCTCAATATTCGCTCCGCCATAGATCAGAGAAAATAAAAATAATTCTATCTGAGGCCGAGTTAAATCTGTCTCTAAAAACATAGGAATATATTTATTTATTTCTACAGATCTTAAAAGATAATCTTTTTCTTTTAAAACATCGCCTAACTTAAAATATTTTTCCATTTTTCCATCACTCAGTTAAAGAATAACATAATGACCATTTAAATAAAAATCATAGTCTGGTCTTAGTTCTCCATCCTGGTCGCCTTCCTCCATATGCTGATCATATTCATCTTCCTGAATCAAACGAAAATCATCCATATCAGGAAAATCAAAAGTGGTGTCCCAGTTGCCATTAAAAACATAACTATCAATATGTTCTGCAATTTCTTTTTTATACTTGGAGTAATCTTTACTGGCATCATGCTTTTTAATTTCGTCAATCAGTTCCTGGGCAAATTCTAAAGTTTCATTCATTGTTTTTCTGCTGCAACTTCATTAGGCTTCATTTCGTATTTAAAAATAAAAGGTGTGATTAGCTGCTTATTCTCAGCTTCAAAAGTATTTGCCTTGGATTCTACAGCAAATACTTCTTCTACTTTCCAACACATTATGGAATATTTTCCAGCAATAATAGCAAAAACATCTCTTTTAAAAGAAGGTGTGAAAATCATCCCCATAAAAAAGTTAATTTTATACTTATAAGCAGGTTCTTCTTTTTTAACAAAAGAGAAGAATTGTTCTTCAGGATTGGCTTCTTCTTTTGCCTTTCTGAAAATCACAGCATAGTTAAATAATTTTAATTTTTTCATTGGTAATCTCCTGTTAGCTGACTAAATTATAGTTCATTTTAGTCAGCTAAGCACCATTTTTTAGTATTCCGCTTCAACTAAAAGTTTTTCAACATCACAATTAATATTTAATTCATCACTATTTATGGACACATACACTGGCTCAAAATGGTTTAAATCAAAACCTTTTTCTTCACACAGTTTTTTATAATGGTCAAAATCCAGCATGAAAACAGCCCACAACCCAAGATAAACATTGCCAGCCTCTTCAAACCCTTCATTCAACACTTTTTCACAATTATCTTTTTTACCTTTAGTGTAATAAGTATTTTTCAACACATCCAAAGCAATCTTTTTTTCTTTAGGATTGTGAATGACACTTACTACACCAGAACAAAGAGGGATGTAAGCAATATTGTGTTCCATATAAGCTTGACACTCAAGCACTTTACCATGAATTGAATTAACCGTAATGGTATTTTCATCTTTACGGTTAACTTCAAAAGCTTCACGGATATCATTTACAATAACCAGTTTTTTGCTGGGCAGATCCAGACTAAAATTCATAATTGAACTAATTTTAGGACAAGCCTTAAAGTAAGCATTTGATTCAAATGTGCGAGTGGTAACATTAAAGAAAATATCTACATTTTTATCACAGTTACGACAATAACTTGAGTCAAAAATATGACGAAACTGATTTCGATGAAAATTATGCAGTCTAAACTTGCGATTTTCTTCAGTATCAAAAAAAGCACTTTCAATCATATCCAGAAAAACTTCTCTTTTTAAAGTTTCAAAAGCATTCTGATAAGAATATGTTGTCCATGAAAAATTTTTTTCATACTCTACCACTTCACTCCAGTTCTTGCCATCAACATTTTTAATATGTCCATGCAAGTCGAATTTAATAGCATTATAATCTTCTCCAAAAACAAGAAGAGAAACTTCATGTGCTAATTCTTCAACGAGTGGGTTTTTAAAAGGATTCTCACTATCAGGCAGATTTTGATTCCAAGCCGGGATATAGTCAAATGCGGATGGTTTTTTACTTTCATCTTTGTTTTGAAAAAGAGCAAACTGTTCCATTTCTTGTTTATGCTCAGAAACAAAAGTGTCAACACAGTTAATAATATTGGTACGAATATCCATGACGAATCCTCTTATCTGATTTAATGCAGTATAGCATCTTCAGATAAGAGCTTCAATGATTATTTAGTATGCAGGAAAGAAAACTGCCTGAATAAATTCAAGCAGTTAGCTAAAATTAATACTTGCCTTCAATCAATAATCCTGGAACATCATAACTGAAATCAATATGATCGCCTGACAACTTCACATAAACCGGTGAAAAGGTTGATGGGCAAAGATTTTTACGGACACATAGTTTTTCATACAGGGCTTTATCAAGCAGATAAACTCCCCACAGATCCAGACTTACTGAATCTACCTGCTCAAAACCTTCTTTCATCTTTAATTTATAGCCACCTCCCCAGTCTTTTTCATTGTCATTGACAACTTCACCTTTCACTTTTTCATAATAGGTATCATAGTCAAAATCCATGACGACCATTTTTTGGCGGGTGGATTGAATAATATCTACACCGCCTGAAGCAAGAGAAATATAAGCAATTCCATGTTTCAGATGTTCTTCACACTCACGAATTTTCCCGTAAATAGAATTTACACTGATTTCAAATTCATCATGACGAGAAACCTTTAATAAACCGTTAAGGCTATTGATAATCACCAATTCTTTACTTGGAGTATTCAGTGTAAAATTCATAACATCGCTTACACAAGGACAGGCCTCTTTTACATATTCTGATGGCATAAAAATTTTGTTTTTTGCATCGTAATCAATTTGAAATTGAACATCACAGTTGTTGCAATGAAAATGTTCAAAAGCACGCTCAAAAATATCACCACGCAAATCCCACATCGAAAAAGTCACTTCCTTTTCGACTGCTTCAAAAGTAGTATTAGCATTCATCAAACACAACATTTCGGAAAATGTCACAATAATCTGGGTTTCCAGTCTTTTTTTAAGATAGTCTACATTAAGATTAAGTCGTGGGTTGAAGTCTGATATCTTTTTAACTGTTGACAACGTTTTGTCATTTAACCAGGACACATGACCTTTTAGAGAAAACCTGATATTTTCTGGCTTATCGCCATACATAAGCTTAAATACTTCATCAATTAAGAGGGAAACTTTTTGATTATCCTCAATAGTCTCTCCCTTCGATTTTGACTCTTTCCGTTGAGCACTATATTCAAGAAGTTCTGAATGGTTACTTTTTGTAAAGTTATAAATAAGCTCCAACACTTCATGACGAGTATTCATTGTTGATTCCTTTAAAATAATTTAGATTAACTATACAGGAAAAACAGCATATTCTCAACAAAAAATTCATTCCACAATGTGATTAGCGACCTATTAAGCCTAATTTTTATTTCTCTTTACTTTGACAATGCAACTCTGATATAATCTTACCACTGATTATTTTTTGTCTTTTAAAATTTATCTATGAGGATTAACATGCGAAAAATTTCATCACTTTCAGTTATCTTTTCTTTAGCTTTTATCTGTACATCATGTTCTCAACATACAGAAATAAAACCGTATTTTGAACCAAATGAGGAAATTAAAGAAACTAAAACTGCACCTGTTAAGAAAGATAAAGTATTTAAAGAAAAAGTTAACAAAATTGAGATTATTAATCAACTACAATATCCACTTGATGTGGTGAATCTTACTGATCCTCTATTACTCATAAAAGCTATGGCTCAGATTGATAATCAAATCAAACATTGTCACTATGGCAAAAAGAAAAATTCCATTTTATTAGATGAGAAAGAACATGTTGCTCAGGTTTTTTTAAAACCAAGTCGCTTTGACTTCGAAAGGCATGAATTAGATCTCTTTGTTCAGAAAGAATCTCAGGCTGAAATGCTAACCTTTACTCAAAACCAATGTTTTGATAAAGACAAGTCCTATCAAGAGATGAAAGCTAAATCTGACGAATCCTATGGACCTGTTCAGGATTTCGTTGATAATGCCAGAGATCCTAAAAGAATTTAATCAAGGCTAATATTATTCTTCATATCATTTTTCTTTCTCAGGCTTTAAGAAACTAACTTAAAGCCTGTTTTTTTTAAAGTTCTATTTCTTTTTTTTATATCCTTTTTTTATTTAATAAAGAAGTATTATTAACATCATGAATATGTTCACTTATCTTTTCTTTTTCTTCATTGGTGATTTTTTTTAACAATGAATTCTGGTTTAGTAAAAAATTTCCATCTTTAGAAGCAAAATTATTTGTCGCCATATTTTTTCTGAGGAAGTTTATGAATTCAATGTTATTCTCCTCAAAAACCAAATCAATAAAACACTCAAATAATTGGTTGTCCATTTTATTCATTTTATGTAGCAGTTCTTCTTCTGGAAAAATATCAATTAAACCTATATTATTCTTCTTCAACTCTCCTGTCACATACTGAATATAGTTTTTCTTTTCTTCTAAAGTGACATCTTCTTCTGTTTCTAAACACAGTAGACTATTTAAAAAGGACTCATCTTCATAAAAATCCTCATAATCAATAAAAAAATTATCTTCATGTTGATTCCAGTATGCGATACTTTTAGGAATATTCTTTAAATTAGTACTTGAATTAACACGGATTGTTTCAAAAGTTAAATAAAAATTAAAAGGAAAAGTTTCATCATTTTTATAGTTTTCAATGATATCTATTCTTATAGTATCTTTTTCTGCATACAAATGATTAACATTACTATCAAGAATAAAATCCTTATACTTGTTATAAAACACATTATCTATTTTGTTTAAAACAAACATCGCTAAATCATTTGAAAATTTATATGATGTTATCATATTCTTTAATTTATATTTATTTATTCCCGTATTTAAATCTTCTTCACAAACGATATCAAGGATTTTTTTCAATATCACTATTTCTATATTTTCATTTTCCTTAATTCTCTTATCTAAGATCGTTTCTAGGAAAAACTTTTTATCCTTGATATCTTTACAAAGAAGAGCTATATCGAAAAATAAATCGTGATGTGTATTTAGTGGCAATTCTGTATTCACTGAATAAAACAAATCTTCAATTCTTATTTTTTTATTTTTAAACAATTCTACTTTTGTCATAAAAAAATTTAACTCTTCTTCAGTGCTATAATTTTTTTGCATTTTTAACTCCAAATAAGTTCGATACTTTTGTTTTTATTAAAAAACACTACATGATTTTTTATTATTTATAATCTTTTTACAGTATGTTTAGTCGATACCGCTGGCTCTCTTAGACTTTCCATTATTTTATTCTTTTCTACTTCTGAATTTATCAAAAACAGGTATTTTTTATTTTTATCAAAATCCTGAGTTGTATTTACAAAAACAAACTCAGGACTTTCTGAAATTTTTCTGCACATGACAAATAACTCATAGACGAAATCATATTTATTTTCATGCATAAATCTATCACTAACTACTTTAAAAAACGAAGGTTCTAATAGAAATATATCAGCAGAATCATTTCTGATATCTGTTAATATCAAATCTTCCAAGGAAATATCTGCTTCTGACATTAATTCATTAATACATACTAAATATTTTTTTAAAACTTCATTATTGACTTGTCTTTTATCTTTAATTTTAAATTGTAAAAAACAATCCATAAGATCTTTTTTATAATCTTCGGGCTGTATATTTTTATATATCTGAAAAAAACTTTCTTCAGCTTTGAATAATTTAAGGACCGACTTTATATTCTCAATAGTTTCAAAATCAAATTTATCTATACTATACATGTAGTTGTACATCGCACAAACACAATCTTCTAAGCCGTTAACTCCTGACATTCCATTTTTCTGCACTTCTTCAAAATAAATTTTTCTTACTCTTTCAGAATTGATAAACAATATATTTACATTTTCTACAAAAAAAGACATATTTTCTTCAAGCCAATCATCGGGTAATAATGGAAGTGTGTTTATAATAACTTTTGTTCTCTCACCTTCAATATCACTAATTTCCATAAAATGATCGACCAAATCATCATCTTCCATAATTATTTTTAATAGTTCTTTTCTTTCAGTCTCCTCAGTATTATAAACGACTATTTCATTTAATAAAAAGTTTCTGTCAATAAAACCATGAGAAACCTCAATCAAATGTTTTATATCTTCAAAATCATCTTTTAATGAATAAATACGAGATTCATTATCAATATCTATCAAAACATCATTAACATCAATCTCTCCTCTTCCTCTTTTATATTTTTTAATATTTTCCTTTAGAATTATATTATTTCTCATTCTTTCCATTCTTATAACCTTCTTTTAATTTCAGAACTGTTATCGTTTTCTGAAAAATTATTTAACAACTCTCTTTTTTCAAGAAAAGATTTTTTTATAAATAAACAGCTTCTGTTTTTCTCATAATTAGAGTCATCTTCAGATTTAAAGCTATCAGACTCTTGATACATATTAATTAACTCATCGAGAACTTTGGCTTTGTTTTTTACAAGTTCATCCAGCATACAGTCGAATATAACTGGATTTATTGAAGTAAGGATATGTTCAATATCATCAGAAAGAATTATGTTTTCCAGTAGGAAATCCTCTTTTTTTATAATTTTTATAAGGTAATTTGTATAATCTTTTATTGATTCATCAGAATATTTAACTTCAGATGAAATATTCACAAAAAACAAATCCATTATTTTTTTATTATAACTATCGGGATAAAGTGTTTTTATTCCATCAACAAAACTTGAACATCTTTTATTTATTAGTTTAATTGTTTCTATTATATTATGTAGAGTTTCCGTTTCAAAGCTCCTTCCAGAATGGATAATGTTTGAAAATACATAATCAATTATACCATCATGCATACGACAGTATTCATTAAAAAAGATATTTCTTATATTTTTTGAATCAATATCTAATATATTAATATTTTTCCAAAGCCAAGACTTATTTTTTTCCAAATATTTATGTGATAATAATGGCAATATATTTAAAAATATATTCCTCCTTCCGCTTATAGCATTGTTAACATATACATTCAGGGAATCTTTTTCTAAAAACAAACTAAGGAATTTTTCTATTTTTTCTGGCGACGACTTCCTGTTCTCATCAAAGTGAGATAGAAAAACAGAATTAAAAATGTAACACTTTTCTTTAAAACTCGGGGACATTTCAAACAATTCTATTAATTCATCAACATTTTCATCTAATGAATAAGACTGGTTTCCCTTATCATCTGTAAGAACATCATAAATTTCTATTTCATCATTTTCATATCGTTCTATTTTTTCTTTTAATAACATCTTTAAATTCCTTTTATATTCTTTTTTTCAAAATAATACTTACATTGACTTCTTCCATGTTATTCAAAATCTTTTCTTTTTCTATTTCTGTAATCATTAAAGATATGTAATCTTTGTTATCAATAAACTCAGAACTTTTATTCATTAAACCGAAATAATGACTTTTAGCAATTTTTTGTCCTATTATGAATAATTCATTTATAAAATATTCGGATTCAGAATTCTTAAACTTATTAATAATAGCTTTGAAAATTAACGGTTCAAAAAGGAAAAACTCCGCAGCCACATTTTCAATGTCAGGTCTCAGAATTTCTTTCAAATCAATATTTGCTTCTGACATAGCATTCTCTATAAAGTCTATATAATTCTCTAAAAATTCAAGAGTAAAATTTTCGGGATCTTTAATTTGAAAATTAATAAAACTCATAATATCTTTGGCATAAAAATCTTTTAAGATTAATTTAAAAATCTCAAAAAAACGATGCTCAGGAGTATTTAATAATTCAATACATGACATTATATTTTTTATGAAATTAACATCAAAGCTTTCTTTACTGAATAAATGTGCATTAATGGAAAAAATTATATTTTGCACGACATCTGCTTCCAAACATGAGCTTTTTTCTATTTCTTCAACATAAAGCCTTCTTGTTTTCTCAGAATTTATTTCTAATATATTTAAATTTTCTGTTAAAAAGCACATGTTTTTTTCAAGCCAATCTTCAGGTAAGAAAGGAAGAGCATTGGTTATCACTTTTACTTTTTCATTGTTATTTTCTAACTCAAGAAAATGTTCTAATAATTCATCTTTTTCCATAAACACTTTTAACAGCTTTTTTAATTCTTCCTCTTCTGTATTATGGTAAAAAAGCTCACCAAAAAGAAAATTCCTGTCTATAAATCCATTAGCTATTTCTAACAAATAACTAATATCATCAAAATTATCTTTCAATGAATAGTTTTTATTATCATTTTTATCTACAACGACATCATTGATATCTATTTCATTATTCTGGTATTTTTTAATATTCTTTTTTAATAATAAATTTTTTTTCATTGTTTCATTCCATTATAATCTTCTTTTAACTTCATGACTGTTATCGCTTTCTGATAAATTATTTAACAATTCTCTTTTTTCAAGAACAGATTTTTTCACAAATAGACAGTTTTTATTTTTCTCGTAGTTACTATTATCCTCAGAATGAAAATTACCAGACTCCCCATACATTTCTATTAGTTTATCAAGGGTTTTACATTCATTTGTTATAAGCTCATCCAGTATGCAATCAAACATAATTGGATTTATTGAGTTTAGTAAATGATCTATATCTTCAGGAATAATCAAACTCGCCAAATGCACATTTCCACGTTTTATATTTTTAATCATAAAATTAGCATATTCTCTTATGCTTTCTTCTGCACCTGATTCTTCCATATGGATATCTAAAAGAAAAAGATTCATTAGTTCTTCGGAATAGTTATCAGGATAAATATTTTTTGTTTTTTCAATAAAGCCTTCAGAGCTAATGTTTATCAGTTTTACGGCTTCTGCTATATTGTGTAACATCTGGCAATCAAATTTGTCATCACAATTTGAAACATACCACAAAACAGAATCTGTCTGATCAGCAAGAGAACTATTGTCAGAAGACACATTCATTTCATATTCGTTGAAATATATTTTTCTTATATTATCAGAATCAATATCCAGGATATTAATACTTTTCCACAACCATTTCATATTTTCTTTTAAGGTATCTTCTGGCAACAAAGGTAATATATTTAAAATAGTTTCTTTTTTTATATTAAGAAGTTCATTAACATGTGTGCCTAAAGAATCTTTCTGAAAAAATAAATCAACAACTTCTTTTAATTTTTTAGTCTCTGATTTTTTATTTTCTTCAAAATGATAACAAAAAATAGCTTTAAAAAGATAATTCCTTTCATTAAAATTAGCTATAGTTAATAATTCTTTCAATTCAGGAATATTATCATTTATTGAATAAAGAGAGTTTCCGTGGTCATCAACAATAACATCATCAATGTTTATTTCTTTATTTTTATATTGTTCTATTTTTTCTTTTAGTAACATTTCTAAATTCCTTTTTTATAATCTCTTTTTATTATAACATTTGATAATATTTAGACAATAAAAAAGCCCTGCCAAGGTCTTTTTTTGTTTTTTCAAAATGAAAATTTCCTTCATTCATTCCTTTTCTGGTTTTATCATAAATTTCATCAACAAGACACAAAAAAACAACTCTGGAAAGATGTCAAAAACCTCATCTTTACCAAAGGCAATTGTCAAACCATTTTTAACAACAAGATTAACAAAGAAACTATCAGGAAATGCTTAATATTCTTTAACTACACCTTTAGTTGCATTAATTATCTCAACATATTCAGCTTCTAAAATGTGGCAATATTGTTTTGCATTATGAAACAGAGAATTTAGTTTGATAAATTTAAAAAATCCACAAAACTACCAACACGACACCTATATAATAGATTGGAATTAAGGACAGAATAGCAATCCCTAACATAATTTCCGTAGGTTTTCTTTTTCCAGGGGCATCAGACAAAGCCATTACTGTTGCCATTATACAGATAGAAGCAGGAGTCAATCCTACAAACCATAAAAATGCAATAAGGATTATTTCTAAAAAAATCATTTTCTAATCTCCCTAAAGGATACGGCAATGATAACATAGGCTCACTTTTTATTCAATTTACTTTTTGTAAACTCGAACAGATTTTGCATATTCACATCATTAATATATCTTTACTTTTGTTTCTGTAAAAGATAAAATTATTTTTCCGACAATATTCTAAAGTTGATTTTCATGAAAAGGCTATTTCTTGTTATGTTTTTAACCTTCTTGTCTTTTCAGGCGAGTTCCAAAGAATTAGTAAGAAATCATACTGATAATGCAATTGCACAACCGAAATATCAAATAACTCCATATGACAGCACTCTTTCAGGCATGTTAAAACGATGGGCAACAATAGATAACAGGAAAATAATCTTTCGCTCTCATTTTGACATTTCTCTGAAAAATATTGGCAAAAATCAAGATTCGATTCTTAATGAGGACCTTAACAAAGCAAATAATTTAGGAGAAGCAATTAAAATTGCATCACGAATCAAAACACGAGAAGATGACAGGCTTTCTTATTTTTATTTTCAAAAAGGAGAAGTAGCAGCCTTGGTTCAGGATGTGGATTATTCCAGATGTTATATACTGGAGCAATATTCCAAGTCAGAATGGCAGAAAAGAGATATTTCCAGAGATTATGATAAAGACTTTGCTTTTTGCAAAGAGAATGATTTATTTTATAAAAAGAGTTAATCAAAAAATTATATATAACAAGAGCACTTTGAGTGCTCCTGTTTTTTAATTAAGCTTAGCTTCACTGAAAAAAGAAATTTTTTATATTTTTAATTCTTACATATTCAAATTAATGACTTTTCAATTCTCTTTAACAACTTGAGCAATATTTTCTTCAATTTCTTTATAATTGAAACAACTTAATAAGGTGATATTTATCATCCTTAAAAATATGTTATAATAATAAGAATTCATTTTAAAGGATTTTTAAATGTCAAAATTTATCATACCATCATTAAAATCTACCTTATCCAGAGAGGATTTTAATACAGTTAAAAATTATATTATAAAACAACCAAATCAATATTTTCCTATTCTTCAAAAATCTATCAAAGAAGGTAATAACGATAATATTAATCTCCTATTATCTCTTCCTAATATTTCGTTTAAAAATATTCATCCAGCAAAAAAGAGTTATAATATTTTCCACTTCTTGTCTGAAAATAATGCACCAACAGAATTTTTCTTTTTTGTAGAACAACAATTAAAAAAACAAAAAGTTAATATTCACAATTTCTTAAATCAAACAGATGACAAAGGCAACACCTCATTTGTATTATTGATGGCACAAAAAGAACTCAATTTAAAAACCCTTTCTTTTATTGCGGATAGACTTCCTCATCAAGAAATAAAAGATACTCAATCTCAATTACTTATTGATTCATTTTGTGAATTACTCAAATGGGGGAAATATGATATTACTTTTATTCATGAAGCCACTTCTATTTTAGATAGCATTGATTTTAAAATAACCCGCGAAATAATCAATGTGAGTGCCAATTTTGGATATATAAATTCTATTTTAATTAATCTTTACGATATGGAAGGTGTAGGTCTTAAATTTATTTCTGAGATGCTTCAGGTTAGTAATGACTATGCTATAAATCAGACTTTAAAACCTATCATGGATTTTCTTTTTACATTTAATATTACTCATAAATATGTAGGATCAACTCATATTGAGAAAGCAATCCAGAATAACGAAGTCGCTTTTAAAAAACTCATCACACCTTATTTAAAAACATCAGGATTCGCTTATTCATCATTAATAAAAGGAACCATTGGCAAAAGTTATTTTGAAGATTTCTTACATGAGCCGGAAATATTAGATGCAATAAAACAAAATCCTGTTCTGCTCAAAGAAGTATTTTGTGATCACGGATTGAATGCTTATATATTTAGCCACCTATATGATCTTAAAAATGAAGTAGCTTTTCTTTTTAAGAATACAAATACTTTAATAGATCTTATCCCTCATGAGTATATAAAAAATATTTCTTCAAAAGGTGAAGATAACTTTCTTCAGTGGTGGGAAATAACACGAACTGTTTCTGGACTCGAACCTTTATTTTCTTTATTTTTAGCTAAAGGAATAAAGTATTCTAATAGTTTATTAAACAGTGATGATCATTCTTTTATTCCTCTTTTTTTCTGCACTGACTATACTAATATTCCAGCAGAATATATGAATTTTTTACCATCTGATATATTAAATAATTTTGAAACGGTTGAAAATAATAAATTTAAACTCAAAAATGAAATATTTAGAGAAAATGTGTTACATCTTGAAACTGCCGCTTTTACAAGCATAATTAAATGCAAAGAATTTGAAGAAAATAGTTTATTTAACGAACTTCTCTTTAATCAGTTAAAAGATAATTTTTTGCACTTTGAAGAGATTTACGATATTTATTCACAAGAAGGTTTGGAAAAACTTTTTAATGAACTTGTTTTAAATGAACAACAAAATTTAATACAAAGAAATTATGGAGAAGAATATGCATACCAGAATAGTTATAAAAACATCTTATCAATTTACAGAGAATTAAAGGAAAACCATAATGTTGATAACCAAATTTTAATTAACATTGCGATAGATTTTTTCCACAATATAGCAAAAGAAGACTTTTTTATTGAACATTCACATCAACAACTTAAAAATGAAATACAAAATAAACTTAAAATTGAATTTGCAGAAATGGAAAGAAATTCTATTAGAAAAAACATATATTCAGATAATCAAAAATTAACAATTAATAAAAAAAGAATGTAAAAAAATAAAATAAGAGCATAGTTTTTGCTCTTATTTTTTTAATTATTTAAACTTAATTCGCATAACGACTTAATAATAGTATTTTATTAAATTCATCCATATTTTCTTTTTTAACTGCATCAGTTTCAAATAAAACTATTTGCAAAGCTATATTTCTTTTAATGAAATCGTAATGATTTAACTTATATAAATCTTGATAAAAAGGAAAATCAAATCCTTTTAAAAAAGATATATACTCATGAGCTTGTTTAAAATATATTTTTAATTTTTCTTTATCATTATTTTTAAAAACTTCACCTATTTTTATATTTAATACCTGTGATTCTTTTATTGCTGTAAAATCTTTATCATTAATAGAATCATCATTATCTAAAGGATTTTTTAAATCTACACTTTTAACCATCATTTCTTTTATTATTGAATTATTACCATATTTATTATCAAAAGCTTTAACAACATCATTATAGTAATACTTATCTGAAAATAAGCTTGAATTCATGGAATTTAAAACCATCAAATCAGTATATGAAAAATTTTCTCTCTTAAATTTTTTATTATCAACAATTACTTTGTCTCTTTCTGCCACATTCTCTATCGAAAGTGATTTTTTAGGTATTATAACTATCACATTTAATAATTCATCATAGGAATGATCTGGATATACCTTGTTCAAGTAAATAATACTGTAAAAATTAAAAATCACCTTTGTCCATAAAGAAGATGGATAGTATTCTTTTAAATTTTCTTCATTTTTTTTATCATATGAAAATTTATATATTTCACTAAACAACTGGTAATCTTTTTCAAAATCTTCATCTGTATATTTATTTTCAAATAATTTTTCAGGATTTTTCTTTATATCAGAAATGTAATTCTCATTAAAAGATATTAATGAGTTTATTTTTCTTACTTCAGGTTTAATTTCTATCAAATAATAAGCTAATAGAATTGAAAATAGCATTCCAAAAGTTAACAATAAATCTTTAATTATTTTTTTTGTTTTTGACATAAATAAATATTCTCCATAAATTTTTAGGATCTTATAACTATAAAAATAGTAAATCAAATTTATTATTTAGCAAAACTCGCTACAACCATTCATACTGGTTTCTTTTAGGTGAGGGATATAAGGAGAGTGTAATACTTGACAATGATATAAGTTGTTAACTTAAATAACAGCAAGGCGGGTTCAGTCTGAACTTATGACCTGATCAAATAAAGAACAACTTATTTGATTCAGCTTAAATAAAAAGGTAAAATTTTTTGTTAAAAAATACTTAACAGGAAACCCCGCACTTGAGTCCGAGGTGGTCAAAAAATATTAACTATTATTTATCTATATCACTAACTTATTTGGCTGATTTTGGTGCACCGTGCAGGATTCGAACCTGCGACCTACTGCTTAGAAGGCAGTTGCTCTATCCAACTGAGCTAACGGAGCATTAAAAAGAATAAGTATGTGGGGATTATCACACTTAATCTTGACTACAACAATCCATAAGAAGGTTCACAACGAGTAAAGCAGTAAAGCAACAACAAGTAAATCCTGGTGCCTCAGGCCGGACTCGAACCGGCACAGCCAATAGCCGAGGGATTTTAAATCCCTTGTGTCTACCGATTTCACCACTGAGGCATAAAAGGTGTTCGCGGCACCTTTGATTATTTTTTCAGTCTCTTCCTGATGTCATCCTGTTTCGCTCACTACACAGGCAGATAGTTTTTTTGATACAGGAGACGAGCTTATACTATTATTTCAAATCCGATAAAGCGAGCCTATTATAACCTCACCTAAAACTACCAGATCCCGATAGTACACGGTATGTTCCAAAAACAGCAAAGAAGTTCTATCACTTACTGTCTGGTGCCTCCTGCTGGACTTGAACCAGCGGCCTGCCGATTATGAGTCGGATGCTCTGACCAACTGAGCTAAGGGGGCAAAACAAGAAAGACTGCTTTACTTCTTTCCGTCTCTCTATGAAAAAAACTATACGCAGGTCTTCATCATAGTACAAGCATTTTTTTGCTTTTTAATACCGTTTGATCATTTTTTCTACATTTGATCTTCAGTTTTCAAACTTACTTAGTTTCCTATAGGAAAATAAAACATCTTGTTTTATTAAATGGAATATACCATTATTTGCATAATAATACTTCTTTTGATATTATCATATATAACTCAATTATATATTTCAAAGGCTAATCAATGGCTAAGTCAAAAGAACAAAAACAATTAGAAGCGAAGTTCAGAGAAGTCAGAGGAACTTTAGTCGATGCTTATCGTGAAGTGCAAAGCAAGCATATATATATACGAGATATTATATATGAATTACTTCAAACCGACTTAATAAACCTAGATCCAAAAGCATTACAAGTTTATAAAAATAACGGTGTTATGCGAAGAGTTGAACAGATAAAAAAACTTAAAGAAGAATTTTCAAGCTATCCTTTAGAGTTGCAAATAAATGGTTTTAAAGGATGGAGTGTCGAAGACATAGAAGATCTTAAACTTTTTCGTATAGAAATTGAAAGAAAGCATCTTGCAAGTCAGTTCTCTCCCCAGCATTCTAATCTTAAAACAAAAAAACGTATTTAAAAAACGGGAGTTTTTATGAGTATTTCTGAAAATAATGATATTAATGAACCTCAGTCTACAGATATTGAGATTATAAAAGCAGAGCTTGTCAAAGCATATCTTCATTACGAGATACAGATGAAAAAAATGCGAGTTTTGCACGGCATTGGTTATGCTTTAGATGCTATCCATTTCTATACAAATGAATATCGAAAGTTTCCTTTAGATATTCAGCTAAAAGGTTTTGAAAACTGGGGAATTGATAATATTGACGGACTGGTTTCTTTAAAAAAAGAAATAGAAAAGAAAGTTTTTTTTAATCAAGCTCCTAAAGATTTAAAAATGTCGCTCATCGAAAAAGAAGAAGAAGAACAGGTTGAAATGATAAAATATCGTATTACAGAAGCATATGAAAATTTTGACAATGCCAATACGATTCATAACATTCAACAAATACCACTTTATCTCGATCAGATTCAATTCACACTAGAAGAATATGAAAAACTTCCTTTACACCTCCAAATTAAAGGATTTCAAAACTGGGAAATTTCAGACAACCAAACTTTAATGGTTTTAAAAAGTAAAGTTGAAAAACAGCACCTGTTAAACCAAATACCAGAACCAGAACAGACATCTACATTTCAAAAGCGTCTTTAATAAAGGTCTTGAAAAAGACCTTTATTTACCAATTAGTTATGTGGAAATAGAATAATGTCTCTGATATTTTCGGTATTTGTCAGCAACATTATTAACCTGTCGATTCCTATACCACAGCCTGAAACGGTTGGAATACCATATCTTACAGCATGTAAATAATCCACATCAGCTTCCATAGCACTGTCTCTTCCATTTATTATTGATTGAAATTCAAATCTTTGCACCTGCTCATCATAATTAACTACTTGTTGGAAACCATTCGCTATTTCTCGACCTGCACAAAACATTTCAAACCGGACTGTTGTTCTACCATTCTGACTGTAAGCTAATGGGCTTGCTTCAACAGGTAAATCAGTGATAAATGTAGGCTGGATTAATTGAGATTCTACCAATTCATTAAAAATTAAATATTGTAGCCATTCCACATTTTCACTTGGCATTGCATTATTTATACGATGTTCATTTAAAATTGTTCTTAAAAAAGCCTCATCATTAATTTTTTCTTGTGAATAGCCTAAAAAATGCACTAAAGATTCTGCAACTGTAAAACGATCAAATCTTTCAAAATTTAGAGTATGTTCACCAAATTGTACATTTTCAGGATTTAAACCTACTCTGTCTATTGCATTTCTTATGATATCTTGAGTCATTCTGATTGTTTGTTCCATATCAGTATATGTTTCATAAAACTCAAGCATTGAAAACTCAGGATTATGTCTTGGTGAAATACCTTCATTTCTAAAATTATGACCGATTTCAAAAATACGACTCATTCCACCAATTAACAATCGCACAAGATAAGTCTCAGGAGCAATTCTTAAATAAGCATTACTTGAAGCGGCATTATAATGTGTAACAAATGGAGTTGCCTGAGCACCACTTGCAACAGATTGTAAAATTGGAGTTTCTACTTCCAGAAAGTTTCTTTGATAGAAATAATCTCTTATAGAGTGCACAATATGACTTCTTTGCTGAAATCTTCTCATTGAACTTGCATTTAGCATTAGATCTAATTCTCGTTGCTGGCGACCCGCATTAAAACCTTGATATAAATCACCAATCAACTCAATATTACTGTTTATCAAACGAATATCATTTAAAAATACGGTAACTTCTCCAGATTGTGTCCTGCCAAATTCGCCACTAATCCATACAAGATTGCCTCTTGAAACATTTTCTCTGAAATATGAAAAAGCTTCAGGAGAGGTTGCATTTCTGATACCACACTGAATAAATACTCCATCCTCATACAGATCAAAAAACAGAATATTTCTATATGTTCTCAAAGACATAATCCTTCCCGCTGTCACAACATGTCTGCTTCCTTCTTCAGGCAGCAAACTTTGCTCCCTGAAATAAGCTAAATCTGCAATTCTTTGTTCTACCTGATACTGATACACATTATTTTCCATTTTAGTCACCTTTTTATTGATTAATTTTTATTTTCTTACATAAACAAAAAAGCCCTGAGTTTCCTCAAGGCTTTGCTTTTTTACATTTGTCAGGTTTTAATCGCACACAGAAACCTGGCTCGTGCTAAAAGCAAAGCCATAAAGTTTCTTCTTAGATACGATGTTAAAAAACTGACTCATGATAAACTCCAATAATTTTTAAACTATAATCAATATAACAAGACTATATCAGAAATACAATTTATTTCTCAAAATCTTTTTGACGTAAATAAACATCATCAAATTCAACCTCTGAATAAATCAAGTGATGGAACAGTTCTGTTTTATTACCACGATCAAGTGTAATATGTGGATTAAAATCATGATTATAATCAAAACCTACACTTTGACAATACTCGTGAGCCTTCATAATATTTCCAGAAGCGACCAGAGCTACTGTTACATCAGGCTTTAGCCAATATACCACATCAACAATTATTCCATTGCAAGGAAATAAACTCATCATCGTTTTCATTGAAAACTTACTTGTTGCTTTCAAATCACAAAACGACAAGGTAAGATGCTTATCTCCGGGAAAATTTTTACTTGCTACCGATGCAGCCATATAGCTTTTTAACATTATCAATTTCCTTTTACTTTACAAGGAAAACTTGTGGTGCAAAAGCTCGCACTTCTTTTTTATCAGCATGAACATAATCATCCAGACAAAAAAGAACACCGCACAAATCTATCATGGTTTTTTTCTTGTGAAAATCTTTTAATGCCTGCTCTTTGAATTTTTCATAAAAATGTGCTTCACTTTCGGCAGAAAAATATGAAAACTTGTAATCTGGTTCATCTCCTTTATCAAAAGAATAGACCAGGCTTAACACGATTAGCTTTTCTGAACAAGTATCTGTATCGTCTACTGGAATAAACTTTTTATCTTCCAAGGACACAAACTCAGGCATTTTTGTGGTATAAAGAAAGCTTTTTTTACGATCCATAAAGTTCCACAGCGGAAAAGTATGAGATTCTATTTTTAACTCTTCTTCGTCATCAATAGCTTTGTCAACAATCATACGAGCAAAAAACTGCTCTTGCACAGTAGCAATCAACTCAGGCACTGATTTCGAGAAAAAATAAATTTGGTTTTCAAACTCAAAAAAAGATTTCATTTCTACATCCTCTTGTTGAGAGGCCATTGTATACTGATTTTTTAACGAGTACAACGGATTTTTGACAAGAAAAAAGGAGCCATAAAGACTCCTTCTTTATTTTTTTCTATAAATCAGGCTTTCTGAGTGTAAACTACCACTTCACCTTTTTTACCAGGCAGTTTCTTACCCAGACGTTCTTTCAGAACAGCCTCTTCGCCTTCTTCAACCTTAAATTTAAAGACGGGTTTATTCCAGAGCACATTCACTGATTCAACAGCAGCATACTCTTTTTGAGAAACCTGAACACCCGTTTTTTCATCTGTTACAGTTTTCACGATTACTGCTTGAGTCATTTTTTATACCCTCTATTTAAAATTAATTTATATTTTCGTTTGCTTCAATATAAACAGTATAGCTTGCTTTCATTACTGGTACAAGAAGAAATTTGTTTTTTTTTAATAAAAAAGAAGACTGGAGTCTTCTTTTAAGATAATACCTGAAAATTAGTTCAGAATGGTGTCTTTTCCATCCATCAAGGGTTTCAATGCATCAGGCACTTTTACAGTTCCATCTTCTTGCTGATAGTTTTCAAGAACAGCAATCATACAACGACCTACAGCAACACCAGAACCGTTCAGGGTATGAACATACTGCTTTTCTTTACCATCTTTGTATTTTGCCAGCATTCGCTTAGCCTGGAAATCTTCACAGTTAGAAATAGAAGCAATTTCACGATATTTATTCTGGCTTGGAATCCAAACTTCAATATCATAAGTTTTAGCAGCAGAAAAACCAAGATCTCCACCACACAGGCTCACAACTCGATAAGGAAGGTCCAGCAACTGTAATACTTTTTCAGCCTGATCAAGCAGATTCTCCAGTTCATCATAAGATGTATCAGCATCAACAATCTTAACCAGTTCTACTTTTTCAAACTGATGTTGACGAATCATACCTACAATATCACGGCTGTAAGAACCTGCCTCAGAACGGAAACAAGGAGTATGAGCCACCATATTTACAGGTAATTCTTCTTTGTTTAACATTGCTCCTGCATACAAGTTTGTCAGAGGCACTTCTGCTGTTGGAATAAGATAAGCATCCTCTTTATTTTCCAGTTTATACAGATCTTCCTGAAATTTAGGAAGCTGACCTGTACCATACAAAGCCTGACCATTTACCATATAAGGCAAGTAATGTTCTTCATATCCGTCTTCTTTATGCACCTTCAGCATAAACTGAATAAGAGCACGATGAAGTTGAGCAATATCATTACGTAAAACGACAAAACGACGACCTGCAAGTTCTGCACCTGCCTTAAAATCCATACGGTTTTTAACACTACCCAGTTGAGTATGATCTTTTACTTCAAACTCAAAATTTACAGGTTCAAGATGTTTTTTAATCTCAAGATTATCATTCTCATCCTGACCTTCTGTTACACTTTCGTGTGGAAAGTTAGGAATAGCCGCATAGAAATCAGCAAAATCATCGTTTGCTTTATTATATTGCTCCTGAAATTCTTTCAGAGATTCTTTTTTTGCCACTACCTCTGCAATATTTTTTTGCTTTTCAGTTTCATCTTTAGGTTTGTTTTTAGAAATTGCATTAATAAAAGTTTGGATTTCCTGAATCTTAGCATTCAGTTCAAGACGAGCACTATTTAATGCCTGAAACTTTTCCACATCAAGCATATAGCCTTTTTTAGCCAATAGTTGTTTGGCCTTATCAATATCTGTCTTGAACAGGTCATGAATATTAAAAATCTTTTTCATTACACTACTCCTTTTAAAATTATACCTTAGATTACTACAAGTGATTTTTTTCTTCAATCATTTTCTTTTCAAAAACAAAAAAAGCCCTGCCGGAGCAGAGCCTTTTCAAAGTTTTATCTTTAAATCAGGGACGAGGCAACTTTCCCATTATAACGACCTTTGTAATTTTCAAGAAGGAAACTCATCCAATCTTTTTTTGTCAAAGCTGGGTTTTCTGCTTTTTTAGTTTCCAGCAAAGATTCCAGTTCTGATGTGGTTAACTCTGGGAAGAAAGTTCTTTTAATATATTCAATCTCTGCTTTTACAGCTTCAGCCCTTTCCGTATCTCCACGCTTAACAAAAATATCATAGGAAGCAGTTGTGTTTTTAAGTTGCTGATTCAGCACATTTTCAATGAATTTTTCTTCAGTGACGACATCTTTTTCCCAAATTAGTGCATCTTTACCGAGGGAAGCTGTGCTCAGCTCACCCAGAGTCAGTGACACCACGTTCTTCATAGCAGTGTTTTTGGTTTTAAGAGCTTCAATTTTTTGTTTCTGAAGAAATTCTTTTGTAAACACAGTAAACTCCTTAATTTTAATGATTTATTAACTTACAACATCTTCTCTAAGAAGAATTTAAAGATAGCACAGCCAAACTATGTGTACAAGAAAAATCATAATCTTTTTTTATTTTTTAATTCTGAATTGTTATCAGAGGACATATCTATATTTTTCATTAACATCTCTTTTTCCACCATTGAATCAAAAAGAGTTGCTTCTTCTTTTGATATTTTGAAAAAGTCTAACAATTGAGAGTCAGCAAAGAAATCATCTCTTCTCGTTGTTATATTTCTATTATCACTGTAAAATCTTTCAGGTGCTTTATAGATATTTTCTTCATAAGATATAGCCGTTATCGCTGACAAGGCTTCTTTAGGAAGTTCTCCTGCATACTGAACTCCTTTCCCAGATACATTTAAAGTTGCATACTTATAATTATAATTTGTCTCAATCCCTTCCACGAAATATTCCACTTCAGGATACGAAGAAAATATTAGTTTTTTCTTTAAAAACGAATTCATGAACAAAAATTTATCTAACTCCTGTTCTGCTTTATTTATATGCTCACTTAGTGATTTTATTGTTTTTTCATTTACATCCGTATCGGCAAATAAATTTATGAAATTTTCTTTTTTAATAACATTTGTTGTATCACCATTTTTCCAGTCTTCTATTACATTGCTATAACCCGGCATCTTGCCATGTAAGAATTTTTTATAAATACCAAATCTTGATTCTCTGCTTTCAATTAAAGAGAACTCTTTTAATATATTTTTAAAATCATTTTGAAAATCATAAAAAGATAAACTATCTCCACAAGAATATTTGTTTTCCCATACAGAAATATTATGCAGGCCAGCAGAACTAATAATAAATGATTTAATGCCTTCTTTATCAGTAGGAAAAGCTCTTATCGAATTTTCAAATGAACTAATTGATAATTCTCCCTTATCATCTTTTGTTTTTACATGTTCACAAAATTTCTCAGATCTTTCATTTACATATTTAAAAGAAAAGGAAACCAATTCATTATTTTCCTGATAGGCTTTTTCAATCGACAATAAGAACTCATATAAGGGTAGTGATTTTAATAATGCTACCTTTCTTGTGCTTTCTTCTAAATTTTTATTAATATAATCCATTTTTATTTATCCTTTAATTTGTTTATTATAATTATACAACACAAGTAGAAAACATCACCTTTATTCTATAATCTTTTTTTATTTTCTAATTTTAATTCATCAACATCATCATAATTCATGCTTTTCATAATGATGTTTTTTTCTATTTCAGCATCAAAAGCAATAGCTTCTTCCTTTGATATTTTAAATAACTTAAAAAAACAATCCGGCAATTCGGAGAACAAAGTTTCTTTTTTAATTTCAAATTCTAACAAAGATTCTGTTAGTTCGAACACATAAAAAATATATTGCTTTTCACTTAAATTTAAACTGTTTATTTCTTCTAATTCTTCTTTTTTTATTTCATCCAACAAATCTTTTTCTATTTTAATTCCTTTGCCTCTTATTTCTAATCTGGTGGTGGACAAACTTCCATTTATTATACACTTTTCTTTAAAACTTTTTATTTTAGGATATTCAACAAATAACAATTTTTTATCTAAAAAAGATTTCATCATTTCTAATCTTTGAAATCTTTCATTGCAATCATCAATCATTTTTGCGAGATTATGAGGATTCTGGATTTCTATTTTTTCTGATAAACCTAAAAAACTATTATTTGTATCTATATTGTCTAATATACCATCTTGCCATTTTTTTATAATTTCAAAATAATTAGGCATTTTTCCATGAAAATATTTTTTATATATATCAAACCTTTCAGAACGGTATTTTAAGTGTGAAAAATCTTTTAATATATTAAAGAAATCTTCTTTATATATTTGATACAAATCACCATTAGCAAACCGATAGTCGTTTTGCCATTTTGATATACCACTTAAACCTTTTGTGTTGGCGGAATAATCATGTATTCCATTTTCATCTGTTGGAAAAGCATCTATTATGCCATTAAAAGATCCAAAACTGTTAGATGCAAAAATCTCTTCTTTTTTTAATTTTGAAGAATAATTAAAAGAGAAAGAAATAAGAGAAGTGTTTTTTTTATAAGCTTTTTCTATAGATAATAAAAATTCATATAGAGGAAGGCTTTTTAAAAAACATATTTCTTTTTGAACTTCTTGTAATTGAGAAATCAGTTTTTTCATTGTGTCTCCTTTTTTATTCATTATAACTTATTAAAATATAAATCATAATCTTTTCTTTTTACTTAAAGTTTCATCTTTATTATTTTTATTGACCTTTTGCAATATTAAATATTTCTCCATCTCTGTTATTATTTCATTAGCTTCGCTTTCACCTATTTCCATATAGGTGATCAATGGCGAATCTTTAATTGTTGTTGTTCTGTTTACTACAAAATGGCTTTGACCTGCAAAATTAGCAACTTCTATAGGATACTTGCAATGAGGTAAATTATTTATTTTTTCTTGAATATCTTTATACACTTCTGAATCTGAACTCTCATTATATATAATTTCTGCATTTTCAATTTCTAATCCATTAAAAGGAAAGAGATGCATTATTAATTTAAATTCAGAAATACACTCATAATTAGTTAAAATTTCTTTCAACAAAGCATAGTTATAAAAAAATAAACATTTATTTTTTTCTCTTTCTATATCATTTAAATAAGTTTCATTACCTTTCAACAATTCGATTTTTTCTCTCGAAAAAGATAAGCAAAGGTTTCCTTTTTTCCATTCATCTATAATTGATTTGCTTTCAGGCATTTTTTCAATAATATGTTTTTTATAAAGATCAAATCTATCCTCTCTTCTTTTTAATGTTTTAAAATCAGAAAAAACTAATTCAATACACTCTTTGTATTTTTTAAAGAATGCACGGTCTTTTGCTTTATGTTTTGAAATTTTTTCAATTAGTTCATCGTAGCATCGACCTATATTACCGAGACCTTTCCAATCAATGCTTTTATCAAGTTCACCTTTTTCATTTATAGGTTTAATCAAAAAACTGTCATAAAATAAAGAAATCGGGGCGGCTGAATTATCATGGACCGACATAAAATCTATCTCTTTTAAAAAAATTGTTTTATATTGAAAGGAAAAAGCACATATTTCTTTATTTACCGCATACACATTTTCTATTGAGAATAAAAATTCAAATAGTGGAACACTAAGATACCAATTTATTTGATCATCGAGTTTTTTTATCTTTTTTTGCATATTTAACATATCTTCTCCAAAAAAATTGACTCATATTAATTTTACAATAAGCATTATAATCTTTTTCTTTTACAATTGACCGAGATATCTTTAGACTCTTCATCATCAGTTGAATTCAGCTTTCTTCTTATTAAGTGTTTCTCAAAGTCACTTTCTAATTGTTCTGCTTCCTCTTTAGGAATTTCCATCAAATTAATTATTGGTAAACTTTTATTAATTCTCGTTTGTCTACTTACAACGAAATTATTTAAATTTATTGAACCACCTCGTTTAAAAGGATAAATAACATTGCAACTATTATTAAATTTTAAAGAAACCTCTTCTTCGATTTCTTTTTCAGGGGCAGAGGAATATATGATTTTATCATTATAAACACTAACAGAATTATTCTTATTATAAACACCAACCTGATTATCCTTAAAATCTACAGAAAGCACAAAATGATCTATAAAAGAATAATCCTGAAGCATTTCTTTTAATAAAATCAGTTTTTTATAAAAAAGTAATTTTGCCTGTTCTCTTTCTATATCCTGTAAATCTATTTTCTTGTATTTTAAATTTAATAAACCCTGATCAAATTTTAAAAATTCTGTATCGGATAATATATGTTCAAGACAACCTTGCTTCCACTTCTCTATTATTTTTGTATATTCAGGGATTTTTCTGTGCATGTATTTTTTATATATATCAAACCTATCCTCTCTTTTTTCAATCTAGGAAAAATCCTCTAACACACTTTCAAAGTCTTGCTTATACTTCTTGAAAAATACAGGATTATCAAAACCATTATTAATCAAAAGTTGGCAGAATTTATGGGAACCACAACCTATTTGACCAAAAAAATCGGTATCTATTGTAAAATCCCTTATCCCATATTCATTTGTTGGAAAAGCAGTTACACTTTTATCAAATACTGAAATATTTCCACTTTTTTCATTATCTTTTATATAATTTAACTGATCAAAAGCAGATGGTTTATACTCATACGAAAAAGAGCAAAATTGAGGATTTTTTTGATATGTCATCTCGATTGATAATAAAAATTCATAAAAAGGCAAAGCTCTTAACAAAGCTTTTTTATTTTCTAAATAATTCAATCTCTCATCTAAGTCTAACATATTCTATCCTTTCTAAAAATAATTCTTTCTATCGTAGCATTTATATATATTCAGTTGCAATCTAAAAATTTTATATTTATTTTCTTATTTCAAAATTTCTTAGAAATAAAAAAAGACTCCGAAGAGTCTTTTAAATTATTTACGGGCTATTTTGATCAACCGCAATACTTCTCATAAAAACGAATTTTCTGTTCCAGGAAGTTATCTGGATTGCTGATATTTACAGAAAGCTCAGTTTCATTCAGCTCTGGAGTGATAAAACCAACCACAGATGCCAGATTCAACTTTTCAATACGGCTCAGAACTTCTTTATGAATTTCCTGATTTACTTTCGTTCCATAAGTCTCAACCAGTGCTTTTGCTGCTTCAAAGTCACCTTCTGACTTAATTCGCTGAATTTCTGCCAGCAGTTTACCAAACATTTCTTGAGCATACTGCACATCTTCAACTTTGATGTAATGAGCACCATTCTCAACAACCATACTAATTTTATCTTTATCAGCATGTTCCAGAACCCAGGTAGAAATAATCTGGCGATTACGGAAGTGAGCCTGAGTCAAATCATTACCCAGTTTAACACGACGCAACTGACCAATAGCACCATTTGTCAGATAAGCAACATATTTAGCCAGAGCAGCTTCTTCCACATTTACATCTTCACCAAAGACACCAATTTCTTTCAGTTTTGGATCAGCAACATAATAAAGAGCAACCGAATCAGCACGACACTCTTCAATTACAGAGTAATAAGTTGACAGGTCATCAGCACTTACACCCGGCAGAACCTTACAGGAACCATGCCCAGCAATTTCATGCAGATCTGTATGCAGAACCCCCGTCTCATTACCATAGCGATCAATCACATCCTGATAACGAGCCAGATACAGTGCTTTTTTCAGGGGAATATCATATGTATTACGTGATGAATCCACATTTGATAAAGTCACAGATTTAGAACCATAATCTTCACGAATCCAGTCACTGTTTGGCAAATTCACACCCAGTGGCAGAGAAGGTGAGGTTTCACCAGCCATTGATACCACATTAATAGAACTCGCAGACAAGCCTGTTGCTTTCTCTTTCTTAAAGCGAGCATCCACAGGTAGATTGTCTTCAAAGTATTGAATAAATTCAATAATTTTTTCTACTTTGGCGGTTTGTTTTGGATCTTTAAAAGCTACGATACTTTCAAAATTACAACCTACTCCCAGCGGATCTTTGTAAGATTCGATAAGACCATTAATGAAATAAATATCACTGTCTTTATCCTGCACCCAGGCAATACAATGCTTATCAAAATCTTCAGCAGAACCTGTCTCATAACAGGTAATCAATGTTTTGATTGAATTATACTGCTCATCACTTTCTGTGAACTCCAGAGCTTTACGGAGACTTTTTACAATCTCCTGCACATATTTACCATGCCGACCCGTTTCACAAATTGTTTCACGAACAATACTACCATCTGCTTGTTTAACCAGACGTTCATTGAAGCCAAATGGAGGCACTTTTTTACCTTCAATTTTTGGATAATTTGCTTCACGGAATGCCATGACTTCTTCTGTCGTCAGATTTTCGTAAAAATTCATACCTGACTCTTTTACCACATCCACACCCGCCTTCTGAACAGTGCGGAATTCAGAGATCGTTTTGTCAGAAAGAATAGATTTGACAACTTCGTAATCAGCAAGGGAAACATCTTTAACCTGTTCCAGCATTTCAAGAGTCAGAGGCAGGGCAAGGCGCTCACCACTCATGGTATGATAGATACCATTATGAGCAAACAGAACGAACAGGGTTTCACCCAGAGTATTTTTAACGGTATTTTCAACAGGGGTTTGCTTATACAGATTCACCAGTGCAGTCATCAGGGGAAGATTGTGTCGAGAACACTGATCAAGAGCAATTCGTTTACCCCAAAGACCCGCCTCAGAAAGATGATAAGCCAGCTTTTTCTGGACATCCGTCAGGTTATCAAAACCCTCAGTATTAAGTTCAACAATTGCGATATCACCAAAACGTTCTGAATAAGTCATCTTAAATCTCCTTGTTTAAAGTTCAACTACTATAGCATCATCATCTATTTCTTTAAAGCACTTTTTCAATCTAAATGACTGCTTGTTCATTTCCAGAGCAAATTTTTTTGATTTATTCGTAAAAACATCGTATATCATCAATATCTTTACTTTAAAAGGAAAAAATTATGATTACAAATGCAACTCATCAACACATCGAAGAAGCTAAAAAAGTTAAAAAAATACTAGCACAAGTTGTTGCTCTTTTGGTTTTAGGAATAGTATGTGTTTTTTTTGCCATAAAAGGCTATAATTATCAAAAATCAATTGAACAATCTTCTTCATATGAAGATAAAAATTCTTTTGCTGTTTATAGTCTACTTTCAAAAAATGTAGTTCAACTTAAAAATCTTTTTACTAATGATCAAAAAACCAAAGATCAGTTTATAGATCAACTTAAAGATTCCTATCCTTCAATTAAAATAAAAGATAATACTCTTTATTCCAACTCACATGGGTTTAAAATTAATATTATTAATAATGGAATCAGTTTCAAAGGAAGTAAAGTATTATGCATGAGAATTCAAAGAGAAATCGCTAATACTGATATTAAACTTTACAAAGAAGATACACTTATTAATATCAATGGATGTGAAAACTTTAAAGAAAATACAAATATGAAAGTTATATTTTAATTTTTATACTCATAAACTAATAAAAAAGCCTCTTTCGAGGCTTTTTTTAAAAATTGAAATATCATTACTTATCAAGATATGCTACAAGATCTTTTACTAACTGTAAACGGAACTGACCAAACTTGCTTTTTTTAACATCCCACTTAGGTCCACCCTCATAGAATTCTACCTTAGCTTCTTCTTTACTTTTAAGCAAATGGCATTCAACAGGAAAATCTTCATCAAAACCAAGTTCAACAAACATCTTTTTCAGTAAAGCACGACCGTCAAGTGAAGCTTTAACTCCAAACTGTTTTTGCATAAGGTCATAGGTATTGTTACAGATCCCAACTTTTTTGTTTGGAATCGTCACCAGCAGTGATTCAAGTGTCTGTTTAAGTTGTGATTTAATCGTTTCCATAAGTCCCTCAGTAATCTGCAATTTCAAGCTTTTTATTGTCTAAATACAGGTTACTATCATCAGATATCGGATGCAAGCTGTTTTTCAATTAAATAAAGTCTTTTCAAGACCATCAATAATATTCTTGTGTTCTGAATACTCTACAAGATTATCATGAAGAACTTCTGTTTCTATAGAATTTAAAACCTTGTTATTGACAAGGATATATCTGTCTTTTCTGTGTATTATGCAAAAACAGACAGGTTCTTTTATTTTTATATTTTTTAAGTCAAATGTTTCATGAAGCTTATCTATTACTCTTTGGTGTGTTGCTTTATAAAGATAACTACCCTGTTCGCTATAAATCAGCCTCCCTTTATCTATATTGAATCGTATCAAACCCATTTTGCACCTCTACAAATGTTAAACTTTACCTTTACCTATTTTTGAAATTTCATAGCTAAAGGTATTGCCTTTTTTATCACAAGCTGTTTTTAACTCTGGTATTGTTTTTATACCAGAATTTTTAATATTTATTCCATTGAATTTTACCAGTAAACCTTGTGTACTTTTACTTGTGCTTTCAATAAACATGGATTGACATTGTTCAGGAGTCAGAAAAGTCAGGCTAATATTTAAAATTTCATTATTTTCCGATAAATTGTAATGATATTTTGATTTTTCGTTACCAAAAGCATAAATATCTTTTTTATCCACAATATTCTGGAATTTTTCAACATCACTTGCTTTATATAAGTCCGTATCGATCATAGTTTTGATATAAGAAATCTTCTGGATTTCTGTCGTCATTGAATCTCTTTTAATATCAAAAGACACATGCTGAAGAAAAGATTTATTCGCAATCAAAAGCAAGCCAAATAACAATACAGGCGATAAACAGATAAGGATAAGGGATTTTAAACTTAATTCTTTACTCATTTTTTCAGCCTCAATGTTCATGTTTACTTTCATTTTTATTCTTTTTTTTCTGGTTATCAAATTTATTTATTTTTTATTCAATTTCTTTTAATTTTCCATAAATCAGATGAATACATTTGTCTTTTGTAATAACAGAAAGCATTTTTTTCAGTTCTTCTACGGGATCTTGATTATATTTTATTCTCAAAAGATTAATCTTGTTTTTTTTGCAAAAATCAGTTTTAACTTTATCTCTTTTTTTATTTGCAACAAAACCTTCTTCACCACCAAAAAGAGAGGATGCTCTGAAATGTTGTTCTCCATCATATTCAATACATAGATTCAACTCTGCAATAAAGCGATCAAAGCGAAGCATATTTATCATTTTACACTCAGGAAACATTTTTTCTTTTTCTACTTCATACTTACTTAAAAATTCATCCATTGCAGGAATTTTTTTCGATTCCTGAGATTCCCTCATGCACCGCTCACAATCCTTTCCCGACAAATGATGATCAGGTCTTTGAATAAAATAGCCATGTTTTCTACAAACAATAGTAATATGAGTTTTGTTATTACTGTAATTCACTTTTGAATAATCGTATTTTTCACCATGAATATTCAAAGCCTTTGTAATAAAACCTTCTGTAGTGCAAGCTCTGTTTTTTGATGTTTTACTGCCTGCCATAATTGCTTTTTTCAGACCACACTCAGGACAGCCTCTTTTATTGTAGGCATGGTTGTGAGGAGATTGGGAAAATTCACCATGTTCTTTACATACAATCTTTACTTTTACATGGTTATTAACATACTCTACTTTTGAGTAGTCATATTTTTCCCCATGTGCTTCTTTTGATTTTTGTAAAAAATTGCTAAAACGAAAATCCAAAGTCAAGCCAGATGTTTCTTTAGTTTTTTCCTGGCGACAAGAAGGACAACCGACTTTCATCAAATGGAGTTTTGGTGTTTGTTCAAACACACCGTGTTTTTCACACACTATTTTTACAGGATTTTGAGCACGTTCATACAGCACCTGGTCATAGGAGTAGACATTACCATGTAAGGACGCTGCTTTATTGATAAACTTTTCTGTGCTGGAGAGATTCATGATATGTTCTCTGTGCTTTAAAACTTGATCTAATTATAGAACACGAGAGAAAAAGTACAAGGTTTTTTTAATACAATAAAGCCACTTACTAGTGACTTTATTATATTATTTCACAACATTTCAGATTCTTTCATTTTTCCATTAAAAAAATACTCAAGCTTTCCTTTTTTATAAAGATCTCTCTGAACATCATCTATTGACCAGCCAAAATGGTTGATAAAAATAGGAGCATACATATGGAAAAAATCCTCAGATACTGTGCAATGAGGGGAATTATCACCTAATTCTTTCAACATTGATTTTATCAATTTTATACCGTATCCATGTCCTTGGAAATTATCTATAACTTTTAAACAACATAACTTAGATTCGTTTTTCGTCTTTTTTCCAATCGCAATTCCAGCCACATCACCATTATCTGATTTTAACACCAAAACAATATCTTCACCAAGCATAACACGAGGTGCAACCTTGTTAATAAACCAGTGTTCTACATCAGGATAAACTTCCTCTAATGTCTGGATGACAGGAAGAAGCATCATTATCTGAAACAAATTTTTTGCTTTTTCTATTTTCATAGCTCCTCCTGATATAATTATTTCGATTTTGATTATACCGAAGGAGAAAACTTAATGCTACTTTAAATCTTACATTTTCAGTCTTTTTGTATTTAATGACTCAACCAGACCTTCAAAAATTAATGATTCTTTTTCCTTAAAGGCTTCCAGATAGCCCTTTACTGAAGGAGAAATAAAATCTGGGAGTTCTTCATTTTTATAAAAAAGCTCGCGGGCTTTTGTACTGCTGATTACATCAATTCTAGGAAAACTTACCTCACTAATAAAATCCGAATGCCATTCTGGAAATAATTGCAGATAATAAGTGCTCTCATCACCTGTTTTACGACATCCTGTGATAAAAATTTTATCATCAGTTTCTGTTAATAATTTAACCAGTTTTTGCACTTCATTCGTCCACTCTTCATCCGTTGCAAAATCTGGCAGAGATAGAATAGAAACTTTTTTATCGCCTTTAAAGCCGTCAGTAATTTGTGTAAGCATTTCTTTTCTTTCTTCAAAAGAAAATGGGTTTTTCATAGTCCTTCCACCTTCTGAGCTACCAACCAGCAATACCAAATGATCGCAATTTCCTAAAGCATGTTTCATTACACTCTCATGTCCAACATGAGGAAGCTGAAAACGACCAATATACACATATACCTGATTCATACCTTTACCTCTCTTTATGTTTTGTTTAGTATACTAAACATAAGAGGGTTTGACAACTTTTTTTATCGTATTTTTAATACTTACAGCTTGCACAACTATTTCTTTGTGAGTGTCTCTCCACTTAAATATTTCACTTAAAACAGGCACCATTTCGAGTTTATTACCCGAAAAATTACTATCATTTATGACCAAATTCTCAATTTTCTTAATGCTTTTTGCAAACAAATCTTCTGGAGACGAAAAAGAACCCTTATTCATAGACGATCAGATCAGGAAAAACCAGCCGTTTAGGTTTTTAGAACAGGCAGAATCATTCATGTTAAATTTATCAAACACTTCTTTTATTTTATATCCTGCATTTATTATTCCTTTTGATAATAAAAAAAGCCATTATAAATATTGTAGTATCCCTGTTATTCAGGACGCGTTTTATAAATAACAAAAAATCCTATAGTTACATGATGTCGCCCATAGGATTTTTTAAAAATATATTATATCAAACACAAGAATCAGGCTCTATCCTTTTACCAAAATCTTCTTCAGTTAAATATTCAAGCACATCAGGATCTTCACTTAAGGCTGGAATACTTGATTTTGGCGTTTCGTTGAATTTTTTAAAGTCCAGATCCATGAAACCTATTAGAGTTCCAGAACCATATGAGTTTTCTACTCTATTAAAAATAACACAGATATCCATTTCATTTGCTATTTCCTGCATAATTTTTTTACCGTGTTTTACAGTCATCTTTTTAGCCTGATAAACCTCAATAAAAGGAATACCATCTTCAAGAGGAAGATACCCATTATTAAGGCCTGTAGATATTTTTAGTTCGTACTTCTCAATAACTTTTTTAAAACTTTTTTCAAGTTGCTCTGCATTTTGAGTATACATAATTTTCACCTTCCTTATTAAAAGGTAGATTTTATAATATTAATCAACCAAATTTCAACAAATAAGCCATCATAGCCGCACGCAAAGGATTTTCATCCGACACATAGATATCATCCGACTGATAAATAGCTTCCACCATAGCAGTCCATCTGTTTGTTGCTACTCGTGGACGAACACCTAAACCTGTATTAGCTTTTTTCATTTCCTTATGAATCCCGATATTTTCTTTAAACATTACGGGATATGCATCATTTGCGATTTTACAAAAATCATAAGCAGCAAGAGACATTTCACCCTGGAATACAATAACAGTGTCTCTTGTCGGGATATCACGAGCAATATTAATATCTTCCTGACCACGATACAGGAGATGAGCTACAAGCATATTAATTTCGAAATTACTCAATGCTTTGACATCTGATCTGGCCCATTTGTTCGGTGTTCCCTCAATAATATTTTTTTCATACAGAGGATACACATTACTGACATCAGACATGATATAATCTCTTTAAATATTGGTTAAGTAGCAAGAAGGTTAACTAAATTCAATTTTAGTCCCTTTCTGTTTTTTGTACAAGCTTTTTCTTTGTCCAAATTTAACTATTATCCGAATTTAAGAAGATATGCAATCATAGCAGCACGTAGTGGATTTTTATCTGTTGCATACTTGTCATAGCTATAGCCGTCTGATTCTCTAACAAAACTGATATTTGCCTCCCAGTTGTTGTTTGTTACTTTTTTACGAATACCAATACCTTCTTTTAATATCAAAGGATATGCATCATTTGCAACACTACAGAAATCATAGGCTGCAATTGACATCTCTCCCTGGAAAGCAATTACTGTATCTCGTGTAGGAATATCATAACTAACAATAATATCCTTTTTTCCACGATGAATAATGTAAGCAATTAGTGTATTAATTTGAAAATTAGTTAATGCACCGATATCAGCCTCATTCCAGTCATTAGGACGACCTTCAATTACATTTTTTTCATACAGTGAATATAATTTATTCATTATCAACTCTCTTTAATTTTATTTGAGCAGAGACCTAACTCACTTCATACTAGCTACTTTGCAGCCACAGTACAATTTTTTTCAACTTAACTAAACAGTCTTTCTCTTCAAGAGGATTGTCACTAAGCCCATACAGAAAGCAAAAAAAGAAGAAAACTGAAGTATTACTGAAATCATCAATGTTATTTCAATTTTAAACAAAGACCACAAACCTAAGAAAAATAAAGCTCCGGCAATAGTATAAAAAGATACTTCAAGGAAACTGCATGGATTTTTAAAAGGAGGCATTGTCATGGCATCCAATTTTTTCCACCACACCAATTTTTTGTTATATTGAGCATAAATTAATTGAATACTCAATACTAACAAAAACAAAGTGAAAATTTGAGTGAAGAAAAATGAAAATTCAACAAGAAAAGGAATAAAAGCTAAAATTGTTTCTTTCATCATAACCTCTGATTTCTAAATACAAAGAGGTAATAAACCCTTACCTCTTGTTTTTATTTAGTTAAAGTCAACCACAACATAACCGAAATCAAGTTTATCCATACAATGTAGAAGTTTAATTTTCACAACACAGTTACCTGAAACAAATTCTGTTTGACCAAAATCTGAATTAGAAATACTCCATTTAACAGTATCACTACAAGCAATTTTTTTAAGATCTTCATACTTGCTTTTTTTGCTATCATGTACAGAAACAGAAAGTCCTTCAAAGAAATTTTTAAAGTCTTCAAAAATACCATTAGGACCGCTACTTAATAATTCTACATTTTCAACAACGACATTTTTTCCATTTAAAAGAAAATCTTCATCTGTATCAATTTCAACAGACATCATGTACGCATTTTTACTTTTCATAAGTTCAAAATCATCTTTCATTTTGACTAATTCATCAAAAAACACTTTCGTGTCACCAGACATTTTTGCATTTTTCAAAGTCTGAATCAGGTCACTAGCTTTAACAATAGGTTTTTGCATTTTAATTTTCTCAAGCAAGAAGATTGATTTGTTCTATAGAAAAGATTATAGCAGATCTGAAAAAAGAGAGTTAGTGTTTTTTGTGATTTTTTCGCTTTTAAAATTAAATTTTATCTGATTTTAAAGAAACCACCACCTGAATAGCAAAGCAACAACTGATGTGATAATTAAAAAAATTACAGCGGGTAAAAATCCTATAAAAAAAGTTGTTGCGAGTGTAAAGACTATACCATTATCACGACTCATTTTACTTTTGTAAGCTCCTACAGCACCATAGACAGAACACATTACAATCCACGATATAGCTGTAATTAAACACAGCATCATTTTAAAAATCCTCTTTTATAAAGAGTGGAGCAAACATCAATTTTTCATTATATTAAATGCGAAAATGGATTTTTAATCCAAAGTATCTACCACCATTTCCGAACTACATTAATAATTTTTTTCAATATAAGCTAAATCAACATTTTGAAAGACAAAACCTATATTATTAGCATTACAACAATCAACAACATCCTGATATTCATCAAAATCATTTGTGTTATAATCTGGAATAACATCTTCATGTTCATACAAGTCAATTAAACTGTATTTCAGTTCAGATTCTTGCACTCCTGCCATTTCAGCCCATTCTTTTCTGTATGATTTTCTTAATACATAATCAGTGAAGGCTTCTTTATGAGGTGAAGCTACCAGTTCACCGTCCAGAAAAATATTCCAATATCTGTTATCGTACACATTCACAATAACGACTTGACCTTTCTGTTCAGTTTCCATAATTAACCTCATACAGGATTATTCTAAATTTGGTGCCCTGAGAGAGACTTGAACTCTCACTCCTTTCGGAAACGGATTTTGAATCCGCCGCGTCTACCTATTCCACCACCAGGGCAAATATAAAAGAATTATTCTGGTACACCGTGCGGGAATCGAACCCACATCTCCTTCTTAGGAGGAAGGAGTTTTATCCATTAAACTAACGGCGCATTTAAATATGCCCTGTCCCGTTTCTTAGAAGGTAGGATCGCTTTAGCATCCGCAGGGTCTTATCTGGCGCACCGTGTAGGACTCGAACCTACGACCTACCGCTTAGAAGGCGGTTGCTCTATCCAACTGAGCTAACGGTGCATTTCATCTTATATCTATTATACTTTCAACATTCTTAAAGTACAAGCTTTTTTGGTGCCTCCGGCCAGACTCGAACTGGCACAACCAATGGTCGAGGGATTTTAAATCCCTTGTGTCTACCAATTTCACCACGAAGGCAGTTATTTTTCTGGTGGCCCTTGTTGGACTTGAACCAACGACCAATCGATTATGAGTCGAGTGCTCTGACCAACTGAGCTAAAGGGCCATTCTGGTACACTTTGAAAGGTTTGAACTTCCATCCCTCACCCCGTCAGGAGTGAATGTTTTATCCGATTAAACTAAAAGTGTATTTTTCTGGTGCACCGTGTAGGATTCGAACCTACGACCTACTGCTTAGAAGGCAGTTGCTCTATCCAACTGAGCTAACGGCGCATTTTATTTTACATATATTCTAATGCTTACATTTTCAAAGTACAAGCTTTTTCTGGTGCCTCAGGCCGGACTCGAACCGGCACAGCTAATAGCCGAGGGATTTTAAATCCCTTGTGTCTACCAATTTCACCACTGAGGCTTTAAAATTTAAGGGTGTTAGCGCACCCTTAAACCACTTCTTCACAACACTAACATTAACAACTGCGACATTCAACAATCCTGGTGCCCCCTGCTGGACTTGAACCAGCGACCAATCGATTATGAGTCGAGTGCTCTGACCAACTGAGCTAAGGGGGCTTTCTGGTGCGCTGTATAGGATTCGAACCTATGACCTACTGCTTAGAAGGCAGTTGCTCTATCCAACTGAGCTAACAGCGCATTATATTAATCTACTTCTGGTGCCCCCTGCTGGACTTGAACCAGCGACCTACCGATTATGAGTCGGGTGCTCTAACCAACTGAGCTAAGGGGGCAAATATCCCTGATCTTCCTCACTGCTATACAGTCGTTTTTCAGCAGAAGATCAACACCTGAAAAAACATTGGCTGTATAACAGCATACTCTTCCTTAAACCTCTAAACTGGTGCCCAGAGCGGGACTCGAACCCGCACACCGATTAGGCGAGGGATTTTAAATCCCTTGTGTCTACCAATTTCACCATCTGGGCAAATATTTACTCTTGCATATCCTGCTTACAATCTGGTGCCCCCTGCTGGACTTGAACCAGCGACCTGCCGATTATGAGTCGGACGCTCTAACCAACTGAGCTAAGGGGGCTTCTGGTGCGCTGTGTAGGATTCGAACCTACGACCTACTGCTTAGAAGGCAGTTGCTCTATCCAACTGAGCTAACAGCGCATTATGTTTTTACTTTACTACACCTTATTTCTTCATTGCAACTACTTTTTTAATTTATTTATTTTCGACGATTATCGCTATTAAGTTTTAACTTTTCGCTTCATTTCCCGTCTTGATGTAAACATATTACCTACTTCTTTTATCACTGTCAAATCTTTTTTTCGTTTTTTTATAAATTTTTTTGTTTATTTTCAAACACTTAAATAAAATTTAAGCATACTCAACTATCCCTTTTTAAGTGGCTTTAAAATCCTTTTTTTGTTATTTTTTAGACAACAAAAAAGGGTCCATTCTCTGGACCCTTTCGGTGATTCTCTTTACTGTTACAAGATTATCATCTGTTTTGAGTCCACAACAAATCTCTGCTTAATCTTAAAGCAGATAATAATCTTATTATTATTGATGAGTTGTGGCACTTAATTTCAGACGACATGTATAAATACTCTCTTGTTAATCTTTCCTCTATGATAGTAGCTCTCTTTCATGAAGTCAAGTTTAATTTCATGACTGTTATTTAAAATAAAATTCATACTTTAAAGTATAAACAGTATTTTCTGAGTCGTCGTTATTTCTCGCACAGGTCATACCGCCCCTCCTTCCTTGTGCATATTCCTTTATAGCTTTGACAGACTCACCATTGACAGTAATATCTTTTACATGAAATTTAGTCATATCCATCTGACTAAATATAGAAGGACAAATTGAATTGTTAGTTTTGAAATAGACAGAAAATGTATCGCTTTCCTGAAGTTTTAATTTAGGATTTTCAACATAGAACAAAACATTTCTATCCTTATAGGCTTTATAACCATCAACTGTAGAATTTACAGCCGAAGCCTGTATCCCTAATAAAGTGGCTGTATCTATTTTTTCTGATACAAAAAAATCATTGCTTTGCGTTGCCTTATTGACGACTCTCACAATATTATCTTTATCTGCTCCTGCTTTTCCAATCATAATAGCAACAGTCACAATAATAATAGCTGCCACACCACCAACAACACGTTTAACAATATCCATCATTTTCTCCAGTCATATTAAATTTTCTTTTCTAACCTACACCAGACAATATGCTATTTTCAAATTTTATTCATTTTTGACTTTGCTTTATTTTTATATATTATTATTTAATGAATAATCATTTTAACTAGGAATAAATATGATGGATTTCCACAGTATCATTGAGTTTTTATTAAAACCTGTCAATCTCTGGATAATTGCACTTTGTGCCATCGGCTATAAAATGACGGATAACTATATCCAAACGAAGAGAATTATCTATAATTATTTCAGTTATACCCAAAATGGCACCAAATGCTGTGGTGTAAAAAATTACTACACTGCTATTCATTTTAATGAATTCAAAACCGAAGAATTTTTTTCAGAAATAAAAACTATTCGTATTGAACTATCACCTGAAGGGGACATGAAATGTCTTATGGCTGATATTAACGATAAACAACATGTTCTTTCTGTTAATAAAATAGAAGAATTTTCTAAACAGCATAGCAAATAATGATGTTTTTGTAGAAATAAAAAAAGAGCCTTGAAAAAGCTCTTTTTTATTGTTTATTTTTCATTAAAACCTCAGTTGTTTTTCAATATCAATAATCGGTTTTTTTGAACCATGCACAGGGCAAGGTGTTATCGATTTAATCTTGAAATTAATTCCGCTTAGTTCTATACCATATTTCTCTTTTAAAAAATCTTTTTCAGGTCTTACCTTCTCAAGAACAATACCTGTTGTATCATCACTGTGAAAACGAATACTCTTAAGTTTTTTCAGTTTTCCTTCTGATAATAAATTTTCTACAATAATAAATAAATCTCTGCCTTCTTTGCCTTTTTCCTTTTCACCCAGATCGTTATCAAAATCTATATGGGTTATTTTAGACTCATTAATTCTTAAAGCTTCAAGAGCAGCATCGAATGTTTTTTTCCATACTATCTTATTTAAATCTTCTAACGGATCAGCACCTATAAATATCACAGGATCTCTACAGTCATCAACCCATAACCTTTCAAAATCCACAGGAATATCCAATTTTAAATCTTCACTCATAACTCACCTGACTTACCTTGATTTAATCAGCAAAATATCAAGTTCCTTTCTTGAAAAGGTGTAAACATGACCATCTACTTCCATATAACAGACTTCATTATTCATTCTGTTTACTGAAAAACAGTCAGCAAGATACTTTTCTTTTACTTGCCTGGCAAAATCCCCGTCCCGCAATTTCGCAGAACTGGTTGCCGTTTCTTTATATGCTTTTACTTCTGGCATATTCGCACCACAAGCAAACATCATTCTTTTAAATAAACCTGGTTCTTTCATAGCTGTATACATGTTACACTCCGAATTCAACCTTTATATAAGTACTATAACACCTAGATAAAAAATATACAATAAAAAAAGGAGACCTTTCAGCCTCCTTAAATATACTTTTTTAATACTTAACCTACCAGTGGAAGAAGGTAATTAATCAAGTGAGTTAACGAGTAAATACCTAAACCAATCGCTCCACCTACAATCGTTCCGTTAATACGAATAAACTGTAAATCATCGCCTACTTTCTCTTCAATCAGGGAAGAAATCTGCTTATCATCCAGCTTTGTTAGGTAGTTAACAAAATATTCATCAATTTTTTGACCATTCTTAACAATGAATTCAGGTAAATAAGTCAATGCTTTATCCTGCACAAACCCTTTCACCTTCTCATTGGTTTTTAAAGAATTAATAAAGCCATCAATCATTTCATCAATCTGTTTTCTTACCTTAGAATCTGAAGAAGTTACATCTTTTTTCAGCATAGACTGACCTTCAGAAACCAGATTCTTTAACAAAGTATCCAGATCGATTTTATTAATCATATTCTGTTTGATTTCTTCAATATTCTTCTTGCAGTCTGGATTCTCATGCACATAAGTAATAAATTCCAAAACATATTCGTCAACTTTAGAACGTAGTCTTTCACCATGTTTGTGATTATATTTGAAAATAAATTCATCTAAAGAACCTTTCAAATCAGGATCACCTACAAAGTAACTTTTGATAGAACCAAACATACCGCCATCTTCTTTTACGATATCTTTAATATACTCAATCACCATTTCTTTGTTTTCAGGATCAGCAAGCCAGCCTGATACATGATTCAGAATAAAGTTAATAACCTTGTGATGAGTGCCTTTCTTGAAAGCATCAATTAAAGTTTTTACCGTGATTTCCTGAACATTAAATTCCTGAAATTTCTTAACAGCAATCCCTTTTAGATACTGCTGCAAATCCTCACCTTCAAGCTTACTTACAGCACTCAAAAGCACCCTTACAGCAACATTTGTAAGGTAACGCTTATTCATCCCAAGCAGTTCACCTATTTTTTCTGACAAGGGGAACTTCTTGATAGTCTCTTTTACATACGACTCCGATAAGAAGTTTTCTCTTACAAAAACAGATAAGTTTTTACCTATCTTATCTTTGTTTCTTGAAATTAAAGCTGTATGAGGAATAGGCAAATTTAAAGGCCGTCTGAATAATGCTGTTACAGCAAACCAGTCAGCAACACCACCCACCATTGCCGCTTCTGCAAAGGCAATCACATAACCTAAACCCGGATAATGGCGTTCAAAAATACTGGCAACTACATACACAGCAAGAGATACAATCAAACAAATCCCCGCCATATTCTTCGTGTTTTTCACCTTGATATTCCCCTTTATTTTTTATCGTTTTCAGCATACGCCTTATAGCATAGTAATTCAACACTTTTTTCACCTTCTCAATAACTTATCAAATTTTCATGTTTTCACTCACGCAAATTTTCTATTATTCCTAAAATGCAAAATCTTGTTGAATTTCCATACAAAAAACTTGCTTTTATTTTACTTTAAAAAAATCAACAACTTACGATTTTATTTTATTCTATAAATTTAATATTAATTGTTTATATATTCTTATATTTTAAAATTAATTACTATATTATTTTAATTTTTATAAAAATTCGACATTTTATATTAAAAATAAGCCTTTAAAAAATTGCGATCACATAGGCACTATGCTATTATTACTTTCGTCAACACAATAAGAGAGGATATCCCAATGATAAAAGCAAACCTGATGAACAAATTGATTCTGATTCTTGGTCTGGATATTTTATTCCCTAACAAATTTAAAAGAGAAAAATTTTCTTATCTTCCTGCTTCTTTTAAAGAATTTTATGCTCGTGAAGATGCTTTTGATATTATCAAGGCTTATCACAAGAAGGAATTTCGCCGTGAAGGTAAAACCCTGATTTTCACCATGCAGAATGAAACGGTGGTTTTAACCGACAAACAAATTGATCGTTTAAAGTTTAACAAAATTGTGCCTACCGAAGTTGCTGTTGAAAATAAAAAGGAAAAAGTTGCTGCTTAATTAGTTCAACTCTCCTTTAGCGATAAAGGAGATTACAATCTGCCCCCACTCTGTGAGTTATCACTCATGAAAATAAAAAAAACGAAAAGCCTGACTTCCTAATCAGGCTTTCGCTTTTTATAACCTTTTATTTTTTATCCAATTCTTTGAAAATTTAACAAGCTATTGGCATTTTTCTTAATAAGCATTTGTTTGCTATTATAAAATTCTCGTCTGAATTTATGAAAATTTAATAAGGTATTACTGCACTACAGACTGACCTTGCCCCTGAACCTGATTTTCACTCTGTGTGCTCATCTGCTTATTGCTTTCTTTTGTTTCATTTTCAGAGGATTTTTCTTCTGAAGAATTTGTCATTTTTTTATTTCCATTATCCTTAGAGTCATTTGTTCTATCATTATTTTTTGTTTCGTCAGAAGAATCGCCCGTTCTTGGATGAATAGATGTTCCAGAAGTATTATTTGGCATATTTGCATAGCTGATATTTGCGGTAGCTAACCCCATAGAACCTAATACACAGCAGACAAACATAGATACTTTTTTCATAATAATCACCTCTTTGCTTTATTCGTTAGCTCATTTATACTGTTTTTCTCTTTTTTTGCAAATCTTCAAACCACACTTTCAGACTTCTTCTTATTTTTTTCATATTTAAAGCCATATTTGCTTCATAGTATTTTCTGTTATAATTGTTACATATTCATTTATTTACGGAATCTCCCATGCACTTTAAATATTACGACGACCTTAATACTTTTGATGATTTGAAATATTACTTATCACAAGAAGAATCAGCTTTTGCTATAGAACGTGACTTCTTTGAAGTAGCTGAGCACCTTATGAAAAAGAAAAGCCCTAATGCTTTTTCTCTTTTTCTTGAACATTTTCACCACAAAATCATAGATGGTGAATATAGGCCTTCTCCAGCTTATCATCATGTTCACGATCTTTTTTTAAAAGCCGCTAAACAACCCGATTATTCAATCTGGATAGATACTTTATATCAAAATGGTTATGACCCTGTAATTAAAAATCCTGATAAAATAAAGTATGGTGAACTTATTTCTAAGCTTTTTCAGGAGAAACTTTATGAACAACTGGATTACCTTATTGAAAAACATAATTTTCCTAAAACTATTTCTAAAGAAGATGTTTTGAATCATTTTGTAACTATCTGTATTCAAAAAGACCCTGTTTCATTTGAAAAATTTGAACCCTATAAAATCTACATACCTCTTGATAAAAAAGAACATCTGTATTCTAATATCAGGGATGAAAATATCGATAATATATTAAAATTACTTTCTTTATTAAAACAATCAGAATTATACAGTAAAGACATTGCTTCCTATGAAGAGGATAAATCAACACTTTTCTTGCAAATTATTATTAATAATAATTTAAGTCTCGAAAGTATTCAAAAATTTAAAGACTACTTTAATATTTATCATATCGAGCCACTTTCTTTTAAGGAAGTCCTTGAACCCTGCTTCTCAAGAAGAGACGGGATTGAATCGATTTTTACGGATCTTAATAAATTAAAAAATCTTCATTCATTAGGACTTGATGATTATCTTTCTGAAAATGTCGAAATGTCAAAAACGATTCGCTATGCATTTATATCATCTTTCACAAGCACCCTTAGTCATAAAATAGATAAAACGCCTCTTTCTTTATCACAATTTACTTCTCTTATTCCTTACTATCCTTTAGCAGAATACAGCAATAAAAAACAGGAAGTACTGCTGTCTAATTTTATGTATCATTTCAAAAATCATCAGGATACTTCAAAGACTGAAGATTTTATTAATTTTGTTTTTAATGGTCAGGTAGACCTCGTTTTCCTCGATGATAAACTTTTTAATAACAGACAAGTTAACTACAATTTTAGTGAAGAAAGCCTTGAAAGAATGAGATCGCTTATTCATTCTCTCTCTGAGAAAAAAGAGATTATTTCTCTTATTAATAACACCGACAATAATTCACCTGCTACTACTAAAAAGAGGCTTTAAAGCCTTTTTTTATAATCTTTTTCTTCGCACAGAAGGATTTAGAGTATGATCTTCTTTAGGCACTTCTTTTAATAGCTTTTCTTTTAATAACATATTTTCATAAATACAAAGCAACTTTTTGGAATGCTTGAAATTATCTTTCATTCTTCTGTACTCATCTGAATTGTCATGCACAATATAACATTCAATTAAATTTATAAAATCCTCATTATTTTCATTTAGTCTAAAACCACATAGTTCCAATGATGAAAAGTAAGGAGCACGTTCTTTACCTAAAGATTTATTCTTAAAAGAGATCTCCCTAAACAATTTGTAGAACTTACTTTCATCAGCTTCACTCAATCTATAGTTTTTGTTTTTAACCTTAACATCTTCTAAAAAATGGAAATACAACAGACCATTTTCGTGAATATGCTTTTGAATGATTTTTCCAGAGAAAACACCCTCTAAATCCTCTAATTCAAAACCAGAAGAAACCTTACCTCTGCCATAGTAGTTGCCACTCACATAGGTTTCTAAACTTGCCTTCTTGTTTTCAATATAACTGATAAACATACATTCTTTCACTTCATCATCTTTTTCTTTTCTGAACAATCTCACATGATTTTCATCATCTCTATAAAATTTTTTATCCTGAATCGCCAGCATTTTATATTCTTTTGATAAAATACCAAACCAGATGTTTTCATGCAGTTTTTTAACTTCAAAACTCTTTTTTTTGTCACCACCATTGAGAAAACAAGAAAAATCAACATAACAATCTTTAGCAGATTTCTTTGAATATGTTTTTCTCAAAAAAGGCTCTATATCATCAATATTCATATTGCTTATTATTTTATGAAAAAGATAATCTTTTACTTTTTTAAGCATCATAATCTTTTCCTACTCAATGTTACAGCATTATCAGATGGTTTAATCATTTCTTTCAATATGGCATTCTCATAAAGAATATATAAAACAGGTCTGTTTTCAAGAATTTTTCTGATAGATTCTATATCTTCAGGTGTATTATCTTTTCCTATTTGATAGAACATCTCTTTCAGACTTTCTTCTTGTTCCCTAACCTGAAAATAAGAATCTGCAAAGCCTTTTACAAATTCTGGCTTATCTATTTTTACTTCTGACTTCTCAAGCACATGAGCAAAAACAGAATAATAAGCATGTTCGTAATGCCATTTCACTGTTGCTGTTGATCTTCTCTTTATAAGAAATTGAGCATATTTATCAGCATTCTTTTTTATATGCTCTGTAACCTGTTCTGATTTTAATAAATCTGCAAGTTCTTCATTGAAATCATAATCTTTATAAGGATAACCCTGCTTCTCCATATGCTGAATAAACATCAATTCTCTTAAACGAGGTTGCTTTTCTTTTAAATCGAATGCAAAAGACATGACGAATGCATTATTTTTATAAAAATCTTCATTATTTTTAAGAAAGGATTCTTTTGTGTTTTTATTAAAGGTATCAAACCACACAAACAGTTTATTGGCTTTATCCGTCATATTTCTGTGTTCAAGATTTAAAAATTTAATAAAATCTTCATAACTTAATTCTTCTTTTTTACTATAATGCTTTTTTAAATAGGACGGCAGATGGTCAACAGTCATTGTTGCCATTTTTTCTTCCCACAAAAAATCTTTAATTCTTTTCAGCATACAGACACCACCTTTTAAACTTTATATTTTATTATATCCATTTCTGCATTTTTGTATACATAGAGCAGGTTAACCTTTTTTCAAAAAACAGGTATTTTCTTTTGAAATTTATTTTAAACCTGTTATTGATATAAAATCGTTTTATTTTCAGATTCAGAGAAGCCATGAACACTATTAAACTTTATTTAACAAAACATTACTCTTTTAAAGAAAGCTTTGTTTTCTTTTTACTTTTATCAGGTCTGTATATTTTTCCTTTTATCAACAACAATCTTCCTTACAGGGATGATGAGGTTAGAATACTCAGGGGAAATAACTGGGGAGGGTTAGGTAGACAAATGGCAGATATTTTAATGAATTCTCTGTCTTTTTCTTTTGACACTCTCGCTAATATAGCACCCCTTACATGGATACTGACTCTGTTATTGTTTTCTGGCACTTTATCCTTTTTTATTCATAAATCGCACTTAAAAAAAACTTTCTTTAATCATATTGCAGTTTCTTTCATTCTTATAAATCCTTTTTTCTTGCAAAACTTAGCCTACCAATATGACTGTTTAACTATGTCTTCTGGAGTTTGTCTTGCTCTTATAGCCTTTATGTTTGATTTTAATAAAAAAAGAAATTTATTTTTTTCATTATTGATGCTTACAGCAGCTATGTTTTTCTTTCAGCCTGTCTCGAATATTTTTATTTTACTGACAGCTCTTAATTTGCTGGTGGATATCAAAAAACATGAACAGAAGTTCAAAGACACAGCTAAAGCTTTTGTTATTTATACATTATCTATTTCTCTCTATTACATCCTATTTAAAAGTTTTTTTGATTATGCCTCTGCAAATCGTTCCGGTATAGCACATTTAAATGAAATACCTTCTGTTATTCAAAATGCACTGTGGATTTTTCACCAATTCTTTAAAGATTTAATGTTTTCTGTTGGGGGAATATTCATTGCTATCGTTATAATTTTTGCAGTTATTGGATGGATTGTGGATTTATTTAAAAGTGGATTTACTTTCTCTATTGCTCTTAAAATTATTGCACCTGTTATTATTCTTTTTTCATTATGGGGACCTTTCATTTTGCTTGACGAAAGCTTTGCAAGACCTCGTGTTTTTGTCACCTTTGGTTTTATCATAATGAGTCTTTTCCTCATTATTGAAAAAAACATGTCGGCTGTTAAAAATTTCAATCTCATTCTTGCCGGAATTGTATGTGCTTATTTTATTTCTCTCTGTTATCAATACAATCAACTTGCATTGCAGGAATACAGTTACAATAAAATGTTAACAGAGTGGATTTCTAAAGATATTAATGATGATAAAAATCTTTATTCAAAAAATACAGTTTATCTGAACAGCCACCCTGATTATTCACCAGCAGCAAAAATCACATTACACAACAACCCATTTTTGAAATATATTCAGATGCCTTATTATAATTGGTTTTCTCGTTATTATATAGAAAACAGGGGCGTTCAGCATATTTACAAAGATTTAAATAATGTGGATGATGCTTATGACTGGAAGGCTATTTGTCAGGATAAAAGTGCTAAACTTATAAAGGAAAATCGATATTACAATATCTATCTCATCAGTAATCCTCGTCTTGCGGCAGGGAATCAGGAGCATGTTTCCGTTTGGTTTAAGCGAAATGATAATTTATGCCAGGATAAACCTAACACTGTATTTAAAAGGAACCTCTTTTTCTACGAATAAGATAAATTTTGCAGACATCTTGCAGGAAAAACTTGCAAAAAGAGAGTAAAAAGTACTATAATCAGTTATTGCTTTCATAAAGAGATTTGAAAAATGACTTACTCTCAGGAATCACTTAACAAACTTTATCAGTTTAAGTCAGAGAGAAAATACATTGAGATGATGTCCCTTTTGGCAGACCTCAATGGCGGTGAGCTTTTATCAACAGAGTATGTGAGCTATAAACACCAGTATGAGTTTCTTTTAAAGAAGGGAGATAAATCTACTTGCTTCTTTCGTGGATTAAACTCTATCTGTCAACATGAAAATTTTAAATATGCTTTCCCTCAATCTATTGAGAATGTTCACAGAAAAAATGAATCCTCTGAGTCTAAATACCTCAAACTAAAAGAAAAAGCTGTAGAACTTGGAGGAGAGCTGCTGGAAAAAGAATGGCTTGGGTGTAGTGTCAGGCATCGTTTTAAGATTTATAATGAGGTAGTTATGCTTACACCTAAAGAAGTAACAAGAAGCGGGCTGGCTACACCTTCTCGCGGGCTTATTACTGAACCTCTTATTAAGCAGGTTTTTGAACACTTGTTTGGCTATTCTTTTAATAAAAGCCGTCGAGTTCTTACAACAGATTTAACCAACTCTACAGCCGCTCTTGAACTTGATGGCTATTGTGAAGAGTTGAAAATTGCCTTTGAATATCAAGGTCATCCTTCTCACTGGAGAAAAGATCATGAACGTTATGAACAGACAGTTGCCACTGACAAACTCAAAGTGAAACTGTGCAAAAAACTGGGAATATAACAGTTAACTAAAAACCTATTCATTTTTATTTATCGAGTTATCTTCTTATAATATGAAAATTATAAGAATAAAAGAAAATGAATAAAACCTATTTAAGTATAAACCAAGCCGCTAATTACATTGGTGTTTCTTTATCAACTCTTTATCGTTGGCATAAATCAGGCAAGCTATTACCTGATTTATTTACTTTAGGTGGACACAGAAGATACTCTATATTGAATTTAGATAAAATCTTCAAAAAAGATGAGAAATCAACAAAAGTATTATGTTATGCCAGAGTGTCAACACATAGCCAGAAAAACGATCTCATCACACAAATAAAAGTACTTAACCAATACTGTGACACTCATCAATTTAAAAATTATAAAATGATTTCTGATTTAGGTTCTGGATTAAACTATAATAAAAAAGGACTAAATTTACTTATAGAAAATGTTGTTTCTGGAAAAATAGCAAAAATTATTATTACTCATAAAGACAGATTATTAAGATTTGGCTATGAGTTAATCGTAAAGCTCTGTAGTTTATTTAAAACAGAACTCATTATTATAAATAATAAGGAAAACTTAACCTACGAACAACAATTTTGTTCTGACATTTGTGAAATTATGACTGTGTTTTCCAGCAGGCTATATGGAAAACGTTCTCATAAAAATAAAAAACAATTAGATAAAGGTAATATAAAAATTTGATTTAACTGTCATTTATAGTATATATTGCTTATTATTTTTTAAAGGAAAATCGTGTTTAAATGACCCATAAAGAAGAGAAAAGAATTGTCACTATTATGACTAATATTCATCCGGGAAAAGAGAGTTCTCTTGTTCTGGATGAAGTCTTTAATGTGTATAATTCTTATAAACATCTTTTCTTTAAACAATCTTTAACAGATAAAAATTTAACAGAAAAAGCTTTTCGTCATAATAGTGGTAAACTCGACAGAAGATGGTCTCGTTCTGTCGAGGAAGATGTTAAGGGAATGAAAGACTCCATTCAGGCTAATCGTAAAAACTATATTACAGATAAAGAAGATAAAATTAAATCTGTTAATAAAGAAATAGAAAAAATTCGTGTTAGTTATAATAATGCCAAGAATAATAAAGAACATTTTACTCATAAGCTACCGTCATTATTAAAAACCCTCCGCTATCTTTCCCGTAGAAAGACATTATTAGAAAACAGTTTAAAACAACTTACACACGATTATAATAACGAAAGATTTTCGATTTGTTTCGGTTCAAGAAAATTATTTAATCTACAGTATAAGAAACATGTTACTCATTCAGACTGGAAAAGAAAATGGCATGAAAGCAGAAATCATAGTTTCAGATTAACAGGTGCAAAACATGAAACCTGTGGCAACAGTAATGCTCAGCTACGACTGGTTAAAAATAATAACTATCAGTTAAAACTTCGTCTCCCATTATGTATGGAAGAACAATATGGTAAATATTTACTGATAGATAACATTTCTTTTTCTGATAAAAGAAAAGATATTATTCAGCAGGCCGTGTTGAATAATCAAAGTAATGATACAGAGACAAGACTTCCCCTGACAATATCTGTCAGTAAAATTAAAGGAAAATATAGATTAAGTGTTCAGTTAAAACCTGTAAAAGCAGAAGTATTAACAACAGACCTTTATGGTGTTGTTGGTATTGATATGAATGAAGATAATTTTGCTGTAGCGGAAACAGACCAAAACGGTAAAATAATAGAAACTAAAATTTTTCGTTTTGATTTAAAAAACAAAAGCAGTGGTCAGAGGCAAAACATTATAATCCATCATATGAACAAAGCGATTGATTATGCTGTAAGTAAAGGTAAAAATTTAGTTTATGAAGATTTAGATTTCAGGCAGAAAAAGCAGCAGTTATATAAAAGTAAAAACAAAGTTTATAATCAGATGTTATCATCATTTTCTTACAAGAAAATGACCGATCAGTTAAAAGCAGGTTCTTACAGAAAAGGAGTAAAGGTCTGTAAAATTAATCCTGCTTATACATCGTTATTTGGCCGCTTATGTCACAGTAAGAAATACGGTTTAAGTGTTCACGAATCAGCGGCCTATGCTATAGCCCGTAAGTATTATCAGATCAAAGAAGTAATAAAAGAATTTATAACCATTAATCACCTTGGAAAAACATTTATGTTTACAGTGCCAGAGAAGATACTGAACTCCGAAGGTAATTATCAGCTTTTACAGTTGAAAAAATGGTATAATAACCTGTTTAAGTCTCAAAGTTTATGGGAAGTATACGAAAATAATCTTTCCATGAAAACCCAATCGGGGTGACGAAAACAGTTCAGGCTATCCGTTAGCCTAATCTATTTTTTTAATATAAGTTAAAATGAATAGGTTTTAATAATCGGAATCACACTTGTTGTTATTGAAAATATCAAAACAGGTAAATATTCAGACTCTCAATTTTTCTATAACATTGTTCTTGATAACTGTAATAAGGCTTTTGCTAAAAACAAAAGACAAATGCCAGTGATTAATACAGGTACTTTTGAAGCAGATATGTCCAGGACTCATCATTATCATGAATCTCTTGCTAATCTTAAAGCAAAAGCACAGGAAAAAGGATTTACTCTTCTTGATAAAGAATGGAAAGGCTGTAGTCATATTTATCAGTTTGAGCATATTGGAAGCAAAAAGATTATTGAAATGACTTCATTACGAGTCAATCATCATGAGCGGGGATTACCCGATGATATTGAAAAATATTTTGCAATCAAAAACTCAAAAGATAAAACACGGCTTCTTAAAAAATTCAAGAATATTCTTGAAGAAAATGGCTGGAGATTTAACGAAGACAAATGGAATGGTATTTCTTCTTTTCATAAAATTCAACACACTGTGACTCAGGATGTTATTGAAGTCAAACCATCCAATGTTTTTAAGAGTGTTAGCAATATTTTAAGGCAAAAATATAATTCACTTCTCAGAGCACAGGCATAAAAACAAAGGAGAGAATGCACTCTCCTTTGTTCTTTCTAAATAATTTATATAAAAAAAAGACCTTTAAAGGTCTTTTTTTATTTATTCTTCTCAGGCTACTTTTTTAATTTTTTTCTTCATTTTTTCATTGCGGTTTTCGGAGTAGAAAACAACAGCAGGCAAAACAATAATAACGATCATAATCATAACAAAAACCTCCATTTTCAAAAGACACAAAACCACTACCATTAAACTATTAACGGGTTGTTCGCTTTCGACTTCGGAGTTCCTTGTTAATCATGATATTCACCTTTTCATGCAGTTCTTTTAATTAATAAATATATTATAGAGCTATTTCTTTATTCGGGCAACCATTAATGATTATTTTTTTCATATTTTTCCGATATTGCTTTTTTCCCTATGTATTTTCCAGTGTATCCCGTTAGCTTTTCCATTGTATATTTGTAATAAAAGTCCAGATACTCATCATTCAGGGTTTTTAAAAGTTTACTTCTTTGTCTGTCGAGTATTTCTTCTTTTTCGACTTTTTCTTCTTCCATTACTTCATTGATGTTTTGAAGCCAAAAACTATATTCTTCTTCAGTCATATCGGGTTTTTGTTTTTTTGCTTCCCTGAAAGGCAATATATCCATTTTAAGCTCATGAACTAATAAAGCTGGATTTTCAGCATAACTTTCAGCCAATATATCCTGGTTTTTATCAATGCTTTTACCCAGACTCGCCATTTCCAATCGGTCTATAATACCATTAATCTCTTTTTCCGTTTTAAGCAGGTAAGGAGCATAACCTTTAACCATCCATTTTTCAACATATTCTTTGAATTCTGTTGCTGAGTTTGTTAAGACTTTTCTGTATGCCACTACAGGGGGGATATATCTTTCTTCATAATCATCATATAAAAACTCTTCATTAGCCAACTCTTCATTTCTGTCTTTTATAAACATACAAAAAAAAGTTTTTGTTCTTGAAAAGAATTTTTTCTGTCTAACTATATCGGTGTATTTCATTTTCATAAATCTTTTTCTGTATCTGATAAAAAAATCCAGAGACAGTATAGAATCTATGTCAGCATGATAATGTTCAAAATTTTCAAAAAAGTGATTCATATACACTAGCTCATTATCAGCTATTGCTACAAAGGATTCACTTTTGTAATACTTTTTAAAATCTTCAGGTATGACTTCTACTTCTATCCTGTCACTGTCTGAATATACTTCTTCGAAGTTACTTTTGGTAATATAAAAAACAGTATCGGGACGAAGAGGAAGTTGTATACTATCATCCCTGTCTTGTTTAATTTTTAAAGTATTTAAAGGAAATACCTCCTTTAGTTCATTTTTAGAAAAAAACATCAATTTCATTTTTTATGGTATTCCTGTTTATTTATATTCTCTTGTAGATATAACAGCTTATTTATTAAATATCAAAAAATGATTTAACACAATAACCACAGGAATAAAAAAAGAGAACCGAAGTTCCCTTTTTTAACAGCCTATACTCAGCTTAGTAGCGTGGACAAATCAATCTGTTCAACTTCAGAATTTTCATTTTCCAGCTTAAATACAAATCCTTTACCACAAACAGGCTGATCTTTGTCAGAATACACAAAGGGCACACCTGATTCACTTTTTACAGCATACTTCAGCAAATCCGCAACAGATGGCTGAGCATTCATGTATTCTTTTAGGGGTTTTAAAAACTCCCTGATTTTAACAATATTATTTCCAGCACTTCCTATATGCAGGAAAGGAAAAGGCATATCAAGACAAATCAATTTTCTGTTTTTAACATCTAACAGAACTACCGCCTTGTTAAGAGCATTTCCTTTTACTTCAAACTGCAACTCAACTTTGGAAGGCTCAAACAACTCACCTTTATTCTGATCGTTCAGGTATTGCATACACGCGAATACTTTCTCTGTTCCAGAGAAGGGTATTGAATTATAGCACAGTAAAGTCCATACTCCATATTCATAACCTTCTTCAGCCAACTTATCAAGATTGACATCAATAAGCTGTGCGGCTTTTCCTCCTACTGAGGAAACATTCGTTGGATCACCTGAGAAAACAGCGATCTCATTCTTTGGTGAAGGTCTATCCCAACAACAAGCACAGTCATCATACTCAGTATCTTTATGAATAAAGTTCCAGCTATTATCAAACCAGATATTTTCAGAAGATGTGGAAATCCAGTAGCTTGCAGTCCTTAAGAAATTAATATGATCGGGTATATCAATCACTGTTCCACGACCCATTGAGACTTCCTGGTCATTTGCAGGCAAATAAACCTTATCCATACCATCAACTTTACTTACACCTTCTGGCAAAAGAACAGACATTTTACTGAATAACACTTTTTCAAGAGCTTCAGTAATATCAGCTTTATCATTAGGAGTAATTTCTACTTTTTCATTTTTAAGCACTTTTGCTTTTTCAAAAGTCGAATGTGCACGACCAAGAATAAATTGGTTATCATTAACAGTTTCAATATACTTCTTGAATTTCAGCAATTGATATACCGTGAACTTCTCCAGCACCTCTTTCAGGGTAGCAATTGCTTCAACAGAATTGATAGTATACATTTCATGAAACTTTTTCAAAAACACACCCGGACGACTTCGCAATAAAGCAAATACACGACTGTCATTTTTCGAAGTTTCAACTTTGCTGTTAAAAGATTTTACCTGATCTTTATACAGCTTATCATAAATGGCAGAAACAGGCTTAGCCCATGCAAAATCACCAGGACGAAGAGATTTGAAGAAACTTTTGAAAGTTTCTTTACGACGAGCAATATCTTCTTCATATTCTGAAACATCAAGCATCATTTTAAGCAGTTGCTTACGCTCTGCACGAGAAAACTTGAAATAACCCACTTTAACATTCAGATTTACTTCTGGATCAAAAAGATAAGCTCCAAAACGTAAAATATCGGTGTAATTCTGAGCAGAAACATCCAGACCTGCTTTAAAAGCGGTAGCAGCAACAAAAGCACCGTTTACTTTAAAAGCATATTCGCTAATGCTCACCTTCTTCACTGAAAGTTCAGATAGCAAGAAAGAAACCCAGCTTTTCTCAGTCTCAGTTAACCCCGCTTTTTTGACTTTAAAGCCATCAAAAATAGATTGCAAATCACCCGCTTTTTCACACTGAAGCACTTTCAGACTTAATAGTTTGCAAGTATCCTCTTCACGGGGCTTTTCATCTTCTGTAAAATATGACTTATTCACACCAAAATACATAGCAATCTGGTTAAACCAGTACTCTGCATCCGACATGTTAAGAACTTCTGCGGGGAAGTTTTTATATACAACCCCTTCTTTTGCATCATGCATATCTTTAAAAAATTCTTTAAAAACAGTCTCTGATTCTTTCCAAAAAGCAACAAGTCTATCTTCTGTAGAGGCATTTAAACGAGCGAGCATATCCATTGAAGGAACAAAACCGTAATAGGCCATGTTATTCAAAATGGTTGCGACAAGTTCTTTCTTTTCCTTACAGGAATTATCATTAAAAGATAAAGAATTTACAGACAGGATGTTTTTAGACAGCAGAATTTGATTTTTCATTTGCACCTCAAATAAATAGTTAAAAGATTTTCAATTTTAGGTTTGAACAACAATAAGTTAATTTGTATTATTTATCTGAGGATGTAGTGCTTTCTGGAAAGCAACACGGTAATCAGCCAGTTTTAAAAGGTAGAAGTAACCGTAAAAAGCCAGAAAGCACTACAATACTGCCTGAATGGTCAGAAAATGTCAACCAAATTTCTTTGGTTTTCATAACACTCCTGACCTGAGAAAAGCACTATACACTATTTTCTTTTCAAATGTCAAATATTTTAAGAAGGAATTTCGTCTGGTTCTACTTCAGGTAATTCAAACATTATTTTTTCCTGAACTTTTTCATGATAAAGTACACCAGAATCTACTTTATCATAACTTCTTCTTTGGCTTTTTTGTAGCAGCCCATTAAAGTTATTCACGTCTTCATATCCAGGAAGCTGGCGTAAATATTTTTTTATTTTAAAACGACTTTCAATATCCAGATTTGAATCCGTGCTAAAATTTACAAGATTGCTTATCTGTAAAGATTGATTGTAGGTTTCTACAGTGAGAAGGAATCCAGATTTACGCAAACATACCAGTGAAAACGATAGTGCTTCTATTAAATCTATACACAATCTTTTTAATTTAGGTTCTGATATTTTTTCAACACCCGTGTGTCGGGTTAATGTTTTTATCAGTTGAGCTTCTGAACCTGCCTTCAGCAGCTTATTTAAACTATTTATATCTAATTCTGTTAAAAGTTTACTCATTTATTTTCAAACTCCTCTTTTCCTTTTCCAGATTAATAGAATACATATTATTTTTATTCAAATAATTCTACTTCTTTAAAAAAAGAAAACAAGAACAAGTACTATTTCTTTTTAATTTTTATCTATTTAAATTTCATACCGTTACTTTGAGTCATTATAGATTTTATTCTTTAGGTTCCTTTATGCTTTTTATAATATCTTCCAGACAAAGATCACATAAGTCTAAACTATATCTATCACCATCTGAAGGAGAACCATAGCCATAACAACCTGCAATTGTTCGACCACTCAAATAAAAACTGTTTGTTTTTTCGTCTTGTGGAATGTCGTCCGAGTTAAATTCTCTACGACATTTATCACAAATACAGGCTGATACAACTTGTTTTTTTACATTAATAGTTTGCTTCACAATCATTTTTTACCCCCATTTTTTCTAAAACTTTAGCACATATTTATCCTCTTTTATAGTTATTTTTTTATGACATGTTATAATTATTTTATAACTAATATAAAAGGATTCACCATGTCTGATAAGCAAAAAGAAAAGGATTTAAAAGAATTAACTTCTTTTTCAAAAACATCACTGAAAAGTAAATTGAGCATTGCTATAGAAAAAAATGATCAAGATAAAATTGACACTTTATTTTCTTTAGCTCAGCAACACGATTTTGATATTACCAACCATTTTAATACTGATGATTATCAATATCACACAGTACTTGACTCTATTATTGATCGCTACATAAAAGATTTAAAAGAACAGGATAAAGTTCAAAAAGATCTTCTCTCTATTGATAAGAAATATGATGCCGATTTTACTTTTTTAGACTTTTTTATAAATAAAGGTTTAAAGCCACAAACAGTGTTTCCTATCATGGATATTCAAAAAGATTTTTTTGATGTTTTATTCAGAAAAGATTTCATTAATATTTCGCAAAAAAGAGTTAATTACTTTTATGAAGGTTTACTCTCCCGTCTTGACTTGAATGAAATGGATCATAGTCTGGATCGTTATATTAAGCTTACTAAACATAATGTATTCAGAAAAGAAATCAAAGGAAAACGAAAAGAATTACATAACACAGAATTGTTTGATTCTTTACTCTCACATCATAGGAAGAATAATATCCCGCTTAATATTCAGGTAAACGACCTCAAAAATCTTTTTTACTTTACAGAAGAACATAGCCTTTCGATTTCTAAAGAAAACATTAAATTTGTTCTCGAATCCTGTAACACGGATTTTTATCTTAAAAATGAAAATTTTGAGTATGTAATACGCCTTCTTCTTAAAATAAACAATTTTGATTATGCTCTGCAATTTTTAGAAGCAAGAAATGTCAATTTTAACGAGCAAATGAACAAAAAATACAAGCCATCTGTTTATTCTAATCTTGAACATATCCCTTTGATGGCCAAACTTATTATCAACCCTAATGATAAAACATACAATTCTTTATATGAACATCCAGTTTTAAAAAATTTAAGTGAGCATTTTAATTTTAAATATATAAACACTCTTTTCTCATCTGTATTTAAAGAAGAATACTATCTAAGCAATAATAATTATTATTCAACAAATGATCAAGAGTTGAAAAAAATGATTGATAAAGGTATGGATTTTTATTCTAAAAATACTAAAACCGGAACTGATATTTTTGATTATGCTATAACACATAAATCATCGGGTTTCTTTATGAAGTATTATAAAAACCAAAACGGCTGGAATGTTAATTATGAGAATGAGCAGGGATTGAATTTAATTAATAAACTTATTGTTAATTATGACTTAGCTTCTATTAAGGATTCAAAAATATCAGATCTGTCAACTCATTACCTTATTGGTATTTTGCGAGAAGAATATAAGGACTCTTTCATTCCCGACTATTTTATTTATACTTTGTTGTCATATCCTGAAAGTTTTTCAGCAAAAACTATTTTTGAACAACTTTACAGTTATGCAAACCCTGAATTTAAAGATGAATATGGTAATGACATTAAAATGGCTTATTTTAGATTTCCTCTTCACAGACATCAAAGTGTACATATACCTGCGGGCTATATGGAAATGGAGAACGTTGTCGTAAATAACAACGGCGAATGTTTTTTACATGTTGCTTTCAATAACCCTAATTATAATAATAAAACAGAGTTACTTTATGAGGTTATTTTAAATGAATCCAGTATTTATCAACATATTGATAACTCTGGTCATAATTCTCTTTATTATTTCAGATGCCAGTATTCTGATTTATCTTCGCATCTTACTTTTAGTAAATTAAACCGGATTGTTAACCATATACCTGCTGATATTTTCTTTGATAATAAAAATATACAGGGACATTCTGTTTCCGAAGTGCTTCTTTCTTACTCATCGTTAAAACCTCAAGAAAGCATACAATTCGAAACTCTTATAGAAAAGAAAACTATAGAATACTCACTACTTCAGGGTAAAATGTTAAATAATTTAGTAGAATCTTCTCATCAAGAAGATAAAGTGCCTCGCAATAAAAAAAGATTGTAAATAATTTAATATCAATCCTCGCGCTTCAAGGCGAGGGTTTTTAATTATAGATGAAACAAAAACTGTTTACTTCATTCCTTTTTTGCTCCTTTCAAGCTATAATATATTATTATTCTCAGTTTAAAAGGATTTAACATGTCAGAACAGCAGCACGAAAAAAACATTAAAAAACTTACGACTTTTTCTAAAACATCATTAAAGAATAAGTTGCACCTGGCAATAGAAAAAAACGATAAAGAGACAATCGATGAAATTCTTTTAATGGCTGAAGAAAACAACTTTGATTTAATAAATCATATCAACATTGATGAAGATAATTACCATACCACAGTAGATTCTATGTTAAATTTTTATGTAAAAGCATTAAATGAAAAAGAAAAAGAACTTAAAAAATCATTTAATCTGATGAGTAATAAACAAGAAGCAGATTTCTCACTCCTTAATTCTCTTGTAAATAAAGGTTTAATCTTTAAAAATACTTACACTATACAGGACAACGAAAAAGATATATTCAATGTTCTTTTTCGATTTGATTTTGATAAATTATCCTCTGAAATGAGAACACAACTTTGGAATAATTTGATTGTCAGGATACCCTTTGAAGATATGTCTCTCAATCGTTATATTAATCTGGTTAATTCTCATAATTTCTTAAGAACTCCAAAAGGCAAAAACAGATATGAAGAGAAGAATATAGCTCTTTTTGATAGATTTCTCTCTGAACATATTAGTAAAAATATACCTTTAAAAGTGACTGGAGAAGATCTTAACGATTTCTTTTCTCTTGTTCGTAATAATTCTTATGCAATTAAAACCAGCAACATTAAAGGAATGCTTAACTTACTTTCAGGAGAGACATTAATTGCAAACGATCATTTTGAATATGTCTTTAGATTACTGCTTGAAACAAAAGATAAAGATTATGTTTTGGATTTCCTCACTAAAAATAATATTAATTTTAACGAGGAAATGAATAAGAAATACAGTGTTACACATTTTGGAACAGAGCGAGATGAACTTCCCCTTATGGCTAAATTGATAGTTCAACCCAACTCTAAGAATCAAAGTTCTCCTGATGAAGACGACATATTATATTATTTTTCTGATTATTTTAATTTTAAATATACAGATACTCCTTTTTCTTCAGTATTCAAAGAAGATTATTATATGTCTTATCACTCGTATTACTATACCAGTCAAAATGAAATTTTTGAGAGAATGATAGATAAAGGTATGGATTTCTATTCTGAAGATCTGAATTCTGGTACAAATATTTTTGATTATGCTTTCACTCATTCTTCATCACGTTATTTGTTCAATTACTTATTTGAAAAAAACAAGTGGGACATCGATTATATCAATCCACACAATAAAACAATTATTGATACTTTTATTATCAGCAATGAAATTTCATATCTTCAAAAAGGAGAAAACCATAACAGAGAAAATACATGTGCAAACCACTATATTTTTGACCTATTAAAGAAAAAATATGTTGATTCCTTTATTCCTGATAATTTTTTAAATGATGCTTTAAGACACTCTACAAGCTATTATGCTAAATTAGCTGTAGAGGCTTTTCGCTCAAATGCAAATCCTGATTTCAGGAGTTTAGAAGGTTATGATATAAATACAGCTTATTCTATGTTTCCTGCTGGTAATTATTTTTCCTATTTCGATCTGGACAATGTGAAAGTTCAGTTCAAAACCAGACAATCATTAGTAAAAGGTCAGAATTTTTTACATGTTCTTTTCCAGAATAAAGAAAGCACTAACCTTATTCAAATTCTCAATAAAACTATAGATTTAGGCAGTTTAGCTTGGTTGGAAAAAGATAAAAATGGAAACACTCCTTTTTATTATTTACCTAAAAATCCTTCTTATTTTAACAGGATAGACTACAACTTTGAAGATTTCGTTGTTCTGGCTAATAAATTGCCTGCTCCATTTTTTCTTTCTCAGAAAAATTTTGATAATATACCATTAGCAGATGTTTTATCTTCGTATTTTACATTTGATAACGAAGACAAAGCAAAATATGTTAGTGTTATTGAAAAGAAAAAACTAGAATTATCTCTTAACATTCACTCTTCTGAAGTTGACTCTGGTGTTAATAAGAAAAAACGATTATAATTAATGGTATATCCCCAGATTATAAAGTGTATGACATGAATAAAGAAACCATTATAGAACATCTTAAATCCTCAAAAGTAAGAAAGGAAGTCGAACTGCATCAGAATATAGAAAACTTCCTTTCTTCACATCCACAGGAGTATGTGAATTTTTTAGCCATCTCCCTTGAAAAAGGGAAAATTCAGGATATTAATTTCTTATTAGGTTTAACCGAATACAGTTTTATTAATGCCAGTAAGACAACCCCTTTCCATTATCTCAGTAAAAACTCTTTACTGGAAAAAGAACAGTATGAAGCAATTATCACTAAAATAATGGAACGAAAAGAATACCAAGGTATAATTTTAGAAGATGCTTTGGCTCAAAGCAGTGTTTATGGAAGCTCTGCCTTTACCCATGCTATTCGTGCAGGAAACTTTTATTTTCTTTCTCTTATTAATGATCTTAAAATTGATATTTCAAGCAGTCACCCTGATAAAATTTATGAGACATTTAGCGATCTCAAAAACAATACTTTTATTCATAAATTTGAAGGTACCAATGCTTATTTGGTCAGAGAAAAAGCTTTAAAGCTACTTGATAAAATGAAGCTTCCCAAATTTCAAGAGAATTACAATAAAACAAATCAAATTTTTGAATACCATCTACTAAAAGATAAAAAAGGTTTTCTGGGCTTCAAATTTTACTGTAATTTACTTAAAAATAGCGGGGCTTTTGGCCGGATTAGTAATGAAATCTTTAATCACATGTATTTAGCCTATAGCAACGAAATGCATAATCCTCATAAAAATAATTATTTAACCAATTTACTATTAGCTTTTAAAAAAGAGGAAACTTTATCTCTATCTGTAGGAACCTTGATGGCATTATCAACGGCTCATACAGATTATAATAATTTATTGCAACATCCTAAAATCCAACACTGTATTGCTAAAGATCCTCAATTCTTCAATGATTTTTGCCTGACTTTAAGCAAGCTTTATGCTGGTCATAAAAAAGATCCTGTATTTCTTGATGCAATGCAACAAACTTTTGAAGAATGCAAAAAACATAATAATCTAGTTGTCGATGATTCACTTCTTGATACTATTGAACATCATCAGGACAGAGGAAATTACATCACTCATCTTTTTTTACTCAGCAATAATTATCCTTTAATTTTTAAAGATAATGATAATTCATATAATTTTACGGATAATATCATGCAGTTTGAAAGTGATTTCTTTATTAAAGATAAAGACATTAAATCTAATTTCGCCTATATTTTCCCAGTTGAAATAGATAAAGAAATGCGTAAACCTGATTTTTTAAAAATCATAAGCAATATTCACAATATTCCGACAGGAACAATAGCCACAACAGCGATTAATTTAGGTTCTGTTAACTCAACATATAAAGCAAGCAACAATTTTGTAGAAGATAAAAAACTTTTTGATCTAACTTTTGAAAACAGTTCTTTTTTTAAAGCATTATCAGACAATGATCCTATTGTTATTAAAAAAGAAATAGAATCCTATTTTAAAGCTTCTGTTAATTATTCCAGTGATAGCTCTTTTGAACGTTATTCTGGAGATCCTGAAGATTATAGTTTTCACTCCTGTTTTGGAAAACACCTCCATTTTATGAAAGATATCCTTGAAAATTACAATGATATCACTAAAGAATCTATTAAAACCTTTTTTTCTACAGCACTGGACACTTATACAAGCCCTCAAAATAATTATTGTTTTGAAAACAGAGAACTTTACCCTCTTATTCTTTCTGAAATCGAAAAAATGGTGCTTACCGTTGATTTATCTTTTGAACAACAAAGCATTAAACCTGCTAAAAAAAGATTATAATAATAAAGGAACCACAAGGTTCCTTTTATATTCTTTTCCTTATTGCTTTTTCATCACTTTTTAATTCTTTAGAGATTTCGTTTGTTAAAATGTTTTTTTCTTCAACCATTTTTATTCTTGTAGCTATCATTTCAGATTTTTCACCTTTATTTATACTTACAACTCCTTCTATCATATTATTTATTTTTTTTAATTCTTCTATTCTATTCTCTTTTGAAATCATTTTAAGGAAATTCTCAGGCTCTACCAATTTAAGTAAAGACATTAATACATCCTGTTCTGAAAAAGCTTCAATAACTTTTTCACAAAAAGTTATATCATTAATAGGAACATGATTATAACTTTTGACTATCACCTTATGATCGACAAAATCCTGAAAATTATAGATTTTAGCTTGTTCCATTAAAAACAAACAATATTCTACTCTGTCAGGATTTACATTATTGAACAAATCATCTATAAATTGACTCTTTTTGTTTGGTTCCAGTGATTCTATAATTTTAAGATAAGCTTCAGCTACATCAATATAACCATAATATCCAAGACATTCACTCAAAAAAGGTGAAGAAGACATCGGAACAAAACCCATCTCCATTTTTTTATTAATAATTTTAGGTGTTTTACTATTTTGTAATATCAAAATAAGAATATCTTTTTTAAAATTTGTAGTATCACTCCATACCGTTTCACCTGATTTTGTTATTGCATTAAAAATTTTAAGCTCAGGATTTTTTACAAATTTTTCAAGAACTGCTTTATCATCTTTCAAATTTTCTATATTTTGTTCAAATTCTTTCTTAAGTCTTCTCATTTCTGTTTCCGACACAACTTTTATACCTTTTTTAAAAAACCACATTAAAGCCTCCTTTTTGCTTCTTTTGAATCTTTATTTTCACTATTCACCATTTGCTGTAAGCTTATTGTTTCATAGCGCCATATGATTAGTTTCACTTTTTCTTTAGTTAATTCTAAATTATTAATCATTATTGAAATTAACCCATCACCAGATTCTAAATTTTCTATCCACTCTATTAAAGTATCCTTATCATGCATATCTAGCAAAACAGAAGTCATAATGTCTTTATTTTGTGTGCTGGCAAATATTTTATAATCAAGCTTATCGTTTCTGTAATGTTTCTGTATATGCATTACATATTGCAAATCATCAGTAATTTTATAGCTCACAGGACTAACAATATTCTCGTTCTTTATTTTAACCGACTGTAAATTATTTTTTTCAATTTCATTTAGTAAACATATTGCGAAACTAGGACTGTTCACTTTTGTAACAAGCTTAAATAATTCATTTAATTTTTTTTCAATGAGTGGTTTGTCGCAAACAGTAATTAGCTTTATATAAGCTTTTAAAACATCCTCATTTCTTTCTTTAAGAAACTCGCAAATATCATATGTACTATTGCGGATAATACTTCTTGATTGTTTAAACAAGGGCACAGCCGATGGATGTTTAAGCAGTTCGCAGATTATATCAGGTGTTGTTCCTGTGGCTCTGTTTAAAATAGAATGACCATCATTATCTATATAGGAAAGGATTTCCTTACATTGCTCTGGGGATGGCAAAGAATATTTCTTTTTAGTAAAACTAAAAATCACAGGATTGTGCTTATCTGAAAATTCACGAATTTTTTCCGCAAGAGCATCTGATGTTAATTCTTTTATCGTCATCTTAAATCCTTTTTCTTATATTTATCGATTCTTCTTGATTATCCAGTTTGTTCAAAATTTCTTTTTTTTCAACACTGATTTTCATTATTTTAAAAAAATCATCTTTTTCATTTTCCTGCTTTTCACTCATAACAGGCTTAATTTTTTTGCATTCAGTCTCTATTTCTATTATATCTTTTACAGAAGCAATCTTCGGGGAAATTTCATTTAATATTTCAATACTCCCAGTATAAACCATTATTTTTTTCACTAATTCTACGGAGGGATAAACATCAATCTTAACTATTAAAATTATATCATATACCTATACAAACAAAACTAACCATTATATTCTTTTTTTTACTGCAAAATTTGATTTAGTTTTATCAAGAACCTTTGTTAATATACTTTTTTCTTGTAGCGCTATTAATTCAGCTACTCTTTTATCTATTAAATGTGTTTTTTCTTTTCTTTTATATTCATACATTCCAAACGGAAGTGATATTTCATGTTTCGCTTCTTGTAATAATTCTATATCATCTATTCTTGCTATAAAGCACCCTATATCTTTTAAATCACCATTATAAAATGCAATCATATATTTTTTAAAATCATTATGATTTTCATAAATTTGTTCTATTTTTTCTAATACTTTTTGACTTTCTATCAATAGTGGATTTTTAATAACCATATGTTTTAAAATATTTTCTGGATTCACTTTTAAAGCAGAAAGTTTTAATTTTTGTATTTTTTCTAACAAATCAATAAATTTTGCCTCATCAAACCTTGAACCTGCAATCATTATTATTTTTTCAAGTGTATTCCTTTTATTTTCTGGGGAATAATTTTTTATTGCTTTCAAATATGCATTTAATACATCTTCCTCTCTAATCTTGTAGAATAACGAACCAGAATCACATTCTATAGGTAATAAACCAGCCTTATTTTCTGTATTGAGCAAAATCTCTGAATTTTTATTTTTTAGCAAACAGAGAAAATCTTCATCTGAAAGACCTGATTTTGGGTTTGTAACATGTAAAAAAAAGAAATTCTTATCGCTGGAAGCAATATTATGAATAGCCAGACAATCTTGAGTGAGCCACCTCTTTTTAACCTTTCTCTCATTCACTTCCTGTATAAACTCGTTTACTTTTTCTTTAAGCTCATTTTCAAATAGCATCTGCATTATTAAATCCTTCTTTGTTTTGTTCTTGTATTCAAAATCGTAGAATTAATATTATTTTTAATAATATTTTTTTCATTTTCAGCTATTAATTCTTTCTCTTTTTGATCTATTAATTTTATTTTTTCTTCTTCATATAGAACACTATAACCAAACAAAAAGGATGTTTTTCTTTTTTTCAATCTTTCTCGTAATATTTCAATTTCTTTAACTTCTTTTTTACTTTCCAGAGTTTTATTTATAAATACAAGATCAGAAGTATGAACACATAACCAATCATCTAATTCTCCTGAAGAATAAACAGATAATAAATGGTTTCTTATTTCCTTGCTTGATACATAATAATTATTATGCGACTTTATTTTACTCATAACTTTAGTCCAGTTTATTCTAACTTCATTCATTTTTAATTCTTTAATTCCATTTAATAAGTTATAAACTTTACCTTTATTACATGAATAATCATATTCAGACCCTTCTTTTAATACAGCTATAATTAAAGCCTCAATTGATTTTTCTTTATTTGAACAATTGAAATTTGAAATGATTCCTAAATATTTTCTAATAAAATCATCCTTATTTTTTTTAACAAAATAGTATAAATCATTATTATTTTTCTCAAGACATGTTACACCGTCTTTATCAGTTGTATTTAATAACATTTCAGAATGCGGATTGGACAATAGTAGAAAAAAATCCTCTTGTGACAACATAGTATGCTTCATAAAAACATTATCTTCTGTATTGAAAGGTGATAATATCTTATGCTTTTTTTCAGACAGAAATTTTGGCTTATTTTTAGCAACACTCAGTGCTTTTAAAAAAATCTCATAATCATCCATTTGCTCATTAAAAGTTAACATACATAACATCCTCATTTTATCTTCTGTTATTATTTTAACATTTATTATCAATAAAAAGAATGTATTTATTTAAATAACATGCTATATTTTATTCATCACTTTCACAAAAGAGACTTACTATGCTAAACATCATGGAATCACGTTTCAAGAATGTTATTCTTGCCTTTCTTTTTATTTATCCACCTATGTGGATTATGTTTTTTGTCGAATCCTCTATGCCCGGACAATGGCTTCAGCTTCTTTTCGGAGTTCAGCCAAGAACACTTTCATTTGTAGAAATCTTCGGGGTAATGGGTTCATGGCTTTCTCATGGTAATTATCAACATATCATGAATAACTCCATTTCTTTGGCACCCCTTCTTTTCTTTGTTGCTTTACTTGAAAAGAATATTTTTCGCCTTCTTGGAGCATTGATTTTTGTGTCTGGTTTTTCCACATGGCTTTTAGGAGCACCTCACTCTGTACATATTGGGGCTTCCGGTCTGGTTTTTGCTCTTTTTGGATATATTCTGGCGGCACTCTTTATTTCTGGAAAATTGCTTTATCTTATTCCTGTCTTGTGGTTTGCTTGTTATTACGGATTAGGTTTTTATAGCAGCTTTTTCCACGGACTTATTCCTCAGGAAGGTATCTCCTTTGCCGGCCACTTTGGAGGATTAATGGGGGGCGGTCTTGTGGGTTCCTATTACCAGAAAAAGAAAAAAGGTAAAGTTGAATCACTTGAAGCAAAACAAAAAGTATAAACAAAAGGAGGCATTAGCCTCCTTTTTTAATCCTCTTATTATATTCTTTTTCGGGTTTTTTCTGCGATATTTGCATTGCTATTTTTACTCATTATTTTGTCCATAGCTTCAGATTCTATTCTGATATCCTTTATATACTCCAGAGCATTTTCGTTCTGCTCACTAAAATAATTTAAAATTGATACCATATAAGATAAATCTCTTTCTCTTTTTTCGAGGGAACCTGACAGTGAAGACCATATCATTTTTACTTTTAAATAAACACTCCTGAGATCGTCAAATTGAACACCAACAATCATTCTTGTAAAATAAGACATTCTGCCACCATTATTACGCACATTCTTTTTTATATCATCTATGTCGTTTAAAAAGCTCATCAATATCACACATTCGTTTGTTAGCACTTTTGCATTTTTGAATATTTCTTCTAAATATTCTTTGAAATCTTGCATTTCATAAAAACCAAGCATTGCTTTCATATTTTCATCACATGTCTTGTATATTATTTCTTTTTGGTAGAACTCATTACCAATAATATTTTCTACTGAAAAATAATATTTATTCTTATTTAAAAATTCTAACAATTCCTTGTTTTTGAGCAACAAGAGTCCTTTTTTTAAACACAAAGGCTCCCCGTTTTCATCAACAAAATCTTTTTCGGTTGGATGCGCCGCCGACCATCTTTTCATCAGCCTCTTATTAGGCACAATCTCGTTTTTTAAAAGAATATGAACTAAATCTATTTTGTTTGTCAGATGATAATCTAAAAAGTCAGTATTTTTTTCAAGGTTAATATTGATAAATTTTCCTACTACAGGATGAGATTTCTCGTCCATATTACTGACAAAATAATCAAAGAAAGACAATTCTTCTCCTTTATCTATAATGACAACTTTATAAATATCTTTAAGTTTCACCAATTCTTCATTAATAATATCACTTTTTAATTCAATCATTTCTTTTAAAAAATCAGATAAAGAATCCCTATCATAATTTCTCACCAGATCTGCATTATCTTTAAGAAATTCTCTTATTTTTATATCACTAAATGGTTCTATTTTTTCAGATATACTCATTTATTAAATTCTCTTCCTGTTATTTTCATCTGGTAATGATATATTCTTTTCAAGATGGCTTTCAATTTTTTCTTTCTCTACATTCGCCTTAAGAAATTTTTCTTTGTTATTTAGCTTTTCTTCTTTGCTATGAGTCAAAAAATCTGCATATATATATAAATGTGCTTGTGCTTTAGCCTCAAGGTTATGTTTAAACATTTTTAACTCAGACAAACTATGAATAGACTCCAAAACAAATTCTTCTATTTTTGGATCTTCTGTAAGAATAAAAGCATAATCCTGAAAATTATCCATCTGAGGAAAATACCTTCTTATTATCATGAAATCATCATACGAATCAAAAATATTAGAATCTCTATCTATCAGAATTGAAAATAGTTTTCCATCATTAGACATATCCAACAAACCATCTTCTTTAAATAAATCCATCAACCATTCTAAATTATCACCGTATTTTTTATTTCCAATCAGGATGGCTGTAAACCAGTCTTCAATGAACTGTTGTCTGTAATTTAAAGAAAGCTCGCTAACAACTATTTTTATAAAATTTCTATAAAAATCCTGATTAAAATTTTCCAACAACTCCTTAGTCAGATTGCTTAAATCGATTTTATCTTCATATTCTTTGAACACTTTTGCTTCAGAATAAAACATATTCATCATTAACCTCTTATATTCTTTTTTGGTTTGCTTTTTAATATTAAAGACATCCAGCGGTTAAGAAGGATGTCTATAAATAATATTTATTCTTTCTATTTCTATTATGTATTACATTTTTCTTTTTCTCAAACTTGGTTCTGATTTTTCCGAACTTAAATTTAAACCATAGTTCATATAAATAATACCATCTGACCATTTTCTTGTATCAAAATCATCTTTTAGTAGTAAATCTTTATTGTCTTTAAATTCATTTTTAAATGCATTTAACACTTCTTCATCTATACTGGTTGTGTTACTTATTTCTTTTAAATAATTTTTAAAATCTTCTCTTTTATATGCTTTTTCGCTATCATATTCTTTATATATTTCTGAGAACCTTGAATCAGTAAAATATGATTTTCTTGTCAAAGGTCTATTATCTTCTGGTAAATTAACAGTAACATTATGGATATATAATTGTTCTTCAACGAGATCATCCACATAATAGATGTTTTTCCCTTTTTTATCTTTTTCTTCTTTCACATAGACATCCATACTATACAAATTATTATCTGATTCCCTGTATAAAGAAACTTCTCCTCTATGAGTTACTTTTATATCCAAATCTTCACCTGATGACGATTCTATGGAATTTTTTTTATGATTTTTGAATATTACATCTTCTCCAATTGTATATCGGATATCATTAATGACTAAAGTTTTTCCTTTTTTTAATGACTCTGGTTTAATTTTTAAACTTCCAGGATTTATTATTTCTTGCTCAGGATATTTTTCTGTATCTGACGAATAAAATAAAGAACGTAATTCACTATATTTTTGCTCGTATACTTCATCAGCACTTTTGTTGATGTTTTTATCGGTATTTTTATTAACCTCTTTCACAATTTTCTTTTTATTTTTTTTATTTGCCTCAAAAGGCTCAAATTTAAACATTTCCTTTAATAATTGTTCTTCTTGTTTTTCACTATAACTTAGATAATCTGTTATCTCATAAAGACAGGATGGAATGTTTTCTTTTATTGCTTCTACTATACTTTTTTTAATCATCATAACATCATTATTATTATTTTCATGCCTGTTCAAAATTGCATTAAGCATAGTACCTAATTCATCCTGAAAAACCGCATCATTGTTCATTACATTTTCAATACGACAGAAACCAACTGGATTAAATGGTTCTACATATTCATGAGTCACTATTCCAAAAGAAAAAAACTCATTATCATAAGATATCTGAACACCACTACTAAAAATTTTATCGTTTTTGTATTTGAAAAAATAATCAGGCATTTGAATCCATTCACTTTGATAAATAAGTTCTCCGTATCTTTCTCCATAATTTTCTATTGTAGAAATAACCCAATCATACAGTTCTTGCACATCCACTCTTTTATTTTTAAACATTTTATTTACCTTTTTATATTTAGCTTAAGTATATCTTATCAAAACAACAATAATATTCAATGTTCCTAAATTATATTCTTCTCATAGTTGAAATTTTATCTTCTGGCAAAACATCAACAAATTCACTTAGTTTTTCTTTTATTTCTTTATTCTCTAATTCTGAAAATCTTTGTTTCAGCTTTTCTATTTTAAAATCTTCAAATTCATACCCATCATCATTTTCTCCAGAATCACTTAATTCGTCTATTACAGATTTAAATTTCATCAAATCATCTAAATCTTTAAAAGAGCATAATATAAAATCAAGAACATCATTATTGCGAGAAAATAAAAATAAATTTTGAAAATGGTTTTTTAACGAAGGATAGACTCTGTAAGCTACTTGTAAATCTTCTTTATTTTCCTGTAATGGTGACTCCTGCTCTGCCAGAGTATAAACATAATTTGTAAATTTATTCAGCCCATTTTTCTCTACAACTGAAAGAATCCATTCTAAATTCCCACCATAACTCAAACCATTATCTTCATTGAACAAATAAAACAAAAATTCATTCATCACTTTTTTCTGATTATCATAAGATAGTTCTTCAGCGACCATTTTGAAAAATTTAGCATAGAAATGCTGGTCAAAATAATAAAAAAGCAAAGAATGAATATTAGATAGATCTAAGCTTTTTACACCTGAAAAACAGTTATTATTTTCATTAAAAAAACTATCATCAAAGTATTCTTCCATTTTAAACTCCTGTTTTTATATTCTCTTTTTATTACAACTTTTTTCTATAACTATTTCATTTTTTATATTATCTTTAATTTCTTTTTTTTCTAATAATATTCTTAACACTTTTTCTCTTTCTTTTAAACCTTGCACTTTACTTTCATCCAAATCATATATTCTGCCGTTTATACCAATATAGTTTTTGGCAATTTTTACCTTATTAATTTCAGTATTCAATATCTTAAAATCATCCAAATTTTCTATAGAATTTAAAACATAATCAATAATTTCTCTGTTATTTGTAATTAAAAAAATTCTATCCTTGAAATTATCTATTTCAGTAAATTCTTTTTTGATTATCATAAAATCATCATACAAATTAAAAATATTGGAATTTTGATTCAATACTATCATTAATAATTTTTCTTTATTTGATAAGTTGATTAAATCGTACTTTTTAAACAATTCCATCATCCACTCTAAATTATCACCGTAATTTTTACTGCCGTTAAAAACTGATTCAAAGAATTTTTCAGTAAATTCTTTCTTATAGTAATCAGAAAAATTACAAACAACAGTTTCAAAGAATTTAAAATAAAAATCTTTATCAAAATTTTCAGTTAATTCTTTCTTAATATTACTAAGATTTATTTTATTTTTAAATTCTTTATACATCATCTCATTTATATTAAAAATGTTCACACTTCACCTTATTAATTCGTTTTCTCTTATATACTTTAATTATAATCTAAAAACAAAAAAGCCTGAAACTCAGTTCAGGCTCTATATCACTTTTTCAAACTTTTAACCACCGTGGCTATAACCACCAGAACGGGCACTTGTAGACTTCGAGAAAAAACCTGAACTACGAGTTGAAAGAACAGGAGATTTCAAAGCACCACTGCTTACACGCGAATTCACACTGCTTCTGTGGCTTGACATAGAAGAACCCATGTAACCAAAGAAAGCAGCATTCTGACGACGTTTTCTTTCTTCCATACTCAGGTTGTTATACATCTGTGGATGATAAGTGTTATTCAGTGAGTTCATACCACCATTCATAAAATGACTGAGCAGTAAGCCTGTAGTGATGCCATTAATCAAAGGGAAAACAGAATCTGAATAGGTATGACTACGATCCATAACTACTGTCTGTGCCTGAGCAGGTGTTGGAGTCCCAGCTACTACAGGAGCAGTAGGAGGATTATCCCAAGTTTGTGGACCTGTATCAAAATCTGATGCACTGTTTTTCTGATCGTAAAGCTTAGACAGTTGTTCTACACTTAACTGATTAGTCGAGGGGTCAACGAAATCATTTTTCAACTGAGAGCTTGTTAGAGTGTTGTCTTTAATAACATGCAGTTGTTTTTGACCTTTATCATCCAGACTGTAATACAAATCGACAATAGTTGGATCACGCTCACGCATCTGCATTAGCATCGAATGCAGTTCACTATTTTCCTGGTTGCGTTGCTGCATAGTTTCTTTCAGAGTTTCCTGTTTGATAAACTCATCCTGTGCCTTCTGCTGGTCAATTGCTGCCTGATCATCGTCACACCCTACTACACCGACAAGAATAGCAGGAATACCCACTACTAACATACCCTTTGTCAGCAAATCAGTTTTTTCCATTTTCCTCACCTTTGTTAATTTTTAACAGTTGTAAAAAACAGTTTGAGAGATGAAAGCCACGAATATTTCTCTGCTTTCTCAATTTCTTTTGCAGGTTTTACTGCAACATAAGACACGGGCACAAACATTAAATAATTCATCTGTCTCTCCTGTTCATTTTTTACCAATATAGCATTATTTTTGAAGATACACAAAGAAAATTTAAGATTTTCACAACAAATTTACAGTTTTTTAAAGACTTCAATTAAAAAAGGAGACCGAAGTCTCCTTTTATTTTTTAGTAATCCAGCACAAGGTGAGGAATAAATCGTTCTGTAGAAATTACGGTAACCACTCCATCAAATTCACGGAAGGCTAGAGTAGCAGGTTCTGCATTCATACCCTTAGCCTGACCAAACTCATCCAGAACTGGAGCCATCCAGTAACACATAATAAAATGTGCACGCTCAGGTAGCTTATAAGGAGGCATGTAAGTCTGATAAATACATTGCTCCTCAGCATATACACCTTCACTCTCGTAAACCAGAGCATTTCCATTTTCCTGGCCGTCATATAAACGCACATTCATAGACAGGCGACCAATCAGGGGTTTTTGCACATATGGAGCACCTGATTTCAGGAATTCTGAATTATCCATAAACGTTGGTAGAATTGGTAGATGCTTGTATTTTGCATAAAATGTCGGGTTATGCATACACAGATCAGTAATATACGCCCAGATACCTTTATTAGAGATAAACCAACGCCAGGCAGGTTCATAAAAGTTCACATCATTAACCCAGCTTTTCCAGTTTTTAAAGAATTCTGGTTGAGCCTCGACCATTTCTTCCCAAGGACAGAGCAGAAAAATATCACTGACATTGATGTCACTTACAAAGAAAGGACTACCAGATTTTACAGTGAAATCATGTTGAATGTTTTTGATATTATCAAATAAACACATACCTTTAGAATTGAAGATTTGGGCAAATGTTTCACAGGCCACCATATCTTCTACATAATCAGTATCGCACAGCACAGCAAAAGCCTGACGAGGTTTCATTTTCGCTACAAAATCAGACAACATTTCATAATAATAGTTTGACTGAGCAAAACCTGTGTCAACAACCTGACAGGAAAGGTTGTTTTCCAGAATTACTGATTCAAATAGCATAACCGGAGTATCACCATTAAATTCATAAATGGCTTTTACTTCATTAGTCTCTGGATCAAAGGCGGCATCGAATCGACCATAAAGTGCCGGATGTTTTCTTTTAAAAGTTTCTTTTGCATATTCAAAAAAGTAAGGATGGCGGGACATAAAATCCTGCCCAAAGAATTTTTTAATGACAGACATGTCTTCTTTAAAGACATAAAAAAGAGCTTCCATCAACATGTTATATACTTCACCAAAAACACCTGCTGTTTTTTCTGCTGTCGCAACATCAACAACATAGAAAGGCATGTTTTTTTGATTATCACGAGGAAATTCAAATAACTCGTTCAAATCTGACCACAGTTGCTTTTCTTTATCATACAGAAGATGAGTCAAAGGAAGTTCTTCACGAGCCAGTTCTTTTACATCGAAGTTGATTTTCTGATGGATCAGTTTCATTTTAGAGTTTATCTCCCTGTTTAGTTAGAAGCAGTATAGCAACAACATCAGAGATAAACAATCACTTTTTTCATTAAACAACCAAGAACCAAGAAAAAAACAAAAGTTATCAGATTCTTTTTCTTGGGAAGCTACCCCTTTCTTTACTCTCTAAAATTTCCTTTTTTATTTGTTCTTTTTCAGCATAAGATTTTTGTTGTCTAACTAAATTTAAGAATTCTTCTTTATCTCCAAAATCACTAAAAATACTATCTCGAACGGTGCAGTTAAAATTTATTAATTCTATTATATCAAAATTATTTTTTTGTAAATCTAAAACACCACAGATTTCTTTTGATAAAAATTTCAAAGTTTCAATTTTATTATCTTTGCAGTGCAGATCACCATTTATTATTTCTGGACAACCTTCCAAAGTTATCAATTTATTCATATTGATATAAATATCTCTGCCTATTTTTTTAGGACATCCTTTAAGGTTTATTAAGTTGTTTTCTTCGCAGTTAAAATCAAAACCTATTTCTTCTATTTCACAATCAAATATAGATATATTATTAAGACAACAATTAAAACTTCCTTTAATTATTTTAGGACATCCTTTAAGACTTTTTAATTTATTGTTTGCACAATAAAAATCACCACCTATTTCTTCAGCACAGCCTATTAAATCCTGCAACATATTTGAACAACAATCCACATCCCCATCTATTTTTTCCGGCATACCTTTTAAACTGGTCAATTTATTATTAGCACAATTGTAGCTTCCCTTTACTATTTCTGGACTACCTTGAAGATCAGATAATTTGTTATTTACACAATAAAAATCGCCCATAACTTTTTTAGGACAGCCTTTTAAGGTTTTTAATTTGTTATCATTGCAATCGAAGAAGCCATTTATAATGCCAAATTTAACAGGCATTTCTTCCAAATCTAAAAAATTAATAGATACATCTCCGTTAACATCAACCGTTAAATCTTCATTGATGGTATAATCGGAAACTTTTATTTTTTTCATGAATTGAACAATTTTTTTGTATTCTTTGCTATTTTGCATTATTTAATATCCTTATCTATATTCTTCTTTTTTCTATTGGCGAAAAATCTTCCACTACTTTCATTGCAGTTATTAATTTTTCTCTTTCATGAAAAGCTTTTTGTTGCTTAACAATATCAAAAAATTCTTCTTGATTTCCAAAATCACTTGCAATATAATCGCCTATTAAAGAATTAAAAAATCTCAAGGTTAAAACATCTATATTATTACCTTTTAATTTCAATGCACCACCTATTTTTTCAGGTAAATTCTTAATATTTTTAAGCTTATTATAAGAACAATTAAAATCACCACCTATTTTTTTAGGAGCAAATTTTAAATTTTTTAATTTATTAGAAGAGCAATCAAAATTTTTACCTATTTCTTCAGGAGCACCTTCAAGACTGATTATTTTATTATTATGACATTTTAAATATCCTGTAATTTTTTCAGGGCATCCTATCAGGTTAACTAATCTATTATTTGAACAATCCAGACCTTTTCCTATTTTTCTTGCACAACCTTTTAAACTTTTTAATCTATTATCCGAGCAATAAAAATAATCTTCTATTATCTCTGGACCATCTTCAAGTGTTTCCAAAAGATTATATTCACAACTAAAAAATCCTGGTATTTCCAGAGGAGCACCTTCTAAACTTATCAACTCGTTATTTTGACACTTGAAACCGCCTTTTATTTTTCCAGGCGAGCCTTTAAGATTTATTAATTTATTGTTTGAGCAGTTAAAATAACCATTTACTTCACCAAATTGCACGGGGATTTTTTCAAGATTTAAATCCGATAAATCTACGCTTTCATCCACATCTACTGTTAAGTCTTTATGGATTGTATATTTAGTAATTCCTACATCTATTAGCCATTGGTTTATTTTTTCTTTTGTATCCAGCATATTATTCCTTTTTTAAAAGGTGTCTTCTTAATTATTATAATCTTTATTAGCTCATTGAATTTTTATCTTAACAATAATAATGTTGTTATTTTAAATAATTGGTTAATTATTTTTTTACATTTATATTCTTTTTTTAACATGAGAATAATCTTTTTCTTCTGGTTTTATAAATAATTCCAGTTCTTTTTTTTCACCGTGTGCTTTCTGCTCTTTTACTATATCCAGGAATCCTTCTTTATCACCAAAATGACTTAAAATTTCAACACCAACAATACAATTAAAAAATCTCAATGTTGCAATTTCCATATCATTATTCTCCTGTATTGCTAAAGAACCACCTATCTCTTCAGGACAGCCTTCAATACTTTTCAACATATTATATGCACTATTAAAATTACCACCAATCTTTTTAGGTGCAAATTCTAAACTTTCTAATTGGTTAGAAAAACAATAAAAATGCATACCAACCTTTTCAGGAGCACCTGTAAGACTGTTTATTTCATTATTAGAGCAGTCAAAAGTGCCTAAAATTCTTCCGGGGCTACCTATAAGGGTGGTTAATTTATTGTTTGAACAATCCAAACTACATCCTATTTCTTTTGCACAACCTTTTAAACTTTCTAATCTATTATCCGAACAATTAAAATCACCACTCACTATTTCTGGACCAGCCTCAAGTGTTAGTAAAAAATTACCGTGACATTTAAAATCTCCTCCTGTTTCACGAGGACTACCTTCTAAACTTTCCAGATTATTATAATGACAATCGAAATCACCTTTTATTTTTCGAGGAGAACCTTTGAGATTTTTAAAATTGTTAAATGAGCAATCAAAATCGCCATTCACTTCACCAAACTGAACAGGGATTTCTTCGAGGTATAAATTTGATATATCCACACTTCCATTTACATCAACAGTTAAATCTTCATTTATTTTATAGTTTTCAATTTTGGCTTCTATTAACCATTTTTCAATATCATTATATTCCGATAACATTTAAATTCCTTTTTTCTTGTTGATTTTAAATCACATTCTTTTTTTCTGAATTACACAATTTAGTTCTGGCTTTATAAAGGATTCTATTTCTTTTTTTTCACTGTAAGCTTTTTGCTGTTTAACAATATCTAAAAACTCTTCATCGTTTCCAAATCCACTTTCAATTTCTCCATCTACAATACAATTGAAGAATTTTAATGAACTTATTTCTAAATCATCATTATTTTGTATTGAAAATCTTCCTCCTACTTCTTCAGGACAACCATCAATACTCTTCAGCATATTATCAGTTCCATCAAAAGTCCTTCCTATTTTTTTAGGACTAAAGTTTAAACTTTTCAATTTATTACTATAAAAATTAAAACTTTGACCGATTTCTATCGGAGCACCTTCAAGACTCTCTATTTCATTAAATGAACAATCAAGACTTCCTGAAATTTTCTTGGCACAACCAATCAAATTGATTAATTTATTTTTTGGAGCATATAAATCACCATATATCTCTCTTGCACAACCTTTTAAATTTTTTAACTGATTATCTGAACAATTAAAATCACCTTTTATGATTTCTGGACCACCTTCAAGAGTCAATAGTAAATTACGGAAACACTTGAAATCTTCTGGCATTTCAACAGGAGCACCTTTTAAATTTTGCAACTTATTATTGGAACAATCAAAGTCACCACCGATTTTTTTAGGTGAGCCTTTTAAATTTATTAAGTTATTAGATGAACAGTCAAAATCACCCTTTACTTCACCAAACTGTACAGGGATTTTATCTAAATCTTGGAATGATATATATACACCTGCATCCACATCAACAGTTAAATCTTTGTTTATGGTATAATTTTCGACTTCAACCTCTATTAACCATCTTTCTATTTCTTCTCTTGTATTTAACATATCTTTCCTTTTTTATTCTTATCCTTTTTTTATATTATAATCTTTTTTTAATTAATTGACCATTTTCTGTAGAGTTTATTATTTTTTTGAGATTTTCTTTTTCTTTTAGAGATTTTTGTTTTTTTACTTCCATTAAAAATTCTTCTTTATCTCCAAAATCACTTATTAAAAACTTTTCCACATCACTACTAAAATCAGATAAAGATTCTTTTTTGATATTGTTATTATTGCAGTAAAGGTATCTTACTTTTAGAGGTAAATATTCTAAACTTGTTAATCTATTTCCTGCACAAATAAAATCACCATTTGTTTTATGAGGACCATATTTTAAACTCATTAATTCATTATTAGAACAGTCAAAATTCATTTTTATTACTTCAGGACAGTGTTTTAAACTGTCTAAAACATTATCACAACAATTAAAACTACCTCCTATTTTTTGAGGGCAGTGTTCTAAACTTGTCAAATTATTCTCACCACAACTAAAATTACCATGTATTTCTTTTGGACAATATTCTAAACTCGTCAAATCATTAAGAACACAAATGAAATCACCTTTTATTTCTTGTGGACTGTGTTTTAAACTGGTTAAATCATTAAGAGAACAATCAAAATTTTTTCCTATTTTTTGAGGGCAATGTTGCAGACTTGTTAAATTATTGCCTGAGCAGTTAAAATTACCATTAACTTCACTTGGACTATTTTTCAAACTTTTTAACTGATTGTTATAACAAATAAAATCTCCTTTAATTATTCCAAATTTAAAAGGTATTTCAATCAAATCATTTTCAAATAAATCTACACTACCATTTACGTCAACGGTCAAATCATCATTGATTATAAAATTTTTTACTTCGTATTTATTTAACCAGTTTTCTATTTCTTCTTTTGTATTTAACATGTTTTAACCTTTTACATTTAATGTTTTGTTACATTATAATCTTTTTTTAGTTAACGAATTATTATCATTATCAGAGATGGCTATTATTTTATTTAATTCTTCTCTTTCTTTTATAAATTTTTGTTTTTTTACTTCCATTAAAAATTCTTCTTTATTTCCAAACCCACTGACTATATCTCTTTTTACATTACTATTAAATAAATATAATAACTCTTTTTGCAATTTATTATTTTGACAACAAAAACTACCTTCTATTTCTTTAGGGCAATTTTCTAAACTCGTTAAGTGATTATTATAACAATAAAAACCTAACCCTACTTCTTCTGGACAATACTCTAAAGTTGTCAATTCGTTACTTCGACAATTAAAACTACCCCCTATTTTTTTTGGACAATGTTTTAAACTTGTTAATTTATTTTTAGAACAATCAAAATCAAATTTTATTACTTTAGGACAATACTCTAAACTTGATAAATTATTTTCAGAACAATTAAAATCACCATTTATTATTTCTGGACAATATTTTAAACTCGTAAGATAATTTTCATTGCAAATAAAATCTAATTTTATTATTTTTGGGCAATATTCTAAACTTATTAAATAATTACCATTACATTTAAAAGAACCTTCTACTTCTTCTGGACTATTTTTTAAACTTGATAAATTATTATTATAACAATCAAAATCACCTCTTATTATTCCAAATTTAAAAGGGAATTCTTTTATTTCTCTATATGCCAAATTTACACTTCCATTTACATCAACGGTTAAATCTTGATTAATTATATAATTTTTTATTTCGTTTTTTTTTACGTATTTATTAAGCCAGTTTTCTATTTCTTCTTTTGTATTTAACATATTTTAACCTTTAGATTTTTATATTTTGTTTAAATATTATAATCTTTTTTTAGTTAATTCACTATTATTGTTTTCAGGTAAGGATATAACTTTATTTAATTCTTTTTTTTCTTTTAAAGATTTTTGTTTTTTAACTTCAAATAAAAACTTTTCTTTATCTCCAAAATCACTTACAATATCTCCTTTTACATCACTACTAAATAAATATAACAATTTTTTATCTATTTTATTACAAAAAAAATCTAACTCATCATATATTTTTTCTGGACAATGTTTTAAACTGGTCAAATCATTAAAAGCACAATTAAAACTACCACTTACTTTTTGAGGACAGTATTCTAAACTGGTCAAATTATTATTAGAACAATTAAAACTACCATTTATTGCTTCTGTACAGCCTTCTAAACTGGTCAAGTTATTATTAAAACAATCAAAACTACCATGTATTACTTCTGGACAGTGTTCTAAACTGGTCAAGTTATTTTTAGAACAATTAAAATCACCATTTATTACTTCTGGACAGTATTCTAAACTGGTCAAGTTATTTTTAGAACAATCAAAATCACCACCTATTATTTGAGAGCAGTGCTCTAAACTGGTTAGATTATTATATGAACAGTTAAAATTACCATTAACTTTATCTGGGCTATTTTTTAAGCTTTCTAAGTAATTATTAAAACAATAAAAACTCCCAATAATTACTCCAAATTTAAAAGGAAATTGTTTTATTAATTTGGAATACAACGACACATCACCATTTACATCTACAGTTAAATCATCATTAATAACAAAATTTTCAACTTCGTATTTATTCAACCATTTTTCAATTTCTTCTTTTGTATTTAACATATTTTAACCTTTTACATTTAATGGTTTGTTATATTATAATCTTCTTTTCTGTAATAAAACATCATCGTTTTCCGACGTTAAATTTTCTTCAATTATTTGTTTTTCACCTTCACATTTAGCAAATTTGACAGACTGCCAAAAATCCTCATCATCACCAAAATCACTTTTCACCTCACCGACCACTGTAGTGTCTAAATTTTTAAGCTCATCAAAACTTATTTCGTTTTGGTTAATAAAAAAAGCATTTTCTATATTTTTTGGAAAACCTTCAAAATTTTTCAAAAAATTATGATTTACTTTAAAACTAACACAATAATTAAGATTTACACCAAGCTTTTCCAGCCTGTTGTAAGAAAAAGCCAATACCCCTCTTGCATTTTCATTCAGACCTTTGAGGGAAGTTAAAAAATTACCATTTCCAACAATATGCCTTCCTGTTTTTAGAGGAAAATATTTTAAATTTTTTATTCTGTTTTCAGCAAATAGAAAACTATCAAATATCTCTACAGGAGCACCTTTTAAAGTCTGAAGATAATTTTGACTGCAATTAAAAGATCCATTTAATATTTTATTCGGAGCACCTTTGAGATTTTTCAAGAAATTTTCAGTGCAATGGTAATCGCCACCTACAAATTGAGGAGAATGTTTTAAACTTTTTAACTGATTATTAGAACAATCAAAATCGCCATCTACTTTTTCAGGAGCACCTTTTAAAGTAAATAACCTATTTTCTTCACAGTTAAAATTTCCTTTAATATGATTAAATTGTAATGGGAATGACTCTATTTTTCTCCGCGAAAGATCAACATCCCCCATAACATCAACAGTTAAATCAGAATTAATGCGATAGCTAAAAATCTCCATATCGCTTAACCATTTTTTCATTGCAACAATTTTTTCTTCTTTATTTAAAACTAACATATTATCGCTCTCAGGTCAGATTTTCTATTATTTAACAATATATTGTACTTTAAAAATAATTTTATGTCTTTCCTTTAAGAATAGTTTTATTTTTTGTATAAAGAATTCAGCAAATTATCAAATTGCTTTTCTTTTTTATCCACACTGTTCTGGCTTTTAATCTCTTTTTCTTGTTTAACCTGCATAAAATACACTGAATTAAAATCAATCCTTTTTTTCTCATCAAAAATCTTTTTCATTTCTTCCTGGCTCAGATTTTCAGACAGAATTTTTAAGGATTCTAAAGAAAGCTCAGTTTCCATTAAGCGAAAATTAAAAGCTTTCTTCGCTCCATTAAAATGAGTCATTTTTCTGATTGTCGAATACCTATCAAACAGGAGTGATATAGCAGGAGCAGCAACTACCAGAACCAGACAAATTGATAAAATACCAATATTTAACAAATCACTCCCTGCACTCTGAACAGGAGCTTTAAAAAATCCTTTAACCATAAAACCTAACAATATCAAATTTGAATAAAAAAATATGCCATCTGAAACAGACATGAATAAACTTTTAACTTTATTCCATTTGGAAATATTATGAAAATCATGATTAAAAAAATCATAATTCTCAGCGACGATTCTTTTAATCTTATTCATCATAGCCATTTCACCTGTGAAGTTTCGCCATTTTCATTGATATATTTCAAGCTTTTCAGATAGACATGAGCAAAGCCAATTTTACGGCCTTTTTCTTTCACAACAGGAATAACAAAACGCTTAAACTTATTCTTAACCACTTTACTTATCGGAACACAACCTTTTTCATCAGTTGCTGGCAAGGTATAGTTCTGGTCTTCATAATTTAGAATAGATTGATTAACCTCTTTTATTGCTTCAATAAGGTAAGGTATTTCATCAATTGTGCATTTCATCTGCACAGAAGAAATCTCAGATTCAGGAGCAAAACGGTTTTTATCATCTTTGTTATACAGGGTATGATTTTCATGATGCCTGTGCTCTAAAACGACCTCTACCGTGTTTGCTTTTTCTTGCTGTAATTCATTATTCAGGCTGACAAGTGTAATTTCAGATTTGTTCATATTCACCTCTTAAAATAAAAAAAGGAGCCTTAAGCTCCCTTTTCTTTTGATGCAGAATCAGTGCTCTGATCCTTCATATTCGTAATCACGCTGCTTACGAGTCGGCTTGTTAGATTTCGAACGGTTGTGATCTTTAGTGAAATCTTCACCACCATTACGACCTTTTTTGATCTTTTCCACACGACCACCAAAAGAAGAGCTGCCCATATCTTATAACCTCTGTTTCAACTTACCGTTTAATTGTTTAGTTCTTAACTCCAGAACATGTAAGAAGTATAAGACTTCTGTTTTCAGATTTCAAGCACTTTTTATCGTTTTCTCAAACCTTTTTTTCATACAGTGTATTCAGCAATTCTTCCAGACACTGCTTTTTTTCTTGTTCATGATGCTGTGAATTACTTTTAAATACAATAGACAAGACATTTCTTTCAAAAATCGACTTCCTGTTAAAATCCGGCTCCTCTTGTATTACCTGTAAAAATAACCGCATTTCTTCTTTAGGAAATAAACTGGCCGCAAATTTTATTTCATCCGAGTCCACAGGAAGCCATAAAAATTGATATCGAAAGTCTCTTTTATCTCTTGCAGGATCTTCAACAATCAGTTTATGCATCCAGCCCTTTAGTGAACTTCGCCTTTTTTTGTCCAATTCTTCCATTTTCAGAGCAATGTAATCATTCTCTTTTTCTTTCATGTAATCAATTAACTTTTGTATTCTGTCTTTCATTACTAAATCCTTCATGAAATTTCTTTATACATTTGATCAATGAAGCCTTTAAGCTTTTTGTTTTTTTCATTTTTCTTCAGCATTATCTGTTGTTCTTCATTTTCTCTTTTTTCTGATAATAAAAAATAAATCATATCTTCATCTACACCAAGATCTTTATAAGTTAACCTTTCTCTGTCGCCTGCTTTTTTGAGCATTTCTTCCTTATTTAGCGACTGGCATAATAATTGATAGGTTTCCAGAGATATAGAATTACGAGCAAGAATTTCATAATATTCTTGCTCTCTTCCTTTGAAAAAGAAAGCTTTTTTACCCCTTCGATCTTCATTTAAAAACATAATAAATGCTGTAATAACATAAATAAGTAAGGCAAGGCTATTAAACATTGTTCCTATAAAGACAAAAACATCAGGCATTTTACCATTCCAAAATGAAACCAACCAGCACTCAAATGCAACCAGAGCCGTAATAGCACAGTAGTTTAAAAAAGCTGTTTTATGAATACTCATCCAGCTTTTAAATTTTTTAAAAACTGAAATATTCGTCATTTGTTTTTTAAAAAAGCCTCTGTTGTCTTTTATTACACTTTTAATTTTTGAATTAATTAATGATGTACTCATAAAAAGCCCTCTTTATTTTTATCTCTGATATTAGCATAAAATATAAACTCAAAGCTACCTTTATTTTAAATTTTGTGCTAATATCAAATATTATTTAAGGAGATAACTTATGACCATAATAACACCTCTGATACCTGTTAATTCTAAAAATGAACACATTTTTGAAAACAGAGGTTCTGCTACAAAATCAATAAAGCATTTTTTATCTTTATACACAAACCTGTCTGATGATGATTATAATAATCTTTTTTTTGATAAAGGATTTATTAATAATAAAAAAGCTCTATATATGATTCTAAAACACATTTCTGAGCATAAAAAAGATTATTGCTACAGGGCTTTTGTCAGTCAGCTTAATGACAGTTATCGGGAGAAACAACCAGAATTTTTCTACTCAACCCTTAAAAATATTGATTTAAAACACATCAAGCATATAATTGGTCTTATGCTTATTCCCTGGCAAATGAAAAAAAATGAAAATTTCAGGGATAACTTAACTCGCGGTATCCAGTTTTTTCATAATAATTTTAAAGATGAATTACCATCTCATCCAGATATTGCACATCAGATAAACATCAATGCTAATTTTTTCCTTAAAATGAATACCTCTGCTTCTTACTCTCGTGAAGATGCTCTTTTTGCAATAGAAATCCTTATGCCTTTTTACAGGTATGATTTACAAGAGGACATGACTAAGCATACGGCAGTTATTCTTGAAGGTATAGCCCCTAATCAGGCTGCTATTTTTGAAAATATGATGCTGGCTTTCAATCTAAAATGTGACACTATAACCCATTCAGAGACAGCTAAATATAAAAAGAGGATTTAATCCTCTTTATACAAACTATGAATGAAATCTTCCATTTTTTCATTGGTTTCTGTTTTATCTTGTTTTTTCTTTAATTCTTTCATTTGTTTTTTCTGCTCTACAAGTTCTGCCTTAGCTTTTTCTTTCGCTTTTCTTCTTTCTTTTTTAACTTTCACTTTTTTGTTGTAAAAATGGCAATACACCGTATTTTCATCGGTATAAATATCATTATAAGTTAACTTTTTACCATTGTTATTTTTAACTAATTCAATTAGTTCTGACTCACTCATAATCTCTTTTAACATTTTATATGTTTCAAAAGAAAGTGATTTACCAGATAAGAATCTGTAATAGATTTTCTTAAAAAAACGAGATGGATTTTTAACCATTCCCCCCACTAAACCTATATTAAAAACACTCAATCCACCTATTATAAAAAGGTAGAGAACATGAAGTAATATGGCTCCTGGATTTGATTCTGTTTGATAAATAATATCCATCCCCATATTAAGCCATGCTTTCCATATATAATACAGAGGAAGTAAATAAAACACAGGATTGCATCCAACCATCGTCCACAGCTTTATTAAAACACTGCTCTTTCCTTTTTCCATCTCTTTAATTAATGCTTCCTGATTATTTGTGCTAAATTTTCTTAACCTGTGTTCCAGATCTAATTCAGATTTAACTGACACTATCTTCTTGTCTTTCATTTCTATATTTAGCATTTTTTCCTCGAATAAGTGTTAACTTAAAAATGTTATCGGTTATATCATTTTTTGTTGAGTTCATCATGCATAACTTCAAGGAAATGAGTCAGTTTTTTATTTTTATCATCAAATAATTCTTTTTCTTTTTTATTTTTTGCATAATTTGATAATTCAGAAGTGTATGATGATGTTATCCACAAATCTTCATAAGTTATGCTTTTCCTTCCATCTGCAAGAAGCATTAACTCTTCTTTTGAAAGATTTTCACATAAGAATTTATAGATATTAAGAGAAACACTTTCTTTCAAGAAGTTATGCCAGTATTCTTCCTTATTTTCTTTATTTAAAAACAGTAAATCTGAAAAAGCTCCACGGTCTGTGGCAATGTCTATGGTTCTAAAAATCGTATACATACCACCAAAACAAAGCCAAATTAAAGAAAAAGTTCCAGCCAATGTCAAATCTTCACCCTGTATAAAATTACTCTGTATAAAACCGAAAGTTTGCAGTGAAACTAAAGCCCATACAGGAAAGAAAAGAAACACATTAAAACAAACCTTATTATTAAGATGACTCTTAATCCAATATTTTATCTTTTTCCATTTACTTGTCTTTTTCATTTCGTTTTTTACAAACATATGTTTTTCAGAAAATAAACCTCTAAGTTTAACTCTTAATTCATAATCATTGATTTCGCTCATTTTTATTATCTCCACCTGCGACAAAAGAGAGCCTAAGCTCCCTTCTGTCTTTTTCTTATTGATTACTGCATGTTGTTTTTATTAACATACAAACCTACTGCATAACCAGAGAAATAACCTTCTTTAGCTGCCTGAACTACATCTTTATCACCTTCTACCGGAACCTTAATTTTGAAAATCAGTTCCTGGTGGCGATGCATGTCATAACTAAAGCTGTCAAACACTCGGGCTTTCAAATCAGGGATATCACTTTTAACCGTTTTACCTTCCTGAGTCTTCATAAAACCTTCATAAAATGCCGTGTTATAAGCAAATTTAGCATTCTCTTTCTTATCACCACTGTCAAAGCAAGAGTAAGGCTTACCGGCACAATCTGCAAAACCACGATCCAGATATTCTTTGACTGATTTCATACCTGCCAGATAAGTTTCTGTGCTTTTCTGAACATCCACCCATTCTGCATCTGTCAGATTACTGTAGTAATTTGAGTTAGCAGTATGATAAACATACAGAGGCTTATGATAACTGCTCCCCATCATTGCACGATACATCCAGTAGTTACGGAAGAACTTAGAACTATCAAGCTGACGGTGGTTATATGCCGTTCCTAAACCATAATAGGTGTATGGAGCACCTGTATTCTGACGAGGACGACTGTTATTATAATTACGGTTATTGTTGTAATTCTGGTTATTATAGCTCTGATTGTTTGAGTTATAGCCATTATTACTGCTCTGGTAATGCTGATTACCCGAACTCTGCTGTGATGGAGCACTCACTACTGTGTCATGGTGTGAATCTGCCATAAGATGATCGGCTACCATTACCGCACCTGCACCAACGGCCGCACCGACAGCAACATTTTTCACCGTTGGACTAATACCAAAGGTCTTTGGTTGAACGACATTTTGTGGTGCATAACCCATAGACTGATTTACATTCGGCACAGTCTTAGGCTGAGGCGGAATATAGGACGTTGTAGGTTTTGATGATGGAACCATTGGATCTTTTGTGCTCTTAACAGGCACTTCTGATTTTGTCACAATAGAACCATAACTTTTCAGGGTCGGATTTGAATCCATTGCTTTTTTAACCGTGCTCGTTTCAAGAGGTTTTGGCTTAGCAATTGTTGCAGAAGGAGAACTCACCGTATATTTTGAAGATGATGAGCCAGAATAGCTGTTGGTTGAATTATAGCTCTTATTAGCACTTGGTGCATATGAAGAACTTGATGAACTGCGGGAAGAACTACTATATGAACTCGGGCTTTTATAAGAACTACTACTGCTCTTATAAGAACTACTGCTACTTTTATATGATGAAGAAGAACGAGAACTTGATGAGAAGCTTGAACCTGCAACGACATTTGCAGCATACCCCATCACAAGACCTGCAACCAATGCTACTTTCAGCATATTTTTCATTTTTTCTTTTTACCTTTAAGTGAGTTAAGTTTGTTTTTTCTACTAAGAATAAAAGTATACTATTAACGATTTTTAAACGCCAGCATTTTCTTCATTTCTTTGATCATTTTTTCATCCACTTTAAAACAGACTTTTACTGGAAAAGTCTTCCTATATCTTTTATAATGAACAAAATACACGAATTTTGGAAATCAATTATGTCTAATAAAAATACTCACATAATGAATGAACTTAATGGGTTTTATTCTGCTCAGAATGCAAAAGACCTACTGGATTTTTTTGGAAAGCAAACAATGGTTTCCGACTTCCCTTTTGCTTTAGAAAAAAAATATTTTTTTGAGAATCTTGCCCATTTTATCCGACAATTTCCGCAGGTTCGTTTGTATGTCGAAAGCGAACACAGATTGATTTTTAATTCACCTACCCATAAGATTGCCTTACATGATACGGTTCAATCTTTTCGGGCAAGCAAAAAAGAAGAACAATATCACTCACTTCCTGTTCTTCTTATGGAATTATATCATCGCACTCAAGATGATGCTGAGTTAAAAAATGAAGTATTTTGTATTATTTCATCACTCAATCGATACTGGTATGTTAATATTCATACTTATACAAAAATGGAACACGATAAAATAAAACCTTTCGCAGCAGATTTTATCAACACCTATATGGAAAGCCTTAACATGTGTTCAGGTAATTCATCATCAAAAAATAAATCTCCTTTTTTAAAATTAGTAAAAATTATCCTTGAAAATCGTATTCTTGAAGATGAGATAAATCAGGAAACAGCTTTTTTTATTGCACGAACCCGAAATGATAATTCTTTTGATAGCATCCTTCAGAAAAATTACCCCTTGCTCTACAGATCACGGTCCTGGATAAGTTCATCTTTTGCAGCAAACCATAATTTAATATCATTTGGAGCGGCTTATTCTGACAAGACTAACTCATGGGATCATATGCTTTCTAAAGTAGGCATAAAAAATATTTATCGTTCTCATAAACTGCTTTATCCTGAAGAAGGATTTTTATTTAATTTTGCAGAGAAACTTGATGGTCTATCAGGTAAAACCACAATTGAAGCACAACATTCGATTTTTAAAACACTCAAATCCCTTTTATCTCAAGCCACACCCGAGATGTTTGAGTCTGAACACGATAAAAAAAGTCTGGTTGATACACTTTCCCATACTTACAATGTTAGTTATTTAACCGATTATCTTTCATTACTGGAGAAAAAATCTATTCCAGTTGATTATAATCAACTCTTTATGACAACACTGGATAATTCAAAACGCCATCCAGAAATGCATGTAGCTATTCTTAAATTTAATAAAGAATACTCATTTGATGTGAAAGAAATTAATACTGTCTGGAGCAGAATAATTCGCTCAGATAATATTGAACTTCTTGAGTATATTTGCCAGAATTTACCGGATTTTCCAAAAGTATCACAGGAGCGGATTGCTATTTTTTATGGGAAAAATTTAAATAATGATATTATGGAATTTGAATTGCTTGGTGAAAATGCATACGAAAGAAAAGAAAAGAAACTGTATTTTCATAACATTTTTCTTGATTATGTCTGGAACAATTATGACTCAAAACAATTTGCCACAGATACACTCCCTCATCTCACACCTTGTGTCCCAGGAGAAATGAAATCGTTTATAGAGAGTAAACTTATTGTAATGTTAGCCCAATCAGATATAAACTCTCCTGTTTCTGAGGAAGAAGTTAAACATAAGCGTAGAATTTGAAGAATAAAAAAGGTGAGTTTTTAAGCTCACCTTTTTATGTTTTAGTTTTTACGAATTTCATTTGCTTTAACCGCTTCCTGATTATTCTTAAAAATTATATTCTTCATAATGTCTCGTGTTGACTGATTACCTAAACCATTTCTTACTTTGTTTACCAGGGTTTCATTTTTCATGATACTAACCTCATTCAGTGAGACTAAATTAACCCTATCACAATTTAATTTTCAGTACAACTCTTTTCTTTAGAAACCGCCTTCCATTTCTTATAGATTGAAGAACTTAGTGCTGTAAGCTGTAGTTGGCTGGTGGTTTAACTCCTCTTTCCAGTGTTTATTCACTCTTTCTGTCAAAGCATTTACCTGATCAACATTGACAGTCATACCTTCATTACGATAAGCCATGCAAATTGAACGACGAACATCTCCATGACATTCACAGGCGGCAACACCCGCATTAAATGCGATATCTTCAATGCTTGGTTTATTATTTGATTTAAATTTAAACATTTTTGAACACCTTATTTTTCCCTATATATTTATTATACATCCATATAAGAAACTCAACAATGTTTATAGCACTTTTTTTGTGATCAATGTAAAAATTTTGTTGCAGATGTTAAGAATCCTACAACTACACCTTGTTTTCTTTTTTCATATTTCCCAAACAGAATAAAAAAAGAACCAAAAAGGTTCTTTTAAAAAAGTTATAAAAATATTTTTTAACGAATATTACCAGATGGTGAAAGATCATCTTTATCTTGATTTTTGATGAATGAACTTTCGCCTCTTTCTTTTTGAAGTTGATCAAGCGATTTTTGACCAGATATTGTTACACCGTCTTTAACTATTATTTCAGGTTTTTCTTTAGGAGCCATGTCTGAGGCATAACCTGATAAAGAATCAATCAGCTTATCACCACCAAAATCTCCTGCTAAACGACCACCAACATTCGCGGCTTTTGCAGCATCAACAACCGCTTTTGCACTGTAAAAAAGTGTATCTGCTGCTGATTGATATTGGGAAAGAGCTTCTTTTCGACCTTTCTCAAAGTTTCCCTCATCCCGTATGCCATAATTACCCGCATGTTGAGCTGTATAATCTGCTTCTTTATCAAAATATTCAGCCGCTGCATAAGCATGATTGAAAATACCTTGCCACGATTTTTTTATCATAATAAGGTCGTTCGCTACTTCACTAAAGTTTTCATAATTACCTTTAAGGCTTTCAAACTTTTCTTTATAGGAAGAATACTGTTCATATAGTTCGGGAGCTTTCATTTCAAGAGCTTTTTCCATAAGCTTTTGGTTGTACTCCTGAAGCTTATCAATATAAATCTGCTTTTGTTCTGGTGTCAGTGTTTTATAATATGCTGCAAGTGTATAACGATTCCACGGCACAATCGCTAATGTATCCCCTGCAAAACTTCTGATGTGTTCTTTATTTGCCATTACAACCACTGAAGCCGTCCCCGCAACTGCTAAAGCGGCTCCAATCTTCAAACCTGTTGTAACTCCATCTGCCGAAGCTTTTCCTGCCGTTCCTAACAACAAACACACACTCAACACAAAAGAAATTTTTTTCATTTTGGCTCCACTATTTTATTTTTATAAAAACAAGCCTCCTTAAAGAGTAAAGAGGCATCAGTGTTTACATATTACCTGACGGAACAACCATTTCTTCCAGGTGTTTTTGAGGTATTTTTACCTGGTTTTCTTCTGATTGTTTCTGCAAATCTTCCAGTCTTTTTGTTCCAGGAGCGGGCTGAGGTTTTGCTTCTACGCCTTGAGTTTCATTATTTTTAGTCCCTACTCTATCAGCAGGGTTAGAAAGATCCTTTGGTTTTAGCGATTTACCATAACCCGCCACAGAATCTAGCACGATTTGACCAGCAGGACCTGTAATATATTCACCCGATTCTTTTAACACATCTGCAACCGTTTTTGTGATGTAATAACCCGTATTACCAGCCGAAGTAAACAGATGCATCTGACTTTGAATAGCTTTCTTAGCATAATCTACATCACTTGCATCTGCATATTTATTAGCACCATTTATTTTATCCTGATAATCTAAATCACCATACTTAGCTATACTATAAGGTGCTTTAAGAATCTCATTATAGGATTCTCCTATTCCTTTGAGATCATTTCCAATTTCCACGACACCTTCAACACCTGATTTTATTTTCTCAAGCCTTTCTTTCACTTTCTCAAGCTTTTCTATCATTTCAGGCTTTTGGTTGCCTGTTATATCATTAACCACATCTCTTATCTTATCTGTGGTGTCGCCTAATGTCTCTATATAAGCCTGACGCTGTTCAGGAGTCATATTCTTATAGTTATTCCCTAAAGCTTCAGCAGAACCTGGTTCATAAGGAGATTGAGTAGGAAATTCAGCTTGATTTTGAGAAATGGCTGGGGGATTTTCATGGATGTCAGGATGCTTCTTGTTATATGCATGACCAATTGCACCCGCCACACCCGCTACAAGAATACTGCCAACTACTACTTTTTTAATAATACCTGCTGAGGCTATTTGCGGGTTCATCATCATAACTATGACGACTGATGCTATTAGTTTTTTCTTCATCTTTATCTCCTGTTATTTCAGGACATTATACTTATTTCCAAGATGAATTTCAAATTATATTATCGACGAGACCAGCCCAATCTTTTCATAATGGTTAATACAGTTTTAATATCTTTCTCAGTATATCCTTCATCTTCCATTCTCTTTTTTATTTGAGGACGCCAAAGAAATTCTTTCGTTATTTTTTTAGCATAAAGATAAGCTTCTTTTTCTGTCATTTTTTATTCCATTTATAATCAATAGATGACTATTATATATGTAATACATATCAAGCTTCAATCTTTAATTGAAGTTATTATCATTATTTTTTTTGTTATTTTCTCTTTCTTCTTTTTTAGCATAAATAACAAGCATACTTTTGAGAAATATATATATAAAAAACAAAGCAGTTAAACTACCCGCAAGTTGTATAAAAACATCTTCTATTGCATTATCGTGCATTGAACAGCATAGACTGGGACCTGCCGAAACACTACTTGTATAACTTATCAAACTCAAAAAAAACAATACTAAAAACATAATCCTTTTTTTATTCATAATATACGCCTTTTATTCTTCTTATATTTTATTATAGTCATATAACGTATATTATATTTTTTATTAAATGTAAAATCTATTAATTTGATAGAATTAATCTATTTGATTTATATCACTATTTTAATAAAATTGTATAAAAAAGGAGAAACCTATGCTTAAAAAAACAGAATATACTCATCTTCAGCAAACCAGAAATGATATCATTGATACCGTAAAATCTGAAACTAATACTTTACTTAACTCATTGGTTGCTGACTTTATTGATCTCGGGCTGATTACCAAACAAGCTCACTGGAATATGAAAGGATCTAACTTCATTTCCGTGCATGAAATGCTCGATGATTTCAGGGAAACTCTTGATGAACACCAGGATACTATTGCAGAAAGAATTGTTCAAATGGGCGGTTATGCTCTTGGTACATCTCAGGTTGTCTTTGATAAAACGACGATAGAACCTTATCCACTTGATATTGTAAGAGTTCAGGATCACCTAAAGGTTCTGGCAAACAGTTATGCTGTGGTTGCTAATAAGACCCGCAAAGCCATTAGTGAAGTTTCTGACGAAGATACCGCAGATATCCTTACCGCCGCCTCAAGAGATCTGGATAAGTTTTTATGGTTTATTGAATCTAATATCGAATAAACACAAAAAGAGAGGGAAACCTCTCTTTTTTATTATCCACAACATGGATACAACCTTTTTTTCTTACCACTTCTTTTTTAAAGCTTTTTCTTTTTTAACACTTATTTTTTCGTTACATTCTTTTCCGGTTAGTAACTAATGAAGAATGAGAAAAACCAACAGCACTTTCTATATAGCTTTTTTCATATTCGGATTTTTTCTCCCTAAGGTAATAATCTGGAAGATAGCCTAATTCTGAAAGGTTTTTAATTAAAACAAATTCTTCAAAATCATTATATGATTCCAAACCATACTTATCATCCTCAATTATTTTCTTAACTTCTATTATATCTTCATCATGGTTGGATGGTTCGTTTGTTTTTATAAATTCCACCATTGCTTTTTGTAAACTGAATCTTCTTATTGCTTTCTCTATATTTTCATCTTTACATACAGAACTGTCTTGCAGAGAATTTATCATCAATTCAAGCAACTCCAGATAAATTTCTCTATAGCCACTATGCATTTGTCTATAATCATTTTTCAAAGCGGGCATTGATACTGACAAATTAAAAATATGCAAAGAATCTTCACCTAATAATAAATTAACAGGCATTTCTTTATACCATTTTGCATGTTTTTTCTCCAGAACCATGAAATTTTCCCGCTGCATTATTGAATCAAGCAAACCTCTTTTATTTCTTCTTTCCTGTAGCAGTGGAAATTTTGCTAATAGCTTTTTATATAAAGTCATGCGACTATGAAGACCTGTTTCATTAAGATATTCAATTAATAAATTTTCTTTTCTTGAATGCACATATTGTTTTAGTTCATCATTGTTTCCCTTGTTTTTAGCTATTGCCAGCAGAAATGTTGAATCTGAGCTATCATTTTTTAGCATTAATGAAATTACATCCGATTTTTTATTTTTACAGGTAGCTTTATACCAATCTTTATTGCATAACAAAACAGGTATATGATAGGTTCTCAGCATAACATCTGAATCATTTCTACTCTCGATATGGTTTTTAAAAAATACATCTGTCATCCGTAACATTTCTTCTTTTTCTTGAATGTTTAATTTACTTATCTCAGAGAAATATAACTCAAATATATTTTGATAATAATTGCTTTTCACACCATCAATAATAATAGGAATTTCTTTAAGGAAAGGGAAAGCTTGGCATAATTTAAAGGCACTGACGGAATTAAAATAAGGAGCTTTGGCGAATTGATTCATATCATTTATCAAAAAAGACTTTATGTTTTCATAGCCAAGATACTGAATGACCAGACTGTCAAATAAACCAATATTATTTTCAAATGCGAACATGTTGAGAAAAATATCTTTTAAATGTTTATCAGACTGATCATCATTATTTAAAAAATTGGTGATTTTCGCAGGATTAATCTTCTGCACTAAGAACTCATCAACTCTCTTTTTTATTTCTTCATTAGCAGGATTATCATCATAAAGATCAGACAAAAAACTCCTTAATTGTATATAAGCCTGTCTGTCTGTTAAATTTTCATAATCAACAGTGTATTCTTCAATCACATTTCTTGCTTTTAAAATACCCGATTCAGTAATAAGTTTTTCCAACACGTCTTTTATTTTAATTTTTCCAAAACGATCAGTTACATTTTCCTCCAGTGCAGCAAAACCACTATTTAATTCATCTTTAATATGAAAAAACAAACTGGCGGCTTTTTTATTACTGTTATAACTAAAATCTTTATCTTCTAACAGAACACTTAATTTTTCATTCATCAACTGACCTCTTGAGGTTTTAACTTTTTCACAAGCATCTCTTATTTTATCATAGGTTAAGAAATTTTTCACATTCTTTTTCTTATAACAGCACTCTCTGAAAAATCACCACTTATTTTTTCTAATAACAGGCGTTTTTCAACACGGCTTATCACCTCTTCTTTATAAGATTTATCCAGATAACCTCCCATTATCATAACATCCACCAAACCGAAATTTTTTATAGCACGACTATCCAGTAAAGGATGCTCTATCAATGCCATTATTTCTTTCTGACCTGATTCTGAGCCTTTTTTGAAAAAATAATCACCTACTTTTTTTCTTATTTCATGCTGAATAGTAAACTTAATTTCTACCTCTTTCTTTTTTAAGCCATCAGACATCACTTCTTTTATCGATGACGATAACAAATCAAAAAGTAAATCATAAAAAGCATTATCTGAAATATTCAGCCTGTAAAAAACAGCATCATTTATCCAGTTCATGATATTGTCAGGCTCTGAACTTATTTTCATCGTCAATGGTAAATCTTTAATAATCCTGAACCTCTTATCCTCAGCATTAAAACGAACATAATTCGACCTGTTTGTCTTATTTCTCGTCATCGTATCTAATACACCATACTTATTTTTTTTACCGTAAAGTTCAGGTAATCTTGACTCAAGTGCTCTATACGTTTTCAAATTTATATTATCTGAAGGAAACTGTGATAAATATTCAACCAATAAATTATTTTCTCTTTCCAGTATGTATCTTTTAAAAATACTCTCTTTAATTAGTAATTCATACAGTGTATTTTTTATTTCCTTATTGTCTTCCAGATTACTTATAATCCAGTTTAACAAATCTTCAATGAAATTATCATTTCCTTTATAGAGGACATCTCTTAATACTGAATTTTTTTCGCATAAGTTAATTATATTTGAAAAAATAACATTTCCATTTCCATAAGTTTTCTCAACTGATTTTATAAAATTTAAAATATTGTCTTTAACATTTTCTGCACCTAAATAATTTTCAAAAATCTCGGTAAAAAAATAATTGGCCTCACTGAATTCTTTCTTTAAAATCTGATGTAATAACACATATTTATTATGGAAAGCTTCTTCATTAGGATCGTTTAAAAAATTCACTACATTTTCTGAATTAAAACCTCTTTGCAAAAAATCATCCCATTTTTTCTTTCGTTTTTTAAATGAATCTTCTTCTATTTGAAAACTAAATACCGAACATATTAAATCGTACACCTGGTTGCCTAGTTTGTTCATCTACATCCTCCTCTTTGATTTTAAATCGGAAGCATCTTCTGATAATTCATCAAGGCTATTATTCAAAAGCTCTTTCTCTTCCTGAGCTATTCTTTCTTCAATGTAATCTACTGGAATAACACCTTCCTTTACAAGGATCGGGATAAGCTCCATTTCTTTTAATAATGATGCCGATAAGCCAGAACTCTCAAATTTAGCTATATTTTCTTCTGTTTTTGCTTTTTTATTATAATTCATGTTATTCAAAATTCTTATATTCCTTTGTAAACATAATTTGTCACGAACTTCCTGCACTCGTAGATCACATACCTTAAGATCGACATCCTTAGGAAAAAATTTATCCAGTGACAATAATGTTAAACTGAAATAATTATCATAATCTTTACTGATATCCATGATGGAACTATGCATTTTATAAAACGGACTGCCATTCGCCCAAGCTAACAGTTTTTCAGGGGATGAGCTTAACAACATTGGTAAAGGCAAATTCTTTAGCAATGTAAAAAATTCTTCCTTTTTATATAAAATGACATAAGGATTACCTGTAATTAAAGAATCTAATACACCATCCTTGTTCTCTAACCTTTCTGTTAATTCTGGCAATTTTTTCGCCATTATTCTGTATTCTACCAATGAGCCTTCTACACTCTTTGACAAACACTCTATCAGAACATTTTTTTCTCTGTTTTTCAAATACTCTTTTAAGCCTGAATTTCTATTTTTTAATTCAAGCATTAAAATCCCTCTCGTATATTCATCTGCTATAATAAAACTAATAATGTCACTATCACCACAAATAGTTGCAAACCAGTCAGGACGATTTAAAAGAACACTCACATTTCCCTGTCCATTATCGTCCATATAATTAATGTTTGGATTCTTCTTTTCAAAATTTTCGGCATAATACCAGTCTGTTAACTTTTTCCTCTCAATAGCATCAGTAATACTCTCCATATACATATCTGGATGTGATTTAAAAAATTTTATTTCCAGGCTTTCTCCATCTTTCATTTTGTATTTTTTTATTTGCGGCACAAAAGAGAGTATAGCAATTAGCTGGTGAGAATACATGAAAGTAAGAGTATCTACTTTTTTATCAAGGTAATTTTTTATGAAGAATTCAGCAGTATTTAATCCAATATATTCACAGATTATTTTATCGAAAAGAAAAACACTATCATCTGGATTTTTATCACTTTCGAAAAGGGAAGACAATAATTTTTCAAATTCATATTCACCATCAGTATAAGTCTTTGAAAAGGTAATCATCTCTTCAGATACAGGATGTTTACCTGAAAATTCAGGCCATAAACTTCTTAAAGACTCACCACTGTGACTATTACTGTTGTTTACAAAGTTTATCAGGGCTTCATACTGCTGTTTCCTCGTTAATTTTTTTTCAATATTATATTTCTCCAATAATTCGTCCAACTGATCATTTAAAGGATCTTTTACAGATAAATTGACTAAAAATTCAGATAAAGTCTCTATTTCTTGCCATTTTTTTACCTTTTCATCAAGGAAAATAATACCTTTCTCAAGAAGTTCATCAATAATATCTAACTCTTGATTTTTATTGTTAATATTCATATTATTGACAACATAATCTAAGATTTTACTCATATTTATTCCTTTTTCATTTATTCATCTATTTTAACAAAAAAATGGATAAAAAAAAGCACATCATAGTGCTTTCTTCTAAAGGAACATCTGTTGATATACCAGCCCTGAAAGACGATGTTTTACAGGGCTTGCCATATAAATTTATATTCTTTTTTTATTATCATTCAAAGAAATTTCTGCATTCTTTATTTTTTCAAGTAGTACTTTCTTCTCTTTTTCCAGGTATTTATATTTCATGTAATCTTCATTGAGTTTATTCATCGAAATAAGAGCATCAATCAAACCAAACTTTTGGTATTCTTCATACTCCCCTAAACCATTATCCTTTTCATCCAGGATTTCAGCTATTTGTTTAGTTATTTTTTCAGATGATACGGCATAATAAACATCATTCTTTATCATAAAATCAACAATTTTCTGGTGTACAACAAATAACTTATGAGCTTTTTTTATATTTTCATCAGCATCAGGAAAATTATTTGTTGCATTTACGACTAACTCAAGCATTTCACTGTAAAAGCTTATTTTTTCCCCAAAATAAAAATCTTTCAAATTACCTTTTATACCTGGCATACAATAAGCTAATTCTAAAATCCTTTTTGTATCACTTCCAAGTAATATATTTACAGGTAATTCTTTATAGAGAGCAATTGTCTTTTTTTCCAGATAAAGTATGAAATTTTCACGGCTCATTAATTTATCTAATAAACCATGAGAACTCTGCATTTGCAGCAATGCAGGAAACTTCTTAACCAAATAATCATAATGCTTTTTCCTAAAATAAGCACTACCATTAACCAGATATTCAACCAGTAAATTTTCCTCACGGGATAAAATATAATTACTGAGTGGCTGAGATTTCTTTTTATCTTTCAAAGCCTGTAAAATTATCTCTATTAGATTAGTAGAACAATTTAAAAACCCTCTCTGACCATTTACAACATGAGAAGTGCTTGCCAGAATAGAAATTAAGTCATACTCACCTGCTTCTATGCTAAACCAGTTCTCTTTTTGATAAATAAAACATCCATCACGGTCACTAACAAAAGGCTCCGGCACTTTTACTTTTGTTTTAAAATAATTTTCCACAACTTCTTTTTGTTCCGACTCATTTAATAATTTTTTATCAACCAGATCTTCAAATTTTAAGAAACAAAGATATTGGTACAAATTACATCCACCTTGTAAATCTATTTCTTTTAAAAAATCATATTTACTCACCACATTAAAAACATTAATTGTATTATAAATATAACTTTGTGTTGATATATCTTTCTCCAAAGCCTCTTTGGTTTTCTCAAATCCTAAATACTTAATAACGATTTCTTCAAAAAGATAAACACTGTGTGGATGATTTAAAACAGAAAGAAAAAAATTTTTACTGGAAAAATCTCTTTTTGGAGCGGTAGCATAATAGCTATTAATATAATTACTTATTAATTCAGGATCTATTTTCCTAAGTAAAAAACCCTCTACCTTTTCTTTTACTTTACAAAGGCTTATATCTTCTTCACGAGAAATATCATACAACACATTTGATAATGCATAATAAGCCTCCATTCTATCATTCTTACCTTTCAGATCGTATTTAGTTATTAAATTTCCAATACCTTCTAAATCCTCTGCTGATTTTTGTATTCGCAAAAAATCTTTTATTGTCATATCCTTATTTTCAAAAAAAATTGTTTGTTCAAGATTTATTTCACCCTCTTCCAGGGAACTTCGAATATACTCAACCCCAGCACTTTTATCCGTTTTAAACAATTCATTGATCACCAAACTAAATATAGAATTTATCATGTAAAAACCTTCTTTCGATAATTAAATTTGCTGTTATTTTAGCATTTCTTCTTATTAAAATAAAGGTTTTCTTTCTTTATATTCTTTTCTTTATTTTATCAGAATATTCATTATTTCCCGATACAGACAAGCTTTCTGACAGTACTTCCCTTTCTTTTGTAGCGATTAATTTTTGTAGATAATCTTCAGGCAGTCTGTTGGTATTTATCAATTCTGGAATTAAAGGAAAGTCTATTAATTGTTCAATAGGAAGTTCGCATTGTTCAATCACTCTCATAAGTTCTTCTTGCTTTGGAATCCTCGAATAACTTAATTCTATTAAATTTTTAACATTTCTTTGCATACAAAGTTTTATTCTTGCTTCTTCAACTTTTGGATCAGCAAACCCGCCTTCTTTACTCCTTTCAAAAAAAGAGTCTATTTTAGAAAGTGATAAGCTAAATAAATCGTTATAAATGTCCTTTTCTTTTTTGTCTTTTCCATACATTTTATAAAAAGGAATTTCATTAGCCCAATTAAGTAATCTATCAGACGTTCCTGTTAACAACATAGAGGAAGGTAAAGTCTTTAATAATTCATAAAATTTAGCTGTTTTGTATAAAGTCTGGATATTTCCATCTATTAAAGAGTCTAAAACTCCCTCAGAATTACTTTCTCGGGTTAAGAGTTCCGGTAGCTTTTTTTCTAATATACGATATTCGTTCAATAATGCATTTTCAGGATTTTTGGATAAATACTCTACTAACAAATTCTTATCCCTGTTTAATAAATATTGTCTGAATTCTTCATCCTTTTTTAATTGAACCAGAATAATTTCTTTTCTCATTTCATCTTTTATTAATACAGAAAGAATATCTTCATCACCACACATTGTTTTATACCATTCTTTTCTGCTTAATAAAGCATCCACATTTGAACCAACACCATGCATTCCTGTTATATAGGGATTAGCCACCTCAATTTGTTCTTTAAAATACCAGTCTGTTAATTTTTTTCTCTCATTTTCATCGCTCAAATTTTTTATACAAAAATCAGGGAAAGATGTAAATATTCTTTCAATCAATACATCACCTTTTTTATCAGCAATTTTTCCTATTTGAGGTCTGACATTTAATAAAGCGATTATAGCCTCTTTCTCACTCCTCACTAAATCAGATAAATTCTTATTAATATAATTGTTTAAAATAAATTCTGTATTCTTGAAGCCAAGAAATTTATCAATCACATTCTCAAATAAAAAAACAATGTTATTTTCTTTACTCTCAAAAATATATTTAAATAAATTTTCTGCTTTGTAAGTGTTCTTTTCATTTATCTTTTTTATATGACTTAATATTTCTTCAGCAACAACTCCTTTTCCTTTAAATTCACCCCAACTTTCTTTAACTTTTTCATTATTTTGAAAGCGGGCGGCTGTTAATAGATTTAAAAGGACTTCATAAGCATCTTCACTACTCAAATTAGCATCTATATTATGTTTTTCCATAAAATCAACAATTTCATTGTTAATAGGATTTTTTCTGTAACGATAAAAAATAAACTCTTTCAAATTCGAATAGTTTCCATTACTATCTTCTACTGGTGTTTCTAAATTAATTTTACCTTCGCCTATTAATTCATTTATAATGTCTAACTCTTCTTTTATATTTTCTCTTGCATGTTTAATAACATAATTTAATATATTGTTCATCTTTGAAATATTACCTGAAGTTTATTTATTTACTTTTATTTTAACAAATATTAAGAATTATAAAAGCATCTCACTATGCCTTTTTTTTAAATAAACTCTTTTTTATAAAATTAAGAAACCTGAACAGTCAAATTATATTCACCTGGCTCATTAAATAATTTCAGCCACTTTTCTTTAGCATCTTCCACTTCTTTTAAAAATCTTTTATTATCTTCCACAAGATTATGACAAGATACCGTGTATCCAATGAAAAAACCTTCTCCTGTAAAGTAGTTTAAATATTCAGCAGAAGGCGAACCTGGATATTTCATCAAAACTTCACCAACAGAAGTCTCTCCTTCCTCAATTGCAGAGGCCATAACTTCTAATTCTTCTTCGCTCTTATCTCTAAAAAAACCAACTTGTTTTAAAAAAGAGAAAGCTTCTTCATCATTTTCAAATGTTTTTCCAACAAAAGCAATTGTGTTTTGATTAAGACCCATTTATCTCACCTCTTTATCAGACAGTAGGTTATTTTACTAAAGATCAGCCCCAAAAACAAGATTTATAAATCTTTAAAAAACTATAAATACATAATTTATAAGGTTTTTTCTCAACAAAAAAGAGAGAATATCACGTCTATTTCTCTCTTCTGTAAACCTTAACTATTTGCAAATATATTATATTCTTTTTTTCGCTTTTAAACTCTCATCTGGTGTGAGCGAATTTAATAAAACATCACGTTCCTCTTTTGCTCTTTTTTTAACAATATAATCGGCATCAAGATAACCATTTATCATTAAATTTTCTACAGACAATAATCCACTCAATTGATTCGCATTGAGGCCTGATTTTTCAATCGTATTTTCGATTTCTTTGTTTATTCCATTTTCAAATGTTGTAGAATTATTCATTATAAAAAGACGGCTTATTTGATGCTGCAATTCTAACTTCTTTACAGCTTCTCTGCTCTTTTCACATTCTCTTCCTTCAAAATTTTCTTTTACGGCAGACATCACCATATTATAAACAACCTCATACTGAATTTTTGTAGTATAATCCTGAGTGTTATATAAAACACAGGCTTTTCTGTTTGCAAATTGCAAAAGCTCTTCAGCATCCGATGTCATAAGCACTCTTGATGAATAATTTTTCAAAAGATCAGTTTCTTTTTCTGTTATTTGATCATAATAACCAAACTCTTTTTTCAAAAGAAAACCTATCACACCTTTTTTGTTCTCTCTCGTTAATAATTCCGGCAAATGCTTCTCTATTTTATTTAAATGGGTCTTTACATAACGTCCATCTTTGTTTGTCAGATACTCTACCAGCAAATTTTCTTCCCTTTCCTTTAAATATTGCTTCATTTCAGGATTTTTTAACTCACTCAACACAAAACCAACACCTTGAGAACTCTCCCTCGTCAACACTGAAACCAAGTCTGTCTTTCCATCTTTCAAACATGTTGAAAACCAGTCTTTTTTCATTTTAATCACTTCAATTGCCGAAGTTTTACTTAAACTATCTATGGATTGTGATTTTATTTTTTCATCGTAAAAAAATTCAACAAGCCTCATCTTTTCACTTTCTGATACTTCTATCTCTTTTATCGTTGAATCAGGACTTTCTATCATTAATTTTTCAAGAAGACTCATCTCTTTACCATTTACTCTATGACTTTTTACATTTATTTCTCTCAATTCAGGGTAAGCATTACATAACCTTATCGTATTTGATGCTGAACTGAATGTTAAAATTGTAGCCTTATCAATAATGAAATCTTTAACCAAATCTTTCACATTTTCTAACCCTAAATATTCTTCAAAAATAACCTTGAATAAATATGTATTTAAATTACTACAGAGCATTAAATTTAAAAAAACTTCAGGCCTGTTAAAATCATTCCTCATATCTTTATCGGTAGACCTGGTAGACTCGGAATGCAAATAAGCGACTATCTTTTCGGGTTTAATATTCAAACTCATGAAAGCCTTTATTCTCTCTTCTGCCTTATGTTCTATATATTCATTCTTCAGACTTTTCAAAGTATTCAATAAAGCAAGGTAAGATTCCTCATCACTCGTTTCTTTCGTAATATTATTTTTATTTAAAAAAACAACAATCTCATCATTAAACGAACTCCCGTATTTTTCAAATAACATCTCCCTTATCGTGATTTTTTGAGCATCTATAGCTCTCTCTATCACTGTATCTGGATTCACCTGCTTTGTATCAAGTAAATGCTGTAATGCATGAAGACCCTCTGACAAACGAGTCCCTACATCGCGGTAAATATTATTCATCACATAATTTTCTATTGTGTTCATCTTTTTTCCATTTTCTTATACTGTTTCTTTATTATAACAAATGAAAGAAAAAACAAAATACTCAATCTGTTTTTCTTGAAAAACCAACCCATAAAAGCTATAATTACTCATCTTAAACTCAAAAGGAATATGTATGAAACGTGCTAATTTAGTTAACTTTGCTGAAATTGTTGAACATGCTACAACACTTGGCTATGACTGGAATACCGCCTGTGGATTACTTGATGATCTTCGACCACAATACGAAGTCAGTTCCTATGAATTCGAAAAGAGTGAATTTGATAAAAGTAAATCAGATAACGAACATTCTGATGAAGAAAATGAAATCATGACCAGTTTCTTTGAAGCAAATAAGGTTAAAAAAATTACAGTTGTAAATGATTAGTCTCGCTTTATTTAAAACAAAAAGAGTATATAGGAATATACTCTTTTTTCTGTCTTCAATTTATTATCAAATTCTTTTTCTTTCATAGACATTACTGGTTGAACTTTCAATTAATCCATGCAACTTTTCTTTTTCACATATTACTTTCATTACACCTAACAAAACTGTCATATTCTCATACATTGTTTCTTTATCTTTATCACCATGACCACCATTCTCAAATATTTTTAAACTAAGTGTTCGGGACAAATCCCCTTTAAATAAACCTTTTTTAATATCATAGCCATAACCACCCAAAACATCTTTTTTAATAAAATCAGCAACATCTCTTTCTTCTATTTTACCAATTACACCATAAAAGTCCTGACCCACTTTCTTTAAATTTTCTGAAAAAGCACTAGAAATTACCGTTAATATCATTTTTTTCATTTTCTCATTATTACCATAATGATTAATCATTTCAGCTAAAATATTCTTATATTTATTCTCATTTTCATAAGCCAAATACAACTGAATAGTAAAATCAATAGCAAACTTTGTTATCCACTTTTCTTTGCTTATGTGACCCAAATTAATTGCTTCCTCCTTAACCAATTTATGGAGTTGTGATTCTCTGAAAATGATATCACCTTCAATATTTAATAATTCCTCTGGATAAGAATGCATTAAAGTATTATTTTCATACTTATCAGATATCATATAATTAATAATTTGAGCTAAATTTATTTTATTTTTGCTTCCATCCTCACAACTATTATATAACTTGATAGTAAAATCAATGGAGAATTTTTTCACCCAATCCTCTTTATTTATTTTACTTATATCTATCTCTTTATCTTTTCCTAATTTATAATATCCCAAATACATCAGGTTTAAATTCTCGGCTTTATCTGCAAAGTCAGGCAAAAAAGAATGCAATAATGTGTCGGACTTGTACTCTTCTGACATCATGTTTTTTATAGCATGTGCAATATGTTTTTCTTTAAGATCAGAAAAGTATGCAATATTATCAGGGCGATTATGTGTGGAAAATCCTAACATTCTTTTTCCAATGATACTATTATCATCTAATGCTTCAGAATAATCACGCAATATAAATTTAGAAAAGTTCTTGTCACAACTATTATTTTGGTTGTTTAAAATCGAAGAAACACAAATAATTTTTATTTTCTCTTTATTTTTATCAATAACTAATGATTCATCACTTAATATGTTTAATAATTCAGCTTTTACATAAGCCGTTTTAAACATCATTTTATTGTTTAAAGACAATCTTTCGAAAACATTTACAATATGTTTAAAATCTCTAAGACTAATATTATTTAATAATTTCTTCCACACAAATCCAGCAGAGAAAAAAGGCTTCATTGCATCTAAATTGTCTGATGCCGTCCTCATTTCTTCTTTATCACTAAAACCATAAATCTTTAAAAGACCTGAATATAGTTGTTCTTCCAACTCTTTACCTGTCAATAAAAATGTAACCGAACTCCCTTCATCTTTGATGATCTTTTTGTATAAATCATGGGACATGCCAAGTTTATGTTCCAGACTATACATTCCACGATGTTCTACTTTAGTATATTCTCTGCTATACATTGAAAAAAATCCTTATTTTAAACTCTTGTTTTACATTTCTTATTTAAAAATTTTAACTTATTTCCACAAAAAGAGCAATTTGAACTCTTTAAAGCAAAATATAAGAAATATTTTTTTTGCATTTTATTTATTAATCACTTTATTTAATTCAACAAAAAACCGCACAAGGCGGCTTTTTCAGTTTATTTCTATTCGTCAACATTATTACATCACATGTTCAGCCTGAATTTCTGTCTCTATCAAGTATTTCGTCCCATCTATTGTCACCGAATCACTTTTCATTATCTTTTCATTCGGTAATTCAACTTCAGAATGGAAAGTTACCATTTTAACATCCACACTACTCCACTTTTTATCATTATCAAGAAATTCTTCTTTGCTCTTATCCAAAGGAAAGATAACACTGTAACTCATTATATTAGCTTCTTTATCACTTGCTTTTTTCTTCTTCAATTTCCCATCAACAACAAATCCTGAAGTCACTCCTTTGTGTTCTGAAATAACACGGGTGGATAAGGGCTTCTCTCCCTCACGAATATAAACAGACCCATTCTCAATTAAATTTTTTGAAGTGTCACTCACCTTATAAACACTTGCTTTTAATGTATAAGAAGGATTAAATGCTGTTGCTAAATCTTCTAAAACTGCTTTTCTTGATTTTGAAATGTCAGCATGAACATCATTTGCAAATGCATTCATTGATAAAAAAACCAATCCTGCCAATAATACTGTTTTTTTCATTTTTACTCTCCGATTATTTTTGCTCACATTAGATTACATTTTAAAATTTGTCTACTTTTTTACACATTAAACTATTTTTCTTAATACCAGGTCTATTCTTTAATGCCAGAATTGCACCTTCATTTCTTTCTACGACCAATTCATAATGTGAATTATTCAGGCTTTCTTCAGCCATTTTATCTGCCATCACATTATACTTACTTTTTGAATGTCCTTTAACCCACCTGAATAATACCTGGTTATCAGGAAACAAAGCCTCACACAATATCAGGGTTTTTTCAGTATACTCATGACGAGCATCCTCCTTTCGGTTAAGCTTCCTTATATTACTTAAACTATCACTCCTTACTTCTATATCCATTCCCGCTTTAATAATTTTCTCACCCGCCAAAAATCGTAATGCCTCATAAATAGCCACACCTTCCGAAATATCCGAAACAAATAACATCGGGCTTTTTTTAAGCTTCCTCATCATCTTAAACATTAACTCTTCACAGCCATCCTGCTTTATAATCACACCATAACCACTTTTATCATAATAAGCTGAAGCATCGGTATACACCACTATCTTATTGGGGGAAGCTGGACTCGTATAATCTACTCCTAATTCCTCTTTTATCTTTAAATCTCTTTCATGACTTATTATTAATTCATTTATTAACTTTTTATATTTTTCTGAAAATTTTAGACCATCAAATTCCCTGTAAATCACATCAGAAATTCTCTCTTTTACCTTTTTATTCTTTAATTTTTTTAAAAAATATTCCTTAACACCTTTAATGCCCGTATGCACATATACCGCAGCATCATGTCTGGCAAATATTCTTAAAGTATCTTTCAGGTAATTAAAAACCTCACTCTGAATATCCTCTACACTGCTTTTTAATCGTAGATACCGCTTTTTCTTTTCATTTGTTCGGATTATGGTGGAAAGAAAACTATATCCACTCTCTTCAACGATATCTATTTCTATTATTGTACTCTTAGGCTGGCTTTTTTGATGATCGTGCTCACTTATAAAAACTAAAAAATCTTCAGGAAAACTTTTCCTGTATTCAACAAAAGGAGTCCTTTTTATTACCTCTTCTTCATCACTGCTATAAGCAATGTTCGTATGCAAAATCATCCCAGAAACATATTGAGATACCCCCAAAGCATAATTTAATACTCCCTGAGCATGAGTGTTCTTTTTTAGACGCTTATACCTGAATTCATCTCCCTGCCTCATAAACAAACTGACATCCCCTGTCTTTTTATTTTCATATAAAAAATATTCTATTAACCCGCGAGATTTCATCTTTATTTTATATCCTTCTTCTTACAGGTTGACTCTCTTCATCTTTTTTATTCAAATCTATACTCTCCAGTATCTTCTTCTGTTCAAGGGCGGCATCCAATAATTTTTTGTAATTCACATCGTAATCCATCATCTTTTTTAAAATACATAACTTTTTCAGATAATCCGACGGAATCTTAATATTTAAAATTTCATCCCTCAAAGCATTTAACTTTTCCCACACCGTGTTATATCGATAATCCTTACTCATCTCTTTCATCATATTATTGCAATAAAAAATAAAATCAGCATACTCCTTTCTTTCCTTTGAATCTGGCTGAGATTTGTTATATCTGTATAACTCATCTTTTATCTCCTTTCCACCTTCATTCAGACCCCCTGAAACATACAAGGAGAATAAAGCCTCATCATCCCTGTATAATGAAGTCTGTTGCTCTAAACTCCCAAATATCAAATGCATAGGTAAAGCATTATGATGAAGCATCGATACCTGCTTGTTGTTAATATCTGAAAAACAATGACCATGCCTTTTTAATGCCGCTCGCCTCATAACAGCATCAAGTATTATATCAACACTCGGCTTTTCTTTTAAAAATTCATATTTTTCAGAAACGATTTTTATATACTCTTCAGAAATTTCACCCCTCTTACATAAATCAACAAGAAAATTCTCCTTTCTCTGTTCTAAAAAATCACCAAAACCGTCCTTATTTATCAACTTACTTAATTCATAACGGGTTAATTCTTTTTTAGTACAATAAATAGATAACAAATCCTGACCGTTTTTTAAATTTTTCTTTTCCCAACCTTCAACCTTTTTTATTAAATTAAAGTCAATCACCAAAGTCTTATTTAATAACTCAAGGCTCGTAATATTATGGGGTCTTTCACTTCGGCTTAATTTTGAAACAACTTCATTAACATAAAAATTTAAAAGCCTGTCCTTTTCATCAGGTAAATTTATATCCAGAAAATCATAAGTCATCTCTGGAGATTCACAGATAATCTTCTCTATAAATTTCATCTTTTTATGACCTGATTTCGTAGCAATATCACCTAGTTCGGGATAAGTTTTTAATATCTTCAATAAATTATCTGAATAATAAGCAGCGTCTTTCCTCAATAAACTCTTTCCTTTTGATGAAAGGATGTTTTTTAATACCTCTACCCACAATTCTTTTGACCAACCAGATTCAACACAAGTCAAATCATTTATTTTCAAAATGACTCTCAACAACTTATTCAAAGCTGATAGCCCTTTAAATACAGACTGATCTTCAAACATAAGCATTACATTTTCTTTATTCAATAAAGCCGCATAAAAAGGCAGGTCTTTTTTAGGCACGCCATTTTTCGTCGCCTTACTTTTCATAAAAGGCAAAAATACACCATAAAAAACATCTGATCCTGATAAATTATAATCATTGCTCTCAGATAATAATTGACACAGATAGACATTTTTTTTAATGTTATTCTCTTTCACCAGTAAAGAAAATAAATCTATCTCTTCAGGGTTGCTATATATGCTGCCATAAGTTATCTTTACATTGAAAAAAATATCCTCACTTTTCTCTTTTTCAAGCAGCTTCTTTAAACCATTATAAAAAAGATAAGTGGAATTTTTATTCGAAAAGTTTGTGTCTTTAACAAGCTGTTTTAACTCTTTTTTTGAATCTTCTTGCATGGCTCAGCTTCCTTTATGATTTTTCGTTATTGTATCACTTTTTATCCTATCATTCACCTCTTTTTCTACTTATCTTTCATCTCACATACAAAAAATCGTTGCACTTTCTCACACATCATGATACCTTTATCCATGTAGGCGAGCGGGATTCGAAAAATCGTAAACTTACAAAAAGGATGAAAAAATGAAAAAAACTGCATGTGTTTTCAACTATGATCACGAAAATGAAATTGTATTAAATGAACTCAAAAAAGAGTGTGAATGGATTCTGACCAATGATGCCGTAGCTACTCTTAAATTAGACGGTTCCGCCTGTCTCTATAAAGAAGGTGTTCTCTGGAAACGCTACGACCGCAAATTATTGCCAAAATACAGCAATAAATTTAAACCTGGAGATAAACCTGAATTGAGCTTCTTCAGAAATCCTCCAGAAGGATTTGTTCCTTGTGAAGAAACTTACGATCCCAATACTTTCCATTGGCCGGGCTGGGTTCCTGTTGGTAAAAACGATAAATATCATCTTGAAGCCTTTGAAAACTGTAAAGATGAATTAGTTGAAGGAGCTACCTACGAGTTAATGGGACCGGCTGTTGCTAAAAACACTGCTGAACTTGATAAACATCTGCTTATCAGACACGGAAGTATTAAACTCGATGTCCCAGATCGTAGCTACGAAGGTATTAAAACTTTCCTTAACGAAAATTATATTGAAGGTATTGTCTTCCACAATAAAAAAGATGGACGACTCGCTAAAATCACCCGAAAACATTTTAACCTGTTCTGGAAAGAAGTTGACCACAGGAAAAATAAACATAAAGTGAAATAAGCTTATTAAAAAAGGATCTCTTAAAGATCCTTTTTTATTTTTAGCCTGCCAGACTGCAACTAGCCTTACCGTTTTCTTTCACGTTAAAGAAAATTTTTTTAAGCATCTATTTTTACTAAATTAAACATAAACAAAGTTGCGGGGTAAATTTACCACAGTATTTATACGACCCAATTGCAAGCTTTCCTCTAAAAATAATTTTGTTTATTTTCTTATAAACTTTCTCTATTTTTGCCACAACCAAGTGTTGCATTTCATGGGACAAGACAATTATTAAAAATATCATCATAAAATTTTTATTCTCGCTATTGAGCATTTTTATTATATTAAGCATAAAACATCCTATGATAAGTAACCATTCATTTATCATTAAATATTTTTTTGTCACTATGTGTTCTATTATTAATCTCTTGATTTTTTAATTAAAGGTGTTAATAAAATACAGGGTATTTATTTATTTGGGAGGTTCAATGAAAGTTTATGAAATGTTTGATATGGAAGAAGAAACGTTTTTTGCAACAGGGAAATTATTATTTGCAGAAAAGGTGATGGTAAAAACATCGGATCATTCCTTCATTATAAGATATAAGGTTGATGTTTTATTAGGTGATGAAATTGAATCCTTCATCTTCTATCCTGATGACAAAATAAAAACTCTGATAGGAGATCATATTTCAATTCTTATAAGTTATAAAAATAATGGATTTGGTCACTTATTACACATTTTTAGTTAGTTGAAATCAGTAGATTTCTTTGCTATTTAATGTTTCTTCTTTATAGGTGGGTTGTGAGTTTAAATGAATTTTTAAAAAGTAAGCATTTAAACTTTTTATTGTTGGTTCATTGATAATCTTACTTTCTTTAATGTCATACTCACCTTTTATGTAAACGATTCTAGTGAATTTATATTCTTCATTTAAATGCAAAGTTAGGCGCATATTTTACTAATTTTTTTAACAAAAAAATAGCATCTCTTCTTTTAAAAAGGTTTCGAGATGCTCTTCAAAATATCGGGTATGGATACCCGTAAAACCGCGCCATTCAGAACAGGCAGGATGTCAAATAACCATTATAATCTTTTTTTAAAGTCAGATTTTATCTGGATAAATTCAGGCTCTCTCATCGTTTCTAATAACTTTTTCTTTTCTATTACAGAATTTAACATAAGTTTATATTTATCATTCTTATCCATTATGTTTTTAATAACCTGTGTGTTTTTTAATTCATCTCCAGAAATATTTATTTCTAATAAATAAGACATAAATCCATTTAATTCAGTTGCCCTCGTAGGATATCTATTTACAATACTATATATTTTATTGCATTCAAAAATAAAATCAGCATATTTTTTTCTTTCTTTATAATCTTTTTGTTTATTATTATAATGAAATAACTCCTCTTTTATTTTTTTACCATTCTCATTTAGAGATACATCTTCTAGCGGCTTTTCAAAAAAATAAAAATCGTGCATATTGTTATTAGACATATACCAATTTTTTTGTTGTTCTAATGTTCCAAAAATCAAATGAGCAGGAATTCCTCTTTGAGATAAAACAGAGTAAGTATGTCCTTCATCTTCACTAAAAAAGCTTTTTTCAAGTGAGATCCCCTTTCTCTTAATAACCAATTTGATTATAGAATCTAATACTATTTCTTTATTCTCTTTTTCATTTAAAAAAGGATGTTTTTTTATCAACATCATTATATTATTATAAAAACCTCTTTTCGTTATGTCTACGATAAAATTTTCACTTCTCTTTTCTAAAAAATCACAAAAACCTTCTTTGGATAACCATTCTTCTATTTTTTCAGAACTGACATCTTCATTTATACAATAAATAGAAAGTAAATCTTGACCGTTTTCTAAAGTTATATGCTCCCAGTTATTATGTTCCTCAATTAATCTAAAATCTAAACTATTTTCTTCTTTAAATTTTCTTAAACTCTCTGTATTATAAATATCTGAATTTTTATTCAACTTTTTGATTGTCTCAGCAATATACACAGGCAATATATTTTGTATATCATCATCTAAATCTTTCAAATACTTATAAGTTAAAAATGGTGACTCTTTTATTATATGTTCTTGCAACTTTATTTTTTTACTTGCGGTTTTTATCTCTGAATTTAATAACTCAGGGTAGTTCTTAATAATATTTAATAAATTTTCAAAATAATACGGCCAATCATCCCTCATTAAAATTTTAATTTTCTTATTAACAAATTTATCAAAAAAAATACTTAAAATTTCTGGTTTGTCTAAATTCTTTTCAAATATCTTATAATTGTTAGTTTTCTTTAACGGTTTTAAAAATCTATTTAAATTCCCCGTTCCCCTGAAAATATTTTCACTAAATAACAACTCGATATTTTCAAGTGATAAAAGCTCATTATAAATAGGATAATCTACCTTAGAAATACCCTTCTTTGTTAAACTTTCTTTTATAAAAGGTAGAAAAATACCCAGAAAAATATCTTTACCTGAAAAAGTATAATCTTTACTCAATGAAAGAATTTTACATAAATAAAGACTTTCATTACTATTATTTTCATTTTCTATATAATCTAATAAACTTATCTCCCCATTAATATCCTTATTGCATACCTTTATATCCCTAAGAAATTCTGTAGGATCTCCATCTCCTATCAACTCTAATAAATTTGTGTAAAATTTAAAAATTGAATCTTTTTTCCCAAAAGAAACGTCTTTAAGTATAAAACTTACCTTTTCTTCCATTAACTTATTCATTTAATTTAACCTTTCTTTATTTTCATATACGATATTATACATTTTTATTACTTAAAAATCCATAAACTGCTACATCATTATATTTTACATACCAGATGATTAAAGCATCTGATTTTTTCAAAATTTAAATAAAAAAATTATTGACTCCCGAAAACACCCCAGGTATACTTGTTTCCACTGATGAGCAAGAACACTCATTGAGTTATTAAACAACTTAAATCATTTTTATCAGGAGAATACCTTATATGGCTAAGAACAAACCAGCAGCTAAAGTAACCGCAGCTACACCAGCTTCTACTTCTAAACGTGCTGGCTACAAGCGCAAAACCAACCGCCGTGTAAATGTTCTGGATGCTCAGCTTCAGCGAGTTGCCCGTAAAGCTATGCGTAAAGCTCAGTATGCACCAAAAGCTTCCCGCACCGCTTAAGCTGTAATATCTCTATAAAAGCCCTCTTCGGAGGGCTTTTGCTTTTCTTCCCTCAACTCTTTCCTTAAAATAAATAATCCTCTACAATAAAATATCACCTTCCTGTCTTTAAGGATTTCATTATGGATATTCACGACTATATCAAAATTTTACACCTCTGCCTCTCAAAAGATTTGCTTAAAAAACAGTATCAGCAAAATCATGAAGAACATCATTTCACCACAGGGCATTGCTATATAGCTTCAGAAGCCGTTTTTCACACCTTTGGAGGAAAAGATAAATGGAGTGCATGGACAGGAAGAGATCACAGTAATGGCACTCACTGGTGGCTTAAAAATAAAGAAACCGGAGAAATTATTGATCCTACATCACAACAATATACGTCTATCGGACTCAATCCACCTTATCAAAATGGCAGACCTTGTGCTTTCCTTACAAAATTGCCCAGTGCAAGAGCACAGAAACTTATCCTTAAAATTGAAGAAAAAATAAACGAAATTGCCGAAATTACTCAAACTGTAAAAGAAAAACAAAATTTAATGACAAGTAAAAAAAACGAAAAATTTTAAAAGCAAAACTCAAAAAAAGTGTTGACTCCCTTATACCCCCTATGTATAATTGTTTCCACTGATGAGCAAGAACACTTACTTATTTTTTATCACAACTCACTATTTCATTTTTCAGGAGAATATCTATTATGGCTAAGAACAAACCAGCAGCTAAAGCAACCGCAGCAACTCCAGTCTCCACCTCTAAGCGTGCAGGCTACAAGCGTAAGTCTAACCGCCGTGTCAATGTTCTGGATGCACAGCTCCAGCGTATCGCTCGTAAAGCTCTGCGCAAAGCTCAGTACGATAAATCGTCTACTATCTCTAAATAAATATCCACAAACCTCTCAAAACCCACTTTAATGTGGGTTTTTTTATAAAAGATTTTTTATAAAACCTATATACACAAAATAGCTTATTAAATTTTCAAATATTACATCTCATATACCTCTGTTTTATTAGCCCATCACTCTCTCATCATCTCTCTAAAACAGTAAATAAAAAAAAAGAGACATTTCTGCCTCTTTTATCTTTCCTCGCCTATAATCTTTTTCTGACCGCCTCATCTGCACAATTTATTTCTGGGGATAAAACTTTAACCTCTTCTTTCGCTTTTTCTTTAGCAATAAATATCTTTATTAAATTTTCATTGTTTATATCATCTTTCTTACATCTCATCTTTTTGAAAAAATTGTTGCTGGTGGACAAAATCTTATTTTTCATCACGACATAGGTTAAGAATTTGATATGCTCATCTTTCATATACCGATAAAAACACCCATCTCCAAATACTTTCTTGTCATAATCAAGAAGCTTTGCATTATCATTATATTTAATCAATCTTTCCAGTAAAACATCAATTACCTTTTCTTTACTGTAATTAACAACAAGGAAGTCATTCAACCCTGAATTCAACCTGCACGACACAAAATCATTCTTCCTTAACTCAAAAATATTCTCCTCTCCCAATACCTCTAAAAGAATGTCCTTTCTGATATTTTTTATATCTAAACTTTCAGCAGGCCGGTAATTAAAATCCTTTTTAAGCTTTAAAATTTCACCTATATGCTCTTTAACAATATTTTCCCAAAACAGTATTTTGTATTTTTCCTGTCTTTCAAAAGAGACTTTATTTAACAAATTAATCACGTTGATTAAACCATAGCTAATCTCTCTTTCTAAAAAATCTATTCTGAATTTTTTCAAATGATTCTGGTAATAAAACTCCCGACCCTCTATGAACATTTTTTCAACATTATTAAAATTTCGATTTCTTAAACCATCTTTATCATAATACTCTACGACCTCATCCAGTTTTTCCATATCTTCAAATTTGCTAATACTATACAAGAAGGAAAAGTGAAAATAACCTTCTTTAAAAATACCAGGGCTTTCATCATGCAATTCATCAAAACAATTAACCATCTCTTTGTAATATCCAACAACATCAGGGGAATTGTGTAAACTTAATAAAATATCTGTCACTATACTATAAAAATAAGTCTCATTTACATAACCATCATTATTAAAATATTCTTTATGACTCACAAAAGCTTTCTTCAGCCCTTTTTTTAATTCTGCACCAGAGACACTTACACTTCTTAGCTTTATATACTCTTTCTCAAGATACTTACTTCCCGTGTTTCTATGGTAGTGAGTATTTTGCTTTTTCTCACCCTCAAACATTTTTAAAACCTGTCGTTCAAAAGCAACCGCCATAAAAAATACTCCCGATTAATATACAGAGAAGTATTATTGAACAGAACTATTCACTTATCAAATTTTTAAATTCTTTTTTTCTTTTTAATACCTTTCTCTATGCTACCCACAGCTTCCTCTATATTTCTCTTTTCCGCCCCCGACAATACAAAATGCTCCCACATAGCAAACTGACTATCATCCATTACCTTGTTTTTTAAATAAGCTATAATCTCTTTTTTATCACTCAGCGAGAAATTACTTTTTATTAAATGCTCTACAAACTCGTCATAACTTATTAGCGGCTTATTAATTCCATACAACGGATTTATTGTACTTTCTAAAGCAGCATACATAAAATTATCTCTCCCCCAACGTTTATCATTACTGGTAATCTTTCCTTCACCGTAATATTCATTAAATTTTTCTATATCAAAACAAAATGCCAGAACTGTTGCTGTTAAATCTTTATCCTTCTTAGTCAAAACACCTCTCTCATTTATATATTGGGGGAAATATTTATCTACCCCTTTTATAAAGTTTAATGATTCACTTCTTATCGAAAAATCTTTTACTGTATTCCTGTAAGAATAATAATAATTAACATCTGATTCTGTTTGTGTTGTTAAAAACAAACCAAAGGTTACTTTTCCTCTGTTAAAACTTTCACTAATTAAATCTGCAAAATCAACTTTATGGATAATCCCAGAGGCTCTATCATAAATCTCTCTTATTTTTACTTCAGCACAATTATGCATTAATGCAGATTTTAACAGACTAAAAATTGATAAATTATTTACTCTTAATCCATACTCTTCACACAACAACAACCCTTCACCCTCATTTTTCACTAATTCATTATAAATATCACAACCCTCTCCCACATGCCTGTTAAATAAAAGAAAATTCTCAACACCAAAATCGGGTTTTAATATCTCGTATTTTTTACGGATAAAATCAATAGAAAATCCTCCATGAATAAATAAGGATAAAGCAACCATCCTTCGCCCTCTCTCATCCAGAACATTTTCCTCGTTTAAATAATCAATAACATCAGATACCTTATCTTCAGACACCTTTTTATCAAGATGACAAAATGCTCCTATATTATGAACCGGATTCCATAAACCCAATTCAATCATCAAAGAAATGCCTTCTTTGTTCATAGACATAATAAAACTGTCCACGATATTATTAAATTTTCGAATTTTCACCTCGCAACCTTTTGCATGTAAGTAACGAACTTTATCATATTCACCTGCATAAAGAAGTTTTTCATAAAAACCTGATAAGCCTTTCAACTCTCCTTTAAAAGGAGTTATGTTATTATTAAGAAGAACATCGTAAACTTCCTTCCAGTTATCATAAAGTGATGCATTAATAAAATATGAATCTTCCTCACAATTTTTTATCATACAGTTCAGTTCAGACAGTTTTTTTATATTTTCAATAGAAAAAATATTATTATGACAGGAAAAGAGAGTGCCTAATATTTCCCTTTTCACAACATTAGGGATAATATCCTTTATATCCCACATGTTCTTATTGAAACTTTCTTCTATCTGCTCTGGGGTCACATCTTTTCGACTCAACTGAGTCAGGAAATTTTTTATTCTTTTATTCATAACAACTCCTTTGTCTTTTTTTCATCATACAAACAATTATTCTTTTTTCAATAATAACCATAAACCAATTAATAAAGCAGGCAATGATAAAATCTACCCCATACTTACTATATCGAAAAATAAACCTAATTGTTCATCAGGCTCCCTGAAATAATATTCAATACCTATCCTGAATAAAGAATATAAAGTAAGGAATAAACCAGAGACCTTTCCAATACCTCTTTCTTTTCTGCTATATAATCCAATAATAATAAACAGAACGATACCTTCAAAAAATAATTCTATAAGCTGAGAAGGATACCGGGGCAGAGAACCATACTGATGTAAAAAATCTATCCACTCTGGATGAGATAAGGCATACTCAATATCGCTCTCTTTGGCATTTGCAAACAACATACCAAAATCTGGAGAACTTACTTTTCCCCATAATTCACCATTTATAAAATTACCTAATCTCCCTGCTCCTAAACCAAATGGAACCAGAGGAACTATAAAATCCGTTAATTTTAAAAACCTTTTTTCCTTTTTATAACTATAAATGATAATAGCTGTGATAACTCCAAATAATCCACCGTGAAAAGACATGCCTCCATTTGAAAAATAAAAATACTCGCTTATTTTAGATGGTTCATAAAAAAGATAATACCCTGTCCTTCCTCCAATAACGACTCCAGCCATACAGTAAAATATCAACAGATAGAATTCATCTTTTGTCAGAAATCCTGTCTTTTTTAATTTCCTTTCACCAGCCCATATCGCAAACATAAAACCAAAAGTATACATCAAACCATACCAATGAATGTCTATATTCAAAAAACTAAATATAATTGGGTCTATTGCTGGAGCTTTAATTATCATATCGATTCCTTTTTTGTTTTCTTAAGAATCCCATATACAGATATACTTTTCCAATAAAATAGTGAACCACAAAATATTTTGTTAAATTTTCAAACTTTTCTTTTAATAAACCGGTATGGCTATTAAAAATAGAGAAAAACTCTTTTTTTATTTTGTAAGTAAATGTGTAATTATTTGAAAATTTAATAAGCTATTAATTATTACCATACTCTATTTTTTAGGGGGAGGCAGCATCATCTTATTTAAAAAACACCCTCTTTCGGTAAAAGGGTGTGGCTAACTTTCTTTTCGGTTAAATCCTTTTCTTTATTTGATTATTATTCTGTTTCAATTCAGTATTTACTTCAATTTCAATTAATCTTTTCTCTATTCTTGAAATGAGCATGAGACCTTTCTCCTCTAATTCAACTCCCGATTCTTTAACTTTCATTGATATGTAATTTATCACTTTCTTCTTTTCTTCATTTGATAAATTAACCTTCATAAACAAATCAAAAAATTCTTCATTACTCACCCTTTCTTCTCCTGCTCCTGTAAGATTCTTTTTTATCGCAGTATAAAGAACATTTTCATATTTTTTAACATAACCTTTATCTAGGTATTTATTAAATTCATCAAGCTCAAAACAAAATGCGATTAAAAAAGGAGAGGCTTTTCTATAATAACCACGACTATTTACCAGGTCTGGTTCATCCATGAATTTAAGAAAATGCTTCTCCATATTTTCAAGAAATCCTCTTATATTCTTTTTTTGACTTAAATCTACAGTAGATCTGTAAAAATGATAATGCACTTTCTGATGACTTGTTTTTGTTGAAAAAAAGAAAGCCTCATCTTTCCTGTTCTTACTAAAAGCAAATTTTGCTAAATTTAATAATTTTTCAGGCGAGATCTTCTCAGCTTTTTCTGTGATTTTTTTTATTTCTTCTAAAGATACTTTATTTGCCAGACTATATTGCAATAATTCAAATGCAGAAATATTTTTTATTTTTAGATTAAATGATTCACACAATTTTAACTTTTCAAAATCATTTTTAATTAACTCTTCGTAAATATTATTTTTTATATACAGAGGCAAGAAATCTAATTTTAAATTTTCATAACTTAAATCAGGTTGCAACTCCTTAAATTTTTCTTTTGTTAAATGCATAGGGGAACTATTAAACAATAAAGATAAACATATTTGTTTTTTAGTATTTTCATCTAATACATTTTTTATATGAAGATAACTTATCATCTCTGATAAATCACTACTCCTTCTTTCCAAGCTTTTTTTGTCAATCTCATAAAATTGAAAAACCTCTCGACCATTCTCCCATAGACCGACATCTATACATAATTTAAAGCTTTCTACATCAAGTTCTTTTATAAATCTATAAAAAATATTATCTAATGTGTTTTTAGGTAAATTTACACCTTTTTCATAAAGGTATCTTATTTTTCTATATTCATGACTATTAAACAAATCTTCCAGAAAGCTCTTTTCTGTATAATCAACACTCTTATTTTCTGGAATAATGTTATTTTCAATAAGTAAATCATACAAACCTTCCCACCCCTTAATATGACCTGAAGCTGCCCTAAAAATGCTATCACTTTGTACATTTGATGGCATTACTCCTAAATCTATTATTTTTTTTATATTCTCAAGGACAGGAATAGTTTTATTTGAAATAATTCTTTCTAAGATCACTTTTTTAATATGCAAAGGAACATCTTCTTTATCTATGTTGTTAAGTGCAATACAGTCTTTTATTTTTTGAGAATCCAAACTGTTTTCTCCTCTTAATAAGTCTGTCAGACTCTCTATTTTTTTACTTACCATATATCCTCATCGTTTTAATTTTAGAATAACTTATTAAATTTTCGTATTATCTTTATTATAACTATTTTTGCTTATATTGTCAGTGATTTTAACTTTTATCTTTTTATAAGAGATAAACATCATCATGACATAATCAAAGCCTTATTGATTCTTCATAGGAATAGAATAGAGAGTTTCTTACAGTCTTACTATCCAAATCATTTTTTCAAAAAAACCTTTAGACCTTTACAATGTGCTTATAAGATTAATCCATCAGGATGACTTTAACTTTATTATGTAAGCAAATATGTTATTGTTTGAAAATTTAATAAGTTATTATTTTATTGGGGGATAGTATTAACAACAGGATAGCATTTCTTCTTTATTGTAAGAAAATGTGTAATTATTTGAAAATTTAATAAGTTATTCTTGTCTGAAAAATATCTTTTATTTTAAAAAGCACTGTGCTATTATCTCGAAATAAATTAAATGATATCATCGAGGACTCTATGCCCAGAAGTATCGAAAAAAACAAAAAATATCTTGCTGAACTTGAAAATATTTCACAAGAGGAAAAACAAACATTATTTACTAATACACACTCAACAGTAAGTAATTTTAAACCTGTAAAAACTCCGAGAACCACAGATCTTTTTATTCAGAAGAGATGGCAGATGTTAGGCCACTCATCACCTCCTCTATCTATTTATAATAATTCTGATAAAGAATCTATAGAACTTTATGGAAAGAACATTGAGTATGGCATTGGAACAATAAAAGTTCCAGTTGGAATTGCCGGACCTTTACTTGTAAATGGTATTCATGCTAAAGGAAATTTTTTTATCCCTTTAGCAACAACTGAAGCAGCTTTGGTTGCAAGTTATCATAGAGGTTGCTGCCTTATTACTGAATCTGGTGGTGCTTCTTCAGCACTTTTAAGTGAAGCTATTGGTAGAAGTCCTGGATTTGCTTTTTCATCAATTATGGAAGCTGGAACTTTTATAGCGTGGGCTACACAACAGTATACACACTTTGAAAAATTAGCAAATAACACTACTCGCTATGGCAAATTAATTGATATGAAAATCCACATGGAAGGTAATCATGTTTATATGTATCTTGAATACACAACAGGTGATGCCAGTGGTCAAAATATGGTAACAATCGCTACAAATGCAATTTACGAATACATTCTCAAACACTCACCCGTTTTAATCAAACATGCTTTTCTTGAAGCTAATTTTTCTGGTGATAAAAAAGCAAGTGCTATGAGTTTTTTAAATGTCAGAGGAAAGAAAGTCACTACAGAAATTAATATAAAAAAAGAACTGATTAAAAAGTTTTTACATACAACTCCTGAAAAAATGGTTGAGTATTGGAAGATGAGTGCTTTGGGTGGTGTAATGAGTGGAACTATTGGTGTTCAGGGTCATTATGCTAATGGACTTGCTGCATTTTACATTGCTACTGGACAGGATGCTGCTTGTGTTGCAGAGAGTGCTGTTGGAGTGACACGTTTTGAAATAAATGATGATGGAGACTTATATGCTTGTGTTACACTTCCTAATATTATGGTTGGCTCTGTAGGGGGTGGAACTTCTCTTCCTTCTCAAAAAGAATGTCTCGACATTTTAGGATTACATGGTGAAGGAAAAGCAAGATCTCTTGCTGAAGTTATAGGGGGTATTTCTCTTGCAGGAGAGTTAAGTATTATCGGAGCTTTATGTGCAAATCATTTTGCTAATGCCCATCAACAATTAGCAAGAGGAAAATAAAAAATGCAAACAAAAAACAATTTTTCTTTCTTTCAAAAATGGAATATTTATCAATCATCAAGATTTCCTGTTATAAAACACAGTTTGCTGATTTTAGCTTTCAGTAGTTGTGCTGTTAGCTATTCTGCTATGTCCAATGGAAATCATCAAACACATTTTTTATCTTATCTTGTTGCATTCATAACATGCTTACTTTTTTTCTTACAATTAAGAATTGCAGACGAATTTAAAGATTATGAAGAAGACTGTTTGTATAGAAATTATAGACCTGTTCCTCAGGGGATTATAACACTCAAAGAACTTAAAAATTTATTTATTATTTCTGGTTGCATTCAACTTATTTTAGCTTTTTATTTAAACATAAAACTTGTTCCTTTTTTGTTTTTAACATGGCTTTATTTATTTTGTATGAGTCATGAATTTGGCATTCGATCATGGTTAAAAGCACACCCTATATCTTATCTTCTTTCACACATGTTAATCATGCCTCTCATTGATTTTTATGCTACATCAACAGACTGGATAAATTATTTATCTTCTCCAGCACATTCACTCTACTGGTTTGTCGCTTTGAGTTTTTTTAATGGCATTAATCTTGAAATTGGTCGTAAAATAAGAAGTCCTGATGACGAAGAAAAAGGTGTTGAAACATACAGTTTTTTATGGAATAGAAAACGAGCTTGCACAGCATGGATTTTTGCTGTCGCTCTCACAGGATTATGTTCTATCGGTGCCGCTTTTTATCTTAATACTTTTTTCTTTTTTACTATGATAATTTTTGTTTCTTCTTATCTTACTTTGTGTATTTTCATGAGTAAATCTTTTATTAAAAAACCCTTTAAAGGTCGTGGTAAAACATTTGAAAATCTTTCTGGAATATTTACTCTTTTAATTTATTTATTATTAGGACTTATTCCTTATTTTAGTTTTCTTATTGGTAAATAATTTTAGTAGATTTATTTTTTAAATAATGCTATATTCCTGTAAATCTTATCTCTTTTTACAGGAATAATTTATGCAATTTATAGTTAACTCATCTTCTCAAAACATTCTTCAAAAAGAAATTGGCGGAAAGGCATATAGTCTTTATCTTTTACAAAAAAATATTCCTGATTTAAATATTCCTGAATGGTTTTCTGTAAAAGAAAATACACACCTTTTTATTAAAGATTCTCAGGAAAATTTTCTTGAATTCAAAAAACAACTCAACAAAGAACTTAGCAAATATGACGAATCTCAATTATGGGCCGTCAGATCTTCTGCAAGTAGTGAAGATGGAATTAAAAATAGTTTTGCTGGTCAGTTAGATACTTTTCTTTATGTTCCAAAACATCTTGTTGAAGAAACTATTTTAAAGGTATGGCACAGTATTTATAGTGAACATTTTTTAGAATATGCGAAAGAAAAAAACATCTCAGTTTCTCAATCTCCGGCTGTTCTAATTCAGGTTATGATCAATTCAGAAAGTGCAGGTGTAGGTTTCGGAATTAATCCTGTGACTCACGAAAAAGAATTTATAGTAAGTAGTGTTTTTGGTTTAGGCAATCTGCTTGTCTCAGGTCAAAGTGATGCCGACACATGGATTATTAAAGATAAAAACATTATAAGTGAAACCCTGGCTCATAAAGATAAAAAAGAAATTCTCGATCCAGATAATTTTGGCACTCTTATTACCTTTAATGATAATCCAGACTCCCCTTCTCTTGATAAAAACTCTCTTTTAAAGCTTGAAGAACTTTTATCTATTGTAAATACCTACTATAAACACCCTCAAGATATAGAATGGGCCTTAGAAAACAATAAAATTTATTTGTTACAATCTCGCCCCGTTACTACGAGCAATTTTGAAAAAGAAACATTATGGGATAATTCTAATATAGCTGAGAGTTACGGTGGTGTAACAACCCCTCTTACATTTAGCTTTGCTAAAAAAGCTTATGAAAATGTATATAGAGAACTGTGCCATATTCTCAATATACCAAAAGAGAAAATCATTAAACATGATGATGAATTCCAAAACATGCTCGGATTAATCCGAGGAAGAGTTTATTACAACATGAATAGCTGGTATAAAACTTTAGCTTTGCTTCCTGGTTTTTCATTAAACAAAAACTTTATGGAACAAATGATGGGTGTGAATGAAAGTATTAGTGAAGATTTACTTTCTGAGATAAAATCTAATCTTGAAAAGAATAAATTAAGAGACATAAAAAATATATCAATAACTTCATTCGGAATGATCAAATCTCTTTACTCATTAGATAAAATAGTTGCTAATTTTTATGTGAGACTTGATGAAGCATTAGAAAAAAAAGATCTTGATTCTATGTCTTTGACTGAACTTATTTCTTATTATAATAATCTTGAATTAAAGTTATTAAAGAAATGGGATGCACCTATGGTTAATGATCTATTTGCTATGATTTTTTATGGTTTATTACGAAAATTAAGTAAAGAATGGTGTGGTGATGAAAATGAAAGTGTTCAGAATACTTTAATTCTTACTCAAGGCAATATTATCAGTGCTGAACCAGCAAAATTAATGAAAAATATGGCTAAGAAAATAAAGAGTCTTGACCTTAACACTATCGATTTCTCCGACTGGAAAATACAGCTAAATAATAGTGTTGTTAAAGAAGACATTGACCATTATATAGAACGATTTGGAGACAGATGTCTTGATGAATTAAAACTTGAAAGTGTCACTCTTTCTGACAATCCAGAACTGCTTTATCAAACCTTATACGATCTTCATAACAATGCACCATTAATGGATAAAGATGATACATCTGAAGATAATATTAGATCCATTGAAATGGAAAGAGCACTTGTGAAAGATCTGCCTTTTTTTAAGAGGAAAATTTTCAGCTTTGTTATTAAAATGGCACGAAAAACAGTAAGAGAAAGGGAGAATTTACGTTTTGAAAGAACCCGACTTTTCGGAAGAGTTCGTAAAATATTTTTAGCGATTGGCAATAAACTTTGTGAAGCAAACTTTATCGATAATTCCAGAGATATATTTTATCTTGAAGTATCTGAAATACAGAATTTTATAAAAGGAACGGCAACACTTACTAACCTTAAATTATTAATAGAAGCAAGGAAAAAAGAGTTTGATAATTTTGAAAATTCAGCAATTCCTTCAGACAGATTCATCACTCGCGGGCCTGTTTATATTAACAATCTTTATCAAGGAAAAGGTAAAGAAATTATCCTTGAGGGCAATTCACAAAAAGGCTTAGGTTGTTGTCCTGGGATTGTTAGAGGCAAAGTAAAAATAGTGAGAAATCCAAAAAATGTTACAGTTGAAAAGGGAACTATTCTTGTAGCAGAAAGAACTGATCCAGGTTGGATAATGTTATTCTCTTCAGTGAGTGGGATTCTTGTAGAAAGAGGAAGTTTACTTTCTCATGCAGCAATTGTTTCTCGTGAATTGAACCTTCCTGCTGTAGTAAGTATTCCCGGATTAATGAATTGGTTAAAAGATGATGATATTGTTGAAATGGATGGAACAACGGGTGTGATAACTAAAATTTCAGAAGCAGGAGAAGTTAAATAATGAAAACAGAAATTGAACAAAAAGCTTCATTTAATATGATGCGTTATGCTCAGTGTTGGGAAGATGCAGACATGCTTATAGACACTTTAAATATTAATGTAAATGATGTGTGTTTAAGTATTGCATCTGCTGGAGAAAATTCTTTTTCCCTGCTTTCACAGTCTCCTAAAAAAGTGATTGCTATTGATATGAATCCTATTCAGTTAGCAGCGGTTGAATTACGAAAGTATGTTTATAAATATTTATCTTATGAAGAAATGCTTAAGCTACATGGAGCAAAAAAAGCAACAAAAAAAGAAAGAGAATATGCATACAATAAAATCTTACCCTATCTTTCTATGGATTCAAAAGCTTATTGGGAACAAACTAATTTCCTTTCAGTTGGGTATGCAAATGTTGGAAAATTTGAAAAATACTTTTCTATTTTTAAAAATAAAGTTATGCCATTTATTCATTCAAGAAAGACGATTAATTACTTATTTTCCTTAAATAGTATTGAGGAACAAAAAGCTTTTTATAATAAAAAATGGAATAACTTGAGATGGAGATTATTATTTAAAATATTTTTCAGTCGAAAATTAATGGGTCTTATGGGTCGTGATCCAGCTTTCTTTAAGTATGTTGAAGGGAGTGTTGCTGATAAAATTTTAAACAGAACAGAAATTGCTTTTAATCACGTTCTTGCAAAAGAAAACCCTTATCTCGATTGGATATTAAACGGTGAATTTTCTTTTGCATTACCTCATGCATTAAGAGAAGAAAACTTTTATTTAATTAAAGAAAATATAGATAAGCTTGAAATTTACCAGGGTAGCATTGAAAATTATTTAGAGACTACTTCTGAAAAAATAACAAAATATAATCTGAGTGATATTTTTGAATATATGTCTGAAGAAAAATATTCAGAACTTATGGAAAAACTTATTGATGCTTCTGTTTCTGGAGGAAGGCTTGCTTACTGGAATATGTTATCTCCGCGTTATTCAGGTCTCTCTGATAAACTTGTAACAAAATTAAACACTCTCGATACTGAAAGTTTATTTTTAAAAGATAAAGCTTTTTTCTACAGTAAATTTATTTGCGAGATAATAAAATAATATGAAAGAGCATTTTTTTAATTCTCAAATTTTCTCTTCCCTGCTTACTCTTTTTATATTAAGTTTAGGGTACATAGTTTTGCATTTTTTAAAGAAAAAGTTTTGTTTCCCTGCGGAAATTTCGAGAAAGATAGTTCATATTAGTTTAGGTTTAACGACATTAAGTTTTCCATTTATTTTTAGAGATACATGGATAGTCTGGACAATGTGTGGTGTTAGTATTACGGCTTTACTTATATTGAAATACAGTAAGCTAAAACAAAGTCTTGGAGCTTCTCTACATAGTGTTGAAAGACATTCTTTTGGCGATATATTATTTCCATTCAGTGTGGCTGTGTTATTTCAATTAGCACATACTACACCTGTATTTTATATTATTCCTGTTTTGGTTTTAACACTTGCAGATGCTTTAGCAGCAATTATAGGGGTATATTATGGAAAGGTTCATTATGATGCTTCTGAGGGAATAAAATCATGGGAAGGAAGTCTATTTTTCTTCATTACAGCATTCCTTTGCATTCAGATACCTTTACTTTTAATGAGTGATTACAGTAATGCTAATATTATTATTGTATCAGCATTTATTGCTCTTTTGATTACCTTATGCGAGGCAGTTTCATGGCAAGGACTTGATAATTTATTCATTCCATTAGGTGTTTATATTACTCTCACAAATTACCTTAACTACACACTTCCGATTCTGTTTTTACTGTGTATTATTTTAACAGCTCTTTTAATTGTGGGGATTTATTTACGCAAAAAAAGCACGATGAATTTTAGTGCTTTGCTTTTTTCAATCGTTCTTGGTTTTTTATATGTAACACTTGATCCTTTCAGTTTTGTTATCCCACTGGCTATGTTTTTATTGTATTCTTATATTGTAAGAAAAGATCAATGTAAATTGCAAAATAGTCATACCGTATTAACTATTTTATATTTAAATCTTGGCGGCTTATTCTGGGCTTTTATGAAAGCTAATGGACATAATAACTTAGCTCTGGATTTTTCAGTTTACTACTGTATTCAGATAGGCATTATTTCATGGATACATCAATATTACTTTTATAAAAAATTTAGTTTCATCACTCCTTTTATTAATGCTGCTATTCTTTTTACTCTTGTATTTTTCATTTATGCTTACAATACTGATATATTTTCATACCGTTCTTACTGCAAATACTTTCTTTATATGGTAATATCTCTTGTTATATCTTTGGCTATTTTTGTTTCATGGAGTCGGAATAAACCTGCTCTTGATTTAGGAAGGGAAAGGTTGATTGTGCAGGGTGGTAGTGCATTCATAGGCTCTATTATTTTTTATGTTATAAGGAGTATTTATGCTTAAATTATTGAGTGATAACACTTGGGGTATTATTAAAAATG
>Ga0308166_1000052_pt1 | contig 276561 bp, 234 predicted proteins | sample PhyCR2_2_FD_202137 | JGI IMG/M metagenome (GOLD analysis project Ga0308166, IMG submission 202137) | Phyllosphere microbial communities from UC Gill Tract Community Farm, Albany, California, United States - DLSLCC.R2 | ecosystem: Host-associated > Plants > Phyllosphere > Unclassified | place...
AGTTCCGCATAGACACACATCTGTGGAATGACGATAAGCCCGCCAATTACAAATGCCAGCACGGTAAGCCACGGCGTGCCCGCCGCTTTTGCTACTTCTCCAACCGAAACGAAGATACCGGAACCGACGGTGGTTCCGACGGAAATTGCCAGCACGGCCCAGAAGCCGAGCTTGCGTTGCAGATCCTGGCCTTCCATATCGTTACCTTTTTTAATTTTCAGGGTTGTAGGGTTAAGAGCAGCTCGTCGAAATTACGCCAGCAGAAAGCCGCATGTCCCTGAACGGCTCGGGTCATGGAAAATCAGCCAAATGATTTAATAACGAGATGACTCATAACCAATATAACAACACATGATGAATAGGATTGGCGAGAGAGATCACAAATTCATCATAAGCAGAGATTGCGGAAGGTTATTACCAATTAACTTATTGATTAATGACTATATTAATTTCATTAAGAATGAAAGGGAGAGAGGGAAAGGCGAAGTCCGTATAGGCACTGAGGCACGCCCGACAGGCACGCATGCGCACCACACAGCGCGCGGATATCATAAAATATTTAACAGGGGCATGATGCTGCCCCTGTTCTTTTAATGCAGAACAACGTTAATTGCTGGCGCACTGACGCTGCCAGGGTCAGCATGCGAGGCGGTGAGGTAACCTCGCCAGAATGCTTCCCGTTGCTGAAGCGTTTTGCCCGATCGGTAGATATTCTCTGATCCATATCGATAAGTCCTGCGCTGGCAACAAAGATTTTTGAGCCTCAGAAATCAGTCAACAGAATGTGTTGTTTTACCCGCTGCAAAACCTTCTTATCGGAGAGCAGCCGCATCGCATTACTACGCCAGAAGCTGTCGAATGCGCTCTTTTCTGGGTAGTGGCGGCGTTGATGGCGCAATCATCGCGCAGGCGGACCGACGATTCTGGCTGAGTGTCAGGCAATCCGCGAACGTCAGGGGGGCTGCAAAGTCGGTTATGCCATCATTTTTAACAGCGTTAAAAGTGGCGCGGACAGATCAGAAAGAAGTCCTGCCGCGGCCAGTTTGCGCTGACCGCAGCAGGCGGAACGATCACTATCAGTAACGATCCGGGACAATCATATTTTCCGGTACCGGATGGCGGGCATAATCTGCACGATGAATACGGGAGGGCAGCGTGATCCTGTCACTCTCTTCCGCTTCATACGGCACCTGCTTCAGCAAATGCGCAATACAGTTGAGTCGCGCTTTGCGCTTGTCTACCCCTTGCACCACCCACCAGCGCGCTTCCTCAATGTTGGTGCGCTCCAGCATAACCTCCTTCGCGACAGTGTAATCCTCCCAGCGGCGACGGCTCTCGAGATCCATCGGACTGAGTTTCCACTGCTTCAGCGGATCGTGAATACGGCTGAGGAAGCGGGTCTCCTGCTCTTCATCGGTAATGGAAATCCAGTATTTAACAATTTGAATGCCGCTGCGCACCAGCTGGCGCTCAAACTCCGGCGCGCTGCGGAAGAATTCCTGGTACTCCTCATCGCTGCAGAAGCCCATTACCTTTTCCACGCCGGCACGGTTGTACCAGCTACGGTCGAACAAGACGATCTCTCCGGCCGCAGGCAGATGCGCAACGTAGCGCTGGAAATACCACTGCGTGCGTTCGCGCTCGTTTGGCGCAGGCAGCGCGGCCACCCGGCAATAGCGTGGGTTGAGTCGCTGCATGATGCGTTTGATTACACCGCCTTTGCCAGCGGCGTCGCGCCCCTCGAAAATCACCACTAAGCGGTGGCCGGTGCGCACTACCCAGTTTTGCAGCTTAACCAGCTCGCCCTGCAAATGCAGCAGTTCGGAAAAGTAGCGACGCCGCCAGGCTTTCTGTTCCGCATCATCGCTGTTAGCCGCCGCGATATCTTCCAGTTCCAGCTCAAATGACTCGTCATAGCTGTCATAAAATTCCTGCAAAAGACGCGCGTCAAACATGTCGTTGTAATCAATTTGATGAGTAGCCATCGTTTATTATCCCTGTCGCGCAAAAATTACAGTGAAATCAAAAGCCAGTAGAGGACGGCGGAGAGCAGGGCAGCCGCAGGCAGCGTCAGCACCCAGGCCAGCGCCATATTGCGCAGGGTGCTCAGCTGTAAGCCGCTGCGGTTGGCCGCCATGGTCCCGGCAATGCCCGATGAGAGCACATGGGTGGTTGAAACCGGCATGCCGAACGCATCTGCCGCGCCAATGGTGCCCATCGCCACCAGCTGCGCGCTGACGCCCTGCGCATAATTAAGCGGATGCTTGCCGATCTTTTCCCCCAGCGTGGCGACGATGCGACGCCAGCCGACCATGGTGCCCAGACCCAGCGCCAGAGCGACGGCAATCTTGACCCATGCGGGAATAAATTGTGTCGCGGCATCCAGCGCGCTGCGCAGCGACTGCAGGTTTTGCCGGGTCGCAGCGGGCAAGGCCAGGGTAGCGTCGGCCTGCAGATGTTTAATGGTTTCTGCCGCCAGATACATCTCATTACGCAGCGCGGGAACCTGCCCGGCAGGCAGGTTCGCCATCGATCCAGAATGATTAAGCGTCGCGCCGATATTGCCTGCTACCTGCGCCAGCGCCGGCAGGACGTTAACGTTGCGCTCGCCGGTGCGCAGATAAGCAGTCAGCACAGCGTGCGGCTGACCGGCTGGTGCCAGCGGCGACAGCTGCTGCAGTTGCTGCTGGCTGCTCTGCGCCAGGGTAATGATATGCGGCACGCTCGACTGCGGTTCGGCGCGATTCAGGGAATAAGTTACCGGCAGCGCGGCGACCAGAATCAGCATAATCAGACCCATGCCTTTCTGTCCGTCGTTAGAGCCATGCGCGAAAGAGACGCCGGTACAGGAGAGCACCATCAGGCTGCGGATCCATAACGGCGGCGCGCCGTGGTTTTTCGGCGCCTGGTAAAGCGCCGGTTTTTTGATCAGCTGCTTCATGATCACCAGCAGCAGCGCGGCGCAGGTGAAGCCCACTACCGGCGAGAGGAGCAGCGCCTTACCGATATTCATCGCCTGTCCCCAGTTCACGCCGCTCAGTGCGCTACGGCCATGCATCATCGCATTGGCCACGCCGACGCCGATAATAGCCCCGATAAGCGTATGCGAAGAGGAGGCGGGCAGCCCCAGCCACCAGGTCGCCAGGTTCCAGATAATGGCAGCGAAGAGCAGGGCGTAGATCATGGCAAAGCTTTCGCTGCTTCCTGCCTGCAGAATAAGCTCTACCGGCAGCAGGGAAATAATGCCAAAGGCGACTGCGCCTGAAGAGAAGAGCACGCCAAGAAAGTTGAACACCCCGGACAAGACTACGGCCGTTGTGGGCGACAGCGAGCGGGTATAGATGACCGTTGCCACGGCATTCGCCGTATCATGAAAACCGTTTACAAATTCAAAACCAAGCGCCGCCAGCAGGGCAATTGCTAACAGGATCAGCGGCAGCGAACCGCTAAAGCTCAGACCGGACTGCTGAATATCACCAGCGAGATGGGTACCCGTAAAGAGCACGCCGAAAATGAGCGACACGATAAACAGCAACCGCGGTTTGTTACTCTGTTTTTTTGTGTGGGATTCATCTGGCGAAAAGGGCGTTGCGGCGCCATTCAATGGCTGGGGTGTTACGTAATCACTCATCAGAAAAGATATCCTGTAGATCGCGAAAGCAGCTTAAAGCACAACGATTAGTGTGACTAACATATAAAGACTTTATGAAAGATTTATGACAGTGCTGTCAAAAAAGCGTCACATGAATGAAATCTTTTGCTATCGGGGATAAAAGAAGAGACCAGGGAAGCGTCCGAAATTCAGTCGTATAGGTACTTTTAAGCCAGACCATGGCCTTTATCCTAAAACCGCCACAGGCATCAAAGCCCTTCCAGAATGTCACGCTGCGTTACCTTACAGCTGCGTGCGTAATAATTAATTTTGTTTACCCATTTGCCAGAGCGTGCTGTCTTACCGGCGACACTTATATTGGGTGATATCCACGCACTCTTAATAACGCTCTGCAGATTTTTCGCCGGAGACGACTACGACGCGCTCACCGCTGGCCATTACCCACCCCTGAAACAGCCTGCACGCATCAGACGGACGTGTTCGCTGTCTCTCCAGACCAACTCATCGGCATTAACCATCAGTACGTACTGATACTTATGAACTGGATCAATATTGTTCAGACAGGCACCAGCGATCATAAGGATAACAAAGGACCTGATTTTAAAGCTTAACCGTGAATTTACATTACCTTTACAAAATTTAACAAATTATTAATCTCTGCATTCAATAAAATAGATTACTTTAGCAGCATATTAATTCCTAGAAGAACTATTAGCGTGCTTAACATAGTGCCACTGGCACCTGTTGAGCAGGCAATTTGGCAAACACCAACTGGAAGGCAAAATGAGCAAAAAACTTAACGGGGATAGCGCCTCGCGGCGAAGCTTTCTGCAAAAAACCCTGTCACTTATACCTCTGTCAGTTGTCGGCGGCAGTATTGCGCCTGCTAGCGTTCTCGCAGCAGACACCGACACAAAATCGGCTGGCGTTTCAGATCACTACGTGCCGACTTTTTTCAACAATGAAGAATGGCGTTTCATTCTGGCGGCCACCGATCGATTGATTCCCGGCGACAGTAATGGTCCCGGTGCTGTCAGCGAAGGCGTACCGGTTTTTATTGATAAACAGATGGAGCTCCCTTACGGGCATGGCCAGCTGTGGTATATGCAGGCTCCCTTCGCGAGCGCCGCGCCGGAACTGGGCTATCAGTCAAATCTTGTGCCACGCGAAACCTATCGCCGCGGTATTAAAGCCGTTAACGAACACTGCCAGCAGCAGTTTCAAAACGTCTTCGCCGACCTCAGCCACGAACAGCAGGAAGATATTCTGCGTCAGCTCGAAGCGGGCAAACTCATTTTTGAAGCCGTTCCCGGGAAGTTGTTTTTCCAACAGTTGCTGGAGAATACCCAGGAGGGTTATCTCGCCGATCCGATGCATGGTGGTAACCAGACGCTCGCCTCATGGAAACTGATCGGTTTTCCCGGTGCCCGTGCCGACTACCAGCAGGTGATGGATAACCCGAACAAGCCTTATCCATTGGGTCCGGTAAGCATCTCAGGGAAAAGGAGCGTTTAATCATGGCGATCAAAAAAGATCCGGTTGATGTGGTTATCGTCGGCTTTGGCTGGACAGGCTCGCTGATGGCGATGGAGCTTGCCGATACGGGACTAAAAATTCTTGCGCTGGAGCGCGGTGAACAGCGCGATACCTATCCTGATTTTGCCTATCCGCGCATCGTTGATGAACTGACCTATGGCGTACGCCTCAAGCTGTTTCAGAACGCCTCTAAAGAAACCGTTACCGTACGCCATACCTCCAGCGAAACGGCTTTGCCATATCGCCGCTTTGGTTCTTTTCTACCCGGAGATGGGGTAGGCGGAGCGGGCGTACACTGGAACGGCATGTTATGGCGGCCGCTGGAAGCGGACCTCAAAATGCGCAGCACTGTGATTGAAAAGTACGGCGCGGATTTCATTCCTGCCGATATGACCGTGCAGGATTACCCCTTTACTTATGAAGAGATGGAGCCTTATTTCGATAAGTTCGAAAAAATATGCGGCACCGCGGGTCAGGCCGGAAATCTCAACGGCGAAAAAGTCGAAGGGGGGAATCCATTCGAGGCACCGCGAAACAACCCTTATCCCACCAGGGCGCTCAAGCAGCAATATTCAGGTATCCTGTTCAGCAAAGCGGCTAAAGAACTGGGATATGATCCCTTTCCGGTGCCAGCAGCCAACTGTTCCGAACCTTATACCAACCCCTACGGCGTGCAGTTAGGCGTTTGTAACTACTGCGGTTTTTGCGAACGCTTCGGCTGTTACAACTACTCCAAAGCCTCCCCGCAGTCCTGCGTACTGCCGGCGCTATATCAGTACAAAAACTTTGAGCTACGCACACAGGCGCATGTCTTACGGGTCAATACCGACTCAACCGGAAAGCAAGCCACAGGTGTGACTTATATTGATGCTAACGGCCAGGAGGTCGAGCAGCCCGCCAGCCTGGTGGTACTAAGCGCCTTCCAGTTACATAACGTGCGGCTGTTGCTGCTTTCGCAAATCGGCAAGCCTTACAACCCTGTCACAGGCGAAGGCGTCGTGGGCCGTAATTATGCTTATCAGATGAACGGCGGGGTGAAACTCTTCTTTGACAACGAGACACGGTTTAACCCCTTTGCCGCGACGGGCGCCACCGGGATGTTTATCGACAATTTTAACGCCGAAAACTTCGACCACTCTGCGCTGGGTTTCGTTGGCGGCGCGACGATCTCTGCCACCATTACCGGCGGGCGTCCGATTCAGCAGCTGGGCATTTCTGCTCATGCGCCTAAGTGGGGTTCCGGCTGGAAACAGGCCATCAAAGACGCTTATCTGCACACCATGAACGTCGGCTCCTCAGGCTCTGTGATGCCTTACAAACAGTGTTATCTCGATCTCGATCCAACCTATAAAGATCTTCACGGCCAGCCCCTGCTGCGCATGACATTCGACTGGCAGGAAAATGAGCTGAAGATGACGCATTTTGTCGGCACGAAGGCAGAAGAAATTACCAGGCAGATTGGGCCGAAGTCTTACGAAATGGGCTTCAAAAGCATGAAAGCGCATTACGATGTGCGTCCCTATCAGTCCACCCACACGACTGGCGGCGCCGTGATGGGCGACAACCCCAAAAACAGCGTGGTGAACAAGTACCTGCAGAGCTGGGATGTACCTAATCTGTTCGTGTTAGGCGCCTGCTGTTTCCCGCAGAACCTGGCGTACAACCCGACCGGCATCGTAGGCGCGACGGCGCTTTTCGCCGCGCACGCGATTCGTACCCAGTATCTGGCCAACCCCGGACCTTTGGTTCAGGCATAACAAGGAGGGAAGATAATGAACATGCGTTTAAAAAAATTGCTCCCTTTGTTATCCCTGACCCTGTTACCTCTTGTCAGCCATGCAGCAGACAGCAACGGTAACGTCAGCAAAGGAGAATATCTGGCAACGGCTGGGGACTGTGTAGCCTGTCATACGGCAGCAGGAGCAGAACCTTTCAGCGGCGGGCTGAAGATGTCGACACCGGTGGGGGCGATTTACAGCACCAATATTACGCCCGATAAAGCCACCGGAATCGGCGAATACAGTTATGCTGACTTTGCTAAAGCACTGCGTGAGGGGATAGCGAAAGATGGTCATCATCTTTATCCGGCAATGCCCTATACCGCTTTCGCCAAAATTAATGACGCAGATATGCACGCGCTGTATGACTACTTTATGCGGGAAGTTAAGCCCGTCAGGCAGACCAACCGCGACAGCGATATTCCCTGGCCGCTCAACATGCGCTGGCCGCTGGCAGCCTGGAATATCGTTTTTCATGACGATAAGGTATTTCAGCCAGACAGTGGGCAGAGCGCTGAATGGAACCGTGGCGCTTATCTGGTGCAGGGACTTGAGCACTGCGGCACCTGCCATACCCCGCGCGGTATCGCTTTCCAGGAGAAGGCGCTGGATCAAAAAGAGGCCGCTTATCTTACTGGCGGCACGCTGGAAGGATGGCACGCGCCGGACCTTACCGGCAGCCTGAAAAGTGGCCTCGGCAACTGGCAGCCGGAAGAGATCGTCACCTTCCTGCGAACCGGACGTACTGATACCACTGCCGCTTTCGGCTCAATGACGGATGTGATTGAACACAGCACTCAACATCTTAGCGATGCCGATCTGAAAGCGATGGCTACCTATCTGAAGTCGCTGAAAGCGGCCAGAGCGGATTCAGCTACGCCAGCTGCGGACGATAACACCACGGCAGCGCTGATAAAAGGCGATATGAGCCATCGCGGCGCGCAGGAGTATATGGATAATTGCTCAGCCTGCCACCGCATCGATGGCAAGGGCTATGCGAAGACGTTCCCGGCGCTGGCGCATAATAGCGCGGTGCTGAGCGACGATCCTGCTTCGCTAATCAGTATTGTGCTGCGTGGCGGCAAAATGGCGGTGACAAAAGAGGCCGTGACCGGTCTGACTATGCCGGATTTCGCCTGGCGTCTGGATGATCAGCAGGTGGCTGATCTGCTGACCTTTGTGCGTGAAAGCTGGGGCAACCAGGCGCCAGCGGTGACGGCAGAACAGGTTCAAAAGCTACGTAAGAATATCTCTACCGTTGAGAGAAAAGATCCGAACAAGGAGAACGAGCCAAATACCGGCCAGCCGCATCAGTAGGGGCTTACGTTTCGGTCCCAATGATTTTTATGTTAACGCCGGCAATGACCGGCGTTTCTTTCCTGATTTGTCATCGACATTACGCCCGTTACTTTTTGCTTTAATCGGCCGGTTTTCTTCATCCATCATGCGCAATTTAACATAACAATGATTAAACGAACTTTAAGTACCTGTAAGATGCCGAACCCGTTCAAAAGCCTGTGGCAAGCGTCATGCCTTTTAAGCAAGAAGCATGCAGGAAGGCTACGGGCTTCGAAAGGCAAAGCAGAAAGCGGCTGTAGGCTCGTAAAAAAACGCCTCTCGTAAGAGCTGATGCCTCTGTATGGAGTTCATACAGATATGACATTCTCTGAGTGACAGGCAGGAGCCATACCGATAAAACTGATTTATGCACCAGCCGTTGATACGGCTATGACTTCAGCCCCTGCGGTCTCTTCTCTGTCTGTGGTCTGTTCAGCCGCCCAGCTTACTGAGAATGAAGGCGGCGAGGAAACCGCAGACGGTAATGAGCCCGGCATAGTCATGGGTCACTTCAAAGGCTTCAGGGATCATCGTATCTACCAGCATGGCAAGAATAGCTCCGGCTGCGACGGCTGTGGTAGCAGCCACCACGTCGGCTGAAAAACCCTGGAAAACGGTATAACCTGCCAGCGCGGCGAAGCCTGATATAACGGCAATTCCTGCCCATACGCCAAAAATATAACGCGCTGAGCGCCCCGCTTTCTTCATGCCAGCCGCGCTGGAGAGCCCTTCGGGTATGTTTGAAAGAAAAATGGCAATCACTGCAACCACGCTCACGGCTCCGCCATGAAGCATAGACAGACCAATCACTATTGATTCCGGGATGCCGTCCAGCAAAGCCCCGACCGCGATCGCCATTCCGCTGCCATCCTGTTCCTGCTCAGAGGGCTGCTTACCGCCTGAACGTTTGCGGTGTCGCCCTCCCCGCTTTGCCACTATATAGCTGGCCAGCGTGTATACTGCCGCGCCCCCTATGAAGCCAGCTGCGGTAGAGTCAAACCCGCCGGTTTTATATGCTTCATCCATTAATTCAAATGACAGAGCGGAAATCAGTACCCCACTGCCAAAAGCCATGATGCTGGCAATCATACGTTGCGGAACTGCAATAAAATAAGCCACTGCCGCCCCGATAACCAGTGCAAAACCTGAAACAAACCCCCAGAACCCGGCCTGAACCCATAATGGTATAGACTGCATGCCTCTCTCCCCTTAAATCATAAGATCCGCTCAGTGAAGGCCTTTGCTTATTCAGTGGTATTAAGCGCCTTTATTTATGCGCCTGCCGCACGCACATAATGAGTGTGGCACAGCCATAAGAAGTGGCTATGCATGTGACAAATATCACATTTATGCCAGACTTAAACGTGATTAAGAGAGGTTCAGTTCTGTTTTAAAAAACCAGGCAAAGGACGCAACACATTGAGTTAAAAGGCTGAAACTCGCAAATTAAATAAGGAGAGCCTGTGCAAAGACGTGAATTTATTGTCGGCGGAGTGGCGGCAATGTGTATGGCAAAGTCCGCGATTGCCGCTGCCGATGCTCTGCTGAAACCCGGTTTAGAAGTGGTAGCAACCTCTCCCTGGCTGGCGAATGGAATAGCTGTTTCATCAAACGACGATTATTTCCTTAATTTCCCCCGCTTACAGGGACATATTGCGTCTCCTGCCCTGGCGCGCGTGACAAAATCGGGTCCAGTTCCGTTTCCAGGTAATCAGTGGAATAAATGGCAGCCTGGTGAGGATGGGCTTAATAGTCTGGTTAACGTCAATGCCTGCCATATATTTGCAGACAATCTCTTGTGGGTGGTCGACCAGGGTGCGCCACAGGGAGAAAAAGCGGCCAAAGGCGCAGCAAAGCTGGTCGCTTTTGATATTCACAGTGGCGAACAGCAACAGCTAATACGTTTTGATGAACAGGCCCTGCCGCAAGGCGGCGCGCCAAACGATTTGCGTATACACCAGCATTTTATTTACGTCACCGATTCCGGCCTCGGCGGTATCATTATTCATGATTTGCAGAATGGCCGCACGCTGCGCAGGCTGTCGAAATCGACGCTACTGCGCAAGCCCGACGACCTGGATCAGAAAGGATTCAGGGGGAGAGTATTGCAGGATAAAAGCGGAACCCGTCCAGCCGTTCACAGCGATGTTATCGAGGTTTCAGCAGACGGCATGTGGCTCTATTTTGCCACCCCTACCGGGCCCCTTTATCGCGTAAGCACTTCGGCGCTGCGGGATGCATCTCTGGACGACCCTACGCTGGAGCGCCAGATCCAAAAAGTGGCAGATATTCCCTCAACAGGTGGCTCAGCAATAGATGCGCTGGGCAATATTTATCTTTCTAACGTTGAAAACCGATCGGTTGATGTTCTGAGGCCTGACGGCAAAAAAGAAGTATTGATTCAGGACGATCGCTTACTCTCTCCTGACGCTCTGGTCATTGACAAAGGCTGGGTCTATGTCCCTGCTCCGCAGATGGAATTAACCAGCAGTAATAACGGCGGCAAAGACGCCACCAAAGCGCCATGGATGATTTACCGGTTCCGTTTGCATGTGTAATCACAGGACGCAAACAGAGCAGGCTTAATAGCTAAAGCTTCACCGATATAAAATTTTAGCCAGCCATAAATAAGGCTGGCTAAAAGGTTAGCGGAATATGGATGCTGGACAACTCAAATTAATGCTAATCACTTAATATAATGATTCATGTTATCAATAACCTGTTTTGCCAGTTCTGCATGATCCATTTCCCAGCGAGCCGGACTAAATAGCTCAGCGGACCAAACGCCATCAAAACCGGTAGCTTTAACGGCATCAGTCCATGCCTGAACATCAATATCGCCTTCGCCTGGCATATACGCCCGTAGCACTGTTTCCTCCCACGCTTCACCGGGATTAGGCTTGCGGCCGTCGCAGAAGTGCACGCCAAATATCAGAGAAGGATCGAGCTGACGAATATCATCCGGCGTAGTTTGCCCGGTGGCAAAGAGATGCCAGAAATCAATGACGACGCCCACGTTAGGCTTATCAATGCGGCGGATCACTTCCAGCGCCTGGTTCAGCGTATTGAATTTTGTATGAGCAATTACCTCTATCTGATAGCGCACGCCATAGCGCTGACCGATAGTGGCGATCTCTGAAATGTTTTCGGTCATGATATCGAGGATCTGCGATTCCGGGAGATGATCAATGCCGTGCTGGGCGAGGATCTGGATGGTCGGACACTCCAGATCGGCGGCAATCTGCGTTAAGCGCGTTGCTTCAGCCAGTAACTGCTGCTTTTCACCCTCCTGATGTCGCTCAATATCAATCAGCGCATTCAGGCAAGATGTTTGCAAACCATAACCCTTGACCAGCTTATTAAGCGCCGCAGTAGTGCCGCCATTATCAAGATAGCGCAACAGCTTATAGTGCAAAAACTCCAGTCCATCATAGCCAGTTTCAGCCGCAATGCGGGTTTCCGTGACCACGTTGCAATAATGCGTAGAGATGCCGTGCAGGGCCTTAATCATGATTTACCTTCCATATTGTTGGTAGCTGTCGATGCCATCGGGACAGATGAGGAAGCGCTGACAGGGTTCATACGGCTGGCCAGCAGCTGCTCTATATCATCCAGCGCGACACCTCGGGTTTCCGGTACGAAGCGCAGCAGGAATATCAGGCAGAACAGATTGATGGCGGCGAAAATCCAGAAAGAGAATGCGCCGTGAAATGCCTGTTGTAACGCCGGGATTTCATTCAGAACCGGGAAAAACTGCGTGACCAGGAAGTTGAAGATCCACATTAAACTCACCGCCAGCCCCATCGCATAGCTTTTGATCCGTGGTGGGAAGATTTCTGAAATCAGTACCCAGCATCCTGCCCCCCAGCTGATGGCGAACATCATCATAAACAGCAGGGCCGATATAATGGCAAGGTATCCGCTCTGCTGCGTGTACATACTCCATGAGAGCAGCAGCAGAGCGATGATTGCGCCGACGGTGCCCAGCTTCATGACCGGCAAACGCCCAAAGCGGTCATAAAGATTCATGGCGATAAACGCCCCCATCGCATTGAGGAGACCGATAAAAATAGTCTGGAACAGCAGCGTATCTTTGGCCATCTCGCCCGTGTTGAGGATCAGAGGGGCATAATACATCACAATGCTGGCCCCCGTGAGTTGCTGCAGGACGGCAATAGTACAGCCCACAATAAGTGCGTAGCGCAGTACCGGCATTTGCCAGATATACCGCAGCGAGCCGCTGCCTTTCCCGGCGTTTTTCGATTCGCTGCGCACGGAGATGATCTGCCGGGCTTCTTCTTTGTTGAGATCGGGGTAGATTTTTTCAAGCACACGTAGCGCTCGTTCACCCTGCTGATGGTTGATACACCACTGCGGCGACTCCGGCAGAATAAGGGTACAGAACAGCATCATTGCTACCGGCACAAACTGCGCGCCCATCATCCAGCGCCAGCCCTCATCAATCAGCCAGGCCTCAGACATGCCACGGCCAATCAGGTAGTTAACCAGGAATACCAGCGTTTGTGACCCTACCAGTGAAAGGTTGAATATTCCCGAGGCTTTACCGCGAATGCTGGCCGGAGCAATTTCACCCATATACATGGGGGCCACGGTTCCGGCGAGACCGATGCCTAAACCCGCGACAATGCGCGCCGCAGAGAAAAGCGTAAAAGAGTCCGCAAAGGTTGAACCGACAGCAGAAAGCGCAAAAGCAATCGTCGCCAGCATCAGCACGGGCTTTCGCCCTAGCTTTTCCGCCAGTTTTCCCGCCGCTAAAGATCCAATGATGCAGCCAACGAAAATGCTGGATACTACCCAGCCGGTTTGTGACGGATCGAGCTGGAAATGAGCCTGAATGGAATCTACGGTGCCCGAGATTACGCCGGTGGAATAGCCGAACATTACGCCACCTAGCGTGGCGATACAGCACAGCGAATAAACATAGCGGGCATTACAGCGGCGATTATTTTGCATCATCGCCTCCAGATAAAGTCACCAACATCATAGAGGGTTCCTTGATTGAGGAAAACGTTATTCTGCAGGCTTATCGCAACAAGCCTGAACAGAGACCAGTGGTCGGGTGGCTTAAATAACTATGCCGCTATTCTTACACGTGATTTTAAGCACGTAGTCATCATTATTGCTTTATAATAAATAATAACTTATTGATTAATAATCATAAATTCATTTCACTGACTTTGATAAATGAAGAATATTGTTTTTTGTAAAACGTCAAAATTTTAAATTTGATCCTTGTCACACTTTTGGATTTGTCTAAAATTCAACCCTTCCTCGTGGTTTAATTAAGCAGTTTTTTGCCATTACCTGCGTTTTAATCTTAAAAATTGAAAAACAGCAATATCTGCTATGCAGCTTAACGCGGTATCAATTAACGACAACGCAGTTACGTTTCGATGCGTTATTTTACAACAGGAGTCATACTGAATTTAGCAGGCTTAACTTAAATGAATCCCACCCACCTGATGATTCAGCGTTCCTGGTGTATTCCGCGCAGTCAGAAAATATGGCAACCCCGTTGGCAGAAAGCCGCATTGTGAAGCGGGAGGAAAATTGAAGAGCACTGATGCGGAAAAAGCGATGCAAATAGCATCCGCTTCGGTAAGGGAAATGACACAGTGTGCCGGGCATTAACTGGGGCAGCCGCATGGCTGCCCACAGAGACTGATTACTTAATCGCAGGCGCTTTCAGCTTATCACCTGCTTCGGTAGCTTTTCGTAGCATAGTGACGTCGCTTGCTTTGACCTCAGCGGCTTTATTACCCCATGAATTGCGGACGTAGTTGAGTACATCAGCCATCTCCTGATCGTTCAGCTTCCAGGAGAATGCCGGCATACCGGCAGACGTTGGACGCCCTTCGGTATACGGCGCGCGAGCACCTTGCAGCAAAGCATGGATCATATTGGTAGGATCGTTCTGCATCGCGGTATTACCGGCAAAGGCTGGCACCATGCCGGTGATACCTTCTCCTGACAAGCCGTGACAGGCAGAGCAATCCACTTCATAGCGCAGTGCCGCCTGATCGTGACGTGCTTTATCCATCACGAACGCAACGGGTTTAGCCGTGGCGGAGGCAGGCAGGCTACGCAGATAGGTGGCGATGGCTTTGAGATCCTGATCGTTGAAATACTGCGTCGAGTGTTCAACGGCTTCTGCCATCGGTCCTGCAGCGACGCTTTCACCGTTGGAGCCAGTTTTCAGATAATCCGTAATCTGTTCATCGCTCCACTGACCAATGCCCGCATGGGGATTTGGCGAGATATCCGGTGCGTACCACGTGCCCAGCTTGCCGCCCTGCAGATAGTGGCTGCTGATCTCTCCACCCAGCGCATTACGCGCGGTGTGGCAAACACTACAGTGCGCCGGTCCGTCAACGATATATTTGCCGCGATTCCAGACGTCGTTCTGCCCGCTCTGCGGTTTGAAGGCTTTGTTATCAAAGAACAACAGATTCCAGCCTGCCATCGCCAGACGAATATTATAGGGAAAGTTCATGCCCGCATTTTCGTCGACGGCCTTTTTCACCGGCTTCTGCGTGGAGAAATAGGCCCAGAGATCGTGCATGTCTGCATCGCTCATCTGCGTATAAGCGGTGTAAGGCATCGCCGGGTAGAGGAAACCGTGTTGGCCACGTCCCTGGCGGACCGCATTGAAGAAGTCGCGCTCGGTCATGTTACCGATGCCGGTTTCAGAGTCAGGCGAAATGTTAGAGGTTTGCAACGCACCAAACGGCGTATCGATCTTGTAGCCGCCCGAGAAGTCGGGATTGTGGCACGCAGCACAGTCCGCCAGGCGCATAACATATTCGCCACGCTTGATGGCATCTGCATCATTGCTGTGGAAATCGGCCAGTCTGACCTTATCATCCGCCACATGCGAGCGTGCGCTGTCCATCACCATCCACATTCTGCCGGTTACGCCAATGGCCGCGACTACGGCTAACGCGGCGAGGGTATAGGTCAGTTTCTTTGCCTTCGCCATGATTATGCTCCCACCAGCGGTGCCGGATTATGGATGTACTTCTGGTGGATAGCTTGCGCGGCACGCACCGCCAGCGCTCCCACGGTTACCGTTGGGTTATAGCCACCATTGTTAGGGAAGGCTGAAGCGCCGACCACAAACAGGTTGTGCGCATCCCAGCTTTGCAGATAGGGATTGAGCGCCGAGGTACTGGGATTCGCCCCCATCACCGCGCCGCCTATGGTGTGTGAACTGTGCTGCATGTAGGGGTTCCAGCTCTTTTCTGCCTGGTTGTCGACCACCAGATGCTGTCCGCCTACTTCTTTCATGATAGTGATGGCGCGATCGGTCACATATTTCGCCATGCGCTTGTCATTTTGATTCCAGTCAAATGTCAGGCGCAGCAGCGGCTGACCGTGGCGGTCTTTGTAGTTAGGATCGAGATCGAGATAGGCTTCGCGCATCGGCATTGAAGTGCCCTGGCAGAAAATGGTACCCGCCGTCTGGTAATCACGCGCATAACCCGCTTTCCATTCGCTTCCCCAGCGTTTAGTACCGGGACGCAGACTGTTCATGTTCTGAATCGGACGACCATTAGTCGAGAAGCCCATAATGCCCGCTCCGCCAATGAAATCGAGGTCGCTGTGATCGAAATTATCACCGTTAAAATCATCGATCTGCACGGCTAATGCCCCACCACCAATAAACGGATTCATGTATTCGTTATCGAAGAAACCTGTCACGCTCGAACAGGTCTGGTAGCTGTAGTTGCGACCGACTGTGCCACGACCGGTGAGCGGATCGTATTTCTCACCCACACCTGAAAGCAGCATTAAGCGCACGTTATCCATCTGGTAGGCGGTGATACAGACGATGTCGGCAGGCTGGAAGCCTTCTACGCCATCCTGCGTAATAAACTTCACGCCTTTTACCGTTTTGCCATCTGCATGTTTCACTGCATGCAGGACTTCTGTCTCGGTCAGCAGCGTGAAGTTTGGACGGCGCATCAGCACCGGCAGAATACATGCCTGCGGAGACGATTTGGAGAAGTTACCGCAACCATGAAAATCACAGAAACCGCAATAAGTACAAGGCCCCATGCTGACGCCCAGCGGATTGACATACGCCTGGGACAGATTACCGGCGGGCACGGTGAAAGGGTGATAACCCATATTCTCGGTGGTTTTGCGGTACTTGCTCATCCAGTGCGTATCTTTCAGCGGCGGCGTGGGATAGTCACGTCGACGTGCGCCTTCAAAGACGTTGCCTCCCGCGCGTTTTTCACCGTTAAGGTTACCGGCGTAACCCGAGGTTCCAGCAATGCGCTCGAAGCGATCGTAGAACGGTTCCATTTCGTCGTAGGTCACGCCCCAGTCTTGCAACTGCAAGCCGGCCATGCGCTTCGCGCCGTAACGTTCACGCGTCTGCGTCGCGACTTCAAAATCCCACGGCGTGAAACGCCATGACATTCCTGCCCAGTGTGTACCTGCGCCCCCCACGTTCCAGCCAAATTGATAGGCGGACCAGTTGCGCACAGGTGCGGCAAGTTGGTCGCTGCGGTTGCGGAAAGTGGTCGTTTCCACACTCATCGGCTGCAGAATTTTGCGGCGCGTATGGAAACGTAGTTCATCGGGATCAATCGCCACCGGGAAATCGGTGGAGGTGTCACGCCACGCGCCACGCTCAATACCAACGACATTCAGCCCGGCGCGTGTTAACTCTTCCGCCATGACCGAACCAGCCCAACCCATACCAACGATAACGACGTCAGCCTTGTTTCTTACTAATGACATTGACTCAGCTCCGTCTAATTAATCGTTAGGGATCAGACTGACAGGTATAAGCGCCAGGTTTTCATTACGGCGTTCGATATAAGGGCGATAGTCATAGCGCGCGCCAGGAAAACCGATCATTTTCCATCCCGCCATGTTTTTATTACCCCCATAAATCGGATCAGCCAGATATCCTTCACGCACGTTTTGCAGCATTAATTCAAAAAAGGCCTGGCTATTAACCCCTGCGCCCAAATCAATTTTGCCGTCTTCCATTTTCGTGAGGAAATCATCGATCTGCTCAGCAGTTAACGCGTGAAATGAGGACCGATGAGTCCTTTGCGACCAGCTTTCAAGCGCCTGTAAACCGGTTAAATAGCGTTCTTTAGGCGCAGAGAGAAATTGCGGGCTTCCCATAATTTTCTCTTCATTTTCCGGATGTAGCGGCGCTTGCAAATAGAGCGCTGCACCTGAACCGTAATCACCGGCTAGCTGGTTATCGAGGAACTCAATACAGCCCGCTTCACTTGCTGACGGGCCCAATTTATCGGCAGGGATCAAACGATCAAAAATGGCTTGCAGATTCTGACGATCCAGCGGATTGGTGAGTACCTGATAACCGTTTTGCCACGCGGGTTGTGGCAGATGGTCGGCACTGAGTTTGGTTTCAGGCGGCACATTGTGCAGCTCTCTGGCACGCAGTTGTGGTGCCACGGCAAGTGACGCGACAATACCGCTGAGTGAAAAGAGCGCTTCTCTTCGGTTCATACTTCTTTCCCTAAATCATTCCATCATCTGATGGATGTGGCGTGTTAATATTCACAGAGCATGACGTTCCGGGTATTCAGACGTTACAAACCCTGTGCTAAATAGCACGCAGGTATGTATGACGAATCCGCGTTCGTTATTATTTATTTTTCAGAAGGTATTGAATAAAGTGCACGTGCGCCTTTTATTGGCGCACGATTCCTTTGGCTGAAGTTTTCAGCCATTAAAATCCGATCATGAACGCGCTCCTTACCGACACGCTCTGTATTATTTAATTAATAATTATTTTTCTTTTATGATTTAAATAAAAACGGCTGCTCACTACTCACCCACTCAATGATGCAGGATTAATCATTTTTTATGCGTCCCCTGTTTTTATCAAAAAGCCTCAGGTGAGAACGCCTGATACGCAATTCTCCCTGAGACCAGACGCCATCAGGGGTGGCCTTTCCATCAATTAGTCGATTCAGGGCTTCAGTAATTATCAAATCAATACGCTGACTAAAGGTTGTCAGCTGCCAGGTTGGTAAACTGGCTTCCTCAATATCATCGAAGCCCACCACAGATATAACGTGATCGCTCGCACGATCGCGTAGGGCTGCCAGTGCGCCAAGCGCCAGAATATCGTTTTCGCAAAACAGCGCATCCATGAGCAGATGGGGCGCCTGGGTGTTGAGATACTCACTCATCACCTCATAACTACGCTCCCGCGAATAAACGCCGGTACAGAGCAACACATCCAAATCCAGTCCCGCCTCATTGAGCGCCAGCTTTAAGCCGTCCAGCCGCTGAGTATGATGAGAGCTGGTTTCCGGACCCATCATGTAACCAATGCGAGTACATCCCTGCGCCAGCAAAAGTTCACCGAGTTTTTTACCCGCCCGCAAACCATCAATATTCACCACATCGATGTCAGGCTCATCATTGTTACGGCACACCTGCACTAAGGGAACCTTATGCGTTTCTTTTGCCACCCTGACAAGATCATCGGTTAACACTGTGCCAAGGAATAGCAAACCATCGATTTGCAACTGATCGGCCAGTAACATCACCGAGCTGTAGTTATCACCACTACCAATGTTGAGCAGTAATGCCATATATCCACGCTGTTGCAGCTGATGGGTGACGGTATCCAGCATTAACATTGAATGCGGATTTTTCAGCTCGTCGATTACCACACCAATAATCTGTGTTTTTTTCTGAGAAAGACTACGGGCCAGCAAATTAGGGCGATAGCCCAGCGTCTCCGCAATCTTTAATACTTTTTCACGGGCTTGTTCTGAGATCGATGCACCTGGCGTAAAAGCACGAGATACGGTCCACTTCGATACCCCAGCAAGGCGTGCAACGTCACTTGCCGTGACTTTATGTAATTTTGTGTGTGGTTTACTCATAACACCTGCGTACGAAAAAAACGAAAATCCCAGCAACGAACGTGAAAGCTAACTGAAAATAAATTCCTAAGCAAAGATGAACAACGTAGATGATAATGAATAACCCTGTTTTTATGATGTTGCAATTATGTTTGATACATGCACCCGATTGCAACGATTTTTGCAATCGGGTGCACGATCGGCGTTTTTTTGTTCACTTCGACAAGCCACAGGGCAGAAATATGCATCACGTAAATATTATTTATATGTTACGTGCAGGTATGAATCCTGAGGTCAGATAAAGCATGCAGCGCGGGAAAATTAAATCACTACTCAGTGTTAATGAATCGTGTAAATAGTTGAAGAAGTCCTTTCTTCATAAAAATTAATTTTAATAGTTACAGATTTAAACCATCTGACTTGTCTATCAACGTGCCACCACAGGCATCAGGTGCCTGATCTTCATCTATAAAGAAAGATTCTCTTATGGCCAGTTTATTGGCTGTAATAAAGTCGGATGCGGTGGTTCTGCATTTTGCTGAGAAGGCGTTTGATGGCGGCGCATAAAATTATGGGCAGATTTAGCGAGCACCAGAAAAGCCACCATCGCTTCCCATCCATAAATAAAGATAAGCTATTTACTCATGTTTTCCATGAAGCCATGCTTATTGAAAGGGATTTTTCTTCAAGGCATTAAGTGAAGGCGAGGTCTGCTTGTCGCAGCTAGCGCAGGGTTATTAACAGTCCGAATATTTATGTTTAATACTGGCCGGTCAGACACGTGATCCAGCGGCCACGGGCGAGTGCGTCCATGACAATATCCCTCGGCTGGATCAGGCTCGGCGTATTCGGGTGCAGAAGCGGAAGCCGCTTAGTCTCCAGCCCTTTACGGCGCCGTCTGCGTTTTACACCCCATCTGTTAAGGGGCCATTCAGACGGCCCCTTGTTAATCTCAGCGATCTGTTCCGCGTACCCTTTTCTTTCTATGCGGCTTATTCAAGGCATCCATACCGGGGTATCGGCGGTAGCGCTCCTCCAGCACCTTTACCGGTCGGTCGCTTTACTGCAGGAAGGCCTGATATTCACTTCTTATGCTTTCGTACAAACGATAAATCAGCTCTCCGCCCTGCTCGGAAAGGTTGCTTTCGGACTCGGCCGCAGCAAGCGCGTCGAACAGGCGATGTTTGATATGAAAGCGCCAGATGACCGGCACGTGCGACAGAATGTCCGTCAGGGCTTGATAACGCTCCCGCGTCCAGCTCTGCTCGAAGCGAGTGCGCCATGAGCCATAATCAAAGTGAGCAGCCGGTGCCGCATTAACGGCTAACCGCTCGCGCATTGTTTGCGTGGCGCCGTAGTCCAGCTCGCCGTTGCGTATCACAACGCCATAATCCTGTTCGGCGCGCGCGGCTGAAACGTAGCCGCTTCTGACATCGCTTAACACCGCTTCGGGAGCGCGTGCCAGCGGCGAGCCATAGCCGCCGCCTCCAGCGCCGGTCAGACGAATAACATCTCCCGCCTGACAGCGGATCACATCGCTGTTGCCAAGAAGTTCCGGCGACGGCGTGTCGGGATTTTTAATAAAAATCGCGGTGCTGCCCGCTTTACCGCCCAGCACGCCCCAGGACGCGAAATGCGTGCGGTCTCGGTTGCGCGCGGTAACGGTGGTGTCCGGCGCAAAGACCTGAAACTCCATCATCAGGCCCGAGCCGCCGCGATACGTGCCTGCCCCACCCGAATCTGGCACCAGACAATAACGGGTGATACGGATGGGCACTTCAGCCTCATTAATTTCCACAGGCGTGTTACGCAAAAAGGCCACGTTGGCACCAGACCCCTCCTCCCCGTCGCCAAAGGGCATCCCGCCAGCCCCGCCGCCTACCGGGCCGATCGAAGCGATAACGGCGCGACCAGCAGCGCTTGTGGTCTTGACGTTAAGGATCGCCAGCCCACAAGCGGCACAGGCGGGCAGTCGATCGGGTACCGCCTGCGAAAAGGCGCCGAAGGTCAGCACGTGCGTCAGTTTACAGGTAAGGCTGCGCATACCCACCGCAGCGGGGTAAACCGCATTCATCACGCTACCTTGGGGTAACACGCACTCCACGACGCGGTCCAGCCCGGCATTCAGCAAAATATCAGGATTAAGCGTATAGAGGACGTAGTGGTATCCCACCAGCGCCAGCGCGTGACGCGTCATGCCACCGGTCGGCATATTCAGTGACGAAAGTAGCTGCGGATCGCTGCCGGTGTAATCCAGGATGGCTCTACCACCGCGAATCTTCAGCGTCATCGCTACCCGCATCGGTTTACCGTTCACACTGTCTTCGTCGGCATACTCCGCGAAAAAATATTCGCCATCCGGCACGCTTTCCAGAATGCGCTCCGCCTGTTGCGCCGCATAATCGAGCAGCGCAACCATGCCCTGCTGAAAATCCTCTACGCCAAAGTGCGCAATCATTTCATGTACGCGCTTCTCGCCGTTAGCCAGCATGGCCAGCTGGGCATGCAAATCGCCCATGTTCTGCTCTGGCGCGCGTACGTTGGTTTTTATTAATGTGAGCAGCGACTCGTCAAGGACACCCTCACGCACAATTTTCGTAGGGGGAAGACGGATCCCCTCTTGATGGATTTCCGTCAGGGTGCGCGAGAGTGAGGCCGGCACGGCGCCGCCGACATCGGTATTGTGAATATGGCCGCCGACAAAGCACACCAGCTTTTCCTGCCAAAATACAGGTTTCCACATCACCATATCCGGGCTGTGGGTCGCCACATTGCCGCTGTAGGCATCATTAGTCATCGCCACATCGCCCGGTCGGTAGTCATCAATCATGCCGAGGACCGGGCCGTAATCCAGACCGATATACCAGGTGGCGCCCAGCGTTTTCGGCGAGGCAAAAGCAAGACCTTCGGGTGTCAGCAGCGCACAGGAGAAATCTTCCGTCTCTTTTACAAAGGTAGAGTGCGCAGTGCGTACCAGCGTATGCGCCATGCTCTCCGCCGCCGCCACACAGTAGTTCGCCAGAATTTGCAAACCAGATTGATCAAAAGCCATATGACTGCTCCTTTATTTCGCTGTGTGGGTAAGATCGGTAAGGATGAGATTGCCCAGCGCATCAACCTGAACATGGAATTCAGGTAGCACTGTCACCGTAGTATCAGACTGCGCGATAACCGCCGGACCGGTAAATTGCTGGCCGCCCGCCAGCTGTTCACGCTGGTAAAGCGGTACGTTGTGATAGCGACCAGACATCCATACGTCAATCTGTCCAGCGGGCGTGGGCGCGACCTCGCTGTACGGCAGCGGCTGCAGCTGCGGTTTTGGCGTAGGCATGCTCACCACCAGCCTCAGCGAAACGACCTGAATCTGTGCATCGCGGTCGCTGTAGCCATACAGATGCGCGTGACGCGCATGGAAAGCGTCGCGCAACGGTTCAAGGTTGCCTTCCGCCAGTTGCTGACGTGGCAGCGGCGTTTCGATCTCGAACGATTGTCCTTTGTAGCGCATTTCGGCGGACAGGCTGAACTGACCGCGGCTGACATCGCTCACCTCATGCGCCAGCCAGGCGCGCGCCCTGTCCTCAAGCCACTGATACTCCGTCTCCAGCTGCGGCAGACTTTCTGCGGTAAGATCGCTGTAAATGATGCGCACAAAATCGTTTTTCACATCGGCTACGAGGCCCCCCAGCGCGCTAAGCACGCCTGGCGTTAACGGCACCAGAACTTCACGCATGTGCATCGCACGCGCCAGATAACAGGCCAACATGGGACCGGCGCCGCCAAAAGGCATCAGAGAAAAAACGCGCGGATCGATACCAAAGCGAGAAACCAGGCGACTGATACCGGCATACATCCCGGAAACCGACACCTGTATAATCGCCTCAGCGGTGGCTTCAATGGATTGCCCGAGGTGAGACGCTAACGTATCCACGGCCTTTTTAGCCGCGGCCACATCAATATTAACGGCGTTATAGCCGAGCTTTGCCTGCCCCAGGATCCCCAGCGTGACGAAGGCATCGGTAATCGTCGGCTGTACGCCGCCGCGCCCGTAACAAACCGGTCCTGGCGTCGAGCCCGCGCTCTCCGGGCCAACCTTCAGTACGCCAAACTCATCGACACGCGCGATTGAGCCGCCGCCGTCGCCAATTGAGGTAACGGAAACAGAGGGAATGTGGATCTGGTAGTCACCAATATATTCACCGGTATCGTACTGCGCCGCGCCGTCGACAATCAGCGCCACATCGGCGGTGGTGCCGCCAATATCCAGGCTCATGACATTTTCACGCCCGCACTGGCGCGCCACCCATGCAGCACCCATAACGCCGGAGGCGGTACCAGAGAGGATCATCTGCACGCACTCTGCTTTGCCGCTTTCGGCACTCATGACGCCCCCATTAGATTTGGTGACCTTAAGCTCAGCCGTGACGCCCGCCTGAGCCAGCGCCTGTTGCAGCGCACCGAGATAGTGCGACACGCGCGGCTGTACATAGGCCCCGATTACCGCCGTTTGCGTGCGCTCAAACTCGCGGATAGCTGGCCAGACATCGCTGGAGCAACAGGTGAAAAAGCCCGGCATCTCGCGCTCAATCAGCGCCTGTACCTGCTTTTCATGCACCGGATTGCGGTAGGCGTGCAGCAGAGCAATGACGACGCCTTCACACCCAGCGCGCTGCAATCCTTCAATAGCAGCCGCCACGCTCTTTTCATCAACCGGGTTCAGCTCATTGCCGCTGGCATCCAGACGCCCTTCAATGCCGAAAACATGTTCGCGCGCGACCAGCGGCGTCGGTCGTAAAGAATGCAGGCTGTACATATCGGGCGTTTTCAGTCTGCCAAGCGCCAGCACATCCTCAAAGTAGCGGTTAGTGATCAGCCCCAGCCGAGCCCCTTTTTTCTGTACCACAGCGTTCACACCCACTGTCGTCCCGTGAGTAAAGTAGTGAATGTCTGCCGGATTGATACCGTAGCGCTTCACCAGCTCCCTGATGCCGTGCAACACTTCCTGGCCAGGCTCATCCGGCCGTGAAAAAACCTTCAGGCTGTGAAGCACGCCTGATGCTTCATTGAATACGGCGAAGTCGGTAAACGAGCCGCCAATATCTACCCCAATGCGCAATCCCATTACTCCCCCTCAGTTCTTTTGTGAGTGTGCAGACTTGTCTATCCGGTCACGTAGCTGGTAATAGCTGCCCAGCAACGGCATAAACCAGGTGTTACCGGTGTAAAGCGGATGGCCAGGCAAAGGCGAGACGCCATATGGACTGCTGTGCAACGGTGTTTGCTCGATAAGATGACGCGCCAGCCTGTGGCCGAGCCAGCTCATCATGGTGACGCCGCTGCCGTTGCAGCCTGCGGCATAAAAGCAGCCCTGCGGTGTCTGTCCGATATGCGGCAGATAGTCGAGCGTCACCGCCACTTTGCCGCCCCAGCTGTGGCTGATTTTGATGTCGCGCAGCTGAGGAAAGCGCTGCGTCAGATGCTGATAGAGTACGCGAGCCGACTGCCGCCGGTTGAGGGGGTAAAAGCGCGCGCGGCCGCCAAACAGTAGTCGCGTGCCATCGGGCGAATACCGGAAATAGTGCGTGACCCGCTGCGTTTCAGCGACCCCGCGCTGCCCGGGGATCAGGCTCTTACGCAACGCGTCAGGTAACGGTTCGGTGGCAATTTGATGGCTGGTGACTGGCACAACGCGCGCGTGCAGATGCGCCATCTCTGGGCCGGTATAGCCATTGGTGGCGATGATGACGTGGCGGGCTCTGACGCTGCCGCGGCCGGAAATTACACGGTAATGTGCATCCTGCTTTTCGATCTGACTTACCGCTGAACCGCTGCACACCGTTACACCCGCGTTACGGACCGCAGCAAGCAAGCCGGCATAATAGCGTGCGGGATTAAGCAGGCCGGCGCGCTGGATCAGGATACCGCCATGATAGGCCGGACTGTCGAGTTCGGCGCGAAGCTCTTCGCGTGACAGCAGACGCGCGTTAACCTGGCTGACCTCATTGAGCAGCGGCAGCCGCTTTTTCCAGCTTTCCAGATGTTCAGGGATCCAGGCAGCAGCGAGGCGCCCGGTCTGGCGATAATCACAGACGATATGATGTTGCTCAATCAGCTGCTCAAGAAAACGGTAACCTTCCGCAGCCTCCCGCAGCATGTCACGCTGGTGCTGGTCGCTGCGCTGCCGGATGCCTTTTTTCGACGCCATGGTCTTCCCGACATTGATCCCACCGGTCACCTGACCGCCGCTCAACGTGCTGGCGCCGCTGCCGGGCAGCCCGGCCTCGAGCACGACAACCTGTTTGCCATGTTGCGCCAGCTCAAGGGCGCAACACAGGCCTGCATAACCCGCGCCCACGATCGCATATTCCACTTCGCGCGGAACGGGAAGCGGCGCATCGTCATGCGGTTGCCATTGTGACCACCAGTAGGGTTGCTCCTGAAAATCTTCGCTAAAAATTGACTCGGTTCCCCGCATCGCTTTGCCTCGCACAGGTCGTTAAGCACACTCGCTATCGTTCCACAATGAGGAATGGCATTCCATTTTTATAACCTGGCACGATTTAAACCTGGCTGCAAGGGCAAAATTTAAGCAAAAGGGGCACGTTGTCATGGCATCCAGGGGAAAGGCGAGGCAGGGTAAAGCAGGCTGTGCCATATTACGGCACAGCTATCGATGACATTAAAAATAAAAAACGGACGGTTTATTTATGCAAAGTCTGATTAAGAGTTTGAAAGTGCTGGAGATGGTAGCGGAGAAGCAACCCGTCAGCGTTGGAGAACTGGCAAAAATGATGTCAATGCCGAAAACGACGGTGCAACGCATTCTCTGGACCTTTCATGAGGCAGGCTGGCTACGTCTGATTGAAGGCGATATGCCACGCTGGGCGATTAGCCCGCGCGTGCTCAGCGTGCGGCCTGATGAACTGACTGGCGGTGGCCTGGCGTCTGCTATACAAGAGCCAATGGCTGAACTGCGCAATGCCACTCAGGAAACCGTTTATGTGTCGGTCTATGATGGCAGCAGCGCGGTAGTAGTTATTGACCGGCTGGAAAGCCCCCATCCGGTGCGCGCGGTCAGTCCTGTCGGCGATATCGCCCCTATTCATTCAACTGCCAATGGCATGGCGATCCTGGCCTTTCTGCCCGAGTTGCAGATTGAAAAGATCATCAATGGCGAACTTAACTCTTTTAATCCGTCGACCATTACCCAGCCTGAACAGTTACGTGATGAGCTAAACCGGGTGCGCGAACGAGGATATTCCATTAACCGGGGTTACTATCGCGCTGGCATATTTGCAGTAGGGGCCCCTGTTTTCGACGCTATGCATCAGCCGGTCGCCAGCATTTGTATTTCCATGCCGGATTCCCGCTATCGCGAAGACAAAATCGCTGAATGGGGGGCGCTGACGATGCAGGCTGCCCAATCAATTGGCCTGCAAAAAAACGCCAGAAGCTAACACGATGATGTTCTGGCAATTACATTGCCAGAACAAGCCCAACAGCTGTCATTGACCCCGTTCTCCTTCGATCTGCCCTCATCCTCGCGCTTGCGTGTCGCCTTGTGATCCATATTGAAATCCTCTCGCTATTGCATTGACGGCTATTTCTCGCTCATCTAACGTGAATAACGGAATGGCATACCGCAATGTGGAATGAGCAATCATTCTGACTCACGTTCAATTGACCGTGCAGTTTGACGGTGAAGATGGAGTTAACCATGAGCACGTCCGCCACGCTTCCTGAGGTGACAACCGAAATGCAACGCAAAACGTTGATTGGTGCTGTCGCTGGCAATCTGGTCGAGTTTCTCGACTTTGCCGTTTATGGCCTGCTCGCCCCAGTCATTTCCCGGATCTTTTTCCCGCAGGATGCGCCGCTGTCTGCGCTGCTTTCTGTGCTGCTGCTTTACGCCTCAAGCTTTTTAGTCAGGCCGATTGGAGGCATTGTGCTGGGGCTGGCAGGCGACCGCTGGGGCAGACGTTTTGTCCTGATGGTGACCATCACCGGTATGAGCGTCGTGACCGGGCTAACGGCTCTCCTTCCCACATGGTCGCAAGCGGGTACAACGGCGACGGTGCTGTTAGTGATTTGCCGTCTGATTCAGGGCTTTTTTGCCGGCGGAGAATACGCGACGGCAACAGACTATATTGTTGAAAACAGTAATCAGAAACGTCGTGCATTCCGCGCCTCGTTTTCTCCGATTGGTGCCTATATCGGTACAGCCATCGCCATAGGGCTCTACACACTGCTGTCTTCGTGGATTACTGCGGCTCAAATGGAGGAATGGGGCTGGCGCGTACTGTTTGCTGTCGGGTTCCCGCTGGGGCTGGTGGGTCTGATCATTCGCCGCAAGCTTGACGAAAGCCCGGAATTCCGTGCCGTTGAGCGCGCACGCCAGGAGAAACAAATTACGCCCCCGACGGTGACGCAGGTTATCCGCTCGCAGTGGAAAAACATGCTGGTCTTCATGTCTATCCTGATGAGTCATACCCTGCCGAACTATCTGATTTTGGGGTTCTTCTCAACCTATCTTACAACGTTTGTCGGTCTGACCAGGCCTGACGCTGCCAGGGCCGTGCTGGTTTCCCAGTTTGTTCTGATCTTCAGTACCCTTCTGCATGGTTATCTGAGCGATGTCATTGGACGTAAACTCTGGCTAATGTTGGGCTGCGCGCTGCTCATTCCGGCAATGTTCTTTGCCTTTACCTGGGCTGAGCACGGCACGCTGAGTAGCGCGATTATCGCGGCGGTGGTGCCGGTCATGATTTTTCCTATGGTGACGAGCGGTATGACCATCAGCCTGGTCGATATGTTTCCGGCTGAGATGCGAGCCTCTGCTGGGGCTATGGCTTACAACATGGGGACAGCGCTTTTTGGCGGCACAGCGCCGCTTATCGGCGCAGCGCTGATTAGCTGGTCAGGCAGCGCATTTACGCTGGTCTATTATATTGCTGCGGTAGCAATTGCCTCGTTTATATCAATAGGATTATTTTTCCACTATCCACGCCAGCGAGTCTGTGATCCCTACTCCGCGACGGCAGCAGCCGTGACGCCAGCAGCAAATCGCGTCAGAAGATAACCAAAGCGCATCCTGTACAGGGATAAAAAAACGGGCAGTTCATCGCCGCCCGTTTTTCTTTTCTCAATGACATTTGCTGGCTGCTTAAGGAAGGCAGATAAAGGATCTGGCTTACAGTGGGTATGCAGTACTGAAGAATCAACAATTTTCGCAGTCGGGTGGAGTTCATAAACAGCCTGAATATGTAAGCACATCGCGAGTGGACTACCGATTACTGCCGATAGTTTAATCGCCATCCCTGGCGTTAATCAGGCTGGTTACTTAACATAAGATGTCATTAAACCCGCCCAGGCAGAGTCTTCTCCTCAGGGCTCTTTTAATCCCGAATTGTGCTGGAATGGCTTCAACGGAATCGCCACTGATGTTGTCACTTTTTATACTTTGTATTTATTCTGGTTCAAGAAGCATTAATTATCCGGCGCTACCGCAAGCTGAATAAGGCCTGTTATCTGCTCATCTGGCAGGAAGTAGTATTCGATTTTCCTCCCTGATATTTTTAGCTTTATTATTTTTTCCTTCATTTAAACTTCCTGCTGATTCAGATTTATTCCATTTATCAATAAAGCGCCATATGCTGCTGCGCATGAAGTTGCGATAGCGCCTCCGGTGCATGGGTTATAACTGGCGGTAGCCATAAGTTATCCGCCAGCAGTACGCCTTGGATTATTCTCAAATTTTGTTTATCTGTTTACCCTATATATTACCTGCTTTATTCTAGCCGTTATCTAACCATCAGGTAGTCATGTCCTTCCATTTTCATGGGGTAAATTTTTTGAAAGAGTCACGAATGATTGATGTCTGGCAAGGCAACAGGCGGACTATTTCCTGGTTAAAGCGGAGTAAGTTATACCCATTAAGCCATTATCAGCGGCTGTTTATTCTGGTGACGTTTATCAATCTTTTGTGGCTTGATTATGCTCTGATGACCGGACGCTGGTGGCAGCCTCAACAGTTAAATTTGGCCGCAATGGCGAATATGGCGCTGGGTAATTTATTAATTACCGTGCTTATTCGTCAGCAATATCTGATTAATCTGCTGTTCCGCCTTGTCTGGAAAACCCCGCGAAACTGGCCATTAAAGGTGCGTCGACATCTGGCCAAGGTCTATCACTTTGGCGGGATACATTCAGGTTGTGCATTATTTGCCACTTTATGGACGCTGGGATTTACGGCCGGCGTTTGCTGGAACTATATGCATCATTTGCCGGGCGTTTCACTGCAGCTGGTGATGCTTAATCTTATGCTGGGGCTGCTGCTGGCGTTGATCTGCCTGATGGCCCTGCCGGCGGTGCGCGCGCGTTATCATAATCAGTTTGAACACGTTCATCGCTACGTTGGCTGGCTGGCACTGTTTCTCTCATGGGCTCAGGTAAGCTGTTTTGCCCGTGACACGCACCATTCAGTGTACATGCTACCCGCCTTCTGGGGGCTGCTGACCATTACTGTCAGTGTGCTGGTGCCCTGGCTTCATCTGCGCCGGGTACCGGTGACCTTTACCCGCCCGTCGGAGCATGCGGTGCTGCTGCATTTCAACTTGCCACGCGATCCCTTTACCGGCTCGTCGTTTACCATTAGTCGTCATCCGCTGAGTGAATGGCATGCGTTTGCTAACATCCCGGTGCTGCAGGGGCGCGGCTGCCGGATGCTGGTTTCACGGGCGGGTGACTGGACCAGCGAGTTTATTGATAATCCGCCAGGCCATGTCTGGTTTCGCGGCATTCCCACGCCTGGCGTTGGCAGTGTGCATCAGCTCTTTCACTCAGTGGTGTTTGTCGCTACGGGCAGCGGTATTGGCCCTCTGCTACCCCACCTGGTAGCTAACCGGCCGCGCCGCAGTCTGATCTGGTCAACGCGTAATCCCCGTCTTACCTACGGCGATGCTTTTGTTGACGAGGTGCTGACCGTGGTGCCGGATATCATTATCTGGGACACCGATGCGAAGGGTAAACCGGATCTGCTGGAGCTTGCCTGGCAGGAAGCAGAACGCATAGAGGCGGAAGCGGTAGTGTGCATTGCAAACCGTGGGCTTACTGATTACGTGGTGGAAGGGTGTGAGGCTCGTGGCCGCGGGGCGTACGGTGCTATCTGGGACTCATAAAGCGTAAAGCTGATAGCCATTTTCGCCTTAAAAAATATGCCGGAACCGAACGGTTAAGTAAATATTCGGTTGAATCGTCCGGCAGTTATATAAAAAAGCCCCAGCATTTTTTGATGGGGCTTTTTTTATGCTGTAGGGTGCGGATAAGCATTACCTTTTAAATTTAAAATTACATAGCCATGCTTTTGCCTGACCCTTAATATAAAAGCGCATTTAAAATATCTCTGTAAGCACCGGCAATAGTAATATCCCCGACGTAGCAATATTTTTTTGGTGTGGCGACGTATTTAAATCGTTACCCAGACCCAGATAATTAGTGATATGGAACAGCAAAAACAACTGCCGTAAGCGAAATATTTTTTCGCTTCGTGAAAAGATCAGCATGGTAAGAATACTTTGCAGCCTCTGTCCCGGCAGGCATCCAGCGCCCAGCCGCCCTGACCAGTGTTTGACGCTGGCAAGATGAGCATAACAATGCAGCATCCTTCAGCCAGTCTGGTCACACTTCTACGAAATGATTTGGCCTGTGCGGTATTTTAACGGACAATTCGACGCCTTCTGATAAGCGTCTGGCCCGCCCCATTTCAGGTGTTTTTATGCGCTAGTGCGTCGATTTAGTTAAAGAAGAAGCCATAACGTAGCGTAATTGTTTTAACATTCAATAGATATAGTGCAGAAATGAATACTCAAGTAAAAAATAAAAACGTAGCCGCGAACAGAACAGCATGGTCGATGAAAGATACGATTTGGATGATGGGGGTATACGGTACGACAGTAGGTGCGGGTACGCTTTTTCTGCCAGTAGAAGTGGGCACGCGGGGAGCTGTCGTGTTGTTAATGATGTTTTTACTGGCTTTACCGCTGTCTCTGGTACCGCATCTACTGATCTGTCGCATCTTTATGCGTGATAAGCAGGCAGACAATGCTTCCCTTCCTCTCTTCGGTAAATTTTTCGGTCCGAAAGGCCGTCAGGGCATTAAGCTCTTTTTCTGCGTAGCCCACTTCCCCGTCACGCTTGTTTACGCTGTTTCACTGGTTAACGCGCTGGACAACTATTTTACCGTCCATCTGCACTTCGCCGAAGTCAGCCGCGCGCTGTTGTCATTCATCGTCGTCGCGTGCTTGTTTATTGTGTTAAGCAAAGGGCGTGACCGTGTTGTAAGCACGATGAGCACGCTGGCTATACCCTTTGCGCTCTCTCTCTTGCTGATTGCTGTGATGCAGATCCCTTCCTGGCATCTTTCAAACCTGACGTCGTCAATGCAGGAAATCACGGGGGCGTCTTCCGGTATCTCACTTAAAGCGCTCTGGTTGACGCTGCCGTTGATCACCTTCTCCTTTTGTTCTGCGCCGATGATGTCGCCTTTATCCTCTTATTATCTGGAAAAAGGAAACGGCGGCGAGGAGAAAGCCGTCAGCGTGATTCGTCTGGCTTATTACGCCATTTTTTCCAGCGTTATCTTTTTCGTCCTGAGCTGCGTGCTGAGCATGCCGCATGACGTATTTGTGAATGCCCGCGCACAAAACCTGAATGTACTTTCCGTTATGGAAGGGAGCGGGGGGGCTGGCCTGCTATTTTTGATTGCGCCTTTTATCGCCATGGTGGCGATGACAAAATCCTTTCTTGGGGTCTGCCTGCCGGTTGCGGAAACCTTCTCAACGCTCATCGGCGATGCTGTTGGCGTAAAAGATGACGCGGGCCGTAAGCGGGCAAAAGCCATGGCGTTCGCAATCTTGTTTGCGGTGTCGTTTGCGGTCGCATACTGGAACCCTGATGTAATGGCGCTGATTGAAACGGTATGCGGGCCTCTGATTGCTATCTTTGTGTTCGCTATCCCTTCTTACCTTGTCTATACCAGAAAGGAGCTGCATGCGCTGAGAGGCGGGATGGCAATCACCGTTATTATCGGTGGCCTGCTCACCATGTCCGCGCTGCTCTACAGCATGCTGTAAATAAAATACCCCAGGCAATCTGGGGTAAAGCTCTGACGAGGGCCGCTGAGCCCACCTCTTTTCTTCTTTTCCGCAATCCCCCTGGCATGAACGGCCAGCAACGTTTATGTCATCTTTCCGGCGTACACAACCACTACGCCGACTCCCTGACGACAAGCTCCCCGCTCAGCATAATGCGCTGCGTCGGCAACGCGGGCTCCCTGATCTGACTCATCATCAGCTCTGCTGCCTGCCGCCCGGTTTCCTCGCTGGCGGATGACACGCAGGTCAACGACGGCGAGGTAAGATTGACGTGCAGCATATCTTCAAAGCCGATCAGCGCCACTTGCTGCGTCAGAAACAGATCCTTACCCAGCGTGCGCCCGACCTGATGAATCCCGTTAATGGCGCCAATCAGCGCCGTCGGCGAATGACAAAGCAGCGCGGTCAGGGTGTGGTTTTTTTCCAGCAGATGGCGAGTGACCTGGCTTGCCGCCCAGGTATCTTCGCTGCACGCGGGCGCCGAGTCCTCTTTTTGCACAATGCCGTTTTGCTGCAGGCTGGCGCGAAATCCCTGCAGTCGCTGCATGCGAAGCAGACAGTCGGCCTGCCCACCGATGTAACCGATATTACGGTGTCCGCGTTCCAGCAGATAGCGTGTCGCCAGCGCGGCGGCCTGTCGGTTGTCGCGCATGACCAGGTTACAGGCCTCATTAATCAATATCTGAGAGACGACAACCAATGGCAACGGGCACTGGCGAAGCTGTTCAGGCAGCGTGGCGTGCTTAGTGTCAGAGGTCAGATAAATAATGCCCGCCACGCCCTGCTGTTTGAATGAGAGAAGACAACGCTCAAGGCTGGCCCCGTTATCCTGGGGCTGGCCAAGAAACACCATAAATCCGTGTTTTTCTAATTCCTTTACCACGCTTGCCATCACTTTGATGGCATAGCTGTCGCTAAAATCGCAGAGGATCAGACCTATCAGGTTTGAAGTGCTGGCGCGCAGATTAGCCGCCGCTACGTTATGCACATAGCCCAGCTGCTCAATAGCTGCCTGCACCTTTGCAATGGTCGCGTCGGAGATCTTGCCTTTCTGCCGCAACACCAGTGAGACGGTAGAGACGGATACGCCAGCCTCTTTGGCAACATCAATGATGCTGACTTTTTTCAAACCTGCTCCTGAAGGAATCATCCTGCCTTGAAATAGCGTCTCCAGCCGGAGCCGGAGACATGAGTCACCTGTTATTTTGCCAGCATGGTCTGCATGGTTTGCGCGATAAACTGCGCGCGGGCGCCAAAAATCACCTGTATTCCCGTATCGCCGATAAAGACCACGCCGCGTGCGCCAACGCCGTTAAGGCCATCTTTATCCACCAGCTCGCTTTTCACTACGTCAAGACGCAACCGGGTGATGCAGGATCCCACAGTATTGATATTTTGTGCCCCGCCAAGCAAGCCAATGATTTCGGTTGCGACCTCGTTATCCGATTTATCGTTCACACTGGCCGTGACCAGCGTGCGGCCTGGGGTTTTAATATCCAGACGGCGGATGACATAGCGGAAGGTAAAGTAGTAAATCAGTCCCATCGGCACGCCAATGATCACGGCGTTCAGGTAGTTAGTCTGATATCCGTTAAAGGACGGCAGGATGCCAAACGACAGATAATCGATAAAGCCGGCGGAGAAGGATTTAGCGATATGCGCATGCATCAGATACATCATCATGTAGGCCAGGCCCGCCATGATGGCGTTAAAGACGTAGAGCACCGGCGCCACAAAGATAAAGGTAAACTCAACGGGCTCCGTGATCCCGGTCAAAAAGCAGGTCAGCGCGGCGGAAAACAGGATCCCGGCCGCGATCTTCTTATTGGCGGTATGCGCTTCGTGATACATGGCAAGGCAGGCGGCAGGCAGAGCAAACAGCATCAACGGGAATTCGCCCTGCATAAACTTACCGGCGTTCTGGTACGAGTCGCTGCTAAAGGATTTCACGCCCTCTTCCAGCATCTTAAACCAGATGGTCTGATCGCCATGGATCACCAGCCCGGCATGGGTGGTGTAGTCGCCAAACGAGTACCAGAAAGAGGGATACCAGATATGATGCAGTCCGAGCGGAATAAGCGCGCGCTCTACCAGACCGAAAATAAAGGTGGATGCCGCCTGGTTGTTGCCGTTTACCATCACAGAGAGCGCATCAATGCCCGACTGGATATGCTGCCAGACATAAGGCAGCAGCAGCCCCATTAAAAAGGATAAACAGGCCGTCGCGATGGCGACAAAGCGTTTGCCGGAGAAGAAACCGAGGAACTCAGGCAGCTGCAACGTATGGAAGCGGTTATAACACCAGGCAGCGAGCACGCCGCAAATCAGGCCGCCGAACACCCCCATTTGCAGCGTGGGGATCCCCACCACCATCGCATATTTGCCCCCCTGCGACGCCATCTCTGGGGTAATGCCCATCACCGTGCCGATCGTAATATTGGTCACAAAGACCGACACCGCAGCCGACAGCGCCGCGATTCCCGACTCCGAAGCCAGCCCGACCGCAGAACCGATAGCGAACAGCATCGGTAAATTATCGAAGATAACGCCCCCGGCATTCATCATCAGCGGCAAATGAAATTTGTCGCCGAAAGCCAGTAACAGGCCAGCGGCAGGCAGCAGCGAGATAGGCAACATCAAGGCGCGCCCTATCATCGACAATTTTGATAACGATTTAATTAATCCTGAGAACAGACTCATGCTGTTTTTCCCCGATTCAAGGCCCTGGAAGACACTTTTTAAGTGCTGTTGGAGTAGGTAGAACGTTCTACTAAAACGTTCTACTCATCATTCGATGAGCCGATGAAACAGGCAACTTAATTTTTGCCATTGCTCAGATGATTTACTGATAGTTTGAAGTGGATCGTAAAAGCGGGCCTGTATACGTCTGTCAGATGTTCTGCCAGCGTCGGAACAGGTGCAGGATCGATAAGTGCGTGCCGCATGATTTACGTCGCACCGTTGCTTCAATAGCGGGAATAACGGGAGCGGGCTGATAACTGTTCGGGCCGCCGGGGCAGTGCCAGCGTCGCTACAGCGCAAACGTCAGGCTGATACGGTGAGGGAGGTCTGCAATAAACCGACTGTTTGACTCACCCGCTGCGTCAGGCCCCTGCCTGAAGCATTGAGTGCAAGTGATCCTCTACGAAACTGCCAGACGTCAGCCTCCGCGTCAGCAGGTCGCCTGTCGCCAGAAGCGCGAGCGGCAGATGCAGAGCCATAAAATCGCGCGCGGTCTGCGGGTGCGAGAGGAATGGCTTGAAAACCGTCTCATGCGGCGTTGACGTGCTGTTGTTCTGCATTGCGGCACCTGAGCATTTTCCCTGGGCCCAGTGCTATTACAGGGGCCTCAGCCGCAACAAACGCGATGAAACTCAGGCACCTTGCTTTATCAGCCTGACATTAGCTTTTACTCCAGTAGGCCATAAAGCTGACGTTCTCACTGGCAACCTTGCGCTCACCCACCAGATAGCGCCGGATATGTTTTACGGCTGATGACTCCGCAGCCACCCAGCCATAAAAACGATTATTTTCGCTCGCCGCGCCATGCCATAAGATCGTCTGTTCGTCCTCATACGTCTTGTTCGGGTAAGTCGTGAGCGCGTAGTCAGGAAGAGATACGTACGCCTTAACCGCCTCCAGCAGCGCCGCGCCGTGAGGCGCCCCGGTTCTGTCGCGCGGCAGCCAGAATACCTCCGCAAACGCATATTCACGCCAGTCGACGCGGTCCTCTGAGCGTGGCACCTCCTGAAAAATCTGAAGCGCAGGCGGCGATGCCATTTTCGCCACCTGTCTGAGGATCCCCTTCACCGCTGGCAGCGCTGTCTCATCGGCAACCACCAGCGCGCGCTCGACTGCGGAATGCGGTTTCCATTCATATCCGCCGCTGTCGCCGCTGTGCTGCTGGTTGGGGGCGATCATCTGCAAAGCATCGCCTGGCATGGCGCGAATGACCCAGGCCGAAGCAGGCCCGTCGGTACCGTGAATAACAAACTCGACCTCTGCCTGGCATGGGTCGGCGTTGACGCGGCGAAGCGTATAAGTGCGCGGAACGGGCCTTTGCTCTGGCGGAAGGCGTTTAAGCTGTTCCCGCCAGGGCAACTGTGCCGTTAACGAGGGAGCGTCCCCCTTCTGCGACGGAAAGAGAATTTTGATACGTTGGTCGGGTCCGTCCATCTTCATCATCCTCACCTCTTCTCCCGTAAATACGCAGCGCACAAGGGAAGGCGAAAGCCATTTCTTTTGCTGCAGGGTGACGTTGAATAACCGGTAACCTGAAATGATGGACATATTTTTTCCTGACGCTTAGCGCGTGCTTTCAGCGCGTGCCGTTAATCCCAGCCAGCAGGTCATCATGAAGAACAGCATTGACGCTATCCATGCGCCCGCCAGCAGGTGGTTCTGCCCCGATAGCCATGTGATAAAGGGGATCAACAAGGCGCTCAGGCCATAGCCAAGCGTGTGGCTGGTGGCTATCAGGCCGGCCCCTTTGCCGAGGGAAAGTTTCTGGTTAAGCAGGAGCTGATAAGCAGGCGTAGCCATAGCGGCGCCGAAGGAGGTGACGGCAATCCCCGCATAAAGCGACATTAAATTGCCGATAACCATCATGCCCAGCCCTGTGCTCATCAATAGCGCCGCAGTGAAAAGAAGCGGCTGTAAGCCTAGCCGCTGCGGCCTTACGATCAGAAACTGCGCCAGCAGCGTACTGGCTGCAGCCAGGCTCAGTAGCCAGGCAATGTGACGACTGACCGCCGCCGGCGCGTCAATAATGCCCCGCAGGATAGGCGTCAGTCCGATCTGCATCAGGCTGATGCAGATGGCGAGCAGCGCGGCCAGCAGCAGACATGGCAGCAAACCTGAATGCAAACGCGCGGAGTGATGCGGAACAGCCGCCAGGGGTGGATCGCGATACTGGCCGCTAATAAGTATCAAGGCGAAGAGTGGCGCGACGGCCATCAGCCAAAGGGGAGCCATGGGGTAAACGCCAAGAGCAAGCGCGGCCAGAGGCGGCCCCAGCAACCTTCCACAGCTCAGGCCGGAGCTGATAACCGCCAGCGCAGCCATACGCTTATCCGTTCCCGCGCGCTGCATTGCCCAGGTTTGCGCGGCGGGGACCATACCCGAGACGGTCAGGCCATAAATCACGCGCGAAAGGATCAGGCCCGCAAGCCCTGCATAGATTCCCGCTTCTCTTTCGGCCATCAGCCATACCATCAACGCCATCACGCCAAAGCTCAGCAAATAGCCCGCCAGCGAAACCACCACGACAAACTTACAGCCCTTCACTTCAGCGACGCGCCCCCACCACGGAGAGGCGGGCAAAAACAACATCGAACCAAACATCAACAGGCCTGCCCAGGTCGAGAGCGTCAGGCCCGTCATATCAACCAGCTGGGGCAGCACGACCAGTAAGCCATTCTGACCAATCCCCAGTAAACCGGCACAGAGAGCCAGAGGCCAGCTTGATTTTCCTGACGCTTTCATATTAAGCAGTTTTGAGATAACTGACGCATAAATGTAAAGACACCGTTAAAAACAGGGGTATGCCTGACATGATATGTATGCAAATATTGCAAAATTAGTTGCCATTGTAAATGAAATAATTATTATAACGATAATCATTATCATTTATTCGGTGAGACTGACTAATGGATTCTCTTTCTCAGATGGCTGGCGTTGACGTGGCGGCGCAGTGTTTTCTTAATGCGCTTTTCCGGGAAACGGGTGACTGGAAGTATGTTCCAGACGCGCCGCCAGCGCAGAAACAGCATATTTACCTGCCGCTTTCGGCGTCGCACGCCCTGTGCCTGCCTCTGCGCTATTTTTCACCCACTCAGCACCATCACTATCAGTTTCCCGCCCTGTTCATCAGCCCGGCGTCGCCGGAGGGCAAAGCCGTCAGCTTTGAAACCCTGCTCTCCCTGATCCTGGCAAAGCCAGCTATTCGGGCCGAGCTGGACAGCGAGGTCATCGAACGGTTTCAACAGCGCGTCTCGCAAAGCCATGCGAACACCTGGCAGGCGATCGCTCTGCGACATCGCTGGCCTGCGTTACGACAAAGGCCGCTCTCATTTGCTGAAGCGGAACAGGCGCTTCTGGTGGGCCATGCCTTCCACCCTGCCCCGAAATCGCACGAGCCCTTCGATGCGTCGGAAGCCCGCCGCTATCTGCCTGATTTCGGTTCAGACTTCCCGCTGCACTGGCTCTCCGTCGACTGCCAGTATGTTGCTGGCGAAAGCCTCGGCTTATCGCTGCGCGCCCGCTTATTGCGCTTTGCCGCACAGAGCGCGCCCGCGCTGCTGAGCCAGTTTACGGACACGCGCTGGCTGATCCCCATGCATCCCTGGCAGGCCCGACATCTGTTATCGCAGGGCTGGTGTCAGCAGCTGGTGACTAACGGCGCGGTGATCGATTTAGGGGAAGCCGGGAACGCCTGGCTACCCACCAGCTCATCACGTTCGCTTTATTCCCCCTCCAGCAACGACATGATCAAATTCTCGCTTAGCGTGCGCCTGACCAATTCCGTGCGCACCCTGTCGGTGAAAGAGGTGAAACGCGGAATGCGTCTTGCCCGTCTGGCCCAGACGCCACGCTGGCAGGCGCTGCAGATGCAATATCCAGCGATGCGCGTTATGCAGGAGGATGGCTGGGCCGGGCTGCGCTCGGTCGATGGCGCGATTCAGGAGGAGAGCCTGATGGCGTTTCGCGTGAATCTCCTCTTCGATACCCCGGAAACGCAGACTAACGTGCTGGTCAGCCTGACGCAGGCTGCGCCTGACGGCGGAGAGAGCCTGCTGGCGGCGGCGGTCAGAAGGCTCAGCGTCCGGCTTGGGCTGACGTTAAGCCAGGCGGCGCAATGCTGGCTGACCGCCTACTGCGATCGTGTACTGCTGCCGCTGTTCGGCACAGAAGCGGATTACGGTCTGGTCCTGCTGGCGCATCAGCAAAACATCCTGGTGGAAATGCAGCAGGATTTGCCGGTTGGGCTGCTCTACCGCGACTGCCAGGGAAGCGGCTTCACTGAAAACGCCGGCGACTGGCTCACTCAAATTGACGAAGCCGATGCAGAAAATCGCTTCAGCCGCGAGCAGGTTCTGCGCTACTTCCCCTATTACCTGCTGGTTAACTCGACGCTGGCCGTCACCGCTGCGCTGGGCGCGGCGGGCTTTGAAACAGAGGCGCGTCTTATGTCGCTGGTGCGCGACAGGCTGGCGGAGTTGCGCAGCCGCGTCAGCGATACCCGCAGCCTCGATTACGTGCTCGACAACAGATACTGGAACTGCAAAGGCAACTTCTTTTGTTATCTCCACGATCGCAATGAAAACACCCTTGCCGATCCGGCAGTGATCTACTTCGATTTCCAGAATCCGTTTTACAGGGAGAAGGCGTGATGCCAAAGGCGAATATCGTTCATGGCGATCAGGGTTTCCGGTGCGCGCTTACCGGACAGACCTTGCCGCTACTGCTTGGGCTGGATAATAGCGCCTCGCTGCAGTTCATAACGGCCCTCCCGGACGGCTGGCTTGCAGAGGCGATCGATCAGCTGCTGGTCGCCGCGCCGCACCTGAGCGGCATTCATCTCCCCTGGGCGCAGTGGCGGCATGAGCCTCAGGCGCAGAAGCTTTTCGATGCCGTCAACAGCGATTACTTTTCACGCGAGTCCTTCTGGCAGCTGCCGCTCTGGCGCTGCGGCGAGCAGCCGGTTGCCAGCGGGAAAATGCAGTTCGATGACGATCGTCAGCTCTGTTATCCGGTGCGTCCGGCAAGACCAGACGGTGAAATATATCGACGTTACGATCCGCAGATTAAACGGACGCTCAGCTTTCGCGTCGCTGACGTGGCGGAGGACGCCGCGCGCTTTACCCGCTGGATGAACACGCCGCGCATCAACGCCTTCTGGGAAATGGCGGCGCCGCAGCCGGAGCTGGAAAATTACCTGCGCAAACAGCTCGACGCCTCTTACTGCTACCCCGTGATTGGCTGTTTCGACGATGAGCCGTTTGGCTATTTTGAAATTTACTGGGCGGCGGAAGATCGCATCGGCCGCCACTACCGCTGGCACCCTTACGATCGCGGCCTGCATATGCTGGTTGGCGAAGAGGCGTGGCGTGGCGCGCACTTTATCCGCAGCTGGCTTCGCGGGCTGACGCACTGTTTATTCCTCGACGAACCCCGTACGCAGCGCATCGTCGCTGAACCGCGTTACGACAATCAGCGTCTGTTCCGGCACCTGCCCGTTGCTGGTTACCACACCCTTAAAGAGTTCGATTTCCCACACAAGCGCTCCCGCCTGGTGATGAGCGAGCGTAGCCGGTTCTTCACGGAGGTGGGCTTATGATGTGGGAACGCGTTAATCGCGACATGATTGCCAAAATGCTCGCCGAGCTTGAGTACGAGCAGGCGTTGCGCGCGGTGGAAAAAAAGGCAGGACGCTGGGAAATCGCCGTTGGCGCGGCACGCTGGGAATTTACGGCCAGCCGCAGCATCTGGGGCTGGCTACACATCGATGCCGGTTCTCTACGCGGCGGGCAGATGGACGCTGACGCGCTGCTGCGTCAGCTGGCCGTCGTGCTGGAGATGAGCGATGCCCAGACGGCAGAGCATCTGGAAGATCTCTACGCCACGCTGCGCGGCGATTTACAGCTGCTGGAAGCGCGCCACTCCCTGAGCGCGGACGATCTGATTGATCGTGATCCGGATGAGCTGCAGTGCCTGCTCAGCGGGCATCCAAAGTTTATCTTCAACAAAGGCCGCCGCGGCTGGGGACTGGATGCCCTGCGCGCCTATGCGCCGGAGTATGGGAACCGGTTTCGCCTGCACTGGATAGCGGTTCGACGGGATAAATTTATCTGGCGCCACGATGAGGCGTGCGACATCTCTGCCTTGATCGCCAGTGCCATGAATGACGCGGAGTTAACGCGTTTTCATCAGCGCTGGCAGTCAGCCGGACTCGACGAAAACTGGATCGCAGTGCCCGTCCACCCTTGGCAGTGGCAGCAAAAAATCGCGATTCATTTTCTGCCTTATCTGGCGCGCGGAGAGATGGTTGAGTTGGGTGCCTTCGGTGACCACTATCTGGCTCAGCAGTCGCTCCGCACGCTGACCAACGTTAGCCGACCGGCGCGGTTCGATATCAAACTGCCGCTGACAATCTACAACACCTCCTGCTATCGCGGCATCCCTGGAAAGTATATCGCCGCTGGGCCGCTGGCATCCGGCTGGTTAAAGACGCAGTTCGCTCAGGATAAAACGCTACGCGCGACGGGCGCCCAGATTCTGGCAGAGCCTGCCGCAGGCTATTTATCCCACGAAGGCTATGCCGCGCTACCTGAAGCGCCGTATCGCTACCAGGAGATGCTCGGCGTTATCTGGCGCGAAAACCCTTCCTGCTATCTGCAGCCGGGCGAGCAGGCCGTGCTGATGGCGGCGCTGATGGAAACAGATAACGCCGGCCGTCCGCTGATTGACGCCTGGATCAAACGCTCGGGTCTGGATGCGGCAAGCTGGCTTAGCCGGATGTTTGAAGCGGTCGTGATCCCCTTCTATCACCTGATGTGTCGCTACGGCGTGGCGCTTATTGCGCATGGTCAGAACGTCACGCTGGTGATGAAGGACGCTATACCGCAGCGCATTCTGCTCAAGGATTTTCAGGGCGATATGCGCCTCGTTGATAAAGATTTTCCGGAAGCGGCATCGCTGCCCGCCGCCGTTAAGGATGTCACCGCGCGCCTCAGCGCCGACTATCTTATTCACGACCTGCAGACCGGACATTTTGTCACCGTGCTGCGCTTTATCTCTCGTCTCACGCTGCAGTCGGGCATCGACGAACCCCATTTCTACCGCCTGCTCGCCAGCACGGTTCAGCAGTACATGGCGCAACACCCGGAGATGGCCGAGCGCTTCGCTATGTTTGACCTGTTCAGGCCGCAGATCATCCGCGTCATCCTCAATCCGGTAAAGCTGACTTTCTCAGAGCATGACGGCGGCAGCCGAATGCTGCCTGACTATCTCACCGATCTTGATAACCCTCTCTATCTGGTCACCCAGGAGTCTGCAAAATGAAGGTATATGATTTCATTGGCATCGGCATCGGACCGTTCAACCTCAGCGTTGCCGCTCTGGCTGAAGGACTGGAAGGTTTTAGCTCGCTGTTTCTTGAGCGTAAGCCCCACTTCGCCTGGCATCCGGGCATGATGGTGCCAGACTGCGCGATGCAAACCAGCTTTCTCAAAGATCTGGTGAGCGCAGTTGAGCCGACGAACCGCTATAGCTTTGTTAACTATCTGGTACAGCGGAAAAAATTCTACCGTTTCTTGACCACTGAACAGCGTACGGTGTCCAGAGAGGAGTTTGCGGATTACCTTGCCTGGGTGGCGAAGCGTCTCAGCAATCTGGCATTTAACCAGCCGGTAACGCGCGTAAGCTTTAACGACGCGACCCGGCTGTTCACGGTCGAAACCGCCCACGACCGTTTTCAGGCGCGACATATATGCCTTGGCATTGGCAAACAGGCCAGTCTGCCAGCGTGCGTCACTGAACTGAGCGATCGCTGCTTCCACGCCAGCGAGATGATGCTGCGCAAGCCAGACCTGAGAAATAAGCGCGTCACTCTTGTCGGCGGAGGACAGAGCGGAGCCGATCTTTTCCTCAATATCTTCCGCGGCGAGTGGGGCCAGCCCGCCTCACTGAACTGGGTGTCGCGCCGCAACAACTACAACGCGCTGGATGAAGCCGCCTTTGCCAATGAGTATTTCACGCCGGAATATCTGGAAAGCTTCTCGACTCTGGACGAAAGCGCACGTCAGCAGATGTTGAACGAACAGAAGATGACGTCAGACGGCATTACCAGCGAGTCGCTTCTCGCCATCTATCGGGCGATGTATCACCGGTTTGAAGTGCTGCGCGAGCAGCCGTGGGCGCGTCTGATGCCGTCACGTTCGGTTATCTCTCTTCAGCAGGAACAGGATGCGCAGCGGCTGGGGCTGCGTCATCACCTCGACAGCGGAGAAGAGGAGCTGATAACGGATGTGGTGATTTTTGCTACCGGCTACCGCGCTGTGCGCCCAGCCTTCCTGGCGCCAGTCGCGCACCGCCTGCCGCTGGACCGCGACGAAAATTTCCAGATCAACACTGATTTCACCCTTAACTGGGACGGGCCGGAAAGTAACTGCCTTTTTGCCGTCAATGCCGGGATGCAGCGCCTTGGCATTGCTGAACCCCAGCTCAGCCTGATGGCCTGGCGTGCCGCCCGCATTCTCAATCGCGCGCACCCGGAAGCGCCCTTCGAGCTGACCACCACCCCTGGCGTGATCCACTGGCGTACACAGCAGCCGGAGCAGCACGAACAGGATCATCAACAATCCGTTAATTCATTTCAGTATTAAATTCATCGGAAAAAAATAACAAATGAAACAGCCGTATCTGTGGGTTTTAAATCCTTGTTTACTCGCAATGCTCTCTTCCAGCGCCTGGGCTGAAGAGCCAAAAGAAGAACAGATGGTCGTCTCCGCCAGCCGCACGCACCGCAGCGTGGCGGAGATGGCGCAAACCACCTGGATCATTGAGCAGGCTGAAATTGAGCAGCAGGTTCAGGGCGGTAAAGAGTTGAAGGAGGTGCTGGCGCAGCTTATTCCGGGCATGGACGTCAGCAGTCAGGGGCGAACGAACTACGGCATGAACATGCGCGGTCGCTCGATGATGGTGATGGTGGACGGCGTTCGCCTCAACTCATCGCGCAGCGACAGCCGCCAGCTGGACGCGATCGATCCCTTTAATATCGAACGTATTGAGGTGATCTCAGGCGCAACCTCGCTCTACGGCGGCGGCAGTACCGGCGGCTTGATTAACATCGTCACTAAAAAAGGCCAGGCGGGAACGGAAGCGGAGCTGCAAACCGGGTTTAAGAGCGGGTTCAACAGCCATAACGATCGTGATGAAAATATTGCCGCTGCCGTAAGCGGCGGCGACGACAAGGCTGCGGGCCGCCTGTCGGTTGCCTATCAGCGCTATGGCGGCTGGTATGATGGCAAAGGCAATGAGGCGATCATCGATAATACCCAGACCGGGCTGCAGTACTCCGATCGTCTGGATATTATGGGCACCGGCACGCTCAATATTGATGAGAACCAGCAGCTGCAGCTGACCACGCAGTACTTCAAGAGCGAATCAGACGGCAAACACGGGCTTTATCTGGGCGAGAACTTCTCGGCCGTAACCGGCTCCGGCAACGCCCGCAACTCTGGCAGTCTCGACTCTGACCGTCTGCCTGGAACCGAGCGCCATCTGATTAACCTGCAGTATTCCAATACCGATTTTATGGGTCAGGATCTGGTGGCACAGGTTTACTATCGTGACGAAAACCTGAGCTTCTACCCTTTCCCTACCCTCAGCCGCAATCGCGTCACCAGCATCGGCGCCTCGCAGCAAAAAACCGATTTTTACGGCGGCAAACTGACCATCAACAGCAAACCGGTCGACTCTCTGTCGCTGACTTACGGTGTCGACGTCGATCATGAAACCTTTGACGCTAACCAGCAATTCTTTGACCTGAACACGGCTGCGCAAAGCGGCGGGATGACGCTGAAAAATGCCTATAATGTCGGGCGCTATCCGGGCTACAGCATTACCAACCTCGCGCCATTCCTGCAGTCCAGCTACGACATCGATGCCATCACGCTAAGCGGCGGCGTTCGCTATCAGTATACGAAAAACAAGGTAGACGACTTTGTTGGCTATGCGCAGCAGCAGGCGATCGCCACCGGCCAGGCGAGGTCGGCGGATGCAGTTCCTGGCGGTTCAACTGACTACAATAATCTGCTGTTCAATGCCGGCATTCTGGGACGCCTGACCGAGCGCCAGCAGGTATGGTTTAACTTCTCGCAGGGCTTTGAAATCCCGGACCTGGCAAAATATTACGGCTCAGGCACCTACCGGTTAGCTAACGGCCATTACAACCTCACCAACAGCGTTAACGTAAACGATTCCAGACTGGATGGGATTAAAGTTGATTCTTATGAGCTAGGCTGGCGCTTTACCGGGAATAACCTGCGCACCCAGCTCGCGGCCTATTATTCGCTCTCAGATAAAACCATCAGCATTAATAAAACCGACATGACCATTAATCTGGATGACGACAAGCGTCGGATTTATGGCGTTGAGGGACAGGTTGATTATTTCTTTGACGACAGCGAATGGAGCACCGGCTCTAACTTCAATATCATCAAATCGGAAACGCGCGTAGAGGGTAAATGGGAGAAGCTGACAATAGACAGCGCCAGCCCATCTAAAGTCAGCGCCTGGCTGAACTGGGCGCCGGGCGACTGGAATCTGCGCGTCCAGAGCACGCAAACCTTTGATCTCACCGACGCTGATGGGAAAAAAATCGATGGCTATAACACCGTTGATTTCCTGGGAAGCTACGCTCTGCCGGTCGGAAAACTCAGCTTCAGCGTAGAGAACCTGCTGGATAAGGATTACACCACGGTATGGGGTCAGCGAGCGCCGGGGCTTTACAGCCCGACCTATGGCGATGCAGGCCTTTATACCTATAAGGGCCGTGGCCGAACCTTTGGTCTCAATTATTCTGTGGTGTTCTGATTTCAGGCTGGCATCTGTTCTGCCAGCGCTTTTGTGAGGGCATTTTTGCGCGTAATCCTTCACCTGGTGTAACGGGTAAGGGGATTACGCGCTGTCTCTGGCAATCTGACCCAGCGTGGCATGCGGGCAATCAGATGAATTATCTGCCGCACAGGGGCCGCTATAACTGAAGCGTTAAAGTTAATTTTGCCGCCAGCAACGCTTATGGTATCAGGCGCCGCCGCGTAAGAAGGTAGCGCCCCGCCCAAAGGGAAACAAAGCCCTGTTCAGAAAATATCGACTGGTAGATTATCAAAAAGGCATATTTTATCCCGGCTGCGGCCCTGCGGCTTTATAGAGTGTGGACATACCCTGATTTCCTTCATTTTGTTTGCTATGGCGAAAATTCAGACAAGCACGCTTACCGCTTTCTTTATGGCAAGATATGTGAGCGCCTGAAAAATAATGATGCGGCTAACTATAACAACACCGAATGCCAAAGTTACTTCAAAGATGTATACCGTCTTCAGGAAGAGCTGGAGTGTGTTATTTTAATCTACTATTAATCCCATAAGATGGCGTTCGGTTATTTTCCCGACGCAAACCTGTGCCGTCAGTTCTTTACCGCAAAACGCCTCTCTTTCCCACCCTCTTGCTGAAACGCCTTGTTAACGGCTAAAAGTTGATGCCCGCGCGTAAATTTCCTTCGGGCGAAACAGCCAATATTTAAACATCAAAAAGTTACAAAATGCTCACTATCCTCATCCGCCGCGTTACGCTTTAGCGTCTCGTTTAGGGTGGGATCGATTACTACCCAGGTTCGCCTGTTTGAAATAATAACAATCCCGTTGGCTGAAAATCAGTAATTGCCACTCTCTTTCTTCTTGTCTTAGCGATCTCACGCTTAGAAATAACTGTTAGTTAAAAAAGGTGTTTGTCACGCTTTATCTTGATGGTTTCATATCATTCATCCTGTCAGGCAATCCTTTCCCGCTAATAAGCGGCTAAAGCCGTTGATTTTCTGGCTCCCCGCCGCCCGGCAAACGCCCTTAATTTAAAGTCGATCGCTTAGCGAAAAAGAGTGAAAAAGCAGAAAAGTGACAACCGAGCCCAGAAAAAAGCTTGCTGCATTGCCAGACAGATAATTTGTTTTTGCTTTTTTGTTCTTTGCAATCACAGGCAATAAATAAAAAAATGCAAACATGTATACAAGGAGGACAAATGACCTACCAGCTAAGCATTTTGGATAAATGCCCGCTCGATAAATCTGAAGACGCAGCGAGCGCACTGTCTCGCTCATTGCAGCTCGTTCAGATAGCGGAGCGATTAGGCTATCACCGCTACTGGTTTGCGGAGCACCATAACTCCACGGCCCTGGCCAGCCCTTCGCCGGAGTTGCTGATCGCCAGAGCGATCGGCGAGACGAAAAGCATTCGGCTCGGCTCAGGCGGGGTCATGCTCCAGCACTACAGCCCTTATAAAGTAGCGGAGAATTTTAACCTGCTTTCTGCGCTTGCGCCTGACCGTATCGATTTAGGTGTGGGTAAAGCGCCCGGCGGCCTGCCGCTTGCCACCAGGGCGCTGCAACAGGGCGTGAATCCCGCAGAAAAAGGCGACTTTGCCGCTCAGGTTCGCCTGCTGGACGGCTGGTTACGGCCAGCGCGGGAGGAAAAGCAGAAGGAACTCAAGGCGACGCCCGCCCCTGCTCAGCCCGCCTCGCGATTTTTACTCGGCGCCAGCCGGGAAAGCGCCCGGCTCGCCGCCGAGCTGGGGTGGGATTTTGTCTATGCGGCACACATCAACGGCGACGAACAGTTGATGCAGGACGCTTTGCTGGCCTACACGGAGCACAGCGGCGGCAAAAAAGCGCTGGTGGCGCTTCAGGTCATCGCCGCCACCACCCAGGCTGAGGCCGCCGCGCTCGCTGAGGGCCTGTGTGTTTATCACGTCATGGCCGAAGGCCAGCCGGGCGTTAACGTCTCGACTTACGAGCTGGCTGAACTCTACGTCAGGCAGGCGGGGTATCAGCATTACACCATTGAAAAGCGGATGCCGTCGCTGCTGCACGGCACCGCTGGCGATATCCACCAAAAGCTGACGCGACTGCATGAGAAATATCATATTGATGAATTCATCATTGATACGCCCGTCGCGGAAGCGCGCGCCCGGGTGAGATCGATCGAACTGCTAGCGAATAGATCGCTTAATTAACGTGACGTCAGGGATAAATAGCCGCCTCAGGTAAAAGCGGCGGCTATTCATACGTCTTATTTACCGGCATTGATTAATCTGGAATATGATGAAAAACAGGAAAATGCATCTTGGCACCATGATCCATGGCGCGATGGGAAATATGTCCGCATGGCGTCATCAAACCGCGCAGGCAGACGCCAGCATCAGCTTTGACTTCGCACGCAGCATTGCGACCAAGGCGGAAGAGGGAATTTTCGATTTTGTCTTTGTCGCCGATGGCCTCTTTATTAACGCAAAATCCGCGCCCCACTTTCTCAACCGCTTTGAGCCGATGACGCTGCTCTCCGCGCTGGCGCTGGTAACCCGCAAAATCGGACTGGTCGGCACCGTCTCGACCTCCTACAGCGAACCGTTTACCGTTGCCCGGCAATTTATGAGCCTCGATCATCTCAGTGATGGGCGGGCGGGCTGGAACGTGGTCACGACGCCGCTTGAGGGCTCGGCGAAAAACTTTTCCCGCGAGAAGCATCCCGACCATGGAGAGCGCTACCAGATAGCGCAAGAGTATATCGAAGTCGTGAAAGGCTTATGGAACTCCTGGGATGAAGATGCGTTTGTGCGTAATAAAGAGACGGGGCAGTTCTTTGACCCGGAGAAAATGCACACCCTCAATCACGAAGGTAAATATTTTCAGGTTCAGGGTCCGCTAAATATAGGATGCTCGGCGCAGGGGCAGCCGGTTATATTCCAGGCGGGCACCTCCGATGCGGGGATCGCGCTCGCCGCCGCCCAGGCAGAGGCGGTTTTTACCCGTCAGGACAGCGTCGAAAAAGCGCAGGCCTATTATGAATCCCTGAAAGGAGAGCTGAACAACTATGGGCGCAGCGAAGCTGACTTAGCGATTTTGCAGGGCGTGACGGTGATTGTCGGCGAGTCCGCCGAGGATGCGGAAAAGCAGTATCAGTCCGTCGCCGGGCTGGTTTCCATTGAGGAGGCGCTGAACTTCCTGGGTCGCTATTTTGATCACCATGATTTTTCACAGTATCCGCTCGACGAACCTTTCCCGGAGCTGGGCACGCTCGGGCAGAACAGCTTTCGCGGCTATACCGACGAAATCAAACGCAAGGCGAAAGAGCAAGGCTTTACGCTACGCCAGGCGGCGCTGGAGTCCGCGACGCCGCGTCCGGTGTTTATCGGCACGGCAGAAGAGGTAGCCGACGGACTGCAGCACTGGTTTGAGAACAGAGCAGCAGACGGTTTTATCATCATGGGCGGAACGCCCGATACGTTTCCCCGCTTCGTCGATCGGGTCGTGCCACTTCTTCAGGAAAGAGGGCTTACGCCAGAACGCTATCGCGCAAATACCCTGCGGGAGAATTTGCTGAACAAAAAAATAACGCAACGGCAGGCGGGTCAATGAATATCAAAAAAACGCTTTCAGTCGCTCTGCTGTTATTCGCCGCCTGTCCGGTGCTGGCGGATGAGAACGCTGTCTCGCTGAACGGTCAGCCCATCAGCCTCGAAGCGAATAAACAACCTGTCGATACGCCTGAAAATCCCGCGGCGCTTGCCGCGCTGCCAAAGGACTTTCATTTTGTAAAGCCCGGCTACTTTACCGTGGCAGTACTGGCACATAACTCTCCCCCGCTTTTTGTTTATGCCGACGACAATAAAACCCTGCTCGGCAGCGAGGTCGATATGGCAAGGCTGATCGCGGATAGCCTGGGCCTGAAGCTGAATATCGTCCCGACCTCGTGGGAAGACTGGCCGCTGGGCGTTATCGCAGGGAAATATGATGCCGCTATCACCAACGTAACGGTAACGAACGCGCGCAAGGCAAAGTTTGACTTCGCCACCTATCGCCGCGATACGCTGGGCTTCTACGTGAAAAAGGATAGCCCCATTACCTCAATCTCTAAGCCAGAGGATATTGCCGGGCTGCGCATTATCGTGACCTCCGGCACCAATCAGGAAGCGGTGCTGCTGGCCTGGGACAAGCAGAATCAGGCGAAAGGGCTTAAACCCTTCACTCCGGTTTATTCCCGCGATGAAGCGATGCTCAATCTGACGCTGCAATCGGGACGCGCAGACGCCTACTTTGGCCCTAATGTGATCGGCGCCTGGAAAGCCGCCCTGACGGGCACTACGCATCGGGTCGGCAGCGTGGCAGGCGGCTGGCCGAAAACGGCACATATCGGCGCGGCCGTTAAAAAAGATTCAGGGCTGGTAAACGCCGTTAACGTCGCGCTTAACGGCGTTATTGAAAACGGCGACTACCTCAAGGTGCTGAATCGCTGGGGCGAGGGGATCGAAAAAATCGATCGCTCTGAAATTAATCCGCCAGGACTGGGAGATTAGTATGCCGCTGGAGAGCAGCTACGCTTTTCGCCTCGTCTCGCCGGCTGACGAGGCGCTCGCAGAGATTATGAAAGGGCTAATGGAAGAGTACGCCAGCATCTACGGCGACTACTTTTCTCGTCACGCCGTGCCTGAACAAACCGAATGGTATCTGCCGCCTCAGGGTGCCTTTATCGTGCTGGAGAAGGCGGGCCAGATCCTCGCCATGGGCGGCTTTAAACGCTATGACGCGCAGACCGCCGAATTCAAGCGCATCTGGGTGCGATCCGATCTCCGCCAGCAGGGCCTGGCGGGAGAAATATTATCGGAGCTGGAGAGACTGGCGGCGAAAGCGGGCTATAGCCAGATCTACCTGACAACCGGCTTCCGGCAGCGCGGCGCCACCCGGCTCTATCTGCGCCACGGTTTTCACGCCCTGCACGATCTGAGCGGCGATCTGGAGCGCTACTCGCTGCCTCCTTACGACGGCCGACTGGGTTTCCGCAAGGCCATTGACCCTCTTGAAGTGAATTCCTGATGATGAATAAACACCACACATTAAAAGTCGTTCCGGCGCGCTATCCCGGAAGGATCGCAGGCAGTATCTTCGCGCTGGCGATTTTCGCCGGGATTATTCAGTCAGTCGCGCTGAACCCGCGCTGGGAATGGGGCGTATTTGCGCGATGGTTTTTTGATCCGGTTATTATTCACGGTTTAGGGCAGACGCTGCTGCTGACGCTGTGGGGCACCGTACTTAGCCTGCTGTTTGGCGGCCTGCTCGCGATGGCGCGTATGTCATCCTCATGGCTGCTGCGGACGCTCTCCTGGGGCTATATCTGGCTGTTTCGCTCGCTGCCGCTGATCGTGGTGCTGATCGTGCTTTATAACTTCTCCTATCTCTATGACCGGCTCTCAATAGGCATCCCCTTTACCACGCTGAGCTGGGGCAGTTTCCCGACGATCAACGTGCTCGGACAGTTTCCCGCCGCGGTGATCGGCCTGACATTAGTACAGTCCGCCTACAGCGCGGAGATCATTCGCGGCGGCTTTATGGGCGTCGATCATGGCCAGTTTGAGGCAGCCGCAGCGCTGGGGCTTTCCGCGCGGCGCAGAACCCTGCGCATTATCCTGCCGCAGGCGCTTAGAGCCATTATTCCTACTGCTTTTAATGAAATCATCAGCCTGGCGAAGGGAACCGCGATGGTTTATGTGCTGGCCATGCCGGAGCTGTTTTACACCATTCAGATGATCTACAACCGCAACCAGGAGGTCATTCCGCTGCTGATGGTGGGCGCAGCCTGGTATTTGATTATCACTACGGCACTCTCCGCCATTCAGTATTTTGTCGAACGGCATCTGGCGAAAAGCGCGCAGCGCAGCCCGCAAGGATCGCTGAAACCTTTATTCTCACGCGTAAAATCCATCCAGGCCGTAGAGGAAAATTAAATGCTTAAAGCCGTCGATTTCGATAAGCCTCTGCGCGGTGAGATCGTGATTTCATCCATCACAAAATACTTTGGACGCCATAAGGCGCTGGATGATATTTCGCTCAATATTAAACCGGGTACCGTTACCGTTATTCTGGGGCCTTCCGGCTCGGGAAAATCAACGCTGTTAAGAACCATCAACCACCTTGAGCGCGTCGATCAGGGCTTTATTCAAATAGACGGGGAATATATCGGTTACAGAAAGAAAAACGATCGGCTTCACGAGCTTAAGGAGAAGGAGATCCTTAAGCAACGCATTAACGTGGGTTACGTCTTTCAGAACTTTAACCTTTTCCCCCATATGACCGTTCTGCAGAACTTAATTGAGGCGCCGGTCGCGCATAAGCAGCTGAAGAAAGATGAGGCTATCGCGCTCGCCAGCAGGCTGCTGACCACCGTGGGACTCGCCCATAAGGCCGACGCCTGGCCGCGACATCTGTCGGGCGGTCAGCAGCAGCGTATAGCGATTGCCCGCGCGCTGATGCTCAGGCCGCGCGTGATGCTTTTTGATGAGCCAACCTCAGCGCTCGATCCCGAGCTGGTGGGCGAAGTGCTGGAGGTTATCAAAAACCTGGCCCGCTCAGGTACCACGATGGTCGTGGTGACGCACGAAATTGGGTTTGCACGCGAAGTTGCCGACAATATTGTCTTTATGGATCACGGGAAAATTATTGAAACCGGCGGTGCGGAAATTCTGGCGGATGCCAAAAATGAGCGCACCCGACAGTTCCTGTCACGGGTGCTATAAAAGTTATTGAGCGTCTTCTTGCTTTCCTCCCGCCCCAAAGAAAAGCCGTTATTTAATATAACGGCTTTGATAGCCGGAATGGTTATTAAGCAAACGCGTTAAAACAGGATATCGTTATTTCCCGCTGATACGCGAATAAAAAGATATGCACTCTCGTCATTATTAATTAAGGCCACGCCTCGGCCAGATAAGGACCGCCCGATGAACTTATTAGCAAAACTGCTTTGTTTTACCCTCTTTCTTCCTCTCACGCTCTATGCAGATGATTTTAAGCGCGTGGATATTGTCAAAAATGAACAACCGCTGACCACCCCGATTAACCCCAAAGCTGTCGCAAAAATACCTGCAGATTTTCACTTTATTACGCCGGGCTATCTGACCATCGCCATTTCAACCACCCATTCGCCGCCTCTCTACTTTCTCGGCTCTGACAATAAATCGCTTATCGGCAGCGATCCGGACATCGCGTCGCTGATTGCGCAGAGCCTGGGGCTGAAGCTGAGAATTATTCCGGCCGCCTGGGAGGACTGGCCGCTGGGCATTACCTCCGGCCGGTATGATGCGGCCATGTTTAATATCGCGGTCACCGAGGAGAGAAAAAAGAAGTTTGATTTCGCCACCTACCGCTCCAGCCGACAGAGCTTTTCCGCCAGGGCTGACAGCAGCCTGACCAGCATCAACTCCCCTGAGGAAGCGGCAGGCAAGCGCATCATCGTTCAGTCAGGTACCAATCAGGAGAGAATACTGCTCAGCTGGGATGAAAAAAACCGGGCAAAGGGGTTGAAGCCTGTCGACTTCATCTATCTGTCGGACGAAGCCTCCTCCATGCTCTACCTGCTTTCAGGACGCGCCGACGCAATGTTTGGTCCAGATTCTTCCGCCTCCTGGAAAGTCGCGCTGAACGGGAAAACCAAAATCATCGGCTATGGCCCTTATCGTACGCCGGTCGCCGTCACAAGCAAAAAGGGAAACGGCCTGGACATCGCGCTGCAGGAGGCGATAAACGGGCTGATTCAAAACGGGAAGTATCGTGAGGCGTTAAAGCGGTGGGGACAGTCGAGCGAAGCGGTCAGCGCGTCAGAGGTGAACCCGCCGGGAATCATCTATCAGTAGCCAGTAACAGGCGAGCCGCGAGCGTCACTCACGGCTCTCCTGAGCGCTGTTCACCTGCTACAGGCGTCTGCCATCAGGGCAAGCTGTAGGCGATAACGTCATCGCCGCGCTTGTCAGAATGTGGTGAGCCGCCGGCAAAAATAACCACGTATTGCTTGCCTGTCTTCGCCGAGCGGTAGGTGATGGGACCGCTCTGGCTGCCCACTGGCAGACGTGATTTCCACAGCTCCTCGCCCGTGTGGCTGTTATACGCGCGCAGATAGAAATCCTGCGTACCCGCAAAGAACAGCAGGCCAGAACGCGTGGCCAGCGATGGCCCCAGGGTTGGCATACCCAGCGGCATCTGCAGGCCAACCGGTATCCCTAACGGCCCGGTATCCTGGACGGTGCCTACTGGAATCTGCCATACCAGCTGATGCGTTTTCAGGTTAATCGCCGAGAGCGTGCCGAAAGGCGGCGCCTGGCAAGGCACACCCAGCGGCGACATCAGACGCTCACGCAAAGTACCAAACGGAAGCCCTTTCTGGACAATCCATCCCATCCCTTCGCTGGTGCCTTGTCCCGGTGGAATGTCTTTGGCAGCGACCATTTTGTAGTACAGACCCAGACGTAAATCATTAACAAACATCAGATTCGTCGTGGGGTCAACTGAAACGCCTCCCCAGTTAATTCCACCAAGCGATCCTGGATATTGCAGCGTCATATCCAGCCCAGGAGGAGTAAAAATGCCTTCATAGCGACTGGACTTAAAGCGAATGCGGCACAGCAGCTGATCGAACGGCGTGGCGCCCCACATATCGGACTCTTTCAGCGTCTCATTGCCGATACCCGGCATTGAGGAGTAAGGCTGCGTAGGCGAATAGCGTTCGCCCGGCAGATTGCCCTGTGGTACAGGACGCTCCTCAATCGGCGCGATCGGTTTACCGTTACGGCGATCGAGCAGGTAAATCATGCCGGTTTTAGAGGTTTCAGCCAGCGCAGGCGTGACGGTGCCGTCATCGTTTTTAATGTCATACAGCAGCGGCGTGCCCGTGACATCAAAGTCCCACAGGTCGTGATGAACGGTCTGGAAGTGCCAGACCGGACGACCGGTTGCCACATTGACCGCCACGATAGAGGAACTGTACTTGTCATCTTCCGGGGTACGTTCGCCACCGAAGAAGTCCGGCGTGGCGTTGCCTGTTGGCAGGTAAACCTGGCCGAGATCGGCGTCATAAGACATACCGACCCAGACGTTTGGCGTGCCGCGCGTGTAACCTGCCGGGGAGAGCGGCTCGCGCGTCACCGCAGGATTACCTGGATCCCACGCCCATACCAGCTTTCCGGTCACGGCATCGAAGGCGCGAACCACGCCCGGCGGCTCACCGGTTTCGAAGTTATCGATAACGCGGCCGCCGACGATAACCAGGTTGCCAGCCACCAACGGCGCGGAAGACTGCTGATAGTAGCCAGGCTTCACTTCACCCATGCCGGTCTTCAGGTCGACAACGCCGTTATCGCCAAAGTTCGCGGCGGGCTTGCCCGTGTGCGCATCAATGGCGACCAGGCGCCCGTCACCGGTTGGGAAGAACAGCCGCTGCGGGCTGACGGAGGCGTCAAGCGCGCTGCCTGGCGATACCACGTTTTTAGCGCGGGTCGCATCAAAGTAGCCAATGCCCCGGCAGCGCTGATAGGTAGAGTTGCCCCGGCCCGCGGTGTAACGCCATTTTTCCTGACCACTGTCGATATCGTAGGAGATCAGCGAGGTGTAGGCGGTGCAGACAAACAGGCTGTCGCCGATCTGCAGCGGCGTGTTCTGATCTTCCGCATCACCTTTATCCGGCACCACGGCTTCGCCGGTATGCGCCGTCCAGGCGACCTTAAGATCGTTTACGTTTTCAGGGGTGATATCGCTCAGCGTTGAAAAGCGTGAGCCCCTGCTATCTCCCGACCAGGTTTGCCAGTCCTGAGGGCCGGAGTCTGGTGCGATATCGTGAGCGGACGCGTTGTTTGCTGCCACATCTCCGTTGCGGATAATTCCCTTTGGCTGGAAGGTGCTGATAAAGGCGGCAATTACGCCAACCGCAACCACGCCGCCGAAGGCCAGCGACCAGTGACGCGTTTGACGATGGCGGGAGAGCAGAGGAACGGAAAACGCAATCAGCACCGCGCCCGCAGCGGGTGCGAAGAGTCGGGAAAAGAGCGGCCAGAACTGCAGCCCAACATCCATTAACGACCAGATAATACTGAAGATCAGCGTAACGCCGAACAGCAGTGCGCCCGCCATATGACGGCGGAACAGTAAAATACCGCTGACGAGCAGCAGCACGCCAGCAATCAAAAAGTATCCGCTGCCGCCCAGCCAGACCAGCCAGCCCCCGCCGCCGATAAAATAGAGACCGGCCAGGGCGGTGACAATGCCAACCAGCCTTAGCCAGATTCGCCCGAGCTTCCCCGTTTTATTCACATCCATAAATTATTTCCCTTGTTAATTAATAAAGGCATCCACTCCGCTCTCAACTGATAAATATCCCGGTGAAAAGAGACGTCCTTTCCCGCCGACAGTTATCAGGCAAAAGGCTGCCCGCCCGTTTCAGTTACGAACAGGAACGTCATAAATTTTGCGGGGTTATTTGATGTTGCAACCTGGACTTAGCGTCCGCGCATCTTTATCAGCCTTGTGCTTTAAGCATTGCGTAATCTGCTTCAGCAGATTAATGCATACAAACTTGTACACATAGCGGCATGAAGGATAGATCCCGGCCTTTAACAAAGTCAATGCAGCGTGTTTACATAACTTTAAATTATGATTAATAGATCGGGATGATGTGACCAAGATCACATCTTGCACAGAGAGGCAGATAGAAGCCAGCCGATATATCCGCGTACTTACAAAGGGTTAAGCCTGGCTTAATGGATCAGGAACAGCTCAGAAAAGGCGGGCAGACGCCGAACAGAGGTTTTAAGCATGCCCGCAATGAGAGAAAACGTTAACGAACGTAGTCTGCGCCCGTAATGTCGATTGTCGAGCCGGTGGCATGGCGACATTTGCCGCTGGCGAGAAAGGCGATCATCGCCGCGACGTCGGAGGGGGGCGTCACTTCCCGCAGCGGCAGATCGGCCGTGACCTTCTCTTCGCCAACGCTGGCGATATGCTCTTCCGCCATGGCGGTGCGCACCCAGCCGGGCGCCAGCGCGTAGGCCAGCACGTTCTGATGGCCGTAGCCGCGCGCGATACCTTTGGTCAGCGCCAGCAGACCGCCTTTAGCCGCGCCGTAGGCAAGATGATCCGGCCCATCGCCGCGATGTGAGGAGCGGCTGGCCATATTGATAATGATGCCGCCGCCGTGCGCGGCGAAGTGTTCGATAGCCAGTCGGCACAGGTCTGCCGGCGCTTTCAGATTCACCTGTAAATTAAGCTGCCAGCCGTCATCCCAGGCCGCCGCGTCGTTCAGCGGCGTCGCGACGTAAATCCCGGCGTTGTTCACCAGCACGTCAATGGTCTCGGTGAGGCTCAGCGCCTGCTGCCACAGCCGCTGTGCGCCGTCCGCCTGCGCTAAATCTGACTGAATCAACTGCAGACGTTCGGGATAGCGTGCCAGCATCTGCCCGGCGCTCTGCCTGTCGCGGCCGTAGTGACCGATAACCCTCGCGCCTTCCGCGAGCAGCGCTTTTACTATTTCGCTGCCGATACCCTTAGTCGCACCGGTTACCAGCACCGTTTTTCCTGACAGAGAACTCATCTTCACTCCTTTGGTTAAGCGACGGCTTGTGCGCCAGTGATTTCCAGCAAAGAGCCGCACAGATAGGGCGCTTCATCAGAAGCGAGAAAAGCGATCGCCGCGGCAATCTCTTCCGGCTCGCCAATACGCCCGAACGGCACCAGCGCATTAAGATCGTCCAGCGAGCGGCCGCTGCGGGCAAGATTGCTCTCCAGCATGGGCGTGCGGACCTCGCCGGGGCAGACGGCGTTAACTCGCACCTTTGCCGGCGCGTAGTCGCGGGCGAGGTTAAGGGTAAATGCCGCCACGGCGGCTTTAGAGGTATTGTAGGCGATATGACCCGGCGCCGGGTGCAGGCCCCACTGCGAGGCGGTATTGACGATGGCGCCGCCGCCCTGCGCGATCATATGCGGCAGTACGGCGCGACACATATGAAACAGCGCATCAAGGTTCACGGTAAAGGTCTCTTCCCAGTCCGTTTCGCTCAGATCAAGCAGCGCGCCGCGCCGGTTAATACCCGCATTGTTGATCAGCACATCAATGCGGCTTTCCTGCGCTTTCAGCTCAGAGACAAAGGCCGCAATCGCCTCCCGGCTGGAGAGATCCACCGCCTGCCAGCGCGCCCTGCCGCCCGAAGCGTTGATATCTTCTGCCAGCGCCGCTGCTGTCTGGGCGTTGCTGTCCAGAATCCACACCTGCGCGCCCTCGCGCGCAAAGCGGCGGCAGACGGCCTCGCCTATTCCTCCCGCGCCGCCGGTAATAATGACGTTCTTGTTCTGAAAGCGATTCATTTTTAGTCCTTTTAACGATGGTTAAATATGAAAAAGCTTAAAAAGGCGGCAGCAGTCTGCCGGAACGAATCTGCGGGTGCGACAAAATCAGCGGGCAGAATCGGAGCCGTTAATTAATAGTTCAGCTCCATATCCTTTAATAAATTGCGCTGCATAAAGGTCAGAAAGCGATTTTGAAACAGCATTGTATGTTCGTGCGCTCTGGTGTCCGCCAGATCCGCGTCGCCCGATTTAATCGCCGCGATCAGCTCATCGTGATCCCGTCCCAGCTTTGAGGGCGCGTCCTGACGCGTCATAAAATCGAACTGTAAATGCTGTATGCGCTGCCCTTCCGACAGTAATTTGTCATAATATTTCGCCAGATAGCCGTTGCGCGCCGCAGCGGCTATCGCAAGATGAAACTCCTTGTTGCGCTCGGTCATGGCGCTAAAGTCACCTTTATAAACCATCTCCATATAGGCTTCGTTGGCCGCCTCGATACGGGCGATATCCTCATCGTTGCGATGCAGCGCCGCCAGACGGGTCACCGCGCGCTGCACTAAGTCCAGCGCCGTGATGTAGTTAGGAAACTCCTCAATCTCAAACGGCGTCACGATCGCCGTCCGGTTGGGCAGAATAGTCACCAGCCCTTCACTGACCAGCCGCGCCATCGCATCGCGCACCGGCGACCGCGACAGGCCAAAGGTGGTCGCCAGCGAAATCTCATCCAGCTGCTCGCCATGCTTTAGCTGAAGCGTGAGGATCTGGCGGCGCAGCTCTTCATAGATATAACGTCCGCCGTGGCGACGTCCTGCTCCCTCTTCTTTCTCACTTTTTTTGCGCATTATCCGACTCTCTGGCTGAAGAATTTAAAGGCATGTTAGCGGTCAGCATCAGTCAGGACAATGCCGGTCCCCAGGTGTCGCTCAGCATAAAGCCGGCGGAGAGAGGATCGTCCGGATCCACCCCCAGCTGCTGAAAGCCGTAAACCCAGGCCCGTCCCGTTACGCGCGGCAACACGGCCGACTTCTCGCCAACCTGCGTACGGCCGAGCAGCTGCACCCTGAACTCACCGTTAATGGTAGAGCGCGAGGTCAGCTCATCGCCGATTTCAACCTCGCCCCGCGCGTCAAGCGTCGCCAGGTTTGCCGAGCTGCCGGTGCCGCAGGGGGAGCGATCGACGCGCCCCGGCGGCAGCGTAGTGCAGGTACGCCAGATTCGGCTCTCTTCGCGCTGGCGAAACATAACGTAGGCGACCTCATTGATTTGCGGCAGCAGAGGATGCGCTACCTTGATCTGCTGGTTGATGTAGTGGCGAAAATCGACGCCGTAGCTCGCCAGGGCGCGCGCGTTATCAGGCCCGATGGTCAGACCGATCTGCTCCACGTCCACCAGCGCATAGTAGACGCCGCCAAAGGCGATATCCGCCTTCAGCTTGCCCACGCCGGGGATCTCGAACTCGCGATCCAGATGCTCAACAAAGGCGGGCACCATATCGAGCGAAACGCTGAGACAGCGGCCGTCGGAGCAGCGTGCAATGGCCGTCACGATGCCGGCTGGCGTGTCGAGGACGACCCGGGTTTCCGGCTCCTGCATGGCGACCATGCCGGTCTCAAGCAGCGCGGTCACCACGCAGATGCAGTTGCTGCCGGACATTGGATGCGCCTTGTCCGCCTGGAGCACGATAAAACCGGCATGGGCCCCCGGCACCGTCGGCGGCAGCAGCAGGTTTACCGACATCTGCAGGCAGCCGCGCGGCTCCAGCGTGACTAAACGGCGCAGACTGTCATCGACCTCGTTGATGTAATTCATCTTGTCGAGCATCGTGGTGCCCGGAATATCAATGACGCCCGACGTAATGACTTTGCCTATCTCACCTTCACAGTGCACATCAATCAGCTGTAGCGTTTTTTTCCAGCGCATCGCGTTATCTCTTATTTCAGGTACCAGCCCCAGGGCTCTTCGCTGTCGTAGCGGGTAATTTGTTTGATTTCCAGGTAGTTGTTTAATCCCCATTCGCCCAGCTCGCGGCCGATACCGCTCTGCTTATAGCCGCCCCACGGCGCCTCGGTGAAGGTAGGCTGCGAACAGTTGATCCAGATGATGCCTGCCCGTAGCCTGCGCGCTACCCGCTCCGCGCGTTCGAGATCGGCTGACATAACAGCGGCCGCCAGGCCAAAGCGCGAACGGTTGGCGGAGGCGATGGCTTCCACTTCGTTGTCGAACGCCCGCACGCAGACCACCGGGCCGAAGATCTCTTCGCGCCAGATATCGCTCTCTTCCGTCATATCGGTAAAAATAGTCGGCTGCAGGAAAAAGCCCTTCTCATGTCCCGCCGGACGCGCGCCCCCGCTCAGCAGCGTCGCGCCCTGCTCCACGCCCTGCGCGATAGCGCGCCGGACCTTATCATACTGCGCCGCATTAACCAGCGGCCCCAGCAGCACGTCCGCCTGCATGCCGTTGCCGATGCGGATCTTCTCCGCTTCCTCCACCAGCCGCGCCAGCAGAGGCTCATAGAGTCCGCGCTGCACCAGCACGCGTGACGTCGCGGAACAGACTTCGCCTTTGTTCCAGAAAATACCGAAGAGGATCCACTCCACCGCTTTTTCAATATCGCTGTCGTCAAACACAATAAAAGCGGACTTCCCGCCCAGCTCAAGGCTGACGTTTTTAATGTCAGCGGCCGCGGTCTGCATGATTTTACGGCCGGTCGGCACGCTGCCGGTGAAGGCGAGCTTGTCGACGTCCGGGTGCTCGCTCAGCGGCGCGCCAGCCTCCGGGCCAAAGCCGGTGATAACGTTGAGCACGCCCGGCGGCAGCTCTGCCTCGTGGGCAATCTCTGCCAGTTGCAGGGCGGTAAGCGGCGTGACCTCCGAGGGTTTCAGCACGACGGTACAGCCCGCCGCCAGCGCAGGCGCCACTTTCCAGGCCGCCATCAGCATCGGGAAATTCCACGGCACGATCGCGCCGCAGACGCCTACCGGCTCTTTCCGCGCGACCGAGCTGAAGCGTTCGTCGGTGAGCGTGACCGTCTGCTCTCGCTCGCCATCCAGCTTCTCCGCCAGGTCAGCGTAAAAATCAAAGCAGTAGGCGGTATCGCCAATATCCCACAGCGCCTCCGGCAGCGGCTTACCGTTGTCGCGCACCTCCAGCTCCGCCAGCGTCTGCTGCTTATCGCGGATCAGGCTGGCGATGCGGCGCAGATAGTCAGCGCGCTGCTTTCCGCTCAGCAGAGGCCAGCCGCCGTCGTCAAAGGCGCGCCGCGCCGCCTGAACCGCCAGATCAACATCCTCTCTGGTGGCCGCCGCCACCTGCGCGATAGCGACCTCAGTTGCGGGATCGATGGTATCGAAGCTGCCGCCCCTGACCGGTGGCTTCCACTCTCCGTTGATAAACAGCGTGTTGCTAAAGCTCATGTGCGTTCTCCTTCCATAAATCGATAGGCGCTAAAGGGCGTCAGGTCCTGCGCAGTCGAACGCTTCGCGGCAAGATCGGCGATCAGGCGCCCCGTAGTGGCACCCAGCGTCAGGCCGAGCTGCCCGTGACCAAAAGCCATCAGGACATTTTGCAGGCGGCGCGAGCGATCGATGATCGGTTTGGTATCGGGTAAAAAAGGACGATGCCCTACGCCAAACTCCTTCGCCGTGTCGTTAAGCTGCGGCAGCAGTCTGCGCGCCTTTTGCAGGATAATTTCCGCGCGCCTGAAGTCAGGTCTGGCGTCGGCGCCTGCAAACTCGATGGTGCCGCCAATTTGCAAACCCCGCGTCATGGGCGTAAAGCAAAAACCGCCATCCGCATAGATGACCGAGTGACGAAACTCCACCTCTGGCTGCGGCAGGAGCGCCTGATAGCCGGAAATGCCGGTCAGCGGCACGCGCACCCCAAGCTGCGAGAAAAAGCGGCGCGAACCGGTTCCCGCCGCCACCACAACGTGATCGGCAGAGAGCGTACGGCCGTCTTGCAGCGTGACGCCGGTGGCTACGCCCTGCGCCTCGAGAATAGCGGCCGCTTCGGTGTCGATGCGTATGCCGCCCTGACGCACAAACGCCTCGGTGAGCGCGGCGATAAAGCCTTTGGTATCGCTGACCGCGCACCAGTCGGGAAAGAGCACGCCGTGGGAAAACTTGCCCGCCAGCACCGGCTCCAGTTCGCCAATGGCGCCCGCGTCGAGCATCTCAGCCTTGAAGCCCAGCCGCTCGCGCAGCTCCAGGTGCTCGCGCTCGGCCGCCAGGCCGTGCGGCGTATCAAACACTTCAATTACCGGACGCTGACCAAGCAGCGTTTTATCCGGGCAGAGCGCCAGCAGCGCGGCAAAATCGTTGTAGACTTCACGCGTAAGCGTCGCCATTGCCTGCGAAATCGCGTTAATGCGGCTGGGACGCGCGTTGCCGACGAAGCGTAAAAACCAGGGTAAAATCGACGGCACCGCCGCCGGACGCAGCGCCAAAGGCCCGGTCTGATCCAGCAGCCAGCCGGGAATACGCTTGAGTATGCCTGGCTTAGAGAGCGGGATAATTTCGCTCACCGCCATCTGCCCGCAGCTCCATTTGGCCGTGCTGTCACCCGGCGCGGCCGGATCGATCAGCCACACCTGATGCCCCTCCTTTTGCAGGTAGAGGGCGCAACAGACGCCAACAATACCGCCACCAATCACTACTGACTGCTGCTGTTTCGACATGTTGTTTCACTCAGTTAAGCGGCTGACAAACGGGCTATTCGCCAGCCTGCGCGCCAGTCGGTTTAGCCCTGCGACGCTTCAAAAATTTTGCGGAAATCGGCCTTCTCTTCGGCGGTCAGCGGCAGCAGCGGCATACGCGCATTGCCCGGCCTGAAGCCCGCCAGCTCGCAGCCATATTTTACCTTCTGAATAAATTTGCCCTCTTCCATGCTCGCCATCACCGGGAACAGCGCGCGCATCACGTTCTGCGCGCCAGCCAGATCGCCGCTGCTGAACTTACGGTAGAAGTCGCAGATCTGATCCGGGAAGCAGTTGGCCGGTCCGCAGATCCAGCTGCTGGCGCCCCACATAAAGAAGTCAAAGGCGACGTCGTCGGAGCCGCAGGAGAGCTGATAATGCGCTTTATAAGCGTTGCCAATCTCAACGGCGCGCAGCACGCTGCCGCTGCTCTCCTTAATGCCGACGACCCGAGGATGATCTTTAAACGCGTCCAGCACGCCAAAGCCTACCTCTACATTGGTGCGCACGGGATAGTTATAGAGAACCAGGTTAATGTCACTAAATTCATTTAAAATCGCCTGGTAATGCGCTATCAGCTCCTCTTGTGACGGCAGCGCGTAATAGGGCGGCGCGATCAGCAGATTGTGGTAGCCCGCCTCAACCGTCTGTCTGACCTGTTCCAGCACCTCGCGGGTACAGGAGCCGTTGGCACCTGCGATCAGCGTGCCGCGATCCCCCACCACGGTTTTCACCGTTTTCAGTACCTGACGGCGCTCTTCGTTGGTGAGCGCATAGTATTCGCCGGTCGAGCCGAGCGGTACAAAACCGCTTACGCCCGCCTTAAGCTGATACTCCAGAATCGCGGCCAGTTGATCGTGATCGACGTCGCCCGCATCGTTAAACGGGGTGACCAGCGCAGGTAAAATGCCTTTCATCTTCATGGTTACAGCTCCTGTGGATCGGTTATCAAAGGGCGTAGCGACGCAGCAAACGCGACTCGACGACGCCCACCAGACGCGTTAAGGGGAATGCCACGACGAAATAGATCACAGCGACGGCGGTGAGAAACTCAACCGGACGCGCCGTACTGTTGGATATGTTCTGGCCGACGAACATCAGGTCGGCGACGCCGACGGACGAGATCAGCGCGCTCTCTTTAAACAGGCTGACCACGTTCGACAGCAACGTTGGCACGGCGCGCAGCAGCGCCTGCGGGAAAATAACGTAGAGCACCCTGGCGGCCGGCGTCAGGCTGAGCGCCACGCAGGCGTCATGCTGCTCGCCAGCGATCGACTTCAGCGAGCCGCGAAAGGTTTCGCTGGTGATCGCCGCCATATACATCACCAGTGAAAGCGTGACGCAGACCCAGGGCGAAATATCGAGCCGGAAGACCACCGGAAAGCAAAAGAACACCCAGAACAGCTGGATCAGCAGCGGCGTTCCGCGAAAGAACTCCACGTAGAGCGTGAGCAGCCAGCGCAGCGGCGCAAAAGAGGAGAGGCGCAGCAGGCTGATAACAAAGCCCGCCAGGCTTCCCAGCACGGCGCAGCTCAGCGTAAAAATCAGCGTGATGCCCAGCCCCTGCAGCAGCACGTGCCAGTAAGAAAAAACCTGCGAGAAATCAAGCGTCATAATCCGCTCCTTAGCGCGCCGTCGCCGCGTCCTGACGACGCTCGATCCAGGAAACCAGCTGGGAAATCGGCAGCGATAGCGCGAAGTAGATCAGCGCGATCAGCGAGTAGGTTTCCAGCGGACGATAGCTCTCGGTGGCGATGTTCTTCCCCACGTACATCAGGTCGGAGATGGCGACAATCGCGACCAGCGCCGTCTGCTGCAGGATGGAAATGCCGTTGGTCATCAGCACCGGCAGCGCGCTGCGAAACGCCTGCGGCAGCACCACATAAAGCGTCTGCTGCAGGCCGTTCAGCCCCAGCGCCACGCCAGCGTCGTGATGTTCTCGCGGTACGGCCTGCACGCCCGCGCGGTAGGCCTCGGCGTTAAACGCGGCCAGGTTCAGCCCTAGCGCCAGAAAGCCCATATATATCGGATCGATAAACAGGTTGAACATCATCGGAACGCAGTAGTAAAACCAGACGATTTGCAGCAATACCGGCGTACAGCGAAAAAACTCAATAAATAATTTCGTTGGCCAGCGAATAACAGAAAAGCGGCTCATCGCCATCAGGCATAAAATAAATCCCAGCGTCAGGCCAAGCACGTTCGCCATCAGTGAAAGCTCAAGGGTTATTTTTAAGCCATCCCACAGCGCGTCAAAATGCCCGCTGAGAAAGTGGAAGTTGAATTGATAATCCATCGCGCCCCCTTAATTAAGGTGTAAAACTTTTTCCAGAAACTCACGGGTGCGGGTCTCTTTCGGGCAGGTAAATAACATTTCAGGATGACCCTGCTCGACGATTCTTCCGTTAGCGCAGAAAATAACGCGCGAGGCGATATTGCGCGCAAAGTGCATATCGTGGGTCACGATAATCATCGCCATTTTTTGCTCGGCAAGCTGCATCATCACGTTCTGCACTTCGGTGACCATTTCCGGGTCGAGCGCGGAGGTGACTTCGTCAAACAGCATCAGCTCCGGCTCCAGCATCAGCGCGCGCGCAATCGCCACACGCTGCTTCTGTCCGCCCGACAGCTGGCTCGGATAGGCGTTAAGCTTGCTTTCCAGCCCGAAGCGCGCCAGCAAAGCGCGCGCCTTATCGGTGGCGGTTTTTTTCGCCACCTTGTGCACCTTAACCGGCGCCAGGATCAGGTTCTGTAAAACAGAGAGATGCGGGAAAAGCGTGTAGTGCTGAAATACCATTCCTATTTTTTTCTGAATATTATTATCGACGATTTTCGCCTGCTTCTCTTTGTCGCCGACAATATAGTGTTGCTTTTGAAAATTAATGGTTCCGCGCTGAATCCCTTCCAGCCCCATTAATACGCGCAGCAAAGAACTTTTACCGCTGCCGCTAGGCCCAATAATCACCAGCCGGTCGTCGTTTTTCATGCTGAGCTGGAAATTATCCATAACGACCAAATCACCATATGCCTTGCTGACGTTTTCCAGCTGAATAAATTCGCCTTTATTAAATTCATTGATAAATAACGGGCGTACGTCCTGCGGGCGAGCGGGAGCCGCCGCCAGATTGGTTGAGCCATTCATAGTTATTTCTCCGCTGCGTGCGGAATGCACGCGACTCTGTGAAATTCAATCAGCTGTTATTTGGCGGCGTTTGCCTGAATGGACGCCTGGTTAACCAGCCTGTCGATATCGCCCGTGGCGCGACGCTGGCTCAGGTAAATGTTAAGTACATCCAGATCGGCCGCGGAGACAGCGCGCGGCAGGCCGAAGGAGACGCCCTGCTTCGCCAGCGCCGGGGTGGGCAGGATCTCTTTCGCCCAGTCCGGGTTCGCCACGGCGAACAGGTGGTTGGTGTCGCTGGCGTCAACCAGTACGTCCGCGCGCCGCGCCATCAGGGCCATGCGGCTTTCGTCGTTACCCGGCAGACGCATAATTTTGGCTTTTTTGATCGCGGCGCTGATCGCTTTATCCTGCGCCGTGCCCGACATTACCGCGAAGGTCACCTCTTCCTTATCGTAATCCGCCAGTTTATTGCCCAGGCCGTTTACCTTCGGGTTCTGCTTATTGACCAGGAAAGAGATTTGATAATCCTGCGCCGGTACTGAGAAGCCCACCGCCAGCGCGCGCTCCGGCGTCTGATTCAGCGCCATCGCCAAATCCCATTTGTCGCTCTGCAGGCCCGCGACCAGCGTGTCCCAGCTGGCGTCAACGAACTGCACCTTCACCTTCAGCACGTTCTGCGCAAAGTCGCGGCACAGTTCGGCAAAGTAGCCGCTGTACTGCTGCGTTTTGGGATCGCGCATGACGTAAGGCGCCGCTGGTGCCGCGCCGCAGCGCAGCACGCCTTTTTGCTGAATTGTCTGCCAGAAGTTGTCGGCAGCCAGGGCGGAAGATGCCGGGGCGCACAGCGCGCTGCCCAGCGCCAGACAGCAGGCGAGCTTTTTAAAAGCGGATAAACGAACACTGACCATAACGACCTCGTCCAAACGTTAGATGTTGCGAACAGGAACAGTTGGGTGTGTTACTTCCTTAATTTGTGTGCATCCTTGTATGCATTACCACTCGGAGAATAGAAGCACAAAATTAACAAAGTCAACCAATATGGTTTACTTATGGTCAAACTTTGACGCCGATCGCCAGATGGGTGTGACCGGCGTCATAAAGCAGAAGAGAGGCGGGTTTTAGAGATCGAGTGACTGGATGAATTTTTCCAGAATGGCATTTGCACGGCGGCCGGTGCGGGTGGCGATACCGATTTTACTGCTGAAGTGCAGGCGCGCTGGCGCAACGGCGCGCATCTGCGCTTTTTCCACCCACTGCGCGGCATAGTGATCGGGCAGGAAGCCGATAAAGCGTCCGGTCAGGATCAGAAACGCGATGCCTTCACGATCAGAGGCGGTCGCCGTGCAGTGAAGCTTCTGATGCATGCCAATCGCCTCGGCCGTCATGCGAAAGCCCGGCGCAACGGCGTCAAACTGCATCAGCTGTGCGTCGTCAGGCGGCGTTTCCTGAGAGAAAAGCGGGTGCTTGCTGCTACAGTAAAGGTTTGATTTCTCATCATAAAGCTGCATGTAGTCCAGTCCCGAAATCGGCGACGTCAGCGGCAGCGCGCCGACATGCAGCCGGCCGTCCATCAGCCCGCGTTCGATATCAGAAGCGGTCATCATGCTGATATTCAGCCGGATATCCGGGCCGCTGGCGCGCAGCGAATCCAGCGCATGGGTGATTTTCATACGCGGCTGCGTCACCAGATTATTAATAATCCCGATATTGAACTCGCCGCGCAGCTGCTTGTGCATCTGGTTAACCTGCTGCCGGAAGTTCTCAATCGCCGCCATCATGCTGTCGCTGTGCCTGAGAATCTCGCGCCCCTCATCCGTCAGCGCAAAGCCCGATCGTCCGCGCTGGCACAGACGCATACCCAGCCGCTTTTCTAGGTCGCTCATGTTAAGGCTGATGGCGGAGCGCGTAATGCCCAGCAGGCTTTCGGCGGCTGAGAAACTTCCGCACTCGCTCACCGTTTTAAATATGCGCAGCAGCTTCAGGTCAAAATCGGTGACCTGGGCCAGAGACTTGCTTTTCATAAGGTGAGAATTTCCATAAGTGAAGGTGAGTTTATATGCATTTAACTTACCTGAGACTTGATTGCAAACTCTCCTGACACCCGTCTGGAGGAAAAATCATGTCCGAATCCGTTAATACCGCCTCGCTCAATTTACAGGCGCACTGGATGCCATTCAGCGCCAACCGTAATTTCCAGCGCGATCCGCGCTTTATCGTTGCCGCTGAGGGACGCTGGCTAACGGATGATAAGGGGCGGCAGATATTCGACAGCCTCTCCGGGCTCTGGACCTGCGGCGCTGGCCATACCCGCAGCGCGATCCAGCAGGCCGTGGCGAAGCAGCTCAGCACGCTCGATTACTCGCCCGGCTTCCAGTACGGTCATCCGCTCTCGTTTCAGCTGGCCGACAAGATCGCGCGCCGTATGCCAGGCGAGTTAAATCATGTCTTTTTTACCGGTTCGGGCTCCGAGTCAGCCGATACGGCAGTGAAGATGGCGCGTGCCTACTGGCGCGCCAAAGGCCAGCCGGCGAAAACCAAACTGATTGGCCGGGCGCGCGGCTACCACGGCGTGAATATCGCCGGGACCAGCTTGGGCGGCATCGGCGGCAACCGCAAGATGTTCGGCCAGTTTATGGATGTCGATCATCTCCCGCACACGCTACAGGCCGATCTCCCCTTTACCCGAGGACAGGCCGAAACCGGCGGCGAAGCGCTGGCGAATGAGATGCTCAGGCTGATTGAGCTGCATGACGCCTCAAACATTGCCGCGCTGATCGTCGAGCCGCTCTCGGGATCCGCTGGTGCCATTATCCCGCCGCGCGGCTATCTGCAGCGCCTGCGTGAAATCTGTACCCAGCACAATATTCTGCTGATATTCGATGAGGTCATTACCGGCTTTGGCCGCATGGGGCGCTGGAGCGGCGCGGAGTATTTTGGCGTCACGCCAGATATGCTCAATTTCGCCAAGCAGGTCACTAATGGCGCTATTCCGCTCGGCGGCGTGGTCGCCAGTAGCGAAATCTATAACACCTTTATGTCGCAGTCGCTGCCCGAGCACGCCGTTGAGTTTGCCCACGGCTACACCTACTCAGCGCACCCGGTCGCCTGCGCGGCGGGGCTTGCGACCCTCGACCTGCTGGAGAGCGAGTCGCTGATTGCCCAGTCTGCCGAACTGGCGCCCTGCTTTGAGCGTACCCTTCACGCCCTTGCCCGCTGTCCAAACGTCGTCGATATCCGTAACTGCGGTCTGGTGGGCGCTATTCAGCTGGCGCCGCGGGACGGCGATGCCACCGTTCGGCCTTTCGATGCCGGGATGGCGCTATGGAAAGCAGGTTTTTACGTGCGTTTTGGCGGCGACACGCTGCAGTTCGGCCCGATGTTCAACACGCAGCCCGCGGAACTGGATCGCCTGTTCGACGCGGTGGGCGAAGCCCTGCATCACATCAGTTAAGCGAGGCAAGCAACATGACCATTATTACCCATCTGATAAACGGCGAAATGCGCAAGCCCGACGGCCGTACAGCCAGCGTGTTCAACCCCGCTACCGGCGAAGCGATTCGTCAGGTTGAGCTGGCGAGCGCCACCACGGTACAGGAGGCGATTGCTACCGCCAGCGCCGCGCTGCCCGCCTGGCGCAGCATGCCCCCGGCGAAGCGGGCGCAGGTGCTGTTTCGCTTCAAACAGCTGCTGGAGGCCAATGAGAAAGCGATCGTTCAGCTTATCAGCGAAGAGCATGGCAAGACCCTGGAGGACGCGGCGGGCGAGCTGAAGCGCGGAATAGAGAACGTGGAATACGCCAGCGCGGCGCCTGAACTGCTTAAAGGCGAATACAGCCGCAATGCGGGACCGGATATCGACTCATGGAGTGACTTTCACCCGGTAGGCGTGGTGGCTGGCATTACGCCCTTTAACTTTCCAGCCATGGTGCCGCTGTGGATGTATCCGCTGGCGATCGCCTGCGGCAACACCTTTGTGCTCAAGCCGTCTGAGCGCGATCCCAGCTCCACGCTGCTTATCGCCTCGCTGTTCCAGCAGGCTGGCTTACCCGCAGGCGTGCTGAACGTGGTGAACGGCGATAAAGAGGCGGTCGATGCGCTGATCGAAAGCGACGAGGTGAAGGCGATCAGCTTTGTCGGCTCTACGCCGGTTGCCGAGTATATCTACCGCGAAGGCACCCGGCGCGGCAAACGCGTGCAGGCGCTGGGCGGAGCGAAAAATCATGCGGTCGTCATGCCGGACGCCGATCTTGATAACGCGGTCAGCGCGCTGATGGGGGCAGCCTACGGCTCCTGCGGCGAGCGCTGCATGGCTATCTCTGTTGCGGTATGTGTCGGCGATGCGGTGGCTGATGCGCTCATCGCCCGGCTCTCGCCCAAAATCACTGCGCTGAAGGTCGGGGCGGGCACCGCCTGCGGCCTGGATATGGGCCCGCTGGTGACCGCCGCGCACAAGGAAAAGGTGACCGGCTACATCGATGACGGGGTCGCCGCGGGCGCTGAGCTGGTCATTGACGGCCGCACGCTGCGCGTAGCAGGTCACGAGAACGGCTACTTCCTCGGGGGATGCCTGTTCGATCGCGTCACGCCGGAGATGCGTATCTATAAAGAGGAGATATTCGGACCCGTTCTCTGTGTGGTGCGCGTCAGCTCGCTTGGCGAAGCCATCGCGCTGATCAACCGTCATGAATATGGCAACGGCACCTGTATTTTTACGCGTGACGGCGAAGCGGCGCGCACCTTCGGCAACGAAATCGAAGCGGGCATGGTCGGCGTTAACGTGCCGCTGCCGGTGCCGGTCGCCTTTCACAGCTTTGGCGGCTGGAAACGCTCACTGTTCGGCGATCTGCATGCTTACGGTCCTGACGGCGTGCGCTTCTATACGCGTCGTAAAACCATCACTCAGCGCTGGCCCCGGCAGAAATCGCAGGAAGCGGCGCAGTTTGCCTTCCCCAGCAACAGCTAACCCTGAAACGGCTGCCTGGCAGCCGCTACGCTCAAGGAGTTCGCCAGATGAAAGTATTAATTTTGGGTAGCGGCGTGGTCGGCGTGACCAGCGCGTGGTATCTCGCCAAAGCCGGACACGAAGTGACTGTGGTGGATCGTCAGCCAGCCGCCGCGGAGGAGACCAGCGCGGGCAACGCGGGACAGATCTCGCCCGGCTACGCGACGCCCTGGGCTGCGCCGGGCATCCCGTTAAAAGCCATCAAATGGATGTTCCAGAAGCACGCCCCGCTGGCGCTTCGCCCGGATGGCTCGCTGTTTCAGCTGCAGTGGATGTGGCAGATGCTGAAAAACTGCAACGCGGAGCAGTATGCCGTTAACAAAGCGCGTATGGTGCGCATCGCCGAATACAGCCGCGACTGTCTGCGTGAACTGCGCCGCGACACCGGGATGCATTACCACGAGCGTCAGGGCGGCACCTTACAGCTGTTTCGCACCGACGCGCAGTTCGCTCATGCGGCACAGGATATTGCTGTATTAGAGGAGGCTGGCGTGCCCTATGAGCTGCTGGAGCCGCATCAGCTGCGGCTCTCGGAGCCAGCGCTTGCCGCCTCGGCACACAAGCTGACGGGAGGATTGCGCCTGCCTAACGATGAAACGGGCGACTGCCAGATGTTTACTAAAAAGCTGGCGCAGCGGGCCGCGGCGGCTGGCGTGACCTTTGTCTATGACCTTGACGTCGAGCGTTTGATCACAGAGGGCGACCGTATTATCGGCGTGAAGTGCGGAGAGCGTCTGATGACCGCCGATCGCTATATCGTGGCGCTTGGCTCCTTTTCGACCCGGCTGTTAAAGGGGCTGGTCTCCATTCCTGTTTACCCGCTGAAAGGCTACTCGCTGACGATTCCCATTGCCGACGCCGCTAAGGCACCCGCCTCCACCATCCTTGATGAAACCTATAAGGTCGCGGTGACGCGCTTTGACGATCGCATTCGCGTCGGCGGCATGGCGGAAATCGTCGGCTTTAATACCCGCCTGAAAAATGCGCGGCGAGAAACGCTGAAAATGGTAGTAGAGGATCTTTATCCCGGCGGCGGCGATCTCGCCAGCGCGACGTTCTGGACCGGGCTGCGGCCCATGACCCCGGATGGCACCCCGATCGTTGGCGCTACCCGCTTTAAAAACCTCTATCTCAATACCGGTCACGGCACGCTGGGATGGACAATGGCCTGCGGTTCGGGGCAGCTGATAGCCGACCTGATTTCCGGCACCACGCCCGCTATCCCTTTCAGCGATCTGTCCGTTGCGCGCTATCACGGCCTGACCGGAGAACGTTTCAACAATACGGCTGTGGAAGCCCATTAACCGATAGCTGGAGGAGCGCCTGTGCCACGTCCTGTTCGGGCTGAAATCTCGCCTGCCGCCCTGCGGCATAATCTTGCTCTTATTCGTCAGAAAGCGGGCCAGGCAAAAATCTGGTCCGTAGTAAAAGCGAACGCGTACGGACACGGTATCGATCATGTCTGGCGGGCTTTGCAAAGCAGCGATGGTTTTGCCCTGCTCGATCTTAATGAAGCGATCCGGCTGCGGGAGCTGGGCTGGACGGGTCCGATCCTGCTGCTGGAGGGGTTTTTCGAGCCTGACGATCTGCTGCTTATCGACCGCTATCAGCTGACAACCGCCGTGCACAGCTTCTGGCAGCTGGCCGCTATAGCCGCCGCTCGCGTACAGCGCCCCATTCCTGTTTACCTGAAGGTGAATTCCGGTATGAACCGTCTCGGCTTTGCGCCGGAGCGCCTCCATGCCGCCTGGCGTGAGGCCAGCGCCACGCCTCAGATCGGGGAAATCACCCTTATGTCCCACTTCGCCAGCGCCGACGACGAAGCGGGCGTCGCGGAGCCGATGGCGCTGATCGGGTCGCTGACGGCAGCGTTGCGGCTGCCTCATTGCCTGGCTAACTCTGCGGCGACCCTATGGCATCCGCAAACCCATGCGGACTGGGTGCGTCCCGGGATCGTGCTTTATGGCGCATCGCCCAGCGGTCGCTGGCAGGACATTGCCGCTACCGGCCTTATGCCGGTGATGCGCTTAACCAGCCAGATTATCGCCGTGCAGCATTTACAGGCAGGCGCCCGCGTTGGCTACGGTGGCAGGTTTAGCGCAGCGGGGCCGCAGCGTATCGGGATTGTGGCCTGCGGCTATGCGGACGGCTATCCAAGGCAGGCTCCCAGCGGGACGCCAGTGCTGGTGAATGGCGTGAGAACCGGGATCGTCGGCACCGTCTCTATGGACATGATCGCCGTTGACCTGACCCCCTGCCCTGATGCGCAGGTGGGCAGCCCGGTGGAGCTGTGGGGCCCCGCGCTGCCAGTGGATGACGTTGCGCACGCGGCCGGCACCCTGGGTTATGAGTTACTCAGCGCGCTGGCCCCCAGAGTGCCCGTCGTTACAGGTTAAGGAGGCTTAAAGATGAACCGGCTCGACGTGGAAGATAAAGCGCACTTTTATTATTGCGCGCTGGTCGCCCTTAAGTTCGCCGCTAAATATCAGGCCGCGCGATCCCCCACGGCACACATTATTTTCCTGAGCCGCTGGCTCAGACGCGCCAGCGACAGGCGTCTGTTCTCGCGAGGCGTGGAGCCTGAGATTGTCTGGCTGCGCCAGACAATCAGCGCAGGAGGCCCGTTTATGAATATTGAACAGCTTCTGCTGACTGTTTATAAACAGGCGCACGCGCTGGCGAAGTGATTTCGCCAGCGCGTGTCACTCTTACCAGACGCGGTAAACTTTGCCGTTATCAATGCCCTCCAGGCTCCGGCGATAGGCCAGCGCGACGCGGCTGGCTGCGGCGCTTTCGAAACCGGGGAAAAAGGGGCCATATTTTTCCAGCGCCTCAGTAAGAACCGTTGGGCTGACCGCATTAATACGCTGCCCCTGCAGTTCGTTGGCCGCGGCAAGCACGAACCCTTCCAGCGCGCCGTTGACCGCCGTCGCGTTAACGCCGGTGCGGATAGGGTGCTGGGTCAGAATTCCGGTGGTGAGCGTAAAGGCGCCGCCGGGCTTCAGATAGTGCTGTCCGATCAGCACAAGCCTGACCTGCCCCATCAGCTTATCCTGCAGCCCTTGATTGAACTGCTCGCTGCTCATCTCATTTAGGGGGCCGAAGTGAACGCCGCCGGTCGCCGCGATAATAGCGTCCAGCTCGCCGCTTTGCTCAAACAGCCGCTTAACGCTGGACTCATCCGTCAGGTCAACCTGCAGATCGCCCTGGGTTTTACCCACCCGAATAATGTCGTGATCCGGGGCAAGGTTATCCACTACCGCCCGGCCGATGGTGCCGCTGGCGCCAATTACCATGACTTTCATTGTAATTCCTCATTAATAAACCTGATTCCATATTGATAGATTGCAATCAGCAGAAAAACAGGCCAAAAATTAAAACATCCCAAACTAAAAGTTAGTAATCATGAATAAACTACGCGGCATGGAGGTGTTCGTTGCGGTGGTCGAGAGCGGCAGCTTTAGCGAAGCGGCAAAGCGGCTCGATATCTCTTCAGTGATGGTGGGAAAAACCGTCGCGCAGATGGAGACGCAGCTACAGGCGAGGCTGCTGCAGCGTAATACCCGTCGCCAGACCCTGACGGAAGCGGGTAAGGCCTGGTATGAAGAGTGCCTTCACGTGCTTGATGCGCTCCACTCAGCCGAAAACCGTATAGAAAGCCTGCGTCGTTTTCCTGCCGGCAGCCTTCGCATCAGCGCCGCGACAACGCTGGGCAGCACGCTTGTTGCGCCCTTATGCAGTGAATTTCAGCAGCAGTTTCCCGACGTGCATATTGAGCTTGATCTCAGCGATCGTTTTGTCGACGTCGTTGCCGAGGGTTTTGATTTTGTTTTCCGTATCGGCGAGCTGCCCGCTGATACGCCGCTGGTCGCTCAGCGTCTGGGCGACTACCGTATGGTCATCGCGGGCGCTCCTGCCTACCTGGCGCGCTATGGTGCGCCGCAAAGTACGGACGCGCTGAAAACGCATCGCTGTCTGCGCTACAGCAACTGGAACAGCCTTAACGGCTGGCGCAGCGGCGACAGTCTGCTGTGGCCGGAAAACGCAACCTTCAGCTGTAACGACGGACAGGCTTTACGCCGCGCCGCGCTGGCAGGCGCGGGGCTGATTTTACAGCCGCGGTTTTTGTTAGCTGACGATATCGCGGCCGGGCGGCTGGTTCCGCTGCTGGAGGATGCACTGCCTGAGCCGCGCCCCATTCATCTGCTCTGGCGGCAGGATGTGCATTACGTGGCCAAACATCGCAGCTTTGTCGAATGGATAAGTTTACGTGCGCCGCACGAGATTGCGCGCTATGAGAAAAAATAACGGCGCGCGCCTGGCTGCTAGTTGAAAAGCGAAACGGTCATGGTGAAGAACCTTCAGTTAAAAACTGGACTTCTCGCATTTTTTTACCAGGATTTTACGGCAAAGAAAACCAGACAACCTCAGGAGAGGACAATGAGCTTACCCGAGCGGAAAGATCCCCGGCGGTCACTGATGGCAACGATCCCGCTTGGGGTGGGGATGATGGCTGCGCTGGATGAAGTTGTGTTTCACCAGATCCTTGCCTGGCACCATTTTTTTGACTGGGGCACGCCAGCGTTCAGCCTGCTGTCCGACGGGATACTGCACTCCGGCGAGCTGATCTTTTTTGTCGCGGGATTCTATTTATTCGCCGATTTACGCCGTCGTCAGGCGATAGATCGCCTGCCCGCCTGGGCGGGGTTCTTTTTTGGCCTCGGTGGATTCCAGCTGTTTGATGGCATCGTCGATCATAAACTTCTCCGTCTGCATCAGGTCCGATACGTAGATAACCTGCTGCTGTACGATCTGACCTGGAATGCAGCAGGGTTGCTACTGCTGCTTATCGGCTGGATGTTGCTGCGCCGGTCGGCAGGGAAACGCTGATGGATCACGCCATGCATCATGGCTCGTCGAGCGCCGCGGCGCTGCTGCTTTTGCTGCTGGTTGTGCTGCCCGCGCTGATACTCTGCGTTTATCTCTTTTACGCTTATCGACTGCGGCGCTCGCCCCGCTCGCGCTGGAGCGGCTGGCGAACGGCGAGCTTTTCCGCCGGGATCCTGATGATTATGGCGGCGATGCTGCCACCGATAGCAGACTGGGCCCACCGGGATATGCGCGGTCATATGGTTCAGCATCTGCTGCTGGGCATGTTTGGCCCGCTCGGCCTGGTATTTGGCGCGCCGGGGATACTTTTGCTGCGTAACGCATCGCGCGAAATGTCACGCAGGCTGATGGCGTTCCTTAACGCTCGACCCGTTCGTGTGCTTATTCATCCTGTCACTGCGGCGGTGCTCGACATCGGCGGCATGTACCTGCTCTACCTGACGCCGTTTTATCTGTTTAGCATGACCCATCCCGCGGCGTTTGTTTTCCTGCACCTCCATTTTGTCCTCTCCGGCTATCTGTTCACCTGGTCGATTGCGGGCCCCGATCCTGCGCCGCGGCGTCCCGGCAGGGCGATGCGCCTCGCCGTTCTGTTTCTGGCGACGGCGGCCCATGGCATTCTTGCGAAGATCATGTATGGCTACGGTTATCCACGCGCGACCATGAGCCCGTTAAGTGAAATAGAGGCGGCGGCGGAATGGATGTATTACGGCGGGGATGCCGCAGAACTGGTGCTGATTTTTGCCTTCTTCTCCCTGTGCTATAAACACCGCAGCGCCCTTACCGACTCCTGTCTGCCTTTGCGTTAGGGCTGCCTGACGACTTTCCGCTAATTACTCAACCGCACGTGGCAATTTTAAAAGCCGCCTGCCCCCTCTTTCTGCGGAATCTCTTATAAATAAAACGCCAGCGTCAGCGACATTTTTTAAACCAGAATTAACGGTGAAAAAAGGCTCTTAAAAAAGCTGCGGCTATAAATAACCAACCAGAAACGCGACATAAACCCTGCAAGCGGAATAGTCTGTAAGTTCTGCGACAGAATTATTACAGACGCTGGATTAACTGCCTTAATATATAGACTAACATGCTAAAACTTGTCTGGTGATAAGGACGAGGCATAAACAGAAAATGATGTGTTGCCTGATAAAATATCAATATGATTTTCCTCTTCCCCGTTAAAACCTGCACAATATCAGCCGGGTAAGCGACGCATGATGCTGTTAGCCATAACAATGGATGATTCCATTCATACTGCGTTCAGGATATATTGACTCGCCTGCAAACACAGAAAGAATAAAAGCCAGAATGCATCCTTATGGATAAAACAATTTATATCGTTGATGATGAAGAATCGGTCATCGCCTCGCTGCAGAACCTTCTCAGTTCCGAAGGTTACCAGGTTTCGACTTTTCTCTCTCCGTCTGCCTTTCTTGACCGAGCCGATTACAGTACGCCCTGCTGCCTGATAGTGGATCTGAACATGCCGGGGCTTGATGGTTTTGATGTCTCGCTTCATCTGACGGAGCGGGGCTATTCGATTCCGACCATCTTTCTGACCGGGTATGGCACCATCCCGCTTACCGTCAGGGCGATGAAGGCGGGTGCATTTGAGTTCCTCACCAAGCCCGTTATGCCGGACGCATTGCTGAGGGTGGTTTCAGAAGCACTGGCGCTGTCGGAAAAATGCGCGCTGGCGTCGCAGGAGAAGCGAGCAATGACCGCGCGCTTTAGTTCGCTGACGCCGCGCGAGAAAGAGCTTATGCAGTATGTTATTCGCGGCCTGCTGAACAAGCAGGTTGCGGCTGAAATGGGGATCAGCGAAATAACGGCTAAGGTGCATAAGCGCAGGGTAATGGAAAAAATGGCGGTCCGGTCAGTCTCGGACCTCGTCAGGGCGGCGGAAAAGCTGGGTCTGCCTGAGCAAAGCTAACCGCGCCCCGTTGCTGTTTATCTGACGATGCTGGCCTGGATCGCCCTGCTTCAGACTTGAGAAGCGGGCGCCAAAGGCAGCGTAAACCAGAAAACGCACCCGCCTTCCGGGCGGTTTTCCGCCCGTAATTCTCCACCATGTCGTTTGATGATTTCATTGCTGATCGTCAGCCCCATGCCCATTCCCTCCGCTTTGGTGGTGTAGAACGAATCGAACACTTTTCCGATCATCTCATCGGAAAGGCCCGTACCGTTATCAGCGACCTCCATACGGATAAGGTTGTCGGCCGGCTGGGAGGAGGAAATGCGCAGGATGCTCATACCCGTGTTGTCGGTCATGGCTTCGATGGCGTTGATAACAAGGTTAAGCAGCACCTGCTGAATCTGTACGCTCTCACAAAAAATTTCATCACTCTCAGCGGCCAGGTTCAGCTCAAGGGAGACGAACCGGCGCTCCAGCTCAAGCCGCGACAGGTTTAATATATCCCGCGCGATAGGGTGCAGCCTTGCCGGAGCGAACTCCGCCGCCTGGTTACGGGTCAGCGCCTGAAGCCCGCGAATAATATCGCCCGCGCGGCGACCTTCCCGGATAATCTCCTCCATGCTCTGGCTGACATTTTCCAGCTGCGGCGGTTCGCGCTTCAGCCATCTCAGACCCGCGCCAGCGTTCGCTACAATCGACATCAGCGGCTGGTTGATCTCATGAGCGATGGAAGAGGTAAGCTGGCCCACCGTGGTCGCGCGGGCGACGCGAGCCAGATCCGCCTGCGCGATCCTGACCGCATCCTCAGACTGGCGTTGCGCGGTGATATCCGTCAGGGTGCCGAAATACTCCGCCACTTCAGGCCAGTTATCGTTTGGTTCGCCAATGCCTTTAATGTACCGACACTCGCCGTCATCGCGGATAATGCGAAACTCCGCCTGCATAACGACGCCTTTCTCAACGCTGGTCTCAATCAGCTCCCGCAGAGAGAGGATATCGTCCGGGTGAACGCGACGCTGAAACTCCGCCATTGAGGTGGTGATCTGCGTGTCCGGCAGCCCCATGATGCGTTTATATTCGTCGGAGATGTACTGGATGTCGGGCTCAACGTGCCAGTGCCAGGTGCCGGTATGGCTTATTTTCTCCCCCAGCATCAGCGACGTCTGACTGGCGCGCAGCTGCTTTTCGATTTTGCGGCGCTGGTTGTTCTCATCGACCAGTTCGGCATAGAGGCGAGCGGTCTCAAGAGAGACGGCGGCCTGCGCCCCGAGCATTGATACGATCCTGGAGTGATCGGCGGTGAAGACGTCAGGCATCAGCCGGTTTTCCAGATAGAGCACGCCGACCATCTGCGCCTGTCGGAACATCGGCACGCACATGACCGCCGCGCCAGACGCCACCAGATAATTATCCTGGCTGAAGGGGCTGAACACCTCCGGCTTACCGGTGCGAATCTCCTGGCCGGTGCGGATCACCGCAGATAAAACCGAAAGCGGGAGATCGGTCGCGGTGGGGAGTTCGCGCACAATTTTGACCTTCACCCCTTCGACGGTAGTGGACGCCCTCGCCTGAATTTCCGGTATATTGCCCTCGGTCAGCCGTATCAGCATGCAGTGCTGCGCCCCTGCCCGCTCGACCAGCATCATCATCAGAATATGAATAAGGCGATCCAGATTGATCTCCTCGGTGAGCGCGCGCATCACCGTCACCATGCTCTGCAGATCGCTACTCACCGCGCTTTGCTCAAAGGAGACGGTGCTCAGCGCGGTCTGCGTGTGATGTCCGGTAACAGAGGGATACTGCATCTCCAGCTGGCGCACCTTCGCGCCCGCGCCCCAGCGATCCCAGGCGGATATCGCCCCTTTGATATAGGCATCGCCCGAGAACCCCATATTTCTGGCATACGCCATACGCGCTGCCAGCTCGCACGCCAGCCCGTTGATATGATGGAACTGCCCTTCGCGCGACAAGGCGATGGCTTTTTCAAACTGTTCGGACGCCAGCGCAGCCTCTCCGTCAAGGCGCAGCAGCTCAGCGCGCAGCAGCGCCTCTTTGTCTGAAAAGGTTTTTGCGTTTTCATTCGCCCAGGTGACGAGTTTGTCGAGATGCTGCTGCAGCTGCTGGCGTAACGGGCCGCTGAGGGGACCAGGCTTCAGCGGTATCGTCAGCGCCAGCGCGCTGTAGAGATGGAAATCCAGCATGTGCACATGGCCGGGAATATGGTCGGTAAAGGGCGCTGCATCGGCGAAGTACTGCGCGGCGCAGGCATATTCAGCGGCGAAAAAGTGCGCCATGCCTTTATAGAGCCGCGTCCAGAACTGGATCAGATACATAGGCTCAACGGCATGTTCAACTTTCACCGCCTCCAGCGTCGGAGGCAGGAAATCGCGGCCTGAAAATTCGCTTCCGCGCGGCTTACGCAGGAACTGAATATAATCCAGCTGCATGCTCAGAACGACCTCTACGTCCCGATACTGCGCCTTACGGACAAACAGCATGCCGCGCGTGACAGAGGTATGGACAGCCTCCAGATGGTCGCCGCGGGCAAGATAGTTCATCACCATATGGCGCAGCGCCAGGCAGGCTGACGTCCTGTCGCCGGTCTCAACCCCGACGTCAAAGGCGGCTTTTGCGCGTTCAATGGCATAGGTCAGCGGCATCGTCCAGACGCTGACCTGATCAAGCGGAAGAAGCGTACGTGCTTTAAAACTCACGAAATCATGTTTATACACCAGCTCGCGCGCCAGAAGCGTACTGGCGAATCCCCGGCTGTATTCAGCATATTGATCGCCGCACACCACGCCATACCAGGATAAGGCGAGAGTCGATGCGCCGCTCAGGCCGCGCGCCATCGTCAGATGCAGGAGCTGGCACAGGATCATAAAGTGCAGCCGCGGATTGCTGAAGGCGGCAAAGGTGCTGGCGCTGGCCATCAGGTTCATGACCGCTTCTGTTTTTTTACAGTTGAGGAGCGGCAGCGCGCGGAACCGGGAATAGGGGTTTTTACCGACCGCCTCTTTGAGGAGGATCCGCGCCGCATCGCACTCTTTGCTGTCCGGGTAGCGGTTGAGCTGAATGCCGAACACCGCCAGCCAGGCAAGCGCAGTCTCCAGCGCGAGTTTGCTGTCTGACTGGCGCATATGAATTTCGGCGATCAGACAGGCCGCTTCAGCTTTCTCCGTTATCTCGCCGGGCGAGGCCGCGATTTCCGAGCACAGCGCCAGCGCGACAGCGAGGTTGCCGTTAAGGAATTCGCACTCGGCCTCCTCAAGTAAAAACTCCCCCTGATCGGCGCTGCCCGTGCTGTCATGAAGTAAGCGCGCGGTTCGCAGGTATCGCAGCGCCGAGAAATAATCGCCGCTATCTTTTGCTCGCCTGCTCGCTTTCAGCAGCAGCTGACCGAAGGTATGCGCATCATGCGCCAGCAGCCCGCTGTTTTTTATCGTCAGCAGGTGGTGCGCGGCCCTGAAAAGAACGGCACTGGTGATGTCGACGTTCGATTTATGCATATAATGCAGCGCGGCCAGATAATGGAAGGCATCCTGTTCGGCGGGTTCCAGCAGATTAAGCGCCGCCTCATGCATGCTGTCATGCATAAAAGCGTACTCCCTGCCGTTCAGCGAAATCAGCTTTGCCACTACCGCTGGCAGAAGCGTCCGTTCAATCTCCGCCACGGCGAGATCGAGGATGCTGCTCATGGTATCCAGCTCACCTGCGCTGCCCAGAGAGGCAAACTTCCCCAGCAGATGGCGGGTCGGCAGCGGCAGCGTGGTCAGATGCTGCAACACGCTGGCCGCGACGTTTGCCGCATAGTGGCAATTTTTGATCGCCTGCGCGTCGTAGGCCCAGCGAAATGGCGCGTTATGGGATATAAAGCCGTCGCGCAGCGCCTGGCGAAAAAAATCATGCGTTGCGAGCGGGTTGCCTGCGGTTTTTTCGTGAATAAGCTGCGCCAGCTCTGCCGTCTCGCCGCTGCGGGTATGAAAAAGCCCGGCCAGCCAGTTTGTTATCTTTTTTACTGAAAAGGGCTCGGGCGTGATATCCGTAATGCGGGCCGCGCAGGCCCGGACAGCTTTCAGATTCTCGGCTATCGCGGCGCAGGGTAACGAAACGCTGTCACGATGTGCAATCGCCAGCAGCAGAGGGATCTCCTCGCTCTGAGTCAGCAGGTTTTGCAGCAGCAGCAGCGTGGCGCGGTCGGCCCAGTGAACATCGTCGATAAGAATAACCAGCGGACGGCCCGGCGCCGTAAAGGCTTTAACCAGGCTGCATGCCACCAGGTTAAAGCGATTTCTGGCGTCAAGAGAGTGCGTATGCGTATGAACAGCTGCTTTCTGATTGAGCAATACGCCCAGCTCAGGCACCAGGTTAACCGCCAGCCCGGCATAGTCGCCCAGCAGGCAGGCGATGTGCGCCTTCCAGCGCGTCATCTCTTCGGTGGGAAGACCCAGCACATGCAGCGTCAGCGTTCTGAAGGCGGCGGTAAAAACAGCGTAGGGTAAAACGGGAGAGTGGCGGTCCGCCTTAACGACGGTCATCAGGGCGTTCTTGTTCCGCAGCAGCTTAAACGACGAGGCGATCAGCGAAGATTTGCCCGCGCCCGGCGCGCCGCTTATCACCACCAGACTGTGTTTGCCGCTTCTGCTGACCTCGTCGAAAGCCGCCAGAATATCGGTCGCCTGGGGATGATCCGAACAGAGCGCGTCGGATGATAAATTCGCAGCCTGAGAATCCTGCATGCCGAGAGCAAAAGTCTCTATCTTTCCATCCGGCCTCAGCGTCGATGCGCAACGCCGCAGATCGGCCAGTACCCCTTCCGCCGTCTGGTAACGGTACTCCGGCGATTTCGCCAGCAGCCGTAAGATGATGGCGGAGAGAACAGCCGGGATCTCCTGTCGTATCAGATGAGGCGGCAGCGCTTCTGACGCAATATGGTGGTGTACCCACTCTGCATGGCCGCCATCGGCATTGCCATAAGGGAGCCTGCCGGTCAGTAACTCATACAGCACAATACCCAGACTGTACAAATCGCTCACGCGGCTCACAGGGTGCGCTGAGCGGGAAGTATGCTCAGGCGACATATAGGCGAGCGTGCCGCCCGCGACCGGCAGGCGCGGCTGCTGAAGCAGGCCGCTGTCTACCGATGCCAGTCCGAAACCGCCAAGGTGAACGGTGCCTTCATCGCTGTAAAAAAAGTTCGCCGGTTTGATATCGCCGTGCACCAGACCCTGCTGATGCATCAGGCTCAGCGTATTGCAGAGCAGCGTTGCGCTGGCAAGAAATTCAGCGATGCCGCCAGGGGGCATACTGAGGATATCCGCCAGCGTACGGTAGTTAAAGGCGCTGTAAATCAGGGCGTAACGGCCCTGACAGAGCGTGTGGCTCAGGGGTTTTAACGCCCAGCGCTCAGAGAGTCTGGTACGCAGCGCATACTCATTTTTCAGCAGTTGCGTAACCTGAAAAACCGACTCTTCATTGCCTGCGGTAGCCAGCACAAAGGTTTCGCCGGTAACCGCGTGTCGACACAGAAACCACTCAACATTGCCCTCCTGCGCCAGCGGGCTAAAGGAGATATCGTCTGACAGCGCGATTGCATCGTTTTCTGCTAAATCTGACGTTTGCGGATTGATGCTCATTGGCGAGCGGCCCTCGAGGAGAACGCCTGACGGATATGTTCAAACAACGTATCAATCTCGATAGGTTTTGGCAAAAAAGCGACTGCGCCAAGATCGATGGCGTACCGCAGCATGCTGTCATCTCCGTTGCCGGAAACGAGAATACCCGGCGGACTGGAGAGCCGCCGGGTAAGATTAATGAAAAGCTCGAAACCATTCATGCCTTTCAGTTGCACATCAATGATAAACAGCGCGGCATTCGCCATCGCGCCTTCATCACAGAGAAGCGATTCTGCCGATTCAAAAGCCTGGGTGAGATAACCTTCAGACTGAAGCAAGTTGGTAAGCCCATTGCGGACAGAACGTTCATCATCGACGACGACGACGATGCGCTGCGACAGCTGCATGCTGTTTTCCTTACGTGAAACTCAGGCCTGCGTGAGGCGCTTCCTTAGGAGGCTTTGTCACCTGAGGGCGGGGGTGTGTCGCCGATTTTATGTTGATATTCATGGCGAAACCAGCGCAGGTTAACCGGCTGACGGCGACGCACGCTTTTAACCAGCGGAATAAGGTGTTCGCCCACCTGCATGCCAAACAGCCCCAGCAGTGCAACGATTGGCGGCGCTGGTGAATGCACGCCCAGCGCAGCGTAAATCAGACCGGCCAGCATGCCAGCCGCCAGCGAAACAGAATAGGTTTTCAGCATCGTCAGTTCGCCTGTTTCGCGGTCAGTGGAGGGGATACCGCGCGTTTATCCGCGGCACCCTGCGTCTGCTCCTTTACCGGAACGACAGCGGATGCCTCGCGGTGAAACAGCCCGCCGCCCAGGGAGCTGCCGACGATCATACCCAGCAGTCCCACCAGCGCGACCGCTGGCGGAGCGGGCGACTGGACCTTGAGCAGCGCGTAAACCAGGCCGATTAACACGCCCGCGCCCAGAGAGATCAATAAAGGAGTCACAGGTTTTCCTTTCCAGCATGGCTGGCCGGCCACAGGAACCACCGGCCAGCTGGCGAGATTAACGAACGTTCGCAGGAACCGGCGCCAGCGTACGGTGTTCGCTCTTCTGGCGAGAAGGTGCTTTGTGAACCATGGTGTAGGCGTAATCGACGCCGATGCCGTAAGCGCCTGAGTGCTCTTTCGCAATGTCCATAACGGCGTTATAGGTCTCTTTATGGGCCCAGTCGCGCTGCCATTCCAGCATCACCTGCTGCCAGGTCACCGGGATCACGCCAGCCTGAACCATGCGCTGCATCGCGTAGTCGTGCGCCTCTTTAGTGGTGCCGCCTGATGCGTCAGCCACCATATAGATTTCATAATCGCCTTCCAGCATGGCGCACAGCGCGAAGGAGTTGTTGCACACCTCGGTCCAGAGGCCTGAAACCACCACCTTTTTCTTGCCGTTTGCCGCCAGAGCGTCGCGCACTTTCTGATCGTCCCAGGAGTTCATTGAGGTGCGCTCAAGAATGTCCTGGCCCGGGAACACGTCCAGCAGCTCCGGGAAAGTGTTGCCAGAGAAGCTCTCTGTCTCAACGGTAGTCAGTACGGTCGGAATGTTGAAGACTTTCGCCGCTTTCGCCAGCGCCACGACGTTGTTTTTCAGCACCTGGCGATCCATTGACTGAACGCCAAAAGCCATCTGCGGCTGCTGGTCGATAAAGATGATCTGGCAGTTTTGCGGCGTCAGTACTTCAAGTTTGCGATTGGTCATGTCTTTGCCCATTGAGGTTAGTATGGCTACATACCGTGGAAAAATTTAACGGCAGTAAATAACAGTTTTCCTGTTAACCCAGTGGCGTGATGTCGCGCTACCGGTGGGTCACTGTCTGAGCGCAGTGTAGGAACCTTTTCTTTTTCAAACTATTATCCTTAGGTATACCTATACGAACGTATACCTATCCCTTTGTATAACTAGACGCTTTCCAGACCTCCCGATCATAATCCCGCCATCCCAGTCACCTGCACTTACGGCAGGACAATGCGCTGTCCACGGCCGATCTTGCCGCTTCGGACGCCTTCATTCAGGAGTTTCTATGGTTACCCTTGGTAAAGCAGACGTCATTCTCACTAATGGCCGGTTTCATACGGTCGATCGCGGCAACCCCATCGCCGATGCCGTTGCCATCCGCGACGGCAAATTTCTGGAAGTGGGCAGCCTGGCTGACGTCATGCAGCACCACTGCGAAGGCACCAAAGTCATCGACCTGAAGGGCCATACTGCTGTGCCGGGCCTTAACGACTCGCACCTGCACCTGATCCGCGGCGGCCTGAACTACAATCTGGAGCTGCGCTGGGAAGGCGTGCCCTCGGTCGCCGATGCGCTGCGCATGCTGAAAGAGCAGGCGCTACGCACCCCGTCGCCGCAGTGGGTGCGCGTGGTGGGCGGCTGGACCGAGTTTCAGTTCGCCGAGCGCCGCATGCCGACGCTGGACGAGATCAACGAAGCCGCGCCGGATACCCCGGTGTTCGTCCTCCACCTCTATGACCGCGCCCTGCTCAACCGCGCCGCGCTGAAAGTGGTGGGTTACACCCGAGATACGCCGAACCCGCCGGGCGGCGAAATTCAGCGCGACAGCAACGGCAACCCGACCGGCATGCTGATCGCGCGTCCTAACGCCATGATCCTTTACGCCACGCTGGCGAAAGGGCCGAAGCTGCCGCTGGAGCAGCAGGTCAACTCCACCCGCCAGTTTATGCGCGAACTGAACCGTCTCGGCCTCACCAGCGCCATCGACGCGGGCGGCGGCTTTCAAAACTACCCGGAAGATTATGAGGTCATCGCCGAGCTGCATGAGAAGAAGCAGATGACGATCCGCATCGCCTATAACCTCTTTACTCAGCGGCCGGGACACGAGCTGGAAGATTTTGAAAAGTGGACCGATATGCTGACGCCGGGCCAGGGCAGCGACTACTTCCGCCACAACGGCGCGGGAGAGATGCTGGTCTTCTCCGCTGCCGACTTTGAAGATTTCCTCGAGCCGCGTCCCGATCTGGCGCCGGGCATGGAGGATGAGCTGGAGCGCGTGGTGCGCCATCTGGTGGAGCATCGCTGGCCGTTCCGCCTGCACGCTACCTATGACGAATCGATCGACCGCATGCTCAACGTATTTGAAAAGGTTAACCGCGAGATCCCGTTCAACGGCCTGCACTGGTTCTTCGACCATGCGGAGACCGTCACCCAGCGCAATATCGACCGTATCAAAGAGCTGGGCGGCGGCATTGCGGTGCAGCACCGCATGGCGTTCCAGGGCGAATATTTTGCCGAGCGTTACGGTATTGAAGCGACCCGCCACACGCCGCCGGTGGCGCGTATGCTGGAGACCGGCGTACCGGTTGGCCTGGGCACCGACGCCACGCGCGTCGCCAGCTATAACCCCTGGACCGCGCTCTACTGGCTGGTCTCCGGCCGTACCGTCGGCGGCATGCAGATGTATGACGTCAACGCGCGTCTCGATCGCGATACCGCGCTGATGTTGTGGACGCAGGGCAGCGCCTGGTTCTCCAGCGAGCAGGGTAAAAAAGGTCAAATCAAAGCGGGCCAGCTGGCTGATATGGTGGTGCTGAGCAAAGACTACTTCAGCGTGCCGGAAGAGGAGATCAAAGGCATCGAGTCGGTGCTGACCCTGGTGGACGGCAATATCGTCTACGCCGCCGGCGCGTTTAACAGTGAAGCGCCGCCCTCTATTCCGGTTCTGCCGGAGTGGTCGCCGGTCGTCAAGGTGCCGGGTCACTACCGCAGCGCGCCGCCGACCGCAGCAACCCGCGTAGGGATGCAGCAAATGCCTCATCAGTGCAGCGGTCCGTGCGGCGTGCACAGCCACTCGCATGATATCGCGCGCGGCGCCAGCCTGCCGGTGTCCGAGGAGAACGCCTTCTGGGGCGCGCTCGGCTGCAGCTGCTTCGCGTTTTAATCGCCATGACGACGCGATTTTCTCAGCCGCCCCGCATTAATGCGGGGCTGTTCTTCCTGCGCCTGACCGGCTGCCTGCTGTTGCTCTATGTGCATGGCCTGCCGAAGGTGTTTCACTTCAGTGAAGAACTGACGCGGATCGAGGATCCCTTTGGCCTCGGTCCTTATATGAGCCTGATCCCGGCTATATTTGCCGAAGTTATCTGCCCGATTTTTATCCTGTTCGGCCTGTTTACCCGGCTCGCCTGCCTGCCGATTATCGGCGTGCTGCTGGTCGCCATGACCGTTGTCCACCCCGGCTGGAGCATTGCCGAAGGCCAGTTTGGCTGGCTGCTACTGATTATCTTTACCACGCTGGCCATTACCGGTCCGGGTCAGTGGCGCATCGGCTCCGACGCGCGCAGAGAGGTACGCTATGGCGCAGGTTAACGATATCAATGCCGTCACCCCGGACGAGGCGATCGCGCCCGTCCCGACGGCCGCATCGCCCTGGCAGCCGCTGCGCCAGCCTCTGTTCCGCATGCTGTGGATAGCGACGGTCGTCTCCAATATTGGCTCCTGGATGAATGACGTCGGCGTCAACTGGACCATGCTGACGCTCAGCGCCGATCCGCTGAACGTGGCGCTGGTGCAGGCGGCCAGCAGCCTGCCGATGTTCCTGTTCGCGCTGCCCTCCGGCGTGCTGGCGGATATTATCGATCGCCGCAAATACCTGCTCTTTTCGCAGCTGTGGGTGTTTATTGCCGCAACCGGTCTGACTTTACTCTCTTTCACCGGGCACGTTACGCCGCTGGTGTTGCTGATTGCCGCCTTTCTGATGAGCGCTGGCGCAGCAATGAGTTCGCCGCCCTTTCAGGCCATCGTGCCGGATCTGGTCAGCAAAGAGGAGCTGGGTCCCGCTATCGCGCTGAACTCGCTCGGCATCAACATCAGCCGCGCCATCGGCCCGGCGCTCGGCGGTCTGATACTGTCGTTCGCGGGGCCGTGGATGGTCTTTATGCTAAACGCCCTCTCCGTGCTCGGCGTGGCCTGGGTGCTCTACCGCTGGAAAGAAGCGCCCAGCGTGCAACGGCTGCCGCCGGAGCACTTCTTTTCGGCGGTGCGCGCGGGTCTGCGCTATGTGCACGCCGCGCCGGTGCTGCGCAACGTGCTGGTGCGTACCGTCGCCTTCTTTGTCTTTGGTAGCGCTGGCTGGGCCCTGCTGCCGCTGGTGGCGCGTCGCGAGCTGGGGCTGGGCCCGGGTGGTTACGGCATTATGCTCGCCTGTATCGGCGTAGGCGCCATCAGCGGCGCGGTGCTGCTGCCGCGGCTGCGTAAACGGTTCAATCCCGATCGGCTGATGGTGCTGGCGAGCCTGATGTTTGCCGCGACCATGCTGGCGCTCGCCTTTATCAGGCACTTCTGGCTGCTGAACGCCTTTGAGTTTTTTACCGGCTTTGCGTGGATCGCCGTGCTCTCGACGCTGAACCTGGGTGCACAGCGCAGCGCTGCCCGCTGGGTTAAAGCGCGCGCGCTGGCGGTCTATCTCACCGTTTTCTTCGGCTCGATGACGCTGGGCAGCGCCGTCTGGGGGCAGCTCGCGTCCCGCTACGGTATCCCGGTCTCGCTCTGCGTCGCCACGCTGGGTATGGCGCTAGCCAGCCTTACCGTGCTGCGCTGGCGTCTTGATAAAGATCCCGATCTCAACCTTGATGTCAGCGAAATCAGCGAGCCGGTTCCGGCGCTCGATATTCATCACGATCGCGGACCGGTGCGGGTGAGCTACGAGTATCAGATCCGCCAGGCCGACGCGCACGCCTTTACCCTCTGCATGCAGGATATGAGACGTGTCCGTCGGCGCGGCGGCGCCATCAACTGGGCGGTCTATGAAGATATCCTTCAGCCGGGCCTTTTCGTTGAGACCTTTGTGGTGGGTTCCTGGATGGAGCATCTGCGCCAGCTTGAGCGCTACACCATGAACGACCAGAAAATTCAGAACCGCGTTTATGCATTCCATCAGGCCGAACAGATGCCGGTTGCGCGTTATCTGGTTGCGCCTGAATAACAGCTGCTTTTCATTCAACATCACAAGGAAAAGACAATGAGCACGATTAACACTGCTGACGGTACGCAAATCTATTTTAAAGACTGGGGCAACGGGAAGCCCGTTCTGTTCAGCCACGGCTGGCCGCTGGACGCTGATATGTGGGACAACCAGCTGAACCTGCTGGCGGAAAACGGCTACCGCGTCATCGCGTTCGATCGTCGTGGTTTCGGCCGCTCCGATCAGCCGTGGACCGGCTATGACTACGATACGTTCGCATCCGATATCAACGATCTGATTACCCATCTCGACCTGCAGAACGTCACGCTGGTGGGTTTCTCCATGGGCGGCGGCGACGTGACGCGCTACATCAACAACTACGGCTCGGCGCGCGTAGATGGCCTGGTGCTGCTGGGCGCGGTCACGCCAGCTTTCGGCAAAAGGGAAGATTTCCCGCAGGGCGTGGATCAGTCGGTATTCGACGGCATTCTGGCCGGGCTGCGCAACGATCGCGCGCAGTTTATCAGCGACTTCGCCGTTCCTTTTTATGGCACCAATGCCGGACAGACCGTCTCTGAAGGCGTGCTGACGCAGACCCTGAATATCGCGCTGCTGGCGTCGCTCAAGGGTACGCTGGAGTGCGTTAAGGCGTTTTCCACCACCGATTTCCGTCCCGATATGGCGAAAATCGACGTGCCTACGCTGGTTATTCACGGCAGCAACGACCAGGTGGTGCCGTTCGAAACCACCGGCAAGCTGGCCGCAGAGATGATTGAAGGCGCGCAGCTGAAGGTGTACGACAATGCGCCGCACGGCTTTGCGGTAACGCATACCGAGCAGCTGAACACCGATCTGCTGGCGTTCCTCAAGACCCTTTCATAACGCGTTCCATTTCCACGCCGACAACAACAGCCATACGTCGCCGTATGGCTGTTTTAAAATGTCGCTGAATGCGTCACTGCTAAAAACATCTCATTTATTGATATCTTTCAGGGCAAACGCCGTCATCACCAGCAGCGTTGACGTAAATGAAGCGTTTACCAGTAAGGCGGTCAGCATCTTTTTTCCCCTCTTTCCACTGTTGAGTTAAAAGCGCGTAGTAAATTTTATAGCGCTGCCGCAAAAGACGCCTGACCAGCTTCTTTCTCTATCAGCCGCATCAGAAGCGAGATCCGGCGATCGGTCCGTTCAGGGGTATCCGGCGGCAGATGATATTGCAGGCTATAGAGTTTCCCTTTCTCGTTGAAAAAATCGACGGCGATAACCGGCATAATGCCGCCTGGCACTCGGCGGTAATTGACCTGGAGCCGTGAATTACCCAGTTTCATCCTGACCGCCATCACGCTCTCATCCGCTACTGACGGGTAAAGCCGCCGGTCTGCCGGTACGATAATGCTGTTCATGACAGTCCTCCTGATTTCCAGATGCATGTATAGCGGGAGGATGCCGATAGCGGCACCCTCCACCGATGGTCAGGCTGATGGCTTAAGCCTGATGTTCAATTACATCCGACGCATGGTGCGCAATGGGTATGCGGCGCGGTTTCTCGCTTTCCGGGATCTCCAGATGCAAGCCAACGCTGAGCAGCCCGTCCTGCAGTCTCGCCTCCGTCACCTTCATATGCTCCGGCACGCTGTAGCTCAGACGGAAATCGGTGCGGCTGATGCCGCGGTGCAGCCAGCTTCCATCGCTGCGATCGCTGTCAGATGACGCCTCGTTTTCGGTACGCTCCTCTTTTCGACCGGTCACCGTCAGGCGACCGCCCGCCACTTCGATTTCCAGCTCGCTCTCTTTCCAGCCGGGCACGCTGAGGGTGAGCGTATAGCGCTCGTCGTCGAGCTGTTTGAGGTTATAAGGGGGCGCGACGGCAACAGGCGTATCGCCGGTCAGCTGGCTAAAAAGGCGGTCAATGCGGCTGAAGCGATCGGAAAAAAGCGAATCGCTGATTAAAGGAAACACCGGGAAATTACGTAAAGACATAGTGATAACCTCCTGAATTAGTCGTTCATTCAAAAGCTCATCGGGAACAGGCGTCTCCCCTGTCCAGTGACAGTTATAGATGCATCCGGAGAGTTTTCAAGCCTCGCCGTGGCGATTTTTTTTATGCGGTAAAAACAACGCGCGCTTCACGGCCGCAAGCATCAGGCCGTGCGCAAACAGGCTGTTCAGGAGGCGTCGCGGGCGGCGAACTTCTGCAGCGCGGGGCCGTCCAGCCGGTAGCGAACCCACTCGCTCAGGGGCAGCGCATCGATGCTATGGTAAAACTCTTTGGCGCAGTTATCCCACTCGAGGACGTTCCATTCAATACGGCTGCACTGCCGACTGACCGCTAGTTGCGCGATATATTGCAGCATCGCCTTGCCCGCGCCTCGCCCGCGATAGTCGGGGGTAAAATATAAATCTTCCATATTCAGGCTGCGGCGGCCTAACCATGCCGCATGGCTCATCGAAATGACTGAATAGCCAGCGATTATCCCGTCAATTTCACAAATACAGGCTTCAGCCGTGGTTTCTGGTGAAAACAGCGACTTTCGCACCTCTTCGATATCGGGAACAGACTCCAGCGGCGCGTCCCGGTAAACGGCTAAACCGTTGATCATATTATAAATAGCGTCAGCATCTTCCAGGCGGGCCGGTCGGATCATAACACTCATAAACTTTCCCTTAACCAAACAGTTTGATGCCGGTAAGGATAATCGGTATCTTTCAATGAATTAAGTGCAATAAAATCAATTACAGGTGAATTTCATGCATCATGTGCTGCGGCGGCTCGATCTGAACCTGCTCCCTGTTTTCGATGCGGTCTACCGGCATCGTTCCGTCCGGCTGGCAGCAGCTGAACTCTCTATGAGCACCTCTGCGCTGAGCCATGCCTTAACCCGGCTGCGTGAATTTCTTAACGATCCGCTCTTCTATCGCGAAGGGCATAAAATGTGTCCCAGCGTTTACGCCTCCCAGCTGGCGCCTTATATCGCGGCGTCCTTATCCGCTCTGAATCAGCACCTTAATCCGGTGCAGCCGTTCGATCCTCTGAAGAGCAAAGAGGCGTTTCGTCTTGCCGTAACCGACTACACCGCTTTCAGCGTCTTTCCTGGGTTGATGAACAGCGTGCAGAGAACGGCGCCGGGCATTGATTTTGAGCTTTGCTATTTGCCTCATAAACCGGCGCTGAATGAATTACTGGCGGGAGAAGTGGATTTGGCGCTGAGTTTCAGCGAACCGGATGAGGTCATCCATCCGGATCTGGAGGAGATCGATCTCTTCAGTGACGAATTTGTCGTGCTCAGCCATAGCGCACGATCGAGCCTGACGCTGGAGGAGTATCTCGCCGCCGGGCATCTGGTGGTGACCCCCTGGAACGAAAAGAAGGGATTGCTGGATACCCACCTTGCGCGTCTCGGACTGGCGCGCCGTATCACGCTAAAAACGCCTTCGATGCTGAGCTCGCCGTTTATCGTGGCGGAGAGCGAACTGCTTATGGCGATCCCCTCTTCCGTTGCGAACCGTCTGCAACCGCTCGCCAGCGTGAAGATCTTCCGCCTGCCTTTCGCCGTGCCCCGCTTCACCGTAAAAATCTACTCTCATAAGCGAAGCGGGAAAAAATCCTCTACGCAATGGCTTAAAACCACCATCTGCCAGAGTATTCAGCAAAAAAACGGCCAGTAGCGGCAGAAGGCTTACCCGCGCGCCGCTACTCTGATTCGCCGCTGATTTTACCTCGACGAGAGAAAGTGCTGTTCTCCAGGGTCGCTTTTTCTCTTTTTGCCGCCGCAGTACTGTGCTCCTGAATTCAGCGCGCCGGAGCGGTCATCTCCTCTCTGACGCCTGCCCTTTTTCTCAATGAATACAGGAGTCTTTTATGAGCCGTTTAGCGAGCATTACTGAAAACGAAGCCGCGGGCAAAGCCGCCCAGTTGTTCAGCGCCATCAAAGGCAGCATGGGCAAAGTGCCGAACGCTTATCTGACCATCGGCGGCAATTCGCCGGAGGTTCTCGGCCAGATGCTGCAGCTCAACGCCACGCTGCACAAGGGCAGCCTGAGCGCGCGGGAACTGGAAGCGATTAACCTGGCGATAAGCGAAGAGTCAGGCTGTGATTACTGTCTGGCCGCGCACACGCTGATGGCGAAAAAAGCGGGCTATAGCGATGAGCAGGCGAAGGAACTGCGTGAGGCTCGCTTTAGCGAAGACGCGCGTATCAACGCGCTGGTGCAGTTTGTTCAGTATGTTGTCTCTTCGCGCGGCACCGTTCCGGCCGAGCGCGTTGAGGCTTTTCGCCAGGCGGGCTTCACCGATCGGCAGGTGGTGGAAACCCTCGGCGCCGTCAGCGCCATCCTGTTTACCAATATGGTTAACCGGGTAAACGATACGGTAGTCGATTTTCCTAACGTGAACTGATCGCGCCAGGCGGCCGACGCGATCCGCAGGCCGCCTGAGCTGACCCACTCTTTTTAAGGAGAGCCGCCATGGCCGAATTGTCATCACAAAAATCCGCACGCTTCAGACCCGCCGAGATCGCCGCACAACTGCCCGCGACGGCGACTACCCTGCTGGCGGATATCTATCTGACCGATCGTCCTGAGGCCAGCAGCCGCGTATTTCGCGCCTACCGGGGCGTTCCTCCCCACTATCATCGTGAGTGTGATGAATATCTGTATGTGCTCTCAGGCAGAGGCACATTCTGGATGGAAGATGCGGCGACCGAAGCTGAGTTCGGCCCCGGCGATATGCTCTTTTTTGAGCGCAACGTCGTGCACGCTCTGCCCGTGCTGCTGGAAGAGCCCGTGATCTTTCTTACGCTGGACACGCCGCGCCGCTCGCCCGACGACGTGGTGTTTATCGATTCGAGTTCCGACAGCGCCGCGACCTTTATGGCGCGCTCCGCAGCGCACCACCGCTGAGCCTCGGCGCGCTGCCGCATGATGTCAGTAGCGCGCCTGCGCGCTTTCTGTTACAAAAACAGCCAGATGACAGGCAGAACGCTGCCTGTCGCGCCTTTTGCGCATCCCGCATTTACCCGCCGCTTTCTGATCTCTTCAGCGCGAGGTCGCCCCGCCCGCCGACGCGCCGGGCTTATTGCAGGCTGCCTCAAGGCGCATCAATCAATGACCGCGAAGCCTGAGCGGCGATTCAGGTAAATCTTCTCCAGGGAAGCCTGCATGATACGTCTTGAAGATGTCACGTTGTTCGTCCGTTCTGCCGCACTTGGCAGCTTTTCCAGCGCGGCCCGCGAGGCCGATATCCTTCCCGGCCAGGTCAGCGCCGCGGTCAACCGTCTGGAGCGCGACCTGAACAAACGCCTGTTTGCGCGATCCACCCGCAGCCTGCGCCTCACCGCCGACGGTGAAGCCTGGCTCCCCTACGCTCAGGAGATGCTGGCGATTCTGCAGGCTGGCACCGAACAGCTGCAGGGCAGCGAAGATGAAATGCAGGGCGAGCTGAAAATAGCCGTTCCCTCTGATATCGGGCGCAACGTCGTTCTGCCGGTTATCACCGCCTTTTGCGAAAAGCATCCCAAAATATCGCTGCGCATTTCCCTCTCCGATCACGTCAGCGACGTCTTTCGCGATCCGGTGGACGTGGCCATTCGCTACGGCGTGGTGGAAAACAGCAGCTATGTCGCCCTGCCGCTGGCGGAAGATAACCGTCGCGTGCTGGCCGCGTCGCCCGCCTATCTGCAAAAACATGGCCGGCCGCAGCAGCTTGAAGATTTGCTGCGCCATCACTGCCTGCTCTATACCCTGAATGGACACGTGTATGACAAATGGTCCTTTCCGGAAAATGGCGTCAGGCGGCAGCTGACGGTAAGCAGCCGCATGCTGTGCGATGACGCCGACGTGGCGCGCCGCTGGGCGGTCGCAGGCATGGGAATTACCTATAAATCCTGGATCGACGTCAGCGCGGACGTGCTGGCAGGCAGGCTTGAGATAGTGCTGCCGGAACGGCCCGGCGAGGCGGTGCCGCTCAACCTTATCTGCCCGCATCGCAAGCAGTTTTCCCCGGCGATCCGCGAACTGCACCGGCTGCTGCGCGAACAGCTCAAGTCGATTACGGCGCTGATGCATACTCACCCCGCTTTTGGACATGGCGAAGCGGCCCTGCTGTCGGCGAATCAACGCATATAGAGGATAAAAGGATGCATCGGGTAGGCTTACTGATTTCTGATTACTTTCAGGTTTTAGGGCTCTCCACGCTGAGTATTTTTGAGTTCGCCAACCAGGTGGCTGGCGAGCCGTTTTATGCCTGTACGGTCTATTCAGAACGGGGCGGCCCGGTTAAATCCTCATACGGCTTTGGGGTCGACAGCCAGCGGCTGGATCCCGACGCGCAGATCGACACCTGGCTGGTTGCCGGGGTGCTGTCGCCGCTGGAGCTGCCCGCAACGGCAGGCGTGGTCGACTTTTTACAGACGCACGCCCTGAAAGCGCGACGCGTGGCGGGCATTTGCACCGGCGCGTTCGTGCTGGGCCAGGCCGGGCTGCTGTCGGAACGCCGCGCCACGACCCACTGGGTGCATGCGCAGAGCCTGAAGGCGCTGCATCCCACCACGCGGGTGGAGGAGGATCGCATATTCATTATCGACGATCATATCTGGACCTCCGCCGGGCTTACGGCCGGGCTGGATATGGCGCTCGGCATGGTGGAGAAAGATCTGGGCGCGGAGGTGGCGCGCAGCGTGGCGCACCTGCTGGTGATGCACCACCGCCGCTCAGGCGGCCAGACGCAGCACTCGGAAATGCTGATGCTGTCGCCGCGCAGCGATCGCCTGCAGTCTGCGCTGGAATATGCCCGTAAAAACCTCAGCAAATCCCTCAGTATTGAAGAGCTGGCCGATGCGGTGCACGTCAGCGCCCGTCAGCTCAGCCGCCTTTTTCGCTCCGAAACCGGTAAGTCGCCTGCCAAAGCGATTGAAGGTCTGCGGCTCGAAAACGCCAGGCTGTTGATTGAACAGAGTCGGCTGTCGATGGAGGTTATCGCGCGTGAATCGGGCTTCCGCGACCGCCGTCATATGCGGGAAGTGTTTATCCGCGGCTATGGTATTCCTCCGCAGGCGCTGCGTACCGGCAAAGCCTGATCGCTTCTCCCCCTCCGTTTTCCGCTTCTCTTTCTTCCGCATGATGGCCGGTTTTCCGGTCATCATGATGTCCGAAATCACTACCCTCTGCGTCAGTCGCGACATCGCCTGAATGCGTATTCTGAATTCACCCGCCCGATAACTGACAAGGTGAACAGTATGACGCAGCAAAAAGAGATCCACCGCGGCACGGCCGTCGTAACAGGTGCCTCAACCGGCATGGGCGCGCTCTACGCGGGCCGCCTGGCGCGCATGGGTTACGACCTGATTATGGTGGCGCGCAACCATAACCGCCTGAACCAGCTGGCGGAGCATATCACCACCGACAGCGGCCGCAGCGTCGAGGTCGTGGCGGCTGATTTAGGCGATGCCGCGCAGCTCGCCGCGCTGGAAGAGAAGCTGCGGCAGGACGCCAGTATCACCCTGCTGGTGAATAACGCTGGCATCGGCACGCATACCCCGCTGCTGCAGAGCAATGCCGAACAGATGACCGCGATGATCAACCTTAACGTCACGGCGCTGACCCGCCTGACCTACGCCGTGGTGCCGGGATTCGTCGCCAGAGGCCGTGGCGCCATCATCAATATCGCCTCCATCGTCAGTATCGCGCCGGAGCTGCTGAACGGCGTCTACGGCGGCAGCAAGGCCTACGTGCTGGCGTTTTCCCAGTCGCTGCATCACGAACTGGCAGATAAAGGCGTTCAGGTGCAGGCGGTCCTGCCCGGTGCCACCGCTACGCCGTTCTGGGACAACGGCGGCCTGCCGGTTAGCCAGCTTGACCCAAAAATCGTTATGAGCGCGCAGGAGATGGTTGACGCCGCACTCACAGGATTTGCCCGCGGCGAGCTGATCACTATCCCCTCTCTGCAAAACGAAAAGCTGTGGAGGGACTACGAACAGGCGCGCCAGGCGATGATCCCGCATCTTGGCAGCGACGCGCCCGCTGAACGCTATCAGCCCGTTTCTTTGCACTGACTGACCCTGACAACTTCACGACTCCACCACGTTTATCTGAAGGAATATGACCATGAAACTGACTAACAACACTGTTTTCATCACCGGCGGCACTTCTGGCATTGGCCGCGCGATGGCCGAGAAGTTTCATCAGCTGGGCAACCAGGTGATTATTTCCGGCCGCCGCGAAGCGCTGCTGAAAGAGGTTACCGCCGCCAGCCCGGGCATGGATTACGTGGTGCTGGACGTGACGAACGCCGACAGCATCAAAGCCGCCGCGCAGAGCGTCCTGACGCGCTACCCGGCGCTGAACGTGGTGATTAACAACGCCGGCATCATGCCCTTTGATAATGCCGCAGGCGAGCTGGATGACGAACAGGCGGTGACCCTGCTCAATACCAATATTCTCGGCCCGGTACGCGTCAGCGCCGCCTTTATTGAACATCTGAAACAGCAGCCGGACGCGGTGCTGATCAACAACAGTTCGGTGCTCGCCTTCCTGCCGCTGGCGACCAACGCGCTCTACTCCGCCACCAAAGCGGCCATTCACTCGTACACCCTGTCGCAGCGCTTCCTGCTGCGCGATAGCGGCGTTCAGGTGATTGAAATCTCCCCGCCGTGGGTCGATACCGACCTGATTTACAAGAGCGGCGATCCGCGCGCCATGCCGCTGGAAGACTTTATCCGTGAAACGTTCGACAAGCTGGGCACCGACACCATTGAAGCTATCGTTGACCGCGTGCTGCCGGTGCGGGATAACCCAGGCGCGAACGAGCACGCGCTGGTGAATCAGTTTAACCAGTCCGTCGCTGATAACCCGATTCCCGTCCAGTAACACCCTCAGGGGCGATAAGCCCCTGCTTTAGCCGGAGCTGAATCATGAACGCTGCTGTTTCGTCTTCCCAGCGCCGCGCCTTGCGCGCGCTGAGCATCGCCTACTTCGTGCAGGCAACCGGCGCGCTCTCGGTCGCTGGCAGCCTGCCCGCGATTTCTGCCGCCTGGCACTTAACGGATCCGCAGAGCGCGCGTCTGCTGAGTATTTTCGGCCTGACCTTTGCGCTGGCCGCACCGCTGGCGCAGGTGTTTTTTGGTCATTTTCGCCGCCGCCAGCTGGTGTTGTCGGGGATGCTGCTGTTTGGCCTGGGCGCGTTCGCCTTTGCGTTCTCGCCCGGCTACTCCGCGCTGGTGGCGTCACGGGCGCTGATGGGGATCGGGGCGGGTTTTATCGGCCCGGTGCTGGTGGCGCTCGGTTCGGAACTGGTGCATGAGCAGCAGCGCGGTCGGGCTATCGGCATGGTGCTGCTGGGCGTCTCGATGGCGAGCCTTGCCGGTATCCCGCTCGCGGCCTGGGTGGCCGCTCTGTGGGGCGCGAAAGCGCTGTTTGCCCTGGTCGGGCTGGCCAGCCTGCTGAGCGGACTGAACATCTTGCTGAGCGTGCCGAATAAGAGCGCGGGCGTGCGTATACGTCTTGCAGAGGTGGCTGGCGTGCTGGTCGAGGGCAAGTTGCTCTCTGCCTTTCTGGTGGTGTTTTTTATTACCTCAGGCGTCTACAGCTTTTATGCGTTTATCGCGCCGCTGATCCGCGATACCTATGCCGGTGGCCCTCATACCGTTTCCGCCGCGCTGGCGGTGCTGGGCGTGGCGGGCGTGCTGGGAAACCTTTACGTTACGCGCGTGGCGTCCCGGCTGCGCGCCGAACAGCTGCTGATGAGGGGCATGGCTCTGCTTATCCTCGATACCCTGCTTATCGCCCTTCTGCCTAAGCTGTCGGTCCTGCTGCTGCTGGCGCTGATCTTCTGGGCGTTCGCCACCGATCTGCTCTGGCCCAGCCAGCAGCGTCGGATCGTGGAGCTGTCGTCGGCCCGCCATCGCGGTATCGCACTGGCGCTCACCAGCGCCTTTATGTTCGGCGGCATGGGTTTCGGCTCGGCGGTCGCCTCCTGGATCTATCCCTCGGCCGGTTTTTATGGGCTGGTGGTGCTTTCCGTCGGCTTTATCCTGCTCGCGTTTCTCAGCCTGAGGATTTCAGAGCGGCTGCGAAAGCGCGCCTTTACGCCAGCCAGAGCCGCCCCTCTCTGCGAAAGCGATTAACCGTTTTAGTGCGCTTCTGTCGCCCCTTTTTCGATCGGGGCGCTGTCAGCTTCTACGCTTACACATGCAAAAGGCGACAAGCTTCCTTTCATTAAAACCAGACGGAGAGATCTATGCATAACAGGCATGTACTTTTGGTGGGCGCGAGCGGCGTAGTCGGCTTTGCCGCTCACGATGCCTTTCATCACGCTGGCTGGCGCATCACCACGCTGGGAAGATCGCCGCAGAGCCCTCACGCTTCCCCCCACCTCAGCGCAGATCTGAGCTCCGCTGAGGATCTCAGCAAACACCGCCAGGCGTTCGAATCGGTTACCCATATCTTTTATGCCGCCCTGCGCCAGGATCCTAATCCTGGTGTAGAAGCGGATATCAACGCGCTGATGTTTGAAAATCTGATTGAGGCGGTTCGTTCCGCCGGGTCGGCGTTGCAGCACATTATTTTCGTTCAGGGCGGAAAGGTTTACGGCGCGCATCTGGGCGTTTACCGCACGCCGGCGCGGGAAGAGGACAGCCGTCATTTTCCGCCTAACCTCTATTTCCGCCACGAAGACTACGCCAGGAAAGTGGGTGATGAAACGGGGATCGGCTGGACGGCGCTGCGTCCGGATATCGTTATCGGCCACTCCTTTGGCTCGCCGATGAACCTGGGCAATCTGATCGGCGTCTATGGCACGCTGTGCCGTGAAACCGGCACCGCCCTGCACTTCCCCGGCCCTGATGACGCCTGGCGCAATACGCTGGTCAACATCACCGACAGCCGCATTCTCGGTCAGAGCGCCATCTGGGCCGCCGAAAACGGGAAATATGGCGCGTTTAATATCACTAACGGCGATGTCTTTCGCTGGAGCCACGTCTGGCCGAAACTGGCCGACTGGTTCGGCGTGCCCGTCGGGGAGGCGCAGCCGATTTCGCTGAGCGAGCGACTCAGCGCGCTTAAACCGCTCTGGGCTTCGATTGCCGATAAAGCGCAGCTAAAAGAGCGGGATATCGACCGGCTGGCGCTGGGGGGCTTTGGCGATTTTATTTTTCACGTAGAGAAAGATGCCATATTCGATGTGACCAAAGCGCGTCAGGAGGGCTTCGATGCGATGATCAAACGCTCTGATGAGGTGCTGATTGAACATCTGGACGCGATGCGCAGCAGCAGGCTGATCCCTTAAGCCTGAGTAACACGGCGATGCCTTTCGGCATCGCCGTTGTGCGTTAGTCGATCAGCTTATTAAGGGAGAGCGGCAAATCGCGCACGCGCTTGCCGGTAGCATGATAGACCGCATTGCTGATGGCAGCCGCCATGCCCACGATGCCCAGTTCACCGACCGCTTTGCCCCCCATCAGGGTAGCGTGGTAGTCCGGTTCGCCGACGTCGATGGCGACGATCTCCGGCACGTCTGCATTCACGGCGATCAGGTAGTCCGCCAGATTGTTATTAATCACGCGCGCGTTGCGCGGATCAATCACGCCCCCTTCCAGCAGCGCCTGGCCCAGCCCCATCACCATGCCGCCGATCCACTGGCTGCGCGCCAGCTGGGGATTATAGAGACGGCCGCTGTCAAACGCGGAGACCAGCCGTTTAACCCGCACGGTGCCAAAATCTTCGTCTACCCGCACCTCGACGAACTGCGCGCCCCAGCTGTGCGCGGAGAACGCCTCCGGCCGCGTCATCTTCGACATGGAGTGCACCGCCTGATCGCGATCTTCTTCGCTCTCATCCGGCGAGAAGGTGCCGGAGAGCACAGAGAGCGTAAGCGAATCATTCAGCTTCACCAGTTTGTCATAGCTGACCGCGCGCTCGGGCTGGCTTTTCACGCGCACTGCGCCATCGCGTAGCACCAGCTGCTCGCGCTCAACCTGGAACAGCGGCGAACCGGGCGATTCGGTCGCCAGCGTAAAGAGTTTTTCGCGCATCGCTTCCGCGGTCTTATGCACTGCCGCGGTGAGATTGCCCGCCAGCTGCGAACCGCCCGCCACGCCAGCGCGCGGCAGATCGGTATCGCCCAGCTCGACGCGGATCTGCCTGGAGGGGATTTGCAGCACCTCGGCGGCGGTCTGCGCCAGAATGGTATAGGTGCCGGTGCCGATGTCCGCCCCGGCGCTCTGCACCACCAGGCTGCCGTCGCTGTGGAAAATCAGTTTCGCTTCGGCGGGCGAGCGGCTGACCGGATAAGTGGCGGTCGCCATTCCCCAGCCAATCAGCTCCCGTCCTTCGCGCATTGAGCGCGGCGCCATGCTGCGTTTATCCCAGCCAAACGCCTCGGCGGCGGCGGCGTAGGCCTCTTTCAAACGGCGCGTGCTCCAGGGCGCATTGAGCTGATAGTCGTGATCGGCCCAGTTGCGCAGGCGAAACGCCAGCGGATCGATCCCCAGCTCATAAGCCATCTCATCCATGGCGACTTCCAGGCCATAGGTGCTCGGGTTCTCTCCCGGCGCGCGCATCCAGCCTGGCGTGACGGTGTTGATCGCCGCGACATAATGACGCGAATAGACATTCGGCACCGCGTAGAGACGACCTGTCGCTTTGTTGGTGCCCTCTGCGAAGGTATCGATCATCGAGGTATCGCTCAGGCCGTCATGGATAATCGCCAGAATTTTGCCATCGCGCGAGGCGCCCATCTCCAGATTCTGAATGGTTGCCGGACGACCACCCAGACCGGTAAAGGTTTGCGGGCGGGTTAAAGAGACTTTGATCGGCCGCCCCAGCGCGCGCGAGGCGACGCAGGCGAGCGCGACGTGGGTATAGGGCACCGGTTTGGAGCCGAAGCCGCCTCCCACATAGGGAGAGATAATGCGCACCTGGCTGACGGCGATGCCCAGCCACTCAGCGATTTCCTTCTGGGCGCCCATCACCCACTGGCTCGGCTCCCAGACCGTCATCCGGTCATCCTGCCAGGAAGCGATGCAGGCGTGCGGCTCCATCGGCGTATTATATTCGCGCGGCGTCGCGTATCGCGCGTTGATCCTCACTTCCGCCTGCGCCATCGCCTGATGGGCATCGCCGAGATCGATATTGGTCGAGCTGTTTTCTTTGCGTTCGGCGCGCGGATCGTCCGGATAAATCAAGGCTGGTTCAGTCTCATATTCCGTTTCTACCAGGCTGGCGGCCCAGGTCGCCTGCTCAAAAGTCTCCGCTACCACCAGGCCGATATTCTGGCCGTTATGAATGATTCTATCGTCCTGGATGGGCGTATAGGTGGACTGCGCCGCACCGCCGTCGGCGATGCCGGTAGGCTTGTTGATCTTCAGGCTGTTAAGGTGGGTATAGACCGCCAGCACGCCCGGTGCCTGGCGCGCTTTTTCCGTCTCCATGCGGATAATGCGCCCGCTGGCCACGGTAGACTGGATCACCACGCCGTAGGCGACATTTTCCGGCTGGTATTCCACTGCATACTTAGCCTGACCGGTCACCTTGACTACGCCGTCGCCGCGCTCGCGCTTTTCGCCCAGCGCCTGAAAGTTTTTTTCTGCCGTATCCATTATTTATCCTCTCTGTTCGGCCAGTTAAGCCATACCGCCCGCTTTCATCAGCGCGCGGGCGATGGCGCGCGGCGCCAGCAGCTTTTTATGCTGGTTTTGCGGCAGCGCTTCGGCGTCCTGCACCACCAGCTCGGCGGCGCGACGCAGGGTCTGCTCGCTGAACGGCTGACCGCGCAGCGCGCCTTCAACGTGTCGGGCGCGCCAGGGTTTGGTGGCCACGCCGCCGACGGCGATGCGCAGGTCGCGGATGCGATCGCCATCCAGCTCAATGCCGACGGCCGCGCTGGCGGCGGCAAACTCGTAAGAGCTGCGATCGCGCACCTTCAGATAATGGGAATGGCGCAGCGCAGCGGTTAACGGCAGCTCCACCGCCACGATCATCTCATCCGTCGCCAGATCGTGCTCCAGGTGCGGCGTGTTACCCGGCAACAGGAAGAATTCATCTACGGGAATACGTCGTTCGCGCTGTGCGGCGTTGCGCACGATCACCACCGCATCAAAGGCGGTCAGCGCGACTGCCAGATCGCCGGGATAGACTGCAATACAGCTTTCGCTGGTGCCCAGAATGGCATGGTTGCCATTTACGCCGTCGCGCGCGGCGCAGCCAGAGCCGGGCTGGCGCTTATTACAGGCGGAAAAGGTATGCGGGTCGCGGAAGTAGACGCAGCGGGTACGCTGCAGCAGATTGCCGCCTATCGAGGCCATATTGCGCAGCTGTGGCGACGCCGCCTGCCAGAGACTGTCATAAATCGCGGGCGCGGATAGCTGACATTCAGGATGGTTCTCCACCTCGCTCATGCGCGCCAGCGCGCCGATGCGCAACGTATCCGCCGTAAAGGTAATTTCACGCATCTCCGCCAGCTGGTTGATATCGATCAGCGCGGCAGGCTGTTCGACATCGCACTTCATCAGGTCGATTTGGTTCGTACCGCCCGCCAGAAAGCGGCTGTTTTCGCGCTGTTTCTGGCGCAGCGCCTCATCCACGCTGCCGGTGGCAACGTAATCAAATGGATTCATGTTGCCTCCTTGCTGAGATCGGCGGCCGCCTGCTGGATCGCCTCGACAATATTGGGATAGGCGCCGCAGCGGCAGAGGTTGCCGCTCATATATTCCCGAATTTCCTCTGGCGAACCGGCGTGACCTTCGTCGATGCAGGCCACGGCGGACATGATCTGGCCTGGCGTACAGTAGCCGCACTGAAAGGCGTCGTACTCCAGAAAGCGCGCCTGTACCGGATGCAGCGTGCCGTCGGCCTGGGCCAGCCCTTCGATAGTGGTGACCGACTGGCCATTAGCCTGTGCCGCCAGCGTCAGGCAGCTCAGCACGCGTTTGCCGTTAATATGCACCGTACAGGCGCCGCACTGACCCTGATCGCACCCTTTCTTGGTGCCGGTAAGATTGATGTGCTCGCGCAGCGCGTCAAGCAAGGTAACGCGCGGATCGACCAGCAGCGTATGCGGTTGCCCGTTGATCTCCAGCTGTAAATGTAGATTTTCAGACATAGCTCGTTTCCAGTATTTAACGGGTTTTTAAAAGGGATGTTATGCACGTTATGAGGAGATGTAGTGTGGTGTGCAATCCGTTAAGTCTAGACGGCTAAGCGAGGGCGGGGTTGCCTGTTTCTGGAAATCTGTTGCCTGTTTCTCGCCGCGGGCGAGCCTGGCGCTTGAACAGAACGGGGTTGAGGCGTCCGTTACTGGCCTCTTTGTGCGTCATTCGGATAGAGGCTGTCGTCACCTTTACCCCATTCCGGGCGACAGAGGCGGAAGTCCTCTCTCGGTAAAAAGGGAACCGGCCGCGCTGGCGGGTTCCCTGGCTGGGCGTAGCAGGCGAGCCTCAGACAACCTCGGTGATAGCGTATTCGCGGGCAATGGCGCGGGTTTCTTTCCCCCAAACCGATCCTTTGGTTCTGGCCTGATGAGCGTCGAAGGTTTCCTGACTGGTGAACAACTCTTCCACTGACCAGATTAAGGGATCGTCGGTTTCCTTGACCTCAAAAGCGAGGCATCCCGCCTCCTCCTTCGTCAGCCTGATGTGCTCAGGAAGATAACGACGCACCAGCGCCGTCTCTTCCCGGTTTTTGCAGATTAAACGGCCAGTAAGCTTTATCACTGTTATCCCTTTCATTGCGTTACGTTTTAGCCGTTTTACACCAGTCTGACGCCTTATAAAAGCCTGACGGCGCTACATTTCACAGCCCGGTTCAGGGTGCGAAAATCGCGCGTACGCAGCCATCTTCTTTATGCTTAAACATCTCATAGCCGCGCGGCGCATCCTCCAGCGAGAAGCGGTGCGTCGCCATAAAGGCGGGGTTAAGCTCATTCTTCGCGACGTGCTCCAGCAGCCGATGCATATAGCGCTGTCCGTGTTGCTGCGCGGTACGGATAGTGAGGCTTTTGTTAATCATCAGCCCCAGCGGAAACTTATCCATCACGCCGTAAACGCCAAGGATAGCGATATTGCCGCCCTTCCGGCAGGCGTAGAGCGCCTGACGCAGCGCGGCACCGACGTCGGTTTCCAGATGCAGCAGCTGTTTGGTTTTATCGTAAACCTGAGTAAGGCCTTCGCCGCGCGCCTCCATGCCGACAGCGTCGATACAGCTGTCCGGGCCGCGCCCGCCGGTGAGCTCCAGCAGCGCCTCGTTGATATCGACCTGGGTGTAATCGAGCGTAATGCTGCCTGCATAGTCGCGCGCCATCGCCAGGCGTTCCGGATAGCGGTCGATGCCGATGACCTGATGCGCGCCCATCAGCCACGCGCTTTGCTGCGCCATTAAGCCAACGCCGCCGCAGCCCCACACCACTACCGTATCGCCAGGGTGGATATTGCAAAAATCAGCGCCCATATAACCGGTCGGAGCCGCATCGGAGAGAAAGAGCGCCTGCTCGTCGGTTACGCCTTCCGGCACCACAAAACAGTCGTTATCGGCAAAAGGCACGCGAACATATTCAGCGTGCGAGCCTGCATAGCCGCCGAACGCGTGGCTGTAGGCATAAATGCCGCCGGTAGGGTGTCCCAGCACCGTTTCGCCTTTCTCCCACTGCGGATTGGTGTTGTCGCAGCAGGATGGCAGCTGGTGCTGACAGTACCAGCAGGAGCCGCACGAGATAAACGAGGGAACCACGACGCGATCGCCGCGACGGATCTGTTTTACCGCGCTGCCGACCTCCACCACTTCGCCCATAAATTCATGGCCGAGAATATCCCCTTCGCGCATGCTCGGGATCAGCCCGTCGATTACGTGCAAATCAGAGCCGCAGGTGGTGGTTAAAATAACGCGAATAATCGCATCGTGAGGATTAAGCAGGCCCGGATCGGCCACCGTTTCAACGCTGAGATCGTTTACGCCGTTCCAGCAGAGTGCGCGCATCTATTTCTCCTTATCCTGACGTTCGGCATGTCGGCCAGCGGGCTGACCATCAAGCGTGGGGATCTCGCCGGTTTCGGCCAGACTTTTAAATCGGTGCAGCGCCTTGCTGGCGATCTCTTTGGGCAGCAGGTCAAAGAATGTCGTGACCTTTTTACCCAGCGCGCCGCCCGGCGGCGTAAAACGCAGCGTCAGCGATAGCTCGGTTCCCCACTCACCCGGCGCCGGGCGCAGCAGCAGTTCGCCTTCGTTAGGGATATCTGCCCCTTCCAGAGACTGCCAGGCGATGATCTCTCCCGGTTGCGCCTCAACAATGCGGCTCTCCCAGGAGTAATGTTTGCCGAGCGGGCCATCGACCTGCCACAACGCATCGCTTTTGTTAACGGGCGTAACGGTCGCAAAATGGCTCATAATGCGGGGCAAGGTGTCAGGCTCCAGCCAGAGGGCAAAAAGGTCAGTAGCGGGACGCCCGACGGTTATCCAGCGGCGTAGCGTAAGCACGTCGGCAACAGCATCAGGTTTTGATTTTTTGGCCAAAGGATCCTCCTGTAAGGCGCAAACAGCCATTAACATAGTTTGAGTTAAGTCCAGAGGATCGGATATTGCGAGCGAAACCGCAGGCGGGAGGGGGAATTCTGGCGCGCAGAAAAAAGCCGGGAATGCTCCCGGCCGGGTTTATTGCTGGCTGTCCTGCCAGTGTCGTTCGCAGTGTTCGCGCGCTTCGGCGGGCAGATCGCGCAGTTCCGGCAGGCTGTCGCCAGAACCGTAGTCCATCGCCACCGCGACCTCTTTTTGCTCATCACGCGCGGCGAAACTGAGCTTCTCGTCCAGCTTGCGCCACTCCCCATCCTCTTGCCGGTAGATCAGCGCATAGACAGGCGTCTTTTCATCGTCGCCGTAAATCTCATATTTCTGTGCCCCTTCACCTTCAGAACCAAACTGCAGAGTGTCAATCAATACGGAATCGGCCATGTTTTTCTCCTCGGTCACCAGAAAATAAGCATAGCCTATTGCCCGGAGCAGATACGTACTGGCAGAAAAGAGGGTCAGCGTTTTGGCTGGCGCAGCATCCTTGTCGGGTCTCTGCCTCAGTTAAATAGAGCAATCCCGGAAGCGCTGGCATTTATCTCAGGGATGCGTTTAAAAGAAATGAACATGGTATTTTTACAACGGATGTTAACGAATATTTATAAGCGAATGCGTAACGGGGACAAATAATAAAAATGACCATACGAAAACCTTACTAAAAATTTATCTCATTTAACATTGATCATTATTCTGGAATAACAATATAATGGTCACATATATGATCTTTTCGACCACTTTGTTAAATTAATAAGTAACAGTAAATTTTTATTTTAACATTAACACGTAACAGGAGTTTTTAAGGAAACAGCTAATTATCACTTACCTTGAAATATCTCTCGCCAGTTCTGACAGTTAGAACGATTTGGGATGCTTATAAGCTAAAGGAAGACCCCCAAACGGAAGGGAAACGCAAAAGCTTTCCTCCCGGTGATGGAACCAACATAAACCAATGCATTTACCTGAACGATTGCGATATGAATCTTATCGGAACAGGACACTGTGCATTATAAAATTTATCTCAGTAAAGGATGTCTGAATATGAAAATTGTCATGTTGAATAAAACTGCTGCCGGTCTGTTTTTATTAACAGCATGCAATGCGGCTTTCGCCAGCACCACAACAGCCGATGTCGGTGGCGGCACTATCACCTTTTACGGTTCAGTAACCGATGCAACCTGTAATGTTACGACGAACAGCGGAAGCGACTTTTCCGTTGATCTGAATCCCGTGACGACAAGCGATCTGGGAACAACCGCTGGAGTTATCAGCACCAATACCAAACAGTTTACGTTGAACATCGACGGCTGTTCTGGCTTTGACAGCACCAGCACGGCTGCGCAAACGCTTATGATTACCTTCTCAGGCGGAAATGTCTCTGACGATAACACCTACCTGAAAAACGGCTCGGGTACGGCCAGCGGCGTGGGGATTGGCATTACCAAAGATGGCAGCACGCTGGTAGCGTTGAACACGGCGTTAGATACCGGTATGGCGACGACCTCTTCTGACGGCACCACTTATGATACAGCGCCTGCGTCAGGCACGCTGAGTTACTACGCCAATTACTATAACTACGGCGGCTCATCCGTCGCTGCGGGGTCTGTCGTCACCACAGCGACCTACACCTTTACCTATGAGTAATTAAGAAGGATCAGGACGATTAGCGATGGCAAGGATGTCATATTTTAAGGACAGAAAATGAAGACCCTTTCCTGTGGATTATTACTGCTTACTCTCTCCGCTCATGCAAGCGCCAGCGTGGTGATGAATAATACACGCGTAATTTTTCCGAGCGACAAAGAAAGCGTTAATGTCCAGCTTATTAATAAGTCAGCGGAAGGCCATCTTGTTCAGTCATGGGTGGATAATGGAAATCCCAACGAGAAACCTGAAAATCTCAGATTACCCCTGGCTGTGGTTCCCGCTGTTGTTAAAATTGGGGCTGGCGATGGTCAAATTCTGACGGTTGTTAAAAGTAACCTTGCGGCCGCGCTGCCCGCCGACCGTGAGACCCTGTTCTGGCTTAACTTTATTGATATCCCTCCGCAGCCAAAAGATAAACGCGGGAACTTTATCCAGTTTGCTGTCAGGAATCGGGTAAAGGTTTTTTACCGCCCGGCGGCTCTTAACGTCCGTCAAATCGACGTGCAAAATCATCTACAAATAAAACGAGAGGGCAATAACGCCTGCGTTAATAACAGCTCGCCTTATTTTATTACTGCGGCCGGATTGAGTAACATTCAAAAAGGAAGCCAAAAAGATAACTTACTTAAAAAAACGCTGCTCATTAAACCATTCAGTTGCGCACCATTGGATAATTCCATTGCTTACGTTAGTAAGAAACAGACCTGGTTGACTTACTTAGATGACTTCGGGACACTCAGAACTGTCAGCATTCCTGTAATATGAAAAGAAGAACGGATTGTTATAAAGTTACCTTACTATTTCTTGGCACGCTGTATTCAGCAATCGTTTATGCGGACGACGAGTTTAACCCTGGATTTCTGGTTGGCAGCGCCGTTAATACACGCATATCAGAGGCAAAGAATACAATTTCCCCCGGGGTCTATAAGGTTGATGTCTATGTGAATAAAGAGTGGAAAGGTAACTATCAGCTAAAGGTCGCAGAGGGCAATGATCTCTTTATCCAAAAAGCGGACTTCTTTAAGTTTGACATCAAAACCGAGGCAACGTCAGAAACCTCGCCCTCAACTAATGCGCAGGGTTGGGTTTTATTAACTCTCTTTCTTAAGGAGAGTGAGTTCAAGTTCCGTCAAAACACATTCCAGCTTGATATTACCGTGCCTCAGGCAAGGATTATCGTGCACGACAAAAACTGGATGCCCCCTGAACAGTGGGATAAGGGCATTACAGGTTTGTTCACCAACTATAACCTTATTTACACTGACGGGAACTATAAAAACAGCAGCGATCAGTCCTCGCTTTATGTGACGTTGAACAGCGGTTTTAATATTTCAGACTGGCACTTACGTGATAAATCCTATTATTATCACAACAAAAGCAATTCCAGCTGGATCACGCGCGCCCGCTATCTGGAAAAATCGTTTCCCGCGATAAATTCTACGGCAAAAGCAGGCGAGGACTATACCAGCTCGGCCTGGTTTGACAGCTTCAAGTTCCGGGGCGTGGCTCTTATAAAAGATCTCTCTATGCTGCCCGACAGCTATCGTCTCTATATGCCTGTCGTCAGAGGCGTTGCGGAAAGCAATGCAATAGTTAAGGTGATCCAGAACGACAAGATCGTTTTTCAACAGAGCGTTCCTGCCGGCCCCTTCGAGTTCGCCGACCTGATGCCGACAGGCTCGCGCTCGGATCTGAGCCTGGTGATTGAATACGCTAATGGCAAAAAGACAACAGCGATAATCCCCTATTCCGCGTCAGGCAATCTCTTGAGAAGCGGCAGCTCCGACTGGGCCTTATACGCAGGTAAATTCAAGAGCGATTACTATTTTAAAAATAACAATTTTGTTCAGGCGGAATATTCACGGGGGTTAAACAACTCTCTGACGATAGTCGCAGGCTCCATCACAGGCGAAAATTATCAGTCTGGCCTGGCAGGCGCAGGGCTGTTGATTCCTTATCTAGGAACGTTAACCACAAGCTACCAATACGCCCGTGCTAAGGCTTCTGGCGCACACGCGCGTGGAGGCAAGGCCAGAATTTCGCTGAACAAATATTTCCCGACAAGAACCTCAATCACTGTCTCAGCGACCCATAATGAAAAAAATTACCTCACGCTAAGCCAGTCAGATTCTGCAGCGCAGTATGTCTCTGCGCAAACTGGCTACCGTGTGCAAGAACAAAACAGCTTCAGCGCGGCGATCGACCAACGCCTTCCTGAGGGGTATGGTTCGCTTAATGCGAGTATTTACGCTACAGGCTACTGGAATACCAGTAAAACATCTCGCCAGTTTAGCCTGGGCTGGAGCAACAGCTATAACCAGATATCCTGGACAGTCAATGCGGGTAGACGTATTTATACCGACTCTTCGCTTCTGGAACAGGAGAAACGAACCGCCGTTTATCACGATGAGAGCTACGGCAGCATTAGCGTCAGCATTCCCTGGAGCATCTTTAACCACAACGGGACGATAACCGCGGCGTCAAACGTTCAGGGAAGCCAGCATTCGTCCTCTGTCGGCTGGAATGAGACGGTTTCTGAACGATTGCGATATAACCTGCTGGCCAGTAGCAAGAGCAGCGATCGCGCGTCGTCCAGTGGCTACGTTTCCTATACCTCCCCCTGGTCGACCCTGACTGGCAACCTGGCTCAGAGCAGAAACTCAACGCAGTATGGTTTCAGCGCCTCAGGCAGCCTTCTGTTATCACAGCATGGTCTGCTGGCCTCTCCGCAAACGGGCAACCATTTCGTCATTATTGACGCGCCGGGGATCGCGGATGCGAAAGTGAATGGCAATGCCAGTATCGTAACGAATAGCGCGGGTAAGGCGCTGTTGCCCTACGCTACGCCGTGGCGCAAAAACACGCTCTATCTGAATGCGGATTCTGCCAGCGATATTGAGGGGAATATTAAAAAAGTTGCCCCGTGGAAAGGCAGTATTTCTTACGTTAAGTACATTACCGACACGCGAAAAACCTTCTCTTTACGCGCCACTAATAGTAATGGCGTACCGCTGACGTTCGGCGCCTCTCTTTATGACAAACAGGGTAATGAACTGGGCTATGTCGCTCAGGGCGGCCTTATTCATATCAAAGCGGACACATTGCCCGATTCAATACGCGTTCAGACAGATAAGACGCACGCCTGCCTCATAGAGGAGGTTGTGCTGACTGGGGAAAACATATGCAAAAATTTATAAATCGTTTGCTGTTAATCCTGCTTTTTGCAGCAGGTATCAGCGCGGTGTCTGTGACGCCTGCTTTAGCTGTTAATATCCTGGGGTACTGTGATGCCCAAAATACCTCCTCGGGTAAGAGCACCGTGGCGCTTTCAACGATTAGCGATATCGATCTCGCAACGATGTTGTCGCTGACTAATAGCTATTCGCTGACAATCAGCTCTAACTTTAGCGGTTATCAGTTACTCTGTTCCATGACCGGTGAGACGCTTTACTATCGAAACGGTATTGATGGGGGCTATACCGTTAAGTTTACCAGCGGCGATGTGGATACTTACATCAAGTTTACTGCCTCTCTCTCCGACACCAGTAAGTCTTTCAGCGGCTTGCTCGGTTATGCTTATTCATCTTCAGAATTTGATACTGATATAACCTTAACGGCGGAACTCGTAACAGGCACTGATTACGATGTAGCCAGCACCAGCGGCAGCGCTGAGATCCCACTACTGTACCTTGTAACCTCAACCGGTAATTCAACTTATACTACCGCCAGCGCGCTGCGAAGTCTGGTCTCCACCCAGTCAGCAGCGGCGGCGGCATCATATAGCAATCTAAAAGGATTCGCCTCGGTTAATATTTCATTCTCGCCGGTCAGCACCACCTGCGTTATTGAAAACCAGGAATTCTCACTGCCTTCAACCACGCTATATACTATTCAGTCCGGCGAGACTTCCGATACACAATTTACTATTCCTGTTACCTGTAGCGGCAGCCTAAACAGTCTGGCGACAAAGACCTTCAATCTGAGAGCCTACAGTGGCGATATCGTTGACACCACGCGCTATATTATCAGGAACGCGTCATCAACCTCTTCGGGGATCGGCTTTCAGCTGTTTAATGATACGGCCGATCCGCTGGTATTCAGTTCCAGTTATGACTCAAGCTCAACGTCGCTTGCTTCAATGACACAAGGTTCAGATTTGATCACCTCGCTTACCTCATTGAATATCGGTGCGCGCTATAAAATTTACGATAGTTCTTCCGCAACGCCCGGAACGGTTGTAGGCACCATAACGATTTATATGGAATATGACTAACTCGCCTGGTTAAGGCTCTCCCAGGCGAGACGGCAAAAAGATTTTTATAATTCAGGTTCCTTATCTCTTCGTTCGGCACTTATCATTCCCCCTAAGGCTCGCCTTCAGCGCGACAATGTGCGCGCCCTGCCGTTTTTATGCGACTCACGCGATGCGACTGCCTGTACGATGACATCAGGCAACGAACATAACGCAAACAGAGGTAACGGATGATGTCCCAGAAGAAAGCAACGCTTATCGGTCTGATGGCCATTGTGCTGTGGAGCGCGATTGTCGGACTGATAAAAAGCGTTAGCGAAGGGTTCGGCCCGGTCGGTGGCGCGGCGCTAATCTATAGCTGTAGCGCGTTGTTGCTGCTCTTTACCCTTGGCTTTCCCGATCTACGCACCTTTCCGCGGCGTTATCTGATCGCTGGTAGCATTTTATTTGTCTGTTACGAACTTTGCCTGTCGCTGTCGCTCGGCTTTACCCACAGCGGTCGTCAGGCGATTGAAGTCGGCATGGTGAATTATCTCTGGCCGAGCATGACTATCGTGCTGACGGTTATCGTCAACCGGCAAAAAACCCGTCTCTTTATCGTTCCCGGCGTTCTTCTTGCTGTCGCGGGCATAGGTCGCGTCCTCGGCGGCGAGAACGCCTTTTCGCTGAGCGAGATTGGCAATAATGTTATGGAGAATCCGCTCAGCTACGGGCTGGCATTTAGCGGCGCGGTGATCTGGGCGATCTACTGCGTGGCGACGAAAAAAATCGCCAACGGCAGTAACGGCATCACGCTGTTTTTTATATTAACCGCGCTGGCGCTGTGGGTGAAATTTCTGCTGTCGCCACAGCCCGCTTTTATTTTCTCGCCGCTGTCGTTGAGCGCACTTGCGCTGGCCGCCATTGCGATGAGCTTCGGCTACGCCGCCTGGAACACCGGCATTCTGCACGGAAACGTTAATCTGCTGGCCGCTGCTTCCTACTTTATTCCGGTTATTTCCTCTTTACTGGCCGCGGTTATCCTTAACTCGCACCTGGCGTTATCGTTCTGGCAGGGTACGGCAATGGTCAGCCTGGGTTCACTGATCTGCTGGTGGTCTACCCGAACCGCCAGCAGTAAAAAAGCCGCGCGGGAGACGTCATAACGACTCGTGTTAATAAAGCCATGCAGCGGCGAATAACGTGTAAAGCGGTGTGGCGGAGTCAATCCGCCATATCTCTGGCGAACAAATTAACAACAATAAGAAAACAGGCCCGAATATTTCAATAAGAAATACGCGTATTAATTTACACCCGTTCCCATAATGGATTGGTTGTGTAGAGGATGGTCCCAATAAGCCTGGTTAGTTTCAGGATGAAATGATACTCTTTTTTATGTTACTCACGGTTAATAATGAAGTGTAGCCAGCATGTATTTTTCATCCAAAAAATCAATCGCAATTATCTTTGCCTGGGGTCTGGCAGGGTTGTTTTTTATCGTTTTTCTCATCTGTAAAATTCACGCCAAAATTATCCTGCAGACGGCTGCCTGTTTCTGTCACAAAACCTCTGGGCACTATCTCGAATGGTTAACGCATTTGCCCAAACTCGTTTACAGGATACTATTCGAGAAATGTGAGCATAGTTCCGCGCAACGCCACTGATACAGAAAGGATTTAATGAAAAATAAAGCGAAACAATGAATGCCATTTAATCAAAAACAACCATACCAGGAACCCGGCAGAAGAATAGAGAATCACAAACAGAATAATGCCTGTACGTTTATTAGAGAATCGCATTAGCATCCTTTCTAACTTCATCATAAGACTTTCACAAAATGGCAGATTAGCCGGTGCCTCATTTGACATAACATGCTGTGAGTAATTTTTATTATCAGGCAGGAAGCATAAATACCGCTTCAACACGCTATGTGATTCAGCCTTTTATTACTGCCCGCACGTTTTATTATGATCCATGTCAATTCTATCCTGTTCTCGCTTACGCTCTGTTATTCTGTCTCACAATCCCCTACTGTTTAATCCAGGTTTACTCTCCGGGGAATAAACTGGAGTCTGTGATGTATGCACATCATAAAGCATGAAACATACGATTATATGTAACCTTCCTTGCTTGCGCCCATTGCCTGGGCGCTTTTTTATTTCAGTACTCTTTATCGCGTGGTAGATATCAGGAACTGCTGACCATCTTAAGCGCCTGCGCTTTACGCGCCTTCATTCTCCAGACGATCCATAACAACCCAAACCATAACGGCATGGCGCAAAGCGCGGCCAGCGTGTCCGGGTCGAATACCATAATCACCACCGAGAAGGCGAAAAACAACAGGCTAATCCAGCTCATCACCACGCCTGCCGGCATTTTAAACTGTGACTGTTCATGCAGTTCCGGGCGGTGCTTACGATACGCCAGGTAAGCCACCAGAATCATGCCCCAGCTGTAGATCACCAGAATCGCTGCAAGCGTGGATACAATGGTAAACAGCGTCATGACATTGGGTACCAGAAACAGCAGCAGCGTTCCGCTCAGCATGCAGAAGCAGGAAAAAAGCAGGCTGCGCACGGGAATACGCGTACTTCTGGAGAGTATGCGAAATTGCCAGTGCGCATGTTTTTCTACCGACAGACCGTAGAGCATACGGGTACTGGAGTAGACGCCGCTGTTAGCGGACGACATCGCAGAGGTGAGCGCCACAAAGTTGATAATCGCGGCGGCGGCAGGCAAACCAGCTTTATCGAACAGGGTGACAAAAGGGCTGACGTCCGGAGAAATCGCTGCCCAGGAGGTGACGGCGATAATAACGACCATCGACAGCATATAAAAAATGATAATACGCAGCGGAATGGCGTTAATCGCTTTCGGCAGAATTTTCTCCGGGTCGCGCGTTTCGGCGGTCATGGTGCCGAGCAGCTCAATGCCGGTATAGGAAAAGATAGCGATCTGAAAGCCAGCCAGAAAGCCTGTCACGCCGTGGGGCAAAAATACCGCTGAGTCCGTCAAATGCTGCAGCGAAGCCTGAACGCCGTCCGGCGAGGTCCAGCCGGTAGCGACCATCCAGATGCCGGTAAAGATCAGCGCGACAATAGTGATCACCTTAATTAGCGCAAACCAGAACTCCGCCTCGCCGAACATCTTTACCGACAGCAGGTTGAACATGCAGAGAATACCCAGGGTGACGAGCGCCGGTATCCAGGCGGACATTTCAGGAAACCAGTACTGCATATAACCGCCGCAAACCACTACGTCGGCGATACAGGTTACGACCCAGCTCAGCCAGTAAGACCACCCCAGATAAAAACTGGCTTTGGGCCCCAGGTAATCCGCGACGAAATCGGCGAAGGAGCGATAGTCGAGTCTGGATAACAGTACCTCCCCCATCGCGCGCATCACCATATACATAAAAAACCCCACCAGCGCATAGATGATGAGGATCGAGGTGCCCGCGACGGCGATATTTTTTCCGGCACCCATAAACAGCCCGGTGCCGATAGCGCCGCCCAGCGCGATCATCTGAATATGGCGCTCGCTCAGCCCGCGCTCCAGCTGCGACGAAGAGGAAGATTTTGCTGACGGCGCGTGCGGTTCTTTTACGGTCATAGCAATTCCTTCTGTGTTAAGGAGAGGTCACGGCGGCAACCTTTTGCGAGGCAACGGCTCAGCGAATCCGCGGCTGTCGCCCCTCTTTTCTCAGCGCTGAAAGTCATAGATGCTCCCCAGCGACAGGATCTGCGTCAGCTCATCCAGCGCCTGGCGGACTTCGCGCAGCAGCTGCGGATCGGCCAGATCGCTGCTGTGCAGCCGATCGCGATAATGTTTTTCTACCCAGCGAGTCAGCTGTTGATAGCGTGCGTCATTCATCAGGCTGCCGCTGTTGACGGCGGCGCGTTCAGCCTCGTTCAACACCACGCGCAGGCGAAGGCAGGCGGGCCCGCCGCCGTTGCGCATACTTTCACGCAGGTCGAACAGCTGCACCTCGTCAATCGGCGAGCCGGGACGCTCCGTCAGAAGGTTAAGATAGCGCCAGACATTTTCGCGCTGGCGGCACTCTTCCGGCACGACAATCAACATTTTCCCGTCAGGCTTGCTCAGCAGCTGACTGTTAAACAGGTAAGAGGCGACCGCATCCTCCAGCGAAACCTGTTCCTCCGGCACTTCGACACTCTCAAAAGGTAAACCCAGCGCGGCGCTCTTCTCCCGTAGCTGGCTGAGGAGACGATCCTGATCGAGAAAAGCGCGCTGATGGTGAAACAGTACATGCCGGTTGCTTACCGCGATGACGTCGTTGTGAAACACGCCGCTGTCTATCGCCGCAGGGTTCTGCTGAGCGAAAAGGGTATAGTCAGGATTAAGCTGATGCAGGCGCGCGACCGCTTCGCTCGCTTCCAGCGTCTGACGCGCTGGGTAACGCTGCGGCGCCACACCGCCGCCGAACGCGCGACGTCCGTAAACAAACAGCTGAATACCCTGACTACCGTAATCGCCGCAGAAGCGATTATGATTGGCCGCGCCTTCGTCGCCGAAATCGCTCTGCTGCGGCAGCGCGTCGTGATGACAGAAGTGAGCCTCATTATTAAAGGTGGCGCGCAGGATCGCCGAGGTCACCGGCGCCTCGAGAGAGCGATGCAGCTTATTGTTGAGATTCGCCACGGTGAAATGCACCCGACCATCGGCGCTGTCCGCTGAAGGGGACACCGTGGCCGCATTGGCGGTCCACATTGACGACGCGGAGCTCAGCGCAGAAAGAAGATGCGGTGAGGCCGCCGCCGCACGCGCCAGCAGCTGCGTATCGCTGCCGGTAAACCCCAGCGCGCGCAGCGCGTCGACGTCAGGACGCGGCTGCGGCGGCAGAATGCCCTGCACAAAGCCGCGATCCGCCAGCGCTTTCATTTTCGCCAGCCCCTGCAGCGCGGCCTTACGCGGATTCGACAGGCCGTCGCGGTTGTGCAGCGACGCCTCGTTCCCGACCGACAGCCCTGCATAGTGGTGCGTCGGGCCAACCAGCCCGTCAAAATTTGCTTCAAAACCAGACATAAAAACCTCTGTATCAGAAAGGAAGGCCCGGAGAAGACGTGGCGGGCAAGGTCAGGGATTCGCTATCTTCAGGCGAACAGGTGCTCAGTCGCAGGCCGTTGCCCTGGCGCCACTCTCTGGCAATAAAGTGTGCTGCATGGCTCATAACGCATTCTCTTCGGGATTAAGGGAAACCAGGCGCAGCCTGTCAGCGTCGTCGATCTGCATCGCGCGGCGCTGGGCCTCGTTCAGGCAAAGAGAGCGGCCGTCGGCGGCGGGCTGCACCAGTACCGCACAGAAGTGCGCTAAATCATCTCGGGCGACAATACAGGGCGCATTGCCTTCAGCCAGCGTTTCACCAGCACGGCCGGCAGTGACTACGCGGCTGTCGCGGATGGCGCGAATAGCATCGGTTTCGGCCTCCATTACCGGGCCGGCGTCAAAAATATCGACCGAGCCGCGCCAGCTGAATCCCTCTTTTTCCAGGATCGCTCTGGCGGGCGCGGTGCGCGGATGCACCTCACCGATAACCCGCTGTGCGGCGGCGGGCAGCAGCGAGATGTAAACCGGCCAGGAGGGCATCAGCTCGGCGATAAAGGTTTTCATGCCGGTGCCGGTCAGGCGATCCGCTTCCGCAAAAGGAATTTCAAAAAAGTGATGACCCAGCGCGTCCCAGAAGGGTGATCTCCCCTCCTCATCCACTACGCCGCGCATCTCCGCAAAAAGGTGGGATGAGAAGAGGTGGCGATGCGCGGCGATAAACAGCAAACGCGCTTTAGAGAGCAGCAGACCGTTACGGTTAACCTGATAATCAGGATCGAGAAACAGCGTACAGAGCTCACTGTGGCCGGTATGGTCATAGCTGAGGTGCAGCAACTCCTGGTTTTTATAGACGCCAATTTCGCGTGAGGCGCGTACGCTACGCTGAATGCGAAAGTTATAAAAAGGCTCATTCAGCCCTACGGCGACTTCAATCGCGCTAACGCCGACCACGCGGCCTGCCAGCGGATCCTCCAGTACAAACAGAAACCCCTGTTGAGCGCGCGGCAGGCGTCCCGCAAAGGTTTCGATACTGTTATGGATACGCGCTCTGAGTCGCGGCTCGTCGTGCGGCAAGGATGTCATGCCGACCCCGGCGCGCGCCGCGAGCCGCAGGATATCAGGCAAATCAGATTCTTTTACCGGTCGAAACAGCACAGGCGTTCTCCTCTGTTAACCGACGAAACGGGCAATAGCGCGTTCAAGCCGCACAAACGCCGTTTCCAGATCGCTGAAGGGAATATTTAAGGCCGGGGTGAGGCGCAACACGTCCGGTCCGGCGATCAGGGCGATGACGCCCTCTTCCGCCGCCAGGTTGGTCAGCGTTTTGGCTTTACCGCTGTAAGGCGTCGCCAGTTCAGCACCGATCAGCAATCCTGCGCCGCGAATATCGCTAAAGACGCCATACTGCGTGTTCAGCGCCGCGAGTCGCTCCACGATCCAACCGTGGCGCGCTTTTACGCCCTGCAGCAGCGCGCTGTCCAGCTGCGCCAGCACACTGTTGGCGACCGTCGCGGCCAGCGGGTTGCCGCCGAAGGTCGTGCCGTGCGTGCCGGGCTGAAATACCTGCGCCCAGGCATCGCGCGTCAGCATCGCGCCGACAGGGAAGCCGCCGCCCAGCCCTTTCGCGCTGGTTAAGATATCGGGTTCAACGCCATACTGCTGACAGGCGTAAAGCGAACCGGTTCGTCCGGCCCCGGTCTGCACCTCATCAAAGATCAGCGTGGCGTGGTAGCGATCGCAGAGCTGACGCAACCCCTGCAAAAAGGCCGCATCCGCCGGGCGCACGCCGCCCTCGCCGATAATCGGCTCGACGATAATGGCGCAGGTGCGTTCAGAAATATGATCGCTGACGGCCTGGAGATCGTTATAAGGCAGATGGGTAATGTCGCCGGGCAGCGGCGCATAGTCCGCCGAATATTTTGGCTGTCCGCCAACCGTGACGGTAAACAGGGTGCGGCCATGAAAGGCATTTTTGAAGGCGATAATCTCGCTTTTTTCCTTTCCGTAGCGTTCGAGAGCATATTTGCGCGCCAGCTTAAGCGCCGCCTCGTTGGCTTCCGCACCGGAGTTACAGAAAAAGACTTTATCGGCGAAGGTGGACTCAACCAGCGTTTTCGCCAGCTGCAGTACCGGTTCGTTGGTGTAGCCATTGCCGATGTGCCAGAGCCTGTCGATCTGCGCTTTGAGCGCCTCGGCAAGGTGAGGATTGGCATGTCCCAGCGCGTTGACCGCAATACCACCGGCCAGATCGATATATTCCTTGTCCTGCTGATCCCAGACGCGGGAACCACTCGCTTTTACCGGAATAAAAGGCGCGGGCGAAAAACAAGGCACCATATATTTATCGAAATCTTCACGATTAAGACGTGCTGACATGTCATTTCTCCTGAAATGAAAAGAAGAATAGCGTGACGATCCAGCCGCGCTTTCGCCTGTAATTTAACGGCGCGGGCAAGCCGCGAATTAAATAAATTATCGCGTTATGTTTATCGCGTGAAATATAAATCAGGCTAGCGCTTCGGGTCGATAATGATTAAATATATCCATTCCTTCTGTTTAAGTGAGTTTCATACTGGTCGTGGCCTGTAACAAAGTCAACACATCCTGGATTCATTTTATTCACTTTTTGAACCCTCTCAAAGATCTGAAAAAATTGATAAAAACCGTCATTATGCAGATCAGGTGCATATAAAATGCATAAATATTCACTACATGCAGGTCAAAAAAGATGATTAATTATTCATATATCGTGACCGGGAAACGGTCCGCCTTTTTAGCTTTGGCTCTCTCGCCGATAGACATGCTGCAAATAAATGTTAGGTTTACTGCCGTTAAGAACATCTGATCCTGTTTTATTCCCCTGCACATATAGCGACCCTACGTCGATAAGGTTTTTTATGGAAAAGTTATCTTACGCGTCAGAAAGTAGCACCTCTGCCTGGACCACCTATTTACGCCAAATAGATCGCGTGGCGCCCTATTTAGGCGAACTGGCGCGCTGGACGGATACATTGCGTCACCCTAAACGCGCGCTGATTGTCGATATTCCGTTGCAAATGGATGACGGGACGATTCGTCATTTCGAAGGTTATCGCGTTCAGCACAACCTTTCGCGGGGCCCCGGCAAAGGCGGCATTCGTTACCATCCCGACGTGGACCTCAATGAAGTTATGGCGCTTTCTGCGTGGATGACTATCAAGTGCGCTGCGGTCAACCTGCCCTATGGCGGCGCTAAAGGCGGCATCCGCGTAGATCCTTTCTCGCTTTCAGAAGGCGAGCTGGAGCGTTTGACGCGTCGTTATACCAGCGAAATCGGCATCGTTATCGGACCGCAAAAAGATATTCCCGCGCCGGATGTCGGCACTAACGGCAAGGTTATGGCCTGGATTATGGATACCTACTCCATGAACCAGGGCACCACGGTCACTGGCGTCGTTACGGGTAAGCCGGTCCATCTTGGCGGCTCGCTTGGCCGCGAAAAAGCGACAGGCCGCGGCGTCTTTATCACCGGCAGAGAGGTGGCACAGCGCGCAGGTATTACGATTGAAGGCAGCCGCGTCGCCGTTCAGGGCTTCGGCAACGTCGGCAGCGAAGCCGCTCGACTCTTTGCTGAAGCGGGCGCGCGCGTCGTGGCTATTCAGGATCACAGCGCGACGCTCTATAACGAGCGCGGCATCGACCTGACGGCGCTCAGCGACTGGCAGGCGCAGCACCGCAAAATTGCGGGCTTTACCGGCGCACAGGAGATCGACAGCGAGGCGTTCTGGAATGTGCAGATGGATATTCTGATCCCTGCCGCGCTCGAAGGGCAGATTACCCTACAGCGCGCGAAGTCGCTTAACTGCCGGCTGGTGCTCGAAGGCGCTAACGGCCCGACCTTTCCTGAAGCGGACGATATGCTGGCAGAGAGAGGCATTCTCGTTGTGCCCGACGTGGTGTGTAACGCCGGCGGCGTGACGGTGAGTTATTTTGAATGGGTGCAGGATATGGCCAGCTTCTTCTGGAGCGAAGAGGAGATCAACCAGCGCATGGACAAGATTATGACTGAGGCGATGGTCAGCGTCTGGGATAAAGCTAAAGAGAAAAGCTGCTCTTTACGCACCGCGGCTTATATTGTCGCCTGCGAGCGCATTCTGATGGCGCGCCAGGATCGCGGCATTTATCCGGGTTAAAATCTGTCGCCTGCTGAGGTGATAGCCCTTTTGCGCTATGGCGCCAAAGCGCATCCGCTTCCGGCAGGCGGTCCTCTGCCTGCCTGGTCCGCTCGCGTAGCTTCAGAATACCTGACAGCCAACGCAGGCTGAGAGTAAGGGCAGCCGCCTGGACCGCTCTGCCGGAATACCTTACCGGTTTTCACTGGCGGAACGTCAGGTCGCACGTATCAAAATATTTAATTATGCCGGCGCGTCAGAGCTGTCCCTCAGTTTTCTGTCTGTCAATGTTAATGCTGCCTGTGAAGCGCTTTTTATCGCTCGATATCGTCTTTTAATAAAATATTTATGAAACAGGATGGCCCACTCAGTCGTTCTGCCTGCGACCGGCTATACATTTATTGCCGTTCCCGTCACTATTTATATCAACTATAAATAAACCAGCCTTAAATTATTCTATAACCCTGGCGATGCAGGTTAAGCAGTTGCTAATGTAGTGTTCACATTTCACGATTAAGACGATCTGGTTTTATTTTTACTCAGCCTTAATAACCTGTTAAATCTCAAGCCTAAAGGCTTTATTTGCAAAAACAAATTTGCAAAAATGTTAATTTCATAGAACCTTACTGTTTGAAAACGCGTTAATGCTCTGCTTTTTCAGTAACGATGTCAGGAAGAATGATAATTATAAAGGCCTGACAAACAAAGGCTTTGCGCGTATCCTTCCCGGAAAAGGAATAGTATTCAAGGTCATCGGGAAAATATCTGGCGTGAAGCTACAGTTAAGGCTTAATATCGGCATTTTGCAATGCGCTCCAGAGCAGCGGAACATAAACAGAAAACATCGAACCCCATGAGATTTTCTGGATTAATTCTACTAACAGAGCATTTTACGGATGAATTTAGAGACGAATAATGAATAAAAATTATTACCTGAGTGAGTTAAGACGCTGCCCCTCAAAAGATATACTCGATATCGTTACCAGCTATATGCGCAAAAATGTTCCTGCTCAGGATATCAGCTCTTTTGAAGGTGGCTACGATCACCGTAAGGCAGAGCTTATAATGAATGAGATTTTTAATGATGTTCCGAGCGAAATATGGAGGCTGGTGAATTAGTCAGGAACGCTGGCCAGGAACATTAGCGTCCATTTCAGCGTTTACCTCAATGATAAAAGAGCATCACTTCGCCCTGCGTGATGCTCTTTGCTGTCAGAAGGGTTAAGACCCGCCAGCTACGCCGCTGTCGTCTGTTTTGAACACGCCGCCAAAACTACTACCATTCAACGGTAATTTTGCCGAAGTGCCCACCATCGCGCTGCAGAGTAAACGCATCGGCGAGAGAAGCGAGTTCAGTGAACTTGTTGCTAATGACCGGGCGTAGCCCTGTCTGGTTTAGGGCGCGGATAAAATCCTCTTGCTGTCGACGGTTGCCAACGATCAGCCCCTGGATCTTTGCCTGTTTGGCCATTAGCAGCGATGTCGGGATGTTCCCTTCTCGCCCGGTCAGCACGCCGATCAGAGCGATATGCCCGCCAACCCTGACGGCGTCAATGGACTGCGCCAGCGTCCCGGGCCCGCCAACCTCAATAACCACATCAGCCCCCTCTCCACCGGTGAGCTCCTGCACTGCTTTACCCCAGTCGGGATGGGTGCGGTAGTTGATGGTCTCATCTGCGCCCAGCGTGCGCGCCTGCGCCAGCTTCTCATCGGAAGAAGAGGTGATAATGACGCGCGCACCCATAGCTTTAGCAATCTGCAACGCGGTGATCGACACGCCGCCAGTACCGAGCGCCAGCACCGTATCGCCTGCCTTGAGGCGGGCATCGCCTGCCAGCGCGCGCCAGGCCGTCAGTCCAGAGGTGGTGATGGTCGCCGCTTCTGCATGGCTCCAGCCAGCCGGGGCCAGGGTGAAACTGCTGGCGGGGCGCACAACATATTCGGCCGCAAATCCGTCAGCGCCATCGCCTGGCGTTTGCATGAAATCCGCGACCTGATTAAAAGGAAGCCCATCCGCCCACTGAGGGAAAAAACATGAAACGACTGCATCGCCCACCTTGAAGCCGGTTACACCCTCACCCACTTCCTCCACGACGCCTGCGCCGTCCGCCATCATAATGCGCTGTGGCGCGGTCGGTATTGCACCTTCCGCGACCAGCAGGTCGTGATAGTTGAGCGATGTTGCATGTATCGCCACGCGGATTTCGCCATAACCGGGTTTGCCAGGGTCGGCCAGCGTCATCAGCTTAAGATTAGCCAGTCCGCCTGGAGCGGTTAAGGTCATAGCCTGCATAATTCACCTCTTGAAAACGCTGTCTGGAAGATTCACAGCATAGTTTTTGCTGTACCTTATTAAGCAGCATAGTGGATCAGAACGGGGTTTACCGGCGTGTAACCTAAAAGGAGCTTCACTGGCGCATAGTGACGGGGGAATCGTGTATCGGGATAGAGGCGCATTACCTGTCACAGGCAGCGATAGCCATATAGGTTTATGGGCGCTCGCGTCTCAACAGGAGGCAGATCACTCATTTTTGTTCTGGATGATCGCGGTGAAAGAGCGCCCATTCTTCTATGCGCTCACCTGAAGGAAGGGTGCAATATTCAGTAGTTCCGGCATCTGTCCGAATCTGTGACAGCCTTCCGCCTGAATGGACACACCAGCTGGCAGCGGGATTGCGCATAGTTAACTGTGTTTTTTCAGGAGAACGGGAAGCACATGCGGTGAGCTGTACGCCTGACAAAACCACAGTAGCCAGCATTATAAGAGTACGATTTTTCATTTTCAGTCCTTCTTAACTAAAACAGCCTGTTTACCACAGCCATTTAATTTTCTCGCGCGTGACATTAAGTCAGGCAGGCACCCTGTCAAATTTATGTGTTACAAGGTTAACTCTTAAACAGATTACCATAGAGAACAAAACGATTTATCAACAAACAGCAAATTAAGATATAGCCATATTTTCCCGGCAGCAGAGAAAAATCGCAACAGCAATACAGCTCTTTTAACTGGCATAAGGCACTATACATCATGCACAGCGCAGGAAATTTTAAGAAAAGTTTATAAAGACACGTCGATAGTGTAATTACTATATATATACAAAATCAGGACAATTAAAAGACCAATAATCATTCCTGTGACAACTTTAAGTGGGATAGTAAGAAGGGTGTTATTACGTTGCATTTCATTTTTCATAAGCGCCTCTTAAAAAAATAAAACAGACCTTTGCGTTCAATTTAATTAATGACCGTTTATTCCTTTCATGACTGTTGATGACAAGGGATAATATACTTCTCCCTCCTGAAGTTTTCTTTCCCGCCAATCACGCCTTTATATAAATCAAGCAGAGACAAATCGCTAAGAAAAGAATAAAAATCACAGTCACCTTTAAGATCAAACTTACGCATTACATTGTACTTGTGCGCATAGATTGTCTTAACAGACAGCCCCAGAGATTTAGCGGTCTGATTAACCGAGCATCCACTTTTCAAAAAGCTCATTACCTGCAGCTGTATCAGTGATATTCGGGCATAATTACATCTCATGCAGTCCGTTGGTGCAAATGCGTTCGTTTTCTGATCTCTGGCGATCAGCCAGGCTTTAGTTATCTTATCTCTGATACTCCTGACCGCATCGCTTCTGGATAGGAGGGTTAAGGATTGATAACATACCGGGAGCTGATCTGAAATAATGTTTTCAATATGATTAACGAACACCAGAAGTATGCTGCCCGGCTTGCGAAAACGATAGGCTGGCTGGCACATAAACAGACGCCACTGTGAGACACTGACTAATATAATGTCAGCCTTGCGCAAATTTTCGCTATCGAATCCTGATAAGAACGCTACACTTCCACCTAATAAGAGCGCTTCTTCAATAATTTTGGAGATGCCGAGTCTGAAATAATAATTTTCGTCCGTGCAAATGACCTTAATATCCATACTCTTTTCCTTTTAGCATCAGGCATCCCAAAATTTTCGGACACAAATGCAAAACTAGACAAACTTACCGTTAACCAGCACCAGCTCTCCCTTGTCTTTCAGATCCTTTAACACCCGGCAAATCGAACTTTTGGAAAGATGCGAGCTGTTTTCAAGCAGATAGAGCGCAGAAAATCGTTTTTTCAAATGCGGTGGCAGTTTCCCCCAGCGTTCAATCAGAGAAACCACCTCATCGTGGGAATTACTTTTTGGTAACTGTAGATAGTCCATTAAGTCAGAGTATTGACCTGATAAAATTGACATGGCGTCGTTGAAAAGGTTCTTTTCAAAGACCAGTCGCCAGAAGGTTTCGTAGTCGACGAAGCTTACTTTTCCATAATCAATCCTCTCCAGATAAACGGGTGGTTCATCCAGTGCAGGCGTGACGCCGACCACAAAAGGCGCAGAAAGAATATTAAGTACTTTGTTTTCACTTTTCAGTTTTAACAAAAAATCGCCGTCAAGAATGAACAGAACCCGACGTACATTATCCTTAGTTAAATGATAACGGCGTTTGCCTCGCGAAATCTCATCTGGTTCTGCGATTTGCGTATAGCCTGCTAACGCGTCGATGATTCGCTCATGATTTTCAGTCACTCTGTGCATATCGATTAACTCAATCTATCTGACGCCACGTAGCCATGCTTCGTGCGCAGTGATTAACATAAAATAGAAAAAAACTTTGTTATAACTTGTGCATTTTCCCCGAAGTATTGTGCCTGTTTTGCGTCATCTCCTGTTTTTTCGTCTCAAATGTATTCATTTAGCTGTTTTGGTATAATAAGAGCCCGGTCATAAAATTCAATCCCCAAAACCAGCCGAAAGAAAGCATTAAAAACCTTACTAAGACAAAACAGCCATACATTAAACCAGATGTATGGATTTTTTATAGGCCATAGTGCCTGTAAAAAGAGACAGCTGCTTGTGCTATAACTTTTTTCTGAAAAAATTGACTATCCGTTATCATTTGATGAGTCGATGTTATTTATATGCACTATCCAATAACCAACTAAACATTTCGGCAAAGAAACAAGCACACATGCAATGTCTCTAATCATTATGGAACGAATGTTAATTACTGACAGCGAAACAGGCGTTCTGAATGAGATACATGTCCGGGAGAGGAAAACGCCTCATTAAAAATAACCAAGCAAAAATTAAAAAAAAGCAGACACACTTTTTATCCCTGCGATTATTCACACGTTAGCCAGACACCAAACGAAAAGATTCAGGTGATAAATCTAAAACCAGTTTGACACCGCAAGTCAACAAAATATTACCAACTCTTTAAAGAGGCTGCTATCCCCCCTTTTAGTGATAGCACTTAAAACCTGTTCTTATTCCTGACGCCAAATTAGCCTTTGCTAAAAAGCATTTTGCTTTTTGGCAGAACTGCCATGTTAAATGTTCGAATAATAACCAGCAATTGCGCCTGGAAAAATTTAACAAGTCACCCTGTATTACAATGCAAGTTAATGGATTGTAAATGGCCAGGTGCTTACAAAAAGTGAAGGCTGAATTTACTTTGCCTGATAATGGTAAAAATGAGCTTTAAAAGGAAATACCACTCTGACAAAGCTTTACCGGGGCTGGCATTAAATATTTTTAGTCTCATTTGGGAACGCTTATCCGTCTGGTTTTCTTTAAAAAGAGTAAGCTACTACCCAGAGGGGACACAATTTTACCAAGCCCGAAAATATACTCACAGGCAACTATTCTATACATTCCGCGCAAACTGATTATTATACTAAAGGGGTGGGTCCACTAAGCAACCGTTATTCCTTTGTCCTTTCTTCAGGCAGGTGGAATAGCTATGTTTGAGCGCAATTACGAGAAAAAGTAAAAATTTGTCATGCGTTAACAGCGAGCAGTACGCCATTACCTGTTTTACTTAGCTTCAGTTTAACGCGCCTTTAATAAGGTCAAATTCGAAATTTTCTCGTTTATCAGAAAACACCGGTTTCTTTACGTTACGTTGACAGAACGCCCTGGCAAAGGTAACCATTTTTATTTTACAGCAGACAGCACTGTTGTTACTGTTATGAGCCCTTATTTTTACCCTGACCACTGTTCATGAACATATAGTTAACGCATAAAATACAAATGGCATGTTATTGCAGCCTTATCGAATGTAATAGCAGTGAACAGCTATTTTTATTCAACATATTACCCTTTGCTGGATAAACGAACTGGCAATAGATCTAAAAGGTGCTTCGCCTGAATGTTGAGCTGGAGTCACTTCAGCAGAGAATGGTCCTGGCGGCTTTCTCAGACAAAAGCATTATGCAGGGTTATGAGAATGCTTCAGCTTTATGCGTTGCTACAGGCGCTGCAGGTTCAGACTGCTCCCGCGATCTGTTCAGGTACAACCAATGCGGTAGTCAGCTGACAGCATTAGCAGGGCCTTAAGGAGCCCATCTATTCACTGACTAAAGGATTTTTAAGACGGTATGCCTCAGAAAAAAAGAGCAGTTCAGATTGGTGTATCTGATGAAAGCCCGTTTATTATCTCTTCAATCCAGTCGATACTGGCAGTCGAATTTTTGTGTCAGGAAATGTGCACTTATCCGGTGGATGCAGAGACTTTGCTGATGCGCCTTAAGGAGCATACGCCAGATATATTAATTATCGATTTCCGCATCAGTTTTGAGCGCAATGACTTTAATGGCATAAGAAAAATTGAAAAGATCCATAATCAGTTACCCGAACTGAAGATTATTGTGTTCACTGCCCAGACAAACCCGGCTATTTTACAAAAAGCATTACAAGTGCCAGTAAATGCTATTGTCAGCAAACGAGATGATTGTCATGAGCTGGTTCAGGCCCTTCACTGGATCTTGTCGAGAAAAGACGGCACCTATTATTCTGAGCAGATGAAGCATCTGATGAGCGATCATCTTACTGGTTCTGTTAAAACTCTGCTGTCACCATCAGAGCTGTAAGTTATTCGGCTTTTTGCCATCGGTTATAGCCTGATGGACATTGCTAAGGTCCGTCAGCGTAGCGTAAGCACTGTGGCGACACAGAAATATAATGCGATGCGTAAACTTCAGCTGCATTCCAATACTGAGTTAATAAAGTATGTCTTTGCTCAGGAATTAATATAATCGGCGCTTTTTAGCTGTGTAAACCGAAAAAGCCATCAGGCCTGACAGTTGCTTCCTGGCATAACTCATGCGTCAGGCTATCCCTTTGATATCCGTGAACAGGTGGGCTGGCGTAAGAGCTACCTGTCTCTGCTACCGCGCAGTTACAACCTGAACCTTAATTAGCTGATTTCTGCTGCTCAGGCTTGCTTAGCTGTTCACGCTTAGCAGACGGTCAGACTCATGCTTCCAGACAACAAATGGAAAACGCCAGGGCGGCTAGTGTACGACTCAGAACTCCCCTGGGTTGTGGCATCATTGCGTTAAGAGAGATCGAAGCCTGCTGATTGTTTTAGCGTTGTGTGGATACCGTGGCGTATCTGTTCAGTGCCCAGACGGGCAGCAGAGCGAGCGATCCCCTGGTTGTCAGGCGTGTTGTAAAAAACGCTCTTCAGGAGGGCGTCAAAAGGATCGTGGTCGTCATCGCGCCTCCGGAGCGCTCTGATGAATCAACTTATCCACTGAATAGATCCCAACAATACGATCCTTATATGATCCCTATTAGATCCTAAAGAGATCCCCGATCGTCGCAGGCCTTGTCAGCTCTGGCCTGAAAGGGTGATCGCATAAGCTGTAATAAGCAGAATATAAGCTGTAACAAGCAAAGCATAAGCTATAAGGCGTAAAGCATAAGCTGTAATCTGCAAACAAGATAAGCTATAGTGAGTTCAGTCACGGTTTTCTCTGTTCAACTGTGGATAATTTTTACCTTTGATTTCATGATGCTAAACGCAGCCCTGTTTGTTATGTTCGGATCATCCATTTTTGATCCACAGGCTCAGCGGATCTGAAGAAGCTATACAGAGCTGCTCGCTTTTTGTGATTTTACTACTTTTTAGTATAAAAATTATCGAGTTACATCGTTAACGATTAGGATCCGGAGCCTGTTTTGGATAACGAAAGCATAGATCTTGACGCTCTTTTTCAGGAGCTGGACAAATCCACTGGCGAGCTGGTTACGCTGACGCCCAATGCCAATAATACGGTGCAGCCGGTTGCGCTTATGAGGCTCGGTGTTTTTGTTCCTACCCTTAAGTCGCTAAAAAATAGCAAAAAAAATACCATGTCAGTGACGGATGCGACTGAAGAGCTGTCCCGGCTTTCGCTGGCCAAAGCGGAAGGCTTTGATAAAGTCGAAATTGTCGGCCCCCGGCTGGACATGGATAACGATTTCAAAACCTGGGTAGGCATAATCCATTCGTTCGCGAAGCATAAAGTTATCGGCGATAAGGTACAGCTTCCGTTTGTTGAGTTTGCCAAGCTCTGTGGGATACCTTCAAATCGCTCCTCTAAGAAGCTCAGAGAGCGTATAAGCCCTTCTCTGAAGCGTATTGCGGGTACGGTCATCTCGTTCACGGCAAACACCAAAGAGCACTCTAAAGAGTACGTAACCCACCTTGTGCAGTCTGCTTACTACGACACTGCGAAAGATATCGTGATTTTGCAGGCCGATCCTCGTCTGTTTGAGTTGTATCAGTTTGATCGTAAAGTCCTTTTACAGCTCAAAGCCATTAACGTACTGAAACGGCGCGAGTCAGCGCAGGCAATTTATACCTTTATCGAAAGCCTGCCCAAAAACCCTGCTCCTATATCGCTGGCGCGGTTGCGCGCACGGCTCAACCTGAAGTCCCCTGTATTCTCTCAAAATCAGACCGTACGCCGCGCTATGGAGCAGTTAAAGGAGATTGGCTATCTGGACTACACCGAGGTCCAGAGAGGCCGTGCGGTCTTCTTTAATGTGCATTACCGGCGTCCTAAGCTTAAAGCGCCTAAAAACGAGAGTGAAGAAACTATCCCGACAACATCCCCTGCCCCGGCAACGCCCGATCCTGAACTGGCGAAAAAGCTCGAGGTTCTGGAGAAACTGGGCATTACGATGGACGATCTAGAAAAACTATTTAAAACCAAATAGTTGCATCGGCTGGTAAATGCAGGCAGGCGCCGTCATGCCCATTTTACAAGGCATTTTACTCACTACAGCTTATATAGCTTCTGGTGAGTAAAAGCGTCCTCGACCGCTCCACTACTGGCGCCTTTCAGGGGCTGCCGTTTCTTTCTGTGTTACCTGAAAATGCGAAATATACCGCTAAATCAAAAAGATGATTCGTCTCAACAAGAGCGTTCTTCTGGCACGAATCTTCTGTATATAAGCTGTAGTGAGTAAGTTACTCACTACAGCTTATATCCTTTCTTACACGCATCCTCTGCCAGCATCAGGGTAGACAGCCTGTTTACTCTGTTGTCGACTGCCAGCGCCTGCTACAACACCTCTTTCATGGCCTGCCATTATCTCTGGACGAACCTGAATCATCGCCTCGCGAGCTTGCATCCTGCCTACACTGCGAGTTACCTGCTCCTTTTACTCACTACAGCTTATACAGATCCAGAAAAGCAGTTCGAACTCACTACAGCTTATATCATAAGCTGTAGTGAGTAATATAAGCTGTAGTGAGTGAGTTACTCATTACAGCTTATATTACTCCCCTGCTTTCTCTCTCGTAAAAAACAGACTGCAGCTTTTGCCTGAGCGCACAGGTTAACAATCGTCTTCACCTCTTAAAGAACAGCTTCGGAGTCGCGCAGGCATGCGTCGTTAAACACATCCTGAGAAGCTAGCCGAGACAATTTACTTACTACAGTGCAGGTTCAGTCGATGCGCGGCGCACAGGACCTGTTGCCCTGCATATGCACGCCTGACGTTAAAGACATTCAGGACAATACAAACGAGATATAGTGAAGATACGCATTGTGAACGGTTAACTGTTCCCGTGTGCCGGAAATGCATTCTATGTTAACTGACTGAGATAACTGCATTAATTGCATGTCCCTATTTTACGCAAACAGTTTCAAGAAGAAGCAGAGAGCAGGAAAGAGCAATAAGATACAACGTCACGTTGGTGTCTTAATGTCGTCGCAGAGCCCCAGGCGCATTACTGCACCTTTTTGCACGTTAAACGACGGGAATTTCAGGTTGAAATTTTTAGCCTATATTTTTATTAAACAGTAAGTTATAAGGTTATTTTGGTGGGTATTTGGCAGGGTTTTTGCGGCTCAGGAAGCATAAAATCAAGGCCTGTGCGGAGCAGTGCTCACGGCTTCAGGCCTTTATCTTTTATGATTTAATTTTTACTGTCGGCCTGCATTTTTTCCAGGATAGCTTTTACTGCCGCATCCAGCTCAGCCTGATAGTGCGCAGGAATGCGCGAAAACTCATAGGTGACCAGACGCTTGTCCGCATCTGTTTTCTTACGAGCAAACTGCTTTTTATCCGCGAACTCAGCCATCTTCTCCGTCACGACTCTTTTATCAGCCTTAGTGCTTTTTGCACTACTGTTTACCGAGCGGATAAAGCCAATAATTTTGTTTTTAGACGACGGGTCATGCGGATCCAGCGTTGCATCCCCTTCGATGCGCTCACGTACCGCTTCAACCAGGTCGCTCAGACTGCCATGTCGGGCTTCAACTTTTTCCGCGATATCAAGCAGCGTCTGGTAATCATTGATAGAGAGATCGCCCACGGATGGGAAGAGTGCAATCATCTCGTCAGGTACAGAGGCCGCCTGAAATGCACGACTGATTTTCGCCGCGGAAAGCCCTTCTGCCCTGGCGATCTCAGACTGATTCATGTTCTCCGGGTACATCAGCATAAGACGTTTGCCAAGTTCGCGTAGGGTGTGCTCTTTTGCGGTCTGAATGTCGATAGCCAGCTGGCGCGCATCAGCCAGCGAGAGGTCATCTTTAGTGACAAGCACTTCGAAAGGCGTGCCGTTGTAAAGACAGGCAGCGCGTCGGCGAGAGCCATCCAGCACTTCAATGCGTCCATCCACTTCGCGACCAATAGCCGGAAAGAACTGCTGCAGTTTAATCGTCCGGGAAATATCGCTGACCGACTCCGGCGTAAGGAAAGCCTGGTCGCGGCCATTCACCGCGGCATCGACATAGGTCTGCGCTTCAATATCATCATGCAGAATTTTAGTAAGGGCAAAGCGCGCTTCAGCACCGGACTTAAGGATGAAAACGCGCGTGCTTTCCGTTTCGCTCAGCATGCGGGAAAAACTCGAGTTACCCAGCGTACGGCCCATTTTTTTCATTTCTTTCATGACTGTGAACTCCTGACAAATTCAATCCGTTTAAAAACCGCCTGGGTAAAACGCTCCGCCTCGCGCTTGGCATTTTTGAGCGCTTCTGCGCTGCCTGGATAAGACTGAGGATCAGCGCTGACGATAGTGTCGAATGTCTCCCCGCAGCGCTCGAAGCCATCGAGCCGTGGTAATGCAGCATCAAGAATGTAAGAGGTAAATACGTCACGTGCTAAGCCGTGCGTCATCTCGTGATCGCGTTTGGACGTCATTTTCGACATAAACCCGATATTGCCTTTGATACGCGGATTGATGCCCTCTTCTTCCAGCTGTTCGAGCATTTCTGGCAGGCGGGTCAGATATTTGAGCGTGGAATGAAAATCAACCTGAGCGGGCGGCGTCGGCGTGAGCAGCAGATCGCTTGCGGCGATGGCGTTGAGCATGAACGCATCAAGATGCGGTCCTGTATCAATAAAGATGAAATCATAGTCATCACCGACGCGGTCGATGATGTTACGACGTAACACTTCCGAAGGCAGTACGCCTGGCAGATGTTCGCGAACCAGATCGTTCCACTGGCTGGCAACAAAGCCGTCGTCAATGGATGCCGGAATGATATCCACGCCTGGGATAATCGTGGGCTGAATAATATCTTTATGAAGTTGTTCTGCATCCAGATCGTTAAGCATCGCCTGCGCGGCGGTTTCCATAATCGAGCCGATGCTGTTTGCATGGTTCAGAAACATGGTGCTTGAGGCCTGGGGATCAAGGTCGATAACCAGGTTGCGCAGATCGTACTGCAGCAGATCGGGATGGACGCGCAGGCCGTGCGCCAGAGTAACGGTGCTGACCGTTTTGGATACGCCGCCCTTGAGATTGACCACAAAAATAACAAATGGCCCCTCACCTTTATGTATATCGCGATACTTGGGCACTTTACGATGGGCATAGATGTCGACGACATCCTGAACGGTCAGCGCGTAATGTTTGGTATTGCCCGCATCCTTTTTGCCGAACACGTGCCCTTTTGATTCCATTTCTTCAATCGCCTGTTCTACCGCTCGGCGGCTTAGTCTGGGCAGATTAGCAACTGAATTGCGGGTGAAGGTCTGGTAATACTGATCGAGGCCAAATTCGTGACGCTTGTCGATAATGTCATCACTCATGCTGCGTAACATGGCGTTTGCCCTGCGCGCCGTTTCGTCTACCCCACCGTAATTACTTTTCATCACTCCGCTCCGTTGGCAATATTTCAGGACAGTGTACAGATCATCCTGCTATGTGCAACATTTTTATGATTTCAGCAAAAAATTGTACAAAGCAAAATATTTTGTTCATTCAGTGCGTTGCGCGCACTCTTTTATACTCTGGCGAAGGCGTCTTCCTTTTAGCTATTTATCACTTTAAGCCCCCTGCCTCCTCGCTATTTTGCTGTTGAAAAGGTACAGAGTACCCATACCTTTTTCATATTTAAGTCTTTGATATATATGCTAATTTTAAATTTATTTCAGATTGAAATTCCCAGGGGCTTCATGGGCCTGACTATCTTTAACAGGCAGCTGAAAGAGACATGGCTTTATCCCTCGTACATGTGAATGGCTGTAATCGATATCAGCAGTTAGCGTTCTGCTGTAGTGAAAAGAGAAGTAGATGGGCTTAACCGGGGTCAGTATATTGCTAACAGCGCCAGGCTTTCCCTGTTGGGTGTCGCTCTTTAAAGCTAAGGCCGGCTCGCCTGAAAAGCCAGAATGCAGAATTACGCTGTGGTGCACCTGTTGCTGATGCTGATGGTTGATTTGTGTTTTATCAGAAACAAAGCGCGGACTACCCTGCCCGCATAGCCATCAATAAGATCGTGCCGTTCTATATCACCTTGGTGCGCGCTGGCTAAATATCACCTCATTAGGCAGCGGACCGGGCAGCGACTGCATACCGGCAGTTGCAAACCGGTATACAGTAAAGGCCCTGCTTTGTTGCGCGCCTGGCGGGCCAACAAGCGCACCGTCTGAGGAGCGTCGGCACCAGCATCAGCCAGCCTCTGACAACGCTGGTATAAAGAAACGATCACGGCGAGACGGTCAGGGGATAATGCGGGCTTCCCTGAACCGGGCAAATAAACTGAGAAACATCTCGTCCGTCGCGCGATAGTGCGTAAAGCCTGCCCGGCGTAATTTGCTTCCATCGCCAAACATGTCGTAATCCCAGCCAAAAACGAAGTCTGCAAACTGACCATTGTTAAGCTGCAAAATATCCCTTTCCTGTAACTGATGGCGTTCTGCCAGATCGCGCCACGTTGTACGGTAGTCTATGAATAACTGCTGGAATGAAAGCCTGACCGGCGGCGCGCACTCCAGTCCAAACCAGTGGGCAATAACTGGCCAGAGTTCACTCCAGCGCCAGATATCACCGTTATTGACGTTGTAGGCCTGATTTCTTGCTTCAGGTGCCGTTGCCGCCCATAGCGTTGCTTCAGCCAGTAAAGCCGCATCCGTATGATCAACGATGCTGTGCCAGTTTTGTTGCGACCCAGGAAAACGAAAGGGTAATCCCTCGGTCTTGCATAGCGAGGCATACAGCGCAAGGCTCAGCGCCAGGTTCATTACATTGCCTGGGACTGCACTGCCCACGACGCCAGGCCGCAGCGCATTCCAGTGCCAGGCTTTACCCTGCTGTGCGTCGTTTAGCCAGCGAAGCTGCGCGGCGTTAAATTCCGCTCCCGGTACGCCGGGGTCGTTCTCCCGCGCTGGCGTTTTAAACGGCCCGAGATGCGCGCCATACACTTTATAGCCCTGCATCAGACTAACGGTTTTTAATGGCGCGATACGTTCCATATTGCTTACCAGATTGCGCAGCATGGTGACATTCGGCTCAACCATTTCTGTCCAGTTCGCTGCGTTAAGCCAGGCGCTGTAGAAAATATGTGTCACCTGACTGAGTGGTTTCAGCGCCTGTGCGCTCTGCTTTGCATTGAGCAGATCGACATTCACTGTCGTGACATTATCTGTAGAAGCTGAACTCTGACGTGACAGCCCGACAACCTGCCATTCGTGATGCAATAGGGTGTTAATCAACTGACTTCCGACAATGCCGCTGGCGCCTGCCACCAGCGCTACGTTGAGCTTACCTGTCTGTTTCATGTTTATTCTCCAGAGAAAGGAACAGGCTCAGTGTGATATATATAATTTTCGCCATATATCCCCCTGGGCTGATGTCACTTATAAGAAAAACCACGAAATGAAAAACAAGCTCAACGCGATTTCTACCTTTCTGCGGGTTGCAGAAGCGGGTTCGTTTTCCGAAGCGGCGCGTCAGACCGGCATGAAGCAGTCTGCCGTCAGCCAGCAGATTGCAGCGCTTGAGGAGGAGCTCGGCGTGGTGTTATTGCACCGTACCACGCGCGCTATGGCACTTACTGAACAGGGCGAACGCTACCGCCGCCAGATACAGCCGCTGCTGGATACGATGCAGGAGATGGAAAGCCAGCTGCGCCCCACTCAGCAGCAATGGCAGGGCCGCGTGCATATACAGCTGCCGAGCGGGCTGGGACAGATTTTCCTGCCGCATCTGCTGGCGCTACAAAAGGACAATGCCGGGCTGCATATGACGCTGTCGCTTGATGACCGTGTGTCAGACCTGGTAAGCGAAGGTATTGATGTTGCGCTACGGCTCAGCGGCGAGCCGCCGGATTTGCTAGCGACGCGTATGCTGGCGCGCATTAAAACTCCCCTCTTTGCTGCGCCCGGTTTTGCGCCGGTTAATTCGCCAGAAGATCTGGCCGTGCTGCCGTACATCCGGTTCAGCGGCATCGCGCACGCTGCACCGCTTCGGCTGATATCAGAAAATGAAACGGTTGAGCTGACAGCCAATGCCGTTTTCCGGGCGAACAGTAGCGAAGGACTACTACAGGCGATACAGGCTGGTATCGGCATCGGCGGTATGCAATTGCCGCTTGTCACTCAGGCACTGCACACCGGTACGCTGGTTCAGGTGCTTCCAGCCTGGCGTCTGCCCGATCGTTTTTTGTATGCGGTATTTCCTGACGCGCGTTTTATTCCCCTGAGAGTAAGGCGCATCGTAGAAATGATTGAGTCTCTTTTGAAAACGCTGCCTGGGATGAGCTAAGCGCTGCAGCGTTGCGTTGTAAAACCTCTTTAAGCTTTGTCGCGCCTCACGCTTTTATGCTTCCGGTGGTCCACGTTTTACCTGTTAAGGATGTAATAATCTTTCTGGCAGATGATTTGATCAACGCCGGGAGAAGAGGTTCAGCGCTTATAAAGCATGAGAGGTTCAGGGCGAGCTGGACTGGCGTGCAAAAACGAAAAGGGCGCTTTTGCTTTCTGTACTCCTGGGTTTGAAAAGAAGTTTTGTTTGTCAAAATAGCGCTGTTCGACAAAACAATGTGCGTATCACTGATGATGTTGAGGTAAACATGAAATTCCCTGGTATTCCGGAAAATGAAGAAGAGCGACTGAAGTCGGTCTATATGATCGACCTGCTCGATACCAGGGATGATGAACGCTTTGAAAGGCTAACGCGCATCGGACAAAAACTGTTTCAGGTACCGATAGCGGCGATTAACCTTCTTGACCGCGATCGTCAGTGGACGCTGGCCTGCCAGGGACTCAGCGGGCGTGAAATGAAACGTGACATCTCTTTTTGTGGCCATGCGATTCTGCAAAAAGAACCGCTTATCATAAGCGATGCGCGCCTTGATGAACGCTTCCACGACAACCCGCTGGTAACGGGCGAGCCGTTTATTCGGTTCTATGCCGGTTATCCGGTTCACTTGCCTGACGGTTCGGTAGCAGGGACATTATGCCTGGTTAACAGCGAGCCTCGCGTTTTCACCGAACAGGATATCGCTTCGCTGAAAGATTTAGCCTTCATCGTGGAAGATGAGTTTCAGATCATTAATATGGCCATGACCGACAGCCTGACTGATATTCCTAACCGACGCGGTTTCTACCACAGCGGTGAAAAGCGATTCAGCGAGTTTCAGCAAAGCGACAAGGCACTAAGCATTCTCTATTTTGACCTTGATAAGTTCAAACCTATTAACGATATGTGGGGACATGCTGAGGGCGATGAGGTGCTGAAAGTTTTTTCTGCTCAGCTGCGAAAACTGCTGGGGCCAAAAGATATTGTTGGACGGCTTGGAGGCGATGAATTTGCCGTATTACTTGCCAGCGGCAACGAGCCTGCGACGTTCCTGAACAGGCTGCGCGAAAGCCTTAATGCTTTTAATCAGCATACCAGCAAGCCTTACAATATTAACTACTCCTACGGGGTTATCAGCGCCAGCCCCGGCAAATATGCCTCGCTGAATGAGATGATCAAAGAGAGCGACAGCGTAATGTATTCCGAAAAGCGCAGAAAAAAACTGGGCTAGCTTTTTAAGGTTGCCGGTTCGCAGACAAAGAGGCCAGCGACATCTTTTCTGCCGTCTTAACTAACAGACAGGAATCGCTCTGCTCCAGATAAGCGATCCCTGTCCTGCCACCAGAAAAAGGGGATGTGGCTATCCCGCTATCGATTGCCGTATTCTATCAGCCAGCAAGCAGCCAGCAAGCATGACGGCGAACTCCTGGTATGAGCGCAGCGGACGTCCGAGTAAAGTAACCAGACGCTCGCGGTCACCCTCCAGGGGAATCATGCCTTCGCTGACAAAACGCTCGGCCATCAGTCGCATCTCATACGCCATCCATGTCGGCATGAAGCCCGCCATATTCGCTTCAAACGCGTCAGGATTGTCGCCGCCGTAGACGACTGACCGACCCAGCACGTCAGCCCATACTGCGGCAGCCTGTGTGCCGGTCAGCGTGTCGGGTCCGACAAGGTTAATCGTCTCAAGCGGTAATTTTCCAGCGGCCTGCTCACGCCGTATCAGCTCGATAGCGGCGACCTCAGCGATATCGCGCGCGTCTACCATAGCAAGCCCCACATTACCGATGGGCATAGGGTAAATGCCATGATCCACTATGACCTCCCTGATCATGATTTCATTATCGATAAAATAGGTAGGGCGCAAAATGGTGGCGCTAAAGTCCATCGCCTTAAGCATCCGTTCCGCCCCGGATTTAACAGCGAAGTGAGGGACATTCACAGCACTTTCAGCGTCAAAAACCGAGAGGTAGACGACCCGTTCAATGCCGCACTCCCGGGCGATGTTCAGGGTGATGATCGCCTGCGTGAATTCATCGGCTGACACGGCGTTTAGCAGAAAGAGGGTGCTGATGCCAGAGAACGCGGCGCGCAGCGAACCGATATCGAGCAAATCTCCCTGAATAACGTTTACGCCCGCTGGAAAGCCAGCGTGGGCAGGATCGCGGGTCAGAACGCGGAAATCGGCGTCGCGGCTGATAAGCTGATCGACGACATGGCGGCCGACGCGGCCGGTGGCTCCGGTAACAAGGATGGTCATGATGTTTACTCCGTGGTGAGTGGGTTGGTGTAAACAAACCTTACTCCGTCCCATTTTGTTCGAATAGCCGCTATTATCGTGACAGATCGTTCCACAAATGAGACAGGCTATGGACCTCAACGCTTTAAAAGATTTTCACTTGATTGCGACATCGGGGGGAATTGGCGCAGCCAGCCGCGCCAGTGGAAGGCCGAAGGCTACACTGTCGCGTCGGCTGGCTGAGCTGGAAGAGGCATTAGGTGTGCGCCTGATTGAACGAGGCAGTCGCAGGCTTGAAATCACCGAAGCGGGGCAGCTGCTACTGTCCCGCACCATCGGTCCGGTCAGTGAAATTGACGAAGCGGTTACGCTGGTACAGGAAGGTTCCGCTAAGCCCAGGGGACATCTTCGTATTGCGGCCCCCGTACTGTTTTCACAGGTTGCCCTGGGGCGGCTTGCGGCCAGATTTTGTGCGATCTATCCAGAAGTGCGGATCGAAGTGGTCTCCGAAGACAGACTCAGCGATCTGGTTGATGAGCATTTTGACATTGCCGTGCGCGTTAACCCGAACAAGGAGAGCACGCTGGTTGGCAGGTGTTTCGCCAGAGACAGATTGATTCTGGCGGCTTCGCCCACGTTCGATATGCCGAAGGCCGACAGCGGGGCGCCCGTTCCTGTTGCGGCAGTCGTTATGCCGTCTTATCAGGATGGAGAGACCTGGACTTTGCATAATGGCCAGATTTGCTTTTCGCCGCAGCCGGTAATGCAGCTTTCTTCGCTGCTGACCGTTCGCGACGCCGTTACAGCGGGCGCCGGCGCGGCGATATTGCCGCAATCCATTATCAGTAGTCAGCTGGAGAGCGGGGAGCTTGTGTCATGGGGGGAAGTCGGCAACCCCACGGAACTCTGGATTCTGCATACCTCTCGCCGTCTGCAGAGCCCTAAGGTAAAGGCCTTTGTCGATTTCATCTGCAAACAATTTCCTGGAGGATGGTTTATTACCTGATATCGCACCTGGATGTATCACAGGTTCAGGTGACAGACCTTTTTAAATTGATCCCGAAGAGGAGATGGCGATGCGGGGCAGGGGAGTCGCTTATGCGTCATTGCGGTAGCGTTATCAAGCGGTATTAATCGCGGTACGGCAAAGCAACTGGCGAAAAAGTAAAAACGGCATCTGCGCTTGAATCCGATGAGGGAAAGTTAAAGCGGCTGTGGTCAGCGAGGAAGAGGGCAGACTTAAATTCAACCCAGGGTGATAAGGAATATCACCTCTCAGAGGGCATGTTTTCCTCCCGCACTCGAACCGTGCAGTCCATTCGTTGCTGTTCTTAGTTACATCATCCTTTTAACTCTTTTGCTTCCTCTCCGAGCACTTATTTAGACATTATGCCCCTTTCTGACAAAAACCTAAAAACCGGAGCTGTACCTGAAGGCCGGTTGCCCCCACTGGACAGCCGTCGCCGCTCGGCCCGCAGGGCCGGTGTTGTTATTACTGACTATTGAATGCTGTAACTAACTTGGGGGCTGCTGTAAGTCGTGCCGCTGAAAATATTCCTGTCTTCGACCGTACGGGTTCAGTGCGCCTGAAAGCCCGCTATTTAAAGAGGCCTGACAGGATGCATGATCCCTGGCGTTGTCTTTCATCTGCGGTGCATTACCCAACCGCCTTATAAATTATGTTGGCGTTTTACGTTAGCAGCCGAAACGGCTGATAAAGAACTTGCGAATTCGCAATAAAGGATAAAAGTAAGAGGTGCTTATGCCTTTACACTTCGCGCTTCTGAACTAAATCTTATAAATCAACGGCAACAGCATGGTTTAACCATGATTTAAAGCAGAATAGTTAAGGAACAAGCGAGTCATGACCAAATTGCCTCAGTTTTCAGCCGCTTTCTTGCATCCGCGTTACTGGCTTAGCTGGCTGGGAATTGCCGCCCTCTGGAGCCTGGTACAGCTGCCATATCCTCTGCTGTTTAAAACAGGCCACCTTCTTGGACGTTTAGCTTTGCGTATGCTACCGCGTCGGGCAGAGATAGCTCGTCGTAACCTTGCGCTTTGCTTTCCGCAGATGAGTGAGCAAGAACGCGAATCGTTGCTGCTGCGTAATTTTGAATCCGTAGGAATGGGCGTTATCGAAACCGGTATGGCATGGTTCTGGCCTGAATGGCGTGTGCGTAAATGTTTTACCGTCAGCGGGTATGAGCATATGGAAAGGGCGCGTGCACGCGGCCAGGGCGTGGTGCTGATCGGTATGCATTTTCTCACGCTGGAACTGGGTGCCCGCATCTTCGGTATGCTTAACCCCGGCGTGGGCGTCTATCGCCCCAATAACAACGCCCTGCTCGACTGGTTGCAGACGCGAGGCAGGCTACGCTCGAACAAGACGATGCTGGACCGTTATGATCTGAAGGGCATGATCCGCGCGTTAAAACAGAATGAAATCTTGTGGTACGCGCCCGATCACGACTACGGCAAAAACAACAGCGTGTTTGTCCCCTTTTTTGCCGTACCGGATGCCGCAACCACGGCGGGCAGTTACATGCTGGTGAAAAGCGCCAGCCCTGCCGTAATCCCTTTTGTCCCGCGACGTAAAGCTGATGGCATAGGTTATGAGCTGATTATTCTGCCGGATATCGGCGACACGCTGAAAGGCGCGGACAAAGAGACGGTTGCGCGACTGATGAACCAGGCGATTGAAGAGGCGGTGCTGCTGGCACCAGAGCAATATATGTGGCTGCATCGACGCTTTAAAACACGTCCCGAAGGGCAGCCAGAGCTCTATTCGCGGAAAAAACCACGCGTATCGCTGGGTGACCCCCTTCCCGAGCAGACCTTCTCCAGGCACTCAGGCACACAGCTTTAGTGACTAACGATAACGGTCTGCCTGGAAACAGGCAGACCGGCTCAGAAGGAGATTAACTTAACGTAACGCCGCTGGCGTTAATTAAACACCATGCCACCGTCGATTAATAATGACTGTCCGGTCATATAATCGGAGTCAGGTCCCGCCAGGAAAGAGACGCAGGCCGCCACATCTTCTGGTTCAGAAAGCCGTCCCAGCGTAATGCGTTTTGCAAACTCCTGCGTGCCATACCCGGCGGGTTTCCCTGCCGCATCGGAAATCTGCTTATCGATGGCTTCCCACATTGGCGTTTTCACAATGCCGGGGCAAAAGGCATTTACGGTAATACCAGCCGCGGCCAGATCCTTAGCCGCAGTTTGCGTAAGCCCGCGTACAGCGAACTTACTGGAGCTGTAAACCGCCAGCTCTGGATTGCCAACATGACCAGCCTGCGAGCAGGCGTTAATGATCTTCCCGCCATGGTTTTCCGCGGCGAAGGCCTTAATGGCAGCCTGCATACCCCAGATAACGCCCTTAACGTTTACGTTATAGACCTTATCCACCACCTCTTCGGTAATCTCGGTAATCGGCGTAGAAGGGGCAACGCCTGCGTTATTAACAATAACATCGAAGCCGCCCAGCGTTTGCCTGGCTTCTTCCACCGCCTGGAAAACCCGATCGCGCTGGGCGACATCAACCTGCAACGCAACGGCCTTTCCCCCGGCGCTAATAATTTTGTCGGTTATCTGCTGAGCGGTCTCAGCGTTATAATCAGCGACCGCAACGGCAAAGCCATCTTTAGCCAGGCGTAAAGCGATGGCGGCGCCAATGCCTTGTCCAGCGCCGGTAACAAATGCCACTTTGTTTTTCATAATGATATCCTTTTTGATGTTAAATCAAAGCAGTTGACTGAGATGCAACTGTCCCATCAGCAACGGGTTGTCGCTGTAATCGACCGGAACTGCGACCACTGCCGGCCCGTTCACATCCATCGCCTGACGTAACGTCGGCTCCAGCTCTGCCGCGCTGTTTACTGCAAAACCGGCCGCGCCAAACGCCTCGGCATAGGTTTTAAAGTCAACCGGGCCAAAGTTGACGCCAGAAAGGCGCTGATATTTTTTCTCTTCCTGAATGGCGACCATGTTGTAAGCATTATCGACCCAGATAATGTGCAGAATATTGGCTTTCAGCCTGACGGCAGTTTCCAGCTCCATACTGGACTGCAGGAATCCCCCGTCGCCAGAGACAGAAACGACTTTGCGCGAAGGATCGACCAGCCAGGCACCGATCGCCCATGGCAACGCCACACCCATCGTCTGTTGCCCGTTAGAAATCATGATTTGCCGCGCCCGGAAGCTGTAAAGATAACGGGCAATCCAGATATGAAAGCTGCCCATATCCACCGTCAGGCTGACATCATTATTGATAATGTCCTGCATCGCACGGACGATGCGCAGCGGATGCAGCGCAAACTGATTCAGGCTGGCGCCCTGCATCGCCAGTAGCTGCCGTTGCTGTTGACGATCCTCCAGAATTGAGGCGGCAGCGTCGCTGAGCTGCAGCGGCGAAGTGATGCGCGCAGCGATTTTACGTACGGTCTGTGCGATATCGCCGACCAGCTCAGCGTCAGGCTGGTAGCGGTTATCTGTGTCTGCCGGCAGAACATCAATATGCACCAGGCGCGCTTTTCCGCTGTTCCACATTGCCGGCTCATACTCAACCGGGCTGTAGCCAATCGTGATAATCAGGTCAGCCTGCTGGAGCAGCCGGTCTCCCGCCTGGTTATTAAACAGGCCGATACGTCCGGCGAAACGCGAGAAGTGTTCCTGCCTGACTGCGCCAGCGGCCTGATAGGTGCTGGTCACGGGTATGCGGCTTTTCGTCAGCAGCTCATGTATCGCCGCGCTGTTCTCCGGCTGGCTCGCCATCAGGCCCAGCAGGATCACCGGATTTTTTGCCCGCGCGATTTCACGGCTCACAGACTCAATCAGAGCGTCGGGCGCAGCGCCCAGCGTTACGCGCCCTTTGTTTTGCAGCGGCGTGCCGGTTACCGGCTGATCGACAATATCCTGCGGCAGGCTGATAAAAGAGCCGCCCCCACGTCCGTTTTCAGCATGTCGAAACGCATTCGAGATACATTCGGCCAGCGCAGAGGACTCAGTGACCTCGACAGCAAATTTAGTGACCGGCCGAAACATCGACACGGTATCCATGCTCTGATGCACCTGTTTGGCGCTGTCCGACCGTTTTACCGCTCCGCCAATTGCCACGACGGGATCGCCTTCGCTGGTGGCTGTAGCCATGCCGGTAACCAGATTCGAACAGCCCGGCCCGGAAGTGACCAGCGCCACGCCGGCGTTGCCAGTCAGTCGGCCGACGGCCGCAGCCATAAAGGCCGCATTGGCTTCATGCCTGACGGGGATAAGCTGAATGGGAGAGTCCAGAAGAGAATCAAACACCTTGTCGATTTTAGCGCCAGGAATGCCAAATACATGATTGACGCCCTGCGCCTCAAGCTGCGCCACCACGAGATCGGCACCGCTGTTCCATTGCGCGTTGTTTTTTCGCGTGTTCATCTTTACCTCTCTTGTTAGCTTTCGACAGCCCGAATGGCTTCATCAAGATCGTGGGGATTGAGATCGGCCTGCAAAAAATCCTTATCCTGTGGCAGATCAATCACCAGCTGGCTGATTGCGCCGAAAGTCAGCGTGCCTTGCTCCAGTACGTAATCGAGAATGTGTCCGCCGCCCTGGCGGTCCTCGGTAATAAAATGTTCGTGGTAGCCCGCTACGTTGATTCCCTGCATATACTGCGGTGTGCGAAAACCAATCAGCTCACCCTCACTCTCACTAAAACTAAACGTAGGCTGATTGCCCAGCACTTCAGGCATGGTGCGATAAGGACGGCACTGACAAGGCACGGTTCGCGTCTCGACAGTGCGGAAGCGGCCGCTGATGCGCAGCGCGCAGAACTGGTTATCTGAGGTGATTTTGCTGTCAATAACGCGGTGCACATCGTCACGCGTTGCGGTTTCGGCAAACTGATGCTGATACTCAGGTTTAAAGAAGGTCATGACGGCAAACGGCGTCTTTTGTTCAGGACGGGCAGGGCGCGCGCTGCCATCGGAACGTAACTGATAAACGTTGCTGTCAAAGGCGATCAGCTCGCCATCAAGCTGGTTGAACGTACCCAGGCCAAAATCGCCTTTCCGCAACAGGTCAGAAACCGTGGTAGAGCCGTCGTAAACGCCGTTAAGCAGCGCGCTCATCAGCGATGTCTGATAGATAACTTTTTCTGGTGATTCATCTGCAAGTTTACTGAGGGTCTCCTTTAGCTGATCCTCACATGAACAGTCAGATACAAAATTACACATATGCTGCCTCACAAACCAATAGTTAAGCCGTGTTAATATCATGGTGGGCCAGATAGCTCACAGAATCCAATAGCTAAACCAGTTAACTTTGAGACGTTTTTGATATGGAACTTCGCCATCTACGTTATTTCGTTGCTGTGGCCGAGACGCTGCACTTCACCCGCGCAGCGGAGATGCTTGGCATTTCTCAACCTCCCCTGAGTCAGCAAATTCAGCGTCTGGAGCATGAGATCGGCACGCCTTTGCTGAAGCGACTGACGCGTGGCGTGGAGCTCACCGAGGCGGGTAGCGCTTTTCTGCCTGATGCGATACAGATTGTGCAGCAGGCCGATCTCGCGCTGGAAAAAGCCCGCGGCGTGGCGCGGGGCATAAGTGGACAGATGTCGCTGGGTTTTGCCAGTTCGGTGGCGTTTAGCGAGCCGGTATTCGATCTTATTCGTCGTTTTAAGGCGCGTTATCCCGCGATGGAGCTCATCACGCGGGAAGAGAATATGGCGTTGCTGATGCAGGACTTGCGAGAGGGAATGCTCGATGCGGCCTTTATCCGGCTGCCCTGCGAAAGCAGCAGAGCATTTAACCTGAAGGTGATCGCCACCGAGAGAATGTTAATCGCCTTGCCAGCGAATCATGCCCTCAGCCATCAGCACACCATTGCGCTGTCAGAGCTGTCGGACGAAGCGCTGATCATCTTTCCGCGTGATGTTTCCCCCAGCCTCTATGAACTGATCGTGAGTACCTGTCTGCGCGCGGGATTCAATACGGCGCGATTTCAGCAGGCGCCCCAGATTACCTCTTCCCTCGGCATGGTGGGGGCTAACTGCGGTATCGCGCTGGTGCCTGCATCCATGTGCTGTGTGAACAACCCGCACATTGTCTTTCGCGAGATAGAGAACAATACGCTCTTTACGGATATCGCCTTTGCCTGGCGACGCAGCAATACGGCCAGAACGGTAACGCACTTACTTAAACTGATCCATGAAACGGAGCCAGTGCCATCGGGCGAGGCACAAAAACAGCCGCCTGTTTAGTTTGTTAACGGCTTAAGAAAAGCAGCTTTATGCAGCGCTAACCTTCCTCAGTCAGACAAACGCATACTTCGGCGCACACCGAAGCATCGGGCTGTGGCACACCATAAGCTGAACGGCGTATTTCATACCGGAGACAGCAAATGATTGCCGTAATATTTGAAGCGAATGCCCTTCCTGACGCGCAGGAGCGCTACCTGCAGCTTGCCGCGGAGCTGAAGCCTTTATTAGCTGATGCGCCAGGATTTATTTCAGTTGAGCGCTTTCAAAGCCTGAGTACAGCAGGAAAAATATTGTCTCTTTCCTGGTGGGAAGACGAAGATGCCGTGGCGCGCTGGAAGCAAAACGTTATGCATCAGGCTGCGCAAAAAGAGGGCAGGGGATCTATTTTCGCCAGCTACAGAATACGGGTCGCCCGCGTGTTCCGCGATTACTCTTCAGATAAGGAAGCGCATCAGCATGTATGATATCCACATTGTTCTGAGCAACAGGCCAGGCGCGCTTGCCTTACTGGGCGGTACGCTGGGGAAAAACGGCATCGGACTTGAAGGCGGCGGCGTTTTTACCACCTCCGACGGTGGACAGGCCCATTACCTTGTTGAGGATGGAGAAAAGGCCCGGCGGGTGCTGACGGAAGCGGGATTTGACGTTAAAGCACTGTGTCGCCCGCTGATCCGAAAACTACCTCAGGAACGTCCCGGAGAGCTGGGCGAACTCGCTGATGCTCTGGGCCGGAGCGGCATTAATATTCGAGTACAGTATAGCGATCACAGCAACCGGCTCATTCTTCTTACGGATGATGATGTTCGGGCTGCTGAAGTCACCAGAAAATGGGAGACAGTGTTGAATGAGCCTGTTGCAGAGTGAACATGACTCGCTCCCCGAGAGCGGTCTGGAAAAATCGATGTCGCTCGTGGCTGCCGCCCTGTCTGATCCGTCCCGGGTCACTATTCTCTGCGCGCTTATGGATGGACGGGCCTGGACCGCCACCGAGCTCAGCGCGGCAGCCTCTGTTGCCGCTTCGACCACCAGCGGCCATCTTGCGCGGCTGCTCAGCAGCGGGCTGATCATCTGCCTCTCTCAGGGACGTCACCGCTATTACAGCCTGGCCGGGCATCACATTGCCGGACTGCTGGAAAACCTGATGGGCGTATCCACCCACAGCCGCGCTTTGCCACCGCCGCGCACTCCTGAGCATTTACGCTACGCGCGCACCTGCTACGACCACCTTGCTGGCGAACTTGCTGTGAATATTTACGCATTTATGCTGCAGGAAAAGTGGCTGGAGCCTGACGGATCATCTCTTGCGTCTGTTGGTAAAACGCAGTTTCATGATTTGGGGGCGGTACTGCATCCTGAAGCAAGGCGCAAAGCCTGTTGTTCATGTCTTGACTGGAGTGAAAGGCGCTTTCATCTGGGAGGAGACGCAGGTCATGCGCTGCTGACATGCTTTCTTCAGCATGCGTGGCTGCTTCGCGTGCCCGGCTATCGTGAAGTCACGGTAACGAAAGAAGGCGCAAAGGCGATGCATCGCCTGTTCGGAATCAGTCAGCCTTGAGTAAAGCTGCTGCGCTGCAGACAGCGGCGCAGCATGCTCCTGTTAGCGATCGCACACCGCGTCCAGCGCACCCTGGAGCCGTTGCGCAGTGCTGTTCTCGCCTCTGCTTTCAAACAGAGGAATAAGCTCTGCGAGCTGCGCATCCGTCAGCCCGACGTTTTTGCTTATGCCCAGGTGCGCTTTCAGCTGCGATTCCACGCCGGTCATGGCCGCCAGCGCAGCAACGGTAGCAAGCTCGCGGCTTTTCCAGTCGAGGTTGTCGCGGCTGAAAATATCGCCGAACAGATGGACCTTCAGATAGTGATCTATCGCAGGCGCGAAATCGAACAGGGCGCCTTTGACCGGGCTGCCTGCGAGGGTTGTCTGGTTCTGCGTTCCGGCCGCCAGCATCTCTTCGGGTTTCGGCAGCGGGCCAGGCGCTCTGCCTTCTGCATCTTTTATGCCCTGTTCCCGACGCGCATCAATGACTTTCATCAACTCAGCCAGCGCATTCAGGCTACGGGGAAAACCAGCATAGGCATAAAGCTGAACCAGGATCTCACGGCAGTCGCTGATGGTCAGACCGGCGTCCAGCGCCTGCTGCAGAGCATCATGTAGCGCAGGGATATCACCCGTCGCGGCATACGCGGCGATAACCGCCGTCTGCTTTTGCTGCGCGGTAAGAGGATGTTTCTGTTGAATTAGCATGGCGTTACTCTTTATCGAAGCGTGGGTGTCGCGCTCTCCGGCAGCGCTGCCGGAATAAACCAGAGCGGCGCATAACACCAGACCGGCAGCTATGCTCCGCTTCATCATTATGCCCTTACGATTTTTCAACGCCGGCATACTGCTCGTCGCTGACCTGCTCCATCCAGTCAACTACTTTGCCTTCCTGCGCTTCAGCAATAGCGATATGCGACATGCTCACTTCTGGCGCGGCGCCATGCCAGTGCTTCACGCCAGCCGGTATCCATACAATATCTCCAGGCCGGATTTCGCGTACCGGCTCTCCCCATTCCTGAACGAGCCCAAGGCCTGCGGTGACAATCAGCGTCTGGCCAAGGGGATGCGTATGCCAGGCTGTGCGGGCAGAAGGTTCAAACGTCACGGTCGCGCCGCCTATACGGGCTGGCTCACTTCCCTGAAACGGAGAGTCAATTCGTACCGTTCCGGTGAAATAGTCAGGCGAACCTTTTACTGAAGGCTTTTCTCCACTTTGCATTACGGTGATCACAGGTGTGTACTCCTTTGAGTGAACGGCGGAACAGGCAAGCGCGAGGGACAGCGCAGCAGCAAGTCTCTTCATACGATCCCCTTTACCAGTAAGTTAAATGGGTCAGGCGCTGGCCTGCCGATGAATAGTCAGTTCAGTTTAGGCTCAGGCGTATTGTTTGATAAGATGGGCAAATATGAACGCCTATGTGCAGGAAATTCACCAATGGCGCATGAAAATCTTAATGACCTGCGCGCCTTTCAAATTGTGGCGCGCGAGAAAAACTTTACCCGCGCAGCAGCTCAGCTTGGCATATCGCGTTCGGGATTAAGCCATGCGATTACGGCGCTGGAGGCGCGGCTCGGCGTCAGATTACTGACGCGCACAACGCGCAGCGTTTCACTTACGGAAGCCGGAATGCGTCTGTATAACCGGTTAATGCCAATGCTAAGCGAGCTGGACAGCGAACTGGCGTCTCTGCGCGCGATGGGCGAGAAACCGGCGGGCGCCGTTCGCATTACCGCACACGATCACGCGATCGCCTCTGTGCTCTGGCCACGACTGCAGCCCTTACTGAAGCGATACCCGGACATTCATATCGAGTTAAGCGTGGACTATGCCCTGACGGATATTGTGGCGCAGCAGTTCGACGCTGGCGTCCGGGTCGGCAATGTGGTTGATAAGGATATGATAGCCGTCAGGATCGGACCCGACTTTCATATGGCGGTGGTCGGTTCGCCAGACTATCTGCAGGATAAAAAGATGCCTGAAACACCCGCTGATTTGACCGAGCATCAGTGTATCAATCTGCGGCTTCCTACACGTGGCGGGCTCTATGCATGGGATTTTGAAAAAGAGGGCAAGACATTATCGGTGCGGGTGCAGGGCCAGACCGTTTTTAACAACACCTTCCTTATGCTACAGGCAGCGCTGGATGGAACGGGGCTTGCTTATGTTCCGCTGGATCTTGCGCAGAAGCACATTGAAGCCGGGCAGTTACTCCCCGTTCTAAAAGAGTGGTGGCCGCATTTTCCGGGATACCATCTTTACTATGCAAACCGCCGCCAGATGATGCCTGCGCTTGTAGAGGTCATCAACGCGCTGCGCTTCCGGGAAGCGTAAGCATAGTCTTTCGACAGGACAGAAGGTAAACATGCAGCTTCAGGCGAATTCATCTGAACCATTATGAAAAAATGCGGTCAAATTTGTGAGTTCGTGTGCCTGGAGATATGACTTAAACGCATAGCTCAATCAGGAGCGGGTAACCCGATGTATTTGCGTATTAATTCATTCCCAAAATAGACTGATTTCCTGTATCAATGCGCAGTTCGTCGCATCTTTTCCCGGAGTTTCACACAGGCTGTCCACTTTTTCTGTGGATAACTAAGCGGCTTATTCTTCATTATTTTCCATCAGATCGACCATTGCTCCCTTGTGAGCTTCCACATAGCGAATGTAGCGCATCAGCGTTTCAGGTTTTTTCCAGGTTCCTTCCTGCATAATCTGCGGTACCGAATAACCTTTACGTGCCAGATCCTGTGCCGCGCCGACGCGTGCGCTGTGACCGCTCCAGCGCCGATAGCGGTTTTTGTTTGGCTTCGCAGTGGTGGTATGGCCGGCTGCCTCCCAGGCGCGGGTGAAAATGCTTTTAAGCGCAGGCGTGCTCATCGGTTCGTCGGTCACGACCATCACTTTGCCTGACCGGTGAACCGGGGCAAAGAGAAACGCATCGGGTTCATGGATTAAGCCCGATGCGACAATCCATTTCGTCAGCACTGCGGATGACTTCGAACCCAGGGCTTTTACCAGGCTGCCGGTATCCAGGATAGTTTTGGTCCACGACCCTTCAAGAATGATGCGGCCATCTTCAGCGCGCATGACATCCCCAACCCGAAAACGTGACACTTCGCTGATACGCATCAGCGTACTGTAAGCCACATGAAGGAAAGCGAGATCGCGCATATTCTGCAAACTCTGGTTATCCGCCCACGCGGCTTCCACCTTCTGCAAATCACTCAGCCGGAACGGCAGCGCCTGACCGGTGCGCTCGCCGGAGACTACCGCAACGCGATTGATCTTTTTTACCGCTCGCGATACCAGCGGTGAAGTGGAAGGAGGAACCAGCCCCGCGTTACGGTGTAACATCGCTATCAGCGACTGATGCGTGCCAATGGTCGAAGAGGCACGCCCGATCGATTGCAAGTAGCTGAGATAGTCACGCAGATCTTCTGGCGACATGGGCAGCAGAGTACGATTATTGGCCGTTGCCCAGCGATGACAAACGCGCATCACACTCATCAGCTGCCGCCAGGTGTTGGGCGCAAAGGCGTCTTTATCCTGAACAAACTCACGCAGGCGCTGCGTAAGGTCGTCATCCGACGGTGAAAGGGGCAGCAGGGTGTTTGTGGCGATGATTCCATCCATATTTGTTTAATTTATCCGCAATTTAATCTTTGATCGCGCTACGTGAATTCTGAGAAAAAAGCAGGGGTAGACTCCTGCAGATTTTACGTAGCGTTGTCATTTTAAAGGGGCGCACGCGCCGTTCAGGATGCCCGGTCATCGATTTCCAGGCCAAAGCATAAGAGTAAACAGCGCCATCAGGGCAGGATCTGGCCCGGATCCGCATGATACCGGGTTTAACAAGGCGTGTCGCTGGGTTTGTATAAGTCTAATTATATAAAGTCAGGATGTAAGGAAGGAAAGATCCGCCGTTAGCGCATCTGTGCTGCCCTTGTTGAGTCCCTGGCTCTGGACGGAGGAGGGCCAGCGTGGCGATAAAAAAACAGGTATCCTGCTGCGGCTAAGGGTAAGAGCAGGAACGGGCGACGATACCAGCATGCTCAGATGGTAAGGTTTTATTAGTCACTGGCTTCAGATCGTTGATTACGACAAAAAGGGATGGGAGGTGATAGAAATATAAAAATCAAACCCAGAGACGATTCACTAAAATAACCTGATTATACCCCTTCTATATAACTACGTAAAAAAACATAAGAGCACCTGTAGCTACCACTATTTAAAAAACATTGCCATTATAAGTCGGAATACTTCTAGCTTAATTAGAAAAAATCCGTCATTGCTTATAAATAATTAAGGGTAAGGCCCAGTCAAGAAACAGTATTTTCAATACACTACTATATAAAGTCGAACAGGAAAACCATAAATAGCGCCAAATAATTACTAACATAATACATTGAAAATTAAAATAAATATTTACACCTTCCATTCCTGAAGCTTAAAGACAAGCCGGGCCAGAGTTAATAACTCTAATTCGTGGTAAATATGCCACCATCAGGTTTCCCTCGAAGTTGAACGCCTCATTTATTTTTAACCATCAGTAAAGTCAGCGGATGCCGTCCCTTATTAATCATTAGTATCGCAAGCGTCTTTTCTGAGAAATTAACTTAGCCCAGATGCGCTAACACTCTGCTTTCCCAAAAAAAACCGAATAATCAAAAGGCCTGTTTCCAATTCCATAAAAGAGCGCTAATAAAGCCAAATATAAATAAGCCATACCGAATACCAGCAAATAAAAGATAAAAAACCTTTTATAAGCGGCTCCACGCGGGAGAGCTAACGTCACTGAAGCAACCAGCGGGCCGCTCAGCCGCCAGGAAGAAAGCAGTTTTTCACACAGCGGGATTTAACGTGCCAGGATTAAACGCAGCGGGATACACGCAGATGGGCCTTCACTTATTAACGAGGATTTTATGACGCTGCGATCGCTTCAGGCACTTTGCCTTGTGAATTTTTTTATGGCGGACGTAAGGGATGGGTTAGGCCCTTTTTTAGGCATCTTTCTGACTGAACACCACTGGAGAGCGGACGATATTGGTTGGGTGATGACGGCAGGCGGTCTGGCTGGGCTGGTCGCCACTATCCCTGCGGGGCTGATAACGGATGCGACCCAGTATAAACGACTGCTGCTTATTATCGGTTCGCTTGTCATCACCTTTTCAACGCTGCTGCTCTGGTATTTTCCCGAACCGTGGGTCACGCTTCTCTCGCAAATCCTGACCGGCCTCTCGGCAGCCTTTATCGCGCCTGTACTCACCGGCATCACGCTTGGCTTAACCGGGCCGGATAAATTCAGCCATCAGATGGGCAGAAACGAAGCCTTTAACCACGGCGGTAATATGTCAGCGGCGATCGCCGCCGGGATTTCCGTCGCCTGGTGGGGCACAGGCGCCGTCTTTGCGTTAATGACCGCTATGGCGTTGTGCGCGGCGCTTTCTGTCTTAGCTATCAGGCATCAGGATATCGACAATCGACTCGCCCGCGGCTTAAGCGGTGATGAAACCAGGCTTGTCGTGCCTGGGCTCTCGGTCCTTATTCGCAATCCAGCCGTTATCTTTATCGGGTTAACGCTGCTGCTGTTTCATCTCAGCAATGCCGCTCTGTTGCCCATGCTGAGTATGCGTGCGGCAGTTTCACATCACGGCGCGATGCCTGTTGGCGTTTACACTGCCGCGACGGTGGTAATTTCGCAGTGCGTGATGATCCCGGTCGCGCTGTTTGCTGTTTGCCGCCAGCCACGCGCAAAAATCAGGATATTCATTACTGATTACGGCAGCGCTACTGGTGTTGCCGGTGCGTGCCGCGCTCGCCTCTGCATACACTGGTCCTTACGCGATGATCCCGGTTCAGGTGCTTGATGGCCTGGCGGCCGGACTGCTGGGCGTGGCGGTACCAGGGTATATCGTTAAGGTGCTGGAGGGAAGCGGACATACTAATGCAGGCCAGGGCATCATTATGCTTATGCAGGGGGTCGGGGCCGCGATGAGTCCGGCGCTGGCGGGCAGCGTTGCAGCCCGTTATTCCTATAGCACGGCTTTCGCAGTGCTGGGCATTATTGCCCTGACGGCGCTAATGATCTGGTGGGCTGCCAGCCGCTTCCACCGGGAGCAGCCTGAGTCCCATCGATCATGAATACCTTTAAAGGGAATAAACAATCGTTGCCGGTACGATACTGTAAGCACTGCAGAAAGCCGATGACCTGGCGAAAGAAATGGGAAAAATGCTGGGATGAAGTGCAGTATTGCTCCGAACGCTGTCGGCGTGAGGCTAAACGGTGCGCGAGTGATAAAAAGGCGTGATGCAGCACCCTCATTTAACCGCTGAGAACAGATCGCGGGCATCGCGATCTGTTCTTCAGGCGACACAAACCTCTGCAGCGGTGTTTTGCCGCCGGGCTGCTGGGCCGATAAGCGCCAGGCAAGGGCTTCAGGCGGTCATCAGCATAGCGAAGGCGTCGCCGATCATCTTCAGGCTGCTCAGCAACAGCACGCGCTGCGCCTGCTCCAGACGTAAATAACGCCGCAGCGGAGGCATACGGCAAACCACTTCGCTGGCTCCCCAGGGTTCAATAACGCAGTACCAGCCATGCGGATCCACCTCCAGTTTTATGCTGCGATAATCCAGCTCGCCCAGCGTTTCACACAGACGAGGAAACCCGTTCAGCCAGGCTGCTGTCGCCTGCCCGGCAGGCTGACGCGAGCGGAACTGAACAGGACGCCGCCGCAGCCAGCCGGGCTGATGCACATCGATACGAAAGGATGCGGTCTGCGCCGCCGCGCCGCGGCAGCTAAACCGGCTACTGATAATTGAGGCCATAAACAGCCGCCGGGTATGCAACCTGATCGCGACCTGCTGTTGTTTGTCCAGCTGCAACTGGAATCCATCGCTGTCCTGGCTCAGCGGCCAGCCGGCAAGATCGCGCGCGAGGGCGGTCAGCATGATGGCTACACCAGCGAGCGCAGCACATCGGGGACGCCAGCGGCGGGTTCGCCGTGGCGTGCAAATGCGCGGTCCAGCACCTCTTCAACGGCGACCGGCCGGAAAGGATTCACCCGCTGCACCAGCACCGTCCACACCAGCGCATAGGCTGCTGTCACCGCCAGCATAATACCGAAAGGTATCAGAATATCGCTTTTGTGCATGCCCGGCGGGGTGATATTCAGAATAGCGATAATGATACCCACGCTGGAAATGATTTGCGGCAGCGGGAAAAGCGGCGAGCGGTAAGCGCGCGGCAGATCCGGACGACGCAGGCGCAGCAGCACCACCGATAAGGTCACCAGAAGGTAGGCTACACCCCAGGCACATACGGCCGCGAGGATCAGCGGCACAATACGGTCGAGGCTGCCCTGTAAATACCATGCATGCAGACAGGGAATAGCGACCGCAACCGCTATGGCCGCCAGCGGCGTTTTGAAACGCGGATGTAGCCAGGTGAGGAAACGCGGCAACGCCCCGTCCAGCGCCATGCCATAAAGAATACGCGGCACGGCGGCCATCAGCGTATTAATGGTGGCTGCGCCTGCCAGCAGCAGTCCGAAACCGAGCCAGTACTGTCCAAAATCGCCCATAACGCGATGGGCGAAGGCGGGGATAGCCATCGGCGTATCAAGCAGATGCACGCCGTTAGCCGCATCGACCACCACATTTTCCACCTGACGATTAATCGCCGCGCCGTAGAGAAACATGCAGGATGCGACGCCGCACAGACCAAGCGCCATCGCGCGGGGAATGGTGCGATGCGCCTGCTTAATTTCCGGCGCCATCGGCGTCACCAGCTCGCAGCCAACGAACATAAACATCGCCATACCGATATAACCGAACAGCCCTGAAAGATCGTGCAAATCCAGCGTGCTGCCGAACCAGCCAGGCAGGTGCGTTGCTGGCGCCATAAGTATTCCGCACAGGCCGAAAATAGCGAGTGTTGACCACATAATGAATGTCAGCACCACTTCAACCTTGCCAAATATTTCGACGCCGAGCGCATTAAGAAAGCCAAAAATAATGACCAGGCCGACGCCGACCAGCCAGGTGCTGTGATGCGCATCAAGATGAGCGTTAAGCGTCTCAAAGTTCACCAGCGCCATAATTCCTGAAAGGATGGTTTCCGCCGTGCCGGCAAAGATATGCACGATAAGATAGGCGCACAGCGCGCCGACGATAGCGAAGAAACGCCCCATGCCGCATGAAATATAGTCGTAAACCGATCCGGTGGTGGGCATCAGCGTAGCCGCTTCAGAAAAAGTGGTGATTTGCGCCTGCATCATGATAAATGCGATCAGCACCGCTAGCGCGAAGGTATCGCCGCCCATGCCGAAGCCGCTGGTGACGGTCAGGATGACAGGACTTGCCATAATCAACCCGACTGAACTGGCTAAGGTCGTTGGAAAACCCACTACGCCGCGCTCAAGCAGCGACCCAAGTTTGTTATTGTTCATATTTACCCCGGCAATGTAATTAACGGTGATACGCTCATGCTCATTAAAAACAAGCCTGGGGACGGTGGGAAATCGTCCGAAGGGATGAGAGCCAGGCGTTCAACTTACAGTTATTTATTTATTATCAGCCTGTTGCTTAATTTCTTCGCTGTCATCTCTTTTTCATATGAACGTGATCGTTCGCGCGTTTTAACGCGGCGCGCAGCGGCAAAAGGGTGGGGAAACGGCGGCCAGCAGGCCGCCTGGAGGATTAGCGGGATTCGACATTAGCGAGGTAACACTTCACAAAGCGAGGCGTTAATACTTTCCACAGCACCGTCGTGCCCTGTTCGGCAAACCAGGTGTCACCTTTCTGATAGCGCGTGGTTTCACCGGTGGTTTCGACCGTCAGCTCGACTTCGCCTTCCAGCACCGTAGCCTGTTCAGTAAAGGGATAGGTCATGCTGAAACTGCCTTGCGTTGATGAAAACAGCCCGCAGGAAAAAGCGTCCTGCGGCTCGCCATAAATCATTAGGCCTGCCACCTGTGGATCGCCCTCAATTGGCGTGGCGCCGAGCAGGCTGACGCTACCAATCGGATGCAGTTCGGGAATAGGATCGTTTAACTTTATCGCTTTCATCTTTTTCTCCAGTCATTTAGCTACGGCCATTCCAGTAGCCAGCGGTTTGATGTAATAACTTGCCCGCCGTGACCAGCATCAGACGCATGCTGTCGCGGCCATGAATACGGGCGTGGGGAATTTTGCTTAGCAGGTCATAGCGCGCAGAGCCGCCGTTAATCCCTTCCGCAAGGACTTTACAAATAATGTGCGACGGCGTGACGCCAAAGCCGGAATAGCCCTGTACGTAAAACACATTGTTATGCTGGCTTAAGGTGCCAATTTGCGGGAACAGGTTGGCGCTGCACGCCATCGGACCGCCCCAGGCGAAGTCGATCTTCACATCGTGCAGATAAGGGAAAACCTGCAACATCAGCGTGCGGTTCCAGGCAGCGAAATCGCGCGGCGTATATTCAACAAAGCGCGTGGCGCTGCCAAACAGCAGACGGTTTTCACGGGTGAGGCGGTAATAGTTGATCACGGGCCGGATATCGCTGAAGGCGCCGCGAATGGGGCTAATGCGCTCCACCAGCGCGTCGGACAGCGGCTCGGTGGCGATCTGATAGGAGTAGGTCACCAGAGTTTTGTTATGGATCTCCGGCTCAAGGTTGTTGAGGAAGCTATCGCACGCCCACAGCAGCTTAGCGGCGCGTACGCTGCCCATCGCGGTGCGGACGCGTACCTGTTTGCCATATTCCACCTCGACGACGGGCGAGGACTCATAAATCTTCACCCCCAGCGAGGTTGCGGCCTGCGCCGAACCGAGCAGCATATTGAGGGAGTGGATCTGTCCTCCTCCCATATGCTTAAGCGCCGCGCAGTAGACGTCCGAACCAATTACCTTGTGGACGTCGCTGCCAGTGTAAAGCGCAATATCCTGATCGGGCTCGGCGGATTTAAACTCCTTTTCCCACTGGCGCAGGGTCTTTTCCTGTCGCTTGTTATAGGCGAGATAGCCGTAGCCGGGTACAAAATCCGCATCGATCTGGTACTTTTTAATACGCTCGCGAATGATGCCCGCGCCCATATTCGCCATGGCAAACAGCGATGCCATCCCCTCTTTGCCGACGTGCTTTTTCACCGCCTCGATATCGTGGCCGATACCCGCCATCACCTGGCCGCCATTGCGGCCTGTGCCGCCGTAGCCGAGGTGGCGCGCTTCCAGGATGACCACGCGGGTAATGCCCTGTTCCGCCAGTTCCAGCGCGGTATTAACGCCAGAGAAGCCGCCGCCAATGATCACCACATCCGCGTCGATATCTTCAGTCAATGCCGGAAAATGCAGATGATATTTTTTCGTGGCGCCGTAATAGTTCAGCGCATCAATTTTGATGTTCATCCTCGTACCCTGTCTGAATGTCAAACCGGTTGAGATAACACCACGTTGCGCAGAACAGGCACTATCGCCCATAAGAAGGAGGAGGGATGACTGGCACTGCGATATGTGGGCCAGGCCACAAAAAACCCGGCAAAGCCGGGTAAATAAAGGACTATTTATGGGCGCTCCGGCCCGGCGTCAGCAATCGCCTTACCGCGTTCCGTATCGCTGAACTTGCGGAAGTTCTCGTGGAACATTGCGGCAAGCTCGCGCGCTTTGCTGTGCCATTTATCGTGGCTTTCCCAGCTGTTGCGTGGGTCGAGCTGCTGGCTATTGACGCCTGGCAGCCGCAGCGGCATTGACAGGTTAAAGACGGGCAGAGTAGTTCGCGGTACATCATCCAGCTGATCCCCCAGAATTGCGTTGATAATGGCCCGCGTATCTTTGATGGAGATGCGCTCGCCGCGGCCGTTCCAGCCGGTATTCACCAGCCATACCTGCGCCTGCACCTGACTGATTCGCTTTAGCAGCACGTCAGCATAGACATCTGGATGCAGCGTCAGGAACGCCGCGCCAAAGCAGGCGGAAAAGGTCGGCGTGGGCGCGCTGATGCCGCGCTCGGTACCCGCTAGCTTAGAGGTGAAACCTGACAGGAAGTACCAGGCTATCTGATCGCCCGTTAGCTGGCTGACGGGGGGAAACACGCCAAAAGCGTCAGCGGTCAGAAAAATAATTTTCTGCGCATGGCCGGCAGCGGAAACGGGCCTGACGCGATTAGCGATATGCGTAAGCGGATAGGAGACGCGGGTATTTTCCGTTTTGCTGCCGTCGGCATAGTCAACCTCGCCACGATCGTTGGTTACGACATTCTCCAGCAGAGCATCTCGTCGGATCGCCTGGAAAATCTCCGGCTCTGCCGCAGGCGAAAGATTGATGGTTTTGGCGTAGCAACCCCCTTCATAGTTAAACACGCCGTCATCGTCCCAGCCGTGTTCGTCATCGCCAATCAGCTGGCGCTGCGGATCGGTAGAAAGCGTGGTTTTCCCGGTGCCGGAGAGGCCGAAAAAAAGCGCGACATCGCCCTTGCTGCCCACGTTGGCGGAGCAGTGCATCGAGGCGATACCGCGTGCCGGCATCAGCGTATTCATCACTGAGAACAGCCCTTTTTTCATCTCGCCACCGTACCAGGTGCCACCGATCAGCTGCATCTTTTCCGTCAGACTGAAGGCCACGAAATTCTCGGAGTTAAGTCCCTGCTCGCGCCAGTGCGGATTGGTACACTTCGCGCCGTTCATCACCACAAAATCAACCGGAAAGTGGCGCAGCTCTTCGGGAGAAGGGCGGATAAACATATTGGTGACAAAGTGCGCCTGCCAGGCGACTTCCGTAACAAACCGCACGCCGAGCCGCGTTTCAGGGTTAGTGCCGCACCAGGCATCCACAACAAACAGACGCTTGCCGGAGAGCTGCTCCGTAACGCACGCTTTTAAACGCTGCCATACGGCAGGCGTAATCGGCTGATTATCGTTCTTGCCCTGTCCCGCATCGGACCACCACAGGCGATCGCGGCTGGCCTCATCGCGTACGATATATTTGTCACGAGGCGAGCGCCCGGTAAATTCGCCCGTATCGACGGCGACAGCGCCCGACGTCGTCACCACCGCCTTTTCGTAGCCCGTTAGCGACGGTCGGGTCTCTTCAATAAACAGCGTGTCATAGTCGGGGTTATAAACGATATCTGCGATTTCGCGCAGGCCAAGGCGTTCCAGCGAGGCAAGCAGCTCTGCTGAGATCTTCATCTGTACTCTCCGGTAGAAAAAGGGGGCGCAAGCGCCCTCTGAGATCAGGCCGTTACCGCATGCTGCTGATGCGGCGTGGCGTGAAACTGACGTTTGAAATAGATCAGACCCTGGCCTTCGCTGGCCAGCGTGATGTGTTTTATCTCCAGCAGATAAACCCGATGCGTGCCGATGGTCTGGATCTGCTGAATTTCGCCTTCAAGGCTGGCCAGCGCCTGTTGCAGGATCGGCTGCTGCAACGCGCCCCCGCGCCAGCCATCCAGCGTAAAGCGCTGCTCCATGCTCAGTTCAGTCATCCCGGCGAAATGGCGCGCCATCTCCTCCTGTTGGTGATTAAGCACGTTGACGCACATCTTGCCGTTTTGCTCAAACACCGGCACCATCGCGCTGCGATTGTTAATGCAGACCAGCAAGGTAGGCGGCGTATCGGTGACCGAGCAAACGGCGGTGGCAGTGATGCCGCAGCGCCCGGCGCTGCCCTGCGTAGTGACGATATTCACGGCTGCTGGCAGGCTGGCCATCGCGTCGCGGAAATTCAGGCGATGCTGTTCTTCTCTGGACATGATTACCTCTTTTACTTAAGCAGACGATCGAGCTGATTAATATCGGTGTTATTGTGCAGATGCGGCACGGTCCAGCCGTTGCGGTCGTAGTCAGCGAGACAGCGATCCACCATCTCCATCATACTTTTCATATTGCCGGAGCCCTGCGCGTGGCGCAGACACTGCAGGCGCACCTCATCCTGGCTTCCGGCGTAGTTAATCTCATAGAGTTCATGGCGTCCGCCAAACTCGCTGCCGATAGCGTCCCACATCAGCTTCAGGATTTTGATGCGCTGCTCGTGATCCATGCCATTCGAGCCACGCACGTACTGCGCCAGATAGCGGTCGATTTCCGGGTTATTCAGGTCGCGCACGCTGGATGGCAGATAGATCAAACTGCTGGTGACGTTGCTTTCAATGATGTTTTTGATTTTGGCGTAGGCCATCGGGGCCATCACGCGGTAGGTCTGCATCGCCTGCATATCAGGCAGCCATGCGCCGTTCTTCCACGGCTGCGCTTCGGCCGCCATTGCGTCGCTCAGCGACCAGAAGAGGTTGCGCCACGCCACGACTTCCCCCAGCGCCGCCTGTACGCCACGGAACTCCAGCACGCCCGAACACTCCAGGCTTTTTTGCAGCAGCGCGGTGACAAAATCGAGCTTCACTGCCAGGCGCACGCAGGCCTGCATTGGATAAAGACGGGCGAACCCGGCTTCGATGCTCCAGCGGCGGCAGCGGTCAAAATCGCGGTAAATCAGCACGTTTTCCCAGGGGATAAGCACCTTATCCATCACCAGAATCGCATCGTTTTCATCGAAGCGGCTGGAGAGCGGATAATCAAACGGCGCACCCGTCACACCAGCTACCAGTTCATAGGAGGCGCGCGAGATAAGCTTGACGCCCTCGGCATCCATCGGCGCCACAAACATCAGGGCGAAGCTCGGATCCTCTCCCATCACCTGCGCCGAACCGAACCCAATAAAGTTGTAATGCGTCAGCGCCGAGTTGGTCGCTACCACCTTAGCGCCGCTGACAATAATCCCTGCATCGGTCTCTTTCTCGACCTTAACGTAAACATCCTTCACTTCATCCGCCGGTTTATGACGATCGATAGGCGGGTTAACGATAGCGTGGTTGAAGTAGAGACCCGCTTCCTGAATGCGCTGATACCAGCGACGCGCGTTATCGGCATATTCGCCGTAAAATTCCGGGTTCGCGCCCAGCGAGCAGCCGAATGCGGCTTTATAGTCTGGCGTGCGGCCCATCCAGCCGTAGGTCAGTCGTGACCAGTCGGCGATGGCGTCGCGTTGCTGGCGGATCTCCTCTGCCGAACGGGCGAAGCGGAAAGTGCGATGGGTATAACCGCCATTGCCGGTGTCTGTCTGCCAGCAGAGTTTGTCGTGCGTTTCCGGCGCGTGCAGCGCGTCATACAACGTTGAAACAGAGCCTGCCGCATTACGGAAGGCAGGATGAGTGGTGACATCTTTGACGCGTTCGCCATAGATATAAATCTCGCGTCCGTCTTGCAGGCTTTTCAGGAACTCCTCCCCGGTAAAAGGGCGGTTAGCAGCGGCGCGATGATCTTCAGGTTTCATAGAATCTACCTCACAAAAGGGGACGCTTCGGGTACAAACGCCAGAGTTGTTATTTAAATGTTTATCTTGTGTTAATCGATTTAAGCTCTGTAACGCGAAGGCCGGAAGAGATGAATCAGGGGATTTCTGGTACTTTTCGCCACGGGCGGACAAAGTGAGAGCGGGATCAAACTCAATAAATCAGGGCGACAAGCAATAACGCTTCTCGCCCTGGCAGCGCGGGCGGTTAACGGTTACGAAACTGGCTGGGCGAGCAGCCGGCCATGCGGTGAAAGAAGCGGGCAAAATAGGCGGGATCTTTGTAGCCCAGCGCATAGGATATTTGGTTAACGCTGTCGCTGCTGAACAGCAGCTGGCGTTTTGCTTCCCGCAGCACGCGCTCAAAAATAAGTTTTTTGGGAGACTGGTTAGCAAAGCGGCGACAGATCTCCGTCAGCCGCGACTCGCTGATGCCCAGTTCGCGCGCATAATCCGGCACGGTGAGATGCTGACGAAAACAGGCGTCTATCATGCGGTTAAAGCGCTGAAACTGCCGCATTTCGCCGCGCACGCTGGTGGGCGACATTTCATCTGGCGGCGCTTCGCGCAGAACCTGGGTAAAGATGGCCTGCGCCAGCGCAACCAGCATCTGCTGCCTGCCCGGCGCGTTGCGCCTGAATTCAGCTGCAATTAACGCCCAGTAGGCGTGCAGCGCCTCCAGCGCCGCGGGGGAAGACTCAAGAGAAAGGCAAATGCCGGTGCGGTTAATGGCCTCCGCCTTGCCTGGCCACAGACTTTCCACCAGCGGCCAGATTAACTCCTGCCGCACGGTCAGCACGTGGCCGTCGCTGTCCGATTCGGTGATAAACGCGTGCGGCACCGAAGGCGGCGTAAGGATAAACAGCGGCGCCTTGAGAGCGTAAAAGTGCTCGTCCAGCTGCAGGGTAATTTTTCCTGTCACCAGCATATGCAGCTGAAATGAGCGATCGTGCCAGTGCGGGTGCATATCACGGCCAAAAAAGCTGGCCAGCCGCGCAAAAGTTTCATAGTGAACCTCTTCGCTGGCGTAGCGCACATCGTACACCTTGCTGATATCGATATTTTCGAAGCCGTTCATGGTGTCTCCTGCCGCACGCCGCGCGCCGAAGCCGTATGCAGCCGCACCGTCGGATCGTCACGGTTCATCGGGATGCGCGTCAGCACCAGCGCGCCCAGCAACAGCAGCGCCGCAACAAACCACAGCCCTGAACTGAAGCTGCCGGTCAGATCTCGCAGGACACCAATCAGGAGCGGGCTGACCGCCGAGCCGATGTTGCCAAAGGCGTTGATCACCGCCAGTGCGACGGCACGTGCGGCAAAACTGATCGCCTGATCCGGCGTGGTCCAGAAAATCGCCATGGCGGTAAAAGCGGCGGAAGAGGCAATGATAATGCCAGCAAGCTGCAGCAGCGGATGGTCGCTCACCGAAGCAAGCAGCCAGCCCGCAGCCGCGGCCAGATAGGGCAAAATCGTATGGCGCTTACGCTCCTGCAAACGGTCAGAACGGCGGCTCCACCAGACCATCGCCAGAATGGTGCAGGCCTGTGGAATAGCTGCCAGCAGGCCAATCACAATATTGCTGCTGCCCTCATTAAAACTTTTCAGGATCTGCGGCGTCCAGATGTTGATGGCGCTCAGCGTATTGGTCAGGCAAAAGTAGGCGCAGGTATAGAGCAACACCACGGGTGTCAGAACCTCGCGCCATAAAGGTTTGCGCGCGGCGAAGTTCGGTTTTGGCATCTCGCGTTCGCGTTCGAGCATCGCCGTCAGCGCGCGTTTCTCTTCGTTGTCCAGCCAGCGTGCCTGCTCGGGGCGATCGTCCAGAAAAACCCAGGTGGCGACGCCGAGGATCGCCGAAGGCAGGCCTTCCAGCAGGAACAGCCACTGCCAGCCTTTCAGGCTCCAGACGCCATCCAGCGCCAGAATATAGCCCGAGAGAACGGAACCAATCATCATCGTCACCGGCATGGCTATCATAAACAGCGCATTGGCGCGGGCGCGAAAATGAGCGGGGAACCACCAGGTGAGATAGACCAGGATCCCCGGCAAAAAGCCCGCTTCAGCTATGCCAACCAGCATACGCAACAGGTAGAGCGTATGCGCGCTGGTGGCAAACAGCGTGCAGGTAGAGGCAATGCCCCATAAAACCATAATGCTGGCGATCCAGCGTCGCGCGCCAACTATGCTCAGCATAATATTGCTGGGAATACCGCACAGCACATAGGTGACGTAAAACAGGGTCGCGGCCAGACCAAACATGGTGGACGTTAAGCCAAGATCCTTGCCCATCGTAAGACCAGCGAAACCGATGTTGATACGGTCAAGGAAAGAGAAAACAAACAGGACGAACAGAAACACAATCAGGCGTCTGAAGAGCTTTTTCATCACGCGCTGTTCGGTTGCGGTCAGGCTGTTTTCTTCGTGCTGTTGCGTTAAGTTCGTCATGGTTTCTCCCGGCGGCTTAATAGACGGTCTGTTCGCCGCTCGCTGGTTTTTGTAGGGAAGGGCGGAACCGGGCGGCGAGCGCCTCGGCGCTGCGCGCTAACAGAGTGGTATCGACGCCGACCGCAACAAACAGCGTTCCTCGCTCCAGATAGCGCTGCGCCAGCGTTTCATTTGCCATCAGAATGCCTGGCGCTTTATCGGCGGCGAGGATTTTTTTAATGCAGCTGTCGATGGTCGCCTGCACCTCCGGGTGGGCCGGATTGCCCATAAAGCCCATGTCAGCGCTGAGATCGGCCGGACCAATGAACACGCCATCGACGCCCTCTACCGCCAGGATCGCATCAAGGTTTTCGACGCCCTGGCGGGTTTCAATCTGCACCAGCACGCACATCTGCGCGTCAGCCTGCTGCAGATAGTCGGGAATGCGGTTCCAGCGTGAAGCGCGCGCCAGCGCGCTGCCAACGCCGCGTATGCCGTGCGGCGGATAACGGCAGGCTTTTACCGCGCTGCGCGCGTCGTCGGCGTTCTGCACCATCGGCACCAGCAGCGTTTGTGCACCGGTATCCAGCAACTGCTTAATCACTACCGCGTCGTTCCAGGGCGGTCGCACCACTGGATGACTGGGATAGGGCGCGATAGCCTGGAGCTGGTCGAGCACCGAGCGCACGTCGTTTGGCGCGTGTTCGCCGTCAATAAGCAACCAGTCGAAGCCAGCGCCGGCGACCACTTCAGCGCTGTAGCTATTGGCAAGTCCGAGCCACAGGCCGATCTGCGGTTTTTTCGCGGCCAGCGCCTGTTTAAAGGTATTGGTGAGCATAGGTTCTCCTCAGACGAAGCGGCAGCTGACCGCGCCCATCACGCCGTAATCCACATGGAAGGTGTCGCCCTTGCGCGCGGCGACCGGGCGGGTAAAGGAGCCGCCAAGAATGATTTGTCCTGCCTCCAGCTGTACGTCATGCGGAGCCAGCTTATTCGCCAGCCAGGCGACGCCGTTGGCCGGATGGTTCAGCACCGCTGCCGCTACGCCGGACTCTTCGATCACGCCGTTGCGGTACATCAGCGCCGATATCCAGCGCAAATCTAACGCGTCAGGCTTAATCGGACGTCCGCCCATTACCACGCCCGCGTTGGCGGCGTTATCAGAAATGGTGTCGAAGACCTTGCGTGGACGCTGGGTTTCCGGGTCAATGCCGTGGCAGCGCGCATCGATAATCTCCAGCGCCGGAATGACATAATCAGTAGCGTTATAGACATCGAACAGCGTGCAGTTGGGCCCACGCAGCGGTTTGGCCAGCACAAACGCCAGTTCAACTTCCACGCGCGGCACGATAAAACGATCGACCGGAATATCGCTGCCATCCTCAAAGAACATGTCATCGAGCAGCGCGCCGTAGTCAGGCTCGCTGATCTGCGAACTAGCCTGCATCGCTTTAGAGGTCAGGCCGATCTTATGGCCTTTCAGCACGCGTCCTTCAGCGATTTTGGCGGCAACCCATTCACGCTGAATGGCGTAAGCGTCATCAATTGTCATTTCGCTGTGTCGCAGCGAAAGCTGGCGCGTTTGCTCGCGGTTCTGCTCTGCCTGGTGCAGTTCATGCGCCAGACGCTTAATCGTTTGCTGATCTAACATCGTCAGACTCCTGTCTGGTTCATTCCGCCGAAGCAGAGATATTTCACTTCTAAATAGTCTTCGATGCCGTAACGTGAGCCTTCACGTCCCAGCCCGGACTGCTTAATGCCCCCAAATGGCACCACTTCGTTAGAGATCAGCCCTTCGTTAATGCCGACCATGCCGCTCTCCAGCGCCTCGGCGACGCGCCAGCAGCGCTGCACATTTTGCGACCAGAAATAGGCAGCCAGCCCGCTCTCGCTCTCATTGGCCAGCGCAATGGCTTCTTTTTCCGAGTGAAAGCGAAACAGCGGCGCGACCGGACCAAAGGTTTCCTCTTGCGCAATACGCATCGCGGGCGTGACATTGGTCAGCACCGTGGGTTGCCAGAACTGTCCGCCCAGGCTGTGCGCTTTACCGCCGGTCAGCACCGTCGCGCCCTGGCGTACGGCATCCGCAATATGCTCTTCCACTTTGCGGCACGCGGCGCGTGAGATAAGCGGCCCCTGCTGTGACTGGGGATTGCTCGCAGGGCCGACTCTCAGCTCCGCCACCGCTGCGGCAAAGCGCTCTGCGAAGGCATCGTAGATACCGTCCTGCACCAGAATGCGGTTAGCGCAGACGCAGGTCTGACCGCTGTTGCGAAATTTCGCCGCCAGCGCGCCGGTTACTGCGCTATCCAGGTCGGCATCGTCAAATACAATCAGCGGCGCATTGCCACCAAGCTCCAGCGACAGTTTTTTCACCGTGTCGGCACACTGGGCCATCAGCAGCTTGCCGATGCGGGTGGAGCCGGTGAAAGAGAGCTTGCGTACGGTAGGGCTTGCGGTAAGGACCGCGCCAACGGCGACCGCATCGCTTGAGGTAACAATATTGAGCACGCCGGCCGGCACTCCGGCCTCTTCCGCCAGCGCCGCCAGCGCCAGCGCGGTTAGCGGCGTCTCCGCCGCCGGTTTCAGGACGACGGTACAGCCCGCCGCCAGCGCCGGACCGACTTTGCGGGTGATCATCGCGCAGGGAAAATTCCATGGCGTAATGGCGGCAACCACACCAACCGGCTGCTTAATGGTCAGCAGGCGGCGCTGTGATGAGGGTGAGGGGATGGTTTCGCCATAAGTACGTTTGCCTTCCTCCGCAAACCACTCAATAAAACTGGCGCCGTAGGCGATTTCGCCCAGCGCCTCGTTCAAGGGTTTGCCCTGCTCCTCGCTGAGCAACTGAGCCAGCGGCATCTGATGCAGGGTAATCAGCTTGAACCAGCGTTTAAGAATCACGCTGCGCTCGTGGGCCGTTATGGCACGCCAGGTCGTTAACGCCTGTTCGGCCGCCGCGATTGCAGAGAGGGTTTCAGCAGCGCCTGAATCCGCCACCTGGGCAAGCACTTCGCCGGTCGCCGGATTGGAGACATTAAACTGTTTACCGTTAAGCGCCTCAACCCACTCGCCGTTGATATAGGCGTGTTGCCGACGAATCTGTATCTCATCTTTCATGACAGCCTCCTCAGCGGTAGAGCGCGTGCGCATTGTTCTGTTTGAAGTTCAGCACCGGATGCAGTTCTTCAACGGCCAGCGAAAGAGCCAGATAGCGGCTGGCGCTTAGTGCCGCAAAGTGCGCCTTAACGATCTCGAACAGCGCGGCCATTACCGGCTGTAGCTCCTCCAGGGCGCGGCCATGACCAATTTTCAGCGTCATATGTACAAAGCTGAAATCATGTTTGCCATCGGCCATCAGCCAGGTATCGATCCAGTGCGCGCGACTGCGAATGCCGCCTGCCGGAAAGATGCCGCTGCTGGCGAGATGCTGATTAACCTTCACAAACAAGCCGGGGAGATCGGCCTGCTGGCGGATGTTTTCGGTACATTCGGCGATAAAATGGGGCATTTAAGACTCCGCAAGATAAGAGGCTGCCGCGCAACGCGCAGCAGCCAGTGGGTTACAGGGTATTGCCGAGCTTGTAGCCGGTCTCGGCTTCGCCTTTGCGGGTGTAGGAAAAGCCATCTGCGCCGATGGTTACCGCCATTTCGCTTGCCTCCTCGCGTTCACGTACTGGCTGCGGCTGACCATCCAGCCCAAGCACCAGCGAACCGTCGGTGTACCAGCTTGGTACCACCGGCGTGCCCCACCAGTCGCGGCGCTGGTTATCATGCACATCCCAGCTCACTACCGGGTTGTCCGGATCGCCGGTGTAGTAGTCCTGGGTATAGATTTCGATGCGGTGTCCATCGGGATCGCGGATGTAGAGATAGAAGGCGTTCGACACGCCGTGTCGGCCTGGGCCGCGCTCGATCATGTCTGATTTACGCAGCGCGCCAAGCTTGTCGCAAATTGCCAGGATGTTATGTTTTTCATGCGTGGCAAAAGCGATATGGTGCATACGCGGGCCCGCGCCGCCTGTCATCGCGGTGTCGTGTACGGTCGCTTTACGACGCATCCATGCGGCATAGACCGTGCCGTTATCGTCGCGTATATCTTCAGTTACGCGGAAGCCCAGCCCTTCGATATACTCCACCGCCTTTGGTACGTCAGGCGTGATCTGGTTGAAGTGGTCGAGGCGAACCAGCGCGCCTGGGGTATAAAGCTCATAACGCCACGCCAGACGCTCAACGTGCTGCACGTCATAGAAAAATTCATAGGGAAAGCCGAGCGGATCTTCCACTCGTACGGAGTCGCCAATGCCTTTAACGAAGCCGTTAACGCGGCGTTCGGTTTTACAGCCAAGCGCCTGATAATACGCTTCAGCGCGATCGACATCTTCAGGGCTGCGCACGCGAAACGCGAAGGCGGCTACGGCGGCTACCGGTCCTTCACGCAGCACCACGTTGTGGTGGATAAACTCCTCCAGCGAACGCAGATAAAGCGTTTTTTCATCTTCAGCCGTGACGTGCAGGCCGAGGATATCGACATAAAACTCACGCGAGGCTTTCAGATCGGTGACCTGGATTTCCATATAGGCGCAGCGCAACACATCCGGCGCTGGCAGCTTTGCGGTTAATTTTTTTGTTGTCATTGTTATCTCCTTTCAGGGTAAGAAATAGCGACTCTGCGCGGCAGAGGAGTGCTGGCCGATTACACGCCCCATTTCGGGATCGGGTGATCGCCAAAGGAAATGCAGACATTCTTCATCTCAGCAAAGACTTCGAAACTGTATTCGCCGCCCTCCCGGCCGGTGCCGGACGCCTTCACGCCGCCGAACGGCTGACGCAGATCGCGCACGTTCTGCGTGTTGACGAAGACCATTCCGGCCTCAATGCTGCGGGAGAGGCGCAGCACCTTGCTGACGTCCTGAGTCCAGATATAGGAGGCAAGGCCATATTCCACGTCGTTCGCCAGACGCAAGCCTTCAGCCTCATCCTTGAAGGAGAGCAGGCAGGCGACAGGCCCGAAGATCTCCTCCTGAGCGATACGCATGCGGTTATCCACATCCGCAAAAACCGTAGGGCGCAGGAAGTTGCCGTGGCTCAGCCCTTCAGGCTTGTCCGGGCCGCCCGCCAGCACTTTTGCTCCCTCTTCAATACCGAGGCGAATGTAGCCGGACACCTTTTCCCAGTGCTGCTGGCTGATTAGCGCGCCAACCTGCGTGTTCGGATCGGTCGGATCGCCAACGCGCAGGCGGTTCGCGCGTTCGGCAAAGCGTTTAACAAATTCCGGGTAGATGCTTTCCTGAATAAAGATGCGCGAGCCGGCAGTGCAGCGTTCGCCGTTAATTGAGAAGATGGTGAACAGCGCAGCGTCGAGCGCGCGCTCGATATCGGCGTCTTCAAACACCAGAACCGGCGATTTGCCGCCCAGCTCCATCGAGTACTTTTTCAGCCCGGCGCTCTGCATGATTTTGCGCCCGGTTGCGGTGCCGCCGGTGAAGGAGACGGCGCGCACGTCGTGATGGCGCACCAGCGCATCCCCTGCGGTGCTGCCGTAACCCTGCACCACGTTCAGCACCCCTGCCGGAATGCCCGCTTCCAGCGCCAGCTCGCCCAGGCGATCGGCGGTAAGGGGAGAGAGCTCGGACATTTTCAACACGGCCGTATTCCCCAGCGCCAGACAAGGCGCGGTTTTCCAGGTCGCGGTCATAAAGGGCACGTTCCACGGCGAGACGAGCGCGCAAACGCCAACCGGCTGGATGAGCGTGTAGTTCATCATCTTGTCGTCGACCGGATAGGTGCGACCGTTCATCTGCTGACAGATTTCGGCAAAGAACTCAAAGTTGTGCGACGCGCGCGGGATCAACACGTTTTTGGTCTGGTGGATCGGCAGACCGGTATCCGCCGTTTCCATCGCCGCAATGTCCGGCACGTTCTCATCAATAAGCTCGCCGAGACGGCGCATCAGGCGCGCGCGCTCTTTCATGGGCGTATTGGCCCATTTGGGAAAAGCATTTTTCGCCGCTTCGACTGCCTGATGAATTTCCTGCTCGCCCCCTGACGCCACTTCCGCCAGCACCTCGCCGGTAGCCGGGTTTACCGTGGTGAAGTAGTCGCTGCTGGTGACGCTTTTGCCGTTGATCCAGTGATTGATCTTTTTCATTTCAGGCTCTCCTCAAACTGTTGCTCACTCACAATGCGGTTGGTTAACCGGCCCACGCCTTCTACCTCGACCACGACCTCATCGCCCGGCTTAACGTCGGCAAGCCCTTTCGGCGTGCCGGTAGCGATCATGTCGCCCGGCTGTAACGTCATAAATTCGCTCAGATATTCAATCAGGAAGGCGACGTCGAACACCATGTCGCGCGTGGTGCCCGACTGCGTCAGCTCGCCGTTAACGAAAGTTTTGAGTTGCAGATTCTGCACATCGGGTACGGCCTCGCGCGGTGTGACGCGCGGTAGCAGCGGGGTCAGGGTGTCGCGGCTTTTCACGCGCAGGTTAGGGCGATAGTAATTTTCCAGGTAATCGCGCACCGCGTAGTCGTTACACACCGTGTAGCCCGCTACATAGTCGAGCGCCTCGGCACGCTTTACGCCGCGCGCGGTTTTGCCGATCACCACCACCAACTCAGCCTCGTAGTGCATATATTCGAGATGGTCCGGGCGCACGCTCACGCTGTTGTCGCCGGTGAGGGTGTTAGCCGCTTTGATAAAAATCAGCGGCTCCTCAGGCGCTTTGAATTCCAGCTCGGCGGCGTGATCGGCGTAATTAAGACCGAGGGCGAACAGCGTGGGATGATTGTCCGGCTGGAGTTGCACGCTCTCACGGTCGGTAAAGAGGTTGCTCAGCGGCGGTAACCCCTGCGCTTTAATCGTCACGGTATCGCCCGCGCTCACCGGAATACGCTCCTGCGGCGTACCCAGCAGGATCACATCGCTAGCCTGCAGCGTGGCGAAATCGCTTAGCGCCGCGATCAGCTCTGCCGCATTACGGTGAAGATCGGCGGTTGACCAGCTTTGCTTCACTACGCCATTCACCTCGGTCACGATATCCAGCGCGCTGACGTCAGCCAGCGGCACAGCTTCACCTATCGGACAAAAACCGTCGCGGCATTTTGCTTTGATAGCCGGACGATAGAAGCTCTCTTCGGCCAGGCTCAGTTCGTTAGCCAGCGCGTAACCGGCGATATAGCGCGGCGCGTCCGCAACCGACACTTTGCGTGCCGTTGCGCCAATCACCACCGCCAGCGTACCGCCGCTGTAGGTTTGCTGGTTTGCAGGCAAGGCGATGGTGTCGCCAGACTGACGCTGCGTATTTCGCGGTTTGATAAACCAGACCGGTGTTTTCGGCGGCGTTTTATAGGGTGGCTGGTGAAATGCATCATTCCACTTTTCTGTCTGCGATGAATGGTTTAGCGCAACGGCAAAAACAGACCTTTTCATAGTGTTTCCTTCAGGCGAATCGAGCTGCGAATTTATTTTGTTAACATGTTAATGATTAATTATAAGATCGCATTTGTGTTTGAGATCAAGAGGTGAAAAGCGGCTAACCTCTTCTTAAAAATATTCATCACATGAATAAATACATTTATTATCAATGATTAAAAAACAGGATTGATATTAAGTGTTAAATTTTTGTTTCATATTTCGTGGTGCCGATCACTTTATTAACCTGTTAATGTTTAAAGTTATTTTTGCGGTGTTATTCTCCAAAACTGTGCAGCAGCGCTGGCAGTCCCTATACTGGCTATCACCCAAGCCACTCCCTAACAAAGTGACGTGATATGCATGATTCTTTGACTATTGCTCTGCTGCAGGCTCGTGAAACGGCGATGGGCTATTTCCGACCCATTCTTAACCGGTACGCATTAACCGAGCAGCAGTGGCGCATCATTCGCATTCTGGCGGAGCACCGCTCGCTGGATTTCCATGCGCTGGCGCAGCAGGCCTGTATTTTGCGCCCCAGCCTGACAGGTATCCTGACGCGGCTGGAGCGAGACGGACTGGTGTTTCGCCTGAAACCGCTCAACGATCAGCGCAAGCTGTTCGCCTCGCTGACGCCGCGCGGCGTCGACATTTTTCAGCAGGCGAGCCGTGAAATTGATGCTGGCTATCAGCAGATCGAGGCACAGTTCGGCGAACATAAGATGGCGCAGTTGAAAGCCCTGCTGGAGGAGTTCAACAGGCTGCAGGCGGAGTCGCCAGAGAGCGGAGGGCAAGAGCTGGCAGGCTGAGCTGACGCTATCATTTTTTAACATTTAACTAACCCTCCGCTTTAAGTGCGACGTAACTGCCTCTGTATATACCGTACTGGCAAAGTAGAGGTTATCGTCCTTATGGCTGAGGCGAAAAGTACAGGGATAAGCAATATTTAATTGATAGATAAGATAAAAATCTGGGTTTTTCGGGGTTTAATTACTTTTAAAAATTCTGATCGATATCGGATTTCAGACAAGACGAGGCTGGTATGACTATGAAAATAGGGTATGTATAGACATGTTAATTTAGTGTTACTTCGATACTTCCCCGCACGGCGCTGCTGAACGCTTTGCGCGACGGCCCGGCACGGTGAGCAATGATGAGGAACATAGCATGGCTGAAATTTCGTCCATTCAGGCGGATGCCTTTATTTGCCGCTGCCTGGAAAATTTTACTCAACTCATTCCCGGTTCTATCGGTGTGTTTTATCTGGTGGATGAAAATATGATGCCGTACCAGCATGTACGATTCGGCATTTCTGACGAGACGCATCAGGCCTATATGCGCGATTTTATTACTCTCGATCCCTTTCATCCGCAGCGTTATGCAACCCAGCCAGTGAGCTTTGCCGGTATGGACGATGCGTCACGTAAGACCGCCTACTACCGTCACTTTATGAAGCCCAACTCAATGGGCGATTCCATTGAGGTCTATGTGCGCAAAAACCGTAAAATCGTGGCGGGCTTGTCGCTGATGCGTGACAAAGTCTACAGCCTGCAGGAGCGGATGCGCCTGCGCGCTATGCTGTCACTGGTTGAAGTGGCCACCGATGAGCTTATGCCGCATAGCGCGGCGCAGCGGCTGACGCCTAAAGAGCAAATTATCGTTGATATGATCCGCGAAGGCGCCTGCAACAAGCGTATCGCCAGCCAGCTGGATATTTCGCTTTCGACGGTAAAAACCCATTTACGCAATATTTTCAGCAAAACGCACGCCAGCAACCGTACCGAACTTTTGCGTAACGTGAATGCCAGCTGGTATGCCGAGCGGGTGAGCTAACGGCGAGCCAGCGCTCGCCGTCGCGGCTCAGTAACGCACCATTATCGACTTCAGCTCGGTGTAATCATCAATAAACGCGCTGCCGAATTCGCGTCCAGAACCAGAACCTTTAACCCCGCCAAAGGGTACAGCTGGATCGAGAAACGTGTGCATATTGATCCAGACAATCCCGGCTTCCAGCCGCTCGCTGAAACGCAGCGCCTGGCTGATATCGCGCGACCAGACGCTGGCTGCCAGGCCAAAAGGAGAGGCATTGATGTTTTGTAGCGCCTGTTCAGCATCCTCATAGGCGATAAAGCTGCCGACCGGCCCAAAGGTTTCCTCTTTCATCAATGTGCTGCTGGCGGAGGCTACGCGTACAGCAGTGGGACGCAGAAAATAACCGCTTCCCTCCAGCGTCTCACCGCCGCAGACGATCTCATCTCCCTCGCGGCGCGCGATAGCCAGCAGATCTGAAATCTTATCCAGCTGCGCCCGGTTCGCCAGTGGCCCCATCGCTGTGTTCTCATCCAGCGGCGAACCGATGACGGTATTGTTGAGGCGCACTTTCAGCGCTTCCAGCACCGCATCGATTTTGTCAGCGGGCAGCCAGAAACATTCTGCGGCGGCGCAGATTTGTCCCTGATTTAGATAGCCTGCCTCAAGAATGCCGTTAACTATCTCTGTCACCGAGAGGTCGTCAAGAAACAGCGCGGCGTTTTTTCCGCCCAGCTCCAGCGTGACGCGTTTACCCTGTGCGGTTGCGGAGCGGCTGACCGCATTGCCCGTGGCAACCGAACCGGTAAAGCTCACCTTGGCGCAGCTTTCATGTCCAATCAGCGCCGGTCCTAGCTCGCCGCCAGGGCCGTTAACCACGTTAATAACGCCGGGCGGAAAGCCGCATTCGCTCGCCAGCTCCGCCAGACGCAGCAGCGTAAGCGGCGTATATTCGCTGGGTTTCACCACAACGGTACAGCCGCACACCAGCGCCGCCGCGATTTTCCATACCGCGATCATGATTGAAAAGTTCCAGGGCACGATAGCCACGACGACGCCCAGCGGTTGACGGCGGGTGAAGGCGGTATATTTTTCCCCGGCAAAAGAGGGCAGTGAGACATCCAGCGTCTCGCCGTTGATTTTGCCGGCCCAGCCAGCGAAATAGCGCAGGAAGGCAACAGACTGGTCCAGCTCAAGCATGCGCGCCAGCTGGATGGTTTTGCCGGAGCAGAGCGTTTCTATCTGCGCCAGCTCCTCACGCTTCTCCGCGAGCTTATCGGCCAGCTTCAACAGCAGCGTGCCACGCTGCAGCGTCGCCATATCTCGCCAGGCTGTAAACGCCCGCTGCGCGCTGCGCATCGCCGCATCTGCCTGTGGCAGGCTGGCGCCGTTCAGCGTGAGCAGCGGTTCGCCGGTAGCAGGATTAATAACCTGAAAGGGCGCGCCCATTCCCTTAACAGCTTCGCCATCAATGTAACTACCATGGTCGCGGGCGAAAAATGCCGTTACCTCGCTTAATAATGGAATCTGCGGCATAAAAAGTCCTCATGTAATTAGGCCAGGCGCGCAAGGCGCGTTCAGGGATATCACAGCACATGAGCGCGCCGAGCCCCATCAGCCATAAGGACGAGACAGAGCGACAATATGCTCTTTTCAGTGCGACAACCGATCTGCGCGTCCTCCTTCAGGACGATTACCACAGCGGCGTGAATGCGGTATCAGTAGCGCTTTAAATTGCGGTAAAGCACCGGTAACACTATTAAGGAGACAAAATGAACAACACTGGTTTTTTCTTTGATGAACGCTGCTTCTGGCACAGTACAGGTCTGCATGTTGTCACCTTGCCGGTTGGCGGCTGGGTCCAGCCGCCTTCAGGTGCGGCACATGCGGAAAACCCTGAAACCAAACGGCGGCTCAAAAACCTGCTTGATGTTTCAGGCTTGTCGGCTCATTTGCGTCATGCATCGGCCGCCCCCGCCAGCGAAGCCGATCTTTTACGCGTTCACGATCAACACTATCTCACGCGCTTTCAATACCTCAGCGATAACGGTGGGGGTCTGCTGGGTGACGAAGCACCGCTGGGGCCGGGGAGCTATGAAATAGCCTGCCTCTCCGCAGGCCTTGCCTGCGCCGCCGTTGAGTCGGTGTTAACGGGAGATTGCGCTAATGCCTACTCGCTTGGCCGTCCGCCGGGACACCACTGCCTGCCGGATACGTCGATGGGCTTCTGTTTTCTGGCTAATATCGCAATCGCTATTGAACGCGCCAAAGCGATAATGAATGTCGGAAAGATCGCTGTCGTTGACTGGGACGTGCACCACGGCAACGGGACGCAGCATATTTTCTATCAGCGCGGCGATGTGCTGACGATCTCGCTTCATCAGGACGGCTGCTTTCCGGCAGGTTATGGTGGGGAAACGGATACCGGGACCGGAGAAGGCGCTGGCACCAATATCAATATTCCGCTGATGGCGGGCGCGGGTCATGAAGCCTGGCTCTATGCGTTTGACCGCATCGTAATGCCTGCGCTGACGCGCTTTAAACCTGACCTGATTATTGTTGCCTGCGGCTATGACGCCAGCGCAATGGATCCGCTCGGGCGAATGCTGTTGCACAGCGAAAGTTACCGCAGCATGACCAGTAAGATTCAGCTGGCGGCCCGTGAACTCTGTGCTGGCCGCCTGGTGATGGTGCATGAAGGCGGATACTCTGAAGCCTATGTGCCTTTTTGCGGGCTGGCGGTGATGGAACAGCTGTGCGGTTTTAAAACCGCAGTAACCGATCCTTTGCTCTCGTTTATCGAACAGCAACAGCCTCGCGACACCTTCAATCGCGTGCAGTGCGCGCTGATTGATGAACTGGCGCGCGCCTTAAAGCTGTAATGCCTCACACGCCTATCGGCTGATAGCCATGCCATTCCGGACGGAAAGGCGCGCCGCTGTCCGAAGGCGTGAGATGAATATATTTATTGCCGACCTTTTCCAGCAGGATGCAGTCATCCACATCCTTCAGATTGTCTTTGTGCTGGTGAAGCGCGCCATTGAGCAGCGATGCCAGCCCTTTCGCTTTGGCCTCTTTGCTGTCTTGCGCGACAAACAAATCAAAGGCGTGTAGCTCCGCCAGGGAGGAGGGATGATAGGCGCCCGCATTAACGAACCACAGGCGCTGGCTGCTTTCAGGCGGCGTGTCAGCCAGACTGACTGCGTAACCATCTGCCCAGCTAATACGCGCATAGCCGTCGATATGCACTTTGTCGGCATCGCCGAACCAGGCTTCACGCAGCGCAGGCCAGGCGGCCTCCGGGTGGTCTGCGACTACAAACTGAATATCATGGACTTCAATATTGGACCGGCCGGCATTGCCGCCCAGGTAAAACATAAACAGATACACACCGCTCTCCTTTGCCTGCGCGTCAGGCGTACCGGGTAATGATTTCGCTTGCGCTATATACGATACCATACAACGAAACGGCAAACAGAAACAGAGACGATATCGCCTCAATACGTTGGCTATGTCTTTCTGGGATCCATTGTTTTATCAACAGGATATAGAGCGACAAAACGGTAAAATCGGAAAACATCCATACCAGAGAGAGCGTCAGGATACTGGTGGTAAAATCTGGCGTGACGGCGATGAACTGCGGGAAAAAAGCGACGAAAAAGAGGATATCTTTGGGATTGGATAGCCCTATCAGAAAACCTCTGCTGAACCCTCCCTGGCTGCGCAATTTACCGGCCTCTTTACCGGCTGCGTCTGCTTTGATTGCTCTGAGGCTGGCAACCGCGCCCCAGCCGATATAGAGCGAACCCGCCATTGCCAGCAAGTAGAGGAACAGGGGAGAAAAGGCGATCGCGCCTGCCAGCATTAGCGCAGCCAGCATAATCAGAACCAGCGACGCGCTGTTTGTTCCTGCTACCGTGGCAAAGGCGCGGCGACTGCCGTGGCGTGCTGCCGTCCCGGTCACCAGCGCCACGACCGGGCCAGGAGTAATAAGCAGCACGAGTACAGCCAGTATGTAGGCACTCAGTAAGATCAGATTCATTTCGCTCTTTATCCTTTTTTCTCTTAGCTCGCGCCAGATTATTGAGGCAGGCGAGGCGGTTGAAAAACGGATAAAACTCGCGCTTAATGTGACTAAAACTCACAATGAAGAAAGCTATGTCCCTGCCACCGCTTTATGCCCTGCGCGCCTTTGAAGCCGCTGCGCGATTAGAATCCTTCAGTAAGGCGGCAGCCGTCCTTAATATCACGCCAGGCGCGGTCAGCAGGCATATACGTACTCTTGAGGCCTGGTTTGAGTGCGAGCTTTTTCAAAGAAACGGGCCGCGAGTGAAGGTTAGCGAGGCGGGGCGAATCCTGGCAAGTCAGTTAACTGAGAGCTTTCTTGGCATTGAGCGAGCCTGTTACGCCTTCAAAAGCAACAACCTGCAACTGCGGCTCAAGGCGCCATCAACGCTCACTATGCGCTGGCTGCTGGATGTGCTGAATGCTTTTCGTGAAAATCACACAACGCCTCGCGTAGAGATCACCAGCGTCTGGATGGATACAGACAGCGTGGACTTCATGCGCGAGCCATACGACTGCGCGATACTGCTCGGCAAGGGTGATTTCGGTGACTCGACTGAAAGCAGGCTGCTTTTTAGCGAATGGCTGATTCCGGTCTGCTCACCGGCGCTGCTGGAAAAAGCGAAGCATCATCTTCCTGACTGCGAATTAATCCATCCGTCGCCGGATCGGCGCGACTGGCGCAGGTGGCTGAATAAGACAGGACGCTTACCTGCGCTTGATCTTACCGGCGGCAAGGTGTTTGACACGCTTGAGCAGGGTAATCTGGCTGCACTGAGCGGTCACGGCGTTTCGGTAGGCGATCTTTTGTTAAGTCTGGATGCCATAAATAGCGGACTGCTGGCGCTTCCATTCAGTGAAGCGGTGGCGACCGGGGAGGGTTACTACCTTGTGTGGCCGCGTCACTCAGGCAAAACGCGACATATTGAGCTGCTGCTGAACTGGCTAAAGCTTCACGTACCTGGCCTCCCGGACAAGACACTGAGTTACGTGAAAAATGCGTGAATCACCTGCCTATAAGCACGACGTGCCGCACCACTTTCATACAACTATCGCCTTAAGGAAAAAGATATGTTGGAGAGGCTGTTCCGCTTTTTTGAGAACCTGATTGATCCTTTTCAGGTAGAAAAAGATTCTGGCCCGCAGCAGAAATATGGTTTTTTATATTTCGCTAATAAAGTTAAGACCATAGTGCTTTTAATTGCTCTTGTCGGGTTAATCAAAGCAGCTGTGGATGTCAGCCTGATTTATACCGTAGGACTGGTGATTGACTCACTCAACGGCACACTATCGCCTGTCCTGAGTGATATATTCACCCAGAACCAACTCTTAATAACAACGGCTTTTTTATTTTTGATTTTCCGTCCCTTAACATCATTAACATTAGGATTGCTATGTGACCAGTGCATTCGTGCTCGTTTTAGCCCGATGGTTCGGTGGAACTTTACAATAAAGTAATAAAAAACGACTTAGCATACTTTAGTCACAATCATTCAGGAAAAATCGCATCGGCAGTCTGGCAATCTGGGCAGGCTATGACGGAGCTTTTGCTCAGCACATTACAGATGTTATGGTCGAATATCGCCTACGTCATTCTGGCTTTAGGATTTATAAGCGTCTTAAACGTTTGGTTTACTGTAACGGTTATCCTCTGGCTAACGATTTACCTTTGGATTTCGATAAAATATGCACATGAAATTAAGAGGCGATCCCGTAAATCGGCCGATGCTTCTAATAGAATAAACGGTCATCTTGTCGACATTTTTTCTAATATCATTAACGTTAAATCTTTATCGCCTGATGGAGATGAACGCGAGTTTATGAAAGGAAAGCTGTTTAATTTTATTAATAAAAACCAGCAATTTCTCCGGGTGATTACCTGTGCCGAAAATCTCCTGCTGATGATCAGCTCCGCCGCGATGGTTGTAATAGGGTATATATGCATATCCTCCTGGCACACAGGATTGCTGTCTGTGGGTGAGATAGCCGTTATTTTTGGGCTTATTTTTCGCCTGGAGGGACAGCTAGCTGCGCTAATGGATCAAATCACTGGTGCGATGCGGGCGCTGGGACTGTTCAATGCTTCCATTGACGTAATACAACATCCGAACCTTGTTACAGAAAAAAATAAAGCCTTCTCACGGGAAAAGGTAAAGGGAGATATCCTTTTTAGGGATTTGCACTTTCATTATGAAGCAGGAAAGCCCGTTATCAACGGATTGTCTATGCATATCAAATCGGGTGAAAAGATAGCAATTACAGGAGAGTCTGGCTCCGGTAAATCCACGCTAATTAGCCTGCTAATGCGATTTTACGATCCTCTCGACGGCAACATTATGCTCGATGGTACGGATATACGACATTACCCTCTTAATCATTTGCGTCGACAGTTCAGCATTGTGACGCAAGATAACATCCTCTTTAATCGAACTATTTATGAAAATATTACCTTTGGCTGTAGCAACTTCAGTGAAGAAGATGTTCGTGCTGCTGCGCAAAAAGCTAAAGCGCTGGATTTTATCCTTCAGGCAACTGATGGCAGCCATACAGGTTTCGAGACACGTATCGGCGATCGCGGAGCCCGGCTGTCTGGTGGGCAGCGACAAAGGCTGAGCATTTGCCGGGCCATTTTACGTAATGCCCCGATACTGATTCTGGATGAAGCCACCTCTGCGCTTGACTCTGTAACTGAGACAGATGTTCGCGATGCGCTAAACGAAGTAATGGTGGGTAAAACAGTGATTGCGATTGCGCACCGTTTGTCATCGGTGGCTGACATGGACAGGATTCTGGTGCTTAATCAAGGGGTGATTAAAGAAGAGGGCACTCATGATGAATTGATACGGCAGAAAGGTCGCTATTACACCCTGTGGAAAAAGCAGGCCAGTTAGGGAGACACATATTTTAAACTTCCCATCGAACTGCTTGCTTTACCTGCCAGTCCGGCACAATGGATAGGCAACGATGTCTCTCAGAAAATACTGAACTGGCGTGTTACTGTTTGAATAATTTTTGCCGCGAGGAGGTAGCCATTACGTTGGCGGATTATGGTTGTCAAACAAAGGTTATTCCCTGCAGGACTAACCATAAATTTGCATCAGCAGCCTGTCTGAAATAAGGCAAACTGACTTATGCGGGCTCTCAGCAGAAAAAGCAGTAAACAGGGCATTAGCAATAGCTAATCACCCCTGAAACGTTACAGGGTAACCCCACCGCATTTGCACCACCCCTAATCCTCTCCTACGCTTTTCCCCTTAAACATGCGTAAACCGTTGCGACTACGATCGCCTTTTTAAGCTGTAAAGGAGGAAAGTAAATGCAATACAGGAAACTGGGCCACTCGGGCCTGCTGGTCTCAAAATTCGTGCTGGGTACCGTGCCGTTTGGCGGCAAAGCGGGATTTGAAAAAACCGGCAACGTTAACGCCAGCGAAGCGCGCCGTTTTATCGATATCGCGCTGGATCACGGCGTTAATATGATCGATACCGCCGATCTCTACTCCATGGGCGGCGCAGAAGAGGTTGTCGGCGAAGCGCTCGGCGACAAGCGCGACAATGTCATTCTGGCAAGCAAAGCGCGCAGCCCGCTCGGCGATGGCCCGAATGAGAGCGGCGCCAGCCGTTACCACCTTATCAAGGCGTGCGAAGCGAGCCTGCGCCGACTTAAAACCGACCATATTGACCTTTATCAGATCCATAACTGGGATGGCGTCACCTCGGTAGAAGAGACGCTGCGCGCGCTCGAAGATCTGGTGAAGAGCGGCAAAATCCGTTACTTCGGTACTTCTAATTACACCGCCTGGCAGATGATGAAGACCCTGGGCTGCGCCAGCGAGCGACACCTGCTCAAGCCTGTCAGCCAGCAAATTTACTACACGCCGGAATCACGTGAAGCAGAGTTCGAGCTGCTGCCGATGGCGCTCGACCAGGAGATCGGCACGCTGATCTGGGGGCCGCTGGGCGAAGGCCTGCTGACCGGCGCGGTCAGCCGTAACGGCAAAGCGCCTGAGTCGACCCGTCAGGGCAGCGGCTGGCCAGAACCCTATGTGCACGATATGGAACACGCCTATAACGTTATCGAGGTGCTGGAGCAGGTCGGCAAAGAAATTAACGCCTCTATTGCCCAGGTCTGCCTGGCCTGGCTGGCGGACCGTCCAGGGGTCAGCGCGCTTATCGTCGGCAACCGCAGCGAAACACACCTGCGTGAAAACCTGAACGCCTTTGAGCTAACCCTCAGCGATGAGCAGCGTCAGCGCATTGAAAAAGTGACGCGTCCGGCTCCGCGTTATCCCTACTGGCACCGCTTCACCAGCGGCATGGATCGCATCGATCCAGCTGAACAACCCTTCCTGGATGAATATCGCCAGACTCTCGACGAACGCAAAGACCAGGCGCAGAAATAAGCCTCTGGCTGGCCACGCGATGTGGTCAGCCTTATCCAGCAGCACTCACGCTTTAATACCTTCGCAACGGTTAAACAGACAGGTCTGCTTCATCAGCGCTTTGCAGGAAAAGACAATTTCCTGGCAATAAGCCTGAGGTGTTCAGTTAAACTTTTCACAAAACCTTGTAGCGAACCTCTCGCGTCCCTGCGCAGGGCCGTACAAACGCGTACGCCTGCCTGGCTGCTGGCATCTCCTCCTTTCGCCTGGCGTAAGCGCCCGAGAGTGAAGTGCAAAATCAACCCTTGCCACCTCTTTTTACGTGACAGTGTAACAGAAGAGGCGAAACAGTTAGCGCCTTATGCAGCGTTGTCGGCACGCTGTTGCTGACTGTGGCTATGCTCCGTCAGTTCAGCAGGCTTTAGCCTGAAAGCCTCTACGGCCGCACGGAATAGCTGACCGGCGACCAGGCTTAAAAAGATTGCCGACTGTCATGCGCAATATCAGCAATTTACAGATAACTTTCCGGTATACCTTCGATATCAAGCGGTGACAGGTATTCATCCCAACGGAACTCAGGCCTTTTAATAAGGAGCTAACATGCGTCAGAGAGTAATCGTATGCTCAGTAATACAAAATGAAGGTGAATTTTTACTTTGTAAAATGGCCTCAGATCGTGGGGTTTTCCCGGGGCAATGGGCTCTGCCTGGCGGTGGCATGGAGCCTGGCGAAACGATGGAAATCGCCCTGAGGCGGGAAATCATGGAAGAGTTAGGGAAGGAACTGCTTATCACCGAGGTTAAACCCTGGGCTTTTCGTGATGATATCCGAACTAAAACCTATCCAGACGGCGCCACCGAAGAAATTTACATGATTTACCTTATATTTGACTGCATAAGTTCAAACCGGGCGATTACGTTTAACGAAGAATTTCAGGAGGTTGCCTGGGTTTCCCCTGACGTTCTGAAAAGCATGGATCTTAATGAGGCGACCCGGGTGACTTTTGTACAAAAAGGACTCCTTTAGCTCTTCCTCAGAACGTACGAAGGCGTATTAAAAGCCTCACGTTCGGCAAATGTACCCGCTCGATCTGAACTGCCAGGCAACAGCGCGCTGAACCTGTCAGGCACCGAATATGCCGAACGCCGGGTTTAAGCCCAATAAAAACGGCGGCCCGAAGGCCGCCAAAAACCCTCAATTATGGTTAGTATTGAGGAAGCAGTGGCACTGCATTGATGAAGATATTAGCCCTTAACGCCTCCCGCCGTCAGGCCGCTGACCAGCCAGCGCTGCGCCAGCAGGAACACCAGCGTAATCGGGATAGCAGAGAGCACAGCGGCGGCAGCGAAGTCCCCCCACAGATAGTTCTGTGGATTCAGATACTGCTGCATACCGACCGCCAGGGTATAGCTGTTGACGTCCCGCAGCAGCAGCGAGGCGACAGGCACCTCTGTTACCGCGGCGATAAACGCCAGAATAAACACCACCGCCAGGATCGGCACCGAGAGCGGCAGCAGCACCAGCCGGAACGCCTGCCACGGCGTCGCGCCGTCCAGCGCGGCCGCCTCTTCCAGCGAACCGTCGATGGTTTCGAAATAACCTTTAATCGTCCAGACATGCAGCGCGATGCCGCCAAGGTAGGCGAAAATCACGCCGCCATGCGTATTCAGCCCGAGGAAAGGCAAATACTGCCCCAGCCGATCGAACAAAGCGTAGAGCGCCACCAGCGAGAGAACGGCAGGGAACATCTGGAAAATGAGCATCCCTTTCAACAGGCTGGCGCGTCCAGCGAAGCGCATGCGAGCAAAAGCATAGGCGCAGGTAGTGGAAAGCGCCACTATGCCAATCGCGCTGATGCCCGCGATCTTAACGGAGTTCCACAGCCACAGCAGCACCGGGAAAGGCGGCGGCGTCACGCGGCCGTCGGCATGGGTGACGCTGAACCCCAGCGCCAGCCGCCAGTGCTCCCAGGATATCTGCTCCGGGATCAGACTGCCGGTCGCGAAGTTACCGGCGCGCAGTGAAATTGCCATAACCATCAGCAGCGGGAAAAGAATCGCGGCGATAAACGCGAGCAGCAGCAGATGAGTCAGCAGCAAACGCAGCTTCTGCGATTTAGGTTGTACCATAGCCATAACGCCTCCTTAGTCGAACTTCATCCGCACAGCTTTCAGGTTAATCACCGCCAGCGCGCCTACCAGCAGGAAGATCAGCGTCGCGATCGCCGCCGCCAGACCGAAATCCTGCCCGCCGCCGCCCTCAAAGGCGATGCGCCACGTATAGTTCACCAGCAGGTCGGTATAGCCCGCAGGCGTTGTGGTGCCAAGCCGGTCGGGGCCGCCGTTAGTCAGCAGTTGCACCAGCACAAAGTTGTTAAAGTTAAAGGCGAAGCTGGCGATCATCAGCGGCATAAGCGGCTTTAACAACAGCGGCAGCGTAATCAAAAAGAAATTCTGCAACGGTCCTGCGCCATCCATCGCCGATGCTTCGTACAGGTCGTCTGGAATCGCCTTCAGCAGCCCCATGCAGAGGATCATCATGTAGGGATAGCCCAGCCAGGTATTGACGATCACCAGCATGGCGCGCGCCAGCAGAGGGTCGCTGAACCAGGCGGGCTGGAAGCCGAACAGCGCGTTGAGCAGCACGTTGATCTCGCCGAAGCTCTGGTTAAACAGGCCCTTAAATATCAGTATCGAAATAAAGGCCGGTACGGCATAGGGCAGGATCAGCATCACGCGATAGATCGCTTTCCCCTTTAACGCTTCCCACTGCACCAGGCAGGCGAGCACCATGCCGACGGCGACGGTCAGCACCACGGTCAGTAGCGAGAAGAGCAGCGTCCAGCCGAAGATCGCCAGGAAAGGCTTCTGGATCCCCTCATCGGTAAAGACGCGCACAAAGTTCTTCCAGCCCGCATTCACCGTAAAGCCCGGGCTAAGCTGCTCGCTGCCCCAGCTGCCGTCGGCGTTGACGCGCTGGAAGAAGCCGGTTTTATCATTCGCCTGATACAGCTCACCGCTTTGCTGATTTTTCAACTGCTGGTCAGCAGTAAGCAGATAGAGCGGGCGCGTGCCGGAGAACTGCCGCAGCGAACTCATTACCAGCTCGCGGCCGTCCGGCAGCCGGGCGCGGATCTGACTGAGCGCCTGGCGATTGCTGGTGATGACCTTCAGCGTCGCGCGCTGGCCCGCAGGCGGCGCGGCGCGGGTCATACTGAGCTGCTGATCGCCGCCAAAATCGAACGGCGGCGAAACGTAATTTTCACTCTCGCTGGCTAACAGCAGCTGCCAGCGGCTGCCCGCCGGATAGAGCGCGAAGTTCATTCCCGCGCCGTCCTGATACTGACGGCTCAGCAGCACCTGCTGCGCGCGCGCCTGGGTAAGCTGGTTGGTACTGCTGTAGTTGGTAAAAGCGATCGCCACAGTGCAGGCGAGGGGGAAGAGCACAAACAGCGCCATACCGGCGAGGCCGGGATAGACATAGCGCCAGGCATAGGCGCGCCGGTTAGCGTAAATCCAGATGCCCGCCGCGCTGACAATCAGCGTCACCAGCGCAAACAGATATTCGCCCTGCGCATACATCAGCACCAGAAGGTAGCCGACCAGCAGACAGCAGATCCCGACGAGAACGCGCTTCAGCAGCTGGCTGGCGCCTCCTGTTTTCGGTTTTCCTGACATGATTCGGTGTTCCTTAACAGCCAGTGGTAAGCCGGCGCAAGCCGGCTTCGAGGGGGCATTACTTATTCAGGCGCGCCTGCGCATCTTTCAGCGCGGCGTCTACGCTCTGGCGACCGCTCAGGGCGTTAAGCGTGGCGGTGCGCATCGCATACCAGAACGCCGCCATCTGCGGAACATTTGGCATAATGTCGCCGCTGCGCGCGTTGTTCATGGTGGCGGCGATACGCTCATCTTTTTCCAGCGTCTGCTGGAACGACTTCAGCGTCACCGCGCCCAGCGGCTTATCTTTGTTCACCGCGTCCAGACCGGCGTCAGTCAGCAGGTAGTTTTCCAGGAACTCTTTCGCCAGCTCTTTATTCGGGCTGGCCGCGTTGATGCCTGCGCTGAGCACGCCAACAAAGGTTTTCGACGGCTTGCCGTTGAGGGTCGGCAGCAGCGTCACACCATAGTTAATGCCGCTCTTGTCGATATTGCTCCAGGCCCAGGGGCCGTTGATGGTCATTGCGGTCTGCCCCTTATTAAAGGCGGCTTCAGCGATAGAGTAATCGGTGTCGGCGTTGAGGGTTTTGGCTTTGACCTGATCGACGAGGAACTGCATGCCCGCCTTCGCGCCAGCGTTATCTACGCCGGTGTCTTTAACGTCGTAGCCGCTGTCGGTCTTTTTAAAGGCATAAGCGCCGCCTGCGGCCAGCAGCGGCCAGGTGAAATAGGGTTCCTGCAGGTTGAACATAATGGCGCTTTTGCCTTTCGCGCGCAGCTGCTTGTCGACGGCCGCCATCTCTTCCCAGCTTTTCGGCGGAGTGGGCAGCAGGTCTTTGTTGTAAATCAGCGACAGCGATTCGACCGACACGGGATAGCCAATCAGCTTGCCGTTAAAGCGCACCGCATCCCAGGTGAAGGGAAAGAGCTTCTCCTGGAAGCTTTTATCCGGCGAAATCTCCGCCAGCAGGCCTGACTGGGCGTAGCCGCCAAAACGGTCGTGCGCCCAGAAGATAATATCCGGGCCGTCGCCGGTGGCGGCCACCTGCGGATACTTCTCTTCCATCTTATCCGGATGCTCTACCGTCACTTTAATGCCGGTATCCTGCTCAAACTTTTTACCCACCTCGGCCAGCCCGTTATAGCCTTTGTCGCCGTTGATCCAGATAACCAGTTTTCCCTCTTCTATCTTCGCGATTGCCGAGGCCGAAAACAGCATGGCCGTAAGGGCGGAAAGGGCAAAAATACGTGCGCCGGTTTTCATTTTCATAACTCCATCCTGTTAGCGGAAACGGAAATCGTTTTCCCGCACATTGTGGCGATCCGCTGCGGCTTCTCATCCTCCCGCGCTCTACGCCTGCTGACGCAAAGCCGTGATCGCCGTTGCAAAACGGCACCGTTATCACGGGCTGGAGCACACTCTCGTCGCCGCGACTCTGCGCGTTCGATCACAAAAAACAGCAGGTTGCCGCCTTCGCACCGTCCTGCGCGACGATCTCCTCCTCCTCTCTCATCCCCCAGCTAAACCGTCCACGGCGGAGGATGTGCGGCGACTGAACCTTTCCCATAGTGGTCGCCGGAGTCTGCCTGCGGCGATGCGGGCAAGAGTGAGCAAGCGGAGAGGAAAGCAATGGCGAGCGTCGCGTTACGCAATGTCACCAAGGCCTGGGGCGATACCCTGGTCTCAAAGGACATCAATCTGGAAATCGGCGAAGGAGAGTTCGTGGTATTCGTCGGCCCTTCGGGCTGCGGTAAGTCCACGCTGCTGCGCATGATCGCCGGTCTGGAGGCCATTACCAGCGGCGAGCTGCTGATCGGCGATCGGCGGATGAACGAGGTGCCGCCGGCTGAGCGCGGCATCGGCATGGTGTTTCAGTCCTATGCGCTCTATCCACACCTTTCCGTGGCGGAAAACATGTCCTTCGGCCTGAAACTGGCGGGTGTTAAGCGCGGCGAGATCCAGCAGCGCGTCAACCAGGTGGCGGAAGTGCTGCAGCTGGCGCATCTGCTGGATCGTCGTCCTAAAGCGCTTTCCGGCGGACAGCGTCAGCGCGTGGCGATCGGCCGCACGCTGGTCGCCGAGCCGCGCGTCTTTTTGCTGGACGAGCCGCTCTCCAACCTCGACGCCGCGCTGCGCGTGCAGATGCGCATTGAGATTTCACGTCTGCACAAGCGTCTGAAGCGCACCATGATTTACGTCACGCACGATCAGATCGAGGCGATGACGCTGGCGGACAAAATCGTGGTACTGGACGCCGGACGCATCGCGCAAATCGGCCGGCCGCTGGAGCTCTATCACTATCCTGCCAATCGCTTCGTCGCCGGTTTTATCGGCTCGCCGAGGATGAACTTCCTGCCCGTCAAGGTCACCGCCACCGCCATCGATCAGGTGCAGGTTCGTCTGCCCAACGATCAGCGCATCTGGCTGCCGGTCGAGAGCGCAGGCGTACAGGTCGGCAGCAATATGTCGTTAGGCATTCGTCCCGAACACCTGCTTTCCAGCGATATCGCCGACGTCACGCTCGAGGGCGAGGTGCAGGTGGTCGAGCAGCTCGGAAACGAAACGCAAATTCATATCCAAATCCCCGCTATCCGTCAGAACCTGGTTTACCGCCAGGAGGACGTCGTGCTGGTAGAAGAGGGCGCCGTGATGGGCATTGGCCTGCCGCCGGAGCGCTGTCACCTGTTCCGCGAGGACGGGAGCGCCTGTCGCAGGCTGCATCAGGAGCCTGGTGTTTAGCCCTGCAAAACAATAAAAGCAATAACCTCAGGAGACAGAAAATGATAACTCTGCGCAAACTTCCCCTCGCTATCGCCATTGCGGCGGGCACGATCTCTGCCCCGTCGATGGCGGTCGATTTTACCGGCTACGCCCGTTCCGGCATCGGCTGGACCGGCAGCGGCGGCGAACAACAGTGCTTTCAGGCCACCGGCGCGCAAAGCAAATACCGTCTGGGCAACGAATGCGAAACCTATGCCGAGCTGAAACTGGGCCAGGAAGTGTGGAAAGAGGGCGACAAGAGCTTCTACTTCGACACCAACGTCGCCTACTCGGTATCGCAACAGAATGACTGGGAAGCGACTTCACCCGCCTTCCGCGAGGCGAACGTCAAAGGCAAAAACCTGATCGACGCGCTGCCTGGCTCTACCATCTGGGCGGGTAAACGCTTCTATCAGCGCCACGACGTGCATATGATCGACTTCTACTACTGGGATATCTCTGGTCCCGGCGCCGGTCTGGAAGATGTGGATCTCGGTTTCGGCAAGCTCTCGTTCGCGGCGACGCGCTCCTCCGAAGCGGGCGGCTCCTACACCTTCTCCAGCGATCGCATCCGCGATTACGCCACCAGCACCGCTAATGACGTCTTCGACGTGCGCCTTGCCGGACTGGAAACCAACCCGAACGGCGTGCTGGAGCTGGGCGTCGATTATGGCCGCGCCAACGCGCGTGACGGCTACCGTATCGAAGACGGCGCGTCGAGAGATGGCTGGATGTTTACGGCGGAGCATACCCAGAGCATGCTCAAAGGCTACAACAAGTTCGTGTTGCAGTACGCCACCGATGCGCTGACGTCGCAGGGTAAAGGCGTGCCGCAGGGCACCAACATCAACAACAACGGCAGCATGTACCGCGTTCTCGATCACGGCGCGATTTCCCTCGCCGATCGCTGGGACCTGATGTATGTCGCGATGTACCAGAACGTCGATCTGGATAACAACCGCGGCACCGAGTGGTACACCGTCGGCGTGCGTCCTATGTACAAATGGACGCCGATCATGAGCACCCTGCTGGAAGTGGGCTACGACAACGTGAAGTCGCAGCAGGTCAGCGAACGCAACGGCCAGTACAAAATCACCCTGGCCCAGCAGTGGCAGGCGGGCGACAGCATCTGGTCGCGTCCGGCGCTGCGTCTGTTCGCCACCTACGCCAAATGGGATGAGAAGTGGGGCTACAGCAAAGACGCTTCGGGCGATTTGACGACGCTGGCTGCCGCGGACAGCACCGGCAACGGCCTGTTCACCAACAGCCGCGGCGACAACGATGAGTGGAGTTTCGGCGCGCAGATGGAAATCTGGTGGTAAGCCGCCTCGTCCTGTAAAGCAAGCAGAAGCCGTACGTTCAGCGTACGGCATTTTCTGGGCGGCAGCGGCCATTGCCAGGCCTGAGCGGCTGCCCGATAGCCTGTTGAGAACCTAAAATGAAAAAGAAAACGCTTACCGCGCTCTGTCTGAGCGCCGCGCTGCTGACGAGCCTCGCCTTGCCAGCGCATGCTGAGATCAATCTGGTGCCGCAGGATCTCTCTGCCGCACCCACTATTCCGACAGCGAGCCTGCAGCGCCTGAACTGGCAGCCCGTTGATTCTTCGCGTCCACAGATCACCACGCTGGCCACCAGTGGTACCCAGCTTGAGGCCAGCGGCATCACCGGGCCGGTCGCCGCCTACAGCCTGCCCGCCAGCCAGGGCGAAATGACGGTAACGCTGAGCAGCGAAGTGTCGCACAATCAGGTATTCGCCCCTAACGTGCTGGTGCTTGACGAGAATCTGCGTCCCGCCGCCTGGTTTCCGAGCCGCTTTTTTACCTATCAGCAGCCGGGCGTCATGAGCGCCGACCGTCTGGAAGGGGTGATGAAGCTGACGCCCGCGCCGGGTCAGCAGAAAATTTATCTGCTGGTCTTCACGACCGCGCAGGATCTCAACCAGACCACCACGCTGGTCGATCCGGCAAAAGCCTACGCCAGAGGCACCGGCCATGCGGTGCCCGATATTCCCGATCCCGTCGCGCGTCACGGCATAGACGGCAAGATTAAGCTGAAAGTCTCTACCAGCTCCGCCTCCTCGATTCTGGTCGGCCCGCTATTTGGCTCCGCCGGCCCGGCGTCGGTCACGATCGGCAGCACTCAGCCGGTTACGCAGGCGACGGTCCGTACCGCGCCCGCGACGCCGTCGGCGCCGCTGGTGAGTGACACCGAAAGTTACTTTAATCAGAGCATTCGTCAGGCGGTGGATCAGGGCAATATCGACAAGGCGCTCAGGCTGCTGGACGAGGCGGAACGACTGGGTTCGACGTCGGCGCGTAAAACCTTTATCAGCAGTGTTAAAGGCAAGGGGTGAAACTGCCCCGACAGTGCTGAGTTGCCCCACCTGGTGCGCTACGGCGCACCTTTTTTATGGGGAAGTGGGTTATTGCACATCGCTATACATCGCCTCCCGGTAAGCATATACTTGGCATATGCTTTAACGCGAAGGATAACATCATGCGAACAGTATCTGTATTTAAAAATGGTAATAACCGGGCAATTCGTTTGCCTCGCGATCTCGATTTCGATGGCGTAAACGAGCTGGAGATTATTCGTGAAGGCGACACCTTGCTCCTGCGACCAGTCAAGCCCAGCTGGCGCTCATTCCGCGAGCAAGAAAAAGCTGATCCAGACTTTATGACGGAACGTGAAGAGGTTGTCAGCGATGAAGGACGCTTTGAGCTGTGAGTAAAACCTATATGCTGGACACTAATATCTGTTCTTTTATTATGCGAGAGCAGCCGGAAGCGGTGCTAATGCGCCTTGAACAGGCGGTGCTACGCCGTGACAGGATCGTAGTGTCAGCGATAACCTATGCCGAAATGCGTTTTGGTGCGATTGGCAAGAAAGCGTCGCCCCGCCATGCGCAGTTGGTTGAAGCTTTCTGTGCGCGACTTGACGCCATTCTGCCCTGGGATCGCAACGCGGTAGACGCGACCACGGAAATCAAAGCTGCCCTGACCGCTGCCGGCAACCCCATAGGTCCAAATGATACCGCCATCGCCGGGCATGCTATTGCGACCAGCGCTATTCTTGTTACCAATAACATAAAAGAATTTGAGCGCGTACCCGGACTTACTTTTGAAGACTGGTGCAAATGATCGCCCGACTGCGCCACGAATATCGCTGGCGCAAGAAAGTCAGCCCGCACGCGGCGGGCTAACATTTAACCGCTACTTAACCTCTTTTCTGCCTCTGTTAACCTGCGCCAGCAGCGCATCGACCGCAGGGTCGCTGAACATCTCCTCCAGCGTTGCGCTGAGTTTGCGTCGCCAGTTGGGATAGGCATCAGTGGTGCCCGGCACGTTTACCGGTGTTGCCATATCCAGCCACTCTTCCGGCTGCAGGCCAAGCAGCGCGCTCTGCGTCCCCGCCAGATAACCCAGTATCGCCCGGCCGAGCGTCCCGGTCATACGCGCACGGCCGCGCTGAAACCGCTGACGCGGCGGCAGCGCGCCGCTACGCAGCAGGGTTCGCAACAGCGCTTGTCTCGCCGCCTGTCTGTCGCGGTAAAGCCCGGCCAGAATGGTTTTATCGGGATAGAGGCCAAGCTCGCTTCCCAGATGAAGATCGTCGCTTCGCCACCAGCCGCGCAAAGTCGGCATATCGTGGGTAGTGGTGACCGCCATCGCCTGACGCGGCCACTGCGCTGGCGGGCGGAAAGCCTGCTTCGACGTCTGCTCGAAATAGAGCACCTTGTAGGAGTAAACGCCGGCGTCGCGCAACTTATCGACAATCGCCGCGGGCACAGTGCCTAAATCTTCGCCTATCACCATACAGCGGTGGCGCTGACTCTCCAGCGCCAGGATCGCCAGCAGCGCGTCCACCGGGTAGTGAACATAGGCACCTTCAGCCGCGCTTTCGCCCTGCGGGATCCACCAGAGACGCAGCAGCGCCATCACATGGTCGATACGCAACGCGCCGCAGTCCTGCATACTGGCACGCAGCAGCGTAATCCAGGGCTCGAAGGCGCGCGCCGCCATCGCCTGCGGATCCATCGGTGGCAGCCCCCAGTTTTGCCCCAGCGGGCCAAGAATATCGGGCGGCGCGCCGACGCTCGCCTCAAGGCAGTAAAGCTCCCGCTCACGCCATGTCTCAGCGCCGTCGCGCGCCACCCCTACCGCCAGATCGCGATAGAGCCCAATCGGCATCTGCTGCTGCTGACAAAGCTGCCAGCAGCCTGCGAACTGCTGCGCCGCCAGCCACTGTAGCCAGAGCCAGAAGCGCACCTCGTCGCTCTGTTCGATGCGAAACGCCAGCACGGCGGCGCTGTCAGGATGCTGAAAGGCTTCCGGCCAGCTTTGCCAGCCGTGGCAGTCGCTATCCTGCTCGCGCCGCTCGGCGTGCAGCGCATCGAACAGTCCCTGGCTGAGCAGGCTGTCGCCGCCCGCCTCGACGAAGGCATCAAACGCCGCCGTCTCCGCATCCTCTGGGTCACGACGCCGAAACTGCTGCCAGGCCAGCCGCAACCCTTCCAGCTTCAGGCGCGTCACGGCGCGGTAATCGACATATTCAGCGCTGCGCGCCGCCTGCAGCGCCTGCTGCGTCGCCTCAAGCCGCCACCATGTTTGCGCCGCGTCGCTCTGCTGAAAATCAGCCACCTGGTTGACGTCAATGTAGAGAATATTGAGCCAGCGGCGGGAAGAGGGGCTGTAAGGACTGGCGCTCTCCGGCTCGGCAGGGAAGAGGGCGTGCAGCGGGTTCAGCCCGACGAAGGCGCCGCCGCGTTTCGCCGTCTCACCGATCATCTGCCGCAGATCGCCAAAGTCGCCGATGCCCCAGTTATTCGCCGAACGCAGCGTATAAAGCTGAATGCAGCTGCCCCACAGCGATTCGCCCGCAAGCAGCGCGGCCGGCTCATAGCAGCGCGGCGGCGCGACGATAATGCAGCAGCGGTAGCGCTGCGCCTCATGCTCCAGCGTCAGCTGGTGGTAGCCATCCGGCAAAAGCGGCAGCGAAAGCGTCTCGCCGACCGCACAGCGGCCAGACCAGCATTCGCCCGCTTCGCTGGTCAGCTGCCAGTCGGCCGCAGCGAAAAGAACCGGTGTGAGCGCCAGCGGCTCCCCCTGGCGAAAGATGGCTGCAGGCGGCAGCGGCGACGCGCTGCCGCTCAACGGCTGCATCAACCCCAGCAGCCGCTCGCGGGTAAAGGTAGATACCTGCTGCGGCCGCCCGTGGGCGTCAATATAATCAGGCGCAATCAGGCCATCCGCCGCAAGATCAAGGTGGTTTTTTGGTTTCATGGCGATCCTCAGCGCGCGGCCTGCCAGATGCGTTGCTGATAGTCGCGGATGGCGCGGTCGGCGCTGAACATGCCGCAGCGCGCGGTGTTCAGGATAGCGGCGCGCGTCCAGGCGTCCCGATCGGCCCACAGCGCTTCAACCTGCTGCTGGGCGTTGAGATAGTGACGGAAATCGGCCAGCACCAGATAAGGATCGCCGCCCTCCGGCCCCAGGCTGCGCGTCAGCGCGGCGAAGGCGGTCCGGTCGCCGTCGCTGAACGTGCCGTCCTCCAGCGCGGTTAGCGCCCGATCAAGCTGCGCATCCTTTTTACGCCATGTTGTCGGTGCGTAACCCGCCTGCTTCAGCGCGCTGACCTGCTCGACGGTATGACCGAAAATAAAGATATTCTCCTCGCCGACCTGCTGGGCAATCTCCACATTTGCGCCGTCCAGCGTGCCAATTGTCAGCGCGCCGTTGAGCGCCAGCTTCATATTGCCGGTGCCGGAAGCCTCTTTGCCCGCCGTAGAGATCTGTTCGGAGAGATCGGCGGCCGGGATAAGCCGCTCCGCTACAGAGACGTTGTAGTCGGGAATAAATACGATTTTAAGGCGATCGCCGACGCGCGGATCGGCGTTGACCACCGCGGCCACCTTATTGATGGCATAGATGATATTTTTCGCCAGCGCATAGCCCGGCGCAGCTTTGGCCCCGAACAGCATCACGCGCGGCGTCAGGTTCGCCTGCGGATCGCTGACCAGGGTTTGCCACAGGGCGATGATATGCAGCAGCATCAGATGCTGGCGCTTATATTCGTGCAAACGCTTAATCTGTACGTCGAACAGCGCGTCGGGCTGAACGCGGATACCGGTTTGTTCGGCGATCCAGCGCGTCAGAGCGGCCTTATTCTCCTGTTTGATGGCACGATACTCCGCGCGAAACGCCGCATCCTCCGCCAGCGGTGCCAGATCGCTGAGCGCATCCAGATCGTTAAGCCAGGGGCGACGTAGGGTTTTGCCGATCAGCGCGGCCAGCGCCGGGTTGCACTGCTGGATCCAGCGGCGCGGCGTGATGCCGTTAGTGACGTTATGGAACTTCTCCGGCCACAGCGCGTGATACGCCGGAAAGAGGTCCTGCACCACCAGCTTCGAGTGCAGCGCCGCTACGCCATTGACCGCGAAGCCGCTGACCACGCAAAGGTTCGCCATGCGCAGCTGCTGATTATGCACTACCGCTAGCTTCGCCCAGATCGCTTCGTTGCCCGGCCAGCGCGCCTCCACCTCTTTTTTCAGCTGTGCGTTGATGGTGTTGATAATCATCATATGGCGCGGCAGCAGCGTGCGTACCAGACGCAGGTTCCAGCACTCCAGCGCTTCCGGCATCAGCGTATGGTTGGTGTAGGCGAAGGTGCGCTGCGTAATGCGCCACGCCTGCTCCCACGACAGCTGATGTTGGTCGAGCAGCAGCCGCAGCAGTTCAGGGATCGCCAGCGTCGGGTGGGTATCGTTAAGCTGGATCACCTCATAGTCGGGCAGCGACTCAATCGCGCGGCCCGCCTGATGATGGCGTCGCAGGATATCGGCCAGGGTACAGGCGCACTGGAAATATTGCTGCATCAGGCGCAGCTTTTTCCCCGCCAGATGGTTGTCGTTGGGGTAGAGCACCTTCGTCAGCTTCTCCGCATCGATACCCTGCTGTTCGGCACGCAGAAAATCGCCGTCGTTAAAGCGTTGCAGATTGAAAGGATGCGCATGTTTCGCCTGCCAGAGGCGCAGCGGCTGGATCACGCCGTTCTGGTAGCCGACAACCGGCAGATCCCAGGCTTCGCCCTGCAACAGAAAAGCGGGTTCCCAGCGCGGAAGGCCGTTCTCCGTCGTGACCTTGCCACCCAGGCCGACCTGCACCGTCAGCGCGGCGTTGTGACGAAACCAGGGGTAGCGGTCACGCCCCCAGTCGTCCGGCTGCTCATGCTGCGCGCCCTCGACAAAATGCTGACGAAACAGGCCGTACTGGTAGTTCAGGCCGTAGCCGATAGCAGGCTGCCCGGTGGTCGCCATGGCGTCGAGAAAACAGGCCGCCAGTCGACCCAGGCCGCCGTTGCCGAGCGCCGGATCGGTCTCGCGCTCCAGCACCTCGCTCAAGTCAACGCCGCAACCGGCGAGCGCCTCGCTGACCGGCTGATACCAGCCCAGGTTGAGCAGGTTATTTCCCGTCAGCCGCCCGGTCAGAAACTCCATGGAGAGATAGTTAACGTGGCGCTGCGGCCCGTTTGCCGCCTGCGCAGGCAGGTCAGCCATCAGCTCGGCCAGCGCGCCGCTGAGTGCGTGCCACCACTGTTGAGGAGCCATCTCCTGCGCGTCGCGCAGACCAAAGCGTTGCCACTGGCGCGTAAGCGCGGCGGTAAAACGGTCGGTGTCGAAGGGTTGCGGGTTCATGTGTTGTGCTTCCTGTCAGAACGAAAAGGGTATGCGTGCCAGTGTGCCTGCCGTGGTTCTGGCGCTCCTCCTCCCGCATCAAATTCAGCAGGGAGGATAACGAGGGCGGAGAAGCCAGGGTAAATCTGAAAGCGGCGCAGTAGTGTGATTACACTCGCTTTTGTTAAGGCTGCCTTACAGGTTTGCTTGCATTCACTCATCGAATCGCTGAACGTGTATGAAGATTAATTACGAAGCGTAAAAAAATGATGCGCTAAACGTTAATGGAGAAGCGTGCGCCCATGTTAATACCCTCGAAACTCAGTCGACCCGTTCGCCTTGAAAGCACCGTCACCCGCGATCGCCTGCTGCAAAAGCTCACCGCAGCGGCCAACTATCGGCTGGTTTTGATCACCAGCCCGGCGGGTTACGGCAAAACCACGCTGGTATCCCAGTGGGCGGCGGATAAAAAGGAGCTGGGCTGGTATTCATTAGACGAGGGCGACAATCAGCCGGAGCGTTTTGCTGATTATCTTATCGCGGCGATGCAACAGGCGACGCAGGGGGGCTGCCGTCGCAGCGAAACGCTGGCGCAAAAGCGGCAGTACGTTAACCTCAACGCGCTGTTCGCCCAGCTGTTTATTGAGCTGACCGAATGGCGGCAGCCGCTCTGGCTGATTATTGATGACTATCATCACATCACTAATCCCGCGATCCATGAGGCGATGCGTTTTTTTCTGCGCCATCAGCCCGACAACCTTACGCTGGTGGTGCTGTCGCGCAATCTGCCGCAGCTCGGCATCGCCAATCTGCGCGTGCGCGAGCAGCTGCTTGAACTGGGCAGTCAGCAGCTGGCGTTTACCCATCACGAAGCGAAGCAGTTTTTTGACCGTCGGCTGAGCGCGCCGCTCGCCACTGAGGAGAGCGGACGCCTGTGCGACGATGTCGCGGGCTGGGCGACCGCGCTGCAGCTGATCGCGCTCTCTGCGCGTCAGGGCGGCGGCTCGGCGCAGGATTCCGCCCGACGGCTCTCCGGCATCAACGCCAGCCACCTTGCCGACTATCTGGTGGAAGAGGTGCTGGATAATGTCGACGACGCGACGCGTCATTTTCTGCTGAAGACCGCACTGCTGCGCTCCATGAATGATGCGCTCGTCGCCAGCGTGACGGGTGAAGCCAACGGGCGCATGCGGCTGGAGGAGATTGAGCGGCAGGGACTCTTCCTGCAGCGTATGGATGATTCAGGACAGTGGTTCAGCTATCACCCGCTGTTTGGCTCTTTTTTGCGCCAGCGCTGTCAGTGGGAGCTGGCAGCCGAGCTGCCTGCGGTGCATCGCGCGGCAGCCGAAAGCTGGGTGGCGCAGGGATTTCCCGGCGAGGCGATTGGTCATGCGCTCGCCTCCGGCGATGTCGATATGCTGCGCGACGTGCTGCTGGAGCACGCCTGGACGCTGTTTAATCAGAGCGAGCTGGCGCTGCTGGAGACCTCCCTTAAGGCGCTGCCCTGGACGATGCTGCTGGAAAATCCCAGGCTGGTGCTGCTGCAGGCCTGGCTGATGCAGAGCCAGCATCGCTTTTCTGAAGTCAACCTGCTGCTGGCGAAGTTCGAGCAGGCGTGCAACTGCGAGATCGACGCGGCGCTGCAGGGCGAATTCAACGCCGTGCGCGCACAGGTGGCGATCAACGACGGCAACACCGAGGAGGCGGAGCGGCTTGCCCAGCTGGCGCTGGAGACGCTGCCTGAAACCCGTCGCTACAGCCGCATCGTCGCTACATCGGTGCATGGCGAAGTGATGCACTGCAAAGGCGAGCTGAGTCGTTCGCTGGCGCTGATGCGTCAGACCGAACAGATGGCGCGGCGAGATGAAGCCTGGCACTACGTGCTCTGGAGTCTGATCCAGCAAAGCGAAATTCTTTTCGCGCAGGGATTCCTGCAGGCCGCCTGGGAGATTCAGGAGAAAGGGTTCGTGCTGGTGGGCGAGCAGCATCTGGCGCAGTTCCCGCTGCACGAGTTTTTGCTGCGCATCCGCGCCCAGCTGATGTGGGCGTGGGGCCGGCTGGACGAGGCGGAGCAGGCGGCGCGTGAAGGAATGAAAGTATTGAAAGGCTACCCGCCGCAGCAGCAGATCCAGTGTCTGGGGCTGCTGGTGCAGTGCTCGCTGGCGCGCGGCAATCTGGATAACGCGCGCAGCTATCTTAACCGTCTGGAAAATCTGCTGAACAACGGCAGCCTGCACAGCGACTGGATCGCTAACGCCGACAAAGTCAGAGTGATCTACTGGCAGATGACGGGCGATGCGCAGAGCGCCAGCCACTGGATGCGGCATACCGCCAAACCCGCCTTTGCCAATAATCACTTCTTACAGGGACAGTGGCGCAACGTGGCGCGGGCGCAGATCCTGCAGGGAAATCTCACTCAGGCGGAAGTGGTGCTGGAAGAGCTCAACGAGAACGCACGCGCGCTGCGCCTGATGAGCGATATGAACCGCAACCTGCTGCTGCTCAATCAGATTTACTGGCAGACCGGGCGTAAAGCCGAAGCGCAGCGCACGTTAATCGAAGCCCTGAAGCTGGCGCGCAGCACCGGCTTTATCAGCCACTTTGTTATTGAAGGCGAGATCATGGCGCAGCAGCTGCGTCAGCTTATTCAGCTCAACACGCTGGAGGAGCTGGACAACCATCGCGCGCGCCGCATCCTCAATGAGATCAATAAATACCATCGCCATAAGTTTGCCCATTTCGATGAGGGCTTCGTCAGCCGCTTACTGAATCATCCTGACGTGCCGGAGCTGATCCGCACCAGTCCCCTTACGCAGCGCGAATGGCAGGTACTGGGCCTGATCTACTCCGGCTACAGCAACGATCAAATCGCCAGCGAGCTTGATGTCGCCGCTACCACCATTAAAACCCATATCCGTAACCTCTATCAGAAGCTGGGCGTGACCCAGCGCGCCGAAGCGATGCATCAGGCGCAGTCGATGTTGAAAATGATGGGTTACGTATAGCTGCGTCCCTGGCTTTAACTGTCGTCGCCTGAAACAAAGCTGCCGTTGAGTTGCCAGCTCTCCTGCTCATTCACGTTGGTCGCGTCGGCGGACATCCAGGCGGCGATCGTCACTTTAGCGCGCATAACCCTGCCTGTGGCGGGACGGCCATCCTGCCAGAAGGTCAGCACGGCTCCCGGCGTAAAGGCCATTTCGTTCTCCTCTTTGCCCGCGTTGCCGATTTTCGCCTGACGATCGTCGATAAAGAGATCGTGCAGCAGCAGCGTCGCCCGGCCCGAGGCGCCAAAGCGGTAACTGCCGCTCTCTTTTGCTGGTCCGATAAACTGCAGCGTCAGCCGGGCAGGGCGATCGCAGGTCATGAGAATATCCAGATCGCGCGGTTCTCCGACGCGCAGCTCGCTGTCGGAGAAATGGTTGCCTGCGCGTGTCAGCAGTTCGCCGCGGGTAACCGGAGCATAAATAATCTGCGCGTCGCTGAGCTGGAGCTGGCACGCTGCGCTGGCGTCGGCAGTGGCAAGCACCCCAGCCGCCAGCGTCAGGGAAAGGAGTAGAGGTTGTTTCACGTTACACATCTCGCAGAAAGGGAGGCATAAAGGGCGCCTGGGCCCGCAGCCCATGGCGAAGTCAGCGTGATAACGCAACGTTTGCCGTCGGACCGCTGCACGTAAAGCCTGCCGTCAGGCAGATCGTCGAAAAAGATCGTGCCGTCTTCGTTAACAAATGCCAGCAGCAGCCCTTTTTCATCTTTTACGGCGCTGCCCGGCGCAAGTTGTTCATTCTCAGGGAAGCTCAGCAGCGCGCGACGCACGGTGAAAGCCGGGAGCGTCACCGGCACGACAGCGCCGCGGTAGGGCAAGACGTCAATAATGCCGCCAGGAACCTGAACATTTTTCGGCAGGCTTGTCGGGTTGATGTGCACCGTATTCTTCTGCCAGGGCATCCATGATGAAATGGCATAGCCGCCGCGGTCGCTCCACACGGCGCCGGCGGGCGTCCGCATCTCGACGTCCGGCAGGGCATTGTTGAGTGAAATAACGCTAAACGTATCGCCCACGCTACGCGGCGTGAAGGTCAGCCCTTCGCTATGCAGCACCGCGCCGCCGCGCGCGCCAGCATTGAAGCTGGTGCTGGTATCGCTGCGGGACGCGCCGCCGCTTAGCTGGGTATATTTACTTGTCCAGCTGGCCGAGCCAGCCAGAGAGGGGTCGTCGCGCTGATTCTTCTCGCTCGACAGGCTCCATGCGAATTTATCGTTCAGGCTTTGATCGTAGCCAATGCCGCCCTGGGATCTCCCGTCATTGTTGCTAATCCAGCTGCGCAGACTTCGGTTTTCTCCCAGCGGCAGCGAAAAATTGAGATAGGCGTAACGATTATCATAATGGCGCCGATCGCTTGTCAGCCGGTTTTTCTGTATGCCCAGGTTAACGTTGACCTTGCCAAAGGCCCGTCCCCATGCCTGCGTATACCCCAGCATATCGCCGCCTTGCCAGCTGCGGGCCTGACTGCCGGAAAACGAGAGAACGCCCAGCCACTCATGGCTGTAACTCACGCCTGCCGCATATTGCGATTTGATTTGCCCGGTTTCTGCAGCGGTTTTATGAGAGGACCAGGAGCTGCTGGTATCAACATAGTTACGGCTGCGGGTATTCATTGAGGCGGTCAGCGAGAGTCGCTGTGTCACGGGATAAATCAGCCCGGCCTGATGATTAAGTCCCTGCTTTCTTCCTTCGCTGTCTGCGCCTTTATGCGCAAGGGACCAGGTCTGCGACAGGGTCGCCAGCAGGTATTCGGAAAGCCGTACAGAGGCGCGCCAGCCTCCTGCCTGATAGGCTTCGCTTACCAGCCCGCCAATGCCAAAAGCCATCCTCGGATGCTGAAAAATGCCCGTTGACCCCAACAGCAACGGATATTTCTCTTGCGTCAAACGCAGCTGTCCCAGCGCCAGAGAGGTACCCATATCAAGCAGGAGCGTTTCCGGCATCGCCTGGATAACGGGAAAGGTTTGCTGTTGTTGATTACCGCTCTCATCGCGAATGATGATAACAAAATCATCCTGATGATTAAGCGCAGGTATCCTGCTCAGTCTGTTCATACCGGCAGTGACGGTAAAGGTTTTTAGCAAAACGTTGCCTTGCCAGACTTCAGCGCTGCCTGCCTGGGGAATAAGCACGTTGAGACTGACAAGATTCATCCCGCCATTTTGGGTGGCGCGTTCCGGCACGATTTGTGCGCCGGTCAGCGTGATGCCTGAGAAGAGAGCGTCGCTGGAGATGATTTCACCGACCTGTATAACCGACGTCCAGGCAGGAACCGATCGCTGCCCGTAGCTGTAAAGGCGGGTGAAGGTGTTTTGATTATCAAGCGCCGAATAGCTCTGCCCGCTGCGAAGGATCCAGTGGCTGATATTCGCGCCGACTTCTGACGTCAGCGATTGAGAATGATGGTTTTCGCCGCTACGGCTCTGAAACTGATAGTGCCTGGCATCGTAATTAACGATAGCCGCCTTGCCGCCGGTCGCATACTGTACCTCCCGCAGCAGGCTGCTAACGGGGACCTGTAGCTGCAAACGGCTACGCCTGACCTCTTCTTTGATGTTTATTTTACTGCTCGCCAGCGGCTTCAGGCAGGCAGGTCTGTATCCATCAAAGCTGAGCGAATCGATGCCCAGCTTGCGCAGCAGCGCCTCGTTCCAGCAGGGCGAGCCAGCGCTGTCAAAAATGACCCGATGCACGCCTTTATTTTTCCCGTTGACGCTAATATTAACGGCGTTCTCGCCGGGAAAGAAATGTGCGCCAGCCTCAAACAACGCCGCTGCGCTGGGATCGTAACCAAGCGATGCGAGCATCTCCCTGTCATATTTTACCGTCGCCGCCGCGCTGGCTGAGGCTATCACCGAAGCTGTGAAGATCGCCATTCTTATCATGTCAGTCACAGCCTTAGCTCATAAGGCGCCGTCAGAATGCCGAACCGGGTAACGGGATGCAACCGGAGGCTTTGCGCGTGACTGGCACCTTGGGGCAGCGCAAGCGTGATCGATTCGTGTGGCAAAATATAGGTTTTCGGCAATTCCATCCTGGTTTTGCCTGGCAGCAGATCGATCTGCGTCGTCAGCCGGACGATATAGGGCGTTGGATTGTTAATAAAGAGGGACGTGCCGGCACGCTGGGCTGTTAGCCCTTGCCACGGCGTGGTATTCAGCGGCAGGCTCGCCGGAGAGAGAATAACGGGAATATTCTGGCCGATAGTCACGCGCGCACGGTTTTTCTTGCCGTCGTCAGTGGGCACAGGGGTGAAATTAATGCGCTGCATGGTTTGAGTGGTCAGCGTGATGCCCTCCTTTAAAACCACCCGTACCTGCTGCTTATCGCCGGCCTCAACCCGTGCAAGCTGCGGCGTGAGAATTAATTTGTTTTCGCGATCTTCCGGAATAGTTTGCAGGCTGCTGTGCAGTAAGGCTGGGCTGCTGTCTGTATTCTCTACAGTAATGGTCGCCTCACGATTTTCATCGTCAATAAATAACACCGGAACCTGAGGTTTCATACCCGCCGCAATAGCGCTGGAAGCGGATAAAAAGAGAAGAGCAATAATAAGGCTGTTTTTAAGTAACATAGGATTAGTATCATTTGGAAAAAATAAGCGAAGGCAATATGCCTTCGCAAAAAAGTAAAAATCAGATATAAACCACTGAGAATGTCACGTTGCCGTCAATATTGACCGCTTCTCCTCCTGGATAATGATCGCCGTGCTTCAGAACAATTGCAGGCGTAAGGGTATAACTGGCGCTGGTAGCCGCTGCCGGCGTACTGGAACTGGCGCTGCTCGCGAGGGAAAAATAACCGTCCTTCTCTAAAGAAAATCTCTTGCTTGATGAAACTGTCTTACTATTCCAGGTTCGTTTATCACTGCTTGTGAGCAGATTGCTGCTGGCGGTGCCATTCAGATTCGCCTCACTCATGCTCAACTGCAGAAAGCCGACTTTTTTATCTGTGTTGTGGGTGCCAATGCCAAAAAGCGATGCATTAGCCACTGTGGTGCCCATGTTTACTCCCATATCGCTCAGAACTTCCGCTGTGGTCATTGCGCTGGCAGCACGGTTGTCAGTCGTCTGAACCGCGACGGCAGTGGCCCCACTGCAGGTCAGATTCAGGGTAAATGGAGCGCCCATTTTTGAATTAACAGGGTCCGTCAGGCTTGCAGCAGAGATAGTAGAAAAGTCAATGGATGCAGTGCTCAGCGAAATATCGCAGGATGTCGGTTCTATGGAACCTTTTACAGCCAGCGTGGCAGTGGTCGCAGCAAAACCTGCAAAACTCGCCGTTCCCAACGCTACAGAAATAACAGAGGATAAAATAATCTTGCGCATAGTATTCCTTTCTTTATTAAAGATTCCCGTACGAAAGGGTCATGAAAATAATATCGATTTAAAAACTTAATATTATGACCTCGCGTTAAACCTGAATATGCTGCGAAACATAAAAGGCTAAAAACATGTTTCGCAACGTTTTTATAACGATATGACGTTAATCGTTAAGGTAATTCAGGTTTCAAGGCATGATAACATTTGAAAACGCTCGGGATACCTAGTGCAGGCCATAATCCACTCCCGCATTAGAAAGGAAGTAATGATGAAGTTAATTAATTGTACCTTTCCTTATTAAAGGGACGTATAAAGGGAAAACAACGCCGCCAGGGCAACAGCTGATTAACAAGCAGATCCAGATGAGGATATATTTAGGGAACGGAACAGGCAGATTCAGAAATTTGCTGGTTTACACTATGCCAGCCTGCCATCTTATGCCCCCGGTTTGGCGCCTGCGCCGAATAATTAAAACCAGGCCGATGGGGCCTGGTTCTTTCACTAAAGCAGAAAAGAATAAAACGATCGCTGGTCGCTAGAGGCTTGTCCGCGTCGGATAAACCGTTTCTGTTAATACGCCGCGACGGTCGAAACGCCTCATGCCCAGCCACAGCAGCGCCGTAGCGAACCAGCCGATGATCCAGGAGACATCATTCCCGGCGAAAATCCAGGTCAGCGAGCCATGGTGCAGCGGGTTGTCGATAAACGGCAGCTGGATCAGGACGCCAATAAAGTAGGTCGCAATACCCGGCCAGTTCCAGCGGCCATACCGTCCGTCAGGCTGCGACAGCGCGGGGATATCAATATGGCCTTTGGTGATCAGGTAAAAATCGGTCAGGCTGATGGCGCTCCAGGGTACGAAAAACGCCAGCAGGAACAGCAGGAAATGGGTAAAGGACTTGAGGAAAGCAGGCTCGCTGACCAGCGCGATAACGCAGGCGATCGCCACCATCAGCACCACAAAGCTAATCCGTCCGCGCTGGCTCAGAGAGGTCTGGCGACTGAAGCCGGAAACAATCGTGGTCAGCGACATAAAGCTGCCGTAGGCATTCAGCGTGGTAAAGGTAATCTTGCCGAAGCAGATAGCGAAATAGATCACCATCGCCATAGTGGCGCTGCTGCCTAATCCAACGATATAGCCGACCTCATTGCCGGAAAACGCGCTGCCCGCGATGGCCGCGACGATAACGCCGAGCGTCATTGAGGCCTGCGTGCCCAGCACGGTGCCGAAAAACACGGAGCCGAACAAGCGCCTGGCGGACACATCTTCCGGCAGATAGCGCGAATAGTCAGAGACGTAGGGACAAAATGCGATCTGCCATGAGGACGAGAGGGAGACGGCGAGTAAAAAGGTGGAGAAGGCGAAGTGGCGGTTCTGCCAGACCTGCGTCAGGTCGTGCGTCGACAGCAGCGTGATAAACAGATAAAGGAAAGCGAGCACGCCAATAACGCTCGCGACTTTACCCAGCTTATGGATCACCCGGTAGCCCAGTACCGCAATCACCACAATAATCAGGCTGAACAGGATCATACCGGCGGCATTATTGATGTGCAGCAGCTTCGCCATCGCCTGGCCGGCGAGCACCGTGCCACTGGCGGAAAAGCCGATATACATAATGCACACCAGCACCAGCGGGATCACCGCGCCGAACACGCCGAACTGGATGCGGCTGGTGATCATCTGCGGCAGGCCCAGACGCGGCCCCTGTACGGCGTGCAGCGCCATTACCGCCGCGCCGATAATCTGGCCGACAAGCAGGCCGATCAGCGACCAGATCACATCGCCGCCCAGCACCACGGCGAGCGCGCCGGTCACAATAGCCGTAATTTGCAGGTTGCCGCCAAACCATAGCGTGAACTGACTGAACGGATGTCCGTGGCGTTCGCGGTGGGGAATAAAATCAATCGATCGGGTTTCAGAAAGCCGCTTGCTCTCGCTGTCCGAACGCTCTGTTGCAGGAAGTTCCGCTGACATAGTTTCCTCGCTAAGCTGGGTTGTTAGTTATTATCTGCCCTTTGTTAACCGTTGTGATGCAAGATGTATATACATGTACGGATGTTGTCATGCGGCTGTAAAACTTACAAGGCGGCGGGTCATTGGAAATTGTGATGGCGCTGGCAAGCCTGACATCAGGAACAGGAGAAAAGAAAGCGGGAATATGCTACATAAGCGCACTCCGCCGTCGTGATAAACGGGGCAGGTTGAGAAGAACGGGCTAACCTGCATGAAGCGCAGGATTTACCCGCAAGATTATTGTATAGTCCGCGCTTTTTGGAGGTTTCCCTTGCTTAACTCATCCACACGCCTGAACAAATACATCAGCGAAAGCGGTATCTGTTCACGCCGCGACGCCGATCGCTATATCGAACAGGGCAACGTGTTTATCAACGGCAAACGTGCCGCTGTCGGCGCGCAGGTCTTTCCGGGTGACAGCGTCAAGGTAAACGGCCAACTGATCGAGCCGCGCAGCGAAGAGAATCTGGTGCTGATTGCGCTGAACAAGCCGGTCGGCATTATCACAACGATGGAAGAGGGCGAGCGCGACAATATCCGCGACTTCGTCAACCACAGCGAACGCATCTTCCCTATTGGCCGCCTGGACAAAGATTCCCAGGGGCTGATCTTCCTGACTAACAACGGCGATCTGGTCAACAAGATCCTGCGTGCGGGCAATAACCATGAGAAAGAGTATGTGGTGACCGTGGATAAGCCGATCACCGACGAGTTTATCGTCGGCATGGGCGCAGGCGTGCCGATGCTCGGCACCGTGACCAAAAAATGCAAGGTGGTCAAAGAGTCCGCTTTCGTGTTTCGCATTACGCTGGTGCAGGGCCTGAACCGCCAGATTCGCCGCATGTGCAAGCACTTCGGCTTTGAGGTAACGAAGCTGGAGCGCACGCGCATCATGAACGTTAACCTCAAAGGTATCCCGCTGGGCGAATGGCGCGATCTTACCGACGACGAACTGGCTGAGCTGTTTAAGCTGGTCGAAAACTCCTCCTCCGAGGATAAACCCGCGAAGAAAAAAACGCCGGCCAAAAGCAGCGCGGTGAAAAAGCCGGTAATCAGCAGCGCGCCGAAGAAAAGCGAAAAGAGCGATGAGCGCGCAGGCAACCGCAAACGCTTTACCCAGCCAGGACGCAAAAAGAAAGGACGTTAAAGCCTTCTCCACAAGGGCGTCAGCGCCTCAAGGAGCGGTTCGGGCGACACCGGCGCGCCGCCCGACCGCCAGGCGTGCTGGAACTCCGCAATCTCAATGCCTGAAAAGGGACTCTCTGCGAGCGCGTCACAGCAGGCGGAGAGATCCGCCAGCGTCAGGCCGCCTTCTGAGCGGTAGTCCGTCGGGACGATACCCGGTTCCAGCACGTCGCAGTCCAGATGCAGATAAACCGGCCGACCAGCCACCGCTTTTCGCAGGCGTTCCGCAACATCGGGTCCGGGCGCAATCAGCGGGACGTTATGCTGTGCGATCAGATTCTCTTCAAAGGGGTCCAGATCGCGCTGGCCGACCAGCACCAGCTGATCGAGACGCAGCCCGCTTCCCAGCCCGGAAAGCCACAGCCCGGCGGGTCCCGAGAGCGCCAGGCCGCCCAGAAAACCGGAGGTGGACGATTCAGGCGTATTGAGATCGCCATGGGCGTCAAACCACAGCACACAGGCGTCAGGATGATATTTCGCCAGCGCGGGCAGGGTCGCCAGCGAGACGGCGCAGCGGCTGGTGGCGGCCACGGAGATCGCCCCGCCGCTGAAAATCTGTTCAAAGCGGGCGCGCATCGCCTGCAAATCGGGCAGCGCTGCCGTCAGCGCTTCACGCCAGTCCGCTTTGGTCGCCGCCGCGGGGGAGCCGATAACCACCGGCGTAGCGCCGCTGCGTTGCGCCAGTTGTTCGCCGAGAGCTTTTGCGCCCGGTATCGCCAGATCGTTGTGGTCGCCAGCGACGCCCTGAAAAATCGTACAGGCCACTTTTCTTTTCATCACCTATATCCTTGATTAAAAAGCCGTTTAACGCTTTACCGCGATACGTGATAGAGTAGACGCAAAAAAATCACCATTACCTCTAGACGACCGGTCTAATAAAGGCTATCTTTATCCCATGAACACAGTCGCTCACAAACACAGAGAAGACATCCGCGAACATATTCTTGCGACAGGCCAACGCATTATGGCCAGCAAAGGATACTCGGCTGTCGGTCTCAACGAGATCCTGACCGAAGCAGGCGTGCCGAAAGGCTCTTTCTATCACTACTTTGGTTCGAAAGACGCTTTTGGCGTCGCCATGCTGGAAAGCTATTTTGAAGAGTATCTCGCCAGTATGGATAAGACGCTGGGCCAGCCTAACTGCACGATGCAGCAAAGGCTTATGCATTACTGGCAACAGTGGCAGGATACGCAATCTTTTCAGGACTGCCAGGGTAAATGTCTGGCCGTCAAGCTGGGCGCTGAAGTCGCCGATCTCTCTGAGGCGATGCGGCAGACCCTGCAAAAGGGAACAGCCGGGATCGTAGCACGTCTGACTGACGCCATTGAGGCGGGTGTAGCGGAAGGTTCGCTCCATATCGAACAGAAGCCAGACGTTGTGGCGGAAAGTCTTTATCAGCTCTGGCTGGGTGCCAGCGTGATGGTCAAGATTGTTCGCAACAAGCAGCCCTTTGAGTCAGCCATGGTGCTGACGCAGCAAAGTCTTAACGCTGCCTCCTGAGGAGGCAGCACAACAGGTCGGAGACGGCTTTTTTTTATCAGCAAAATCTAGACGACTGGTCTACTATTTAAATGTCACATTCACAACGCGGAGAACGGATATGAAAGTACTTATGGTTTTGACCTCACACGATCGGCTGGGCGATACCGGACGTAAAACCGGCTTCTGGCTGGAAGAGCTGGCCGCGCCTTACTACGCCTTCAAAGATGCTGGCGCCGATATTACCCTGGCCTCGCCGAAAGGCGGCAACCCGCCGCTGGATCCAAAAAGCAATGAGCCCGATTTCCAGACAGAGCTGACGCATCGCTTTGAAGCGGACGCGGAAGCCAACGCGCAGCTGGCGTCGACGGTGCGCCTGGATAGCGTTTCCGCCGCTGATTTCGACACGGTGTTCTATCCGGGCGGCCACGGCCCGTTATGGGACCTGGCGGAAGACAGTCACTCAATCGCCCTGATTGAACGCTTTATCGAAGCAGGCAAACCCGTTGCGCTGGTCTGTCATGCGCCAGGCGTACTGCGCCATGTGAAAACCTCAGCAGGCCGTCCGCTGGTCGAGGGCAAAAAAGTCACCGGCTTCGCCAACAGCGAAGAGGAAGGCGTTGGCCTGACGAACATCGTGCCTTTCCTGGTGGAAGACGAGCTGATCGCCAAAGGGGGCCTCTATTCTAAAGGCGAAGACTGGGGGTCGTATGTCGTTCAGGATGGCCTGCTGATCACCGGCCAGAACCCGGGCTCTTCGGCGGCAACGGCGGCGCAGCTGCTGAAAACGTTAGCTAAATAATCGCTTAGCCTGCGGCGGCGCGCCGCCGCAGAATCGACTAATTCACTGTCCCGGCTGAGCGAAAGCGTGCGACGGCCGTTTCCAGACCTGATGAGAGAAGAGAATAATGAAAAAATCTTTTGCTGCGCTGGCGTTCAGCCTGGCGGTCTCTGCTTATGCGCAAAGCGCGCTGGCCGAGCCGGTTAAAAATGTAGTGCTGGTGCATGGCGCCTTTGCCGACGGTTCCGGCTGGGATCCGGTGGCGCGTATTCTGGATAAAGATGGCTATAAGGTCGCTATCGTGCAGGAGCCGCAAACCTCGCTGGCCGACGATGTCGCCGCAACCCGACGCGTACTGGCTCAGCAGAGTGGCAAAACATTGCTGGTCGGACACAGCTACGGCGGCATGATCATCAGCGATGCGGGAAACAGCCCGTCGGTGGCCGGTCTGGTATACGTCGCGGCGTTTCAGCCTGACAAGGGCGAAAGTCTGCTCAGCCTGGCGGGCAAGTACCCGCCGGCGGGCAAGGCGATCGCTGAAACGCCGGATCACTTTCTCTTTATCAAACCTGAGAAATTCCGCGCCGATTTCGCCGCGGATCTCCCTGCCGAACAGGCCGCAATGATGGCGCGCGCCCAGGTGATGCCTGCGGTCGCCGCGTTTAATAGTGCTGCCGGGCAGCCCGCCTGGCGCGTCAAGCCGAGCTGGGCCATCGTCGCCACTCAGGATCGCTCCATCAATCCTCAACTGGAGCGCTTTATGGCGACGCGCGCCCACAGTAAAACATCTGAGGTTGAGGGCAGCCATGCGATTTATGCCTCGCAACCGGCGAAAATCGCCGCGGTTATCGAACGCGCGGCGCAGCAGCTGTCACAGTAACGTTTCATAGAGCAGACGGCGGGCGCAACGAGCGACGCCCGCCGCCTGCTCAGATAACCGCAATCTGCTTTTGTGCCAGCAGTTCACGCATCTCCGCATCCGGCTCGCCGTCGACCACCAGCGTGCTGGCCAGCGTCAAATCGCCGATGGCAAATGCCGAGGCTGAATTCATTTTCTCCTGCGAAACCATCACCACCGTTTCCGACGCGCGCGCCGCCAGTGCCCGTTTAACCCCTGCCTCTTCGTAGTTGCCGGTGGTTAATCCCGCGCTTTTGTGTACGCCCGTCACGCCCATAAAAAAGAGATCGGCATTGATGCGCGCCACGGACTCCAGCACTGATGCGCCGACCGCGACCACGGAATGACGATAGAGCAGGCCGCCAATCATAATCACCTCGACCTGAGGATAATCGACCAGCGCCATGGCGATGCTCGGGCTGTGGGTCACGGCAGTAAACGCCAGATCCAGTGGCAGCTGGCGCACCATCGCCTCAGTGGTCGTGCCACCGTCAATAATCACGACCTGCCCCGGCTGAATAAGCCCGACCGCTTTTTGCGCGATGAGCCTTTTTGAGCCTGTTTGCACGTTTTTGCGTGTTTCAAACGGGGCGACTGCGGCTGAAACCGGCAGCGCGCCGCCGTGTACGCGCTGTAGCAACCCTTCTGCCGCCAGCTCCCGCAGATCGCGCCGAACAGAGTCTTCTGAGACGTTAAATCGCTGGCTCAGCTCGCTGGACATGACCTGTTTCTCTGCGGCAAGGATCGCCAGAATCTGCTGTTTGCGCTGTGAACTCAGCATAATTACAACCTTTGTTTTTTCTTGATATTGCACGATTGTGCATGATAGCGTGCTTTCTGTCACTACCTTGAGGAGAAAACATGCAGCCGAAAATACGCCATATGCGTGAGCAACTGTTATCCGATAACTGGTACACGCTAAAGAAATATACCTTTGAACAGCAGCGCGTCGATGGCAGCTGGCAGGAGCAGAGCCGCGAGGCCTACGATCGCGGCAATGGCGCCGTGATCCTGCTCTACAACCGCGCAAAAAAGCACGTGGTGCTGACCCGACAGTTTCGCCTGCCGGTCTATATCAACGGCCACAACGGCTATTTGATCGAGGCGGCGGCGGGTCTGCTTGATAACGCTTCGCCAGAAGCGCGCATTATGGCAGAAGCGGAAGAGGAGACGGGCTTCCGGGTCACGCAGATTGAAAAGGTGCTGGAAGCCTACATGAGCCCCGGCTCGGTGACGGAAAAACTCTATTTTTTCATTGCCGAATACAGCGACAGCGATCGCCGCGGCGCTGGCGGCGGACTGGCGGAAGAAGGCGAAGAGATCGACGTGCTGGAATGGCCTTTCAGCCGCGCGCTGGAAGCGGTACGCAGCGGCGAGATTGAGGATGCGAAAACCATCATTTTGCTGCAGCACCTGGCGCTCAACGACATTTTTCAGGAGAAAAATCGATGCTGATTCTGATTGCAGGACCGGTTCGCAGCGGCACGAATGGCGACCAGGCGTTGATTCACGCCAACCTTGAGAAGATGAACCGTATGGCGCTGGCGATCTATCAACGCGGCCATACGCCTGTTATCGGCGAGTGGCTGGCGCTGCCGCTGGCCGCCACCGCCGGATCTACGCGCATCGGCGACGAGATCAGCGAGGCTTTTCTCTATCCGGTCGCGCATCGCTTAATCGCCTGCTGCGACGCTATTCTGCGCATGCCTGGCGCGTCGAAGGGTGCCGATAATGATGTTCGCCTCGGCCAGTCGCTGGGGCTGCAGATTTTCACCTCACCAGAGAGCCTTCCTGCCGCAGAGGCGTGATCGCGTGGGAAATAGCGTCCAAACCAGGCAGAGGCAAAAGCATTTTCAGGAGATTCCTGGAGACAATTAATTAAACATCCCCATCGACATTGTTGAAGAGAAATATCAACAGGCGCGGCTGGCGAAATTAATGCACGCCGCATTAGCTCTATTTTCCCGCCGATTAAAAGGGGATAAAAAGTTAAATTTCATCTGGCTGTCATACGTTGCGGATAAAGTCAGGCGTTGCGGATCAGTTTGCGCCGCACGCGTCTGGCAAACCTTTCTGATATTAACGGATCTCAGATGGAAACCATAACTTCCCCGGTAGGTAAGGGTGCGGTCAACCGGCCTCAGGATGTCGTCGTCGTGCAAAAATTACTGCGTGAAAACGGCTTCCCTGCGCTCAGGGTCGACGGAATCTGCGGCAGTAATACCCTTAAAGCCATTATCGATTACCAGAAACGTCTTTATCATCTGCCCGACGGGATAGTGACGCCAGGCAGGAAAACGTTGCAGCACCTGACGCAAAACGCCTCGCCGCCGTGCGGGCCGCAGGGCGCGACCAGCACGAACCGGCAGGGCACGCGGCGCCAGCCGCGCCAGATACTGCCCAGCTACCGCTGCCTGCGCCTGCTGATGCAGTATGAGCAGCTGCACACCTTGCCCTACGATGACCAGACCTCCATGACTATCGACAGCTGGACCAGCGGCGCCACCATCGGTTACGGTCACTGGATAAGCCGTAAGAGCGATTTTGCGCAATATAAAGAAGGAATTTCAGAGAGCGACGCCGAGGCATTATTCGCGCGCGATCTGAAACCCTTTATTGCGACGGTGCGCGACTATGTGAAGGTGGATTTAACCCAGAACGAATTTGACGCGTTATTAATCTTCGCGTTCAATATCGGCAGCAGAGACGATCGGCATCATGCGGGATTTTACTACTCCACCGTTTTGAAAATAATAAACGGTGAGTCAGGCGAAAACCTTGATAACGCCTGGATGCGTTATACGCTTTCGCACGGCAAACCGATGCGCGGGCTAATTAACCGGCGAAAAAGCGAACTGAAGGTATACCACGAAGGAGTTTATCTAAAAATATGAAAAAGCTGATGGCGCTATGTCTGCTGGCCTGCTCATTTCACTCTCTGGCGCAGGATAATAAGCCCTTTTTCCAGAGCAAAAGCTATAACGTCTATCTCTCCCTGGGGAAATGCACCGCCGAGGATATTGAGTGCGATCAGGTCACCTACCATGCGGTGAATAAAAATAATCACCACCAGCTGACCCTGAAAGGCTCGACGCTGAATATCGGGCCGTCGCGCGACTTTCGCGGCTATATCTTCCGCCAGGCGCCCTACACCTATGTGCTGGCCCCGGCGGAAGAGGGCAGTAGCGAAAACAACGCCTGGTTCCTTCAGGTTACCAAAACCACACCGCACGGCGACGATGTGGTTTTCCGGGAAAACGGCAGCGTCAGTCGTTAAGGCGTAAAGCGCTCAGGCACCTTAACCAGCCAGGTGCCAGCCTGCGTAATCTCCAGCTGTTGCGTCCAGTTTTGCTCGCCTCGCTTCACCGCCAGCTGATAATGGCCCGGCGCCAGCCGTAGCAGTCGCGGCTCGTCAGCGGTGGCAGCGGGCTGCGCCTCGCCGTCAAGAAAGAGAGCGTCGTCCTTCTGAAGATTCAGATAGACGCGCGCCTGGGCGACAGGCGGCTTCGCAGCCGGTGCCGGTAGCGGCGCAGGCGCAGGCGTCGATGATGGCGCGGAGGCAGCGGCCAGCGATGACGCGGGCGCAGGTCTGGGCGGCGGCGTGGCAGCGGGCGAAGCGGGAGTCGCCACAGCGGCCACCGCAGGTTCGGACGGCGCGGGCCGGGCGACCAGCCAGACCACCACAGCGGCGAGGCCCGCGGCCGCCGCGGCCTCCAGTATCAGCGGACGGCGCGCGGCGCTTTTTCTCCCTGGCTGCACGCTCACCGACTGCGCGGCATCAGGCACCGCAGGCACCGCAGGCACCGGCAGCAGGGTGTCAGGGGACGCCGCCACCGGCAACGTCGCCGGGAGCGACGCCGTCGGGGTGGGGATCGCCTCAGGGACAGATGCCGTTTCACGTTCGGCAAGGTCGCGGTCGAGGCTCATCAGCCGCGCCGCCAGCGCCTGAATGCTCTGCGGACGATCTTCGGGCTGCAGCTGCAGCATCTCATCGATCAGCTGCAACAGCGACAGAGAGAAGCCCGGCGGCTGGCGCTGCGCCAGCGGCTGATAGTTATTGCTGATCAGCCGCACGACGCTGACCGGCGGCGGTTCGCCAGCGACCAGCAAATGCAGCACCGCGCCGAGGGCATAGATATCGGTCCAGGGCCCCTGGTCGCCATCGCGTCCCTCGCTGTACTGTTCAATCGGCGCATAGCCGGGCTTGAGCATAATCTCGGTTTTATCGGTGAGATGGCCAATCTCTTTGCATGCCGAGCCAAAGTCGAGCAGCACCGGCAGCATGTTCTCCTGAATCTGAATATTATCCAGCGCGATATCGCGATGCAGATAGCCGTTGTCGTGCAACGTGCGCAAGGCGCTGAGCAGCGGCGGCAGCAGCGAACGGATCCACGTCTCGTTCACCAGCTGCGGCTCTTTCTGATAGCGGTTTTTCAGGGTGTCGCCGCTGTAAAACTCCGTGACCATATAGGCAGTATCGTTATCCTGCCAGAAGCGCAGCACATGGAGCAGGCCGGGATGGGAGAAACGCGCCAGGATGCGCGCCTCCTGAATAAAGCTGTTCATACCGGCCTGAAATACAGCGACGAAGCGCTCGCTGCGCAGCTGCAGATGCAGGTTCTCCCCGCGCACCGCCATTGAGGCGGGCATATACTCCTTGATCGCCACCCGGCGCTCCAGCTGATGATCCCAGGCGCTGTAGACGATGCCGAAGCCGCCTTCGCCAATCACCTGCTCAATTTCAAACTCATTAAAGCGATAGCCCTGCGGCAACGCCTGTGAACGGTTGTCGCTCATTGAGAAGTTCCCGCCTGTTCCTCGCTGAAGTGGTAGCTGAACTGCGGATGCGCATAGCTGACCCGCAGCGCGCTCCACTGCTGTTTCTCCAGCGTCGCGGTCAGCAGGCGCTCGCTGATCTGCGGCAGCAGCGTCTGGGTCAGGATAGCGTCAACCATGCGCCCGCCCGATTCGGTTTCCTGACAGCGGCTGGCGATCTGCTGCGCCACCTCCGGCGCAAACTCCGCCTGAATGCGGTGATGCGTCAGCAGCCGCTGGCGGATCTGCTCCAGGCGCATCCCGACGATACGCATCAGCATCGCGTCGCTGAGCGGATAGTAGGGGATCACCGTCAGTCGCCCAAGCAGCGCCGCCGGGAACGCCTGGCGCAGCGGCGGGCGCAGCATTGCGGTGAGCGCCTCCGGCTCCGGCAGCAGGCTCTCATCGGCGCACAGCCCCTCGATCAGCTCGCTGCCGATATTGGAGGTAAGGATAATGACGCAGTTACGGAAATCGATATGGCGGCCTTCGCCATCCTCCATCCAGCCCTTATCGAACACCTGGAAAAAAAGCTCGTGCACGTCGGCATGCGCTTTTTCAATCTCATCCAGCAGCACCACGCTGTAGGGACGGCGACGTACCGCCTCGGTCAGCACGCCGCCTTCGCCGTAGCCGACATAGCCCGGCGGCGCGCCTTTCAGCGTCGAGACCGTATGCGCTTCCTGGAACTCGCTCATATTAATGGTGATCAGGTTCTGTTCGCCGCCGTAGAGCGCCTCCGCCAGCGCCAGCGCCGTTTCGGTTTTGCCCACGCCGGAGGGTCCGCACAGCAGGAAAACGCCGGTGGGCTTATGGGGATCGTCGAGGCGCGCGTGCGCGGTGCGAATGCGGTGCGCAATGGCGGCCAGCGCGTGAGGCTGGCCGACAACGCGCCGCGCCAGCGCTGCGGGCAGATTAAGCACCGATGCCGCCTCGTCGCGCAGCATGCGGCCGAGAGGAATGCCGGTCCAGTCGGCGACCACGGCGGCGACGACGCTGGCGTCCACCGCCGGGAAGATCAGCGGCGCATCGTCCTGCAGTTGCTGAAGCTGCCGCTGCGCCTCGCTGAGACGGGCGCGCAGCGCCGGATCGTCCTGCGCCGCCGCCAGCTGCTCCGCCCGCAGCGCGATAAGCTGGCGCACCAGCGCCAGCTCCTGTTCACAGCGCGGCTGCAGATCGGCAAACCGCTGCGCCACCTGCGCCAGCGCCGCCTCCGCTTTCGCCAGACGTTCTACGGCGTCAGCCTGATTCAGCCGCGCTTCGCGCCGCGCGATCTCCGCTTCAAGCGTCAGCGCCTCCTGTTGACGCCGCAGCGCCACCAGCGTCGGCGGTTCGCCATGCAGGCTGACGGCGACGCGCGCGCAGGCGGTATCAAGCAGGGCTATCGCCTTATCCGGCAGCTGGCGGGCGGGAATATAGCGATGCGACAGGCGTACCGCGCTTTCCACCGCTTCATCCAGCAGCAGCACCTGATGATGCTGTGACAGCGTCACGGAAAGGTGGCGCAGCATCTGAATCGCCTTCTCCTCGTCCGGCTCGGCGACCTGAACCGGCTGAAAGCGGCGCGTCAACGCCGGATCTTTCTCGATATATTTTTTATATTCCGCCCAGGTCGTCGCGCCGATAGTGCGCAGCTGACCGCGCGCCAGCGCAGGCTTCAGCAGGTTGGCGGCGTCGCCGGTTCCCTGCTGGCCGCCCGCGCCGATCAAGGTGTGTATTTCGTCGATAAACAGCACCACCGGCACCGGACTGGCCTGAACCTGAGCGATGACCCCTTGCAGACGGCTTTCAAATTCGCCCTTAACCGACGCACCCGCCTGCAGCAGCCCGATGTCGAGCAGCCAGAGCTGCACCTGCTGCAGGGGCGGCGGCACCGATCCCGCCGCGATGCGCATCGCCAGCCCTTCCGCCAGCGCGGTTTTGCCCACGCCCGCCTCGCCGGTCAGCAGGGGATTGTTCTGGCGGCGGCGCAGCAGAATATCGACCATCTGCCGGATCTCGTCGTCGCGGCCAACGACCGGATCGATATCGCCTTTGCGCGCCAGCGCGGTGAGATCGCGGCCATAAAGCGCCAGAAAATCATCGCCGCCGTGTCCCGGCGGCTGCGGCGCGGCGGAGTCGGCCAGCGCCTCTTCGTCGGAACCCGCCACGCAGCGGGCGAAGTCGCTCAGCAACAGGGCGCTGTCGATGCGCTCAAACTGCGGAGAGATCGCCAGCAGCACATGGCGCAGGGCGAAGGTTTTCAGCAGCGCCAGCAGCAGATGGCCGCCGCGAATGCGGCTGTGGCCGAAGCTCAGCGAGCAGTAGACCCAGCTGCGTTCGACGGCGTTGTCGATATGCTCGGCAAGATCGGAGATGGTTCCCGCGCCGCGCGGCAGGCGGTCGAGCGCCGCCACGATCTCGCTCGCCAGCTGCGACTCATTCAGCCCGAAGCGGGCAATAAGCCGCTGCAGATCGCTGTTGGGCAGCTGCATCAGCTGATGCAGCCAGTGCACCAGCTCGACATAGGGATTGCCGCGCAGCTTACAGAACGCGGTGGCGCTCTCCAGCGCGGTAAAGAGCGGCGAATTCAGTTTGCTAAACAACTCAGAGCGACGAATATCAGACATGATGTTCCTTAACAAAAGTAACGAAAAAGTTCAGGGTGCAGGCTCCAGATGCAGGATCAGGTCGTCGCGGTCGCGCGGTTCCGGCTGTTCGCCGAGCCAGCTGCTGTAGCCGAGCTGCGCCGTGCCGCCCAGCGAAACGCCCGTCACCGCCTGCTGCTGCAAAACCAGCTGCAGATCCCAGCGATACTCAATGCCGATCGTTTGCAGCAGCCAGTCGCGCAGCTGCTGCGAGGAGCGCTTGCCCGGTAAAAAGCGCTGATAGTCGGCGAGGGTCAGCGGGCCGAAAACAAGGCGGAATGCGTGCTGCGCGTCGCGCACCGCGCTGCCGAGCAGCGTGTTTTCGCCCAGTCGCGGGCTGCCTCGCCCGCCGCGCAGCCGCACCCGGTCGCGCGGCTCGATGGGCAGCCACTGCGGTACGTTTTGCAGCACGCTGACCGGCACGCGGAAATACCACGTCAGGGATCGCTCTACCCCCTCGGCATCATGGGTCTGGCGCGTAAGGTGGCCGGCGAGCGCGTAGCGCGCATGCTCATGGACTGCGCCGCGCGCATGGGTCAGCGCGGGCTGTCCCACGCCGGTCAGACAGGAGAGGTAGTGATTGAAGCGATGACGGTCGGCGCGATCCAGCGACACCGTCGGCTGCGCCTCTGCCCAGGCGCGGTAGAAGAGCAGAATCAGGCGGTGATGAAACAGATTCAGGAAATCCACCATGCTGCGGTCGCCGTGATGCGCCACGCGCTGGTGGGCATACTCAGTGAGGTGGCGCGGCAGCGGGCCGTTGGGGCCGAACAGGCCAAAGCTGTAGATGTCGATTTCAGGCCGTTGCGATCCGGGACGGGTCGCCGCGCGCGCTACGGTGGCTGGCGCGAAGGCCAGCGACGGCGCCTGGCCGAGGCGCAACGGCTCAAAACGCGGCAGCGGCGCGCGGCCCAGTGGATAAGGTTCGCCCGCCTGCGCGTCCAGTCGGCGCAGCAGTTGAAACAGATCGTGGCGGAAGGGCGCACGCTCAACCTGATGCCAGAAGTCAGCGGGCAACCGCGGCTCGTCGCGACGGCCTGAGGCGCTCACAGCAGCGGCCTCATGCCGATGCGCGCCGGCCAGAAGCCGATTTCGCCGCGCTGCTCGCTGACAAGCCTGGTCTCGGTAAAGCTGTTGATTGCCACCAGGCGCGAAAAAAGCGTCTCCAGCACGCAGCCGAGCAGCCAGGGGCTGGCTCCGGAGAACGCGCCTTCATCCACGGTGAGTTCGATAGCGATGCCGCGCGCAAAGGTTATCGGCCCCGGCTGCGGCACGCGGCGATGCACCGGACGCAGCGCGCAGCGGCGGATCCCCTCGATCTGACGGCTGATGGCCGGCTCCGCCACCTCGGCATAAAGCGCCAGCAACTGACGCAGCGAGGCGGCACCCTGCTGCGCGTCTGTCTCCGTCAGGCTGAGGTAGTTGAGCTGTAGCTGGCTGATCAAACGCCAGGAGACGGCACCTTCCGCCAGGGCCGGTCGCGGCGCGGTCGGTCCTTTGCGCATGCGGATCGCCAGCACCGGCGCGGAGGTGGGCAGCGTGAAAACGTCCAGCCCCTGCTGTCGCAGGATCAGCGGCAGGTCGCGGTTGGTGCAGAGCAGCTCCGCCATCAGGTACTGAAGAGAGGCGGCGTAGGGCGTCTGCTGCTCGTCCACCAGCGAGACAAACAGCTCGGAGCCGAGATAGCTGGTGCGGGTGCCGTATATTTTGCCCTTATCGGAGAGCAGGCGCGGTTCGCGACGCTGGGCGAAATAGGCGCCGTAGTTGCCGTCGTCCTCACCCCGGCTGTCCCAGAATGGACGAAACCGCTGCTCCTCGCGCAGGCCGCGACCGCTGCCGTAAAGGGCCGTCACGCTGTAGATCTCATAATCGAGCGGATGGGCGTTATCTACCACAAGATGATATTCACTCGCCAGCTCGTCAACGTTGATGCGCTCCGACGCGCGGGGAAAGAGATTGATGACCGGCGTACAGTGCAGCGACAGATGCTCGCTGTCGACGACCCCTTCCAGCGCGTCGTTTTCTTCATCGAGCAGCAGCAGGATCTCAAACTGATGCTCGCCTTTCAGCCCGCGGATAAAGGGAGCCAGCCCCTCGACGTCGCAGAAGAGATAGCGCGACGGAAAGGCGAAATACTCCTGCAGCAGCCGGTAACCGGACGCATTGCGCAGATCGTCTGGCAGCAGCGCCTGCTGTGCGTCGAATCCCTGCTGGCGCAGCGCCTCCGGTTCCAGCAGCAGGCTCTGCTGCGCGCTGCGGCAAACGACCCCAACGCAGTGGCCCATCAGCAGCTCCAGCAGCGCCAGCGCCTGACCGTCAGGCCCGCTCAGATAGAACGACAGCTTATCGACCGTCAGCTGGTCAAGGGGGATATTGCGCCCGCTCTCAAGCCGAATGCGCAACGCGCGGATCGCGCCGCGCTGCTGTAACGCGGCGGCTGCCACCGGCAGGTCCGCCGGGATGCCGCCAAGCGCCACCTGGGCGATCTGCAGCGGCAGCAGCGTCACGTCATGGGCGGTGCGGTATTTGCAGCTCACGCCCTTACTCTTCATCGCCTGATTTTCAATCAGCGTACCGCGCGGAATAGCGAAGCCGCTGTTGATATTGCCCTTCATGCCGTCCGGCTGAAACTCGACAATCGCCATCGAGGGCGTCGGTGCCAGATAGTTGGGGTAGATCATCTCCAGCAGTCGCTGGGTAAAACGCGGAAACTCAGCGTCCATCTTGAGTTGCACGCGCGAGGTGAGAAAAGCGAATCCCTCCATCAGCCGTTCAATATAGGGATCGGAGACGTCGCCTTCGCGCATACCGAGGCGGCCCGCCACCTTGGGATAGCGCTCCGCGAACTCCTCGCCCATTTCGCGCAGCCAGCTCAGCTCGCGGTTGTAGTAGTCAAGCAGCTTCTGGTTCATGTTCCCTCACTATCCTTCAGTTCGTAACGGCTGTGCTCCAGGTCAAGCTCGGTGCGAAACAGAAAGGCGAGCGGCCAGGGCACGCACCAGAGGTTGCCTTTAATCTCAATAGAGAGAACGTTATGGGTGGTCAGGGAGTGCGGATCGCTGATGCAGCGGAGGGTCAGATCCTGCGCGATAATGCGCGGTTCAAACTGAATAATCGCCTGCGTCAGCTGACGCCGCACCGTCTCCCACTCAATCTCGGAAATACGCTGGCCCGCCAGCGGCTCCACGCCGAAATTCAGCACCGAGGCACGCACCTGCGGATAGGGGCGCAGATCGAGCTGCGACGTATTGTTGATGCAGTTGAACAGCCACTGCAGATCGCGCAGCACCTGGCTGCGCAGAGTCTGATGCGAAATAACGTTGCGCACTTCGGTTCTGGCGGGCCGATCCGGCTCGTCGTCGGTGAGGCGATCCAGGATGCTAGGACGCATCCTGTCGTGCGGATTGAGACGGCGCGACGCGGTGCCGCTCAGCGAGCGATCCGCCTCAGCGTCCGACTCGGCGCGCAGAGGTTTCATACCGGCTCCCGGAAAGTGATCGATTCAATATCGAGCAGCGCCCATTCGCGGTCGCCGTCGAGCCAGATACGCTGCCCGTGACCGACGTAACCCGGCGGCTGCAGCGACCAGCTTGTCTGACGCGCCAGCTTCAGGGCGTCGCTGTCGTCGGCCTGCGACGGGTAGCGCACCGGCATCTGGCAAAGGCGTTCGTTGCCGTCATGAAACCGCACGCTGCACTGACGCCATACCAGGTCGATGACGCTGGCGGGCGGCTGAAAGCGGATCTGCTGGATAAGATGCAGGCTCGCCCAGTGATAGACGCCGTCAAGAATCAGTTCGCACACCGGCCCGAGACGTTCGTCGCCATCCGACAGCCAGTCGAAACGCTCCGCCGCCTCCGGCGCGGCGCGAAGCACCAGCTCGCCGCCGTTGACGGGTACGGCCGCCAGCAGCGTCTCGCGCGCCGTCGGCGCGTTCAGCGCGCGCGCCATATCAGCGACCCAGCGGTGCTCCTGCGGCAACAGCGCGGGCGTCGCCGTCTGGCTAAACACCGCGGCGCGCTGCGTCTCGCCGTCGATCATCTGCTGCAGCAGCCTGACGGTTGGCGCCGCCTCGGCGGCCAGCTGCTGCCAGGCTTTTACCTGCGCCAGCGCGCCGCGCCAGTCGGCGTTCAGACAGAGCAGCTGCGCCAGATGCGCACGGCGATCGGCGCTGTCGGGCTGCTCGCGGATCGCCTGCCTCACCTCATCGATGGCGGGCTGGATAGCGTCATTTTCAAGCATGTCGGATAGCTGCATCATTTACCTCGGGCGGCGGGCGCCGCGTCACTGTTTAGCTGCGCCAGCGGATCCGGCGCGGGATTGAGGGCGTGCGGATGAAGAGCGGCGATCAGCTGCCACGCGGCCTCTTTATCGCCCAGCGCCCAGCGCTGGCGCGCGGCATCAATCAACGTCGTGCGGGCGCGCGCGTCCTCCGCCTCGCCCGGCGTCGCCTTAATCAGCACGCTGCCGTCAAAGCGCCAGGCGAGATGCGCCGCATCCCACGGCAGCAGCAGCCAGCTGCTGGCGTCGCTGCCGCTGGCCAGGATCAGGCGCTGGTTATTGGCGCTGATCACCTGCGTGCTCTGCTGGGTCGCGCCGGCGGGCGCGTTAAGCAGCGGGTAGCCGCTGACAAAGGTGACGGCGGAAGAACCGATGCGGCCCGGCCCCTGGATCCAGCCCGCGTCGTCGCAGCGCGGATCGGACCCGTCCGCCGAAACCGGCTGCGCCGCCTGGCCGTCGGCGGGCCAGTAGGTGCGGAAGCTGCAGCGTGCCGAGAGGGCGAAGCGCTGCCACGGCGTGGCGTCGGCGACGATCTCCGGCGGCGGCAGAATAACGCGCCACTTCTGGTCGGCGCTGGCGGTGCCTTTAAGCCGGGCGTCGCCCTGTTTGTCGATCACCGTCCAGCGCAGGGTTTTCAGTTCGCCGCACTGCTTCGCCAGGATACGGCCCACCTGCGGCAGGAAATCGTTAAACGCCTCCTGGCTGAACGCGCCCGCCGGTTCGATATGCAGCGCCGCGCTGGCACCGCACCACTGGCGCGGCTGCGCGCCGGGCACATTGTCCAGCCAGGCGCTGAGCCGGGCGGCGGGCGACCAGGCGATACGCACGCTTTTGGCCTGAACGGCAGCGGGCAGCAGCGCCAGACAGAGCGGAATAATCCAGCTTTTCATCGTGGGTTCCCGGCGGTTAGCGGCAGTTGAGCAAGATGCGCTGGGCATCGCTGAACGAGCTGAGCAGCGTGGCGTCCTGCGGCTCGCCGATCCAGACCGCCAGCGCGCTGAAATTATCCGGGTTGTCGTCGGGCTGCATGCGCTGCAGCAGCGCCAGCCACTCCTGCGGCGAACTCACCATCCGCAGGCTCTGTTCGAGATCCTCAACCTGCAGCGCATGCCAGAAACCGTCGGTGCAGAGCAAAAAGGCGTCGCCGTCTTCCAGCGGCAATACGTCGCTGTAGCTGGCCTCGCGCTCCTCGCGCATGCCCAGCGCGAAGTAGAGCAGGTTCTGGTTTACGCTGCCGCCATCATGCCCGGCATCGCGCATCTGCTGCGCCAGGCTGTGATCGCGCGTCTGCTGCAGCAGATAGCCGCGGCGGAACAGATAGAGGCGGCTGTCCCCCGCGTGCGCCCAGTAGGCGAGCTGATAGTCGCGATCGATAAACAGGCTCACCAGCGTGGTGCCCATATTTTTCAGCTGCGCGTCGCGCGCCTGGGTTTGCAGAATGGCGCGATTGGCGGCAGCGATATAGTGGCGGATATGCTGCGCGTCGAGGTGCGTTTCGGTGTTGAACTGCCCGACGATGGTCTCGCACGCCAGCCGGGCGGCGACATCTCCGCCCGGCTTGCCGGCGATGCCGTCGCAGATCACAAAGCAGGCGGCGCGCGCGCCGAGCGCGTCGGCGAGCTGATCCTGATTCATGGCGCGCTGGCCCTGCTGGCTGGTGGAAGCAAAGGTAATATTCATCGGTCACCGTCGTTTTTTGTTTGCAAGTCTTTGTATTGATTGACTTCGATGTCATAGGCGCACAGAAAGGCTTCGCCGAACAGCGTGTGGAAATCGTCGTCGATTTCGTCAGCCGTGGTGTGGAAGCGCTGCACAAAGTAATCCCACAGCGCCGCCTTGCGGGCGGAGGCGAGGGCGAAACGCGGGGTGCGGCCGCTGTCGCGCGCCTGGCTCTCGATCTTTTCAGGATTAAACGACTGCAGCATGGCGGCGATAATGGCGCGTATGCCGGCAATCATGCCGAGCTGATGCGCCTGCAGATCGATCAGCGCATCGCGCACCGCTTTCTCCGGCGACATAAAGCCCGGCATCTGGCTGCCAAACATCTGGATCAGCACCGTTTTGCCCGACGGCAGCAGCTTGAACGGGTTATTGGCCTCATCAAGGATCATGGTCATCTCCGCATTGACGCCGCGCTTCAGCATTGAACGCGAGGAGAGCAGCGCCACCGTGCCCTGGGAGAAAAGGCTCAGCAGCTGGCCAACCAGAAACATCTGCTGCTTGCCGAAGGCGGGCTGACCATCCATATCCTGCAAATCCGCGCCTGCCAGCAGCGCCTGCAGCAGTTCACCCTCCAGCTGACACCCCTGCGCGCTACGCGCCTGCCCGGCACGCTGATAAGAGACCGGATCGATGCCCATACGGCGACCGGCGACGTGGTTGTAGCCGGAGGGAGAGGGCGCGGCCACTTCCGGCTTCGGCGTGGCGGCGCGCTCGGGCGCAGGCGCGGATGCTGGCTGCATGGGCGGCGGCTCAGGCTCAGCCTTCTGCGGCGCGGGCGGCGGCACTGACTGGAGCGATGCCTGCTGTGCGGGCGGTGCGACAGGTTGAGGCGAGCTCTGCGGCGCGGGCGGCGGCGTAAAAATATCGGGCGGGGTCAGCGACTGCGCCCCTTCGACCATAATGCCGAAGGGATCTTCCTGCTTCCCGGCGGCGTGGCCGAACAGCGCCAGCGGATCGCACTCCTGCGACGCCTCCGGGTGGAGCGGCGCTGCCTGCGGCGCAGCGCGCAGCGCGCTCGGCGTGGCGTCCTGCAAAATATCGGGCTGTTGAAAGAGATCGTTCTCGTTGAACAGCCGCGCGGGATCGGTTTCCCGCGGGCTGAGCTGGTGCAGATCGGTAAAGGTCTGCTGCTGCGCCAGCGGATCGACGGGGTTCAGCTCTTTGCCCGGCGCGGCGGTCAGCGGATTGGCGACAGCGGGCGCGGCGTCACGGGCGGGCGGCGGCGGTGGCGTGAAGTCGCGCGCCAGGCTCTCCCAGATCTCGCCGGGGATCGCTTCCGCGGTTCGCGGCGCGGCGCGAAGCGGCGCCTGCTGTGGCTGAACAGCGGGCGAAGGCGCGCTGCCGTCGAGGTCAGACACGGCCAGACTATAGTCGCCGATGCCGAGCAGGTCGCCGCTCTGCAGCTCTACCTGACGGCCATGCTCCAGCGGGATGCCGTTGAATTCAATGTTAATCACATTGCCGCGGTTGGTAATGCGACACTCGCCGTTGGCGGAGGTATGCACCAGCAGCTGCAGACGCGAAATGGCGCGGCTCTCATCCGGCAAAACGAAATTGTTATCTTCGCTGCGGCCGATGGTGCCGCCGGGCGGATAGAAGTCGAAGCTGGTCTGCGGCGGCTGCATGCCGCTGCTGTTCTTAACAATCGTGAATCGCATGCTGATTACCTGATCGATCTGAATCAGGGCAACCTCGCGCGGAGGTTGCCGGATAGCGTTAAGACGCGGTGTTGGTCTTGATATTCCACTGGGAAGTGGTTTCCGCGCCGGCGGAACCGTCTTCCGCCTGCTGGGTGTAGTTCTCCTGGATCGCCGCCGCCTGGAAGGCGTAGTCGATGCCGATGGTGTCGTCATCGCGCGAGCCGGTGAACTGCACGCTGGTCACCAGCACTTCCGTCAGCTGGATGACGTTGTAGATCATCTGGGTGCCGCCCGCCTTACAGACGTGCATGGTCAGCGACGGAATATGTTTGCCGTTGGAGCAGAACTGCAGCAGGGTCGGCGTCGCCTTATCGATACGGCAGTGCACGTGCAGGTCGTTGTAGTTCACCTTGCCAGCGCCGCCGCCGCCGCCCACGCTCATGTTGTTCGGCTGATTAGCGCCCCAGCTGAAAGAGAGCACGTCGATCCAGCCTTCATGCGCGGAATCTTTGGACTCGCCTTCAACGCCTTCAGGTTTGAAATACATTGCGATAGCCATACTGGTGTAACTCCTTGCTTTTAGTTAAGAAAATAAAAATGGCGCGGCCATCCGCGCCGGGGATTAATGACTTTGCTTCTTCAGCGACGGCAGCTTCGAGACCAGACGCAGCGAAACCGTCAGCCCTTCCAGCTGATAATGCGGACGCAGGAAGAACTTCGCGGCGTAGTAGCCGGGGTTATCCTCCAGCTCCTCTACCAGCACCCGCGCGTCAGCCAGCGGCTTACGCGCCTTGGTCTCCTGGGTCGAGTTAACCGGATCGCCATCGACGTAGCGCACGATCCAGGCGTTGAGCCAGCGCTCCATATCCTGGCGCTCCTGAAAAGAGCCGATCTTGTCGCGCACGATGCACTTCAGGTAGTGGGCGAAGCGGCAGCAGGCGAACAGGTAAGGCAGGCGCGACGCCAGCTGTGCGTTGGCGGCCGCGTCGGCGTCGTGGTAGTCCTGCGGCTTTTGCAGCGACTGCGCGCCGATAAAGGCGGCGAAATCGGAGTTTTTGCGGTGCACCAGCGGGATAAAGCCGTTTTTCGCCAGCTCCGCTTCGCGTCGGTCGCTGATGGCGATCTCGGTCGGGCATTTCATATCGACCCCGCCGTCGTCGGTCGGGAAGACGTGGCACGGCAGGTTTTCCACCGAGCCGCCCGACTCAACGCCGCGGATCGAGGTACACCAGCCGAACTGCTTAAAGGAGCGGTTAATATTGGCCGCCATCGCGTAGGCGGCGTTGGCCCAGGTGTAGTTCTGGTGGGTCGCGCCTTCGGTCTCCTCTTCAAAGTTGAAGCTGTCGACCGGATTGGTGCGGATGCCGTAGGGCAGGCGCGACAGGAAGCGCGGCATCGCCAGGCCGAGGTAGCGCGTATCTTCGCTTTCGCGCAGGGTGCGCCAGGCGGCGTATTCGGTATTGTCGAAAATTTTGGTGATGTCGCGCGGGTTAGCCAGCTCCTGCCAGGACTCCATCTGCAGCGCGCTCGGCGCCGCGCCGGTGATAATCGGGCAGTGCGCCGCCGCGCCGATTTTCGCCATCTCGCCCAGTAGCTCCACATCCATTGGGCTGTGATCGAAGTAGAAGTCCGCCACCAGGCAGCCGTACGGCTCGCCGCCGAACTGGCCATACTCCTCTTCGTAGATCTTCTTAAACAGTGGGCTCTGGTCCCAGCCGACGCCTTTATAGCGCTTCAGCGTCCGACCCAGCTCTTTCTTGCTGATATTCATCACGCGGATTTTCAGCATTTCGTCGGTTTCGCTGTTATTCACCAGGTAATGCAGGCCGCGCCACGCCCCTTCGAGCTGCTGGAAGCTCTCGTGATGCATGATGCGGTTCACCTGCTGCGACAGCTTCTGATCAATTTCGGCGATCAGCGTCTGGATGGTGCGATAGGCGTCGTCCGAGACCGGCAGGGTATTTTTCAGCGCCTGCGCGGCCAGGGTTTTCACCGCGTCGGCGATGGCGTCGCGCGCCGAATCGCTGTTCGGACGGAACTCTTTATTCAGCAGCGCGCTGAACTCATCCTGGGTTACCGTCTGCTGCGCGGCGGTACGGGTCGTCTGGGCGGCGTTACTCATGGTCGTGATCCTTTTGCGGCGCGGCGGCTTTCGGCGCGGCGGCGAGCGCGTCCAGCAGATGCGGGTTTTTCAGCACGTCGGCGATCAGCGCTTCCGCACCGTTTTTGCCGTCCATATAGGAGAGCAGGTTAGAAAGCTGGGTGCGCGCCTCAAGCAGCTGGTTGAGCGGCTCTACGCGGCGCACGATGGCGTCCGGCAGAAAGTCATCCATGCTGTTGAAGGTGAGATCGACGCCCAGCTGGCCTTCGCCGGTCAGGGTATTGTCAACGTGGTAGGCGAGATGCGGCTGCAGCGCTTTCATGCGATCGTCGAAGTTGTCGATATCGACCTCCATAAATTTGCGCTCCGCCACCTCCGGCTGTGGCGTAACGGGCTGACCCACCAGATCCGCCATCACGCCCATAATGAAAGGCAGCTGAATTTTGCGGTCTGAACCGTAGATCTCGACGTCATACTCAATCTGCACGCGCGGTGCGCGGTTGCGCGAGATGAACTTCTGTCCGCTGCTCGCTTTTTTAATGGTGGGAAAGTTAGCCATCGTTTTTCTCCGTTAATCGTCAGGGGTGGGCAGCGCTAACTCATTGCCCGGGTTGGCCGAATACGCCATTCAGCTGGCTGACCGCCTCGGGCGCCAAATCGCGAATGATGTTCATAAAATCCATCTGGATCAGCCGCTGCACGCGCTCAAGCATGATGGGCGCAGGGTGGCTGGGTTCATGCTGGTGAAAGTAGGTTTTGATCTTCTCCAGCATCAGCTCAACGTCGGCGCGCGAATGCAGCGCCGCCTGATGCCAGGCAATCTGCGCGGGAGCGGCCTGCTGGCCTGCGGCGGCGATCTCGTCGTCGCCTGCCTCCTCCACGGCCTCCGCCGCTGGCGCGACGGGCCGCGCCGGACAGAGCGGCAGCAGCAGCGCCACTATCTTCTCCACGGCGCTGAGGTCGGGGAGATCGCCCGGCGAGAGATGCTGCGTCAGGGTGTCGCGCAGCAGCGGCAACTGCTGCGCGAGGGTTTGCAGCGCGCCGACGCCGGGATGGTCAGGCGCGGCGAACTCGTCGCGCAGGCGGGCAAGCCCGCCGGGAAAGTCGGGGATGTCGCTTTTACTGCCGTCCGCCAGCGCGACCGCGTCGCGCAGGGCGATCTCGCCGGTGCTGCTTTTGATCAGCCAGCACTGGCGCAGCGCGTTAATCAGGTTCGAATGGCCGCTCAGCGCCGAGAGCGCGTTGATACGCAGCAGCGGGTCCGGCTCGCCGTCATACTCCAGCGGCGGATAGAGGCTGAGCCAGTAACGCTCAAGCGCCTGCGTCAGCAGCGTGACGCCCTGGGCAAACCCTTCCAGCCCGCGAATGTGAGTCCAGGCTTCGGTCAGGATCAGCATCACTCGCACGTCGCGCGTGCGGGCGTGCAGCGCCAGCGCCGCCTTCTCCACCGCCTGCCAGTCGGGCGCTTCCGCCGGAATAATGGTGCTGCCGAACTGCTGTTCAGACTTGCCGACGCAGGCCTGCTCCAGCGCCATAAACTGCGCGTCATACTCCAGGTTATCGCCGCAGGGCGCGTCGTCGCGCAGCGGGCTTAGCAGTGATTCAGGATTCATCGCCTCTCCCTTGTAGGTGTTTGCCGAACATCGGCGTATGCAGCCCCTGATGTGACGAGAGCGGATCGAACAGGCGGAAAAAGAGCTGCGAGGTAAAGTTGCCGCTGTGCGAATGGGTGTAGAAGGCGCTGCCGTCGCTCTGATTGCTCCACCAGAAGCTGCTGTACTGTTCAGGATCGAAAAAGGACGCCAGCTTCGGCCAGTTCAGGGTGTCGGGCGCGTCGTCGTAGCCGATGATGTCGAGCACGTCGGAGCGCGGCGTTCCCGGCGGCATCGCCGGGGCATCAAGCGCCAGCAGCGCGGCGTCGAGCTGGTCGCCGGAGTAGCGGTTATGCACCGCCTGACTCAGGGTTTTGCCGAGCCGGTAGTACCAGTCGCCCGCCAGCTTCAGCCGCAGCGGATGCCACGCCTCAGGGGCGCAGAGCTGCATGGCGCAGATGGGGTACTGCCGTCCGACGCGATCTCTGGCGGGCAGCAGGCATCCCATCTGCACCCAGGGCGCGCCAAGCGAGGCGGGCACGACGAAGTTCCATACCGGCGCGCGCTGCAGCTGCGGCTCAGCCTGCGTGCCGATGCGCTGCATGCCGCTGCTGAACCAGTGCGACCAGCGGCTGACGACATTCTCCGGCAGCCTGCGGCGCATAAAGTCACCGCTGCCGGGCAGCTTGCCGTACCAGCCTGGAGGAGAAGAGAGGCGCATGGCGGGGTTCTCCTGTTTCATGGGCAGCGAAAGGCCGGGAGCTGCAGCGGATTGCGCACGCTGTTAGCGGTGTATTCCAGCACCACCTGGCGGCCGCCGAGGCTGAAGGTGGCGATATGGCTTAACGGGCTGCCGCCGTTTGCGATGCGCGCTTTATCAAACAGGCGGTTAAGCGCCCAGGCGCCCGAGGTAGTGAGCGTGTCGCCGGAGCCGTCGGTTAAGCCGGTCTGCATCCGCACCTGCTGCGTGCCGCCAGGGCCGGGCCAGCTCACCACCTGCGGGGTCTGCGGGCCGTGGCTGTAGCGGATCAGCTGGCCATCGACGTCGAGCGTCAGGTTAAGGATGGCGTTATCCATGCTCAGGGGCCGGATGGTCAGGCGGTAAGAGGGCGCGCTGGCGCCGCTGGCAAAGAGCGCGTCGCGTATCGCCTGCGCCTGCTGGAAAGGCTCCAGCAGCGCGGCGCCGCCCGGCAGGCTTTTGCCGTCGACGCCCGGCGCAAAGCGCCAGCGGCTCTGGGTGGTGTCGACGTTGCTGGCGAGGCTGGCGCGGAAAAAGCTGTCCATCAGCCCGCTGCCGGGGGCGAACATGCGCGCCATATCGTCGGGGGTGATGTCGACGCCGGAGCGGCTGGAGAGCGGATAGCGTCCGGCGATCGCCTGACGGCAGAAGCTGCCCACCTCGACGCTGGCGCGTTTCTGGGTGTTGTTCAGGCTGCGCTGCTGCGTATCGCTGCTGGCACCCACCGCCAGCGATAGCAGCATTGATCGAAAGGGCTCAGGCTCGCGGCCTGCGTCAGCCTGCATACGAGAGATAATTTCATTGCGCGGCGGCGTCATCATGCTGTTGCTGGCGTCCTGCACCGCGGTGAGATAGCCGTAGAGATCGTCGACATTCTTCAGCTGCTCGTCGAACGGGATATGGTCACTCTGTCCGTCAGTCGCCTGCGCCTGCTCGATAATGGCGTCGTAGTGCGCCATGACGCGCTGCTCAGGGGCGTCGAGGCTGCCGCGCTGCTCCGCTTTGCGGGCGCGGAACAACGCCTGCAGCGTCTGGGTGGCGTTGTTGTTGAAGTAGTGCGCGCCGCGCTCCACCAGCGACGGCTTCTCATCTTTTTCCGGCTTCGCCAGCGTCAGGTAACGGCTGAGGTTAATGCGCAGCTGGCGCAGCGGCGAGGTGCGTCCCGACAGCAGACGCGCCATATTGATGCGCGCCTCCAGGCTGGAGGCCGGATTAAGCTGGATATCGCTCAGCAACGCATCCCAGTGCGCAATAAAGTCCTCCATATAGAGGCGGCGAACGGAATCCTCCAGCCGCTGCTGACCGCTGTCGCTTTCGCGGCGGCTCAGCACCCACTTATCTTCCTGCTGCAGGCCAGAGGCGACCTTGCCGATATGGTCGCTGAACGCGCCCCAGTAGCCCTGAGGCGTAAAGAGCGACGGAATCGGCTGCGTTAGTGGCGCGCCGCTTTTGCGGGAGAAGACCAGCTCGCTCTGCGGGCCGCCGAGCGTCAGCAGGCTGACCCCTTTGTCGCCCTGCGCCGCCAGCAGCCGTTTGAGCCGACCGTAGACGCGGCTGGCGAGCGGCGAGCGGTTAATCAGATTTTGCTGGCGCACCACCAGCGCGTCGTCGCGCTCGAAAGGCGAAGTATTGATCTTGTTGTCAAACAGGCGGCCCAGATGCTGATCAAGCTCGTGCAGCGCTTCCTGCGGGGCGTTGGCTCCCTGAAAGCGCTGGATATTGAGCATTATCCAGGCGTGCAGGAACTGGCCGTCGTAGTGCTGCGGCATATAGAGCATCTGATAGGCCTTCAGGGCTTCATAGCTGTAATCGACGTCGCTGCCGTTGTCGTTGTGCAGCCAGTCGGTGATATTGCGCGCCGCCAGCGGCAGCAGCAGCTCCTGCAGGGCGCGGTCGTAAAGGGAGGCGGCCGCGCTGTTGACCTCCTCGCCGCGGTAGAGTCCAGCGCGCCAGCCGACGGGCGGGCTATTGGGATCGGCGAGCTGCGGCGAGCGCGGTATCGCCGTCAGGCTGCGCAGATAGGGCAGCAGGGCGAACATATCGGCGCTGTTGAGCGGCGGCAGCGCGGCACCCTGGCGCTCGAAAGCCGGGATCTTCGCCAGCGTGGCGGCGAGATAATTTTTATTGTGGTGGTAGCTGGTCAGCCACCACAGCAGAGCGATCAGCAGTACGCTGCCGAACAGGCCGTAGCCGATCCAGTGCGCCATGCGATTGCGGTACTCCCACCAGCGGTTGACGCCCGCCAGGCCCGCCTCTTTAAAGATTACCGACTGCAGCACCTGTTGCAGAAAGAAACTCTGGCCGTGTCCGGCTGGAACCGGCGTCGCGTGGCTGAAATCGTCCTGGGACGCAGCGGCGGCGCGGGCGTCGATGTCGGGCAGCCCCAGCGCGCGGTTCATCTGACCCATCACGCGGTCAAACGGCAGCCCTTCCTGCGTGCCGCTGGTGAAGTAGATCCCGCGCGGCCGCAGCGTCTCCTCATAGTGCGAGGAGGCGAACAGGATCTCCAGGTAGTGCCGGAGCAACAGCTTCAGCGCGGCGAACTCCTGTGGGAAAAGATAGATCTCGGCGCGCCTGGCGCTGTTGTGCTCCGCGATCATCAAATCGGAGACGCCCGCCAGCAGACGGCTGTGCAGCCGTTCGAACTGGTAGTCGAACTCGGCGCCGAGATCGGGCTGTTTCTGCCGCCACGGCCAGGTGACGCCCCAGACCTGATCGCGCTGCGCCTTGCTAAAGCCCGCGAAAGTCGGCGCGAAGCCTTTAAGCAGGTCGCTTTTGGTCACCAGCAGATAGACAGGAAAGGGGATGCCAAGCTGTTCGCGCAGCTCAAGCAGACGCTGGCGCAGGGCGCTGGCCTGCGCGTGCCGCGCCGTTTCATCCTCGGTAAGCAGATCGCCGATGCTGATGGTGACGACTGCGCCGTTGATCGGCTGGCGCGGGCGGGAGCGCTTCAGCAGGCTCATAAAGCTTTTCCACTCGCTGGCGTCCTGCTCTCTGTCGCTCTCCTGCGTAGTGTAGCGGCCTGCGGTATCAAGCAGGATCGCCTCGTCGGTGAACCACCAGTCGCAGTTGCGCGTGCCGCCGACGCCGCGCAGCGCATTCTTGCCAAAGCGGTCGGCCAGCGGGAAATGGAGCCCGGAGTTGATCAGCGCGGTGGTTTTGCCCGCGCCCGGCGCGCCGATCAGCATGTACCACGGCAGCTGATAGAGATACTGGCGATTAAAGCGCTGCAGCCACGCGGGCAGACGGCGGTTTTCCGCCCGGTTGAAGCGGGCGTGGCGCAGCAGCTGCGTCGCTTCATTGAAACGCGCGGCGAGCTGCGTCTCTTCCGCGCGCGTCTCCGGCGGCGCCTCCACTGGCGCGGGGGTCTCCAGCCGACGCACCAGGCGACGGTTTTGCAGGCGTCGCCACAGGCGCGGCACCAGACGAAAGGCGAACCACAGCAGCCAGAAAAGCGCGATAGCGATAAAGCGATTCTCTTCTGATTCCAGCGGACGCATATCGCCAATGGCGATCAGCGGGCCGATGGTCCAGATCAGCAGGCACAGCGCGGTGATGCCCATTGCGCCCCACAGCAGGCGGCTGGATACAATTAAGAGCAGTGTGCGAAACATTAGGGGTCCTTAGCGCAGGCTGTTCAGTTCAGCCTGGGTCTCTTTAGGCGCGACCTTCAGCGTGATCTCCACCCGGCGGTTACGGGCGCGGTTGGCGTCACTGCTGTTCGGCACCAGCGGGTCGCTGTCGCCGCGGCCCTCTGCGCTGACGCGATCCGGCTGGCTCAGGTGCGCCTGCAGCATCTTCTGCACCGCCTGCGCGCGGGCCAGCGCCAGCTCAAAGTTGGAGCTGAAGCGGGCGCTGTGGATCGGCCGGTCATCGGTATAGCCGCTGACCAGGATCTGGCCGTTGACGTTATTCATCGCCTCGGCGATACGCAGGATCACCGGCTCATAACGGCCGTGAATGGTGGTGGCGGCGGAGTCAAACAGCCCGTCGCCGCGCAACAGCACCACGCTCTGCGTCGCTTCGTCGCGCACGCTGACCAGCCCCTCGGCGATTTCCCGCGCGAGGAAACGGCGCAGATCGAGCGGCGGCGCAGGCGGCGCGGCGGGGCGCGCAATCTCCACTTTCGGCAGCGTCGTCTGATAGAGCGCCGACAGCACCGGCGAGGTGAAGTGGCTGAGCCGCCAGTTGAGGCCGATGTAGATCAGGCAGCCGAGCAGCGCCAGCAGGGCGGCGAAGCTCCAGAGCGGAATCAGCGGTCGCCACAACCGCTGCGCCACCGGTTCGTCGAACGGCTGCGGCGAAAGCGGCGGGGCATAACCGCCGCGCACGTTCTCAATCAGCTGCAGCAGCCGCTGCTTCAGCGTCTCAAGCTGGGTGCGTCCGTTCTCCATAATGCGGTAGCGTCCCTCGAAGCCCAGCAGCAGGCAGGCGTTCATCAGCTCCAGCAGCAGAATGTTTTGCTGCGGCTGCTGAGAAAGACGCGCCAGAAGCTGGAAAAACTTCTCGCCGCCCCAGGTTTCGTTATGGAAAGTCACCAGCAGTCCGCTGCGCGGCCAGACGCTGCGGCTGCCCCAGGGCGTCAGCGCCGCCGCTTCATCGAGCGAGGTGCAGAGGCAGTAGCGCGCGCCGACGATGGTTTCGTAGGGAAGCTGCGCCTGCTGACACTTCACTTCGAAGCGACGCATCAGGTCGATCAGCTGCTGGCGCAGGCCGTCCGGATTCTGGTGCGATACCGAATGGCGGATTTGCGGAATGGCGTTGATCAGCGGGTTGGCCAGTGCCACCAGCGGATTCTCCGGCTGCGCGGCGTCGGGAAGATAGCCGTTGAGGGAGAGTGACTGCATCATGGGTCCCGTTCCTCCTTCAGTCGTGCGCATTGCGCAGCGCCCAGAGTTGCAAATTCAGGCCGGGGAATTCGCCCGCCAGGTGAAGCGCGAAGGCTTCCGATTTCGTCATCTGCGCCCAGAGATCGCCGCCCTGTTCCAGCGCGAAATAGGTGTAGCCAGCGTGCCAGGGGATCTGACGCGGCGCGGCGGGCATGGCGCGCAGGGCAATGCCCGGCAGCTGAAGCTGCACCAGATCGCGGATGCGGCTTACCGGGGCGATCTTCATCTGCGCCGGGAAGTGGGTCAGCAGGGTTTCGCTCGGCATATCGGCGCGTACCGCCAGCACAAAGCCGTAGTCGCGCAGCAGGCTGGCGTCGGAGACCGTCGCCACATAGAGTCCATGTGAGCGCTCGGTGAGCGTCAGCTGCAGCGCGCTCTCCTCCATCACCAGCGACAGACGCTGGCGCAGATGCAACATCAGGCGGCTAAAGCTGAGCTGGAGGTTATCGTGGTCATACCGCGGGAACTCCTCCGGGCGGCGCGTCGGCGACCAGGTCGCCAGCTCGGCGGCGAACTGCAGCCAGTCGCTAAATAGCTGCTCTGGATGGAGCTGCGGCAGGCGGCGCGCGTGGCTGAGCTGGCCGATATGGCGATTAATCAGCGCCAGCAGCATAAAATCGATCATTTCGGCGTTGCCGCCGCGCCCGGCCTGCTGCAAGCGTTGCGCCATCTGTTCGCTGCGCTGGCTGAGAATGCCGTCGAGATCGTTGATAAAGGCGGCGACCGCCGGCGAGCTGTGGCCGTTGAGCAGCGGCGGAATATAGCTGCTGTCGAGCTGAAGGTGGCGCGATGCATCTTTGCCTTTGACGTGCGCGACGCCGAGCGCGGTCCATTCGGCGTTGAGATCGCTGGCTGCCATCAGGCGCAGGCGCAGCGTGCCGAACTGCACCGCGGCGCGGCCGACGGCGGCGCTGTTGAGATCGGCGACTTCGCTTTCGCGTGCGCTGTAGCGCGCCAGCGAGTCCGACGACGCCTCGAAGATCACTTCGGTGCGGCCGTCGCGTTGCTCCGGCAGCGCCAGTACTACCCGGATATCGCTCTGGTTATCGCCAATCTCCAGCGGCGCAGGGCCGTTCTCCGCATCGCTGATGATAAAAGGAGTGCCGTCCGGCATCATGCCGCTCGCTTCGGCGATAGCCAGCTTTCCCTGGCGCAGCAGCGACGGGTCGAAGCTCAGCGTCATAAACCCCCAGTGATAGGGACACTGCAGTTTCCCCCAGCTGCGGCTGTAGCCTTCCAGCCAGCGTTCCGCCTGTTGAAAATGGTGGGGACGCAAAAACATCCCTTCCGTCCAGATCACCTTATCCGCTCTGTTCATTTCGCCTTCCTGCCGTTCTGGTTAATCATTGCTGCTCTGACTGAGCGTCAGTCCCTCTTTGCCCGCCACGACGCTGACCTTCAGCTCGTTTTCGTCGCTCTGCCAGACGCGATAAAAAGGGCGGGGCCGCGCCGCAGGCAGCGTCAGCAGTTTTCGCCAGACTTTGCGGTCGATGGTCTGGTACTCCGCCATGATGCCGACATAGCGCGTGCCGACGGGCGGCACGCTGGCCGTGACGCTGCGCGGCGTCTGCCGCGTCAGAAAGAAGACGTTGCTGTCGAGCAGGTTCTCGCCCAGCAGCGACGACGCGCGGTTTTGCAGCGAGTAAAAGTCCGCCGAGGCGAAATCGGACGATGCGCGCAGCATAAAGAGCCGTATTTTGAGCGGTGCGCCGCCGTTGGCGTCGGGACGGTAGCTAAAAGCGATGTTCACTTTCGCCGGCGCGTCAGGCGCGGCGGGAGAGGAGGCGCAACCGCCGAGCGCGCCCGCACAGGTCAGCGCAAGCAGCGCTGCAAAACGCATGGTCATGAGGCGCTCCTATTGAATGATCCAGGTGGCGGAACGGCCTTTACGGCAGGCGCTGTCGCCGTTGCCGACGCCGATGCACTGCCGGGCGGCGCGGCGCGATACGGGCGGCGCCCCTGTCACGGTGGCGTCATAGCGTGCTGAGGGCACGCCCGCCTTAAACTCGACGTAGCCGGTCAGCTGCAGCTCCGGGCTGTCGGAGATCGCCAGCCAGTTGTTTTCTACCCGCCCCAGTACCTGGTAAAGCTCGCCGTTTTTAAGCGTCCCGATCCGTTTTCCCTGGAAGCCCGGCGTGCTCATCACCGACGCCGCATAGAGCGCGCGATAGGCCTGATAAACCGGCGTGAAGGTTTTCGGCGCGCCGATCTCGTGGCGGTGCACCAGGGTCGTTCCGTCCACTACGCTGGTTTCCAGCTTCTCCTGAGGTTTCACCGGCGGCGCTTTACAGCCGCTGAGCGCTAACGCAATCACCACGCCAGATATCATCTTTTTCATAAGGGGTAACCGAGCTTCCATAGAGTGTTATCGCGCCAGCAGTTCGATAGTGGTCTGGCTGGGCGTCAGGCGGACGCCCGGCGCGTTGTTCAGGTTCTGTAAGGTAGTGCTGCCCATGCGTGTCGCGGGCGATCCCTGCAGCAGTAAGGTGGAGCAGCCGGTCAGGTGGCGCGAAGGGCCAAGGATCACGTTCGAGATCACCCCGCCGAGCACGCCCGCTTCATCTCCCTGACTGACGGGGATCAGCGTGGTCATGTTATGGGCCGGCATGCCGGCGAAGAGGATGGTCGGCGCCGTAGGCACCGCCAGGCTGCCGCTGGCGATATTGACGAAGGTCGTCGGCGCAGGCGCTTTGCAGACGTCGCTGACCGCCTGGTCGCAGCCGCCGCGTTGGCAATTGGCAAACATATCCGCTTCTCCCTTAGCCCATGTGAATCTGTTTGGCGTCAACCTTGGTCAGCGACGTGCTGCTGATCAGGGTGTTGCGCGAATGGAGTCGGGTGAACTCTTCGGTTTTGACGTCAAGCTGGCCTGCGCGAACCTGTTCGCACTGTGCGGTTTTGCGCAGCAACCGCTGGCTAAACTGGCTGAGGCTCTCCCAGACGCTTTCACACTGTTTGCCGAAGAAGCGGCCGACGCTGATCCAGGCGGAAACCGACTGGCCGCGATAGCGCAGGCTGTCGATATCGCACTCGCCCTGCGCGGCTTTCAGGCTGAACTGCTGGCTGCTAAGCGTGAGCGCGCCGCCGCAGGCGAGATGCAGATCGCTGCCGCAGCCGAGCTGCGCCGTCTGTTCGGGCTGCGCCCGCTCCAGCACCGCCAGCAGCCAGAGTTGATGGTTAAGGTTGGCCAGCAGCACTCGGTCTCCCGGCTCTGGCGTCAGCAGGCAGCTGGCGGCGCGCTGCGTGCGCCAGCGACGTCCCTGCAGCTCCACCTCGACGCTGTTTTCGGACAGCGGGGCGACCACTATGCCCTCCGCCTGCGCAGGCAACCGCAGCGGCATGGAGAGGGTGTTCTCTTTTTTGCTCATAGCGAACTCTCACAATCGACGAAAGGGAATGGCGCGAAACAGGGGAGGCGCGGCGTAACGGTTTTTCCTGCGCCGACGCGGTTATTTCCACGCGCATCGATAACAGCGTGATTAGCCGCTTTTTTCAGAGACTGACGGCAAATAAAGGCGATTCTTTCTGCTGCAAAGCCTGTCGGGGCGAATAAACTGCATGTTAAAAAGAGGCGCATAGAAGAAACAATAACCCTCAGGTAATATATTTTGATTTTTTGCCGCCAGTAAAAAGACGCAAACAGCTCCGCCAGAATAAATAGAGGCGTGGCGCATACGCAGCGTTCATGATGCGAAATAATTTACTCAATAAATACACTAACCGGGGAACATATTTACATTATTCGCTGGCACCTGTGAAGATGGGAATACTCTTAATAAATAGCCCGTGAAGATATTCATATAAACTTAATGTAAATGTCATAATTAAATTTAAATCTGAATTAAATAAAATCAAATCTATAAAAATCAATGATATATTGAAAGATATCCGATGCTGAAACAGCATAGTAAATATCTGGTTAGCGCAGCCTTTATGACACCCGTTTGAAACAGTCGTTAATTTTCAGCAATACATAGCCATTTAGTCCGAATAATATAAGGCCAGCAAAGAAAAACAGTGAATATCATTTCTCAGGTTAATTATCTCCGTCACTGACTAACGGACCTTCTCAGCCTTTTGTCATAAATATTTAATTCACACAAATGCAAAAACGGCCTCTTTAAGGCCGCAGCGTCAATCGTCAATAATAAATATGGCATAATAAATTTTTATAATCGCCGTCGCACGCGGCGAAATAATTTAACGCTGGCGACTCCACTCCTCTGCTGCAAACAGCGCTTCATCTCGTTCAATAATACCGCTGCGCGAGGTGAATTCGCTCTGGTGTGTGCTGGCGCGGTGGAAGCGGGTGTGCCCGAACTGCGCGTCGTTAAACTGCGCCTCATCCATTTGCGCCCAGGTGCAGTCCGCCCAGGTCATATCGCAGCCGTCGAAGCGCGTCTGAACGGCACGGCTGCGCGCCAGCACGGCGCGCTGTAGATCGCTGCGGCTGAAATCGCAGCCGGTCAGAATCGCGTCGGCAAAATTGGCCTGAGCAAACTGCGCGTCACGGCAGTCACAGCCGGTCATATCGGCGGCGTTAAACAGCGTTTGCTGCGCCTGCACCTGCGTCAGCCTGGCCTGGCGTAGCGACAGACCGCTGAGACTGCACTGGCTCAGGATCGCCTGGTGGAAGCTGGCGCCGTCCAGCTGGCTTTGCGTAAACTGGCACTGGTTAAACGCCACGCCGTCCAGCGTTTGCAGCCGCAGGTCGCAGGCGAAAAAGGTCGTGAGCGAGAAGCGCGCCGCGCTAAAGTCCGCCTGACGCATGTCGGCGTTCATAAAGGAACCCTGCTCGCACCAGCACCCGGCAAGCTGGAGCGTTAAATGTCCCAGATCGCTGAAGCCGCATCCTTGCAGCGCGGCGTGCTGAAAATCGCTGTCGCTAAGCGAGCCGCCCAGGAACTGCGTGCCGATCTGCGCGCTGGCGTCGAACTGACTTTCTTCAAGCTGACACTGGCTGAACAGACACTGGTAGAGGCCGCAATCGCTGAAGCGCGCGCCGGTCATAACGCACTGGTTGAACAGCGTCTCCTCTAGCCTGTTGCCTGAAAAATCGCTGCCGCGCAGGCAGCAGTCGCTGAAGCGCGTCTCATGCAGATTGCAGTCTGTCAGGCGTGCGCCGGTTAAGTCGACTTCGACAAAAGAGCCGCCGGAGAGATCGCGTCCGCTGAAGTCCAGACCCTGCAGCCCGACCTGATAGATCATCTCGCCGTGCTGGATGGCGCGCTCGACCGCCTCAGCCGTCATCCCGTTCACGAATGCTCCTCGTCGCGCTGCGGCGCGGTTTTCATGCCGTTAAGCCAGGCCTCTTCGAAGCGCGTCGTCGCATCGCGCGCGCTAAGCGAGAGGTCGGCGCGGAACAGGTTGCAGCCGCTGAAATCACATCCCTGCAGCTGAGATTTTGAGAAGGAGGCGCCGATCAGGTCGCTCTCCGCCAGCGTCGCCAGCGTCAAATCCGCACGGGTAAACTGGCACTCCCTGGCCTGCATCCGCCGCATATCCGCCTGCGTACAGTCCGCGCCGCTGAGGTCGCTGTTGATCAGCATGGCGTGAGAAAAGTTCGCCTGCGCCAGCCGCGTCTCCCGCAGATTGCACTGCGTCAGCGTGGCGCCGCTGAAGTCGGCGCGGATCAGGGCCGTATCGGCGACAAACAGCGAAGTATGCAGCTGCGCCTGATGAAAACAGATTTCTGGCGCCTGACAGTCGACGAAGCCCACCGCCGTCAGGCGCGCCTGTTCGAAACTGAGCGCCAGCAGATGGCACTCTACGAAATAGACTTTGCGCAGCGTGGCGTGACTGAAGTCGAGCGCCTGCAGCGTCAGCTCGCTGAAATGGGCATTGACGATCTGCGCATGATGAAAGCGACAGTGTGCCAGGCTCGCCTGAGTCAGCATTACGTCACAGAGGGTGGCGCGATCGAAAACGCACTGTTCCAGCATCAGATCCCGGCACTCCGTCTCGCTGAAGACTGAATCGCTAAAGTCGGCGTAACAGCACTGGGCCAGAGCCAGGCTGGCATTGTCGAAAGCGCAGGCGCGGGCTGAGCAGCGATGCAGTTCTGCGCGCGTCAGCACGGCGTTGCTGAACAGGCTGCCGTCGAGCTGGCAGTGGCTGAAATCGACATTCTCCAGCAGCGCGCCGCTGAAGTCGGTGTCGCGCAGGTCAAGCCCTGACAGATCCGCGCCGGTGAGATCCATCTCGCGGCAGTCGCCATCGCGCGCCAGCACCGCCTGACGCAACTGCGCCGACTGCGCGGGCGTCAGGCGCTCGGGCGCGCTCAGCTGATGAGCATTAAAGCGGTAGCTGTCACGCAGCGCCTGAGAGCTGAACGTACGCTGACGGTCATCCATCGGCTTCTGCTGCGCGTTCTCGTCAAACGCGGCGCGCTGGCTGCGATAGGTCTCTATCGCGGCGGCCGGTCTGGCGGCGGGCGGAGCCAGCGCCGCTTCCTGCTGATAGCGCGTTATCATCTGCGCCAGCTGCTGCTGCGCGGCGCGATCCTGCGCGTCGATATAATCATGCAGATCCTCCAGCGGCACCGTCGGAGCCCGCGGTCGGGTGGGCGCCAGCGCATCTATATCCATCCCGCTGTCGCTGTGCGCATGCCGCAGCTGCTGGCGCTGCGCCGTTTCCCAGCGCGCAAGGTTGCGATCTATCGGGCCGGGAGGCGGTTCAGGCTCGTCATCCGTAATGGCGCTGCCTGGGGGCAGCAGCTCGCCGTCGCGTAATGCAAGCAGCACCGAGCGTTCGGGGTCGCTGCGTTGCCGCGTGATCTCTTCATAGGCTTCGCGCGTGCGCGGCTGGTGGATCGACTCGAGCGCTGCGACCGTGGTGAGCACGTCTGCAGCGTCATCTTCACGGATCGCCAGCTCGCCATGCCAGATCATCACAATGCGCTCCAGATGAGGGAAAAAGTGCAGCGTCGTGGCGCGCAGCGGGATCGCTTCAAACATCTCGCCGTGGGTATGCTGACGCACCACGAAACAGCGTGCCTGCCACGGCGGCAGGCATCCCTCAAGCAGCGGTTTATCTGGATGCATGTTTTCAATGCGCCAGGCGGCGCCAGCGGGCAGGGCGTCGCGATCGTCCCAGCGCTGATCCGCATCGGCCTGGTTAAACAGGCGTCGGTCGGCATCGCGGGCGAAGCCAGGATAGTCATGCGCCAGCCAGGCCTCGTCAAAGGCGCTGCCGACGTGGCGCAGGCGACGCGGTGCGCTTAACGGCACCGCGTTAAAGCTGGCGGGAAGCGCGCCCGCGCCGGGCTGGATCAGCAGCGGCGCGGCCGCCTCGACGTTGGGTATCGCCTTGCCCAGCGGATTTTCGCTGTTGCCTGCGTCGCCCAGCGCATGTTGCCAGTCGAGCGGCATCTGCGTAAAAGGCTGCGGTGCGCTGAGGCCATCCTCCCGCCGCTGGCGATCGCCGTAAACGTGCAGCGTTTTTTCCCGATCCGCTACCTGGATGCGGGCGATGCAGCGCGACGCCGCGCCGCCGGGCGGAAAGGCAAAGCCGCTGGCGAGAAACTCCGGGTGCGGTTTAGGCAGGCCGTGATCGAGCACGCCATCGGGCGACTGCAGCGCCTCTGGCAGCAGATTCCATAGCGCCTGCTCGGTCAGCAGGCGCGGCAGCGCATCCATATTTATCATCGCCATAACGGCGACGCCGAGATAGTGCTGGCGCTGCCAGCGGAAGGGGCGCGGTAACAAGCCCAGGTGGCGCGGTTTAATGATTTTCATAACAGCGGCTAAGCGCCTTCTCCACCGGGTGTCGATTGACTGGTGCGCGCCGTCTGGAAGCTCTCCTGCGAAGCGTTACTTGCCTGCGAGGCATTGCTCGCCTGAGAAGCGTTACTCGCCTGGGAAGCGTTACTCGCCTGCGAAGCATTGCTCGCCTGTGAGGCGTTACTTGCCTGCGAGGCGTTACTCGCCTGCGAGGCATTGCTTGCCTGGGAGGCGTTACTTGCCTGCGAGGCATTACTCGCCTGGGAGGCATTGCTTGCCTGGGAGGCGTTACTTGCCTGCGAGGCGTTACTCGCCTGAGAAGCATTACTCGCCTGGGAGGCATTACTTGCCTGCGAGGCATTACTCGCCTGGGAGGCGTTACTTGCCTGCGAGGCATTACTTGCCTGCGAGGCGTTACTCCCCTGCGAGGCGTTACTCGCCTGCGAAGGCGGCCGCGAACCGGCGGCGCTTTCGTTGCTTTTCCCTTTCCATTTCACTTTCGCTTTCAGCTTGTCCAGCTGGCTGGTCACCGTCCGCTCATTCTCATTCGGCAACGCGCCGCCGCCGCCATTCATAATCGAGATCAAAGAGGCGAAGACCAGTTGCCGGTTGACCTCTTTGATCTCATTGACGTTCTTTTTTATCTCAGAATAGGTTTTGGCGTGCTTCACGCCGGTGACTTCCATGGATAAGCCTTTGGCAGTGAATTCCGTCGTCGTCGCCTGCAGGCTGCTGACGGCATTGATGGTGCCGTTGACGCCATTAATGGTTAAGGCGATGCCGTTAGTGGTGAAGTTGGCGCCGCTGATGGTGTAGTAGCTGCCGCGAATGCTGTGTTTCTGCGTCGGCGCGCTGGTGTTTAAGGTATCTTCGCTCTGAATGTAAACCTGGCCGGGCGACCAGACTTTTATCGCGTCGTCGCCCGCCCTGGCGGAGTAGATTTTGACCGCGTCCTCGGCGGAGATATTCAGCTTCTTCGCGGCGTGCAGATCGACCGACTGTTCGCCTTCGGTGTCGTCAAAGGTGAGGAAATTGCCGTCGTTAACATCCTGGCTGCCGAGCGTACGCGTCCAGATGCCACTTTTAGCGTAATTCCACTCGGCGGCGCTCTCCGCCGTTACGCTGTCACCGCTGGCAATATCGCTGGTGCTGGCTTCCGTCACCAGGTGTTCAGAAATCGGCAGGGTCTGCAAATCGTTATAGACTCGCCCAGTCACTACCGGCGTGTGAGGGTCGCCGTTAATAAAATCGACCACCACCTCTTCGCCGACGCGCGGGATCTGATACGCGCCATACTGGCTCCCGGCCCAGCCGCTTGAGACGCGCAGCCAGCAGGAGTGAAGCCGGGTTTCATCTTCCGCTCTGAACCAGCGGAATTTAACCCGCACGCGACCATACTGATCGGTGGAGATATGGTCGCCGTCGCCTTTGCTGGCGTCGCTGGCTTTGATGACCACCGCCGTTTGCGGGCCGGTGGTGCGCGGCCAGGGCGTGACGCGCGCCGGACGCCAGACCACCGTCGCCGGAATAACGCAGAAGTCGAAGCGATGGATATTGTGGTCTTGATCGTTACTGGCGTAGCTGTTCTCTTCGAGGTGGTAATCGACCCGGGTAATCAGAAAGGCTTTTCCTTCATCTGCGGCGCGCGGCGCCATACAGAGCGTAAAGGTGTAGCCTGGCGCCAGGCCGAACGCGTCGCCCGCGCCTTCAATTTGCTGCTGTCGCGCGCCATATTCCTGCTGGCGGACCTGTGAATAGTCGTTTCCCTCTGACTGATGGGGATAGCGTCCCGGCCACTCGGTGATTTTGGTATTTGCCGGCGAGCGGGCGTCGGCGATCTGCATCGTGGCGGAGAGGTCGGCGTTCGATTGCAGATAGTTATAATCATCATGGCTGTAGAGGCTGGCCGACACCGACGCTGACGCCTGCCAGCTGTTGATCGCCTCCTGATTAACGTAACCGCCCGCGCCGGTTTGATGAAACTCGATGGTCTCATAGCATCCGAACGGCTGGTGAGATTTGCTGCTGTTGCAAAGCACCAGCGTCTCCTGGCCCATCGCATGACGAAAGTAGAAGTAGATGCCTTCGTGCTCCATCAGACGCTTTACAAAGTCATACATGCTTTCCTGATACTGCACGCAGTATTCCCAGATGCGGAAGTTTCCCTCCAGCTGGTCATCAATGGGAATGGCATAATCCTGGAAAACGTCGGTCAGGATCTCTCTGGCGGTCTTTTGCTGCCAGATGCGAAAACCCTGCGTCTGGGTCAGGTTCCACAAGTGGGGGCGCATCGTTGCACGATAGATATAATACTCTTCGCGGTGCTTTTCATGTCCGACAAACGCCATGCGGGTAATCATGCCGCTGAGGAAACGCTGTGTTTCCGGATTAGGGCGCAGCTCAAGCGTTATCTGCTCGCCCAGCAGATCCTGCAGGTTTATTTCGTTGCTGGTGCTCAGCATATCGACGTCAAACTGATAACAGTCTGAGAATTGCTCCCGACCCGTCATCTTTTTAAACAGGAGTTCGCTACCAAGCGGCGTGTGGGCTATTACAACGCGATCCATGACATTCCTCTGTTTCATGCGGCAACAGGCTTCATTGCGCGAGGCATGAATATAGGGTGGGCCTTTTTATTTATTGCTGGCATAGTAAAAGCGCTTTATGAATCTTTTAATACAGCGCCCCACATCAGGGATATTTAAGAATGTTCTTAGTAATGACTGGCCTTAAAATCTTCTGTTTTATAACGCACCATCACGGATGTAGCGGCTATTTCACGGCAGAGAAAAAATTATTACTTTCTGCATTAATCAAAATAAAAGCGATCTGAAAAGTAGTTTCTTTGCGTTATTTTAACCGATAAGACTTTCTGTCAGCGTGCCGCTGCCTTAAATCAAATTAACAACGGATTGTCATTTATCATTCACACTGGCGTGCCAATAATCCTGCCCAGAGATGATATTCGCAACTCAATAGCCGCGATTTATTTAATACAGGAATTAGGGCAATGACAGACGCAGATAAAAAAGTAATTTTAATTACCGGTGGTTCAAAAGGGCTGGGCTTTTCCTACGCGAAAGCGCTTGCCCGTCAGCACACCGTTATTATTACGGGAAGGGATACTGCCCGTCTGGCGCAGCTGGAGGCGGAATATCCGGGCCTTTTTCACTGTATCACCTGTGACGTCAGCGATCGGGCCGCCGTGTCACAATGCTTTGCAGATATCGTCGCCATGTTTGGCCATATCGATGTGGTGATAAATAATGCCGGCGTCTGGGGACCGGTGGATAAATTCGCCGATATCGCGCTGGATGACTGGTATGAAGCGATTAATATTAACCTGCTTGGCCTCTCTTATTGCACCCACGAAGCGCTTAAACCGATGCGGATGCGCAAACGCGGCATTATCATTAATATCGTCAGCAATGCAGGCGCCTACCGCTGGCCCTACTGCACCTCTTATTCAGTCACGAAAGCGGCGGTGATTAAATTAACCGAAAACCTGGCCGTCGAGATGAAGCGCGAAAATATCTCTGTCTACGCCTATCACCCCGGTCTGGTTCACTCTACGGGCATGGTCACCAGTTTGATCTCCACCGTCACCGATCGCAACAGCGCCAGGGGCAAAGCGTTGCAGTGGGTTTATGACGAGCAGGACGCCGGAAATACCGTGGATGAGAAGCAGAGCATGATCAATATTGAGAAGCTGTGCAGCGGTAAATATAAAAGTCTGAGCGGCCTCTATCTTACGGTCAGGGATAATCTCGACCTGCTGCTGGAAAGAAAAAGAGAGATCAGAGATCGCGACCTCTTTATGCTGCGCGTCAACAGCCTCGAAGTGTAGAACGCCCGCCTTCCGCGCGCAGCACGGCTAACGTGCTGCGCGTTTTTGTTATTTCTCGTCTGTTATATCGCCTGAGCCCGGCGCTGCAGGCTGGCAAAGAGCCGATCGAAGAGATCGGCTGCTGCGCTGGCGCCGCCAGCCGCTTTTAGCTGCTGCTGAAAGCGCGCAATCTGCGTCCGGCAAATCTCGCTGGCGTGAAGCGCACGCGCGGCGGAGAGCAACCCGTCCGCATCGACCTGCTCCCGCGGCAGATGGACGCCGAGACCAAGCTGCTGGACGCGTCTGGCATTGACCCGCTGCTCCGCCTGCTGGGGAACGGCGATAACCGGCACGCCGAAATGCGCCGCCTCCATCAGGCTGTTCATACCGGCATGCGTGATAAACAAACTGGCTGACTGCAGCACCTCAAGCTGAGGGATCTGCGCATGTACCTCAATATTGGCTGCGACTGGCCCCAGCTCGTCCGGCGTGACGTAGCGGCCAATAGATAACACCAGGTGGAATTCGCTGTCGGCGAACGCCGCGATGCAGGTGCGGAAAAAATCGCGCTGGTTGGTGTAGACCGAACCCAGCGAAACGACCACAACGGGGCGCGCTTGTGACGCAGGGCACCATTTATGCTCAGCAGGTCTGGCGACGATTTCAGGCCCGACGAAAATAACGCGGGGATCGACCGTCTCCACTTTTTCCTGAAAGCAGCGCGGAATAAAGGCAATAGCATTGTCGTGGCGGGATAACAGCGCGGAGAGATCGAGCACCACGCCTTTAGACTTCAGCAGGGCGTTGAGCAGCGGTAAGCAGGGCCAGGCATTGCCCGCTATTCCCAGCCACTCTTCCGACTGTCCCTGATAGCTGGCATGGGTGGGATTAAGCGCGACGGAAGGAATATTCCACAGAGCGGAAAATATTTTCCCCAGCCAGCTTAACGGGCCATAAGCGATAATATCCGGGCGATCGTCGACAAAGGCGTGAAATAGCCCGTCCCAGGTCAGCGTCGCCTCTTTTGCCAGCTCAACCACCACGTGTCCCATCTCTTCCGGGCGAGGTGTCTCTTTGCTAAATGCGGGCTGATAAATTACCGGCTCCGCGCCGCAGGCCGTTATTAAAGGTGCAAATTCAGCCGACGTGGTATAGCTAACCCGATATCCCCGCGCTACCAGCGCGTTGACCAGACCTAGCGTGGGATTAACATGACCATGTTCAGCGCAATTAAAGATCGCCACGTGCGGCCGCCTGTTTTTTACCTCAGCCCGTAAAGCCATATTCGCTCCGTTATAATGGCGCGCAGGCAGGGACAATCCCTGCCTGACGTTATAAGCAGCATTTCATCGGTTCTTTAAAGGCGTATTACAGCGGCACAGGATTAAATAGATATCGGAATAAGTGGATGCAACCGCCACGTTATTTTCTCGCGGCGTTATTTTATGTTTTTATTGCTGCATGGATAGAGACGTCGAGAAAAACCGCCGCCCTGAAGAAAGGGCGGCCAGAGATAAGAAGCAGGGCTGAGCCTTAGTGGTGGATTTGCTGGAGATCCTCTTCCGACAGGCCCGTTACTTTCATGACTGAGAGAACGTCCATACCGCTTTTCAGTAAGTTCCGGGCGATATTCAGGCTGGCCTCTCGTTCGCCAAGCTGGCGCCCCTGTGCCAGGCCCTGTTCCAGCCCCTGTTCCAGTCCTTGCTCCAGACCTTTTTTCAATCCTATCTGTTCAAGCTGTTGTGCAAGGGTCATCAGTTCATCCTCATGCTGCGGCACGCGCTGTGCCAGTTCACGAATCATCGCTTTCGCGTCCGACGTTTCGCCGGCCTGAAGCATATAGTTTACCAGCGCCATCACCTGCTGTCCGGTCATAAATTCCGTCAGCATCAACGACACCAGCTGGTCGAGCAGGCCTTTCAGATCGCGCTGGCGGATATGCTTTTGCAACAGGGTCAGCGCCGCCATGCTGCGGTGTTGCATAATCTCTTCATCCGGGATGACGGTTACATCCACCAGCGGGAAATGTCCGCTGTAGAGCGCCGCGGCCTGTTCTCGCTCGCTAAAGGCATCAAGCCAGCTCATTGAGTAAGGATAGGGGCTGCGCTTACCCTGGTAAAAGAGCACCGGGATCACCAGCGGCAGCGTTTTATGTCCGGCGTCGAGATGACGCTGCATCGCCGCCACCGCATAGCGCATCAGCCGAAACGCCATATGCTTATCCGGCGTGCTCTGGTGCTCAATCAGAACGTGCACATACCCCTCGCCGCCGCGGGTCTTCAGCGAGTAAAGCACATCGCTGTAGTAGGGGCGCAGGTCATCCTCTACGAAACTGCCGGACTCCAGCTTCAGCGTAGTCAAATCGCAAATCGCCAGCAGCGCGGGCGGCAGATGCAGCGACATAAAGTCACGCGCCGTCTCGGGGTGCGAGAGAAAGGTTTTGAATACCGCATCGTGCGGGGTAGGCGTATTTTTCTTGTGCATCCTGATGCGCCTTTTCTGTCTTAAGTCCAGGCGGCGAATAGTACCATAACGCCCCGCTCTCATCAGCAAAGCTGCAGGCTAACCAGCCCGGCACTCACCTCAGCGCGAAAATATTTTAAAGCAGCGAAACTTTTCCGCGACCGCCACCGAACCTCTGATTAAACCCTTCGGGCACTCCGCCTGATTGTTAATGGAGAAGAAAGAGATGTTGATGAAAAACAACCTGAAAACCCTGGCGGCCGCCACGCTTCTCGCTCTGAGCCTGCCTGTCACCTCCGCGTTCGCCGCGCTGCAGGTCGGCGACAAGGCGCCTGATTTCAAACTTGATGCGGCTCTGGCTGGTAAAGCGACCTCCTTCTCCCTGCAGCAGGCGCTGCAGAAAGGCCCGGTCGTGCTCTATTTCTTCCCGGCCGCCTTTAGCGCGGGCTGCACGCTGGAAGCGCACGATTTCGCCGAGGCGACGGACGCGTTCAAAAAACAGGGTGCGACGGTGATTGGCGTGACCGCCGGCAATACCGATCAGATTGCCAAATTCTCGCAGCTGGAGTGCCGTGATAAGTTTACCGTCGCTGCCGATCCCGGCGCAAAAGTCGCGGCGGAGTATAAAAGCACTATGGAATATAAAGGAAAAACCCTTTCAGATCGTACCTCTTACGTGATCGCGCCGGACGGCAAGATACTGTTCAGCTACACCGATAAAAATCCCGATGCGCATATCCAGAAAGCGATGGATGCGGTGAAGAAATATCGCCAGGCTAACCCTGCCTGACCCTAACCTCCAGGTGAAATGATTATGCTGACAGCCATTGCCGCCGCTTTTCTCGGCGGCCTCATACTCAATCTTATGCCGTGCGTATTCCCGGTGATTTCGCTGAAAGCGCTCAGCCTGATCCGCCATCACGACAAACCGGCTCACGCGCGCGCCGAAGGGCTGGCGTTTCTGCTGGGCGTCGTGGTGACCATGCTGGCGCTGGTGGCCGTGCTGCTGCTGGCGCGGGCGGGCGGCGCCTCGGTCGGCTGGGGATTTCAGCTGCAGTCGCCGCTGGTGATCGCACTGCTGATTCTGGTGATGCTGGCGTCAGCGCTTAATCTCTTTGGCCTGTTTGAAATCGGCCTGTCCCTGCAGCGGGCCGGCGAGGTGGGCGGCGATCGCGGCGGTCTGGTGGGTTCGGCGCTTACCGGCGCGCTCGCCATCGTGGTGGCGACGCCCTGCAGCGCCCCTTTTATGGCCAGCGCCGTCGGCTATGCGCTGACCCAGCCGCCTGCCGTCAGCCTGGTGATCTTTATTGCGCTGGCGCTCGGTTTCGCCGCGCCTTTTACCCTGATCTCTTTTTTCCCGGTTCTGGCGCGCGTGCTGCCTGCGCCCGGCGCCTGGATGATCACGCTGAAACACGGGCTGGCTTTTCCGATGCTCGGCGCTGTCGGCTGGCTTATCTGGGTGCTGGAGCGTCAGGCAGGCTCGGCCGCGCTGGCGGCTATCCTGGCCTGCTGCCTGCTGCTCAGTTTTGCAGCCTGGTTATATGGCATGGCGCAAAAACGCCGTATGATGGGTCGCCGCCACTGGGCGCTGCATCTGGCGACCGCGGTTTTCGTCCTGCTGCTGGTACCGCCGCTAATCAATCTGAAAAGCGCTGCTGCTCCTGAGGAGCGGGCAGAAGGTGCCGTTGCCGCTGCGGCCGTCGCCTGGTCGCCGCAGAACGTCGATGCGATCAAAGGGCAGGGCAAGCCGGTGCTGGTGAACTTCACCGCGTCGTGGTGTATTACCTGCCAGGTTAACGACCGCACCTCGTTATCGACCCAGGCGGTGAAATCGGCGATGGCGCGCACCAGTACCATCTATATGGTGGCCGACTCCACAAAATATAATCCTGACGTTGAACAGGCGCTCAGCGATTTTGGTCGCGGCGGACTGCCGCTTTATGTCGTTTACCCGGCAAACGGCGGCAAACCGGTTGTGCTGCCGCAGGTGCTGACGCCGGGGATTGTGATTTCGGCGCTGGAGCAGGCCGCTGAAAGCGGAAAGAAAACGTAAACGGGTGAGTGATTGAATAACAACTTAACAGGGCGGATGATCCCGCCTTTTAGTGCGGGCGATGCCCGATACTGACGCGCGCGCTCAGCACTGGCCTGCCTTAATGGCCCGCGCGCAGGCTGGCGACCAGGCCGCCTACAATCAGCTTCTGAAAGCGATGGTGCCCGCCATCCGCGCGCTGGTGCGCAAAAAAATCGCCAACGATGCGCTGGTTGAAGATGTGATTCAGGAGACGCTGCTGGCGATACATCGCGTGCGCCATACCTACGATCCCCGCCGCCCCTTACTGCCCTGGGTGGCGGCGATCGCGTCGGCGAGAGCGATAGACGCCCTGCGTCAGCGTGGACGGCAGTATGAAGTTCAGGATGATGACGCCCTTCACCGTCAGACGGCGGAACCCGACGAGGCCGAACCGGGCCAGGAGGCGCTAACCGACTGCCTGGGCGCGCTGCCGGTGCGCCAGCGGGAGATTGTCGAATCTGTTCATCTGCGCGAGCAGAGCCTGGCTCAGGCGGCGGCTGAGGCTAACCTTTCGCTTTCCGCGGTCAAATCGCTTTTGCACCGCGCAATGCTTAACCTGCGTAAATACGGAAGTGGTAAGCATGAGAAATCATGACCAACTGATTGAACAACTCAGCGCTTCGGCACAGCCGGTGAGACGCGTCTGGCCGACTCCCTGGCGCGTGGCTGGCTGGGTTGCCGCCGCGCTGCCCTGCGGCGCGCTCAGCAGCTGGGCGCTGCACAGCCGCAACACCGACTGGTCGCAGCCCGGCGCGCTACCTGCCATGGCGGCCTTGCTGCTCGCATTTATTCTGGGCGTCAGCGCCATTGGCGGCGCCTTTACCCTCAGCCTCGCAGGACGGAAGGCGCCTCAGCTGCGATACCTCTTCCTGCTGGCGCTGGCGTGGCTGGCGCTCAACCTGGTCAATCTGACCGCCGCACAGGCGCCAGCAGGCGCAGGGCGCTTCGGCGAAGGCATCCACTGCTATCTCTTTATGCTGCTGGCGGCGTTGCCGATGATGGCGATCTCAGTGTTCAGCCTTTATCGCACCCGATCGCTTTCGCCGGAGAAAAGCCTGGCGCTGGCGGGGTGCGGCATCGCGTTTATGTCGTCAATGCTGTTGTCGCTGTGCCACAACACCCATTTGCACCTGATCGATTTCAGCATGCATCTTGCGGCAGGCCTTACCATCGTTCTCCTCACCATCTTCGCGGGACGACGATGGATCCGTCTGGATCGCCGCTGACGACGCCGGTCGCTCTGCCGGGCTGAGTGATTTGGCGGCCCGGCAGTTTTCTTAACGCTTCCTCAACAAAATAACAACAGGCCCCGCTTTATCCTCTCCTGCTGGTGGTTTCGACTATGCTCAACAGGTGATTGATGGAAATGTCTTGTTAATTCTTATGAGGATGAAGTTCAGATGCGCAAACTGTCATATTTAGTTGTCACTCTTGGCCTGCTGATGTCCGTCGCTTCCCAGGCTGAAGCAAAAGGCTGCCTTAAAGGCGCTGCGGTGGGCGGAGCGGCGGGGCATATCAAGAATCACGCCGTTGCCGGTGCGGCAGCAGGTTGCGCCGTAGGCCATCATATGGCCAGCAAAAAAGCGAAAAAAGAAGCAGAGAAGAATCAGCAACAGGCGCAGTAATCTGCGCATCAGGGCTGCGCCTGCGGCCCTGAATCACCGCGTCAGCCAGCCGCTAAAAGACAGGTCCGCCCGGAGATCCCCCTGAAAACCTTCTCCTGCTGAATAATGATATCGCGCACGCCTTCAGGGCCAGCTTATCTGTGAATAAATGCGTCCCGCCCGTTGGTTTCCGTCTGCCAGGGTGGTAGCCTTTTCCTCTCTTCTCTGTAGCCATTTCGATGAACGGCGCGACAACCTTTGCCGCTGCTGTCGAGCGATGGCGAGTCCGGTTTCTGGTCTGTTCAAGCTCGGGCTATTTACCTTCAGGACAGGCTCATGAAAAAGTACGATCTCAATAGCGTCTCAACGCTAACCCTGCTGGGCTTTGGCGGCCTGGCGGGTCTCGCTCTGCTTTACCTTTTCGCCCGGCACTGGGCCGACTTTGTGCAGTACTGCTTTTCGGTGCAGGTTTCGCTGCATCGCTATCTGGTGCAGTACCTGCTGCTGCAGCGCGATCGGCATATCAAAGGTGGGATGATGCTGATTGCAGGGAGTTTTATCTATGGTTTCCTGCATTCAGTCGGGCCTGGCCACGGCAAATTCGTGATTACAACCTGGCTTGCCACTCACAGAGCGCAACTCAGGGCCAGCCGACTGATTACGTTGCTGGGCAGTCTGATGCAAGGCATCGTCGCCATTCTGTTTGTGGTTATTCTCGCCGTTTCCCTGAATCTTTCACTGGGCGATCTCAGCCTGAGCCGATACTGGATGGAAAAAGCCAGCGCATTGCTCATTGCGGGCTTTGGTCTTGTCATGCTTTGTCGGGCTGCCGGTATCCGTCCTCTCTCGCTGCTGCCTGTCAGCGCTTCTCGCCATCAGCATAACGGGGCTTGCGGCTGTGGACACAAACATCAGCCCGCGCCTGATGAGCTGACCGGCGGCTGGCGCAATGCGGCCTGGGTGATTGGCACCATAGGTATCCGGCCCTGCAGCGGAGCGCTGATGATCCTTGTCTTTGCTAATGCGGTGGGTATGTTTAGCTGGGGGGTGGCGGCGGTAACGGCGATGTCGCTCGGCACGGCCGCTTCAATCATGATCCTTGCCACCTTCGTTCATCATTTCAGAGAGTGGATGATTAACGTCAAGCTGCCTGGGGTGGCGCGTTACTCAGCGACGTTCGTCAGGCTGGTCCTGGCAGCGGGCGGCGTAGCGCTGATTCTTTTTGCGGCCGTGATGTTTTCTACCATCATTCCTGTCAGTGCCAATGGGGACTTTATCGCAGCGGGCTGCTAAAGGCCCGGCGAGCGTGCTGCGGCTCTGCCGGGGCGAGGAAGGTCATGGCTGACGCTAGGTTTTTATCTGGCCGGTCAGCCAGAACTTTTTATACCGCGCGGGGGGAATGCCCACGAGATTGTGAAAGATGCGGTGAAAATTATTGACGTTATCGTACCCCACCGCGTTTGCGACTTCGGTCACGCCCAGGCTGGTACTCAGCAATAAGTTTTGCGCCTCGCCAATACGGCGACGCGTCTGGTACTGTTTAGGCGAATAACCGGAGAAATTTTTAAACACGTGCGCCAGATAAAACTGGTTCATGTTCATCATCGCGGTGATGGAACTGAGCGCGATATCTTCTTTGTAGTGGTCATCGATGTAATCCTTAATGCGCTGGCCGAGCAGCGTATTGCTGTCCTCCCGCTCCTGCTTGTTTTCTATCCAGATATTCCGGCACAGCAGCAGCAGAACATTCAGCAGATTATCGCCAATCTCCGCGCTGTAGAGGCGTTTACTGTTAACGTGCGCCCACATCTGATCGAACAGCTGGCTAATTTCATCGTAAAATTCACCGCTTGGCATAACGGCGGGTTGCGCGCGCGTCGTCAGCACATTGTGGGGCAAGCCATCGATTTTTAACTGCTCGACGCCGCAGCTGAAAATCAATAAATCGTCTGATGCATCCGGGCTTTCATCATGCAGGACATTGGCGTTGAACAGCATGATATCGCCTTGTTTTACGTTGTAGCGTCGCCCGTCGATGTTATAGGTACCGCTGCCGGAGCGAACGAACATGACTTCAAAGCGATCGTCGTGCTTGTGCATGACTCTGGGCAGGGCTTCCTCTTTACCTTCCGCTTTACAGATAAACGCCAGGCGAGGGCGCAAATTATTGTCGAACCCGCGAGCTGAAGGATGTTCATTAAGGCAAAAGGTAATCATGATCGCTCCTGTAGTATGCGCTGCTATTCTTACACGAGTTTTTTCTGCCGGTAATCATCAATTTTGCTTTTTACCCTAATTCAGACAATTGATAAATCAGGCTTTGCTGATGGTATGACATCAAGGAATGATGATTATTGTTTTCCTGAAACGAGGACAAAAACAATTTTGAACCTCGTCACACTTTTATTTTGATCAAAATCCATGCGCCCGCTTACCCCCTCTTCGATGCTGTAAAGGCGAAATATCAGTAGCCCTCTTTTGTTTAGGGTTATCTCCACCATAAAAAGGCAAATATCATCAAAATTGCTCTGGTGACGGAAGTGAGCAAAGCCCGCTATTGTTAATAAACATTAATGCGCGTTCGAAATAAAAATAGCCGTTGTCAGATGCCGCCTTGCGCTGGCGTCAGGGCGCCTCTTCTATAGTTAACTCGCCTTTATTTAACTCTTCTGGTTTGTTAATAAAACCGCTAAGCGACCCTCTTTTTTAGCTTGTCTTCATTCTTGCTATGTCAATCAATAATGTATGCCCTGTGACGATTATCACTCTATTTTGTGCTTTTTGATTCGAATCTTTGATCCTCAACACGGAGTAAAATAGCACAGCCTGGCGTGACTGGCTTTTAATCTTCACTTTGATGTAACTTTGCTGCAACCATAAAGATTCCTGCATTACATTATGCAGTTAGCTAAAAAATAATATTTACACTCAACGTACTAATTACATGTTCTCATTCAGGCTGCCATAAATTTACTGGTCGATGCTGGCCATGAAAAATGGCGTGCGACGGTTTTACCTTACTACCAGATGGAACAGATATGTATAATAAAACCAACCTACAAAACCCTCAGCGTATGCGGTTAATCACCATCGTCTCAACGATAGGTGGTTTATGCTTCGGTTACGATACCGGCGTTATTTCCGGCGCGCTTATCTTTATGAAGTACGACCTTCACCTGACGGCCTCCCAGGAAGGTTTTATCACTTCCTTTTTATTATTTGGCGCGGCGTTAGGTTCCCTGTTCGGCGGTTATTTATCAGACAAGCAGGGCCGCCGTAAAAATTTATTATGGGTCGCCGCTATTTTTATTTTCGGCGCATTAGGTACCGCGTTCGCCTGGGATGTTCCGTCCATGATCGCGGCCCGATTTGTTCTGGGCTTAGCGGTAGGTTGTGCCTCGGTCACCGTACCCATCTACATCTCCGAACTGGCGCGCGCCGATCAGCGTGAAAGCCTGGTGACGGTTAACGAACTGATGATCGTCACCGGACAGTTCCTGGCCTATTCCGTCAATGCGGCCATTGTGAACCTCTATCCTGAAATGCAGCACAACTGGCGCATTATGCTGGCTATTCCGGCGCTGCCGGGCGCGCTGCTGTGGGTGGGCATGTTAATGATGCCTGAATCCCCGCGCTTCTTTATTCGCAAAGGTCAAACCGAAAAAGCGGTAAAGGTCCTTAAAACATTACGTCTGCCGGAAGAAGTGGATCGCGAAGTTAAAGAGATTCAGCAAATCGTTAAAGCGGATGAGGTGAAATTCAACCTGCTGGCCGAACTGAAAAACCGCTGGGTTATCCAGCTCATCTTAATCGGGCTGATGATCGTCCTGGCTACCCGCGTCACAGGCGTTAACACCATCATGTACTACGCGCCCACCGTGCTGAAAGCGGCCGGTCTCGGCGATGCGGCGGCGGTGACCGGCGCAGTGGCGAACGGCGTTATTTCTGTACTGGCAACCCTGCTGGGCATGGCGCTGATAGGCAAATACTCGCGCCGCAAGATGTTTTTTACCGGCCAGGCAGGCGTAACGGTTAGCCTGGTGCTTATCGGTCTGGCATTTAAAGTCTTTTTCCATACAGAAACCCTCAACGGTGTGGAGACGCTTCACGCTAATTTTGCCAACGCACCCTACGTTATTCTCGCCTTGATGCTGGTCTTTCTGGTGTTTATGCAGGGCTGGATTGCACCGGTATTCTGGCTGATGTTAGCGGAGATCTATCCATTAAGAATGCGCGGCGCGGGGATGGGCTTCGCCGTATTTGGCCTGTGGATCTTTGACTTTATCATTCAGTCCATCTTCCCCTTCCTGTTAAGCCATTACGGCGGCGGTATGACCTTTGGCTTCTTCGGCGCGACCAACGTGATCATGCTTATTCTGCTGGTGAAATATTTGCCGGAGACGCGTGGCCTGACATTAGAACAGATTGAAAAGAAATTTCGCTTTTAATATGAGGATTATTAAATGACTGTCAAAATCGGTTTAATTGGTCTGGGTATGATTGGCCGGGATCATCTGAAACGTTTTCACAATGTAATTTCTGGCGCGGAAGTGACGGCGGTTTGCGACATCAACCGTGCGGCCGCGGATGCGGTTGCCAGCGAATATGGCGCTACCGCATTTTATGACGCAGAAGAAATGATTCATTCCGAGCTGGTCGATGCGGTATTTATCTGCTCTATTGGCCCGGTGCACAAAACGCAAATTCTGGCCGCTTTTAACGCAGGCAAGCCGGTATTTTGCGAAAAACCGCTGACGCCGACCGCTGATGAATCAAAAGAAATTATTGAAGCAGAAGTGAAAGCGGGCAAGCGCCTGCTGCAGCTGGGCTTTATGCGCCGTTTCGACCCCGGCTATCAGGCGCTGAAGCACGCCATCGACAGCGGCGAGCCTGGCGACGTAATGTTAATTCACTGCGCGCACCGTAATCCCTCTGTGCCGGAAAGCTACACGCTGGAGATGGCGATCAATGATTCAGCGACCCATGAAATTGACATTATTCGTTATCTGCTGAACGAGAACATTACGTCCGTTCGCGTTGACAAGCCTCGTAAAAAAACCAGCCGCGCGCTGCCGCATTTGCAGGATCCGCTTATCGTCATTTTTGAGACCGAATCGGGCGTGCGCATTGACGATGAGCTGTTTGTGAACTGCCATTATGGCTATGACATCCGCTGCGAGGTGGTCGGTGAGAATGCCGTTATCGCGCTGAACGAACAGCAGTTAATTAACACGCGTTCGCTTCATGGCAATGCGCACCATATTGCTCAATCCTGCATGGAGCGTTTCGCCACGGCTTACGACCGTGAAGTGCAGCACTTTGTCGACAGCGTGCGCGACGGCCGCGAAATGAGCGGACCGTCGTCCTGGGATGGTTATGTTGTGGCGCTGGTCTGCGACGCTGGTCTGGCTTCGCTGAAAGATGGCGAAAAACACGACGTCGTCATTCCGCAACAGCCGTCGCTTTATCGCTGAAATACTTCTTCTCGCTTTTTGTGAGGGACTAATAATGTTGAAACTGACGGCAGATTCACTGCATTTGCAGTGTCGGGCAGCGAATAAAAACGAAGCCATTAAAATTGCCGCTGACGCGCTGGAAAAAGCCGGTTATGTGAAACCGGGTTTCCTGCACGGCATGCTGGCACGCGAGAAAAGCGTCTCTACTTATATCGGCGCAGGTATCGCGTTTCCTCATTGTGCTAAAGAGAACCTTGATCTGGTGATCAAAACGGGTTTTCAGGTATTTCAGTTTCCACACGGCGTCGGCTGGGGAAACGGGAAAGTGGTTTTCGTGATGGTAGCCGTAGCCGCTTCCAGGAATGAACATATTCAGGTGCTGGCGGACATCGCAGATCTGTTAGGCGATGAAGTAAAAACGACCTTATTAGCCAGCGCAAAAACCAAAGAAGAATTTATTAGTCTGTTTGAGAAAGCGTAATTAACGCACCAGATGAAGGAACAAATAATGAAACTTGCTTTATGTACGGATGTTCTGGCGGATTTGTCCTTCCCGGCAATGCTGGATAAAGTTAAAAGCTACGGCATTGATGGCGTCGAGATGACCGCTGGCGGCTGGTCGCCGTGTCCGCATGTGAAAACCGAAGAGCTGCTGGCCTCCCCAGAAAAACTGGAAAAGTTCAAACAAGAGCTGGCCGAACGTGAGATGCGCATCGTAGCGCTGAACTGCTCAGGTAACCCGCTGGCGCCCGGCGAGCTGGGTGAAACCCATACCAAAAGCAGCTATCGCGCCGTTGAGCTGGCTGGCAAGCTCGGCGTGAAAAAAATCGTGATGATGAGCGGCCTGCCGGGTGGCGGACCGGAAGACCGCGTGCCGAACTGGATCACCTCTACCATCTCCTGGCCAGATTACATGCCTGGCGTGATTGATTATCAGTGGAATGAAGTGGCTATTCCCTGGTGGAAAAAGTTTGTGCAGCACGCTAAACAGCACGGCGTAGAACAGATCGCACTCGAAGAGTTTCCGAGCCAGCTGGTCTACAACCCGTCGACGCTGCTGCGTCTGCGTAACGCCGTCGACGATATTATCGGCATGAACCTTGACCCGTCGCATCTGATTGCAATGGGCGCTGACCCGATTGCCGCTGCGCGTAAACTCGAAGGGGCGATCTTCCACGTCCATGGCAAAGATGCGCGTATTGAGCGTGGACTGGCGGATATTGATGGCCTGATGGAGTACCAGCCGGTAACCAACACTAAAACCCGCACCTGGAACTATGTGGCAGTAGGATGCGGTCAGGATCTGCAGTGGTGGAAAGAGTTTTTCTCAGTGCTGCGCATGACCGGTTATGATGGCGACGTATCGCTGGAGATGGAAGATCTCACCATGAGCGTTGAGGCGGGTCTTCGCACGTCAATCGACGCGCTGAATGTAAGTATCAGCCGTTGACAGCCGGGCGCTGAAGTAAGAACAAGCGCGTCCTACAGAAGCCTGACAATAATGTCCGATTATTGTCAGGCTTAAACTTTTTATGGGCCCCTAGCTATTCACGCTCTTCTTTAAGAAAGTCTACGAATGCGCGCAGCGGCGCAGCTTTAAAGCGGCTGGAAAAGTAGAGCCAGGGCCCTTCAAATGCCAGCCACCACTCAGGCAACAGTGGCTGAAGATCGCCGGTTGCAAAATGGGGCTGTAGCCAGTTTTCAAACGTAGCAATGATGCCTTTGCCGCTTCGCGCCAGATCAATGGCGGCGGAAGCGCCGTTAACGCCGATGGTCAAACGACCAGGAGGATCGACGATAAAGGTTTTACCCGCCCGTTCAAACTCCCAGGGTATTAGCGCGCCGCTTGAATATTTCAGGCGAATGCACGCATGTTCAAGCAGATCGGCAGGATGCGCAACAGAGCCGCTCGAGGCGAGATAACCGGGTGCGGCAGCCAGCGCCAGCCTCTGGGTCCGCGGCCCTATCGGCACGGCGATGGTATCTTTCGCCAGATGTTCGCCGTAACGTATGCCTGCATCGCAACCCGCCAGCGTCGCGTCTACCAGACGGTCATCAACCATAAGTTCAACCCGCAGTTGCGGATGCCGGGAAAGAAAGCGATCCAGCAGCGGCGGTAGAATATCCACCATCACCGCGCCGGTGACGTTCAGTTTCAGTACGCCGCGAACAGATTGCTGCGAACTCGCCACATCATTCAGCGCCGCCCGCATCTCCGTGAGCAGCGGCGTGATGCGTTCGGCCAGCGCCAGGCCTGCCGCTGTGGCCGTTACGCTGCGCGTCGTTCTGATGAATAGCGGTATTCCCAGCTCCCGCTCCAGCGCGGAGACTTTTTCGCTAACGGTCGAGGGCGACAGACCAAGCTGTTTCGCCGCCGTGCGGAAACTTCTTTCGTTCAACACGGTAAGAAAGATCGACAGGTTTTCCATCCCCGCCGCGCCGTTATTGTTCGCCATACCGATCAGCCTGTTCGCATTATGTCCGTTTATCAAAGCTATCAGGCAAGTTATAAATTCAGAACACAAAAGAAGCGTCTTTTTAACAAAAAGACAAAATAAGCGGAGAGGCGATATGAAGAGCAAAAGCGTGCTTATTACCGGCGCGAATAAAAGCATCGGTTTTGAAACGGCCCGGCAAATGGGACGACTCGGTTACCGGATCTGGCTGGGCTGTCGCGATGAAGCGCGAGGGCAGTCGGCCGTGGCCAGCCTGGCGGCGCAGGGCGTTGATGTCCGGCTGCTGATCATCGACGTAACGGATATGGCGACTATTCAGGCGGCGGCGCAGCGGGTGCTCAAGGAAGAGGGGACGCTGGATATTCTGATTAATAATGCCGGCATCTCAGGCAACTATCCCGTGGCGCCCAGCGAGCAGAGTATCAGGGATATCGAAACGATCTACGACACCAATGTGCTCGGCGCCATCCGGGTGACCCAGGCTTTTTTGCCTCTGCTTAAAGCCGCGGCAGGCGCCAGTGTTGTAATGGTCAGCAGCGGTTTAGGCTCGCTGACATGGGTTTCCGATCCGAACCATCCCTTTTCCCGCGTAGAGGCAATGGGGTACAACAGTTCAAAAACGGCCCTGAATGCTGTGACCGTCGCTTTCGCTAAAGAGCTCAGGGACTTTAACATCAGTGTTAACGCCGTCGATCCAGGCTATACCGCCACCGATTTTAACGGGCATACCGGCTACCGAACCGTTGAGCAGGCCGCTGAAGGCATCGTCTGGCTGGCTGGTCTCGATCCTTTAACAACCACAGCGGGCTTCTACTTCGATAAAAGCCGGGCGCCCTGGTAACGTTCCTCAAGCGGCATATTGACGCATGTGCGGCTTTACCGGCAGCGAAATCAGCACCGGCTTAATCTCCAGCCTGCCGCACCGACATTCAAGCCGAAACCGGGTAGCGGTTGTGGCTCTTCATGTTCCCTTCGCGCCTGCGGGAAACAACTCGCAGATCCGCATCTATACTCTACTGCGTTTAGTGAAATATGCCGCTATTTCTGCGCTGCGTTCTACTTTAAGCAGGTAACGCTGCGCGAAACGCGCCCGTATAGATCCACTAACGACTCCTTTTTCCATTTTTCTTTTCGCAGGGGACTTCCTGGTATGTTGCAATCTCAACGCTCGCACCTGGGCAGCATTTTGCTGCTGCTGGCTGCAGTGGCCAGCTTCGCACTGGCACTTTATGCCTGGCTTACACCATTAACCGGCGTTACCGGCACTATCGGGGCGCTTGGCGTGGTCATCGCCAGTGTGGTTCTGGCGGTGCTGACCTTTATCTTACGTGGCGTTTCAGCACGTGGCGCTCGCATTTTCTGGACCATCATCACCCTCATCGTGCTGGCTGGCATTGGGTTTGCCGCGCTACTGCTGCATCAGTGGGTCATTACCGCAGCGATGATTGTCGGCCTGATCGGACTCATTGCGCTGAGTAAAGAGAAGGCAACCCATCATCAATACGCCAGATCCTGAGGAACCGACCGTGCATAAAGATAAACAGAACCAACTGATGAAAGTCAGCATGACTGCACTTGCTCTGCTGGTGGCGCCACTCACATTACAGGCGCAGGATAAAGCCGCAGAAGCTTCTCAGGGAACGCAGAAGAAGCTTAATGTGGATGCCGCTAACCAGCAGGCGCCTGGCACCACCAATACCACCAAAGAGGCCTCTTCCGGGCAGGATGGCCAGAAGGTGGAGTCAGCGCCCGGCGTGGCTTCGCCGCTGGTGCCGGAAAACGCGACCTGGGACAGTTTCCACGGTCAGCTCAATGCCCAGAAATACAGCCCGCTTAAACAGATCACGGCTGATAACGTCAGTAAACTGGAGAAGGTCTGGGAGTTCCATACCGGCGACGTTTCCGATGGCAAAGGTAAAACGCCTGCGACGGTCTGGTCAGCCACACCGGTTTTTGCTAATGAAACAATCTATATAGGCACGCCGTTTGACCGCCTGATCGCCCTGGATCCGGGAACCGGTAAAGAGAAGTGGCATTACGATACCAAAGCCCCGCGCGAAGCGCTGACGCAGCCGGTCCTGAAAAATCGTGGCGTCTCCTACTGGCAGGCTAAAAACCCGGTCGCCGGGCAGGCCTGCCAAAAAATCGTTTATATGGGCACCGTTGACGCCAAACTCTACGCGCTGGATGCGGACTCCGGCAAGCCGTGCGAGACATTCGCCAATAAAGGCGTACTGGACGTTAATCAGTGGAATACCCTGAACGCCAAATATCCGCTGTCGCTGCTGCAACCGCCTACCGTGGTCGGCAACCATCTGATTGTGGGCTGGGCAGGGAAAGACTGGGCCTATGCTGAAGCGCCTCCCGGCACGGTCTTTTCGATCAACGCAGAGACGGGCCAGCGTGAATGGACCTTCGATGCCATTCCGGCTGATATCCGCAAACATACCGGCACCGCCAACGTCTGGACTCATATGTCAGCAGACGAAGCCCACGGCCTGATCTACCTGCCGGTTTCGTCGCCTTCGCCGAACTACTGGGGCGGCAACCGCGTTGACGCTATTCCGCTCGGGACATCCACCACCGCGCTGGATGTGAACACCGGTAAAGTGGTCTGGTCGCGTCAGTGGGTGCATCACGACGTGTGGGATTACGATATCAACTCCGCGCCGACGCTGATGGATATTACGGTCAATGGCAAGCAGATCCCCGCGCTTATTCAGGCAACCAAACAGGGCTTCCTGTTCGTGGTGAACCGCCTGACGGGCGAAGATGTCTGGCCAATCGAGGAACGTCCCGTACCGCAGGGCGATGGCTCAGTGCAGGGCGAGAAACTGTCCCCGACGCAGCCGTTCCCTACCAAACCCGCACCGCTGCTCGATCAGTCTAAAAAGCCTGAAATCTGGAAGCTGGCGGATATCGTTGGTGCCGGTCAGTGTTCACGCCTGTGGGATAAGCTGACCTATGAAGGTATGTATACCCCGCCGACGACCAAGGGCGAGGGCACGTTAACCTACCCGGACAGCGCCGGCGGCGTGCAGTGGGGCGGCGTAGCCTTCGATCCGCAGAACCAGATCGCGGTCGTTAACGTCTCCCATATCGTGCAGTACGTGAAGCTCTATAGCCGTGAAGACTATGACAAAGCGGATAAAGGCTCTGGCAACGAGAGTGGTTTTGCTCCGCAGGAGGGCGCGCCTTACGGCATGCGTCTTGACGTGGCGAATAACTGGCTCGGCATGCCCTGCTGGCAGCCGCCGTTTGGCGAGCTGGTGGCGCTGGATATGCACACCGGCGAGGTGAAGTGGCGTCGTCCGGTTGGCGCATCGCAGCAGTACGGCTTCTTTATGCCTGAAAGCTGGGGCTCGCCCACCATTGGCGGCCCGGCAGTGACCGCGGGCGGCGTTATCTTTATTGGTGCCTCAATGGATGCCAAAGTGCGCGCCTATTCACTGGAGAGCGGCAAAGAGCTGTGGTCCGATCAGGCTGAAGCGCCCGCCGTGGCTAACCCCTCTGTCTATGAATATAAAGGGCGTCAGTATGTGGCGTTCGTGGCAGGCGGTAATACCATTCTGAAAGATCAGGTGGGCGACCAGGTTGTGGTGTACGCGCTGCCGAAGTAAGGCCTTGAGTTGAGGCTGAGGCAGTAAACAGCAGTGGGGCAGCGATGCCCCACTTTTTTTGCTCCGTATTCAGCTACCGGATGCGCCTGCAGCGTCCATCATTTTTGACCGTAGGCCTGATTGCGTCCATTGCGCTTCGCCTGATAAAGCGCCTGATCAGCCTCACGTTTCAGCTGTTCCGCTTCAGAAGGATCGCCTTTGGATATCAGCGCAAAGTAACCCGCGCTGATGGTGACAACGCCCGGCGGCGTCTCTGTGGTTTCGTGAGCAATACCCAATTCCATAACCGACCTGACAGCCTCATCAGCAACGATTTTCGCCTCGGAAAAGTCAGTGTTGGGCATGATAATCGCGAACTCCTCTCCGCCGTATCGCGCTACCACGTCGCCGTGGTACTGAACGCTGCCCTTAAGCGCCTGAGCGACATCCTGCAAACACTCATCTCCTGATACATGTCCGTAGGTGTCGTTGTAGCGCTTGAAAAAGTCGATATCGATCATGATCAGCGCCAGCGGGTCGCCGGTTTTATGCGATCTCAGCAACGCCTGCTCCAGCAGCGCGTCAAACTGGCGGCGGTTGGCAAGTCCGGTTAAACCATCCACCAGCGCCAGCGACTGCAGCGTATGGTTAATGGTGGTCAGCTCGTCGCGGACGAAAGAGAGCTCGAGCTGGTTTCTGACGTTGGTGCCGACCTGGCGGAGCACCAGCACGCCGATGCCGTTGATAATGCCCAGCAGCGCCAGATTGAGCAGCACGTTCAGCAGATTGCCCGAGAGCCACGCCATACGAATGCTCGACAGATCGTAGCCAGCGGTCACAATCAGCGGATAACGTTCAAGCCGGGCGTAACCAAATACGCGTTCCACGCCGTCAAAGGATGAGCGCCACGTAGCATTGCCGCTGGAGGCCGCTTTAAGTTCGGTTTCGAACAGCGGACTGGTTGAGAGCATTTTGCCAATATAGGCATCAGAGAAAGGGCGGATATAAAGCGCTGAAGAGTCCGCCAGAATCAGTCCTAACGTGTCCTTTTCGCCCAGGGAAAAATAGCTGTAATACTGGCGGAAATAGTCTACCCGCACGGTCGCCAGCGCAACGCCGGCAAAGTTACCCTGCGCATCGTTAAGGCGAACGGAAACAGGGATCACCAGATCGCCGGTCGAGCGGCTGCGTATAACGTGGCTGATCAACAAACTGGTATCGTTATGGGTGCGATGCCAGATGAAATAGTCTCGATCGGCATTGCTGGCGTTAGTCGGAATAAAATTGCCGGAAGAGGCAACCCAGTGTCCCGCCGTGTCGTAAATAAAAAGTCCGTGCAGCTGCGGCAGTTTACTTTGCTGCTCTTTGAGCTGATGCAAAAAAGCAGGCGTCGCAGCATAGTCGTTTCCGCGCTGCCTTAGCTGTCTGACCGCGTCCGCCAGCGTAATATCTACCTGTAGAATCGCATCCTCAGCCTGCTTTGCCAGAGAGACGGAAAGGTTACGGGCATCATCTTTTTTCTCAATGACTTTTTGCTGCCACGAGTTCCATAAAGACCAGGCATTGATGGCAATAACGAAGAGGCTCGTCAGCATTAAAAACATCACCATGCTTTTACCAAGCGACGTTCTTAACAGAGAGGAACCTGAAGTACGCAACGTATTCTTTCGCATATAAAAGGATGTGTGCCGGCAGCGATGATTAGTCAGGCATCATACAGTAATTACGCCGCTATTCTAATAGAGAGGAGGCGGGAGCGGGTTTTTATTTAAATTAGCCTGCTTCATTTAGGCGAGCGGCGCTTATCGTTGTGCGGCCCTGAATCTTATCGTCCCGCTATGTAATCGTCGCCTGCAGTCAGAATTTAATCTGATGACGCACCGACCCGCTTAAATGGCAAAAGCGGGCGCCACGCAGACTTTATTGATCTGTTACAGAATAAGCCTGACGCCCGTCGATTAAGGATTACCACTTCACGCCAAGGCCGGTTGAAAAGGTGCCTTCATTCAGATTATCGCGCGTGCCGTGCACCAGATTTTTGTGATAGCCGATATGCCATGTCGACCACGAGGTTAGCGAATAGCGCAAGCCAACCTCTGCATCCATTGTAAAAATACCGTCCTCGTCCAGCGAATGTCCAATATCCCCGTTGCTGTAAAGCGTCACCTTTTTCGCCAGCAAATAACGCTGATAATTCCAGCGTATGGAGGCGCCCAGGTGATCGTCGCTGCTCCCGTCGCTGTAACCGTAGCCAAAAGCGCCCGCCAGTATTGAAACGGAAAAAGAACTCAGCTCAGTGTCCCATAGCTGATAACCGGGACCGGTACCAATCAGCGCCTGGCGGGAAACATCTTCCACCCAGTCACGTTTATATGTGCCGCGCGTTTGCCAGAAATATTGTTCACGGAAAATGTAGTCAAAGGCATAGCGCAGGCTGTAATTATCCGTATTGACACTCTCATTTTCCTGCTCACGGTTGTAGGTCGCGCCAATATCATGCCGCCAGCGTCCCTGGCTAAGCTTAGTATTCAGCGAGAAATTATAATCATCGGTTTTAGTCGAGGATTTTTTTATATTCACGCCCGCGTCTATATTTCCTGTCCAGGATAGCGTATCGGTCCGCACTTTTTCTTTCATAAAATCGTCTATGCGTTTGACCGAGACTTTCTGCTGCTGACGCTCATCGTCGCGTCTTACCCAGACGTAACCGGGATCGCCCGCGGTTAAAGTAACGTGATAGTTCTCGCCGGTCTTTTTATTTTCCACCACAAAAGGGTTATTGCTGGCAAGGGTACTGACGGCGCTCCACGTTAAAGTTAGCGTGCCGCCATACTCCGTATCCAGCCCCAGCTTGCCGTCGCTCAAATAGCGAACGGTGCCTGTCAGGCGGTCGCCATTATTCAGCCAGACGGTATCCGCCCAGGCGACGCTCAGGGTCCCTGAGAGCAATGTCGTCAGCAGTGGCGGTAACGCTTTTTTTATCGCCATAGTATCCGTTAGCGTTTTATGAAAAACAGAGTGTCGGGTCTCCAGCGCGTTATTGCCAACCCAGACCCAGACTTTTCTGTAACGCTACGAAGTCGACGGTGAGTTGCGTCTGGGCATTAATTTCATCCTGCTGGGCGGTCAGCAGGGTGCGTTCGCTGTCCAGATAGTCGATCAGGCTGGCAGCGCCCGCTTTATAGCGCTGCTGTACGAGCGAACTGGCGTGCTGCGCCGACGCGCTTACGCGATAGAGATCAACCACGTTTTGCCGCTGGTGGCCGTAGCGGGAGAGTGAGGAGTTGGCATCGCGTAACGCATCCAGCACCGTCTTACGCCACTGCGCTTCCGCTTCGTCGCGCTCCGCCTGAGCCTTGTCGACCTGGGCGCGTACCCGGCCGAAATCCAGGAAGTTCCACTGCAGAAAGGGGATCAGCATCCATGACATATTCTGCTTCTCAAGCAGTGCGCCCTCGGCCGTGCTGAACCCCAGGGTCCCGACAAGATTAATTTTGGGGAAGTAGTCCGCCTTATGTTCGCCAATCTCCGCCGTTTTCGCAGCAAGCTGGCGTTCTGCGCTGCGCACGTCCGGCCGGCGTTTTAACAGCGAGCCCGGATCGGAAACGTTAATGTCAGAGGGGAGCTGCGGCAGAGTGTCAATATTTGACAGCATGCCATCAAGCTCGCCGGGCGTTTTCCCAACCAGGAAAGCGAGCGTATCCAGATACGCATCGATATCCGCCTGCAAAGGCGACAGCTGAGACTGGGTTGTTTCAAGCTGCGTAACAAGGCGCTCTACATCGCTGTCGCTGGCTGTTCCCTGACGTCGTCTTTGCTGAGTAAGGGTGAGCATTTGCTGCTGCACCTCTACGGAACGCTTCAGTAACGCCAGCTGCTGTCGCGCACCGGCCAGCATCAGATAATTTCTGGCGACCTCTGCCGTGATGGAAACCTGCGCATCCGCAATGTTCGCCATGTTCGCCTGTTCCATAGCGCGGGACGCTTCAATCGCCCGGCGCGTACCGCCAAAGAGATCTACCTCCCAGCTGGCGTCAAAGCTGGTGGTGTACAACGACAGCGGATTTTTTTCGCCTGTCGCCACGCTGTCGGGAAGATGCGCCCGAACCGCGGCGCCTGACGCCGACAGCGAAGGATATTCATTGGCTTCATTGCCGCTCAGCGTCGCCCGCGCCTGACGTAGCCGTGCGCGTACGATGCCGATATCGGGGTTATTTTTTAACGCCTCGTCAATGAGCTGATTCAGCAGCGGAGCGTTTAGCGTTGTCCACCATGCTGACGCCGTCGGCGAGGTGGCGAAGCCTGTATCAGGAAGCCGGGCATATTTAGTGGCTTTAACCGGACTGGCGGGCGCATGGTAATCCGGGCCGACCGTACAGCCTGTCAGCACAGGCAGCAACATCAGCATGGTATAGGAGAGTTTATTGAATTTATTCATCATTTTTTCATCGAGCTGGAAGCGGCGCCGGGCTTATGCGGCGAGCGCAACAGGAAAGTAAGAGGTATACAGCAGATCAGGGCAAACCCCATCAGATAGAAGGTTTCTGAATAGGTCAGCACCAGCGCCTGTTGTTGAATCTGTTGCGCCAGCTGCGCCAGCGCCTGTGATGCTGAATAGGCCGCATCGCCGGTCTGGCTGAAAAATCCGGCGCTGCTTGCCGCCATTCTGTCAGTGACCAGCGGCGAATTTGCGCTGATGGATTCGCGGATAACGTCGTTGTGGAGCTTACTTTGCCGGTCGATGAATATGCCAACCAGCGCGAGTCCGACCGAGCCGCCGAGGTTGCGCATCATATTGTAAAGACCGGCAGCATCGGCCGCTTCTTCGGTGCGCACCGCCGCCATTGACGCCTGATTCAGCGGCATCATCGCCAGGATCTGTCCTGCGCCGCGCAAAATTTGCGACCAAAAAAAATCGTCGCCGTTGCTCTGCACGGTAAGCGTCGTGTCCAGGAAACAGCTCCACGCAAAGAAGCCGATACCGCATATGACCAGTAATTTAATATCGATTTTGGTCAATAGTCTGGGCAGAAAGGGCATAAGCAACAGGCTGGGTATGCCTGAAATCAGCAACACCATCCCGGACTGCTGGGCGTTATAGTCAGCTATGCCGCTCAGAAACTGCGGCAGCAGATATAAGATGCAGTAGAGAGCGATGCCGAGGATAAAAACGATGACGATGACGCTGAGAAAGCGAAAGTTAAACAGTAGCGACAGACGAATGACCGGCCTGCGTGCGGTAACCTGAGAGATCAGCAGCAGAACAAACCCGACCGCGCATACCACGCTAAGCCAGCAGATTTCGGTAGACTCAAACCAGCGCTCGCGCTGACCCTCTTCCAGCACCACCGTCAGTGAGCTAAGCGCCGCGCTGAGTCCCAGCACGCCAGTCCAGTCCGCGCGAATAAATTCAGTCCAGTTGGTTTCTTCTTTATTCAGGCCGTTTAACAGCAGAAACACCAGCGCCACGCTCACCGGCACGTTAATAAAAAAGCACCAGTGCCAGCTGATATTTTCTGCCAGCCAGCCGCCCATAACCGGGCCGAGTACCGGCCCCAGAATGACGATAAGACCAAATATCGACATGCCCAGCGGCAGCTGTGAGCGGGGCAGGCGGGTACGAATAATCATCTGCGCGGTCGGTATCATCGCGCCGCCGGTAAAACCCTGCCCAATACGCCCTAGCACCATCTGCGGCAGGCTTTCTGACAGACCGCAGATAATGGAAAACAGCGTAAAGAATACCGCCATCGAGATGAGGAAGTTTCGTAAGCCAAACACCCGGGTAAGCCAGCCTGCCAGCGGGATCATGACGATCTCGGACATCAGGTAACCCGTAGAGATCCAGGTTCCCTCGGTGCCGGTTGCGCCAAGCTCCCCCTGAATTTGCGGCAATGCCGAGTTGGTGATAGAGATATCAAGGGTGGCCAGCAACGCCCCCAGCGCACCGGCGATTACCGCTATCCAGTCCGACAGTGAGGCTTTTTCCGCCTCTTGCGACGTGACGCCAGCCGCACTCATTTTCCTGCACCCTGTTCATGGGTATCGACGTCGACCGTCACTGACATCCCGGGTAAGAGCCGCTTACGTTCCTCTGGCGAGGCGTTAATGCGGATTTTCACCGGTACACGCTGGACGATTTTAGTAAAGTTGCCCGTCGCATTTTCCGGCGGCAGCAGCGCGAACTGCGATCCGGTACCGGGCGAGAAGCTGTCAACCACGCCTTTGATGTTCAGATCCGGCAGCGCATCAACGTGCAGCGTAGCAGGCTGTCCAGGACGCATATTGGTCAGCTGCGTTTCTTTGAAATTAGCGGTCAGATAAATGTCGTTGAGCGGCACCACCGTCAGCATACGGGTACCCGGCTGCACATACTGGCCCACCCGAACGGTGCGGTTGCCGACTACGCCGTCTATCGGGCTGCTCACAAGCGTATTTCTAAGATCGATATCGGACTGCGCCAGACTGGCTCTTGATGACGCCAGTTCCGCTTCACTTTGCACGATTTGCGCTTTCAGCGTAGCAATCTGGGCGGAAGCGGCTTTTACCGCCGCGGCATTGGCGGCGACATCCGCTTGTGCGGCATCGCGGCTGCGCTTTAAGTCGGCCAGATGTTCACTCGCTTCGGCACCGCTGGCGGCCAGCGGGCGATAGCGGTCGTATTCATGCGAGGCATAACGTAACTGCACCTGGGCAGAGGCGTACTGAGCCTGAGCCTGTTCAATCTCAGCCTGCTGACGGGTGATATCCGCTCTTGCGCGTTCGATTGCCGCCTCACGGGCTTTAATCGTGGCCTGCATCTCATTGACCCGCGCCTGGTACTGGTCGTTTTCGATGCGAACCAGCGGATCGCCTGCTTTGACTAACTGATTGTCATTAACCAGAACGGCCACGATATTTCCAGATACCTTCGGTGCCAGCGTCACGCTGTCAGCCTGAAGATAAGCATCATTAGTCGATTCGGTATAACGCGTCAAAAAATACCAGACGGCGCAAACCAGCGCGATAACCACGATGGCAATCAGCAGGAGTAAACGCATCCGCTTGCTTTTAGGTTTGGGTCTGGTTACTGAACTGGAGGCATCACTGTGAGCGGGTGATGCTGAAGTGGCTACTGAAAGGTACAGCAAGGTAAACCTCTGTAAAGAAAATTATATCGCGTGATATAAATTGTCTGTGAGCTGAATTTATGTCAAGCGATATATTTTAAAACCCCGCAGATAACTGCGTATAATGCGCGTTCAGGCGACAGGAGGAGAGGCGTGTCGGGAAAAAATCTAAAGCCCTTAAGGCATTCAACAGAAAGCGGATATCACCGTGGTGAAGAGACGCGCCAGCGCATAATTGATGCTGCCATCGAGATTTTTGGCGAGCGGGGATTTAAGACGGCAACAACCCGGCAGATAGCGACGGCAGCCGGGGTGAACACACCTGCGTTACAGTATTACTTTGAGAACAAAGACGGGCTTTACCTCGCCTGCGTCGATTCACTGGCTAACGAGAGTTACGCTTTCTTCCAGCCGCTGCTGGAGCGCATTGAAAGCCCGGACGAGGATATGGATGTGGAGGAGTGCAAGACGCTTTTTTGCGCATTGCTCGATACCATGTTTGACCGCATCACCGGCAGCCAGAGCTCGCCCGGCAAGCGGCTATTTCATGCCCGTTTACAGATGGGCGATGGGCCGGAACAGGCGTTTGCGCTGATGCAGAAGTTAATCGGGAACAAAATCTTCCAGGCAGGTTTTCAGCTTATCGGACGTATTACCCAACAGCCTGTCAGCGCAGAGATCACTCGCCTGCGGACGGTTTCGCTTATCGGCCAGGTCGCGATGATACACGCTATGCAAAACACCGTGCTGACGCAGCTTAAATGGACGCAATTTGATGACGCGCGCCTGACGATGCTGAAGGCGATCACCCGTGAACACAGCATGACGATGCTGACGAAGTGGCATCGGGAATCAGGCTCCTCCGAGGATGGGAAGAGGGATACTCTCTAAAACAGGGTGAGTGATTCGGAACGGCAAAGCGTGCGCCTGCGGTTCGCGGCGTGGTTTTGGTTGGCTTGATTGCAGATAAGTGTTCAGAGGCTGCGCGTCTCGCCTTTTTAGGACAACTGACGCATATTGGGTGCTCCTCAAGCCGGGCAGCATACCAGGATGTGAGGGACTTAACCTGCTAGCTGGCGCATGAAGACCTTGCTGCACATGCTGCTAATCGAGGCGAGGGGAAATAACCAAAAACCTAGTTGCCACGGCGCCGTTGCTTCTCTGCCAGCGCTTTTCAGTGACGATGATTATCAATTGTCAGACTTACGCGGTTTGCCCGACAGAAAAGCTCCGAATAGTGCACCGGTTTGTCGTTCTGGTCGTAAGCGATCTTGCTGATGCGAAAGAGCGGCTCGCCCAGTTCGCACTGAAGCCTGAGCGCTTCCGCTTTGGTGGCGGTAAAAATGTCGATGGTTTTTTTGTCGCTGACCACGCGGATATCATATTTTTCCTGAAACAGTTTATAGGTTGAAGCACCGACACTATAAACCTCATCAAAGCCAGGATAACGCGAGAGGGGAATCCACGAACAGTCGATAAACAGCGGCTCGTTATCAAGATACATTACCCGCAGCAAGCGAAACATCTCGCCGTTGCCAGGGATATTAAGCCTTTCGCAGAAGGGATCACTGCTGACAAGTTCCTGTTCAATGACCTCTTCACGCGTCGGTTTTCCCTGCGAGACGCCGAAATCGGTGAAACCACTCACCGTAAGCAGCGCGTTTTCAACCTTCTTGCTCTGCACAAAGGTTCCTTTTCCCTGCCAGCGGATCAACACGCCATCTTTTACCAGCTCAGTTATCGCTTTACGGATCGTAATGCGGCTGACGTTATACAACGTGCATAAATCGCTTTCGGTCGGGATTTGTTGACCCGGCAGGTAAAGGCCCTGCGCAATATCATCCAGCAAGCGCTGACGTACCGTGGCATAGAGCAATTGATGTGAATATCGCGCCGTCGCTGGCATGAATCGACCCTGACTGTTGAAAACAATGGAGATGATTATAGGAGGCTTTATGGCTGAGTCATAGGGGTTGGCGCGCGCAGCGTCACGCCAACGCAGGTATTACCAGGCGCCATGATAGCGCAGTGTCTGGGCGGCACATTGCGATCCCTGCTTCATGGCACGTGCGATTGGCAGACCAGCAGCAATAGCGCAGAGAAAGCCAGCAATGTAGGAATCGCCAGCACCCATCGTATCAACTACGTTCACCGGTTCGGGCGGCATGCGCCAGAACTGCTTACCATCCCAGGCGAGACTGCCATTTTCGCCCAGCGTGGCAATCGCGACGCCCGTGCCACACTGCACCACGGTTTGCAGTCGGTCACGCAGCCAGGCCGATTCGACATGCGCCGACGCAAACAGGTAGTCAAGATGCGGCGGTAAGCTCTGCCACAGCGGGCTTTCCCATTTATCGGCGAAGTCGAAGGAGACGATCTTGCCCGCCGCTTTTAGCGTCGGCAGCACCGACTCAGCGTGCCCCCAGATAGCGGAGTGGATCATCTCAAAGCCGTTGAGCCATGCTATATCTTCATTACTCACCGTAAAACCCGCCATTACGCCTTCGGTGTAATCGCCCAAAATGCGGTCGTTGTCGCGCAGTTCGACCTGGGTTTGCGCGGTCACGCCAGCTTTAGTGTGCAGATGAGAGATATCGACGCCCTGTTGCAGCAGGTCACGCTTCAGCAGCGCGCCATACGCATCGTCACCCACCCAGCTCACGCAGGCAGATTGCATGGCATAACGTCTGCTGTAGACCGCGACATTAACGGCGTTGCCGCCGGAAAAGGCTTTGTTGAGTTGAGGATAGATATCCACACAGTTATCGCCGACCGTCGCCAACCGCATCATCCCGTCAGGCTGCGTCGTTTCACCTGCAGCCGCATCATCCTTTTTCATCTCGCTTCTCCTGATAGAAACGCCCGGCCTTCTTCAGGCCGGGCAAAAGGATTAATACTCAACCAATCCGCCGTAGTAACGGCGATCGTCTGGGTTGTGATCTTTATAAATAGAGAGGTAATAGCAGAGCCACTCCATCGGGACGAACATCAGGAAAGGGGCCAGCCACGGATGTAATCCCTGAGAAATCTCCGCGTAATCAATCACAATCACGTTATCGGTGCGCTCGCGCACGAAGCGAATAGCACGTTCGGTAGTATGGCGACTCTCATCGCTGCCAAGCAAAAACAGGAAAGGCACGCCGGGCTCGACGACTTCCAGCGGCCCGTGACGAAACTCGCCGCTCTCAATCACAGAACCGTGCGTCCAGGTAAACTCCATTAAGGTGACAATGCCCTCTTTATAGCCAAGTGGGCGCAGCGGACCGGCCGATACGGTATAAATCATCGGCCACTGACTCGCCTGTTCGCCAAGTTGACGACCTTTGTCTTCCCATGTGCGCACCAGATGCCCCAGCGCCTGCGGCAACTTACGCAGGTCATTTTTGATTTTGCCGATCTCGGTATGTGGCGAGAGACGAGTAATCATCTCGATCACTACGCTGTAGCAGAGCAGCAGGTGAATCTCCCAGATGCAGTCCGCTTCATAGGCCAATACATGTTCAGCCGCCTGGGTTATCGGACTGTCGTGATGTTTGGTGAAGGCAGCCGTCAGCGCACCGCAGGCCGCGCCCAGCTCCAGCGCCTTAATCACCTCCTCAGTTTTACCGTAATCAGAGACGCCAATCACCGCGCAACGCGCATCGAGACGATGCGGCGTGTTATCGCAAAACTCCCAGCCGGAAAGCGCATAAACTTGCAGGCTCGAGAAGCGATCGGCAAGGTGCTTTGCCGTCTGGGCGGCATTGAGCGGTGAGCCGCAGGCGACGAAGTAGATGCGGTCGATATCGCGCTGCACCATCTCATCAACGATAGCGTGAACGCGCGGCACATCCTGTGCCAGGATCTTTTCCACCTCCGGCACCATATTTTCAGTTACCAGAAAATCCACACTGCGTTTATCAATATTCAACATGAAACAACTCTCCAGGCAGGGTTAAGAAACGTGAGCCAGACGGCGATTGCGCTTTTCCCAGAAGGCGTAAGCGGGCAGACCGGTAGCGATTACAATCAGAGCGCAGATAAGCCCAGGAACAGGCGCCCATACGAATGTTGACGCCACAAGAATCAGGCTGGAGACGATAGCGGCGAAGGTCATCAGACCGAAGGCGGGCGTGCGCCAGAGCGGTTTGTAATCTTCACGTTTGCGACACCAGATGATGGAACTGAAGGTGAGGGTGTTCTTAAAACACATCACCAGCGTGAAATAGCCGAGCAAGCTGGTGAGATCGGAGACAAAGATAAAGAAAATGCCGAGCGCGCACTGCAAAATGATCGAGACATCCGGCGTGTTGTACTTAGGATGAACGTGGGCGAAGCTTTTGAAAAAAAGTTTGTCTTTCGCCATCGCATATTCCAGCCGGGGCTGATACATCACACAGCTGGAGAGCGATCCGAGGATCACAATAATGGCCGTTACGGCGACAAAAATGCCCGCTATGCTGCCGAGACCCGGGATATAGGTGAGGGCATCGGAAATGGGCGTTTCGGATGCAGCCAGCTTATCGAACGGCATGATCCCTGAAATCACCAGCGCTAACAGCGAGTAGAGCACTAGTACCAGCAGGCAGGAACCAATCAATGCGCGCGGCATTGTTTTGCCCGGGTTTTTAATTTCGCCGGTCATGTAACAGATCGACGCCATGCCGGTATAGGACCAGCTTGTGGCTGAAATCCCCGCCAGCAGTGCCATAAAGCCCGCCGTAGCACTGGTGGTTACCCTACTCTCCGCAACGACAAAGTTGTCACCTTTTAGCCAGAAGATGCCAATGCCGATCACGATTGCGAATGGAATGATTTTGGCGATGGTGATCAACGTCTGAAAGGTGGCTCCGCCTTCTACCGAACGCAGATGCAGCAGCATAAAAGCCAGTATCAGCCCGGTCGCAACCAGCTTGCCGCTCAGCGGGTCGAGTGGAATCAGAAAGCCCAGATTACTGACAATCGCCAGCGCCATGATAGAGAGTGACGGCGCATCATTCGCCCAGAAGCTGGCCCAGCCAGAAAGAAATGCCAGCGGACGGCTGCCAGCGTTTTTCAGGTAAATATAATCGGCGCCGTTTTCAGGATAGGCTGTGGAGAGTTCCGCATAGACACACATCTGTGGAATGACGATAAGCCCGCCAATTACAAATGCCAGCACGGTAAGCCACGGCGTGCCCGCCGCTTTTGCTACTTCTCCAACCGAAACGAAGATACCGGAACCGA